>Ga0102591_1000225_pt1 | contig 127902 bp, 103 predicted proteins | sample AraplaCol_mCL_r2_2_FD_76860 | JGI IMG/M metagenome (GOLD analysis project Ga0102591, IMG submission 76860) | Arabidopsis root microbial communities from North Carolina, USA - plate scrape MF_Col_mCL_r2 (SPADES assembly) (version 2) | ecosystem: Host-associated > Plants > Roots > Endosphere...
CGAGCGCGGTCGGCATGCCCATCGTGTTTCTGACCACCGAGTCCAGCGATACGGTGAAGCAGGAAGCCAAGAGCGCCGGCGCCACCGGCTGGATCACCAAGCCCTTCAAGCCCGAGCAGCTGCTCGCTGTCGTCGGCAAGCTGGTGCGTGCATGAGTACAATGGACCCGACCGAGGTCTTTCGTCAGGAAGCCAGCGAGCTGTTCGAGGTCCTCGAAGGGGCCCTGCTTGATCTCGGCCAGCGTCCCGACGACCGCGAGCTGGTCGATTCCGCCTTCCGCGCCCTGCACACGATCAAGGGCTCCGGCGCCATGTTCGGCTTCGACAAGGTCGCCTCCTTTACCCATGAATTCGAAACCGCGTTCGACCGCGTCCGCAAGGGCGAGATCAAGCCGACGCAGGAGTTGATCTCCGTCGCGCTTGCGGCCAAGGATTACATTCGCGCGCTGATCGAGGATCCGCAATCGACCGACGACGTCATCGGCGACGCCATCCTCGCCGATCTCAAGCGCTTCGTGTTTCCCGACCAGCCTGCCACTCCGGTCGCGGAGATCACCGATGCGCCTTCGCTGGTCCCTAGCGAGAACAAGCAGGCCGGCTGGCACCTCTATCTGGAATTCGAATCGCACATCCTGCGCAACGGCTCGAACCCGCTCGACCTGCTGGAAGATCTCTGCAAGCTCGGCCCGTGCTTCGTCGTGCCTGTGACCGACGGCATCCCGTTCCTCGACGAGATGGAGCCGGAAGACTGCTATCTGAAGTGGGACGTCAAGCTGCATGCGGCCTGTGACAAGGACGCGATCGACGACGTCTTCATGTTCGTCCAGGACGAGATGAAGCTGACGCTCTCGCCGCTGGAGCAAGTCGAGGCGCCCGCGCCGATGCCGCTGTTCCCGCTTCTCGACGAGGAGCCTGCCGCCGTGGCCGAGATGACCGCGCCGGTGGTCGAGGTTGCTGCCGCACCGGTCGCCGCGCAGCCCGCCGCGAAGGTGGAACCCAAACCCGACGCGAAGCCGGAGCCGAAGCCTGACGCCAAGCGCGACGATCGCGGCATCGCCACCGTCCGCGTTCAGGCCGAGCGCCTCGACGAATTGATGGACCGTGTCGGCGAACTCGTCATTGCGCAGGCGCGTCTGACTCAGCTCGCATCCTCCGGCTCCGACCTCTCAATCAAGATGATCGCCGAGGAGATCGAGCGTCTCGCCTCCAGCCTGCGCGACACCACGATGGGTGCCCGCATGGTGCCGATCGGTTCGCTGTTCGGCCGCTTCCGCCGCTTGATCCATGACCTGTCGCGGGACTTGTCGAAGCCCGTCGAATTCGTCACCACGGGCGAGGACACCGAACTCGACAAGACCATGATCGAGTGCTTGGCCGATCCGCTGGTACACTTGATCCGCAACGCGATCGACCACGGCATCGAGGACACCGCCTCGCGCGCCGCCGCCGGCAAGACCGAGCAGGGCCGGATCGAGCTCGCCGCCGTCCATTCCGGTGCGCAAGTGCTCGTCACCGTGAAGGACAATGGCGGCGGACTCAACACCGCGCGCATTCGTGCAAAGGCGGAAGAGCAGGGGCTGATCGCGGCCGGCGCCGTGCTGACCGACCACGAGATCCATCAGTTCCTGTTCCACCCGGGCTTCTCGACCGCGCAGACCATCTCGGCATTGTCCGGCCGCGGCGTCGGCATGGACGTGGTCAAGCGCACCATCGAGAACATGCGCGGCACGATCGACCTGTCGACCCGGCCGGGCCAGGGCACCGCCGTGACGCTGCGCCTGCCGTTGACGCTCGCGATCATCGAAGGCCTCCTGATCCGTGTCGGCGAAGGCCGCTACATCATTCCGCTGTCGGCGGTGGAGGAATGCGTCGAGCTGACGGCCGAGGACGAGCGCTCGCGCGGCCGCAATTTCCTCAACGTGCGCGGCAACCTCGTTCCGTTCCTGCGTCTGCGCGAGCTCCTGACGGCGTCCGGTTCGCCCGACAAGCACCAGAAGACGATCATCATCTCGACCGGCGAGACCCGCGTCGGCCTCGTCGCCGACCAGATCATCGGCAACCACCAGACCGTGATCAAGTCGCTCTCCAAGCTGCATTCCGACGTCACGATCTTCTCCGGCGCGACCATTCTCGGTGACGGCACGGCGGCGCTGATCCTCGACGTTGCCCAGCTCGTCACGCTGGCGCAGTCGAAGGTCGAGAAGCAGCACATCAGCGAGGCGGCGTGATGAACGAAGGTTTGGCAGCCCAGCAACAGACTGGCGCGATGCAGGTCGTGATGATCGGGCTCGGCGAGGAGAAGTTCGCGCTCGATGCGGGCCTCGTGCGCGAGATCATCGATCCCGTCCCCGTCACCAAAGTGGCGGGCGCGCGGGCCTTCGTTCCCAGCGTGATCAACGTGCGCGGCAACGTCATTCCACTCGCGGATCTGCGCATCCGCTTCGGCATGCCGCAGCTCGACGACTCGGAAGACACGCGCATCGTCGTCATCGAGCTCCAGCTCGACGGCGAGCCCGTTCTGGTCGGCGTCACCGCGGACAAGGTCTACGAGGTCACGGAGATATCGCAGACCGACGTGCAGCAGACGCCGCGCGTCGGCATGCACTGGAAGCCGGAGTTCATTCGCTTCATCGCCAAATGGCGTGAGGAGTTCGTCATCGTTCCCAACATGGAACGCATCCTGAATTGAAATGAGGTCTCGGGCGAGACTGGGGTAGGGGCTGGAAATGAGATTTACGGTCAAGGCGAAACTTGCCAGCGCGTTCGGCGTGGTCCTGTTGCTCTCGATGGCGGCGGGGGGCCTCGCCTATGTGAAGCTGAGCGAGATGATCGACACCGCCGACAGCCTGGTGTCGCGTGCAGGCCGGATGGACCGTGCAGCGGAAATCGAGAAGGGCATCCTGCTCCAGGTTCGCGCCGAGAAGAACCTCATCATGGCTCCCGAGGGCGAGGCGGATCGTTTCCTCGCGGAGATCGCCAAGCAGCGCGAAACGCTCGCGAAGCTCAAGGAAGAGATCCACGCGGCGGCTTCGTCCGAAGGTAAGAAGCTCATCGAGAACTTCGGTGCCGCCTATACGCGGATGAATGCGGTTCAGGATGAAGCGCTGAAGACCGCGCGGACCGACAAGGCAAAGGCCGCCGAACGCTCCCAGACCGACGTTCGCAAGGCGGTCGGCGAAGCCATGGAAGCCGCCGGCGCCTACGTCGCCAACGTCAAGAAGAACATGGCGGACCAGGCCGCGCTCGCGCACGAGGACGGCAACCGGGCGCACATGATGCTGATCTCGGCCGTGCTGGCATCGCTTGCGATCGGTCTGATCGCGGCGATCTGGATTTCGATGAGCATCGCCCGTGGTCTCGGCCGCGCGGTCGGCCTTGCCGGCGCAGTGGCGAGCGGCGATCTCAGCCAGACGATCGACGTCTCCAGCAACGACGAGATCGGCGATCTCGTCAAATCGCTGAACATGATGGTGGACAAGCTTCGGCAGGTGGTCGAGGAAGCGCTCACCGCCGCAAGCAACGTTTCCGCCGGCAGCCAGGAGCTCTCCGCCAGCGCCGAGCAGCTGTCGCAGGGCGCAACCGAGCAGGCCTCGTCCGCCGAGGAAGCCTCGTCCTCGATGGAGGAGATGGCCTCGAACGTGAAGCAGAACGCCGACAACGCCAACCAGACCGAGAAGATCGCCGCGCGATCGGCCCAGGATGCCGAAGCGAGCGGCGTCGCCGTGGGCCGCGCCGTCCAGGCCATGCAGACCATCGCCGAGAAGATCACCATCGTGCAGGAGATCGCGCGCCAGACCGACCTGCTGGCGCTCAACGCGGCGGTCGAGGCCGCGCGCGCCGGTGAGCACGGCAAGGGCTTTGCGGTGGTCGCCTCCGAGGTGCGCAAGCTCGCCGAACGCAGCCAGGCCGCAGCAGCCGACATCGGCACGCTGTCGACCGAGACCGTGAAGGTCGCGCAGGAAGCCGGCGACATGCTCTCCAAGCTGGTCCCCGACATCAAGAAGACCGCCGAGCTGGTCCAGGAGATCACCGCCGCCTGCCGCGAGCAGGACGTCGGCTCGGCCCAGATCAACCAGGCGATCCAGCAGCTCGACAAGGTCGGCCAGCAGAACGCGAGCGCCTCCGAGCAGGTGTCCTCGACCTCGGAAGAGCTTGCCTCGCAGGCCGAGCAGCTGCAGTCGACCATCTCGTTCTTCCGCATCGAACATGCCGGCCGCGACGAGCGCGCCGCTCCCGCGCCGATCGATCGGGCCGTCACCCAGCTTCGCGCCAAGGCCGCGCACATGGCGGCGGCGGATCGCGGCGCGAAAAAGCCCATGCCTGCCCGCAAGCCGGCACGCGCGATGAAGGTCGCCGGCGGCGGCGGTTTCGCCTTCGACATGCATGACGGCGAAGACGACCGCGACGCCGAGTTCCAACGCTGATCAAACGGTCCGGCTCGCGCCGGACCGTCCTCGTCTCCTAACCCCGGACCTCTGGACTGCATCATGGCCGCAACCTCGCAATATCTGACGCTCGGGCTCGCCGGCGAGACGTTCGGCATCAGCATCCGCAATGTCCGTGAGATCCTGGACATGCGACCGATCTCGCGGCTTCCTCATGCCCCGGACTTCCTGCTCGGTATGATCGACGTGCGCGGCAGCGGTTATCCGATCGTCGACCTCCGGACCAAGCTCGGCCTGCCGAGCGTGCCGGCGACCGAAGCCACCCGCATCATCATCCTTGACGTGCCGATGAAGGACCGCCTGGTCGGCGTCGGTTTCGTCGCCGACTGTGTGTTCGAGGTCACCGACATCGACGAGCAGGCGATCGAGCCGATCCCCGAGATCGGCGGCAAATGGCAGTCCGATTATGCCTCCGGCATCGGCCGCAAGGGCGAAAAGTTCGTCGTCATCTTCGATCTCGCCAAGCTGATGGCGAACGACAAGATCCCGGAAGGGCGCGATGCCGGCGTGGATGCGCCTCGCGCCGCCTGAGTTTTGTGAAGCGTGATTGAAGAAACCCAATTCGAACCAACGAGACCGACATGAGATTCACCGTCAAAGCCAAGCTCGCCAGCGCCTTCGGCCTGGTCATCCTGCTGTTCATGGTGGCGGGCGCCGTCAGCTACACGAAATTGTCCGAGCTGGCCGCGACCGCGGAGTCCATGGTGCTTCGCGCCAAGCGGATGGAGAAGGCGGCCGAGGTCGAGAAGATCATCTGGCAGCAAGTCAGGGCGGAAAAGAACGCGATCCTGGGGACGGAGCATCAGGCCGAAGAGTTCGCGGCGAATGCGGCCAAGCTTCGCGACGAGGCGACGAAGATCAAGGACGAGGTCTACGCGCTCGCCAGCGAGGGCGGCAAGAAGCTGCTCGACAATTTTGCGAGTGCCTATGCCAGGATGAACGCTTATCAGGAAGAGACGATCAGGCTGGCGAAGACCGACAAGCCAAAGGCGAGTGAGCGCTCGATGGGCGACGGCCGCAAGGTGGTCGCGGACGCAACGGAGGCGATGGGTGCCTATGTCGCGAACACCAAGAGGCAGATGGCCGAGCAGGCCGTGCAGTCCCAGGAAGACAGCCGCCGGGCCCAGCTGATCCTCATCGTTCTGGTCGTGGTCTCGCTGATCGTTGCCGCGATCGGCGCGGTCTGGATCTCGATCAACATCAGCCGGTCGCTCGCCAAGGCGGTTGACCTCGCCGATGCCGTCGCGATCGGCGATCTCAGCCACAAGATCGATAATGTCGCCAACGACGAGATCGGCGATCTCGTCAAATCCCTGAACGCGATGACCGCCAATCTCAATGCAACGGCTGCCGTGGCCAACGAGATCGCACATGGCAACCTGATGGTGGAAGCCAAGCCGTTGTCGGACAAGGACACGCTCGGCCTCGCGCTCGAACGCATGGTCGAGAAGCTTCGCCAGATCGTGTCGGAAGCCCTGACGGCGGCGCAGAACGTCTCGGCCGGCAGCCAGGAGCTCTCCGCCAGCGCCGAACAGCTCTCGCAGGGCGCGACCGAGCAGGCCTCGTCCGCCGAGGAAGCCTCCTCCTCGATGGAGGAGATGGCCTCGAACGTGAAGCAGAACGCCGACAACGCCAACCAGACCGAGAAGATAGCCGCACAGTCGGCGAAGGATGCGGAAGCCTCCGGCGCAGCCGTCGGCCGCGCCGTCAGCGCGATGCAGACCATTGCCGAGAAGATCACGATCGTGCAGGAGATCGCGCGCCAGACCGACCTGCTCGCGCTCAACGCGGCGGTCGAGGCCGCCCGTGCCGGCGAGCACGGCAAGGGCTTTGCTGTGGTCGCCTCCGAAGTGCGCAAGCTCGCCGAGCGCAGCCAGGCCGCCGCCGCCGAGATCGGCACGCTCTCGGCCGAGACCGTCAAGGTGGCGCAGGAGGCCGGCGGGATGCTCTCCAAGCTCGTTCCCGACATCAAGAAGACCGCCGAGCTGGTCGAGGAGATCACGGCCGCCTGCCGCGAGCAGGACGTCGGATCGGCCCAGATCAACCAGGCGATCCAGCAACTCGACAAGGTCGGCCAGCAGAACGCCAGCGCGTCCGAGCAGGTGTCCTCGACGTCGGAGGAGCTCGCCTCGCAGGCCGAGCAGCTCCAGTCCACCATCGCCTATTTCCGCATCGAGCAGGGCGGCAAGGGGCATGCGGCGCCGATCGACCGGGCCGTCAATCAGTTGCGCGCGAAAGCGGCCACCATGGCGGCCGTCGAGCGTCCGGCGAAGAAAGTCGTGCCGGCCAAGCCGGCGCGCGCCGTGAAGGTTGCCGGCGGCGGTGGCTTCGCTTTTGACATGAACGACGGCGAGGACGATCGGGACGCCGATTTCCAGCGCTAGGACCCCTCGAAACTCCGGCAGACCGGCTCACCCCATGACGGTGAACCGGTCCGCCTTCAACGGCTACGTCAACGCTTAGGATCGAAGATGGCCCGTACGGCCCGACATTCAGTACAGGCGGCCATCCCGGACCGGAGCGTGCGGTCATGATGCCCGCCGTGCAGGATACCGCCGTGCATCTGTCGGACCGCCATTTCCGGACCATCGCCGAATTGATCGAGGGCCAGGTCGGCATCAAGCTGCCGCAGGGCAAGCGGCTGATGCTGGAGGGGCGGCTGCACAAGCGCGTGCGCGCGCTCAACTTTTCCGGCCTCAACGAATATGTCGAGAACCTGTTCGAGGCGGATCATTTCGATACCGAGCTCACCCATCTCATCGACGTGGTCACGACCAACAAGACCGATTTCTTTCGCGAGCCGCAGCACTTCACTTTCATGCGCGACGTCGCGATCCCCGCTTTGCTCAAGGCGCACGGACGCACGAACGCGAACCTGAAGGTCTGGAGCTCGGCGAGCTCCACGGGCATGGAGGCGTACACCACCGCGATGGTGCTCGACGACATGACGCGGAACGGCTCGCGCTTCCAGTACCGCATTCTCGGGACCGACATCTCGACCGCGGTGCTGCGCCTCGCCAAGACCGCGATCTACACCCGCGACGTGCTTGCGCCGGTGCCGGAGCACTTCGTGAAACGATATTTTTCGTCGTCGCGGGACAAGTCGCGCGGCGAGGTGCGCGTCGTGCCCGAGCTGCGGCGCACCACTCATTTCATGAGGATGAACCTCATGGACAAATCCTACCCCGTCGATCGTGACGTCGATATCATCTTCTGTCGCAACGTCCTGATCTATTTCGAGCGCGAGACCCAGCGCAAGGTGGTCGAGCAATTGTGCAGCCATTTGCGTCCGGGCGGCTATCTGCTGGTCGGACATTCGGAATCGATGATTCACAGTGCCGTGCCTGGGCTGAAGCAGGTTCAGCCAACCATTTTCCAGGTCTAGCCGGAGCGCCGCCTAAAATGCCGAAGCAGAAAGTTCGCGTGCTGATCGTGGACGATTCGGCGTCGGTGCGCCAAATCCTCCTGACGATCCTGTCCGAAGACCCTGATATCGAGGTGATGGGAACGGCATCCGATCCGTTCGTTGCGGCAAAGCGTCTGCAGGACGAAATTCCCGACGTCATCATCCTCGACCTCGAAATGCCGCGGATGGACGGGATGACGTTCCTGCGCAAGATCATGGCGCAGCGCCCGATCCCGGTGATCATCTGCTCTTCGCTGACCGAAGAAGGCTCGAACGTGATGTTCGAGGCGTTCGAAGCGGGCGCGGTGGACATCGTGCCGAAACCCAAGATCGACACGCGGCAGGCGCTGCTCGAATGCTCGACGCGGCTGCGCGAGGCCGTGAAGTCGGCCGCGCGCGCGCGGGTTCGCCCGCGTGCGGAGCGTCGGGCCATCGAGAAGAAGCTGACCGCCGATGCCATCATCCCGCCGCCGGTGCAGGGCAGGGTTCGGCCGACCACGGAGCGCATCGTCTGCATCGGTGCGTCGACGGGCGGGACTGAAGCGCTCAACGACGTCCTCGAGATGCTGCCGCCGCACAGTCCGCCGATCGTCATCGTCCAGCACATGCCCGCAGGCTTCACCGCGGCCTTTGCCAAGCGTCTCGACGGCGTCTGCCAGATCAAGGTCAAGGAAGCCGAGGACGGCGAGCCGGTGCTGCCGGGCTGTGCCTATATCGCCCCCGGCGCCCGGCACATGCTGCTCCAGCGCATCGGCCTGCGCTACCAGATCGCGATCAAGGACGGCCCACCGGTGTCGCGGCATCGTCCCTCCGTCGACGTGTTGTTCCGCTCGGCGGCTCAGCACGCCGGCGCCAACGCGCTCGGCGTCATCATGACCGGCATGGGCGACGACGGCGCGCGCGGGATGCTGGAGATGCGCAAGCTCGGCGCCTCGACGCGGGCGCAGGACGAAGAGAGCTGCGTGGTGTTCGGCATGCCCAAGGAAGCCATCGCTCACGGCGGCGTCGAGAAAGTCGTTTCGCTGCATCAGATCCCGCGCGAGATCATGCACTGGTATCAGGCCGGGCACGCCGCGGTGGCGGGTTGATGGCCATGTCTTCCGTTCCGGCCGATACGTTCGCTGAGGCAATTGCCGCGATCGAGGACGTCTCCTCGCGGGTCGAAGATGTCTTCGCGCGCGTCGGTCACGGGCTCGGTCGCGGCCACCTCATCTTCAAGGAGCTGAACCAGGGTCTGGCGACGCTCTCGGGCGAGCTCTCCGGCGCGGAGATCGAGGGCGCCGCGACGGCGCTGCAGGAGATCGCCGCGCGGCTGAGCGAACTCGCGCAGGCGCTGCCGGCGGAGAGCGCCCTCCTGGAGACGATCGGCAAGAGCACGGCGGAGGCGTCTTCGCTGCTCAAGCCGCTGTTCAAGCACATCCAGATGATCACCATCATCGCGCGCAGCGCGCGGATCGAGGCCGCCTCGCTCGACGGTGACCGCGAGGGCTTTCTTGCCTTCACGCAGGAAGCCTATGATCTCGGCAAGGCCGTGCAGCGCTCGATCGAAGGCTGCGGGCGGGACCAGCAGCGCCTGTCGGAGGCGGTTGCGACCGCCTCCGGCCGCCAGAAGGAATTCGAGAGCCGCTACCGGGCCCAATTGATGTCGGAGAGCGCCGAGCTCGGCGCGGCCTATTCCGGCCTGCGCGACCAGCGCAGCAAGAGCAGTCACCTCGCCGATCGCGCCAGCTCCAGCACCAGGAAGATCGCCGAGGCGGTCGGCGGCGCGATCATCTCGCTGCAGGCCGGCGACAGCACGCGCCAGCGTCTTGAGCACGTGTCCCACGGCATCAAGCTCGCGTCGGAATCCGCGCCGAGCCTGGTCCCCGGACCGCTCCCGAGCGATGACGGCGTGCGTGCGATCTGCCAGCTGCAAGCGGCCCAGCTCAGGGACGCCCAGCGCGAGTTCGGCGGCGACGTCGGCCAGATCGTCGGCGCGCTGACCGCAATTCTGCGCGATGCGGGCAGCGTCGCCGGCCATGGCCGCACGCTGTTCGGCGGCGAGGAGGACGGCTCGTCGTCGTTCCTCACACGCATCAAGCAGACGCTGGCGCACGCGTCGACCCTGATCGGGACCTGCGAGAGTGCTGGCCGCGCGGTCGACGAGGCGCTGGCGATCGTCGAGGATACGCTGGCGAAATTTCGCCAGGCGATCGCCGGGCTTGCCGAGGCGACGGTCGACATCACGCTGATCGGAATGAATGCCGGCCTCAAGGCAAGCCATCTCGGCAGCCGCGGCAGCGCCTTCGTCGTCATCGCCAACGAGCTCAAGGCGACCGCCGACCAGGTCTCCGCGGGCGCGGGGCGGCTGCGGCCCGTGCTCGACGGCATCGAGCGCTCGGCCGGTGAGCTGAGGCAGCTGCGCGTGCAGGGTGATCCCACGCAGCTCGCCAAGCTCGAGCCGCAAATCCTTGTGGCGCTGCGCGAGGTCGAGGCCGGCAACGAACGGCTCGGCAAGCTGATGAGCCGCCTCGTGGACGAAGGCGCGGAATTCGAGCGGCTGATGAATTCGGCCCAGGGCCTGATGACCACGCTCGGCGAGAGCTCCGCGGCCCTGCCTGCGGTCGCCGCGCGGCTCGAGACCGCGAGCGCGGGCGCGCAGCGGCTACGGCCGGAAGCGCAGGATCAGGCGATCCTCGACGATCTCTTCGCGCGCTACACGATGGAGCGTGAGCGCGACGTGCATCGCGACGTCCTGCAAACACTCGGACTGGTGTCGGCCGCCGCCACGCGCCGGGTCGAGGCGGTCGCGGCCGCGGATGACGGCATCGAATTGTTCTGACGCCGGTGCCGCGATGCGCGGCGGCGGCAATTTGACAGGTTCGCTTTGCAGGGCGTTAACCGTGGCGGAATGCTCGCCGCATCGGTCATTGCCGCGCCCCGGAGTTGGTTGCAAATACCAGTGAATTCTACGGTGGATGCTTCCATGATGCGGGACGGCAAATACGCGGCCTGGTTCAGGACCCCGCGCGCCCAGGGCACGGGCGTCGTGCATCTGGCTGGCGGGCGGATCTCCGGTAGCGACAGCTTCTTCACCTATGGCGGATCCTATCAGTTCGATGACGACCAGCGCTTCACGGCCGTCCTGACCACCCGGCGATATGCCGATGGACCGCCGACCGTGTTCGGTCTGGACGAGGTCGAGGTCAGCCTCGCGGGCGTGTGCAACGGCGCGATGGCGACCTGCTCCGGAACGGCCAGGGAAGCGCCCGACGTGATGTTCGAGGTGACGCTGATCTACAGCCAGGAAGATGCGCCGGCGACGGAGGCTCGATCCGCTGTCGTGAAGCTCAACGACAAATTGCCCAAGGGCCTCGACAGCCGTGCGTGCTCGCGCCAGTTCCCGGCACCTCCGAGGCCACCCGCGTCTTAGTCTTGTGTTGACGCTATCGCCGTGAAGCGGGCTGCGACCGCGATGCGGCAACGGTGCATTCAGGGGGACAAGGCTAGGATGAAGCCGCTTGTAAAGGGACGGACGACAACATGCCTCAGATCTGGATGACGTATGACGAACTGGCGACGCTCAGCGGCTGCACGCCGGCGGAGGCCAGGATGCGGGCCATGCATTTGTCGCTCGACCGCCGCAAGAGCCGCGATGGCGCAACACGCGTCAAGCTCGACCTCGCGCTGACCGCCAAGTTCTTCGCATCGATCCGCGAAGCGGATTTCGATCTCGACGGCGCCATCGCCGCGCTCCAGAGCACGCATCGGCAGATGGCCGAACTCCTGACACCAACCGGGTTCCGCGAGCGCGGAGCAGCTTAAGCGCTTCGCGCTTGGAACTCCGATAGCCTTTCGCGAATCAGGCATAGTCTCGTCTCCGGAAGATCAAGCCGAAGCCGGGGTTTCAACCATGACGGGCTTTCCAGCCCGCAGGAGAATGCCATGAGGAAAGCCAGGGATCGGATCGGCGTGACTTTGTTGGGAATTGCGATGCTCGGTGGGCTGTGGACCGTCACGGCCGCGCCGTCACGCGCGGAGGTCGTCAAGCTGCAGGCCGACCTCAAGGGCAGCAACGAAGTGCCTCCCAACAGCTCCACCGGTTCGGGCAAGGCCGAGGCCGCGTTCGATACCGAGACCAAGGTCCTGACCTATACGGTCAGCTATGCCGATCTGACGGGTCCGGCGATGGGGGCCCATTTTCATGGTCCCAGTGAAGCGGGCAAGAATGCCGGCATCGCGCTGCCGTTCAAGACGGTCCAAAGCCCCATCCAGGGCAGCGCCACGCTCACGGAGGCCCAGGCGGCGGATCTGCTGGCCGGGAAGTGGTACGCGAACATACATACCGCGGCGAACCCCGGCGGCGAACTGCGCGGGCAGATGATGAAGTAGGGGCCATGCTGCGCCGGCGCTGAAAGGATCTTCAGCGCCGCGAGTTTCAGGCGGGCGGCCGGGGCAGGAAGGCCAGGATCGTTTGCGCGAGGATGACACCGACGGTGCCGCCCGCAGCCTTTTGCAGCACGTCCAGGAAGCCCGGATCACGATCGGGCGTCAGCGCCTGCAGCACCTCGAGCCCCATTGCGACGGCCAGGACAAGCGAGCAGGCCAAAACCAGCCGGCCGGGCAACAGGAAAGCGAGCAGGAAGCCGAGCAGCCCATAGGCACTGAAGCGCTCGATGACGACGATCCAATAGGCCTCGCTATGCCCCATCAGCGCCGGCCGTCCCGCCAGTCTTGCCAAAGTGGCATAGACGATGAGAGCGAGGCAGATGGCCGCGGCTGCGATGAGGTGATTTCGACGCATGGCCCATCATAGCCGCTTGGGGGCCGGGCCGCTTCGAAAGACGAGAATATCGTTAAAGCATCCCGGCGAGCCGGTCAGGCGACCAGGGCATCGCCAGCCGGCGACGGGCTTGCGGAGCGGCGGCGTGAATCGACGAGCTCGCGGAATTTCGCAAATGGGAGCGGTGCGGCGACGAGATAGCCCTGGCCTTCTTCGACGCCCGCCGCGATCAGCGCACGGAGCTGCTCCTCGGTCTCGATGCCTTCGGCAACGACCGTCATGCGGAAGTCCTTGGCGAGCGCGACCAGCATCTCGACGATCGTCGTGGTCGATGCATCCACGGTGATGGTGTCGACGAAGAACTTGTCGATCTTGATCGTGTTGGCGCCGAGCCCCTTCAGTCGCGACAGCCCGCTATGGCCAACGCCGACGTCGTCGATGGCGACGCGAAAGCCATGGTCGCGCAGCTCGGCCACGATTGCGGCGGCGCGCGCGAGATCGTCCAGTTCGTCGCGTTCGGTGACTTCGACCACGATCTGGCGTGCGGAGACTCTGGCCGTCAGAACCGTGCGGCGCAGCGTTTCGACGAAGCCGGCATTCAGCAGGTGCTTGGGCACGACGTTCAGGGATATCTTGAAGGTCTTGTCGGCCTTCAGCATGGGTTGCAGGTCGGAGAGCGCCGATCGCAGGATCTGCCAGGTCATCACCTGGATACGCCCGCTGGATTCGGCCAGCGGAATGAAGTTCATCGGCGGCACCACCGAGCCGTCCCGACGGACCCAGCGTGCCAGGATCTCGCAACCCGTGATCCTGCCTGTCCTGAGATCGAAGATGGGTTGATAGTAGGGCTTGAATTCGCGGGCTGCGAGGGCGCGATCGAGATCGGCGACCGGCCCTTCCATCCGGCGGCTGCGTGCCAGCAGGATGCCGAAGAGGACGCCAAGTCCGACGGACACTGCGAGCGCCGGCCAATAGGATTCGCTGTTCCAGTTCGAAAGGACCGCGTGCTCGATCCGGATCGTAGCGTGAAGCGGGAAGCGCGTGGAATGCCGCTCGAAGCTGATCGGCCCCAGCAGGGGCCTGTTGGCATCGAGCCGGAAATCGCCGAGCTTCTCGCCATTGCTCAAGGCGAGGATCACCTCGCTGTGCGCGCGCAGCTCGGCGGGCATGAGATCGAATAGGTTGGCATTGATGCCGACGATGGCGACCAGGGCGGAGCTGCGATCGACGTCCCTGAGCACACCCAATGCATCGCCGCCGAATTGCTCGACGCGAAACAGCGAGGGCGCGTTGTCGCGCGAGGGCAGCATGTCGCGGCGATCTACCCATCCCTTGTCGAATTCGAGCGTCTCGGAATAGGCCGAGCAGATCACCGAGCCGTCCGGCTTGACGAGGCGGACATCCTTGATCGTCGAGCGCTGGTAGACGTGGAGGCGGATGGCTTGCAACGCCCCCGGCTCGCAGCTGGCAAGATTGCGCTTTGCGAGCTCGTCGAGGCTGGCGGCGGCAAAATCGACCGCGAATTCGGAGCGGCGCAGAACCACCTCGGTCAGCTCGCTGAGCTGATGCGCCTGCTGGTGGCGAATGACGGCCTCCGCCGCGAGATGGCCCGCCAGGGCGAACGCCATCGTGCTCGCGAGCACGAGCGCCACAAACGGAAGGTTCGGTCGCTGGTGTCTCATCCGGTCCGGGCGGAATTCAGGAGAGGCGGGGACTTGATCTTGGGAATTATCTTGAGAACTAGCTTGGGACTTATCTTGGGAATTATCTTCGGAATTGATCCTAGCCAGCGGGGGCTAAGATAGGGTTTAACGAGCGGACCGGCGCGGATGGGCGACCGAGTGGTTGCCTGACCAATGGTCGCGCGGCCCGAGCATGAAAGTTGAGCAGTATGATCAGGACGTTAAGCCTTCTTCTCCTGTCGTTGGTCGTCGCAAGCTCTGTGGCCTTGGCGCAGGGGACCAAAGACCAGCCGGCGGGCAATCAGCCCACCACACGCAGCGGCACGGCGACAAATTCCAGTTCGGACAGCATGGGTGGTGCCTTCAAGGGGACGGGGACCCCCAACTATGGAACCAGCCCGGGGATGGGATCCCAGAAGAAGACGCGCAACTAGGCCTGAACGGCTGGGCGGATTGAAAGGAGGCCGTTCGCGCTCACCGAAGGCGGGCGTGGATGACCTCTGGATAGGATCTGCCTGAGCCGGCGGTGCGGGGTGCGGCGGGGTCGCGGGCGGCCCGCAGGCGAAGCACGACGAATGCGATGTTAATCGCCAGCCAGATCAACATTGCGGAAATGGCAAAATGGACCACTGCCAGACCTCACTTCGAGGTCTGGATAACAGCCCAAGGTTGCCTTGGTTCCGTCTTGCAGGGCGAGAAAGCTCAGCCGGTTCGGAGTGCTGCCAGGAGGGGACCGACGGGAAAACTGTCGTCCGCGACGAACCGCTTCCAAGACTAGCCCTTCTTCCCCGTCTTCGACTTCAGCGAAAGGCCAAGCCGCAAAGCCATGCGCTTGATTGCGTCAGGCGAGCGTCCGAGAACCTTCGCTGCCTCTTCCAGCGAAGCCGAAGACTTCGCCAGCTCCATGAGCCGGCGGTCTTCCTTAAACGACCAGGGCTTGCGCGCCATAACCGAAATGATCCTCTCGTCGACACAACGACAAAGCCGCCAAGCGACCCATGTTCGCTCGACGGCTTTGCTTGGGTGGGGCCAGGCTTGGGGGAGCCCGGTGCGAAGATGGATATGCGATCGGTTAGACTTCGCAACAAACAACGCGGATTAAGCTAACTCCTCAACCTTACCGCGACGAAGTTGGTGCATGACGCTCCGTATAACCACGGTGTTTCGCGGCGTATCCTATGCACCGCGTTGTGGTGGCGAGGATTGGAGCCAGCGGAGCTGCACCGACGATGAAGGCTCCGTCAGTCCGCACGGCTGCCTTGGGCCACAGAAGAAAGGGCCGTCATCAGGCGCGCCATGAACGAGGGTTCATGGTGTCGCCCTGTCGAGTTCTGGTAAAAAGAAGATCGAGAGCCTCTTGCCGGCGATCCGTGCCCACGCGCGTCGACCAATCTTCAAGCACCACGTTGCACAAACTTCATGTTCGTCTGACAAAAGTTTCAGCGCTGCCGATCTTGAAGTCGTCACAACGAAAAGATGAAATGAACGCGGGAGGAACGTTCCGGCAAACGTGGGAACATTCCAGATGTTGGCTGTTTTGGTTTTGATGTCGATTTTCGCGACGGGTTTTTGCTGCGGCTATGGTGTCAGGGCGTGGCGCTCGAAAAGGCGATCGGCGCGATACCGCCTCTACGCGCCCTATACCCCCGCTGCGATGGAGACCGGTCGAAGCCAGCCGCCATCGTAAATCTTGCAGCGACGTGCGTCCGCTCGAGGGGCGTGGCCGCGAAACCGAAATGACGAACCGAAATAACGATCCGAAATAACCATGTGTGGTTAGGTTAACTGGTCACCGTCCTTGAGCGTTTTGGAGGGGCAGCCTAAAGACGGATCAGTTCATGACGAGCGTTGGGTCGCTTCGAATTTTCCGAGGCGCGCAGGTAGGCATAGATGATGTATCTCATTGCGTTGCTGGGCGCGACGACTTGCGCCCTCATTCTGATTGCGTTTGTTTGCACCTATGGTCGGCATCTGAAGGACCTTCCAGGTCCTTGGATCATGAACGAGGGTCATTCAATTGATTGATCAACGACACAACGCGCCCCGCCGGTATTTCGTTGACGCGCAAGGGCATCGCGTTCTGATCGGCCTGTCGCTGCAGGAGACGGCGGAATTCGAAGCGCTGGATGTCACAGCGACGCAGACGCCGCAAATCGTGACCGAAACCGGCATGGGCAAGGGAGCCGCCGCGGTTGACGACGTTCGATGGCTTGAGCTCTACTCCAAGCACGAAGGAGCCTGGCGGGCGTGGATCGCACGGAGCCAGGCGGAGCGGATACCGGATTTAGGCTTTGTTAACCATGTCTGACCGATGGTAGCGGCTTAGATTTCGAGAATGGGGATGGCCCACATGTTTCAGCTGTTCCTGAGAGCACGCGCGCACAACCTTCTCGGCTCCCGCCGCGAGGACAAGGGCTTCAAAGCCCGCTCCGTGGAGCGTGATGCGGAGACCGACCGCGCCAGGATCGGCGCCGTGATGGCCGCGATCGACACCGCCCTGCGAGATGCGGAGAGGGAGCAGGTCGGTCTCAGTCGACGTGTCGATGACGCACTCGCGCGTGCATCCGTCACCTTCGGAAACGGCACCGACGAATATCTCGAGCGCGAGGCGCTCGACAATTATCACCAGGATCTGTTCGCGGCCGACATCTCCAACGGCCAGCGCCGGCTCAAGGAATTGGCAAGCTCCATCGCGCACTTGAAGTTCGTCAGGACCGCAATGCTGACGCGTTTTCCGGATTTCAAGCCGCCGCAGCTCAACAGCTGATATTGGGAAGCTTGTGGCGCGCTCTGCGGGTGTCCCCCAAGGAGCCCAGGGCAGGCCGCGTGACAATTCGGCTCCGCTTTGCGGTTTGGCGCCTTGATCCTTTTTGCTATGGTTCCGAGAAGCATTCACGGATTGAAGGAGCAAAGAGGTGCCGGTCAAGAATTTGCGGACATTGGTTGGCTTGGCGGCTGCTTTGACATTGGCTGTGCCGGCAACGGCCTCAGCCATCACAGCGGAGGTCGCGCGCGCATGCGACGCGGCGGTGGCCAAGGCCTTTCCGCCCCGGCAAATAGGCAACCCGGCGGCAGGTAGCGCCAAGGGAACGGCCAAGGATCAGCGCGACTATTTCCAGAAGTGCGTCTCGAATAACGGCAAGGTCGACGACGCGCCGGCGGAAGCGTCCAAGGACAGCAAGCCGTCAAAATAGGAAATCGAACTAGGCTAGCGTCGCGGCGGCGGACATGGCGAGTAGAACGCGCCGTTCGCCGCATTGATGCGTTCGACGCACTGGTTGGGATCGGTGACGGTCCCGGCCACGGTGAAATCGTAGCCCATGCCCTTGACGACGACGACGTAGCGGCCGGGCGACAGCGCGAAGCCGTCCTGCTCCGGTTGCAGCAGCAGCATCCTCGGCTGATCCTCGACCGGCCCGACCTTGTAGGGGTAGGACATGCTGCGAATGACCCAGGAATCGCCCGCGCTGACCATGGCGGCCTTGCCGGAGGCATCGACGCCCATCGACCGCGATACGTTGGCGACGACGCGAACCTCGGTCACGCTTGCGTCAATGCTTCCGTCGGGTCTGAACACGATGAATCTGACATCGCCGCTCGTCAGCGTCGTTGCACTCGGCGTGTTGATGGCCGCCGAGATGGCGACGCGGCGGTCCGGAATCTTTCCCGGGACCGGCTTCAGTTCCTGCAGCTGTCCTTCGTTCAGCGCGTAGACGCCGAAGGTCGTCGGCAACGGGATCGAGGGTTGCGCGGTTGGTGCCGGCTCCCTGGCGCTGTCGGACGACCGTTCAACGGTTTCGCTCTCAGGTGGGGTTGCCGTGGTAGCCGGGCGAGGCTCGGGGCTCGCCGCTACCTGCTCGGATGGTTTTGCCAATTGCGACAGTGCGGCCATTTGTGTCTTTAACCGCGGCCAAAAGATCGCTGCGGCGCTGCCGCCTGCAATCAGCAGGAGAATGACGGCCAGCCGAAGCAGAAAAGTGAAGGTGCCGCTCCGTTTAGGCTGATTCAGGGATCGCGGTGGTGCCACGGGACGGCGCGCTGCTCCCTCATCCTTTGCAGGCCGCGGCGAAGCCGAAACCGGTGATGTTGGAATGGGCGGGGGAGCGGGGCTCGCGGCCGGAGGAGGCGGCGAAGAGGCCGTTGCTGCGGCGGCGTTTGGCGGCTCTGACGCTGCGCTGCGCGCGAAGGTGCGCTCGACCTCCTTGATGGCGCGTTCGAGGACTTGCTGAAGCTCGCGAGATTCCCGCGCGTCGGCGTGGGTGAACTGCTCCAGCAGCTTGACGCGCGCCAGCTCATAGACGATCTCCCGCATCTGCTGGGGATCGTCGGATACGGCGCGGATTCGGCTCGACAGGAGACGGATAAACCCGGCTTTGATCTGTTGCGTCGAGGGGGCGTTTGCCGCAGTTTCACCGGAGTCGGTCATCAAGGCCGATCAAGTAGCTCGGATAAGGCCATTTCGCTAGGTTTTTCCGCTCGAGGCGTTGCCGCCGAGGCTGCTTTCCGGGTCCGCCAAAGCCATGCGCGTCTTTCGAAGATGCTTGCTTTTAGGGGAAAACCTGTGACATTTCGCCAAGCTCCTCTTTCCGGTGTTCGACCATGCGCGGCGTTCTGACAGTCCTCTCGGTTTTGACCTTCCTGGCTTCGCCTGCCGTTGCGCAAGGCATCAAGGATCAGGCCAACACCACGAGCTCCAGCATCATCACGACGCCGACGAAGAAGGCGCAAAGCACCCAGGCGGCGTCCCGGCCGACGGCGGTCCGGCATGTGACCGGGCTTCCGGCCGGAAAGTCGGCCCAAGGCGTCTGGCGCGATGGCAAGCTGGTCGCCGTTCCCCGCTGAGGCCACCGCCCAACGAACCGTGAAGCAGCCGTGAAGGAACGGTGATCGCCTCCCTGACGTTCTTGCTCGGGAGATAATTCATGAAACGACCAGTTCTGATCGCCATTGCGTTGCTCGTGCCCGGCGCTGCCTGGGCTCAGGGCGTCAACGATCCGTCGACGCCCAATCGAAACGTGACCATCGTCAATCCGTCGCAGCCCGCGCCGCCCAACGCGACGCGCAATATTCCGAGCCGGATCGAGCCGCCGGTCACGACCGGCGGCGGACGCGCCCGGCCGTATTACGGGAACAGAACCCGGGGCAGCGGGTCGAGCCGCCGTTAGCCGCGCCGTTCACCTTCGGCGGCGCTCGATCTATTGCGGGTTGACCTCGACCTCCAGGGTCGATGTCCCCGGGTCGTGCCGGTTCTTGCCCGAGATCAGCAGCGTGAACTTGTCGGAGCCGCCTGCTTCGTTTTTCGCCGAATAGCGGAAGCCGGAACCGACCACCGCCAATTCGCCTTGCGATGGTCCGCTCACGACCGATACGTCGAAGATCTGCATGTAGGACCAACGCAGTCCCTGGATGCAATCCGTCCCAGGCGCGATCGACATCGTCCATTTCACCGTGTCGTGCGACAGCGCAAACGGCGTCCGTTCCTTGATGCAGAGAGGGCTGGCGTGCGCCCCGAGGCCCGAGACCACGGAAGCCGCGACAGCGATACCTGACAGCAATAAGGGTCTTGCACGCATGCCCGGCAACTCCACGAAGGGGGATCCCGAAAGCTAGCAGCAAGGAGCTAATGAGATCTTAGAAGCGCTGGTTATCTGGAGACGGCTAACCCACGCGGAACTCAGGTTGACCGTTCATCCCGAGAACCAACTCGGAACCATGCATTCGGCTCCACGTGTTTGCCCGACGCAACCTGCATTTCGGAAAGCCATAAGTCATTGATTTGGTTGGGGCCGGCTACTGTGCATGGGGTTGTTTTTCGAGTTTTTAACTGGAGCGCCGTCCCCAGGTCCCAAATTCCGGTGCTCGATCACTGCCCGTTTGGTGTCATCCCGCCGCCGGCGGGAAAGTTGCTGGACTTGAGCGTCATTCCGCTGACACGGAAGCGGACGTTTCCAGCGAGATAGAGATAGTCCGAGGTGGTGCTGCCGACGGTCCGGACCTCGACATAGGTCAGCGTGATCGAACCAACGCTCGGCGTCACCTGGGTGATCTCGACGTAACGTGCTCCAGGGAAGAGCTTCTGGTCGAGGCCGTAGAAGATCTTCTCCCGCTCCGACCACAGGACGAAGTGTCCGCCGGTCTTCTGATCGACGGCCTCATATTGAGTGTGGATGACTTGCGGGTATTCGATTTGGCCGGCTCTCGCGGGCTGCACGCCGAAGCAGATCGTCAAAATCAGCAAAGCAATGATGCGAGCCACGATCAAAATCCTCTGGCCAAAAACGAAATCTTGCCCGCGAATTCGCTTCCTTGCAATTGGCAAAGAGATAGACTGAAAGCCTTGCGCCCAAGCGTTTTCCGGCCAATCGCCGTTCTTGTGATGTGTCTTTGGATTTATCGATATGCGAACCGTTCGACCTGACCAATTGCCAGTTGGCCAACGCCGGCTTAGGGCGCTGGCTGGAGCAGTCGTAACCATGGCCGGTGCGCTCGGTCTTGGTCTCATCAATCCGTCGGCGTGTCTTGCTCAGACCGATCCGGAGCCTTCGATCAGCGACTATCTTCCGCCCAAAGAACCGGAAGTCTCGCGCGACGAATGGCGGCAACGCATCGAGGAGGCGCGACGGCGGGCCAAGGATGTCTCGCGCGAGCGGCGAGAGCATCCGGAGCTCTACAAGCCGATCCCGGAAGATCCGGATCTTGTCGCGACCGAACGTCTGCTCCGCGACGACAGCCTGCAGCGAGGCGACATCGTCACGACCAAGAAGGGCATGTTCGTCTACCAGGGTCGATCCGATCAGCCGCGCCGCGATCAGGACTTTGTGCCGGTCAACCCGAAATCGGTGCGCTGAGGCTTTAGTAACGCCGCAGGATCTCGTTGAACTTGGGATCCGTTACTTTCGTGGTGTCGAGCAGCAGCGACTTGCCTTGCGGCGTTGCCTGCACATAGGCCGCGATCAGCAGCGGCTCGTAACGTGAGCGATTGGCCAGCGCGGAGCGGATGTCGGATTGCGCCAGCAGCTTGATCTCTTCGTCCGTCGCAGCCGCGCTCGAGGTCACGGTCCGGACGCGGGCGAAGGCGACGTCGATCGGCACCGATCCGGTCAGATAGGACATCTTCACCGCAGGCGTTGCGGGTTCGCCGGCCTGAGCCTGCAACGTGCCGAGCGTGAGCCACAGCGCGGGCCGGATCGGCGAGACCTTCAAGGCCGCGACGATGGCGGCCTGGGCGGCCTTGTTCTCGCTGGCCCGTGCGGCCGCCTCGTTTGATGGACGGTGAAGAACGTCGGCGGTCCGCGCCGCCGCGTAGTTTGCGAGCAGGTCGCCATCCAGCGAAACCGATGCCAGGACACCGCCGGCGGCCAGCCCGGCCTTCTCGGGCGGGATCTCGCCCGAGAACAGGTCGCTCGCGCGAAAGTTCGGTCGGACGAGATCGCCGTAGAATGCCATGCCGGCATGAAGCGCCAGCAGGATCGCGGTGCAGATGCCGATGACGCGAAGCAGGATGATGCGGTTCATGGTGAAAATCGGCGAAGCCTGTGAGGGCGAAGCGAATAGGATCGAGAGGAAAGCAGGGGCGCTTAAATTGCCATCAGACTATCGCCCTGGATCGTCAGCAGCGTCAAGTTTCCGGTCGCGTAAGCACCGGTGTCGATGTTGATGCGGTTCGGGCGGATATCGGGCACGCTGACCGGCGTATGACCGTGGACGATATATTTGCCGAAGCGCTCCTCGGAGGCGAGGAACTCTTCGCGGATCCAGAGCAGATCCTCGTCCTTCTGGCGCTCGAGCGCGACGCCGGGCTTGACGCCGGCATGGACGAAGAAGAAGTCGCCGCAGGTAAAGGACGAGGGCAATTGCTGCAGGAAGGCGAGGTGCTCGGGCGGCAGTGCGCGCCTTAATCCTTCGATCAACTCGACCTGCTGCTCCGCGGACGGATTCATCGTCGGCGAGATGCCGTAGGAGACCAGCGTCAGCAGGCCGCCATAATGGCGCCACTCCTGCAGGCGGGCGGGGTCCTTGAGCACCTCAAGCAGGAAGACCTCGTGGTTGCCCTTCAGGCAAACCGTCTCGTGCGTTTTCGAGCGCGCGATCAACAGATCAAGAACGGCGCGTGAGTCCGGGCCCCGGTCGACATAGTCGCCGAGAAAGACCTGGATGGCGCGCTCGGGGGCGGAGCGGGAAAGATCGGCGTCGATGACGGTTAACAGGGATTGAAGCAGATCGGCTCGGCCGTGCACGTCGCCGATGGCATAGACGCGAAGGCCGTCGGGAAGCCGCGGCTTGGTCTTCTTTCGAAAGCGTCTGGAAAGGCCCATCAGGTCGGTCGAATCGCTTCTTGCGTCACGCGCGGAACGTCGTGACCGCTCTTAGCAGAACAAGTCACACATCGGTATTCTTAATTGTTTCCGACCAAGTCGCCCGCATTTTGATTAAAGGATCGCGCGGCCTTTGAGCCGTATTTCAAGACGTCTCGCGTAGCGTCTCCTCAACAAGAACGGGGAGCGCGACATGCGCAAAATTGTGAAGTTCCTGGCGGCCGTGGCCGCCATCGTGGTTGCTGCGGGGGTGCAGCAGCGCGCTGAAGCCGCTTTCGTCGGTGCGCCCTTGGGGCTGCGCGGCGCCATCCAGTACATCAAGTTCGACCAGCCGACGCTGGCGCCGATGGCGTTCACGCTGTTTTGCCTGAAGTACAAGGACGAGTGCAAGCCGCGGCCGCAGCAGATCGTATTCCGGGGCGGTCGCCTGAAGCTGACCGCCGAGCGGCTGGCGCTCATGCAAGAGGTCAACCAGCAGGTCAATACCGCCATCCGTCCCGAGGCCAATATGGAGGGGCTGCGCGGCGAGAAATGGCTGCTGCATCCGACCAGCGGCGATTGCAACGACTATGCTGTGACAAAACGCCACGAACTGATCGCCAAGGGTTTTCCGGCGCGCGCGGTGCTGCTCAGCGAGGTCGTGACCACCTGGGGCGAGCATCATCTCGTGGTCGTGGTGCGGACCTTCGCCGGCGATCTCGTGCTGGACAATCTCTCCGGCCACATCCTGCCGTGGTCGAAGAAGCCTTATCGCTGGGTCCGCATTCAGTCGCCCAAGAACCCGAACTACTGGGCCTCGCTCGGCGATCGCGCGGTCTGATCAGCGACGCTATCGTGATCCGGATTGGCTGACGCTCTGCGACAGCCCCAGTCCCACGATCACCGCAAGACACAGGATTGCTGCGGGATGCAGCAATCCGGAACCTGCAAAGCTCTGAACCAGCGCAAACAGCACACAGGCCGCGGTGGCCGCGGGGAAGAACGAGTCGCGTCCGCGCTGCAAGGCGCCGAAGAACAGGCGCACCAGGGCGATCAGAGCTGTCAGCACCGAGACAGCGAGGCCGATCGCTCCCATGCCAGCGAAGATCGCTGTCGCCGTCGTCGGTGCCGTCAAGGCCGCGCCGGCATCGCTCTGATAGATCCTGCCGACCGCCGAAAAGGTTCCTGCGCCCGCGCCGAACCAGCGTGTGTCTGCTAGCATCCGCTCCAGCGCCGCGCGCGCTTCCGCGCCCATATTAGGGGCAAGCCGCAGGAGGATCGGCCCCGAGCTCTGTTCGAACAGGAAGGTCAAGACGATCGCCGATCCGATCAATGCGGCGGCGGCGAGCGCGCCCGCGGCCAAAGGCGACAGATCAAGCCGGCGGATGACGAGGATCAGAAGAATCAACACGACGCCGAAGCCTGCGGCGATCGCGTTGTTGGTCCCGGAAAGGCCGAACACCGCGGCTGCGCTGATCAGGGCTCCGGCAAGGCCGAGCAGGCCAAGCACGATCGAGCGCAGCAGCGAATGACGGGTTTCGGCCCGCTCCGCGGCAAGCTGCATGATCGCAAGATTCAGGACGAGGCCGAACCCGGCCAGGGTCGTCGCGAACTCGGACGTTGCGTCGGCCCCAGCCGGCGCGAGCCGGTGCAGATCCAGGGTCAAGGCGGCGACCGCGGTGATGCCTGCGAGGACAAACAGGACAAGCTCGGCGCGGCTGCGATCGCGGACGACCACAATGGTCACGCCGAGCAGCGCGGTCGCTGCCAGCGCCAGCAACAGCGCGTTCAAGGTCAAGCCAAGATCGGCGGTGACCGGTCCGAGCGGAAGGCCACCGAGGACGTCGCGAGCGCTCGCCCAGATCGGATGCCCGAAGCTCAGCGGAAGCGGCATCAGTTGAGCTGCGATCAGCAGCGGAATGGCGATCAGGACCCAGCGACCCCAGGAGGTCGCGCGGACATAATGGTCGTAATCGGCTTTTCGCGCGCTCAGCGTGGCTGCCAGCAGGCTCAGCGCGGCAGACATCGTCCCGAGCTGCACACCGAACTTGGCGCCAGCGATTTCGAGAGCGGAAGCGGAAACGATGGAGACGATGAGGGCAAAATAAGCGAGGGACAAACGGCGCGCTCGAAGGGATTCCTGAAACGATCAGGTCACCATACAAGCCGCAGGTCTGTTTTCAAGCACAGCCCAGTCCGGGCCAACAACTTGCCGCCATCCCAGCGCGTGCGCGCGAAAGGTTAATCGCGAAGAGAGTCTAGCGCGCGCTCTTGACCGGCCGGGCAAACACGCGCGCGGTCCGCGCCGCGGCAAGGCTGAAGCGGGCGGCCGAGCCGAAGAGGTAGCCTGCCTGCAGCGCGATAGACGCAAAGGCCGCGGCCTTCAAGCCTTCGAGGACGCCGAGACTTGTCATCAGGCTGACCGGCAGGACGGTGAGCACCAAGGCAAACGTGACCGGCAGCAGCACCAGGACGCGAAAGCGCTGGCCCAGCACGGCACCAATGAGAAAGGTGAAGATCAAAAGCGCGGTCATCCGAAACACTCCCCGTGCTTCGGACCCTAGGTTCCCCACCCTAAAAAGACCCTTAAGTCGTATGGCTAAATTTGGCCTATAGGCCACAATTTGCCAGCAGGGAGTGATAGGCCTCCCGCAAGCCGTTCAGGGCCACCACGCCCTTGATCTCGCTGTCGCTTTCCCTGACCACCACCGACAGCGAGGGCGTCGTCTGCCATTTGCCGGCGGCAAAGGCCGAGACCTCATCGGGCAGCAGCACCGCCGCGCCGGCTGCGGCCATGCTGGCGTCAACGGTCAAGGTGCCGCCGCCACTCGCGGCGATGGTGACCTTGGGGTGGCTTCGGGGCGGGAAGGGCCGGATCAGGGCCACCAGCACGTCGATCTTGCCCTTGGGCGCACAGCGCACAATGAGGCCGGCGAAATCCGGGTCGGACTGGGTGGTGTCCGCTGTCTTGGTGATGGCCGCGAAGCTCTCGCCATCCTTGGCCCCTTGCGTGCGGCTGAATTTCCAGACGGAGGAGGGGGCTGAGGCGGCCACCTTAACGATGGGCGCGCCGGGGCACGTGGACCGTGCGCAGGAGGTAGCCCGATCCAGGGGACGCTCGGCGCCGACGAAGAGCGAACCCACGAGGAACGTGAACAGAAGGAGGCCAGGCACGGGGAAATCCTATCTTGATGGTTCCAGCCATAACAGACGGCGGCGAGGCCAAGAAGGCCAGCGTCAGCGGATAGAGGGCTTCCCTTGGGCGATCTGCTCGCAGACCGGGCACACGAAATACAATAAATAGTCACAAAGGGTTAAACCAAGCGCCAAAGCGTGGCCCGTCCGCAACACTCGCATCGCGATCGTACCGTTAACCATTCAGGAACCCTTGTCGCACCGCCCCGCGCGCCGTACCAATCAAGGCTAATTGGGGTCTCTTGGGGCGCGATTCATGCATTCATTTTTCAATACAAATGTATTCAAGCCGGCCTTCTTAACGGCTGCCTTGGCGCTTGGAGCCTGTTCGACCAATCCTGGCTCGGGTCCGCTGACGGACGACGTTAACAACAAGATTCAGACGGAAAACGCGCCGGCCTATGAGCTGGTGCCGCTCAACCCAGCCACGGTGAAGATCCTGCACACCCACGAGCCCAAGGGGCTCGCCGGCGTGTTCACCGACCGCCGTCCGCCCGCCAGCATCGTGTTCGGCATCGGTGACGTCGTCAGCGTGACCATCTTCGAAGCCGCCGCAGGCGGTCTGTTCATCCCGGCGGAAGCCGGCGTCCGTCCGGGTAACTATGTGACCATCCCGGACCAGTCGGTCGACAATGACGGTTTCATCACGGTGCCCTATGCCGGCCAGATCAAGGCCGCGGGACGCACGGCGGTGGAAATCCAGCGCTCGATCATCGAGAAGATCGGCAACCGCGCCATCGAGCCGCAGGCCGTGGTTTCGATGTCCTCGCAGCGTACCCAGCTCATCAGCGTGCTCGGCGAAGTCAATTCGCCGGCGCGTTACCCGGCGAGCGCGGCGGGCGCAAAGGACAAGGTGCTCGACGCGATCACCCGCGCCGGCGGCATCAAGGGCCAGGGCTTCGAGACCTGGGTCATGCTTGAGCGTGGCGGACGTCGGGCGACCGTGCCGTTCGAAAACCTCGTGATGGCGCCCGAGAACAACGTCTATGTGCGTCCCGACGACAGCATCTACGTCTACCGCGAGCAGCAGAAGTTCATGGCGTTCGGCGGCAGCGGCCAGAGCGGCGAGTTCAACTTCGATGCCTGGCGCATCAACCTCGGCGAAGCCGTGGGCAAGGCCGGCGGTCTGCTCGATGGTCAGGCCGATCCGTCTGCCGTGTATCTCTATCGCCGCGAGCCGCGCGAGGTTGCGGCCCAGCTCGGCATCGACGTGAGCAAGTACACGAGCGAGACGATCCCGGTCATCTTCAACGTCAACTTCCGCGATCCCGGCGGCTTCTTCCTGGCCACCAAGGTCATGATGAAGAACGGCGACATCATCTATGTCTCGAACTCGCGCAACGTCGAAGTTGCCAAGTTCCTGAACTACATGCGTGTGATCATGGCGACCGGCAGCGATGCCGTGAACCTCAGCAACGATGCGCTGATCTTCCGCAACAACGTCAAGCTGGCGCCGTAAGACGCCGAGTTGATCGACCAAACGCGATGGCACCGGGGCTTTGTCCCGGTGCCATTTTCGTTTAGCAAACGAAGCGGTTTTGCTGCGGCGATGAGTTCGGGAGCTGGATCAAGGCGCCTGAGCACGGCGCGCCGGTCATCGGTCACTTCGCATTTTTGCAAGAGGCTTTAGCTTCATGCGCTTTCGAATAGTCTGGCGCCTTCCGGCTCTCGTCTTCTTGTGTCTTGGGCTTGCGCCGGTCGCGACGGCTCTCGGCGCCGCTGCGGAGCTCGGCGTTCGCCACCGCATCGATGTGATGGTCTCCGCCGAGCCCGACGCCCCGATCTTCTCGCGCCTCAAGGGAGCCAAGGGCGAGCTGTCCTTTACCGTTCGCCTGTCGGCGAACTCCAAGGAGAGCAAGTTCTTCGGCATGTTGCGCCCGTCTTTCCCCGATATCATCGTGCCCGATGGTCCAGGCAAATTGCTGGTTCAGCAGAACAAGCTCTGGGAGGAGGACGTCTGCCATCAGCGCCGCGGCCTTCCGAAGGTCACAGTGACCCAGCTCGGTGGGCATTTTGGCGAAGGGGAGGGGCGGATCGAGATTTCGGCCATCAACCGGCACATCGGCGTCCTGGTCCCGCCCGATGAATTAACCCCCGGAATAAAACTCGATCAGGGGAGTGATAGCTTTGGGCTATTCTATGCGTTCCGGGCGCAGACCCGGAACAGCCGCCTCAACGTCGATCTGAAGATCTATCCGATCGATTGCTTCCTCTAGGCTCGAACAGAGCTCGCAAGAACGACGATGCGCCTTTGGCCTCCCAACATCAGCTGGTTCAGGATTCGTTGGTCGTGGAGCTTGCCCGCGACCTTTCTCCTGTTCTTCGTGGTGGCCGGCGCGCCGTTTCCGTTCGGCTCGACCAATGATCTGTCGATCGCGTTCTGGTGCCTCTGTCTCGGGATCGCGGTGATCTTCGCGCCGACGCGCGATCTGCGGGCGGCGCATTTGTGGCTGCTCGCCGGCATCGGCGTGATTGTCGCCGCTTACGCCTTCGTGCTGCATGAGCAGCTCTCCGACCATCCCTGGGTCGCGCCGTTCCAGCCGATCTGGAAGCAGGCCTCGGATCTTCTGGGCGTGCCGATCGCTCCATCCGCCTCCATTGTGAAGAACGAGGCGTTTTTCGCGCTGGGCGCGCCGCTCGCCAACATCCTCGCCATCGTCCTTGGCATCACCGTCGGTGCCGATCGCGAGCGCGCGCGAAGATTGCTGTGGGTGACCGCGATCTCCGGCGCGCTCTACGCCCTCTACGGCGTGCTCTCGTTTTTGATCGAGCCCACCATGATCCTGTGGCGCGACAAGACGGCCTATCTCGGCAGCGTCACCGGCACCTTCATCAACCGCAACACGGCGGCGGCCTATTTCGGCTCGGCCGCGGTGATCTGGATGCTCCTGATCCTCGAGGACGTCCGCCGCCGTCTGCCCGAGCGGCACATCGAATGGCGCCGTCTGTCGCTGGACGTCCGCACGATCCCGCCGAAAGAGATCCTCCCGCAGCTCGGTTGCCTCCTGATCTGCCTGATGGCGATGTTCATGACGACCTCGCGCGCCGGCGTCGGCCTGTCGCTGCTGGCGATGATCGTGTCGTTCACGCTGTTCCTGCGCAAAGACCTGCCGCCGCGCACCGGCATCTGGATTTCGCTGGGCTCGGGCGCCGCCGTCGCGCTCGGCCTGCTGCAGCTGCTCGGCGGCCGGGTGTCCAGCCGCTTCGACAGCCAGGGCTTGGTCGACGAGGGCCGCATCGAGGCCTGGAAGTCGACGCTGCGGATCATCGGCGACAATCCCTGGTTCGGCACGGGCATGGGCACCTTCCAATGGGCCTTCCCGCCCTACCGCAGCCCCAACATCTCGATTCGCGGTATCTGGGACGCCGCGCATTCGACGCCGCTGGAGCTTGCCTCCGAGGTGGGCATACCCATGGCGCTGCTGGTGGCGCTCGGCTGGGCGATCATGCTGCTGATACTGGCCAGGGGCGTGTTCGCCCGCCGGCGCGATGCCATCATCCCGCTCGCCGCGGTGGCGATCGCGACGCTGTCGCTGCTGCATTCGAGCCTGGACTTCACCCTGCAGGTGCCCGGCTACAGCATTCCATTCTTTGCGCTTTTCGGCGCGGGCCTGTCGCAGTCCTTCCGCACCAAGGAGGGCCGCCCCAGCGCGGAGGCGGGCGCCACCAGCCGGCGAGGCGAGGGCCGTCCGACACCTGCGGACGCCGCGCCGCGTGCGGCCCAAGGTTCATAAAAGTGTCTAGATTTGAAGCAGTTGCGCCGTTTACGAAGTCTTTAGAATAAGTGGACAGCTCTTTCCTCTTCCGCTAGGTTCCTGCCACGAGCACAGCCTTTTGCCCGGGCCGAGGAAGCAATCGGGGCAGCTGATTTTTGGAGGTATTTATGAGCGTTATCAGGATTGCGCTTCGCATGGCTGCCACGGCAGTCCTCGCCGCGACGATTTCGTCGGCCGCCAGCGCCGCCGTTTACCCGCCGCAGCGCCAGCTGCCGGCCACCGTCATTTCCGACTTCAAGGCTTCTCCCAACAGCCTGCTGCAGCAATACCCGACCGGCGGCCCGCAGCTGATCTCGCGCGTGCGCGACCTCGGCGCCTCCGATCCGACCACGCTCCCGGGCCTGATCGCGCTGCTGAAGGATCCCGCGACCACCAAGGACCAGATGCGCGGCATCGTCGCCGGCCTCGCCCAGGTCGCCCGCATGGCCGCGTCGACCGACCAGGCCTACGCCAATGAGATCCAGGCCGCGATCGCCACCACCGGCAACCAGGACGTGATCGCCGCCTACCAGGCCGCGACCGGCGACGTCGCAATCGCCGCGACCGGCGGCGGCGCGGGCGGTGGTGGCACCGGCGCAGGTGGTCCGACGGGCAACGGCTTCCCCACCGGCGCCGGTGGCGGCGGTCTCGTCCGCTTTGGCAACAACACCACGAACAACAACGCGCCAAACGGCGGCAACGGCGGCGTCGGCGGCACCACCAACAGCACCAGCCCGCGGCGCTGACCGGAACCGGCCCTCGCGGCCGGGCCCATGACATCTCCACGGCAGCGGCGCCAGCAGGCGCCGCTTTGCTTTTGCGCCGTTAAGCTTCCTGTAAAAAGTCGCGTGAAGCGCGCACTGCACTGCATCGATCGCGTTCAATTGCCGGTCGGCTTGTGTTAGTGTACGCGACAGCGCGGTCCCTTGGCATCCGGTTTGCTCCGGATTGCCGTCAGGCTCTTTGCCAGCATTGATCCCAAGACGACAGATCGATCCATTTTCAGGAATTGCTAGATGTTGCAGGTGAACAAGCCGACCTCGGAGATCAACCGTGATTTCGCCGAGGCCGACGGCTCTCCGTCGCAGAGTCTGACCTCCTATCTCGACATCGTTCGCCGCCAGTTCCCCACCATGGTCGCGATCGTCTCGGCCTGCGTGATCCTGGCGCTGCTCTATCTCTTCACCGCCGCGCCGCAATTCACCTCGACCGCCACGATGGTGATCGATACCCGCAAGGTGCAACTTTTCCAGCAGCAATCCGTGCTCGGTGACATCGCGGTGGATTCGGCAACGGTGGAAACCCAGGTCGAGATCCTGAAGTCCGAGAACATCAGCCTTGCTGTGATCCGTGACTTGCATCTGATTGAGGATCCCGAATTCGCCGGCAGTGGTGGCGGTTTCCTTGGAACAATCATTGGAGCTGCGACCGGCCTGTTTTCGTCCAGTCGCACCCCGTCCGAGTTTGAGTTGACGCGCAAGGCGCTGGGGCTGTTCGAGAAGAATCGCACTATCAAGCGGCTCGGACTCACCTATGTGATGGAGATCGGCTTCACCTCAAGGGACCCGCAGAAGGCGGCGCGGATCGCCAACGCGATTGCGGACGCCTATATCGTCGACCAACTCGAGGCGAAGTATCAGGCGACCCGCCGCGCCAGCGTCTGGCTCCAGGACCGCATCAAGGAGTTGCGCACCCAGGCCTCCGCCGCCCAGAAGGCGGTGGTGGATTTCAAGACCGCCAACAACATCATCGCCACCGGCAAGGGACTGATGAACGAGCAGCAGATTGCGGAGGTGAACAGTCAGCTTATCATGGCGCATGCGGCGACCGCCGAAGCCAAGGCGCGGCTCGACCGCTTGAACGATATCTTCAAGCAGGAGATTCCGGATGCCTCCGTGGCCGACGCGTTGAAGAACGACACCATCGTCAAGCTGCGCGGCCAATATGTCGACCTGGCCTCGAAGGAATCGATCTGGTCGATGAAATACGGCTCGGATCACCTCGCCGCCGTCAACCTGCGTAGGCAGATGGCGGAGATCAAGAAGAACATCCTGGACGAGCTCAAGCGCATCCAGGAATCCTATAAGAGCGATTACGATATCTCGGTGACGCGCGAGGAGAGCATCAAATCGAGTCTGGCAAATGTCGTGTCGGAATCGCAGCTCACCAACCAGGCCCAGGTGCAGTTGCGCGAACTCGAGAGCACCGCGCAGTCCTACCAGGCGATGTACGACAATTTCCTCCAGCGCTACATGGAAAGCGTGCAGCAGCAGTCGTTCCCGATCACCGAGGCTCGCGTGATCAGCGCGGCGACAACGCCGCTGGTGAAGAGCTATCCAAAGTCGCTAGTAGTCCTCGCGGCAAGCTTGCTCGGCGGCCTGATGCTGGCCTTCGGAGCGGCGATGGCGCGCGAACTCACCGACAAGGTATTCCGCACCACCGGTCAGGTCGAAGACGTCCTGGGCGCGAACTGCATTGCAATCCTGCCGGCGCTCGGCGCGGCCGCGGTTCTCGGCGACAAGATGCTAGGAGGCAAGCTCGCCAGGAAGGGTAATCCGGAGCCCGATCTCCTGCGGTATGTCGTCGAAAACCCGCTGTCGCGTTTCGCGGAAGCCGTGCGTTCGGTCAAGGTAGCGGTCGATCTCAACTCGATCGTGCGCGAGAACCGTGTGCTGGCCACCACCTCGACCCTACCAAACGAGGGCAAGAGCACGCTCTCGACCAATCTCGCCCAGCTCATGGCCCATGGTGGCGCGCGCGTCATCCTGGTCGATGCCGATTTGCGCAACCCTTCCCTCTCGCGCGCACTGGTGCCCGATGCAAAGATCGGCCTGGTCGATGTCGTCGCCCAGAGGGCCCGACTCGAGGATGCGCTGGTCGTGGATCCCGAGACCAAGCTCTCGATCTTGCCGGCCGGGACGACCTCAAAGCTCCTGCACACCAACGAGATACTTGCCTCGAAGGCGATGCATGCTCTGGTTACCGAGCTCCGATCGAAATTCGAGTACGTGGTGCTCGACATGCCGCCGATGGCGCCGGTGGTGGACGTGCGGGTCACCTCGTCCTTCGTCGATTCCTACGTGTTCGTGGTGGAGTGGGGCCGGACCAAGATCGATGTGGTCAAGCACAATCTTCGCGGTTCGCCGGAGATCCACGACAAGCTGCTCGGCGTCGTCCTGAACAAGGCGGACACCAAGGCACTGGCACGGTACGAATCCTACCACGGCCGTTACTATTATCAGAAATACTACGCCCGTTATGGGTATGTCGAATAGCGGTCGAGGGCTGGCAGTAACGACCCTTCGCAGCCAATTTCTGCTGTGCGGTCTGCTGGGCGTCATTTGGTCGTACACTGCCCTGCCGTCGTTTCGGCTGACGCTGCCGGCCCACAACATAGCGTCGCGGATCATCGCGGGTGAGCGCTTTAAGCCGGAAGTCTTACCGCAGATGCTTTCCCAAATGGAGGCCGCTCCTCGTCCCGACATTATGCAATCGGAGTATTATCGAGCCTATGCGGTGGTCGGACAATACACAAGCGAAGTGGCGGCTCAGGACAATAGCTCGGGACTTGATCGTGAGCTCAGTGGCGCAGAGAGCAGGCTCAGGGCTGCGCTTTCGGTAACTCCATCTGATGCGTTCCTTTGGCTGTTGCTGTACTCAGTGGAGACAGCCCGCAACGGATTTGATCCTGCGTATGTCGGTCTTGTCGAAAAGTCTTATATCGCCGGCCCTCATGAGGGGTGGATTGCGCTTCGGCGCAATCGGCTGGCGCTGGCGGTATTTGCGCTGTTGAACGACATAACGCAAAAGGCCGTTGTTACCGAATTTTCCGAGTTGGTTGACTCAGATTTCATTGACGTAGCAGCGAGCAACCTGACCACTATTGGATGGGAACATCGCGCGCCGCTCCTTGCGGCGTTGGAGCAGGCCGATGTCGCCAGCCGAGAAAGCTTAGCCCGCCGTCTATCGCGCGACGGGTTCAAGGTATCAATTCCAGGCGTCGATCGAGACGATCGCCTGTGGAGACGGTGAGAGTATCCTGATGAAGCGTTCCTTGAACTTTCGTCGGTTGAGCCTAGGGGTACTAGCGAACGCTTACGATAAGCTCGTGATTGCCGGCATACAGCTCCTGCTCGTGCCGGTCTTGGCCCTCCACTGGGGCATCGAAGTATACGGCACGTGGGTCCTGCTATCGACCATTCCGAGCTTCCTTTCTGCCAGTGACCTTGGCTTCGCCACAGCCGCGGGAACGCGTATGACGATGTTGGCGTCTCGCGGAGAGAACGAGGAAGTTGTTCGCGTCTTCCAGAGTGCATGGGTAGTCGTGCTCGTATCTTCGGCCATCGTAACTATCGTTGCTTTGGCGGCCGTATGGCTGTCGCCTGCGGAGTTGTATCCGGTGACAGTCGCTATCTCCCCAAGCGAGATGCGTTGGGCTCTCTCCCTCCTTGTCATCTACGGAATTCTTTGTCTTCAGGGGAGTATCTTCGTCGCCGGATTTCGTTGCTCGGGCTTCTTCGCCGTTGGAGCGTTCTTAGTAGCGAACACGGTTCTCTTTGAGAACCTGTCAGTAGTTGCGCTCGTCATATTTGGGTTTGGCCCCGTGGACGCCGCCGTCGCTCTCGTCCTGTGTCGCTGTTTGGCTCTCGTTGTTCAGAACGTCGTTCTCCGAGTGAAGGTTCCATGGCTCAAGATTGGGTTTTCCGAGGTGAACCGTGCTGAAGTCCGTGGCCTCTGGGGTCCCGCTATTGCCCTTCTCGCTTTTCCGATAGGTCAAGCCTCCTATTTGCAGGGGACCGCGTTAGCGTTGGGCGCGGCGAGCTCTACTGCCATCGTCCCCCTATTCACAGCCACTCGGACACTTTCACGAGTAGGTCTGCAATTGGCGCAGTTGCTGACGCACGCGACAATGCCGGAGTTCTCCGCAGCTGTCGCAAGGAAGGACGATAAAGCGCGTGTTGCAATGGTGGGGATGGTGCTAATCACGGCCCTCCTGATCGTTGTCCCTTTTTCCATAGTCCTCTCAGTGTTCGGACCAGAAATTGTTGCAGCTTGGACCCGCGGGGTCATACGGCCACCGCATGATCTCGCGTTGGTCATGGGAGCGACAGTATTGCTTGGTGGCTTTTGGAATCCTTTGGCGAGCTTGATCATCGCCACCAATCGCCACGCTTCCTTTGCGTACCCCTTTCTAGTTTTCGCCGTTGCAACTATACCCTTGAGCTATGTCGCGTCGCTTTGGCTTGGTGCCACCGGAGCTGGCCTGTCGATCCTTGCTCTGGATATTTGCATGTGCCTGGTTACTCTGCGCAAAGGCCAAGCCGCGCTCCTTCAAGCCCATGAACTCTTACAACTCTTCAGCGATCTCAAGTTGAAGGTAGGATTGAGGCTGAATGCGAGGGGGATTAAGGCCGGTCGGCATTCCAACCGTATTTAACGTGACTGCCGCGTAGGCGATAGTCGCCATCACGTGTCCGATGAGGATAGCATTGCCAAAAACTATGCGTCGAGTTTGTTTCGTCGTCAATCATATTGGCGACTATCATGCGAGCAGGCTCTCGCTGTGCCAGGAACAACTGCTGTTGGCCGGCCACGAGCTGATTGCGATCGAGGCATCGAGGTCGTCAGCGTTCTATGCGCACAGGCAGCGAAGGGCTGCTGCTCTAAAGGACGCTATCGGGTGTATTAGACTCATCGAAGGTCCGGGCAAGCCGAAAAAAGCTCTCGCCCTCTGGCGTGCGTTGAAGACAGTCCGCCCAAGCCATATATTCACTATCGGCTATTCTGACGAATTGGCGCTAACGTCGCTGCTGTTTGCGAAAGTAAACCGCTTGCCGATATTCTTCATGTCGGACAGCAAGGCGGACGACCAGGAGCGCAGTGCTTGGTCCGAATGGATCAAAGCCGGCTTGCTACGCCTGTTTGATGGTGCACTCGTCGCGGGCGCGAGACATCGCTCGTACTTTCGGTCGCTCGGGATGAGCGGGCCGATTGAAATCGGCTACGATGTGATCGACAACAGGTTCTTTCGAGCTCGAGGTGCCAGGCTGGAACGGCGAGCTTCGTTTCTTCTCCGCAAAGGCATCTTACCTGAGCGATACGTCATTTGTGTCAGCCGCCTCGTCAGCCGCAAGCGAGTTGATGTGGCTTTGCGAATATATGCGGCGAGCAGCGCTCCACAGTACGGTGTTCGCTTTGTGCTCATTGGATCAGGTCCCGAAGAAGCAGCGATCTTAGAAACAGCAAGGCAGCTTGGCGTCGACAAAATGATATGTCACCTTCGAGACGTTCCTAATAGCATCATGCCGATCTTCTATCGGAGATCCGAGGCCCTGCTCCTGACGTCAGAGTACGATCAGTGGGGCCTCTGCGTGAACGAAGCGATGGCGTTAGGGATTCCCTGCATTGTAACCAGCCGGTGCGGCGTTGCTGGCGAAATCGTCGAGCACGGCAAGTCGGGCTTTGTAGTTCCTCCTGGCGGCGTTGAGATTGCGGCGGGTTTCTTGCGGCAGCTGCTCTCCGACAAAAGCTTGAGAAACGCAATGTCTTTGTCGGCAACAAACACAATCGATCAATGGGACCTGCCTCGATTTGGTGCTGGAGTGGCGAAGTTAGTCGAGGGACGTTCAGGAACATGAACGAGAGCGGGATGGGGCGAAAATACTTAATCGTCAACGCATTTGGTCGGTCAAATCGGGGAGATTCTGTCTTATTGGACGAATGCATCGAACAGGTGCGGATGGTCGATCCGGATGCCACGATTGCGGGCATATTGTTCGAAGGTGTTGCCTCTGCGCAAGCGGCGCATCCTGGCGTGGACTGGAGTGAGCGAATCGGAAACTCGTCGCGATTTTCGGGGGCCTTGGGACGCCTTGAGCAGCTTGCGTACCTTTTTGTGGCTTGGATTGCATGCGCGACCGGCTGGTTTGGATTGGCGCAGATCCTTCCTCAAAGCCAGCGTAAGACGATGATGGCTTATCGGACTGCTGACTTCGTGATCAGTGCGCCTGGTGGATATATCCACGATGTCAATTTGTCCTACATCATTGCGCTACTCCACATCCATTTTGGAATTCTGATCGGAGCCAAAACTATTCTAGCTCCGCAGAGCATTGGACCGGTCAAGTCGAAACTTGGAGCTGAGATGACGCGCCGTGTCCTGGCTACGTGTGCGCTTATGTGCGTGCGGGAGGACTATTCTCGGCAGTTTCTTATCACAGAGCTGGGCATTGGTTCGGAAAAGGTTGTGGTAACTGGTGATAGCGCTTTCTGGAATCTGCACGTGACCCGAAACAGGTCCGAGATCGACCAGTTTCTGCAGGAAATCGGTCTAGAACAAGGTGAGCAGTTCGTCGGCGCAACTGTTGTCGATTGGCCATTTCCCCACAGGGTAAATCCAACCGAAGACAAGGCCAAATACGAGGATGGCTTGGTATATAGTTTTGCTAAGCTGCATCGCGAGCATGGGCTGAGGACCGTCATCTTCAATCAAGTAGCCAGTGATCTCAATTTAGCTCAAAGGATCGCGGACCGTTCTGGCGAGTACGTCCTCGTACACAAGACGGAAACCGAGCCGGAAATCCTTCGAGCCGCAATCGGACGAGCGCGCATCTTTGTCGGAACACGATTCCACTCCTGCATTTTTGCGATGATGGAGGCGCGGCCGTTAACTGCGATCTCGTACCTTCCAAAGACAGAGTTCATCATGCGGGATCTGGGTTTGGAGGATTTGGCGATCGATATTGCATCCATCGACCGGAAGGCCTTGAGCCGCTTGGTCGTGGAGAGCCTTGAGCAAGAGAAAGCCGCGTCTGCCCGCATAAATGAAGCCGTTAATCACTACAGGAGTACGAAGATGCACTTCGGCGAGGTCCTAGCTCGGGTTCTGGAGGCCGAGAAAGAACCGCAACTGAAGGAGGCCGTCTCGTGATCGGCGGATCCTCGTTTGCGGACAAAATCGCCGTCTTTCATCCGGGGACGCAGCATTCGTGGCAGACCGCACTCGCCTTGCAGCGGCTTGGACGGCTTCAATTCTACGCGACGTCGATCTTCTATCAGCCGGACCGGTGGCCCTATCGGATCGAACGGATGATGCCTTCTCCTCTCCGAGAGAGAGTGCATTACGAATTTAGTCGATTCAGCAATCCGGTCCTTGATACTAATCTTGTCAAGACCGTTGGAGTCTCTGAGTGGATAGAGCGATTGGTTTACCGCGCCGGATTTCGGCAGTTATCGAAAAGAATTGATCAGTACGGGAATGCAAGGTTTGCAGACCTGTTAAAATCAGAAATGGAGTCGTCTCGAAGTTTTGACCTGTGGGGATATAGCAGCGCGTCGGTCCAAGCATTTCGGACGGCGAAAGCCGCCGGGAGGTCTTGCATTCTCGATCGGACCATCGGCGATGGGCGCGAGCACAACCTCATAATGGATCAGTTATACGAGACCTATCCGGAATTCTTCTCCAGCAATTCATACCGAATTCCGGGCGACCGCATCGAACGCGACGACGAGGAATATAGCCTTGCGGATGTGATCCTGACGGGATCGCCGTTTGCTGCTGATTCGGTGAGGAAACATGCGTCCGATGGTTCGGTTGGTAGTCGGCTACGCGTCTTGAATTATTGCTTTGACGAGCACTTGTTCGGGAGCTTCAGTCGGGCTGACGATACCCCCCGGTCCGGCCCCGTTCGCTTCCTGTTTCTTGGTCAGGCCGGTGTACGGAAAGGGATTCACCTCATCCTCAAGGTGTTCGAAAAGATTCCACGCGAACTCGCTTCTGTGCAGATCGTTGGAGATATGCTTCTGCCCAAAGCGATCTTCTCGAAATATTCAGAACGAGTCGCCTACCGCCCGACTGTCCCGCGTGCGGATGTTCCTTCCATCATGAGGAATGCGGACGTCCTGATTTTTCCGAGTTACTTCGAGGGCTCCGCCCTCGTGCTTTTGGAAGCAATGGCTTCCGGATTGGCGCTCATTCAATCACAAAATGCCGGCGTGGCGGTCACGCCCGAGACGGGGATAATGTTGCCCAAGCTTACAGAAGAAGCTCTCCATTCAGCAGTGATGGAAGTGATATCCGATCGCGAGAAGCTGGCTTCCTTTAAGGCGAACGCGCAACGCGAAGCTCAGAACTATACGTTCGCGCGCTATGAGTCGTCGATCGCATCATTGCTTGACGGACCATTGTAGCCTCGCTGAAGCACCTAGGGTTTTCGTTATGCATCCAAACAAGGCAAAGATTGCGAACATGCTAAAGCCGATAGACCGGCGAATTGTACTCGCAGGATTGGCCTCCGGAACGGTGTGGATGGCTGGACCTGCGGGCTCTGAAGAGTGGTCCAAGCGATTGCTTCCGATCAGTCAGCTTCGCGGCGCGCAAGTTCCCTCGTCGGTGACGCAAATAGAATGTCTCGGGGACGGACCAAATCCCCTGAGCCTGATCTTCGAATGCGACCCGCGCATTGATGCGGCGTTCTTGGCTGTGCACCCTTCGGCGACCTTCACTGTCTCAGACGGCCGAAACTTCCGTCTAAGTCCTGAGACGGTCTTTGTTGAAGCGTTCGGAGCGGTCGGAGACGGACGTGCCAATGATCAGATGGCCATTCAACGTGCCATAAAATATGCTGAGACATTCGGTGCCGGAACGGTGCGATTCAAGCAGCGCGCCTATGCTGTCTGGTGTCCAAACCGGACTAGCGATCCCGGTAATAACAATGCATACGACGGCCACTCGATCGTCATCGAACGTCAGATCGCCTTCGTCGGACATGAGGACAAGACTCGAATCCTGTTTCGAAGTCAGGATGGCCGGGAACTGCACTCCAATTGGCAAACGGTGAACGGAAAGGTCTGGCGCGGAGCCGGCATATTATTGAAGGGGTGGCGATCGCCGCCTTCGGACCGTTCAAAGCTACCCTCGGCGACGCTCACCGATATGGAATTGGACGGCGGATGCGATCGTACCGAGGTGTATAGCTACCCCGCCGATGTTTCGACTGGAGAGGGCTGGGACCTTACGCATAAGGGTCTATGGGCCGAAAACGATCGGGCGACCGGCGACTGGACCCTGGTGCGCTCCAAAGTCGTGCGCTTTAGGGGAGAGGTCTTCTATCAGGGCGGCGATCATCATGGGGCGCTCACTGGGCGGGACGTTGTCATGGGGCAAACGAACGCGGATATCCTCAATCCGTGCGGAACGAATCTTGATATTGAAAGAGGCTACTTCTTTGATGGCAACCAGGGCTGGGAAGGCTGGACCGGCGCTCATGGAAGATTGATTGCTTGTACTTTCGAGAACTGTAGATCCATGGGCGGGCTTCAGGGAGGAAGAGCGCGGCCGAGCAAGATACCCGGAAACTCCAGAAATGAGCCGACGCAGTTTTCTGCGGGAGAGGTTCCGTGGCTTGATCTGGATATCAAGGTGATCGATTGCGGCCCGGTGTATATCGGGAGCTGGGTGAGAGGCCGGATTGATATAACGGACAGCTTCCTGGCCCTGTCGACAAAGGTCTATCCACGGATATCGGATGTGATCCTTAGCATCTCGGCGCGTTGTCGCAAAAAAAACATGCCGTGCGTTGTCTCCGTGACTGCCGGAGAAAGCGTCCCTAACCTTATCAAGGACATCACGATAAAGATTCAGTTGGACGAGTCGGGGAGTCAGGTTCGTTTTGCGCGACTCGTATCTCGACGTGGAAATCTGGATGATACGTCCAACATCTCCGTTACAGTCGAGCCCTAGAGCACATTCTGCCCAAAGCCTCCAAATGGAGGGTCGCATTTGACTACATCGAAAGCGCTAAAATGGTAGAAAACCTCGTAGATGCGCCGCTGATTTATGCCGCGCTGTTCAACTTCGCTGTGTGGCTTGCGATCGGATTTGTCGTTGTCAAAGTCTGGCGCGCCCCCGTCTATCATCCCTTCGTGATTTACCTGCTCTACCACTTCGTAGGATTTATCGTTCGACCGCTTCTGATCTATCTTGACGGAAAATCATTCATTTGGCTTCGCGTCGGAATTACGCCGACCTCCGAGGACATCATCCGAGTAACGGCGATTGCGAATGTTGCTCTCGTTGCCACGTTCCTTGGATTTGCGTTTGCAAAGCGCGCCAAGAGCATCATTCCGGCTTTTGCTCCCGTTCGGTTTGTCGTCCGGCGTTCTATCGCCTTCTACGTCGCGGTCCTTGTACTGGGCGTGGCCGGGCTTTACGGCACCTACCGAGCCTACGGCGACGCGGGGCTCCAGTCGGTCAATGGGTTTCAGGTCACGAGGGACGCAGAGGGCGGACAGCGCCTCGTTGGTATCTCTGGATACACCTTAGCACTCGCTGAATTTCTCCCCATCATTTGCATCGTTCTGTATCTGTGCAAGGGTTCGATCAGGACGCTTTCGGTCTTCTTCATGGCGGCCTTTGTTGCTATTCGAATGTATATTGGTGCACAGCGGCTTTCGTTCGTCGTCGTTCTCGTCAGCGTATTTTTTGTCTCGCTCATTGAGGCTCGGAGGCGATATCCAGGTGCTTTGATCATCATTGGGGTGTTGTTCGGCGGCCTTGTGTTCGATATCGTCGGACATGATCGTTACGTGGTGCGTCGAGTTGTTCTTGGGGATGCCGATCTTTCCTCGATATGGACATCTTATGTGGCTGATCGCGGCAGCAAGAGTTCAATGGACGTCGTCGAGTTCGATAGTGCGACAGTTGCCGCAATGGTCGTCGACGAACGGGCAGGTTATTCCTACGGCACGCAATATCTACGGCTCCTATATTGGCCGATTCCGCGGCAACTCTGGCCGGACAAGCCGGTATTCACGTCGATCGTGAATCTAAACGAGTACGGAAACTTCTCGTCGATGACTACGACTCTCTATGTCGATGTCTACATGGTCTACGGGTTCGTTTCGTTGATTCCTATGATGTTCCTCTTGGGAGTGGTTCAGAGTCGGCTCTATGATGCGGCAGTAAGGACGACCAGCCCGGTCTTGTTTTCTTTCTTCTGGATATTCCTCATCTATTTCAAAACTATCTTGCGGGACGGCGGAGTGACTGTGGTGTACTTCTGGGCCTTCTCGATGATCGCGGCTTTTATCCTTATCGCTGTCGGGGGAATCCGACTTCAACGTGAGACGACGCCCGTTCGAGCGCGACAAGTCTATTCGACGGCGACGACCTTGCGTTCCAGTGGCTAGAGGCGAACTAAATAGGCCCTCAGCTACAAGGCCGGATTGCGGAATAACTGCTTGGCGACTCCAGAGCTGGATGCATGAAGGGCGCCGTACGTGTCAACGCGAGAACGGCGTTCGCTGCGGAGCTCAGCCAGTTGCCCCACCGCTTGTCGGAGATAGTCGACTGTATCCTGATCGAAGTTTGAGTTTGTCGGAATGATCAGCCCGTTCGCTCCAACCTGGCTCATTATGCATCCGCGATCGAATGCAATGACGAGATTGCCCGCCGACAAAGCTTCAAACACAACCGTAGGTTCGGCCTCATGCGAGTACTGCGTCGGAAAAACGAAGATATCGATGTCCCGGTAGAAAGTGTCTTTCGAAGATCCGTAAAGAGGTCCGCGATACTCAAGGACGTCGCGTAAGTCGCGAGTAGCACGCTCGATCAGCCTACGGTCTGTTTCATTTGCAACAGGTCCTGCAAGAATTGCCTTCACCCAAAGACCTTGCGCCTGAGCTGACTGTACCAGTTTCAAGAACGTATGAAGTCCCTTCTCTTTCGTAAGGTTGCTGAGAAGCCCGATAGTCAGCGGTCCGGTCGGAGGCTGGAAGTCCCAGTCCGGCTCGACAAAAGCCGAGTTCGAAATGATGCAAGCCTTCGGTTCGATGCCATAAGCCGTTGAGAATTTTGTGCTCATGATAGGGCACAAGAATACGTGGGTAAGAGTCGGTCCGCCGGCACCCAGAAGCAGGCGCAGAAGTAGTGTTGGGCGATCGATGTAAGCAAAGCTGTGGTGGTGCAGAGCAGTCGGATAGCGGCAGATACGAGCTAGAGCGGCGAGGAAGATAATGTACGCCAAACCCCAATCACCTTCGCAGACGAGATAACAGCGGCGACCGGTCCGGAAGGTATGTCTCAGCAGAATGGTGCCCGCAGTGAGTACTCGAAGCCCTCTATGGATGTGCTTTGATAATCCCGTCTGCCCCGGGTTAGCAGCGATATTCGCTGTACACATGTCGTGATTGCTTTTTATGGCATCGATCATGCGGGCCGTAATGTAGGATAGCCCCGTTACGGGGGGGGGCAGCTGACCGATTGCTACTATGAATACGTCGTTTGAATTCACGGCGCCAAGGCCCGCTTAAATAATAAGTCGGCCTGGAGTGGACCTTTCCTTGGGTCGACGTGCTGGTTGAAGACGCCTCGGAGCTCAAATCCACGATGGCTAAGAAAATCGATAACTTCGCCGGCCAGCGCCTGCCCCTTGTAGAGTTCCACGAAGGACGCCTCGACGTAGAGGGTATCAAACGACGAGAGGAGGTCTTCGCAGCCACGCAACACGTCGAGTTCGAAGCCTTGGACATCAATTTTCAGTAGCGTGGGTGAAACGATCTGATCTGTCCGCAACACATTTGCCAGGCGACGTAGTTCAACCTTCTTGATGGAATTTACCTTTGTTCCAAATACCTCAACTTGGGTTGCCGCCGGTGCGAGAATCGAAGATGAATCATTAGCGTTGGTCACGTTAATGGTCGCTTCAGTATCGGCGGGCCCGATTCCGCAGCGAAAAAGTTTAACATTCGGGTCGTTGCCAAAAATTCTGCTGTAGATGACCCAGCATTCTTCAAGCGGCTCGAAGCTAAAGATATTGGCCTTGGGATACCGCTCGAGAGCGAACAGCGCGAATTGACCAACATTAGCCCCGACGTCAACAATGGTTCTATACTGTTCATTGCGTAAAGCCGAGCTGTGTTCAATGCTGGCAGCAACGCCGAGTTTAAGCGCTCTACGCCCGGAGGGCGAGGCCATGGCGTGCAGGAGCTTTCGGATACGGATAAGAAGCAGTTTCATCTCCAAAAACGAAGTAAGCTTGATCAAAGTCATTAGCGCGGTTCATGCTGGTCGATAGTTTAGATCTCGCCATTGCACAGACGGAAAGTTTTCGCGGCTCTGCATAGGGCTACAACGCTGTCGGGATTCCTCAAGAATACAGTGTTCTTTGATTTCGTGGTTGCTGGCTGGATTTCACGACGAAGCGCGTCGTAGCTGAATGGCGAAAACCCATACTTACTCATTTCATCCGAAAGTTGGGTATCCGAAACGCCATATTTCGTTCCGGACTGGTTCGTTTCCATGATGACGGCTCGGATTTCGGGATGTGCGAGTATTTTCTTAGCGCCACGTAGAATTGGGAGTTCGTGTCCTTCGACGTCGATCTTGATGATCTGGGGCGTTTTATTCTTCAGGACCTCGTCGAGCGTTTTGACAGGCACGGATATAGCGTCGAGCTTCTCTTCCGGTAACAAGATGCGATTCATCGTATCCAGCGATTTAGAGAATCGCAGTTCGCCCTCGTGTTCGGAGATGCCGATATTGAGACCGATTACTTTGGATTCTAGGTGATTCAAATAGACGTTAGTTTGCAAATGTTGAAAGGTCTCAGGAATGGGTTCAATACTAATTGCGTTGGCACCAACCGCCCCCGCGGCTAAGATCGTGTAGCTTCCAACATTTGCGCCGATGTCCACGAAGAGTTCGTCCGCTCGAAGTGCATGGAGCAAGAAGCCCATTTCGTCTGGTTCGTGTAAACCGCAGTACCAGTTGCCTGTGGCTCCCGTCATTCCTCGCCCGACAAGCAGAAATGTCTCATCTACGAATGGCAAAGCTACCCGCTCGGAGATGACACGGCTTGCGAGTTGCCAACGACAAAAGCGCCCCACCGCTCGCATTTTGGTGGTCGCCGATCGCCTATTCAGCGGGTGGGATATTACCCATCCAAAGAAGCTCAGCACAGACATAATAGTTTCCAGGAGGTTGCGACTTGAACGCAGTGAAGCCGGCTAGCTCAAAATCTAGTAAGCTAACGGCTGCACAAATGTTGAGGTAACTGTTCTGAGGATGATCCGCATATCCAACCACAAGCTCCAATTATTGATGTACCACAAATCATACTCCACGCGCTTCTGCATCAGGTCGAGCGTGCGGGTTTCTCCGCGGTAACCATTAACTTGGGCCCAGCCGGTGATGCCGGGCTTGACGTGGTGGCGGAAGGCGTAGTTGCCGATGATCTGCTCATATTCGTCGTTGTGGGCGGCCGCGTGCGGGCGCGGGCCGACCAGCGACATGTCGCCCTTGAGCACGTTGAAGAGCTGCGGCAGCTCGTCGATCGAGGTCTTGCGCAGCCATTTGCCGATCGGCGTGACGCGCGGGTCGTTCTTCTGCGCCTGCACGATGGTCGGGCCGTCCTCGAGCACGCGCATGGTGCGGAACTTGAAGATCTTGAACGCGCGCCCGCCGAAGCCGTGGCGGGTCTGGCGGAAGAACACCGGGCCCTTCGAGCTCAGCTTGATCAGCAGCGCGGTCACCAGCATCACCGGCGCGAACACGAACAGCGCCAGGCTCGCGCCGACCAGGTCGAGCGTCCGCTTGAGCGCGCGCTCCTTCCAGGACAGCGGCGCGCGGCGCAGTTCGGCGGTGAACGTGTTGCCGGTGGAGACCAGCGGATAGCGCAGGAACCGCGCGGCGTTGGGGTCCGGCACCAGATGCACGGGGATGGGCAGGATCTTCAGCGCGTCCAGAATGCTGTCGATGGCGTGCTGCCGGCTCCAGTTCATCAGCAGGAAGACGTGCTCGATCCGGTGCTCGCGCGCGAAGGCGATCAGCTCGTCGAAGCGCGGCGCCAGTGAAGAGAGCAGCAGCGGCGAGGCCAGCTCCTTGGCCGGGATCTCCATCACCCGCACCAGGCGGTAGCCGTGCTGGCCGAGGTCGTCGACCGCGTTGGACGAGGTGGCAAGGCCGAACTCCGCGATCATGATCGCGCGGCCGTTGGCGAAGGCGCCGGTGCGCAAGGCATGCGCGGTCCAGCGCGCCGCCGCGATCTTCCAGGCGAGCAGGACGGCAAGGCCGACCAGATAGAACGAGATCGTGGTGCCGCGAGAGAACTCCTCGCTGACCTTCATCGTGAAGGCGATCGCCAGCAGCGCCCCGAACAGCCCGGTCCACGTCGTCAGCGTCATCCGGAACGTGCGCGGAAGGTTCGTGATGTTCTTCAGGCGGTAGCCATGCTGCACGGTCGTCAGCAGCACGAAATTGATCGCAACCAGCACGCTGGCCGCCGCATAGACATCCGCCTTGCCGAGCGTGCCCGCGGTGATGATGTGATAACCGACCGCGCAGCCGATCCCGCTGACCAGGACCAGCGCCGCATCGACCACCGCCATCAGGCGTTCAACGACCACAGGACGCATCCAGCTGGTCGCGAAACCTGAAGCTGTGACGGGGGCAGGCTCAATCACGCCAATTTTCGCCGTGGAATCAGCGACAGGCACCGGCCGTGTCGAAAGAATCGTCATCCTGCCAAACCCATCGACGCAAAATTCATTATCCGAACACGCCGTGCTATCGGTCAAAATCGCTGTTAAAACAAGGCGAAGGAAAAATTAACCTTACCCCACAAGCTGCATTGTAGCCCATCTCGCCTCGCCTGATATGTTAAATTTGACAGCCTCTTAGGAAGTTCTCATTGCCTCGAACCCAGTCCCGGCGGCGAACCCGGTCGAAAGGGAAGCTCGGCCTCGCCATTGGCCTTGCTGCCTTGGCCTTGGCCGGAACCGTGCTTCTCCTGCTCCGCCCCGATGCGGCACCCATACGAACCTCGACGGCTCCGACTGCTGCCGCGGTCAAGCTCCTGCTGGACGGGCCATACGCGGCCCGCTTTGCCGGGGAGCTCTCTGCGTCGAAGCAGGGATATTTCTCCTCCCGTATCGAGCTGGCGGGCCAACCCGATCCCGACTTCGTCCAAACCGTTGCACGTCAACATGCCATCGGCGTGACGAGCGGCCAGAAGTTCCTGCTGGCAACCTGGCGCGGTGCTCCCGTCACTGCGTTTGCCGCAAGCTTCCTCGATACCTCTGTTGCGATCTTCACCCTCGAAGGCTCGGGCTTGCGGCGGCCGGTTGATCTGGTCGGAAAGCGGGTTGGATACCGAAGGGCGAGCGAGGGAGACGTGGTGTTTGACGCCATGATGGCGCAGCTCGGCCTTCCCCGAAGCCAGATCACCAAGGTGCCTGATCGCGACAGCTTCGAGGCTCTGCGGGCCGGAGAGGTGGATGCCGTCATCGCGGCCATCGACGAGCAACCGGATCCCTCCAGTTCGGCTTTTGTGAAGCTGAATGTCATCAAACCGCAAGACTACGGGATCCATGTTCCTGGCTTGGTCTACTTCGCAAGCAATGCTCTCGTCCATGAACAGCCATCCATGATTGCCGATGTGCTTCAAGGCGTCATTCGGGGATGGCAATTCACTTACGCGGACTATGCACGGAGCGTGCCCGTTCTCGCTGGTACCGGACCGGCCAGGCTGAACCCTGAGCGACTGAAGTTCGAGCTGCAGCAGCAGCGCCCGCTGGTGCTTCCAACGGGCGGCCGCATCGGCGACTATGACGAGAGCCGCTGGCGAACGCTCCGGGATATCCTCCTGTTCGCCAAGCTCGGCGAGGAGGACGTACCTCTCGCCCAGACGGTCAACTACCAGTTTCTCCGGGACGTTTACCGCCGATCACCCGATCTCGCCGCTCCAGGCGCCTGGAGCGAGGAAAAATAGGACCAAGAAGCCACACTTGCGAGCCATATCGTCCCAAAGGCGCCTCGGGGGCCCCTGCATCGGTTGCATTCGCGCCGCTGGCCTTGGTAAAGTTCGGTTCACTATTTGGGCTGGTCGCGGAGTGACCCGCGAACCGGTAGCGTCGGTCGGCTGGGATCTGACGTGCACGGTTGGGGATCAACTCCGCAGGGGCGAGGAGCTATTTTGGATGTTTAAGACGTTGATGCGAGCGGGCCTTTTGGCCGCAACTGCTACGTTCTGCGCAGCGAGCGGAGCGAATGCCGCGATGCAGATGCCCGCACCGGCCGCCCTGCTCACGGGCGAAAGCCAGGTGACGCCGGTGACGTTCTGGGCGCAGCCCTATCCCTACCGCTACACGTCGTGGCGCCGTTGCCCGCTGGTGAGGGTGGAGACGCCCTATGGCTGGTACATGGATCGGGTTTGCGCGCCTGTCGGTCCTGTCCTGCGCCGGGCGTACTGAGGCTGGGCTGACCGGCGACGGCTACCGTTTCGACGATGTTTAAAGGCAGCCGCACAGCTGATGCGGCTGCCTTGCTCGTTTTTGTCTCTATGTGCTGATTTTTTGCGCGCGCAGCGCAGGTTCACCATGAATATCTTTGGAGGATTGGGACAGGCTGTCGCATGGTGAAGATTGTGTTACCAGTTTGGCGGGGCTGCATCGGCAGCGTGATTGCGTAGTGCGGCGGTAGCTGGATCGCCTGATGATCCGGCGAACCGAACGCTGGTAGAGGATATGATGACAGGGGCTTCAAGCTACGATCTTGCGGGCAAACGTGTCTTTGTCGCGGGACACCGCGGCATGGTTGGGTCCGCTATTGTCCGAAGACTCGCCTCAGAGAATTGCACCGTACTGACGGCCGATCGGCGCGAAGTGGATCTGACGAAGGAAGAGCCTACGCTGAAATGGCTCGAGGCCAATCGTCCCGAGATCGTTGTTCACGCCGCTGCAAAGGTCGGCGGTATCGCAGCGAACAACAACTTTCCGGTCGACTTTCTCTGCGACAATATTGCGCTGGAATTGAGCGTGATCCGCGCAAGTCACGCGGTCGGCGTGCAGCGCCTGCTGTTTCTCGGCTCCTCCTGCATCTATCCCAAGCACGCCAAGCAGCCCATCGCCGAAAGCGAATTGCTGACGGGGCCGCTTGAGCCGACCAACGAATGGTACGCAATCGCCAAGATTGCCGGCCTCAAGATGTGCCAAGCCTATCGCCGGCAATATGGCGATGATTTCATCTCGGCCATGCCGACCAACCTCTATGGCCGCGGGGACAATTATCATCCGGATCATAGCCACGTGCCGGCTGCACTGATCCGGCGCTTCCACGAAGCCAAGCTTGCCAAGGCGCCGACTGTCACCGTGTGGGGCACGGGCAAGCCGCTCCGCGAATTTCTCAGTGTCGAGGATTTCGCGGACGCCTGCGCTTTCCTTCTGAAGAATTATTCGAGCGATCTCCCGATAAACGTTGGTAGTGGCGATGAGGTTTCGATCGCAGACTTCGCTTCGGCCGTAGCGGATGTTGTTGGCTACGAAGGCAAATTGATTTTCGATACGTCCAAGCCCGACGGCACGCCGCGCAAGCTCCTGGATAGCTCACGGCTTCGAGCGCTCGGTTGGCGCGCAAACACCTCGCTGCGGGCAGGACTTGCGGCCGCGTATGACGATTTCCTGAAAGGGTATGGCCGCAATCTGGAAGTCCCCGCGGCCGGCTGATTGCACCGCAAGGAGCGTCAGGGCTATTTGTGCTTTTGTTTTTCTAAATTGGATTGTGCTTGATGCGCATTTTGCTGGTCGGCATCAACTACGCGCCTGATCTGATCGGCGTCGCGAAGTATAACACTGAGCTTTGTGAAAGCCTCGTTGCTGAGGGTCACGAAGTCAGAGTCATCACCGCACCGCCGTATTATCCTGCCTGGAAGATTCCGGCTAACTTCGATGCGCCTTATTTTAGGGCGATCGACCTCAATAGAGTGCGCGTCACGCGTACGCCGATCTACGTTCCGTCGCAGCCAACCGGGACCAAGCGCTTGGTCCATCATGCGTCCTTTGCGCTCACGAGCATGCTGCCGGTACTTAAGGAGGCGCTCACCTGGCGGCCGGATATCATGCTGTCTGTTGCTCCCTCGCTGATGTCGGCCGCTTTTGTTTCGGTTATCGCACGATGGACCCGTGCGCGCTCGTGGCTTCACGTTCAGGATTTTGAGGTGGATGCGGCTTTTGACCTGGGACTGCTCAGAAATCAAAAGCTCCGCGCAGCCATGCTCAATGTCGAATCGGCGATCCTTCGGTCCTTTGATCGGGTTTCTTCCATATCGCCGCAGATGGTTGATCGACTCCACTATAAGGGAGTTGCAGCCGACCGATCGACGGAGGTCAGGAACTGGATTGATACGAGCGCGATCACCCCTTCCTCGAAACAGACCAGATACCGTGATCAGCTGGGCATTTCGCCAAACGATGTCGTTGGCGTTTATTCCGGCACGATGTCGAACAAGCAGGGCCTCGACCTCGTCATTGAAGCTGCTTCGCATTTGGAAATCTCGCAACCGAACCTTCATTTTATCCTGGCGGGAGAGGGGCCTCACAAAGCGACGCTCGTTGAAATGGCCGCGGGACATCCCAGGATTCATTTCCTTGGATTGCAGCCTGTCGAGAGTTTCAATGAGTTCATGGCAACAGCTGACTTTCACCTGATCCCTCAGAAGGCGGAAGCTGCCGATCTGGTATTGCCTTCGAAGCTTGGAGCTGTGCTCGCATCAGGACGGCCTGTCATTGCAATGGCCAGCGAAGGTACGGGGCTCGCCGCAGAGATCGACGGCGCCGGCCTGGTTGTCGCGCCCGGCGACACGCGCGCGCTGGCGGCAGCCATTGGTGCATTAATCTCCGACCCGGCGCGCTGCGATCAGCTTGGAATCGAAGGGCGCAGGCGCTCTATTGCGCGTTGGGATCGCAAGACCATTGTTCGTCGCTGGCTGGACGATATGATCGCAATGCGCGGGTCGCAAGGAAGGCTGGAGGCTGACGCGACGGCGTCCGCTGGATCCGCGCCCATCCCGGTGAAGGATGTCGTCCCGTTGCCCTGAGGCAATATGGTCGGCCGAGTTGGTACTGTAACTTCCTGAAGACAAAAAGGCGGAAGCATCCCAGCGATGCTTCCGCCCTGAAGACCTGACCCGTCTTAATCATCACTCATGGCGCGGGAAATACCTGAAACCATGCTGCTTGATGAGCTCATCTCGCTTCGCAGATTCGAGATCTTCCTTCATCATTTCGCGCACGAGGCTTTCGAAGGAAGTCTGCGGCTGCCAGCCAAGTTTCTCCTTCGCCTTGGACGGATCTCCAAGCAAGGTCGCGACTTCAGTCGGACGGAAATAGCGAGGATCGACTGAAACCACACATTTTCCGTTTGCAACGTCGTAGCCCTTCTCGTCGACGCCGGACCCTTCCCACCGGATCTTCATGCCGACCTCGCTTGCGGCCACGTCAACGAAGTCTCGGACCGAGTGCTGAACTCCGGTAGCGATCACGAAATCTTCCGGCTTTTCCTGCTGCAGCATCAGCCATTGCATCTCGACATAGTCGCGCGCGTGTCCCCAGTCGCGCAATGCGTCGAGATTGCCAAGGTAAAGCCGCTCCTGCAGGCCCAGATGGATGCGTGCCAAAGCACGCGTGATCTTCCGCGTCACGAAGGTCTCACCGCGAACGGGAGATTCGTGGTTAAAGAGGATGCCGTTGCAGGCATACATCCCGTAGGCTTCGCGGTAATTGACCGTGATCCAGTAGGCGTAGAGCTTGGCTACAGCGTACGGCGATCGCGGATAGAAGGGCGTCGTTTCCTTCTGTGGGATTTCCTGAACCAAGCCATACAGTTCGGAAGTCGACGCTTGATAGAACCGGGTGGTCTTCTCCAACCCCGTAATGCGCATCGCCTCGAGGATTCGCAATGTACCGAGACCATCGGAATTTGCAGTATATTCAGGTTCCTCGAACGAAACCGCGACATGGCTTTGAGCCGCGAGATTGTAGATCTCATCGGGTTGCACTTGGCCGACGATTCGGATCAGGCTCGAGGAGTCCGTCAGATCACCGTAGTGGAGCCGGAAGGGCGGATTTGGCTCGTGCGGATCGAGATACAGATGATCGATGCGATCGGTGTTGAACAGCGAGGTCCGGCGCTTGATGCCGTGGACCTCATATCCCTTCTGCAAAAGAAGTTCGGCCAAATAGGCGCCATCCTGGCCAGTGACGCCAGTAATAAGAGCTCGTTTCTTTGTCATATCGATCCCAAAATTTGAGACTTGTGCTTACATGAAATTGACTTGGTTAGGGAGGGTGAAATCGCCCGAAAGTCGAGCTTAGATTAACGGCTCTTCTGCAGCCCATCGGGGTTTCGGAATGGGCGCCATGGGTATGCCGGGCTGCTCCCCAACAAAGGACTACTCACCGAGGACGCTCAAGCCGCCGGCCCGGTCAGCAGTTAGAAAGCAGCAATTTCGCGTGTCCAGCGCTGGGGGTCTATCCCCGATTCCGCCCGCATGACGACATATCGGTCCAACGCGTCGACCAGCGGCGTAACCACCGGGCTCAGATTGTCGAGCACGAGGACCGCTTTTCCCTCGCGTACCAGCAGCACGAGGTGGTGCTCACCGGTCGCTCGGATGACCACCTCGGCGAGGAGGAGCGCCGAGCTGGGCCAGCCGGATCGCAGGAGCAGATGGCGTTTGGTGACGGCGTAGTCGCCGCAATTGCCTTCGTATGGGAAAATCTGCCACTCGGCATCTTCCCGGCTTGCCGGCGGATCCTTTGGCGAGATTCCAAAATTCACCGTTGAATTGATTTGGGCCAGCTCTCGCCAACGCTGGATTGAGGAGCGGAAGTCCCGGATCCTGCGATCGTCGTGGCGTTGGCAGTCTTCAGGATATTGAATGCAGAATTGTGAGAAAGACAGCGGTGGCGTCACCGCTTGGAATTCATAGCTTGAATACGCGGGCTGGCCGCAAACGCAATACATTGTAGCCAGCATGCGGACCGCATGTCGGATCATCGAAAGTTCGCCTGACATTTCTGATTGCTAGACGAAGTATATTGCGATGCGGTGGAAGCGCTATGACAATTGTGAGGCAATTGATGCACAATTGTGGAGCATGGCGTGGGTTCGAGCCATCAGCGAGACTGACGACCATGCCCGCGTCAAGTATTCGCTAGCATAATCGTCGTGGTCCCCAGCATCTCGCTCTCCGCGGCCGAGGAACGCATGGTCGCTAGTCCATACGTTTCACCTTATAGCCGTCGGTCAGTATCGACTCGCTTGGCTTCAAAGTGTGTACGCGCTGCGGCTCGCCGAACAGCACGCTGTTGGTTCGTTCCTTGACGCTGCTCGCGAGGAGCAACGCAAGGAGCAGGAGTCCAGGGCGCCGACTGAGACCATCGGCTCGGCGAGAAATCGTCCTGCGCCTGGACCGAAGAACGGCTCTCGCTGTGACTCGCGATCATGGGTTGGCCTTTGCTGTCGTGGGGCTGTACGGGCTCTTGTGATTCAGGGGTCATTCATTGTTGGGCTCCCGTTGCAAGCTCAGACGCGCGTACGTTCTCGCATGCTCGTGCCCGCAACAGCGTGCGCCGGGCTTGACGCCCACAATTCGCCCGCGACAGGCAGCGGCGATATCTGAACGTGTGCCTACCACGTGCGTCCGTCGCCATGTCGGTGCAGGGCTTGGTGATGGGAACGGCAAAGAGGCTCGGTGAATTCGTCGCTAACCTTGCGGCCCAGCGTCCTCGGCTGAGCGAATTTGAGATGATGGGGGTGTGATGGCGTTTGCTTGCAGACGAGACACGGCTGCGCGCGGACGAAGGCGAGATGCGCTTTGTTCCTTCCCCTCGGCGGTTCCTTCGGGAATGCGAGGTTGCCCTCCTTTCTGGAGGCGGTGAAGCCTTGCTTGGCCGCGGCAGCTGGCCTGCCTTCATTGGGCGGCCTGGCCGCGAGAGGCGTGTTGGCCGCCATTGCGGTTGTTGGCTTCCTGCTGGGTGCGTTCGCAGGCCCAAGAGCGCCATCAGGTAAGCCGTCCTCCTTGCTGTTATCGCTGTGCTGACGCCGGTGGCATTTGACGAAGCAAATTGAGTTCTGTCCGTGACGATCCTTGACGAGCGCCCAACCAACGCGTATCTACATTGTATCATTATGTGAGACGAAGATGAAGGTGGCCTTTCAGAAGTGGGGCAACAGTCTGGCCCTGCGGGTGCCCAAGGCATTTGCCGAAGAGATCGGCGCGCGTGACGGCGGAGCTGCAGAGATGACCGTGCGTGACGGCAAGCTGGTTATCGAGATCGCGCCGCCGCGTCGCCGCAGACGTCGCTATGATCTGAACAAGCTGGTCGCCGGCATTACGGCAGACAACCGCCATAGCGAGATCGATTGGGGAGCGCCGGTTGGCCGCGAAGTCTGGTAGCTACTGTCCGGAGGCCGGCGACTTCATTTGGATCGAACTCGATCCGACCATGGGCCATGAGCAGAGTGGCCGGCGGCCCGCTATCGTCCTGTCGCCGCACAGTTACAACGCTGCAGCCGGCTTGTGCGTCATCTGTCCGATCACCAGCCGCGCGCGCAACTATCCGTTCGAGGCCGTATTGCCGGAGAGCGAAGACATAAGCGGCGCCGTGCTCGCCGATCAGACGCGCAGCATTTCATGGGAAAAGCGGCCGATCCGGCATGCCGGGCGGGCGCCAGATAGCGTGATCACCGAAGTGCGTGAACGTTTGGCCGCGTTGCTCGGGATCGAATAAGCGCTTGCCGACTGATCCTCATACACGGATCCCCGGTCGCCTCTGTCACGGACCCTTGTCAAATACGAGCGGCCGGTGGGAAGAGCCCTCACTCAATCCTGCCCCCTGTTCTTCACTGGCGTTGTGCACATATCGGCCACCAATTTCCCTGTTTGCAGCCTGTTATCGGCACGATCAGGAACTGTCCTTCTCAATGCCTAGCCTACGGCAAACAGGCCTCTATTTCCCGTGGCGGCATCCAGAACCAGCCAGGTACGCCTGTTCTTCTGCACAATCCTCGAAGAATTCCCTGTTATCAACGATGGGCGCCCCGGCTGCTTGGGAAGCACTGTTTTTCCCGGCCTAGCCCATTTGGGGGAGGCGCAGCCGGTCCGCTTTGGCATATCGCTTCCAGCGACCGCCCATTGCGTCCAGCGTTCGTATGGGACGAGGGTGCCGGCAGATCGTCAAGTAGCGAAATGACGTCAAACGCGTTGGGAGACAGTCTAGTGGGCCTGGACGGCTTCTCGTTCTTCGAGCTCGAAATGCGTAAGCGTTCGCGGAGCTGGGAGTGGAGCATCGGCTCCCGCGGCCGAAAGGCTATCATGCGAGGACGCGCGAGGAAGCGCGTGGTGGCGAGATATCAGGCGACCAGCGCGTTGTTTCTCTTGCTGATGAATGTATCCGTGGCGGCTCGGGGCCGAAAATAGAAAGCGGAGCGCAAACACGAGGCCGCGCCTTCAGCTGAAATAGCGGAAGGCTCGAGGCCTTTCGTTCTTGTTCGGACGAAACATGCGGCCGCCGACGGGCATAAGCCAAATGTCACCCCAACTGCGAAACCAGCGTGACCAGTTCCGACTGCCGATGCGCTCCCGTCTTCGAGAAGATCGACTTCAGATGGTTGCGTGCCGTTTCGCGCGAGATGCGCAAATGTTCGGCGGCGCTGGCGAGCGATGCGCCGGTTGCGAGCAGCGCGGCCAGTCGGGATTCCGCTGGGGTGAGATCGAAGGCCTGGCCGATCAGCGCGGGGTCCGGCGCTGCACGCGGGACGAGGTTGGACAGGATCACCATGGCGCGCGCGCCGAGGAAGACCGAGCGCGCCGCGCCGTCCACCGGCAATGTGCGCAAGACCACCGGTGGCTTGGTCGTCCGGCGCACAAGGATCGGAGAGGCGGGAATGGCGGCGGCGTCCGGCGTCGAGCGGATCATGCTGATCAGCTGATCGAACCTCGTCATCGCCTGCTTGTCGCGGAGAACGAGACGCCGATCCCTGATCCGGATCTCGTCGTCGAACCCGCGGTCCGCCACCGCGTTCGTGCGCAGGACCATTCCGTCCCGATCGAGGACCAGTGCGGGTTGTCGAACCCGATCCAGGACGTCGGTCATCGAGGTCAGCGCGGCCCGTCCAACCACAGTCGCGAGCGTGGCAGTCTCGGTCAGGCGGGGCGCCAATTGCACCAGCAGTTGCTTGTCGCGCGCCTCGAATGCGCCTTCGCGGCCCGTTCGTTGGAGCGTCAGCGCCCAGGCCGCGCTGTCCGCCCAGAAGCCGATGCCGGCAAACCACCGGTATCCAAATGGAAACAGCACCTCGTTGTACATGGGATCGGCGCGAATCTGCTCGGGGCTCATCACATCGAGGTCGGTCACGACCTCGCCCGCCATCATGCGCGGAAAAGCCTTGGCCCGCGGGTCCTTCAAATGCCAGTTGTTCCTGAAATAGAAGTCGGTCGCGTCGGCGATCGATGCCGTGCGGGGAACGTCCGGGGTCCTGACGTCGCTCTGAAGCAGCAGGGCCGCCGACGCTCCGACCGCCCTGCAGATGTCATCCATGATGGCACGCCATGCTTCCGGATTCACGGCGGCCTCGCCAAGTCGATTGAGGACCTTCGATAGCTCCTCATCGTCGATTCTATTGGTCCTCAAGCGCGGTCCCCCTCCGCTGAGCCCCGGGCATTCGCTGCAAGCTGGCCGGCATCTGCGCTGCAAGCCATGCAGAAACACCCCTAACATTGGGGCCTTCCAACGCGTTTCCCTGACCGGTGATGGTTCGTGAGGAGGCGGCTCGACGCAAGCCCTCTTGCCTGTTTTTCCTGGTACGGGGCGTTCGACGAAAGTCTAGCAGGATCGTCCCGGTAGAGGTGGCGCGACCAGGACCCGGATGACCCATTCGGGTCATGCGTCAGGACGCACGCGCGCTATTCCATGGAGGAGGAATAGGCTTCATTCCGGGATTGAGATGACGTTGCCCTGCGCGAGCCCAGTTGGTTTTGGTGCTAGCTCTCCGCTGCCGATATCCGGCAGCGAGACCCGGATGCGTCAGAGTGTCGCAGTCTGCGCAACGGGCCGGGGCGCGAATGGCACGCCGGCGCTATCAGCGGTGGTAGCCCATTTGCTCGGCAGCTTAAGCGATGTCGTGACATCAGGTCGGGCAGGGAAGGCGCTCGCTCCGTTCCACCCCATATTGTGCAGCAGTCCGGCAAAGCGTCGCTCCTTCGGAATGCTCAGGTCGCGCGCGATCACCGATCGGCGACGCGGGCCTTCGCAGCTGCACCGGTCGGTTCACAGCCTGCTTAAGGTTAGCAGCTGTGCTGTCTTGACGCAGTCATGTAACAGTGGAAACAATTTGCAATTATCAGAAAAGTTTTTTCGACGGTCGGAGATTTGCGACTTCGAGAATTCAGGCGATGCCGAGCAACGGCGCTAGGCGTCGAACAATAACAAGACCACGTCATTTCAAACTCGCGCCGTTGGGCTGACGGCGAACCTGGAAAAATCGGGAAGGTTACGGGAGGGGGCTCACCATGAGCGACCGCACGACGTCATGCGTCGCGTCCATATCGCGTTCTGCTTTCGACGATTGAAGATTTCTCCGTCCGCATAACGCAAGCCGCTTCCGCGCGCTTGCGAGCGATGCCTGTTGCCATATCGAGAAAGATGAATCGCCATGATCATTAACGGCACCAATGCAAACGATCAGATCACCGGCTCCAGCTCGGCTGACATCATCAATGCAAGGAATGGCGACGACACCGTCGGCGCCGGAGCGGGCAATGATCTCGTTCAAGGCGGCAACGGCAACGACATCATCAATGCCGGTGCGGGCAACGACATCATCGACGCCGGCAATGGCAACGACACGGTGGATGGCGGCACCGGCAACGACATCGTTTTCGGCGGCAACGGCAACGATACGCTGCTCGGTGGTGCGGGCAACGACCTGATCTCCGGCGACAACGGCGACGATGTCATCGACGGCGGCGCCGGCACCGACATTGCCAGCGGCGGCAACGGCAACGACATCCTGATCTATCGTGCTTCAGAGAATGTGGGCTCCGTCGATATCTACGACGGCGGCAAGGGCCAGGACACGCTCCGCCTCGTGGTCACGCAAACGATGGCGAACTCGGCCTCGTTCAGGTCTGATATTGCGGCCATCCAGGCCCTCATCGCGCGCTATGGCAGCGCGGACTACGCGTTCAGGAGCTTCGACCTCGCCGTCGCCTCGATCGAAAAGGTCGAAATCGTCATCGAAGGCCCGACCAATCACGCGCCGGTCGCGGTCGCGGATACCGCTTCCGTCAAGGAGGACGTGACGACCGCTGCCAGCGGCAATCTGCTCGCAAACGACACGGACGCCGATGCCGGTGATACCCACACCGTGTCCGCCGTGGCGGGGGGCACGGACAACGGCACCACGATCACCGTCGCCGGGACCTATGGAACGCTGGTCGTCACCAAGGCAACCGGCGCCTACACCTACACGCTCAACAATTCCAGCGCCTCCGTGCAAGCGCTCGCCGCAGGCCAGCAGGTGACGGAGCAGTTCACTTATACGAATGCCGACAACCACGGCGGAACGGGCTCGTCGACGCTCGCGGTGACCATCACCGGCAATAACGACGCGGCGACCATCGCGGTGTCGGGGAGCCAGGACATCTCCGTGACCGAGGCCGGAACCGTGGCCGGCGACCCCAACGCGTCGGGCAAGCTTGTGGTGGCTGATGCCGACACCGGCCAGGACCATTTCGTAGCCCCGGCCTCGCTTGCCGGCACCTACGGCAATTTCACTTTCAATGCGGCGACGGGCGCCTGGACCTATACGCTCGATCCCGCGAAGTCGAACCCGCTCACCGCAGGGCAGCAGGTCACCGACACCCTGACCGTCGCTTCAGTCGACGGTACCGCTACCCGCGACATCGTGGTGAACATCACGGGCACTAACGATGCGGCCGTGATCGGCAATCTCGGTCAGCACGATGTCACCGAGGACGGCGTCCTGACGGCGTCCGGCACGCTGTCGATCAACGATGTCGACCTGAATCAGAATGCTTTCCAGACCGTCGTCGCCTCGGCGCCCGGCAATCTCGGGACGCTGACGATCGGCACCAATGGCGCCTACAGCTATGCGGTCGCCAACAACCTCGTTCAATATCTCGGCCAGGGCGAAACCCGTGACGAGACCTTCACCGTCAAGGCCGTGGACGGCACGACGAAGGACGTGACGTTCACGGTCCATGGCGTCAACGACGCCGCCGCCATCGGCGATCCCGACCAGCACGACGTCACTGAGGACGGCCAGCTGACGGCATCCGGCCAGCTGACCATCAGTGATGCCGACCAGAACCAGGCCGCGTTCCAGGCCGGCCAGGTCACGGCATCCGGGAATCTCGGAACGGTGACGCTGCAGGCCGATGGCCATTACACTTATGCTGTCGACAACGCTGCTGTTCAGTATCTCGGTGCCAACGACGTCAAGACAGATACGTTCACGGTCGCGTCGGTCGACGGCACGACCAAGACCATCAGCTTCAACATCCACGGCGCGCAGGACGCGCCTAGTCTGAACGTTCAAAACTCGTCGGGCGCCGCGGACAGCAACATCACGCTGAATATTGCGGCGACCAAGATCGACCACAGCAGCACCTTGTCGGTGAAGATCGAGGGGGTGCCGTCGAGCTTCACGGTCCAGAATGGCGCGGCGATCGGAGACGGCACCTGGCTGGTGACGGGGGACTCGATTCAGAACGTCGTCCTGATTCCGAATCATGCCGTCGGCAGCCCAGATCCGTTCACCCTGCACGTGACTGCCATCTCCGACGACGGTGTTCATCAGGCGGTGAGCACGGGCTCCCTTCAACTGACCGTGCAATCCGGCGCCAACGAGATCAACGCGCTGGATATCGACGGCTATATCGGCGGCGCGACCGTCTTTGCCGACGCCAACAACAACGGAATACTCGACGCGGGCGAAGCCTACACCACGACGCGCGCCGACGGCAGCTTCACGCTGGCGGGCGGATCCGGTCCGCTCGTGAGCATCGGCGGCGTCGATATTTCGACGGGCTTGCAGGTCGCGGGCGTGCTGAGGGCGCCGGAGGGCTCCACAGTCATCACGCCGCTGACGACGTTGATCGTCGCACTGGTCGACAGCACGGCAAATGACGAGCACCCGCTGACGGTGGACCAGGCCATCGGCGCCATCGCCGCCGCGTTCAACGTCGATCTCGCCTCTGATCCTCAACACCCCATTGACCTGCTGTCGTACGATCCGGTGCCTGCTGCGGTCAGTGGCGATCCGACGGCAACGGCGGTGCTTGCGGCGGCCATCCAGGTCCAAAGCACGGTCGCTCAGGTGTCGGCGGTCGGCGTGGAGCCGGATGCGGTCATCGCTGCAATTGCAGGGGCCATTACCACATCTCAGACCGTTCCCAATGCACCAGCCTTCGATCTGTCGTCGTCGGATACGGTTCAAAGTGTTGTCACGCTGTCCGGCGTCAGCACGGCCGCTGCCGCAACGGTCATCGAGGTCGTTGCTGCCGCGAACGACAGCATTCAGACCGCCACGAACGTCACTGAGCTGGCGCAAGCCGGCCAGGTCGCCCAAGGCGCAGCGGCCGACAAATTGGCGACGACTGACTTTACAGATCAAAGTTCCATCGACCAGCTGACCGACCAATTCGTCGATCATCTCGACACCGAGGTTGCGAATGCCGTGCTGACCCCAATCGGGAGCACCTTGTTCGGCACGCTCGGTGATGACGTGCTGGCTGGCGGAAGCGGCAACGATCTGATCGATGGCCAGGACGGCAACGATCGCATCAGCGGCGGTGACGGGAACGACATACTGTTCGGCGGGGCCGGCAAGGACTATCTGACCGGCGGCTCCGGCGACGATATTCTCGACGGTGGCCCGGGCTTCGACCGCGCCGTCTATACCGATGCGACCGGCAGCGTCACGATCAACCTCGCGCTGGGAACGGCGTCCGGCGCAGGCGTGGGCACGGACACGCTCGTCAACATCGAAGCTGCCATCGGCAGCAACTTTGCCGATACGTTCAACGCAGCCGGCTTCACCGGCGACGCGCATGTCCCCGGCAGCCCGGTCGGATACAACGAGTTCGAAGGCAAGGGCGGCGACGACACCATCATCAGCAACACCAACAGCCAGGGAGCGGAGCTGACGCGCGTCTCCTATGTCAGCGCCACCGGGGCGGTGACGGTGGATCTCGCCGCCGGTTATGCGCAGGGGGATGCGTCGGTGGGCCATGACACCCTCGTCGGCTCCGGCTTCAACGGTGCCTGGGGCTCCGCCTACAACGACACGATTCTGGGCAGCAACAACCCGATGTTCACCGCGGAGGTGTATTCGGGCTTTGCAGGCAACGACTATATCGACGGTCGCGGTGGCTATGACCGCGTGGACTACAACGTAGATCCGACCGCCACGACGGGAATTACGGTCAATCTGGCCGGCGGCGTCGTAACCGGCGATTCGACCATCGGAACCGACACGTTGCGCGGGATCGAGGCGATCCGCGGCACCAATTTTGCCGATACCTACAACGCCACCGGCTTCGGCTCGGGCAGCGTCAATGCCGGCTCGAACGGGACGTTCAACGAGTTCACCGGCAACGGCGGCGACGATTTCATCACCGGCAACGGCTTCACGCGGCTCGGTTTCAACAACGCGACCGGCGGCGTCCACGTCGACTTCGTCACCGGCATTGCCAGTGGCGATTCATCCGTCGGCACCGATCAATTCACCGGCGTCAATGCCGTCCAGGCGTCGATGTTCGACGACACGCTGCTGGGCGGTGCGACCAACGACACCTTCACCGGCCTTGCCGGCAACGATTACATCGACGGCCGTGGCGGCTTCGATGTCTCGTCCTACAACAACATCTTCTTCACCACAGGAAGCATCACCGTCGATATGGCGGACGGCATCGTCACCGGCGATGCGTCGAACGGCACGGATACGCTGCGTTCGATCGAGGGCGTTCAGGGCACCAATTTCGACGATACTTACGATGCGACCGGTTACGGCGCGGGCGGAGCCAACATCGGTAACAACGGGACGTTCAACCAGTTCGAAGGCCTCGGCGGTGACGACCAGATCACCGGCAACGGCAACACGCGCCTGATCTTCGTCAACGCGACCGGCGGGGTGACCATCAATCTCGCGGGTGGCACCGCCACCGGTGACGGCTCGACCGGCCAGGATGCCTTCACGGGCGTCAACAGTGCGTTCGGCAGCAATTTTGCCGACATTTACGATGCAACGGGCTTCACCGGTCCCAACGCGAATTTCAACTCATTCCAGGGCAATGCCGGGAGCGACATCGTCACCGGCAACGGCAATACACAGATCCAGTTCGGCAACGCGACCGGCGGCGTGAGCGTCAACCTCACTGCGGGGACGGTCGACGGCGACGGCTCGGTCGGCCATGACACCATCACCGGTGGCGTGTTCAACGTGGCGGGATCCAACTTCAACGACACCATCATCGGCAGCGCGGGCAATGACAGCCTCTCAGGCAATGTCGGCAACGACATCCTGGATGGTCGTGTCGGCAACGACTCTCTCAATGGCGGCGCCGGTACGGATACTTTCGTCTATGCGACCGGCGGCGGCTTCGACTTCATCCAGGACTTCGTCCATGGCCAGGACAAGATCGATCTGACCGGCGTCTACGGCATCTACAGCCTCGCCGATCTGCAATCGCATGCCGTGCAGAGCGGTTCCAACACCATCATCACGTTCAGCCCGAGTGAAGGCCTCACCCTTCAGAACGTCACTCTGAGCAGCTTGACGGCGAGCGACTTCCTATTCGGCACGCCCGCGGCGCCGATCGTCGGCGACGGCAATGCGAATACGCTCGTTGGCACGGCGAACGCCGAAACCATCAGCGGCCTCGGAGGCAATGATCGGCTGCAGGGTCTGGGTGGCAGTGATTATCTGGATGGCGGTCTGGGCTTCGACCGAGCGGTCTATACCGACGCGACCGGTGGTGTTTCCGTCAATCTTACAGCGGGCACGGCATCTGGACCGGGCATCGGAACGGACACGCTCGTCAACATCGAAGGCGCGGTCGGCAGCGACTTTGCTGATACGTTTGATGCTACCGGGTTTGCCGGTGACAGCGGAATCCCGGGAGCCGCGATCGGCTTGGCCGAGTTCGAGGGCAGGGGCGGGAACGACACCATCATCGGCTCAGTCAATGCTTCCGGTGAAATCCTGGGTCGGGTATCCTATGCCAGTGCCACGGCGGCCGTGACGGTCGACATTGCCGCGGGAATCGCCGACGGCAATGCTTCGGTCGGACACGATACGTTCAGCGCCATCAACGCGATCGTCGGCTCCGTCTATGCCGACACTCTGCTCGGCAGCGACAATCCCAGCGGCACTTACGAGCAGTACGATGCACGCGGCGGCAACGATCTGATCGACGGCCGCGGCGGCTACGATTTTGCGTCGTATAATAACGACCTGACGACGACATCGGGCATTACGGTCAACCTCGCTGCCGGCATTGTCACGGGTGATAGCTCGGTCGGTACCGACACGTTGCGTTCGGTCGAGGCCGTGCGCGGCACCAATTTCGCCGACACCTACAGCGCCGCCGGTTTCAGCGGCGCGAGCACCAATGCCGGCTCGTTCGGCACCTTCAATAATTTCGAAGGTATGGGCGGCGACGATACGATCAGCGGAAATGGCGCGACCCGGATTCAGTACACCCTGGCGCTCGACGGCGTGACGGTCGATCTTGCCCTGGGAACGGCCCAGGGTACCGCGGCCGGCGACATCGCGCAGGTCGGCACCGATCATTTCACCGGTGTCAATGCGGTGATGGGATCGCTGTTTGGCGACGTCATCAACGGAAGCAGTGCCAGCGAAGTCTTTATGGGGCTCGCCGGAAACGATCAGATCAACGGCGGCGCCGGGTTCGACACCGCTCAATACAACAACCTGACCTTCGTCACGGGTGGCGTCAACGTCAATATGGCGAGCGGCACGGTCACCGGCGATGCCTCGACGGGGACCGATAGTCTGCGTTCGATCGAGGGCGTTCAGGGCACAATATTCGCCGATACCTATGATGCGACGGGCTTTGGTCAGGCTGGCGCACTCAACGTCGGCAACAACGGCGCTTCCAACAATTTCGAAGGCCTTGGCGGAGATGATGTCGTAACCGGCAATGGCAGCACGAGACTAATCTACGGCAGCGCTACGGGTGGTGTGACCATCAACATGAGTGCCGGCACGGTCACGGGTGATGTGTCCGTCGGCCACGATAGCTTCACCAATGTCAACGCCGTCAACGGCAGCAATTTCGCCGATCTTTACGACGCGACCGGATTTGTCGGCCCGAACAACAATTTCAATATATTCCAGGGCCTGGGTGGCGACGATCAGATCATCGGCAATGGCAACACTCAAATTCAGTATGGCAATGCCACTACCTCGGGCGTGACGGTCAATTTGGCGGCGGGCACCGCGAGCGGTGACGGTAGCGTCGGCCATGACACCTTCACCGGCGTCAACCAGGTTGTCGGCAGCAACTTTGCCGACGTTTACGACGCAACCGGCTTCAACAGCGTCTACGGAACGTTCAACAACTTCATGGGCGGTGCCGGCAACGACACCATCACCGGCAACGGCGATACGCAGATCACATTCGGCAATCCGACAGGTGGTGTTGTCGTCAACCTTGCGGCGGGAACCGTCGACGGCGATGCGTCGGTGGGGCATGACACGATCACGGGCGGCGTCAGGGCCGTCCAGGGCACGATATTCAATGACATCCTCACCAGCGGCGATGGCGACAACACTCTGTTCGGCAATGCCGGCAACGACGTCCTCGATGGAGGTGCCGGGAACGACTATTTGAGCGGCGGTACCGGTGCCGATACTTTCATCTACGCGACCGGCGACGGTGCGGACTATGTCCAGGACTTCCTCCATAGCGATGGTGACAAGATAGATCTGACGGGCGTCAACGGAGTGTTCAGCCTTGCCGACGTGCAGGCTCACGCGACGCAAAATGGTTTGGACACCAGCCTGGACTTCGGGGGCGGCAATACCCTGTATTTGCAGAACGTCAATCTCGGCTCTCTCACCGCGAGCGACTTCGTGTTCGGAACGCCGATCGTGGGAGACGACAATCCCAATACGCTGGTCGGTACGTCGCACAATGACACGATCGTTGCCCTCGGGGGCAACGACATGCTCGAGGGCGGCGGCGGTCTCGACCTTCTCGACGGTGGATCTGGCTTCGACCGAGCCATCTATGCCGCGGCAACGGGCAGCATCATCGCCAACCTCGCCGCTGGCACCGCCTCGGGGGCGGGCGTCGGAACGGACACGCTCGTCAACATCGAGGGGGTGATCGGCAGCGATTTTGCCGACACGTTCGACGCGGCCGGCTTTACCGGCTCGACCGGTCTGCCCGGCGTCGCCATCGGTCAGAGCGAGTTTGAAGGGCGCGGCGGCGACGACATCGTCGTCGGCAACATCAACGCCCTGGGGCAGGTCGTGACCCGGATGTCCTATCTGGGAGCAACCAGCGCTATCACGGCGGACATCGGGGCAGGGACCGCGGACGGCGATGCCTCCGTCGGCCATGACACCTTCTCCAACGTCTCGACGGTCTGGGGCTCGGCGTACAACGACACGATCTACGGCAGCAACAATGCGTCCTTCACTTACGAGACTTATGAAGGTCGCGGCGGTGACGACTATATCGACGGCCGCGGCGGCTACGACCAGGTCACCTACAATTCGGATACGACCACCACGTCAGGCATCTATGTTCACCTTGCCGCAGGCACCGTGAATGGCGATGCGACGGTCGGCACGGATACGATTCGCAGCGTCGAGGCCGCGCGCGGCACCAATTTCGACGACACGTTCGATGCGACCGGCTTCGGCCAGGCTGGCGCGACCAATGTCGGTTCCTCCGGGACTTTCAACGATTTCGCCGGCGCCGGCGGGAACGACACCATCATCGGCAACGGCTCTACCCGCCTGAACTACCAGATCGCGGCCGCGAGCGTCAGCGTCGACCTCGAGACCAGCGTCATCGGGACCACCACTGCGGTCACGGTGGCCGGCGGCGCCACCGGTGCGACGGAGGGCACGGATACTTTCACCGGCGTCAACGCGGTGCAGGGCTCGACCTTCTCCGACACGTTGCTCGGGAGCAGCTTCAACAACAACTTCACGGGGCTCGGCGGCGACGATTACATCGACGGCCGCGGCGGCTTCGACACCGCAATCTACAACAGCCTCAGCACGGTCACGAGCGGCGTGACCGTCGACATGGCCGCTGGCACGGCGACCGGTGATGCGTCGATCGGCACGGATACGCTGCGGTCGATCGAAGGCATTCAGGGCACGGGCTATGCCGACACCTATGTGGCGACGGGCTTCAACGGCGTCAGCGCCAACGCCGGCTCGTTCGGCAATTTCAACCAGTTCGAAGGCCTCGGCGGCGACGACCAGGTCACCGGTAACGGCAACACGCGGCTGCTCTACTCGAATGCCACGGGCGGCGTCACCGTCAACCTGATCGCCGGCTCGGTCACGGGCGACGCTTCGGTCGGACATGACAGCTTCACCGGCGTCAACAGCACCTATGGCAGCAATTATGCCGACACTTACGACGCGACGGGCTTCATTGGGTTCAATTCCTTCCAGGGTCAGGGCGGCAACGACCTCATCACCGGCAATGGCAGCACGCAGCTGATGTTCGCCAACGCGACCTCTGGCGTGATCGTCAACCTCGCGAACGGCACCGTGGATGGCGACGGCTCGGTAGGCCACGACACCATTACGGGAGGCGTGACCAACGTTTCGGGCTCGAACTTCGACGACACCATCACCGGTTCTACCGGCAACGACCAGCTGTTCGGCAACAGCGGCAACGACCTGCTCGGCGGCGGTGCAGGCAACGACAGCCTGAACGGCGGCACTGGCGCCGACACCTTCGTCTATGCCACCGGCGGCGGCGCCGACACCATCGTTGACTTCCTGCAGGCGGACGCCGACAAGATCGACCTCACGGGCGTTCCCGGTGTTTCGAGCCTTGCCGACATTCAGGTGCTCTCGACCCAACAGGGGTCGAACACGGTCATCGACTTCGGCAATGGCGACACCCTCACGCTGCTGAACGTGACGCTGTCGAACCTCACGGCTGCCGACTTCGTCCTGGGGCAGGGCGTGCATCTCGTCGGCGACGGCAACGCAAATACGCTGGTCGGCACCGCCTACGCGGACAATCTGAGTGGCCTTGCGGGCAACGATCGCCTCAAGGGCCTCGACGGCAACGATCTGCTCGATGGTGGCCTCGGTTTCGACCGCGCCGACTATGTCGCGGCAACGGGAGGCATTACCGCAAATCTCGCGGCAGGCTCCGTGACTGGTCCGGGCGCCGGCACCGACACGCTGGTGAACATCGAAGCCATCGTCGGCAGCGACTATGCCGACACGTTCAACGCGACCGGCTTTACCGGCGATACCGGCATTGCCGGCACCAATGTGGGCTTCAACGAGTTCGAAGGCCGCGGCGGCAACGACAGCATCACGAGCGCGACCAACAGCCTGGGTGCGCTCCTGACGCGCATCTCCTACGTCAGCGCAACGGGCAGTGTGACCGTCGATCTGGCGGCCCATTCGGCGGTCGGAGATGGCTCGGTCGGCACCGACACCCTGGTGGGTTCGGGCTTCGGAGGCGTTGTCGGCTCAGGGTTTGCCGATCAACTGCTCGGCAGCACCAACGGCCCCGGCACCGTGGAAATCTTCGAAGGTCGAGCCGGCGACGACTTCATCGACGGCCGGGGCGGCTTCGACCGGGCGGACTATGCGCTCGATCCGGCCGCGGTCGGCGGCATCAACGTTCAGCTGGCCGTGGGTACCGTAACGGGCGATGCCACGACGGTCGGCACAGACACGCTGCGATCGGTCGAATCGGTGCGCGGCTCGAACGCCGCAGACGTCTTCAATGCCGGCGGCTTCAGCCAACTCAGCCAAAATGCAGGTTCCAACGGGACCTTCAACGAATTCATCGGCATGGGAGGCAACGACAGCATCACCGGCAACGGCAACACCCGCGTTTCCTTCACCAACGCAACTGGCGCGGTGGTCGTTGATCTGCTGGCCGGCACCGCAAGCGGCGACGCATCCACGGGCAACGATACGTTCAGCGGCGTCAACGCCGTGATGGCGTCGATGTACAACGACATCATCCGCGGCAGCAATATCACCACGGCGACGGAGACGTTCACCGGCCTTGCCGGCGACGATTTCATCGACGGCCGCGGCGGCTTCGACGTCGTCAGCTACAACAACATCTACTTCTCCACCGGCCCTGTCACCATCGACTTCACGGCAGGCACCGCGACCGGAGACGCCTCGATCGGCAACGACACGCTCCGCGGGATCGAGGGGGCCCAGGGCACCACCTTCAACGACGTCTTTACGGCCACGAATTTCGGCGCCGTCGGCTTCCAGAACGGCGCGACCAACAACGTCGGCAACAACGGCAATTTCAACCAGTTCGAAGGCTTGGCCGGCAACGATACGATCACCGGCAACGGCAACACCCGAATCATCTATTCCAGCGCCACCGATGCCGTGACCGTCAACCTGCAGGCCGGCACGGCAACCGGCGGCAGCTCGATCGGGACCGACACCTATGTCGGCGTCAACAGCGCGACCGGCAGCAGTCTGGATGACACTTACAATGCCACCGGCTTCACCGGTGTCACCTCGGCCGGATCGTTCGGCACCTTCAACCTGTTCGAAGGCCTGCTCGGTAACGACACCATCACAGGTAACGGAAATACAAGGGTCTCCTATTCCCAGGCGAGCGGGGGCGGCGTGTCCGTCGACCTTTCGACCGGACATGTGAGCGGTGCGGCCGGCGCCGACGTCATCATGGGCGGTGTCAACAGCGTCCAGGGTTCGAACCAGGTCGACCTTCTGGTCGGCAGCTCGAACAACGAGTTCTTCTTCGGCGGCGGCAGTGGCGACACCATCAACGCCGGCGGCGGCAATGACGGCATCACCGGCCAGGGTGGCGATGACGCGATCGACGGCGGCGCCGGCACCGACATGGCGATCTTCTCGGGTTCGCAAGCGCAATACACCGTCACGACCTCGGCGACGATCCAGGTCCAGGACAATGTTGCGAACCGCGACGGCACCGACACGCTGAGCAACGTCGAAGTTCTGCAGTTCGGCGATGGCATCCTGTTGCAATCGTCGGGCACGTTGGGAAGCCCGATCGATCTCTCGACACAGCAGTTCTCCAACTCGGCGCCCGTGTTCGGAACGGCCGGAGACGATTATCTCCGCGTCGGATCCAATATCTTCGGCCACGCCCTCAATCTGGGGGCGGGGACGGGCGACACCGTCCTGCTCAACAACACTTTCGGCAATGGCTACACGCTCAATCTCGCCGGCGTCGAGAACGTGATCGGCACCGGCAACGACGAGTTCGTCAATCTCGCGGCGAACGCCAACGGATTGGTCGTCGATCTCGGCGGTGGCAACGATCAGCTCAGCCTCGCGGGCGGTGCCAACACGCTCAGCCTGATCGGCGTCGAGAATATCGGCGGAACCGATTACGGCGCGACTCCGGGCGTCAACGACGTGCTCACCCTGTCGACGACGGTCACGGGCCTGAACATCAGCCTCGGCAACGGCGACAATACGATGTACCTCGCGGCCGGCGCCAATTCGTTCGTGAACATCTACGACGTCAACCACGTCAACGGAACGGCGAGCGACGACACCCTGACCGTCACCGGCTCGATCGGGTCGGCCAACGGCGTCGCGATCGATCTCGGCGACGGCCAGGACACGATCGTCCTTGGCGGAAACTTCGCTACGTTCGCCGCGACCGGTGTCGAGCACATCAACGGCAATTCGGGCGACAATCAGCTCACCTTGACGAGTGACATCAACGGTGTCGCCATCGACATGGGCGGCGGAAACGATTGGGTGTGGCTCGCCAACGGCATCAATTCGCTCAGCATCAGCGGCGTCGAAAACCTCAACGGCAGCGACTTCACCGGCAATCTCTTTCCGTCGGACGACACGCTCACGCTGCTGAACACCGTGTCGGGCGTGACGGTCAATCTCGGAGAAGGAACGGCCAACGTCCTCAATCTCGCCGAGGGTAGCAATTCGTTCGACAATCTGTGGAACGTGAACCTGCTCAACGGCAGCTCGTCCGACGACGTCCTGACGTTGCAGGGCAGCCCGGCGAACGTGATCGATCTCGGCGACGGCAACGACACCCTGAACTTCAATTCGAACGTCTACGACATCATCGTGACCAACGTCGAGACCGTCAATGCCGCCGCGAATTTCGACCGGATCACGATCGGCAACACGTCGGGCAACACCACGATTACAGCCGGCGCGGGTGCGGATGAAATCTTTGCCAGCGCGGGACATGACAATTTCCGCTTCCTCAGCACCGCGGATTCCGCCGCGGGGGCTGCGGATACCATTCACAATTTCGATGCGGATAACGACAGCTTCACGTTTTCAGGCATCGGCGTCGTCGGCGACCACATCGAGTATGTGGGAGGCGCGGCGCTCCTCGGTGGCAACCAGGCTTCGGCCCATTTGCAGAATGTCGGGCCGGGCAACGACTATCTCCAGATCGATATCGATGGCGACGGAACGAGTGACATGGACGTGAGCCTGCAAAATGCGACGGGCACGCTGCACAATGGCAACTTCTTGCTTGCTTGATCCAGCGGCTTACAGGCCTTGGCGGGTCCCGGTCCATCCAGTTCGGGGCCCGCGACTGGTCCCAAACGAAACTGCCGCCCTCGGGTCGCCGGTAGGGCGGCAGTTGTCAGGCCAGCTTGGCTCGGCTCAGCCGAGCGCAATCGAAACTTACCGGACGTACCAATATCCCCACCAGCGCTGGGATACGGGCCGTGCCTGCGCCTTCATGGCCGCGACTTCCTCGACCGGGCGGAGCTGTGGACCATAGACCGCTGGCGGGTAAACGTCGTCCCACAGCACGAGCCCGCCCTGGACCGCGGCTGCCCGATGCGACGGAGCAAGCGCGAGCTCGGCGGCCGGCGCGGCGGAGACGGTCAGGCTGAGACCAAGGGCGGCCAGGGCAATGGATGGAATAAGGGTCCGGAAGTTCATTGGATTTGAATCCCTCTGAAATGCGATGCGAAATAATGCGTCGGCTGCCGGATGGTTGCAAGGGCATGGCTCGACCGATTTGCTCGAAATTCCTCGTCGCGGATAAGGTCGGCTTGGTGCGTCTGCTCGGCCGATATGCGGCCGAGCCGCGAATGCGTCCTGCTCTCTTATAGAGAGTGGTCGCTATACAGAGCGTTCGGTGATCGTCGCCGGTCGAGACAATAATGCTTCATGCACACAAGTGATCCAGCTTTGAACAATCTTTCGGCGCCCATGAGGGATCGAGAACCATGATGTCGACACACTGCTCGCTCTTGATAAGAGGCGGACTATCCAGGGCGACTCCATGACTTCTGCGTTTGTCTCCGCTACCATTTTCGGCGCTGGCCTCATCTTTGGATATGCGCTGCGCGCTTGGCGCGTCCAACGAAACGGCGCGAATGCATACGGCGTCTCAACCCAGACGTCCCAACCCACCTCAATGTTCGGCCACGGGCGACGAGCCTTCTAGATGTCGTCCAATTCGCTGCCGGCATCCAGCTTCACTGAAACGACGGGGCATGATGACATGAGCGAGCCCAAGAAGGACGCTCCGCGACGCTACATCGTGGATGGCGCCGGACAGCGCGTGCTCGTTGGTCTGACGATCTCGGAGACCATCGAGTTCGAAACACTGGACAAGCCGGACACCGACTTGCTGGGCGAAGCGGCGCGCATTCGTCAGGCCCAGCACGGCGAACGTTGGGTGGAACTCTACATCAAGCACGAACGAGCCTGGAGCGACTGGATGGCGCAGACGCGTGCGCGGCCGGAGAATGCGCCGTTGCTCAACTAGGGTTTGAACCGGTTGCCGATTCACCCGGGCGCCCTTGCGATGCCCGCCTCGCGCGTCAGTGGCAGGCGATCGTCGCCACCTTACACCGCGAGCATGCGGCTTCCCTGGATGCTCATCAGGGTGAGATTGCCGGTCGCATAGGCGCCGGTGTCGATGTTGACGCGGTTCGCCAGGAATTCGGCGCTGCGGACCGGCGTATGACCATGCACGATATATTTGTCGAACTGCTCCTCGCTCCGCAGGAACTCTTCGCGAATCCAGAGCAGGTCGCGCTCCGTTTGTTCGGCCAGCGGAACGCCCGGGCGAACGCCAGCGTGGACGAAGAAGAAGTCGCCGCAACTGAAGCTCAACCGCAAATTGTCCAGGAATTCCAGATGTGGGGTCGGCATTGCCCGAATCAAATCGCGCAATATCGATGCCGGATCGTCCCGCTTCAGGTTCGGTGGGGCGAGCCCGTAGGACATCAACGTCTGGGTCCCACCGAATGCAATCCAATCCTCGAACAATGAGGGATCTTCGAACACCCTCACGAGAAATGCCTCGTGGTTTCCCTTGAGGAAGACTGCGTTGCCCCGCCGGCTCCGTTCGACCAGGACGTCGAGCGTTGCGCGCGTATCCGGGCCGCGATCGATGTAATCCCCCATGAAGACCTCGATCGCATAGCGCGGCCGGCTGCGGGCAACGTCGGCGTCGATCACCCGCAACATGGGCTGGAGTAGATGCGCGCATCCGTGGATGTCGGAGATCGCATAGATGCGAACTCCCTCCGGCAATTGCGGCTTGGGGGCGGGCGGGCGTGGTCGGGCGAGAGATATCATGGGGCTCAATCGATCGGGTCGTCGAAAAACTTTCCCCAAGTCGCCGGCACCGGAGGGCTTCCATCCAACACGAACGAACGTGAATTCGGCGACGGAGCGTCCCTGTTCTCCGGCTCGATCACGCCAAAAGAAGGGCGCGGAAATTTTTGCCCACCCGTCGTCGACGGACAGCGCGAGCGATCGGCCCGCGCGAATGCATCGCTGAAGGCGAGAGCGCGGCAAAGATGCATGCCTGACGAATATCGCTACGCACGCCCAGATAGCAATTTGTCGGAATTCTCGCAAATGATTCATCGCGCGTCATCGATCGATTGCATGCCTGAAAGATGAGCGAGGAGTCGCTCCGTGCGACGATCAAACAACGCTCAGGACGTGGAACTTGATTCAAAATAGGGCAACGCGTTCGCTCGTATGTCATCACTGTGACGAGATTTTCAGCGCGCCGAATTTCGCTGCGCATTTCAACATCGCGCATCATCCGTGCGCCGCAAAAGTTTTGCGTGCAGCGCCACAATCTCGCTGCGATCAAACAACACTTTCCGTGCGGGGAAGTTGACGAGTCTTCAGCATCACGATGAGCGTCACGCACTCTCTCGATTGACAGAGGTTCGAATGGCCGTTGCAACTTATGGTTCTGAAAACGCTCACACGCTTTCGTCGACGCGCGGCAGCTCTCTTCAGAGGCCATTTCAGATCGTCGTCATGGCTGCTGACTTTCTGCTGATCTTGTTGAGCTACGCCGCCGGGGCTTCGCTGTACGGCGCTGCCGTCGCCTCGCCCACCGATGGGGCTTCGGTGGGAGCGGGGTTGTTCGTCGGCGTGGTGTTCGTCGCGGTCGCCTATTTCCGGGACGTCTATGCCACGCACCGCCTGCTCAACGTCGTGTGGCAGCTTCGAAAGGCGGTGTTTATCTGGCTGACGTCGCTGACGATCCTCGCCGTTGCGGCCTTCCTGTTGAAATCGACGGATAATCTGTCCCGCGGCACCGTCATCGTGTTCGCCGTGATCGGCGGACTTGGCTTGATCAGTCTCCGCTTCGTCTGGCAGGCGGTGTTCGGCACGAGCTTTGCGAGAAGCCGGCTGGTCGATCGCAAGGTCATCCTGCTCAGCCTCAAGCCGCTCGATTTCACCTCCAGCCGCTTCAAGGACCTGCGGAGGAACGGCTTCGATGTCATGCGCCATTTCGTGCTCGGCGCCGATCGGGACGACGGCCAATGGGAGCGGCAGATCCGCGACGTGATCCGTCAGTCGCGCTCGGCCGACGTCGACGAATACCTGCTTGCGATCGACTGGAACGAGCTGCCGATGCTCCGCAAGCTGAGTCCGTATTTGCGCGCAGTCCCACAGCCGATACGCCTGTTGCCGGACGATCCGGTCGCGGATCTCGTGGCCCGTCCGTTTCTGCCGGTCAGTGGAACCGTCGCGGTCGAAATCCAGCGGCCGCCTCTCACGATTCTCGAACGACTGCAGAAGCGCTGCCTCGACGTTGGCGTGGCCGCATTCGCGCTGGTGATACTGACGCCGCTGCTGCTGACCGTTGCGGTGCTGATCAAGCTCGATTCCCCGGGGTCCGTGATATTCCGGCAGTCGCGCCGTGGCTTCAACGGCAGGCCGTTCGAGATCTGGAAGTTCCGAAGCATGACCGTTTCCGAGAACGGCGAAACGATTGCCCAGGCGACCAAGCGGGATGCCCGCGTCACCAAGATCGGTCGCTTCCTTCGCATGACCAGCATTGACGAATTGCCGCAGCTCTGGAACGTGCTGCGCGGGGATATGTCACTGGTCGGGCCGCGTCCGCACGCGCTGGCCCATGACAACTACTATGACGAGCTCATCAGCAAATACGTCTACCGGCACCACATGAAGCCGGGCCTGACGGGCTGGGCGCAGGTGAACGGGTTCAGGGGTGAGACCCCGACGATCGACCTGATGGAGAAGCGGGTCGAGTACGACGTCTGGTACGTCAGCAACTGGAGCATCTGGCTCGATCTGAAGATCATGGCCCGCACCGCATCCGCAGTGATGTTCCAGGAAGCCTATTAGCCGCGCGATGCCGATCCGGAACCGCAGGCTCGAGCGATCAGGTTCCGTCGCGCGACGACCTTCCGAACAGCCGCATGATCGCATCGCGTAACGCGAGCAACGGCGGCACCAGCACGAAAAAGGCCCCCATCGCGACGGAGGCGATGACATGACGGATCGAGAAGGGTTCGTCCTGCTCGATGTCCCGTTGGCTGGGGTCGATAGGCGCAGGTGCAAGCGTCGTCGCCATCGGCTGCGGACGCGATTTGCGTGGGGGAACCACGATCAACACGAACAGGATGTTGAGCAGGACCCAAATAGTCAAAATCGTCAGGACGATCAGCATTCCGAGCCCGCCGGAAAAGAACTACAAATATGAGCCGAGGTTAGCCTCAGGGAACTCAGAAAGAAAGATGCCCAAAGTTTCGGCATTTTGAAGCATCGAAGACCGGATTGTCTCGTCTTATCGAGAGATGATTGCCAATTGGCGTACTGTCCTAAGGACCACCACCTTCGTCAATCCTTGCTTTTGGCTAGAGCAATAACTGCAAGTTGTGGATTCCGGACGAATACGGAGGCCTCAGCCCTCCGGTACGCGTGGCGCAATCCCCGGCTTCGTGCGCGAAGGCGCAGTGATCGCCTCTCAGCGACAGTTCCGCAAGACACGAAAAAGGAAGATACGAAAAAGGCCCGCTGCCAAATTGGCGGCGGGCCTGAGGTCGTTACAGCTCGGCTGGGCGCAGGCCGCGCCGCCTAGGCATGCTCGACGTAATAGCTGTTGTGGTGCTTGCCCTTGTACGCCTCGATGCGCTTGAGCATCTTCGGGTTGGCGCGGTTGAGCACGGCGCCGAGCAGCTTCTTCTGGAGCACTTCCGACCCGGAAACCGATTCCTGAAGCGCACTTCGTGTCGTCTGTCCCCATTCGATCACGTAGACCATGGCGTCGATCAGGAGGCTGACCGCCTTGGAATCCGCCACCGGCATCACCGGCGCAAGATCGATCACGATGTATTCATAGTGCTCTCGCAGCACCTTGAGCAGCTCGGCCATCGCCTTCGACCCGATGACGTCGGCCGAATTGACCATGCGGGAGGCCACGACGGACGGCAGGAAATCCAGTCCCGTCTCCTTGCTTCGCTGCACGTGGTAGCCGAGGCTCGCGGGGTCGGCGAGGGCCTCCACCAGGCCGCTCTTGGCGTTGGGTGCGAGTTCCCGGGTCAGCGAACGCGTGTGCAGATCGCCGTCGATCAGGACCGTGCGATGCCCGGTGAGGGCGATCAACTGCGCGAAGTTGGCCGCCACCGTCGTCTTTCCTTCCTTGGGAAGGGAGGACACGATGCCGATCACCTTGATCTCGCGGGTCAGGCGCGCAACATCGATCGACACCTTGATGTTGCGCAAGGTCTCGGCGAACCGCGAGAATGGATGATCGACGACGTAGCGGGACAGATCGGGTGAGCCTGTCTTGCCTGACGTCGAAAGCAGCGCGCCGGCCGCCGTCGGCGGTCGAATATCCGGCAGGACGCCGAGGCACTTGACGCCGAGCTCCTCCTCGACCTCGGCGGGGGTCCGCAAGACGTCGCTGAGCATTTCACGGCCAAATGCGACGCCGAAGCCGAGGCAGAGGCCGCCGACGAGGCCTCCGACAAGCGCCAGGACCGTGCGCGGCGAGCTCTTGCGATCCGGCTTGGTGGCGGTGCTGATGAGGCGCGCCTCGCTGAGCGGGAAGCTCTGATTCTGCGTCGCGCTTTGCAGCTTCTCGAGGAAGTTGTTGTAGAGGTTGCGATAGGTGTCGGCGGCGCTTTCGAGATCGCGCAGCTTGACTGCGGCCTGGCCGCTATCGCCGGCCTGGGCGACGAGTTCCTTCACGCTTTTCTCGAGCGATGCCTCCCGGCTCTTTGCGATCTCATAGTCGCTGCGATAGGCATCTCCGATCCGATGCAGCTCGTCGGCGATGTTCTTGCGCAGCTCCTCCATCTTGTTGGCCAGATTGACCGCCGCAAGATGCTGCTTGCCATAGCGCCGCGACCAATCCGCATATTGCGCCTGAAGGTCGAGATATTGGGCGCGCAGGCGGGTGATGACCGAGTTGTTGAGAGCGTCTGTCACGGTCGATTGCGCAACATCCTGGTCGGAGATCGCGTTGATTCGGTCGAGACGAGCCTTGGCTTCGGCCGTCGCCGCTCGCGCTTGAACCAGCTGCGTGTTCAGGTCCGACAATTGCTGCTCGGACATCAGGCCGCGGCTGGTTCCGACGATGTTGTTCTCGGCCTTGAAGGTTTGCACGGCGCGGTCGCTGGCCGTTGCCTGCTCGCTCAGCTCGATGCTGCGCTGCTGAAGCCATTCGGTTGCCCGCTTGGTGGACTGATATTTGGCTTCCAGGGCGCCGACGAGGTAGGCATTGGCGATGGCGTTGACGATCTTGGCGGCCTTGTCAGGGCTTCGCGAGCGATAGTTCATCGACAAGACATACGTCGTCAGGACGCGTTCCGTTCTCAGGTTCTTCTGAACCTGCTCGACCACGGCGTGCTCGAGACGCTCCTGGGACGCAGGCTCGCCGGAGCTGAACAGCGACATGACCTTGCCGAGGACGATGGACAGCAGGCCCGGGTTGGAGCCATTGAACTCCGGATCGTCCGTCAGCTTCAGGCGACGGACCACCGAGAGAATCAGGTCGTCCGAATTGATGACCTCGACCTGGCTGTCGACGTAGCCGGTATCGATGAGAGCGCTGCTGGCGTTGCTGTCCTTGTCCAGCACCTGCGCCTGACGCGTATCCATCATGATACGGGCATTCGCCGTATACATCGGTTGCGCCGTCACCAGATAGACGAGCACCAGAGCCAGTGCAGCTCCCGTGCACGCCGCGATGATCGGCCACTGCCGGCGCAGGACGTCGGCCACGCGCTCGAAGCTGAGGACGGCCCCGCCGAACTCGATGCCGAATCTGTGTCCCGACTGGAAATGTTCTCTGGGCTGATACATTGTCTAATTCGCTGCCTTTTGACGATCGCTGATCAGTTCGGAAGGGGGACGGGCTTGAATGGGTTGGCGAGCTTGGTCTTCCATTCGCCGTCGAGCAGGGCCCCGCCTCGGGCCGGTTGCGCCTTGCTCTTGTCTTGCGATTGAAGCTGGACGCCCGAGGTGTCCTCTCCTGCGGCGGAATAACCCGCTTGCACGTTGAGATCACCGATCCGCTGCGTGAAATCCCTGATCTTGCGCGCGGCGTCAGGCTTCGTCGACGTGCATCGTCCTTCCGCAATTCTCAGCGCGGCGCCGATGGCCGAACGATCGCTCGAAGCCGAGGCCGAGATGAGCGTCTGCACGGACGGCAACACCGACGGGTTCGTGGCGATGTAGGTAGCGAGCCGAAATCTCAGCTTGTCCTTGTCATTGCGCAGGCGCTCCAGGAGCGAGGAGGGCGATTTCACGAACGTGACGAGTTCGAGCTGCGAGGCACGATCCGAAAATTCGACGCACTGCGCGCGGCAAGCTCCGATGCTCGACACGATCAAGGCAGAAGCTGCCAAGACGATCGCTAGCCATCGTGGCCTTGCATGACGAATTGTTGGTCCGCAGCCCATCCGTGTCCCTTCTTCCTCCCCTGTTGCAATAGGAGAACAGGCGAAACCTGGCAGGTAACTGTGTCAATTTTTGTGCGACGCAAAAGTCGTGTGCGCGATCGACGACAACAGATGCATTGCCTGCTTTTCGATCGGTTGCAAAACGAGGAGATGCAATGCATGCGAGATCGGCATCGCGCGCCTAGGAATGTTGCAACCTGAAAACATAACAGGCGTTTGCGCGTTCGGATGTTGCAAGCGCGCGTCGCAAAACCGACACAAGCGGTCAGCTCGTCATTAGTTCCCGCCCGCGAAAAATTATCGGTGCGAGATGTGCGACGTCGGCATGCAGTAAAATCAGAGTCGTTGCGCTGGCCTTGATCGCAACAGCGTCGAATTTCGCGCACACTTTGTACGCAAATACTCGCGATCATCGCGCCCGAATTGATTTGCGCGCCGACGCACGGCGGTCTCAGGCAAAAAGTGGCGTGAACTTGGCGCTCGCATGTCCGAATGAACTGCGAGCGTTGAAATTATCGTCGATCGTCATGCGTCGAATGCGAGTCCGAGATCGCAGCGATTGAACACGTGCAAGTCCTGATACACACTGCTGCGATGCAATAGTTGGGAATGTTGATGTGACGGAGTTGGTTCATCGTGAGAAGGCGCATGTTCTGCCGCTCGACAGCATTCGGGGGATCGCCGCGACATCGGTGGTGATCCACCATCTCCTGCTGATGCCGACGTTCCTCGCGGCGTTCCCGCACAATGCGTGGATCAACTGCTCGTTCTTCAGGAGCTCATGGCTGCTGGTCGATCTGTTCTTCGTTCTCAGCGGGATCGTCATGTCGCTCAGCTATGTCGAGGGCGATTTCGGGCGATTCTCGCTGCGCGAGTTCATGGCGCGGCGCCTGGCGCGGGTCTATCCGCTGCATATCGTCATGCTGATGGCAAATCTGCTGTTTCGCCTCCTGCGGATCAGCCTGGTCATGGCGGGTGTCGTCGTGGCTGCGCCGGCGGCGTTTGAGGTGAACAATGCCTATTCCTTCGTTCTCAACGTCCTGCTGCTGCATTCGATGGGGTTCGTCGACTATCTCAGCTGGAATGCGCCGAGCTGGAGCATCAGCGTCGAGTTCTACACCTATCTGGTGTTCGGCCTGATCGTGCTCTTTGCCCAGCGCATGCGTTCGCTGTTGTTGTTCTACGTCCTCTGCGGCGCGCTTGCGGTCGGAAGCCTGGTCTTCATCATCTTCGTGCTCGACAAGAGGAGCCTCGGGCTGCAGACGGACTTCGGCATCCTGCGCTGCTTCGTGAGTTTCTTTCTGGGCGTGCTGACGGTCAGGATCGTTGATCGCCTGCCGGCCAGGCCGGGTCCTGCCGTGCAGGGTATGCTGCAATTCGCCGCCATGATCGCCAGCATCGCTCTCGTCTCCCTGGCGGAGACCAGCCCTGCGTCGACCTTCCTCGCGCCCGTGACGTTCGCGATCTTCCTCGGCAGCTTGCTGGCCTTTCCGGATGCGCTGCTGGTGCCGCGGATGCTGGTGGCGAAGCCGCTGGTCTGGCTCGGCAAACGTTCCTACTCGATCTATATGGTGCACGCGCTCGTGGTGCTGCTCGCCGAATATTTCGTGCGAGCCGTGGGGGCAGGGCGGATCGCCGCGCTCGATTCGGTCTTCGCCGGTTTGCCGGCCACGCTGAACCTCGTGGTCTCATTGGCAGCCGTGCTGGCGGTGTCCCACTTCACTTATCTCTACGTCGAAATCCCCGGCGGCAGGCTGATGCGGAACGTCCTTGGAGGCCGGTCCGGTTTCTCCGCGTCGCCCGCGCGGCAGACGAACTGAGCCGGACATGACGATCCTCGCGCTGCATCGCCCCAAGATCACGCTGATCAGCCTCAACATCGAGGCGATCGCGCTCGGGGTCTATCTGGTCCGCGACGCCTTTGGCGGCGTGATCCGCTATTACACCAGCATCTATCACGTGGATCCGCTCTGGTACCTGCCTGACGGCGTTGCGCTTCTGTGCCTTGCCCAGTTCTTCGTGCATTGCGTCCTGCGCAATCGCAGCACGCTGGCGCTGTTGGTGCTGGTCCAGATCATGCTGTCGCTCGTGCTCGGCTACTTCTTCATGGGAACGATGAACGCAGCGATCTCGTCGTTCAAGATGATGCTGCCGGTGTTCGTCGGATTCTGCTTCTGCGATTCCAGCCTCGGCTCGTACCGGAAGCTGCTGTCGGTCATCGCGGTGACCTTTTATCTCTCGGTCATCGGCGTCTTCCTGACGAAATTCTACCTGATGCCCTGGGTGGGCTACAAATACGAATCCTTCGGCGCCGTACGCGAGGCCGGCCGGCTGTGGTGGGCCTATGGCGGTGATGACCAGCGTCTCATGGGCTTTGCCGCCGACAACACCATGGCGGCCTTCTTCATTCTGATCTCGTTCGCGATCACGTCCATCCGCATGAGCACCATTTGGTGCCTCATATGCGGTTCCATCGCGATCTATGCCATCAAGCTGACCACGAGCAAGACGACCATGATCGTCCTCGTGCTCTACCTGATCCTGCTGGTGCTCGTTCGGATGCTGCCGGAGAAGTCGCGCTTTCCCGCGATTCGGACCATCGCACAGTGGTCGTTTGCCGCGATCTTTGCGCCCTTCTTCATGATCGTGGTCGCGTCCGGCACCGCGGCCGTGCCGCATTCGACCTTGTTCAGCATCGTCGATCGCATCAACAACAGCTGGCAGCTGCCGTTCGTCTACATGAACCAGCTCATGCCGGTCGGCCTGGTGACGGGCTGCGGGGCGGGCTGCTTCAACTATCCGCAGAAGCTGTTCTCGCCGCTCGCGCATTTCTGGGTGCCGGTCGACAATTTCTACATCGGGACCTATCTGATGTTCGGCCTCCCGTTCGTCGCATTCATGGTGATGGTGTTCCGGGCGACATTCGGAGCGACCGACGTCTACAAGCTGACACTGATCTTCGTCGTCAACCTATTCACTATCACGGTGCTGAACTACGGCCCGGCCTCGGGCCTCCTGATCATCGCACTGAGCTTCAGCGAGGTATTCTCGCGGCGTGCGACCTCCGCGCGCGGCGTCGAGACCGTGCCCATCGTCATGCGGCCGCCGATGCCGTCATTGGAAGGCTTCCGCCCGGATATGCCGGCGGCGAGCGGAAGCAGGTGAGAACGAATAATGCATAAGCGGCTCGCATTCATCGACACGTTGCGCGGCATTGCCGTGCTCTCGGTCCTGGTCCAGCATGTCTTCGAGATCATCGTCGAGAAGCACCCGACCGGTGCCTATTACTGGCCCATCCACGATGTGTTCGGCTACTATATGAACTTCGGCCGGTTCGGCGTCGTGTTGTTCTTCTTCGTCAGCGGCTTCGTCATTCCGTTCAGCTTCCCGGACAGCGCCACGCCGGTGCGGGATTTTGCGATCAGCCGCTTCTTCCGGCTCTACCCGGCCTACTGGACCTCGCTCGTGGTCGGGCTCGTGACGATGCAGCTGATGGACTCGAAGGTCTATCCGCTGGGGCAGATCGCCGCGAACGTGACGATGTTGCAGACTTTTGTGAACGTGCCGAATCTCTGGGTCTTCTATTGGACGCTGGCGATCGAGCTGCTGTTCTATGTCGGATGCACCATTCTCTTTGCGATGGGGCTGCTGAACCAGCGCTTCACCGCTGTGACGATTGTCGTTGCAGCCGCCCTGATCGGAACCACCGCTGCGCTGTTTGTTGAGAACAGGGCGGTCTCCTCGGTGATGGAGGTCGGGCTGAACCTGTCGGCGATGTTCCTGGGCAAGATCATCCGCGACACCGTCATCGGCGGAAAGCTGCGATGGAGCCATGTGGCCGTCTGCACGCTCCTGTACGCGGTCTTCGCCGCCACGCTGTCCGATCGGCGGTTCGGGGGCGTCTATCACGAGAACTTCTTCTACAGCTATTCGATCGGAGCCGCCTATGTCTGCGCGGCGCTGGTCTTCATCGGCTTTGCCGTGTTCGGCGAGAGGATGGCGTGGCGCCCGATGGCGTTCGTCGGCGTGATCAGCTATTCGGTCTACCTGATGTCGCCGTTCGTGATCGTGTTCGTCCATCGTCTCGTCTGGTTCGGCGACGGGCCGCTGGGATGGTCGATCTTCCTGGGCTTGATCCTGGCGTTGTCGATCCTTGTCAGCTGGATGACTTTCACTTTCGTTGAGAAGCCCAGCATTGTCTTCGGGCACCGGTTCCGTTCGGTGCGCCGAAAGAAGGCGGTGCTCGAGCCCGCGCTCAGCACCCAGGGTGCCGCGGAGTGATCAAGGCACCCCACCAGGTGGGCGCAGCCTACGACGGATCGTTCGTTCCGTCGGTCCAGGGCCTTCGCGCCATTGCGGCGCTGAGCGTGCTGATGGATCATTTCTACGACATGCCGAAGGGGGGCATGTACGACATCCCGGATCCCGGGTTTTTGCCGCCGCTGTGGCCCTGGCTGCAATCGGTGATCAATGTGGGCGGGCACGGTGTCGAGCTGTTCTTCATGATCAGCGGCTTCCTGATCCCGGCGAGCCTGGTGCGGCACGGGTCGTTGCCGCGGTTCTTCTTCGATCGCGTCCTGCGCATCATGCCGGTGTTCGTCGTGCTTCATCTGGCGCTGTTCGCGATCGGGCCGATCGTGGCCTACAAGTTCTTCCGCGGCATCGACCTGACCAGCTATCTCGCCATCTTTGCGGCCAATTTGTTCTTCGTGCAGGACGCACTCGGCTTGCCGATTGCCCAGCAGAACGCCTGGACGCTGACTTATGAGTGGGCGTTCTACATCTGGTTTGCGCTGACATTCTCGATGTGGCGCGCAGGCGGCAGGCTGCTGGCGGCGCCCCTGATCCTGCTGGGTCTGGCCTGCCTGATGCATTGGCCGATCACCGCGTTCTTCTGCATCGGCATGCTGTTCAGCGCGACCGGATTTCGCGTCTCCATTCCCGGGCGTCTCGGCCTGCTCGCAGGGCTTGCTTGCGCGGCCGCCCTGTATGCGAGCCTGGTGCTGTTTCACCCCTTCGTCGGGCTCATTCCCGGCTTCCTGCTGTTCGGCATGGTGCTCGCTCCGGATTCAGGCTTCGGCAAGGCTTTGAGCGCGCCGGCGCTGCAGTATGTCGGAAAGATCAGCTACAGCCTCTATCTCGTGCATCCCTTCGTGTTATTTCCTTTGCAGGTGATCGGCCTGAAGTTGGTCGCCGCCGGCGTCGATCGCTGGCTGCTGTGGGCTGCCTTCATCGGGCTCGGGCTGGTGATGTCGTTGGTTGCGAGCGCGATCAGCTATGAGTTGATCGAGGTCAGGCTGCGGCGCCTGCTGGACGGCGCAATCCGCGGCATGTTCTTTCGACGCCAGATCGAGCAATCGGTATGAGAGATCGCCGGGTCGCGGTCAGCTCACGGTCCGGCCGGCGAGCCTGTGATAGGACCCGAGCAGCTGCTCGGCGATGCGGTCCCAGTTCAAGAGGCCGGCCGCGGTCTGCCGTGCGCCTTCGGTCAATGTCGCGGCGAGAGGTTTTGAAGTCAGCACCCGTTCGAGTGCGTCGGCTAGTGCCGTGGCATCGCCGGGAGGAACCAGCAGCCCGTTGATGCCGTCCGTGACGACGTCGGGAATGCCGCCGGTGGCGCTGGCAACGACGGGACGAGAATTGCCGTAAGCGGATGCAAGCACGCCGCTCTGTGTTGCATCCTTATAGGGCAGGGCGACCACCGTGGCGGATTGAAACAGCCGTCCGGTATCCGCGGGCGAGATATAGGCGTTGATGGTCTTGACCGTCGACATCGCTTCCATGCGCGCGCCAAGCCGTGTCATCTCGGGGCCGCGGCCGGCGACGATGGCTTCATGGGCCACGCCGCGCTGGGCCAATATGTCGATCGCATCGATGAAGACGTCCAGACCCTTGTAGGCCCACATCCGTCCAAAGAACAGGATCCGCGCGGATTCCGGCTCGGTGAGCGCGCCGCCGGCCGGCGGAACCATGAGCACACCGTGCATGCTGGAAACTGTCTCGCCCTTGAAGTCGGGCGAGGCGCGGCGAAAATCGGCGGTGCAGCTCTCGCCATGCGTCGTGACGACAGATGCGGCTGCGCGCATCCGTTCACGCCAGGCATCTTCACGCGGCGAGGTGCCGGAGCCGCCTTCCGAATGCGGAATCGCATCGTGAACCGTCAGCACCAGGGGAATGCCGAGCGGACGGAGCAGCTGGATCAGCTTGGACGTGTAGATCTCCGGAACTTCGTGACAATGAATCACGTCCGGACGAAACGATATTATGTCGATGAAGGACGCGGGGATGCCGATCGCGCCGCCGCGGCGCAGGCTCAGGTCGCGGATGCGTGTCTCGAAGGGCGCGGCCACGGCGATATCTGCAAGTTCCCATTGCTGGTTCGCGTCCTTGGCGTTGAGCACGAGGCGGACGTCGCAATGATGCGCTAATCCCGATGCGAGTCGGTAGGAATATTCCGCAAAATGCGGTGCGTAGATCGCCACGCGCAAACGCCTGGAGTTGCGGAGAGAACGCTGAGCAGGCGAATTCATCAAGGCATCCATTTTGCATCACTTCGCAAAGGTTGACCGGAGTGTAGTCCACGATTTGAACTCACTTCCACTCTAAATGGGAAACGTGACGGCACTCATCTGATTGCCATCACTCCGTCGTATTGTAGCGAGCATTCAGTACTCCGCCGCGATCGGAGATGGTGACGTCGCGGCGGCATCGCGCCACGTCGTCTAGCCTGCGATTGTGGTTGGATCTGTCGGAATTGGGTCGAATTGTTGATGAACGTCACGCCGGGTAAACAACATCAGGTCGTGGTTGCCTTGTTCTGGTCGCTTGCACAGAATTGGGGCGGCCGGGCGCTGTCGTTCGTCCTGTTCCTGGTGCTGGCGCGGCTGCTCAACCCGGCGGATTTCGGTCTTGCCGCGCTCGTCGCCTTCATCCTGCTGCTGTTGAGCGCGATCGCCGAATTCGGCTTCGGCGACGCGTTGATCCAGCGCCGCACGCTCGAGCCTGCCGACGTGACGCTGCCCTTCTTCTGCTCCTTCGCCGCTTCGACGCTTCTGGCGGTTCTGATTGCCCTCCTTGCGCCGGATATCGAGCATTGGCTCGACGTGAAGGGGCTCGCGCCGCTGCTGACGGCAGCAAGTCTCTCGCTTCCGATCGGCACCGCGACCCTGTTTCAGGAGGCGCTCTACAAGCGCCAGATGGATTTTCGCGTGCTCGCGCTCAGAACCATGGTGGCAACCGCCATCTCCGGCATCGTGGGAATCGCCTGCGCCTATGCCGGGTTCGGCGCTCTCAGCCTCGTGATCCAGGTGGTCGTCCAGAGCGCGATCAGCGGTTTGTGGCTCTGGAGCCAGCCGCGATGGCTGCCGATGCGCGGTTATGATTTGAAGAGCTTTCGCGAGCTTTCCGGCTACAGCGTTCACGTCGTCCTGAACAGGTTGCTGGACTTCGCCATCGTCCGCACCATCGACATGATCATCCTGACGCTCTATGGCGTCGCCGCCCTCGGCATCTACACGGTCGGTGCGCGGGTCTACATCATCCTGATGCAGCTGCTCACCCAGGCGGTGATGGACGTCGCGTTGAGCGCGCTGTCCAGGATCGCCCACGAGCGCGACCGTATCGCCGGCGCCTATTTGCGCAGCGTCAGCCTCGGAGCGCTGGTCGGCTCTCCCATCTTCGTACTGCTTGCGGCGATCGCGCCGGAGTTCTCCCTGCTGCTGTTCGGCGCGAAGTGGAGCGGAAGCGAAGCGGTGATGCGGCCGCTGATGCTGATCGGCGCAATCCAGACGGTGCAGTTCGTCAACAGCGCCTATTTCGGCGCGCTGGGCAAGCCGAACTACGTCTTTGCGCTGAACATCCTCAAATTCTGCGCGGTCGTGCCCACGATGTTCCTGCTTCCTTCGCGAGATATCGGCCAGTTGGCGACGATCTTCGCATTCGCGCAGCTCGTGGTGACCCCCGTGACATTCGCGCTGGCGCTTCGGCTGCTGGACCTGAGCTGGAGCCAGTTCCTGCGTCCGATCGCCGGCTGCCTTTGCGCCATCGTTCTTGCCTATGGCGCGGTCGTGCTGTGCCGCGAGGCGACGCAGGACATCAACCCGTATTTGCGGATGGGGCTGCTGTCGTCGTGTTTCGGGGTGACCTATCTCATGAGCATTCTGCTGTTCTGGCGGAAGCAGCTGTTCTCGCTGATCGATTTCGTCGTGAAGCGCGGTGCGACCGCCTGATGAAGACGAGGAGGACGATTTGAAGCAATTGATCCCGGTGCCGGTTCGCAGGCATCTCCGAGGCTGGCTCAACAGCGCGAAGAACACGCCCTTCGCGGTCGATCTCCTCGAGCTGCGCAGGTGGCAGATCGCGCGGAAGGACGTCGGCGTCAATGCGGCGCCGCGCAACAATCCGCGCCGTCTCGTGCTGTTGCCGTCGGACCCCTGGAGCATTCATCAGTCACGCGGCGACGAGGCGATGATCGAAGCCACCGTCGGCGAGCTGAAGCGGACCTATCCCGACCTCGAGACCTATGTCGTCACCGCCACCAGCGCGGCGAGCGCGGACGTTCGCGCCATGGGTTTCAAGCCGCTCGAGATCTGGAGGCAGCCGTTTTCCTACGAGACGGTCGCGCAGGAACTCTCGCTCACCCGTCCGGATTTCGGCGTGGTGCTGGGGGCCGACGTGCTCGACGGCTACTATTCTCCGGTGGATGCGGCGCGGATGCTGCTCGTGGCCGACCTGATGGCGGGATTCGGCGCCAAGGTCAGCGTGCTCGGCTTCAGCTTCAACTCCCGTCCGGCGAAGGCGCTGCGCGAAGTGTTCCGGCTGCTCGATCCGGGCGTGGTCCTCAACCTGCGTGATGCGATATCGCTTCAGCGCTTCGACGATTTTGCCCGCAAACGTGCGCGTCTCGTCGCCGATTCCGCGTTCATGCTGACGCCGCGCGCCGACACCGTAGCGGTGAAGCAGATCGCGGCCACGGTCGCACGGCAGCGTGCGCAGGGCCGCAAGGTGTTCGTCTTCAACATCCATCCGATGTTGTTCAAGAAGCCGGAGCCGGCCAAGCTGGAGCGGATGATAGAGCTGGCGGCGGATGCCATGACGTGCCTGTCACGGCAGCACAATGCAAGCTGGCTGCTGCTGGCGCATGATTACCGTCCCGGAATCGCCGACGACAATTGCCTGCGGCCGCTGGCCGCTCGGCTCAAGCCCGCGCTTGGGGAGCAGGTGCATCATGTCGAGCAGGTTCTGTCGGCGGGCGAGATCAAGGCCGTTGTCGGACTGGTCGACGGCGTGATCACCGGCCGCATGCATCTGGCGATTGCGGCGCTCGGGCAGGGCACCCCGGTGGCGGCGATCACCTACCAGGACAAGTTCCAGGGCCTGTTCGCGCATTTCGGCATCAGCGAACAGCTGCTGCTCTCGCCGGCCCAGTTCCTTGTCGGCGACAGCTTCGAGGCATTTCTGCTGCACTTCCTCGGGACATACCAAGCCGCGGGCGAGCAAGTCCGTCAGATGCTGCCTGAGGTGATGGAATTATCCCGCGCCAATGTCGCGCCGTTGCTGGACGATGGGCCGGCGCGGATCGTGCGGGAGGCCGGCGGCAAGGTCGCCTGAGCATTCAGATGTTTGCGGCGGGCGTCAGTTGACCGCCCGCTCGGGGTTCTCGAAGCGCAGGGACGTCTCGGCCGCCACCGGCCGGACCTTGCGGGAGGATACCAGCCCGGTGTCGGCCAAGCGATTGACGAGGCGCCGTGCCGGATTCTCGAAATAGGCGTAGGTGCGGTCCGCGATGATCGTCAGCACCACGCAGCAGGCGAGGGCGAAGAGGCCGAACTGATCCGGGCCCAGTCCGAGCCAGGTCCACAACGGCTTGAACACCGCAATGAGCAAAGCATCGTGCAGCATGTAGATCGCGTATGATGTGTTGCCGAGCCGCCCAAGCAGGCGGGCGCCAGGGAACTGGACGAAAGCGCTTTCGCCGACGGCGGTCAGCAGGATGGCGCAGGAGAACAGCAGAATGGCAAGGTCCGGCTTGGCGAACACGTTGAGGACGAGCACGGAGATGCCGAACGTGGCGATGCCGGCGAACACCACCCGCTTCTGCCGGTAGGGCTGCGACATCCGGAACAGGATCGCGAGCAGGACGCCGTTCAGGAAGCTCGGCAGCGCGCGCAGCATGCCGTAATCGTAATTGGCGCCGTACATCTGTGACCGCTCCTGCCAGATCGGCAGATGGCCGTGGGCTAGGACCAGATAGAGCGCCGCGACGACGGCAGCGAGCGCCAACGGATGCAGCTTGCGCGCAAACAGCATCAACAACGGAAAGATCAGATAGCAGAAAAATTCCGCGCTGATCGACCAGGACGGCGAGTTGAAACTGAGATGGTCGGTAACGCCCCAGGCTTGCAGGAGAAGGAGGTTGTACAGGAAGTCCAGCGGGGTCGACCTCGCCGTACGCTCGAGGCCGACAGCGATCAGCACGACGAAGATGAGCAGGCTCAAGAGATGCAGCGGATAGATCCGCGCGATGCGGCGGATCATGAAACGGGAATAGGCGCGCACGCCGCGCGCGTCGGACGGATAGGAGTAGGAGATCACGAAGCCGGACAGGATGAAGAACATGTCGACGAACAGGCCGTAGGAGCCGTTCCAGGCCGGCGAGATGCCTGTGTCGATCAGCTTCAGGTGGAAGATGAAGACCCCGAGCGCGGCGACGAAGCGGTAGAAGTCGAGAACGACAAAACGTCTTGCTTCACTGGCTTGCATCGGGCCTCGGAGTCCTTGCGCGGTTCGCCTTTCTTCTAGAGTCGAATTGTGACGCAAGTTCGCTGAGCGCATCGGGCCGATGCGGGCAGTCGCGACACTCCGTCAGAATTCATGGGGCCCATCCAATTGCGGATGGCAGTTTGCTGCCTGCTCATCGATGAGGCAGGTCCCCGGGAAAGCGAACAGGGGCGGGACATGGTCCCCGCCCCTGCGACGTTGGCGCCCGTTTGGGCAGTGCTCAGACGAATACGAAGTCGTGGCTGGTCAGGCTGGAGACATAGACGTTCTTCAGCAGGATCGAATCATTGGCCGAGAACGTGATGAGCGCGTTCGTGCCGGACTGCGTGATTTGCAGGTGGCTGTAGTCCGCGGCCAGCAGTTTCGAGATCTGGACCACGTCGTGAGTCGTGCCATCGCCGGCCTGGAAGTTGAGGATCTGGTCCTGGCCGTGATCGTAGGCGACGGTGGTCGAGTTCGGTGCCGCCGAGAATACGTCGTTGCCGGCCCCGCCCTGGATCGTCACGCCGCTGGCGACGGCCGTGACGTTGTGGGTGCCGTCGGTCTTGGTCTGGTCGAAGAATTGCAGCGCGCTGGCGGAATTGTAGTTCTCGTGCTGCGTCGTGCCGGTCTGTCCGTTGAAGTTGAACAGGAAGACATCCTTCGAGCCATCGGCGTTGTTGGCAATCTCCTGGGTCTTGGTGCCGGCGCTGTTGTAGATGTCGGTCAGCTTGCTGCCGTCGTCGTGGATCACCTGGGTATAGTCCAAGGTGCCGTCGGCGTGAGTCCGGGTGAGCTCCACCAGCTTGCCAGCGGCATCGAGGTGCTGATGCTGGGTGGTGTAGGACTGCCCGGTGACGTTGTAGTTCCAGTTGTCCGACGTGCCATTGGCGTTCTTGATATAGGCCGCAGTCTTCACGCCGCTGGTATAGACCGTCGTGGAGCTGTAGCCATCGCTCTTGGTCGTCACCTCGCTGGTGATGACGCCGTTGGCATCATACCAGTCGGAGGTCTTGGTGCCGTCGGCACTCTGCTCCAGCGTGAAGGCCAGGCTGTTGTCGGCGTGGGTGCGAACGATGTGGGTGAGGAAGCCGGTCGAATCGTAGCTGTCGTGCTCGTTCGTGTAGGTTTGGCCGACGACGTTGAACTGGAAGACGTCCTTCGACCCGTCGGCGTGGTAATCGGTTTCCGTCTTCTTGACGCCGGATGCATCGTAGTTGGTGACCACGCTGCTGCCGTCGCTGTTGACGATTTGGGTGTAGTCGAGCGAGTTGTCCGCATGCCAGCGGGTCACCTCGGTGGTCTGGCCTGAGGGGTCGAGGTGCTGGTACTGCGTGGTGTAGCTCTGGCCGGTGATGTTGTAGCTGTAATTGTCGTGGCTCTGGTCGGCATTGGTGATGTAAGCCGCGGTCTTCACACCGTTGGTGTACACCGTCGTCGAGCTGTAACCGCTCGGCTTCTGGAACACCTCGCTGGTGAGGACGCCGTTGGCGTCGTACCAGTCCGTCGTCTTGGTGCCATCGGCGCTCTGCACCAGCTTGAACGCCATGCTGCCGTCGGCGTGCTTGCGGATCAGCGTGGTGAGGAAGCCGGTCGCATCGTAGATGTCGTGCTCGGTCGTGTAGTTTTGGCCGGTGATGTTGAAGAGGAAGACGTCCTTGCTGCCGTCGGCGTGATAGTCGGTTTCCTTGGTTCGCGTTCCCGCAGCGTCATAGTTGGTGACGACGCTGCTGCCGTCGCCGTTGATGATTTGGGTATAGTCCAGCGTGCCGTCGGTATGCTTGCGGGTCACGGCGGTGACCTTGCCTGAGGGATCGACGTGCTGGATCAGCGTGGTGTAGCTCTGGCCTGTGATGCCGAAGGCGTAATTGTCCTGGCTGCCGTCGGCATTCTTCACATAGGTATTGGTCTTGATGCCGTTGCTATAGGTCGTGGTCGACATAGTGCCGTCCGCCTTCTGCACCACCTCGCTGGTGAGGCTGCCGCCGGAGTTGTACCAATCGGTCGTCTTGGTGCCGTCCGTGGTCTGGGTGAGCTTGAAGGCGAGGCTGCCGTCGCTGTGCAGGCGCGTCAGGCTGGTGAGGAAGCCGGTGGCGCTGTAGACGTCGTGCTCGCTCGTGTAGGTCTGGCCGGTGATGTTGTAGGTCCAGACGTCCTTGCTGTGATCCGCATGATAGGCGGTCTCGACCAGCTTGACCCCCGTGGCGCTGTACGTGGTGATCACGCTGCTGCCGTCGCTGTTGTAGACCTGCGTCGAGTCCAGCGAGCCGTCGGCATGGCTGCGGGTCACCGAGGTGACCTTCCCGGAGGCATCGAGATGCTGAACCTGGGTGGTGAAGCTCTTGCCCGTGATGCCGTAGGTGTAATTGTCCTGCGAGCCGTCGGCATTCTTGACGTAGGCCGCCGTCTTGACGCCGCTGGTGTAGAGCGTGGTGGAGTAGTAGCCGTCCGACTTCTGGACCACTTCGCTCAGCAGGGTTCCGGCGGTGTTGTAGGTGTCGGTGGTCCTCGTTGCGTCGGTGCCGACATGAACGAACTTGGTCTGTACACCATTGGTGTAGCTGATCAGGTCCTTGGAGCCGTCGGTGTAGGCGACGGTGGTCGAGGTCGGCTGCCCGCTTGAATTGAGGCCGGTGTCGGACTTCGACAGCAGCCTTCCGCTGGCGTCGTAGGTCTTGGTGTTGCTCCAGGTCGCGGCCGCATTCGTCACCGAGAATGAGTAGCCGCCCTGGATCTTGGAGAGGGCGCTGCCGTAATGCGCGATCATGTAGTCCATGGTCGCCTTCGAGGCGACCGGCAGCACGTGGGAGCCGGTCAGCGTGATGGTCTGCAGCGCGGTCGACTCGCTCAGGTCTGACAGCTGCGGCACGATCTCGGCCGCCGTGCCGCTGACGGTGGTCCTGGTGTCCGGCGGCGTTGAGGTGGCCGGCGGCGCGTCGATCTCGATGATCAAGGGATGATCGCTGACCGGAATCGTGATCGTGCTGACGTCGGTATAGCTGGCGATCGCCGTGGTTCCCGTCAGGGTGTCGTACACCTTCACCGAATGATGCACGGCGCCGAGGTTCACGGTGACCGTCTGGGCCGTGTTGGACACCTCGGTATCGGTGGAATCGTTCCAGAGTTTCGGCTCCGCCCACACGACGAGCTCGTAGGCGCCGTTGCTCTTGCCGAGCACCATGCTGTTGCCGGTGGCCGGCATGTTGCTCAGCGTATAGTTCAACGGATCAGTCGGCTGCAGGCCGCCCTTGCCGTCGTCGGCCAGAACGGTCGTCAGATTGTGAATGGCCGTCGCGGCAAGCTTCGGCGACCCGTCGGAATTGAACAGTCCGAAATTGGCTTCGGGATTGGTATTGCCGGCGGAGGAGTCGCGGTCGAACAGCTCGTAGAGATAGGTCGCGCTGACGCCGGCCTTGTAGGCATCGACCAGGGTGTTCAGGATCGATTTGGCCTGCACCGTCTCGTTGACGCCGAGATATTGGGTGTTGGCCTGCGTGGTGTAGCCGGTCTCGGTGATGACGACGGGCTTTCCCGGGGCTGCGGCCATCACCGCGCTCAGCGTTGCCGAGATTGAGCTGCCGGTTGTCAGGCTGGTGCTGACATAGGCATGGGCGTTGGCGTAGTCGACCGAGCCCGACATGTTGCCGAGCTGGCTGTAGCCCTGCGGATCGTTGTAGGCCAGTGACAGATTGTAGACGGGGATGCTGCCGAGCGCGGCGTTGGCGTTGACGGCCTGATAGAGCGCGCTCTGGAACTGAGCCGCGGCCGTCAGGCTCGAGCTGCCATTGTAGCTGAAGGGCTGGTGGTTGGCCTCGTTGAGTCCCTCGATGGCGCTGATGCTGCCCGGGTGGCTCGCGACGAACTTCTGGAGCGAGGCGATGTAGTTTTGCAGCCCGGTTGTGCCGGTCTGGGGCAGGGCGGACGACACCAGGAAGTCGAACTTGTAGCCGGCGGCGGCCAGGCCGTCGACGACGGGTTGCGCGGCAGGGCTGGTGCCCATCGCGTCGCGGAGATGGGTGACGCCGAGATATTCGAGGTCATCGACCATCATTGCGAGATTGTTGTAGCCGGTCCACCCGAAGCCGGCATGCGTGTTGACGCCGATGGAGTTGATGAATCCGCTGGCGGACAGGATGGTTTGATCGGGCATTGCACACTCGAGTTTCAGCGCAAGCAAAATTGCTCGCAGGGATTTGCGTTCAAGCTTCTCTGTCGAGTGTGAATTTCAGATAAAAATCGAAGCTACAAATCGCGAGCGAACTTGGGTTCCTTGTGCAGGAACAGAATCGCTCTCTGTGCAGCAGAATAGGAATGCGATGCCAGGGCAGGATGACGTGAGGAAGGCGCTTTCGTGATTTTCAGGAAATGCGGTGCTGAATATATGCGCATCGCTCGCGAGATGGATTCGTTCGACGATGCGACGCGGCCCGCTTGTCTGCCGTTCGGAGTATCTTTGTCTCGTGATCTCGAGCAACGCACCGGCTTTCTTGCATGCGAAGTTCGCAGATGCCGCTTCGATGAGCGGCTGTATGTTATAATTTACTCGCTTTGGTTGTAGGTGCCCAGGATTGGTGCAGGCGCTCGTTGCGGAGATTGATCCGGAACTCGATCGGTGTCGCAAGTCCGGATGCGACGAATTAGCCGCGGCGGGCCAGCATCAAAAAATCCCCGCGCCATCCGATGACCGCCGTCGCGAGCGCAGCGATCACGATTTTTCCGGCGAGCCATGTCGCGGGCCCGGTCGGCATCGCAGCGAGCGATCCGATCAGGATGGCGGCCGCCAGGGCCTGCATGACCAACGACCAGCGCGGGAATGCCGCGAACCGCAGGGTCGGACCGAGCGCGGCCAGGATCGTGGCAAGGGTAGCGAACGCAGCGCAGCCGACGGCCTGTCGCGGCGACAATCCGGCCCACACCGCGACGAGCGCGACGGCTGCGACGATCGCGAGCTGACCGGCCGCGACGACCACGAGCCGGGTCGCGAGCTTCTCCAGGTGTGGAACCACCGCGATGGTCGCCTGAAGATGCGTGTGCAGGAAATAGAAGGCGGCCACGGTGGGCGCCGTCGCCAGGAAGCCGTCGAGGCTCTCCCGCGGCACCAGGATACGGGCGGCATCCGGAATGAAGCCGACCAGTCCGCCGAGCAGCACGAGGGTCGTGCAGATCATGAATTCGAACATCCGCCGGGCCGATTGAACCGACTTCACGACGGTCCCGTGTTCGAAGTCCTTGACCAATTCGGGATAGCTCACGGTGTGGATCGCGGCGTTGAGGACCCAGAACGGACGTTGCAGCAGGTCGAGCGCGATCGAAAATCCGGCACCTGCACCCGTCGCGCCCAGCCGGCCGATGATGATGACACGGAGCAGCACCGGCACCGACAGATGGATCACGGAGGCGCCCGCCGCCAGCATGCCGTAGCCGGCGAAAATCTTCCAGTCCGCCAGCATCGTCTGCAACGAGGCGCGCTGCAGCGGCGTGCGGTATGCAACGAGCCCGGCGACGAGGCCCAGCAAATGGCCCGCCGCGATCCCCAGCAGCGCAGCTTCAGCCGTCCCTGAAATCACGCCCCCCGCGGCGGCGCCGGCCAGAAGCGCGGTGGCACGCAGCGCAAGGAGAGAAGACGCAACGCCGAGTCGGTCGGACAGACGCACCGACAGGAAGTAGAGGTCGGTCAGGCCCTGAAGCACGGATATGCCAAGGCCCAACGCGATGATTCCCGCCGGGAGCGCGGTTGCCAGGGACGCGCAGCTCCCGACCACGATCAGCGCGCCGGCACTCGACAGGCCCGCCGCAAACAGCGACCATCTCAGCCGGGCCGCCTCGGCCTCCCCGGCTGCGGCCAGGAAACGCAGTCCGGCGAGCTGCAGCCACTCGAACATCAGCACACAGAGCAATTGGCTCGAGGCCAGCGCCAGCGAAAAGCTGGTGTAGTCGGCGGCGGGCAACAGATGGCTGATCGCGAAGATCAGGATGATCGCCGCGGCGCTCTGATAGACGTAGCCCGCCATGGCGAGGAGGCGTGTCATCGCGGAATGAGGCGTTCCTCGCCGACGACCGCCGGCCCCTGTGGCGCTTCGGTCGTGGCCGCGCGCAAGTGCGACATCCGCTGTTCGCGCAATTGTTCATACAGGCTCTTGTATGAAGACAGCACGTCGGCAAATATCCACTTGTTGGTATCGGCGATGAGGCGCCGGCTGATCTCGTCGATCTTGTGCGGATCGGCCGCGACCGCAAGCATGCTCTCGGCCAAAGATTCGGGATCGGCTTCGGTCAGCCAGCCGGTGATGCCGTGCTCGATGACTTCGGGCATGCCGCCAAAGCGCGTTCCGAGCAGCGGCCTGCCCGCCGCCTTGGCGTCGGCGACGACGAGCGGGCCGGGGTCGTGCCAGATCGATGGGGCGATCACCACGTCCACTTGCTTGTAGAAATCGTCCGGCACCACGAAGCCCATGAACTCGATCCGCGCATCGGGGGCGAGCGCCCTGAGGCGCCGTTGCTCCTCGTCGCTGACGCGGCCGGCGATCATCATGCGGATGCGATCCGGAGGCAGCAGCGCCAGCGCCCGCATCAGATTGTCGATGCCCTTTTCCTCCGTGAGGCGGCCGATAAATCCGAACGTCACTTCCGTGGTGCAGACCGGACGAGGATAGGGCGCGCGGGGCGGCTCGGTGGAGGCGTTGCGGATCACGGTGCGGATCGGCGTCTCGGCGAACATGCCCATGTCGGTGTGAATGGACAGGACGCGCTCGCTCACGCCGACCACGGCGCTGAGCCAATGCGTGGCGCGCTTGCGATGAAAGGTCAGAAGCTTGCAGCTTGTGCAGGTGTGCTCGCACGACCGCCCCTTGTCGAAACGGGAGCAGCGCGGGCAGGTCAGATAATAGTCGTGAAGCGTATGAAGCACGGGAACGCCGAGCTGGGCGGCGACGCGCCAGATCGCGGTGGTGAGGCCCGACAAATTGTTGGAGTGCAGCACGTCAGGCTTGAAGGCCCGGATGCGTTCGGCGATCAGGGGCGCCTGCATCCGCCAGTCGTCGACGGCGTGCCAGATGCTGCGCAGCGCAACGTTCTTCTGCTCCGTGAAGGGCATATAGATGTTCTGCACCGGCGCGGAATAGACGTTGATGCCGTTGCAGCTTTCGTGCGCCTGCTCGGGCGAGGATGCGGCCCGGATCACTTCCACCTCGTCACCGCGCTGCACCAGCCCTTCGGCGAAGCGCCGCGCGAAAATCTCTGCGCCGCCGACGATCTTCGGGGCCTGAGGCGTCGGATAAAGCGTGGACGTCAAAAGAACTTTCATCGCGTCAACCTCATGTCTGCAAAAAATCGCATCTACCGCGCCGGCCTGATCTCCAGGGCAGGAACGGCACTGTCATTGGCTGCAATCAGGACCGGTGTGCTCGAGACGGGAATCCAGACCCCGGACGCGGGCCTAGCCGTCTGGTCGCACGGCATCGCGAAGCTTGCGCTTGGCTGATCGCCCTTGAGCCGGATTTCGTAGCGCCGGTCCGGAGCCTCGGACCAGACCGCAACCCTGCCGCCGGAAGCCGTCGATGCGTTGATCGACACGACGCCGCTGGCGAGTTCGCGTCGCTCGGCACTCAGGCTGGAACGAACGAAGGCCCAGGCGCCCTGGGCGGCACAGGCAACCGGCTTCGGCGAATTGTCGAAACGATAGAGCCCGAAATTGTCCTCCAGCTCCGACGGATTCTTTCCACTGTCCTTGAGCTCGTAGAGCCACATGCCCTTGAGCCAGCGCGTCGCGGTCGATGCCCACAGGATCAGCTGCGCCGTATTGTCGGCCTGGGCCTGCTCGCTGACGCCGCATTTGTTGCTGGCCGTGGTCCAGCCTGTCTCGGTGATATAGATCGGGAAGTCGGGGTTTCCGCTCGCCTGGCCGACGAGACGGTGAAACGCCGTGACCCGATCGATGATTTCGGCCGAGGTGCGTTTGCTCGGGCCCATGCAGAAATTGTAGAGATGGATCGAAGCGCCGTCGGCATATTGAAGGATGCCGGTCCGCAGCATCTTCTCCGTCCATGTCCAGCCCGGATCGTCGCCGAGCGCGCCGACCAGGAAAGGCGCATTCGGCGCGACCCGCTTGACCGCCGGCCGCGCGACTTGCGCGAGCGCCAGATAGTTCTCCGGTGAGAACGCGGCGTCCTTCTTCGCCGCCAGATTCCACTCGTTCCAAAGCTCGAAGAGCGGATGCTGCGGCAGAACCGATTGCGCCGCTGCCGCCGCGTAATCGGCGAACCGCTGCCGCGCTTCGTCGGTCGTCGGCGGCGAGGAGTTCGGCACCAGATGATGGCCGAAGGCAAGGATCAGCAGAGGACGCGCGACGCCGGATCTGACTTGCGTTTCGAGCCTGGCGAGCCTCGGCGTGAACCCCATGCGGCGACCGCCGACCTCGAAATCGGACCAGGGAAAATCGTCGCGGAAGGCGTTGAGGCCGAGTTGCTTGATCTGGGCGACGTTCTCCGAAGGCAAATATCCGCGCGGGCTCACCGGGCCGCCCAGCCCCTGATGGGTGCCGACACCCAGCAGGAATCGGGCGTCGAGCGGTTGAACCTGCTGTGCGCAGACGGAAACCGGCAGGAGAAGGGATGCGATGAGGCTCGCGAGGCGAAGGCCGTCGCGAACCAAGGTGCGTGGAAGCGGAGGAGCCATCAGAAATTCTTGGAGAGATCCGATTGCAGCGCCGCCTTCGCCTCGACCGGTGTCCCCTCGTCCTGCAGGAGTTCGGCATAGACCTGCTGCAATTGCCCATGCGTCTTCTGAACGTCATAGAGCTGCTTGAACCGGTCGTAGCCGCGCTGTCCCAGCACCTTGAGATCGAAATCGAGCGCCCGCCGGAAACCGTCGACGAGCGGCTGGACGGCGACGGGCTCGCACAGCACGCCGGTGACGCCGTCGACGACGATCTCGGGCAACGCGCCGCTGCGGAATGCCAGAATGGGCTTGGCGGCGCGCATCGCTTCCAGGGCCACGAGGCCGAAGGCCTCCCACCGTGACGGGATCACGACGAGATCGGCGGCCTCGAGCTGGGTCTCGATGGTCGGGCGGTCGAGCCAGCCGAGCAGCGACACGTTGGACGGGACGTTCGGGCCTTCGTATTTGTTGACGACGGAGGCGCCGATCATGCGGATGTCAATCACATCTTCCAGGGTGCGCGCCGCTTCGATCAGGAGATCGAATCCCTTCTGGCGGTCCAGGCGTCCGATGAAGAGAACCTTGACCTTCTTGGTGGTCCAGTCCGCCGCGACGGGCTGCGGCGAGCGCGTCTTCGAGATGCCGTTGTGAACGAGGGTGAGGCGGTCGGCCGGAATTCCCGCGCGGACCGCTTCGTTGAACTCGTCGCCGGAGATGCAGATGATTCGGTCCGACGTCCGCGCGAGAAGATTCTCCGCCGCCTTCGTCACCACGTGACTGAGGCGGCCGGTCTCGCGTGAAAATGCCCAGCCGTGCGGGCAATAAACCACGCGCGGTCCGTCCGAGCGGGCCGCAAGCGCGGGGCGCAGCACGAGGCCTGCAAACGAGGAATGCAGATGCACCACGTCCGGCTTGAAGGCGTCCAGTGCCTGCATGCTCGCGCGAAACATCTGGAATAGTCCGGCGACGCTGCGGCCGGATCGTTCGAACGTCGTAATCTGGTTGTCATCAATCCCAGGGAGATCGCGGCGATGATCCGAGGGCACGACATAGTGCACGTTCTCGGTGCCGAAGCTGGCTTGCTGCTGTGGATGCAACTCGTTCAGATAGCTCGCAATCCCGCCCCGAATCGTCTCGGCGATGTGCAGCACTTTCATCGTTTGCCTCGCATAGGCTTGCGTCGGAGAGCCGGACATCGTGTATCCCTGTTCTGTGTTCGCTAGTGCGAAACACAGTTCCTCGAATACGTAGCGATAATGGGGCAGCGATGTGGTGATGTTGCGCCATGATCATTCGCGCGCGCGATCGCGACAAAAAAATCATGGAACTGCACGAGAGGAAGCGAGTTGCAAACCGTTTGTGCAAAAACCATTGCGCGCAACGGGCGAGTTGCGCCGATTTTCACGCAGCGCTGGCGACGTTGGCCGGCTCGGCGAGATGATCGAGCAGGGCCTTCGCTGATTTCTTCCACGAATAGAATGCAACGCGATCCTGTTGCCGCATGCGCTCCTGATCGGAGATGGCGCCGGTTGCCAATCTTTCGAGCATGAGTTGCTTCAGCGCGTCGGCATCGCTGGCGCGAAAATACGCAGCTGCGTCACCACACGTCTCAACGACCGCATCGGCCGTCGAGGCGATGACGGGGCAACCGAAGATCATGGCTTCGAGCGGCGGCACGCCAAAACCCTCGTAGAGCGAGGGAAACACGAATGCGGATGCATGCGCATAGAGTGCCGCGATCTCACCGTCCGTCAGGCGTCCGGCCAGCAGCAGGCCGGCAACCCCGTCGCCGGAATTGTCCTGAAAGACCTTGCTGTTGTCGCCGCCGACGATGACCAGGGGAACGTCGGGGCGATCGAGCAGCTGGACCGCGCGGATCGCCACCGAGAGATTCTTGTTCTTGGTCCTCGAGCCCACATAGAGGAAGAATTTCTGTGGCTGCAGCCCAAGCCTGCCGATGATGCCGGGATCCGGCTTCGTCATGGCGAAGTGCTCTGCGCTGTTGGGGAAGACCGGGATCCCCGTGGCCGGCAGATTCAGCACGTCCGCTAGCTCCTTGCGCGAAAAGGCCGAGACGGTTGCGATGCTTGCGTGGCGGGCCAGCAGCCGGCCCATCGTGCGGTGAACTGCCAGATAGCGCCAGTTGAAGAAGTCCGGCCTGCGAAAGACCTGCGCGTCGTGGATCACGACAATGTGGTCGCGATGGAACACCGGGCCGGCATTGGCGAGACTGATCAGGCGGCCTCCCGCAGCGGCACGCGCCAGCTCGATTTGATCCCAGGCGTGCCCGCGCAAGCGGCCGACGGTCCGAATCTTGATTTGCTCGAGGTGAAGGTGCTCGCTTGCATCCATTGGCGTCAGCAACCGCCAGTCTGCGTTCCGCAGCGACGCCGGAGTTTGCTCCAAGGCCAGCTGCGCGTCGATCGCCTTGACGATTTCGGCGGCATAGCGCTGAACGCCGGTGAGCTTCTGCGACAGAAAGCGGCCGTTGATGAAGAATTTCAATTGGCTACCACAATGGTTGATCGGAGTTCGCCCCCGGGCCGCGGGGACGCAGGCGGTGGACGAACCCGCAAAGGAGCAACCCTTAGGTACAGAAATATGACGCAGCTCCGCACGGTGCCGGCGCGCCGCCTGCATGGCTGGCGCTGCCTTGCTGCATCTGAGGTCGCGGTGTAGATGTCCGCCATGAGCGATGACACCTATACGCTTCGAAGTGGCCAGCTCTCCGCGACCATCAAGGCACACGGCGCTGAGCTGTGCTCCTTGAAGGATGGCACGACAGAATTCGTCTGGCAGGCGGGGCCGGAATGGCCGCGCCATGCGCCGTTGCTGTTTCCGATCGTCGGACGCCTCGCCAAGGATGAATTGCGGCACCGGGGCAAGACCTATCGGTTGACCCAGCACGGCTTTGCGCGTGACAGCCGCTTTGAATGGGCGGAGCGCGGCGAGAGCCGCTGCACGCTGGTGCTCGAAGACAACGAGACGACGCGTGCGCTCTATCCGTTCCCGTTCCGGCTGACCGCAATCTATGCGCTCGATGATGCCGGGCTCGATCTGACGCTCGTGATCGCCAACACCGGCAAGGAGACGTTGCCGGCTTCGGTCGGCGGTCATCCCGCGTTCAACTGGCCGCTCCAGGGGGGACTTGCCAAGGAGAGCTACGCGCTGACTTTCGCGAGCGCGGAGAAGGCTCCCGTCCGCCGCCTCGATGGCGGTTTGCTGCGCCCGGAAGCAGAACCGAGCCCGGTCAAGGACGCGGTGCTGTCCTTGTCCGAAGCCCTGTTCACCGACGACGCCGTCATTTTCGACCGGATCGAGAGCCGTGAGGTTCGCTTTGCCGCGTCCTCCGGCCCCTGGCTCAAAATGTCATGGCGCGGTTTTCGCGAGCTCGGCGTCTGGTCGAAACCATCGGGCGCGCCGTTCCTCTGCATCGAGCCCTGGCGCGGTTATGCCAGTCCCGCCGGCTTCGACGGCGAGTTCAGCGACAAGCCGGGCCTGATGCACATCGCGCCGGGCGCGGAAGAGAGCTTGTCGTTTCGGATCGAGGTCGGATCGAGCTGAGGGCTCTCAGACCTCGATCCGCGTGAGATCCTCACCGAGCACCACAGGACCTGCATAGTCCTGCCTGACATCCGCAAGCAGCGCCTCTAGCATGCCATCGTCGGTGCGCGGGCGATGGTGGGTCAGCGCCAGCTTCTTCACACCAGCCTTGGCCGCGATTTTGCCGACGGTGTCGCCGCAGGCGATCGTGAATTTCGCAAGGCGGCTAAGGTGCTCATTGTTGATCTCCGGCGTCGCGAGGAAGCAGCACTGAACGAGCAGGTCGGCTCCTTGTGCCAGTCGCTCCAGCCCAGGGCAGGGGACGGTGTCGCCGGAAATCGCAATGACCTTGCCTTCCGCCTCGAAGCGGTAGCCGAGACACATCCATCGCGCCAGGAAGGCCGGCGGCATGTCGAGGCCATCGCCATGCGAGACCAGCTCGGCGCTGATCTTCCAGCGGCCGGTGTCGAGAATGGGACCCGGTATGATGTCCGTTGCGAGGACGGGTTTCCAGCCGCCGAAGCTCGGCTCGCCCTGATCGCGCCAGGTGATGTCCTTGTCGTAGACCTGCGTGACCAGCGTATGGACGAGCCGCTCGGTGTCCGGCGGTCCGTAGATGCGCAGCGCGTCCTTGCGTCCGGACATCCATGAATTCAGCATCACATCGTAGATATCGCCGATGTGGTCGAAGTGATGATGCGTGAGAAAGACCGTGTTGATGGCGCCGAGCGGAACGCCGGCCTTGCTCAGCTGCACCACGACGCCGCGGCCGGCGTCGAACAGGATATTCTCGTCGCCGAGCCTGATCAGCGTGGTCGTCGCCATGCGGCGCGGATCCGGGCGCGGGCCGCCGGTGCCGAGCAGTATGACCTCCATGGTGCCCACTCCAGCGTGAGGAGCCTCCACAGTAGAGTTTAAGGCGGCAGTGAAGCAAGCCGCATCGGGGCGGATGTAACGGAGCAGAGGCGTTCAGCGCATGCCGGCCGCGGTGACGGCGATGGTGGGCTGGAGGGTCGACCGGTCCGATCCCGCTGATGTCAGGCGATGCGCCAAATCCTGCGCGCGCCGTTCGACCAGATGCCATGTCGCGCGTGCCACGAGATAGCTCAGCGCGGCGGTGACGACATAGGCGATCAGCAGCGAGACCAGCCCGTCCGCGAGCGGCCAGAGCGGACGCAGGCCGGCGATCACCGCGAAGTGCGACAGGTACATCGAATAGGAATTGCGGCCGAGCGCCTCGAGCGGTTGGAAGCGGATGGCGAGCTTGATGCAGCCGACCACCAGCGCGCCGAGCACGAGATTGATCATGAGATAGTTGAACTCATGCGAGCCGGTGGCGCGGTCGGCGGCAAAGGACAGCGCGATGAAGACGGCGTAGATGGCGGCATCCGATTTGGCAAAGCCGTCGCGCAGCGCGAAGAACAGCGCGCATCCGATCAGGAAGACCGGAAGCTGGTTCAGGAAGCTGATGTGCAGCGTGGTCCAGACGAATGCCTCGTGGCCGGGGCCGTAATAGGCCGAGAACAACGCGAAGGCCCACGGTTTGAACAGGCAGACATTGACGAGATGCAGCACGATCGCCAGCGCGAGATAGAGATGGCGGCGCGATCCGAACGCGGTGATCAGAAGCGGGAAAACGAGATAGAAGGTCATCTCCGCCGCGATCGACCAATCGCCCGGCACCACGCTGTTGACGCTGTCCGGCCAGAAGCCGTGCAGGAAGGTCGCCGTCAGGATCACCTGAACCGGCCCGATGCCATTGGGCGCATTGGCGCTCGGTCCGGTGCCGTTGATGATGAGGTAAACCGGGATCGCGAGCCAGAACAGCGGCGCGATGCGCAAGAACCGGCGGATGTAGAATTTGCGGGTTGCATTCGCCTCGCCGCTGCGCTGCGTCCACATCAGGCACATCGTCATGGCACTGACGAAATAGAACACGTTGACGCCGGTCCAGCCCAGCATGAAAGCGTAATCGACGGCGTGGATGTTTGACGGAAACGCCTGCGAGACGTGGATTGCCATCACGCCGACAATGCCAAGGCCGCGCAGGACATCGAGCGTGTGCGAACGGCCGAACGGTGCCGTTCCCTGCTCGGTTCGACCGGCAGCCAACCGGGCCTGCCCCTGCATCACGCCTGCTCCGTGGTTTCGCAACTTGCAGGCGGGACAATAGAGGCGCGGCCGGGCCTTCCGAAGCCGAAGACCTTTTTTACGTTAACCGGCGGTTGAGTCCGATGCCGAATGTCCGGGATTGGGCCTCCCCGGTCCCCAACGGGGGTATCCTGAGTGATGATGCGCGGATTGAGAATTGTGGGCCAATTCATACTTAATCGTTGCAGACCATGAGCAATATTGTTTGCGCGTCGCAACGCGCCTAATATTCCGGCGGCTAATTTCGGGGGCTCGAACAAGTCGTGAATGTACGTTCACATGACGGCGCATTGCGCGGCGAGATGGATCGCCAGGTCGGGTCGCAGGCACACAGGATACCCAAGACCGTGGTTGATTCCGCACGTCAGGAAGTGCGTCCCGCCGGCCGCGAGCGGCTGATCGTCGTCGAGGACGATCCGGTGACGCGGACCATGCTGGTCGGCTATTTCAACGAGAACAATTTCGACGTGGTCGGCGCCGGCTCCTGCGCGGAATGCCGCCAGGCGCTGCGCGCGCGCACCGACCTCGTCTTCCTCGACCTGCAGCTGCCCGACGGCGACGGCTTCGAGCTCGCCAAGGAGATCCAGGCGACGAGCAACGCCGGGATCATCTTCGTGACGCGCCGCGACACCGACGTCGATCGCATCCTCGGCCTCGAGATCGCCGGCGACCACTACGTCACCAAGCCGATCAATCTGCGCGACCTGCTCGCGCGCGCCCGCAGCGTGCTGCGGCGGCGCTCGCTCGACCGCAAGGCGGCGCGCAACCACAATTCGATCGCCTTCGGCGACTGGATCATCGACCTGACCCGGCGCGAATTGCTCGGCAGCGACGGCAAGCCGGTGGCGCTGACGCGCGCCGAATTCGATCTGCTCGCGGCGCTGGTCGGCGCCGACGGGCGGCCGCTCAGCCGCGACTATCTGATCGAGGTCGTCAGCAACCGCCAGGCCGAGGTCGACATCCGCACGGTCGACGCGCTGGTGGCGCGGCTGCGCCGCAAGCTCGTCGGCAGCGGCACGCCCGTGATCGCGACAGTCACCGGCGTCGGCTACAAGCTCGCCCTCAGCGAGCGGCTGTAGATATCGTCAGCGCGAGGCGACGCGCTTCCATCGAGCTTCGATACGCGCCTTGATCTTGCTGACCCTCGCCTCGTGGGCGGCCCAATAGGCACGGCTGGCGGCCGCGGTGCCCTGGCGATAGCGGGCATAGACGGCTTTGGGCTGCACCGCCACCTTCGAACGGCTCGCCGGTTTTGTCGGAGCCGCCGCCTGAGCTGCGGGCGCCGGCGCCGGATCGGGCACGGCCGCGACCTCGGCGTCGAGGGCCTTCGAATTCATGGCGACAAGACGATTGCGGGCCCGGTTGCAATAGACCTGCGACCGCGGCGTCATCTCTTCCTCGCCATGGCCTGCGCGGTATTTCATGAGGGCGCGGCAGACGTCCCCGCCCGCCAGGTGCCAGGCCTGGCTCAGATAAAGCACCCCGTAATGGATGTTGATGTCGGGTTCGGCGAGTTCCGCATCGCTGCCCCGGAAGCCCAGCATCGCCGCCGTCTCGGGCCGCACCTGCATCAGTCCGATCTCGCCGACGCTGCCGATGACCGCCGAGTTGTAGCCGCTTTCGACGAAGACGACGGCTTCGGCGATATCTGCCGGTAAATTGGTCCTTGCGACTTCTCGCTCGATGATCCTGCGGATCAAGGCCCGGGACGACGGCGTTTCGCCTGCGCCGAGCTCTGTGCCGCCGTCTGCGGCGTGCGCGCCGAACGGGGCCGACAACAGTAGGACGACCGCTACGTGTCGCCACGTCGCGCCGAGATTGAAGCGTGCCCGATCCCACAGCATCGCTCCGTCATAAATCGCCGGAGTTAACAACCGGCTTCTGGCGCCGTCACTGTCGCGCGCGGGCGCTCTGGTCGGTGGACGTGGCTTGCGAAGGCCCGGCCAGGCGGTCGTCGATCGCATAGAGCGTGCAGGTGGGCGACCATTTCATGCAGGCCGCCAGCGAGTCACGCTGGGCCTCGTCAGCCGTTATGCGTCCCGCGCGCCAGCCATAGCCGCCGTTCGGCGACACCGCGAAGGCTTTGTGCGGCAGCGTGCTGGCCAGATAACGCGAGAATTCGGCCCGCGCGGCTTCGTTGAGCTGGTGCGGCGGCGGCAGGGCATCGGGCGGGCTCAGGATGTCGCGACCGAGGAGGCCGCGCTCGCGCAGGAAGGCGTCGACATAGGGCGTCCATTGCGGACGGCTCGCCACCGAATAGAGATAGTGACCGTCGTCGCCGAAGGGCGGCGCAGCGATGAATGTCGCGTTGCCGCCACCGGCGCGAAACCCGTCATGGAGGCGGCGCGCGAGGTCAGGGCCGAAATAGGAATCGTTGGTCGCGTAGACCCACAGTGTGGGCACGCGCGAGGTCTTGCCGAAGGTGGCGAAAGCCTGCGCCAGCCCATCTTTGTTGCAGACGTCGTCATCGTCGCGCGAGCCGCGGCCGCCGGCGAAATTGATCGCGGCGACGAGACCGGGCGGCGCCTGCGCCGTCAGCGCGATGGTCGCGAGCCCGCCGGCGGAATGGCCGGCCGCGATCATGCCTGATGTCGTCACGTCAGCCCGGCGCGCCATCGCATCGATCGCGGCGCGCAAATCGGCGACGGCAACTGCGGCTGCCGGGAGATACGCGGCCTTCGCGCAACCGCCGACGCTGTCGACGCGTCCTCCGGGCGAGGTGCCGTAGCCGCGCCGCATCACGATCAGTGCCGCAAAGCCGCGCCGGGCATATTCCAGCGCGATGCCGTAATATCGGTGCGCGGACATGCTCGCGCGGTCGTCGAAGCTGCGCGGCGAACCGTGGCTGAGCAGCGCGAGCGGATAGCGCTTCGCGCCGGCCGGGCGGACCAGAAAGGCCTCCAGTCCTTGCGGCCCCACCTCCGCCATGGGGATGCGGAGATCCTCGGTGTAAAACTCCGCCGCCACCGCAGACGACGGCCCGCCCGCCGGGATCAGCCAGGCGATCAGCAGGGAGAGCAGCTTGCGCAGGACAGCCATGAGGCGATTCGAACAGCCGGGAGGCCTCGAGCATAGCATGATCTCGCAATTTGCATTGCGGTGCCGATGTGTCCGACGCGCGGCGCTAGCGCCCGGTGGATGCGCCGGGGCTGTCCGTGCTGTCGCTATGGAGCTCCCGCTCGAACTGGCGCTTCACCTTGGCGAGGTCATGATCCACGGCTGCATTGCGCAGCATCGGGTTGAGTTCGACGTCGGTTCGCTCGACGTATCCCGGGGACGAGAGAGCCAAGGAACTGGCGAGCAGCAGGGCCGTTGCGAGAATGGTCATGTCCCCATTCATGGACCCAAATGCGGCCATTTGTTGCCGGCGTCGGCCGACGGCTTTTGGGTTGGCGGGTGCAGGCCCAATGCTATGGTGCAGCAGGACCTCAATTCGACAACGACGAGGATATTCCAGTGGCTGATGTTCATCCCGCGGCGGGCAAGCAGGCTTCGCCGGACGCGCTCACCAACATTCCGCGGCTGGTGACGGCCTATTTCGCGGGCAAGCCTGATGTCACCGATCCCGCGCAGCGGGTGGCGTTCGGCACCTCCGGCCATCGCGGCACCTCGTTCAAGAACACCTTCAACGAGGGCCATATCCTCGCGACCACGCAGGCGATCTGCGATCACCGGAAGGAGAAGGGCCTGACCGGCCCGCTCTTCATCGGCATCGACACCCATGCGCTGGCCGAGCCGGCGCTGGTCAGTGCCGTCGAAGTCTTCGCCGCCAACGGCGTCGAGATCATGATCGACAAGGACGGCGGCTACACGCCGACGCCTGTCATCTCGCATGCGATCCTCACGCACAACAAGGGCCGCACCAGCGGCCTCGCCGACGGCGTCGTCATCACGCCCTCGCATAATCCGCCGGAGGACGGCGGCTACAAATACAATCCGCCGCATGGCGGTCCGGCCGACACGGATGTCACGGGTGTCGTCGAAAAGCGCGCCAATGCCTATCTCGCCGACGGCCTCAAGGGCGTGAAGCGCGTGGACTATGCCAGGGCGAAGAAGTCTGCGAACGTGCATGCTTACGACTTCGTCACGCCCTACGTCGCCGATCTCGGCAACGTCGTCGATCTCGATCTGGTCAAATCCGCCGGCATCAATATCGGCATCGATCCGCTCGGCGGCGCCGCCGTGCATTATTGGCATCCGATCATCGAGCGCTACGGCCTGAAGGCCACCGTGGTGAACGAGGCGATCGACCCGACCTTCGGCTTCATGACGGTGGACTGGGACGGCAAGATCCGCATGGACTGCTCCTCGCCATACGCGATGGCGAGCCTGATCGGGATGCGCGACCGCTTCGACGTTGCGTTTGCCAACGACACCGACGCCGACCGCCACGGCATCGTGACGCGCACCGGCGGCCTGATGAATCCGAACCATTATCTGGCGACCGCGATCTCCTATCTGTTCGCGCACCGCCCGAACTGGAGCAAGGATGCCGCGATCGGCAAGACCGTGGTCTCGAGCTCGATCATCGATCGAGTCGCCAAGAAGCTTGGCCGCAAGCTGGTGGAGACGCCGGTCGGCTTCAAATGGTTCGTCGACGGTCTCCTCACCGGCGGCTTCGGTTTCGGCGGCGAGGAGAGTGCAGGGGCCTCGTTCCTGCGCCGCGACGGCGGGGTGTGGACCACCGACAAGGACGGTGTCATTCTCGGCCTGCTCGCCGCCGAGATCATGGCGAAGACCGGCCGCGATCCGAGCCAGCTGTTTGGCGAGCTCACCGCCGAATTCGGCATGCCGCATTATGCTCGCATCGACGTCGCCGCGACCGGCCCGCAGAAGAACATCCTCAAATCCGTCACGCCCGAGCAACTCGGCCTGAAAGACCTTGCCGGCGATCCCGTACGCTCAACGCTGAGCAAGGCGCCTGGCAACGGCCAGCCCTTTGGCGGCATCAAGGTCGAGACCGATTTCGGCTGGTTCGCAGCAAGGCCGTCCGGCACGGAGGACGTCTACAAGATCTACGCCGAAAGCTTCCGCAGCCCCGAGCACCTGAAGCGCATCCAGGAAGAGGCGCAGGCGGGCCTGGCGAAGGTGTTCGGGGCGTAAGCGCGGGTCCTCTTAACCCTCCCTGGAGGGGGAGGGTCGATCGCGCGTTAGCGCGAGCGGGGTGGGGTGAAGGTCCCTCCGCGACTAACAGTGCCCGAGGGGAGAGATCACCCCACCCCGCTTCGCATTTCGCTGCGCCCCATGCGAAGCGACCCTCCCCTTCAGGGGAGGGCAAGAGCGCGCGCCAATCCCCAAAGAATTTAAGTTATGTATACAGCTTGTCCGATAAAGGTATTTTTGTAAGCCAATATGAGGCTTGAACTATTTAGATTCCCCACTATTGTATACATAACGCATACATAAGCCGTGGGAGTGAGACCGATGACAAAGCCCTTCCCGATGAACGCCTGGTACGCCGCCGCCTGGGACGCCGAGGTGAAGCCGGCGCTGTTGCCGCGGACGATCTGCGGCAAGCATGTCGTGATGTACCGCAAGGCCGACGGTTCGGTGGCTGCGCTGGAGGATGCCTGCTGGCATCGTTTGGTGCCGTTGTCCAAGGGCCGGCTCGAAGGCGACACCGTCGTCTGCGGCTATCACGGCCTCAAATTCAACGCGCAGGGCCGCTGCACCTTCATGCCCTCGCAGGAGACCATCAACCCGTCAGCCTGCGTGCGCTCCTATCCCGTGGTCGAGCGGCACCGCTACATCTGGCTCTGGATGGGCGATCCGGCGCTGGCCGATCCCGCGCTCGTTCCGGACATGCACTGGAATCACGATCCGGCCTGGGCCGGCGACGGCAAGACCATCCACGTCAAATGCGACTACCGCCTCGTGCTCGACAATCTCATGGACCTCACCCACGAGACCTTCGTGCACGGCTCCTCGATCGGCAACGAAGCCGTCACCGAAGCGCCGTTCGACGTCACCCATGGCGAGAAGACGGTGACGGTGACGCGCTGGATGCGCGGCATCGAGCCGCCGCCGTTCTGGGCCAAGCAGCTCGGCAAGTCCGGCCTCGTCGATCGCTGGCAGATCATCCGTTTCGAAGCGCCGTGCACCATCGCGATCGATGTCGGCGTGGCGCCGACGGGCACCGGCGCGCCGGAAGGCGACCGTTACCAGGGCGTCAACGGCTTCGTGCTCAACACCATCACGCCCGAGACCGAGAAGACCTGCCATTATTTCTGGGCCTTCGTCCGCAACTATCAGCTCGGCGAGCAGCGCATCACCTCCGAGATCCGCGAGGGCGTCTCCGGCATCTTCCACGAGGACGAGTTGATCCTCGAAGCGCAGCAGCGCGCCATGGACGAGAATCCGGACCGCATCTTCTACAACCTCAACATCGACGCCGGTGCGATGTGGTCGCGCAAGCTGATCGACAAGATGGTGGCGAAGGAAACAGCGCCGCAGCGCCTCCAGGCCGCGGAGTAGAGCATGGCCGAACGTGAGGTCGACCGCTCCGTCTCGCAGACCGTGAAGGCGCAGCTTGCGCTGCGCGACCAGATCCTGTCGGGCGCCTTGCGCCCGGGCGAGCGCATCTCCGAGCTCCAGGCGGTGGAAACCACCGGCGCCTCGCGCACCCCGGTGCGCATGGCGCTGGTGCGGCTGGAGGAGGAGGGCCTGCTGGAAGCAATCCCGTCGGGCGGCTTCATGGTGAAGGCGTTCTCGGAGCGCGACATCTCCGATTCCATCGAGCTGCGTGGCACGCTCGAAGGTCTTGCCGCACGCTTCGCCGCCGAGCGCGGCGTCTCTGCGCGCGAGCTGGAGCCGCTGAAGGAGTGCCTGGCCGCGATCGACGAATTGCTGCGCCAGGTGCCGATCTCGATCGAAGCGTTCTCGTCCTATGTCACGCTGAACGCGCGCTTCCACGCTTTGCTCACCGAATTGTCGCGCAGCCCGCCCTTGATCCGTCAGATCGACCGCGCCTCGGCGCTGCCGTTTGCATCGCCAAGCGGCTTCGTGATGGCGCAATCGGCGCTCCCCGAGGCGCAGCAGATCCTGATCATCGGGCAGGACCACCACCGCATCGTGATCGACGCCATCGAGAACCGCGAAGGCGCGCGTGCCGAAGCCGTCATGCGCGAGCACGCGCGGCTCGCCGTGCGCAATCTGCGCCTTGCGCTGCGTAACCGGACCCATCTCGATCTCTTGCCGGCGCTCGCGCTGATCAAGACCGCAACCGATTGAGGCAATCACCATGCGCTTCATCGAAACCTGGATTCCCGCGACGCTGGTCTCGACCCGCGATCTCGCCCCCGGCATCCGCGAATTCCTGATCCGGCCCGACCAGTTCGACGTCACCGCCTATCCGGTCGGCAGCCACATCAATGTCAGCGTCACCATCGACGGCCTGCCGGAGACGCGCTCCTATTCGCTGGTCGGCGAAGCCACCTCGCGCGGCTTCAAGATCGCGGTGCGCCGCGCCGAGGATTCGCGCGGCGGCTCGCGCTACATGTGGCAGCTCGCGCCGGGCGCGCGGCTCGACATCACCCGGCCTGCCTCGCTGCTTGCGGTCGACTGGGCGCGCGAACGCTACTGCCTGATCGCGGGCGGCATCGGCATCACGCCGATCCTCGGCGCCGCGCAGGCGCTGGCACGACGCGGGGCCGACGTCACGCTGCATTATGCGGTGCGCTCGCGCTCCGAAGCCGCCTACCTCGACGATCTCGCCGCGATGCTTGGGGATCGCCTGGTCGTCCATGCCAGCGATGAAGGCAAGCGGCTCGATCTCGACGCGCTGTTCGCCGCACTCCCCAAGGGCGCGCTCGCGCTGTTCTGCGGCCCGATGCGAATGCTCGATGCCGCGCGTCACGCCTGGATCGGGGCCGGCCATCCGCTGCCCGATCTGCGCTACGAGACGTTCGGCTCCAGCGGCACGCTGCCGACCGAGACCTTTCGCGTCCGCCTGAAAGGCTCGGACGTCGAGCTCGAAATACCCCGGGAGCGCTCGATGCTGGATGTGCTCAACGCCAGCGGCTTCGAGGTGATATCCGATTGCAAGCGTGGCGAATGCGGTCTCTGCGCCATCGACGTGGTCGGCGTCGACGGCGAGATCGACCATCGCGACGTCTTCTTCAGCGATCATCAGAAAGAGAGCAACCAGAAGATCTGTGCCTGCGTGTCGCGGGCGAGGGGCACCATCACGGTGGACACGCTGCTGCGCGCGGATGCGGTTTGAGGTAGGAAGGATCGTAGCCCGGATGGAGCGAAGCGAAATCCGGGGGCGGTCTTGCTCCGTCGCGCGCTGTCCCGGATTGCGCTTCGCTCCATCCGGGCTACTTCGTCCCAAAGGATGGCCGCGCGGGAAAACCTACGCCGCGAACGTTGCCCGGTACTTCTTCGTCTCCAGCAGCGCCAGCACGCCGTCGGCCGAGACCGGGCGGCTGATCAGATAGCCCTGCACTTCGTCGCAACTGATCTGCCTGAGATATTCGAGCTGGTCGGCGGTCTCGACACCCTCGGCCACGACACCGATGCGCAGGTCGCGCGCAAGGCCAATCACCGATTTCACGATGGCCGCGCAGTCCGGCTGCACCAGCATGTCACGGATGAAGGACTGGTCGACCTTGATCCGGTTGAATGGCAGCTTGCGCAAATAGGTGAGGGAGGAGAAGCCCGTCCCGAAATCGTCCAGCGCCACGGTGACGCCGAGCTGCAACAGCGCGCTCAAGACCGACTCGGCCGAGCCGTATTTCGACAGCAGCATCGATTCCGTGATCTCGATCTCGAGGCGGTGCGGGGCGATCTTCGCTTCGCCAAGCGCCTGCACGACGGTCTGGAGGATGCCGGCGTTGTGAAACTGCGCCGCGGAGAAATTTACGGCGACCCTGATGTCATCAGGCCAGTTTGCAACGGTCGCGCAGGCGCGGCGGATCACCCATTCGCCGATCTCGTGGATCAGCCCGGTCTCCTCCGCGATCGGGATGAATTCGCTCGGCGGCACGAGTCCGCGCTCGGGATGTTGCCAGCGCAGCAGCGCCTCGAATCCGGTGATGCGGCTTTCGTCGAGATCGAGGAACGGCTGGAATACGAGGAAGAGCTCGTTTCGCGCGATCGCGCCCTCGAGGTCCGATTGCAGCGCCTTGCGATCGCGCGAGACCCTGTCGTCGGCCTCCTCGAAGAAGCGGACCGTGCCGGGTCCTGCTCGCTTGGCGCGGTAGAGCGCGGTGTCGGCATTCTTCATGACGTCGAGCGGCGTATTGCCGTCGCGCGGTGCCAGCACGATGCCGACGCTGGTTGCGCCCACGATCTGGCGGCCCTCGATCTGGAACGGCTCCTCGAAGGCTGCGACGAAGCGCTCGGCGGTCTCGAGGGCTTCCTCGGGGCGCGCCAGATTGGCCATCACCAGCGCGAACTCGTCGCCGCCGATGCGTGCGACATGTTCGGCCGCGCGGGTGCAGCGCTGCAGGCGGCTTGCGACCTGGACCAGGAATTCGTCGCCGGCGGGATGGCCGAACTTGTCGTTGACCTCCTTGAAACGGTCGAGGTCGAGCAGCAGCACCGCGAACTCCTCGCCGGACAATGTCAGGCGCTTGAGCGCGGCATCGAGCGTCTCGTTGAAGGCGACGCGGTTGGGCAGATGGGTCAGAGGATCCAGCCGCACTGTCCGCTCCGCCTCGATCTGCCGCATCACGCGACGCGCAAACGAGAACGAATTGACGAACACGCCGCGCAGCAAGACGCTGCCATAGACCACGACGAGGAACGCGATCAGGAGGAACGCCAGATCGCCGTTCCTGCCGAGGCAGATGGCGATGCCGACGAAGATCGGGGCCGTGAAGGCGATGGCCGCGATCGGAATGGTGGCGAAGGCGAGCGCGCCGCCGGCCAGCATGCCCGAGCACAGACAGGTGATGACGAGCTGTCCGCCGGTCGAGGCATCGGGGAAAAATGCGACCGGGACGATGCCCCAGGCGGAGCCGAGGACGAACGCATTGCGCACCAGCCGGTGCATGGCACGGCGCGAGACGAATTGCGGCTTGATGATGCGGCGCGCGGCGCGGGATTGCAGGCCGAACGCGATCGCGGCGGAGGCCACGGCGGTGGCCCAGATCAGGGCAGGTATCCGGTCCGGCGACTGCCACAACGCGATGGCGAGCACGATGGCGTTGCAGGCATTGGCGAGCATGATGCCGACCGAATAGCCGAGCACGAGCGACATCTGTTCGGCGCGGATATGCCCGGCCGCGGCCTCGTCTGTTGCGGGACCGCCAAAGGCCGACAGATCGCCGGCGAAGAGCCTCGCGACATAGCTGGTCGTTTGAGTCCGCATTCCAGAGCCCGTATGTGCCGTTGGTACGGCTCGATGCGGAGAATTCGCGGCAAACCTTTGACGAACTATGAATTATCCTCGGCTGCGGCACTCGCCGTGACCACTTCTGCGTGTTCGTGAGAGAGTATCGATAACAAATCGATACAAATGCGGGATGGCGAAGAAATGTTGGCAACTCACTCCGCTGTCATGCTCCGCGTCAGCGGGGCATCCAGTAGGCCGAGGCCCGTCAATTCCATCCACCGGCGGCTCGGCGCTTTACCGCCCCAGCTGCTTCGGGTCGTAATAGAACCGCTCCTCGATCAGCTTGTCGCCGCGCCAGATCTGCCACGCGATCTCGTCCAGCGTCCGCGTGACGCCCTCTGCATTCGTGAAGCTGAACTTCCAGCGCGTCGCGACCTGGTCACCCTCGATCAGGCTCGGTCCGAGACGCTCGGCCTTGACCTCCTTGGTGGCCGCCAGCACGCCGCGCTCCTTGGCGACCAACTGGTCGCGTCCGACGGTCGGCGGCGCGGTGTTCTCGTAGGTCGCGGCGTCCGGCGCATAGAATTGTTCGATTGCGCCGATGAAGTCCCCGTCCTCCAGCTGCTTCGCAAAGGCTTCGACGATGTCACGGCTCGGCATGGCACACCTCAAGATCAAAACCGACTGTTAGTCGGTAAATACCGACCGGTAGTCGAAAAGTCAACTGGCCCTGCTTGGCGAATTCGATTAGACGAGAGCCATGGCGAAACAGGCGGAGCGGCGCGCGGCGACATCGGAGGCGATCCTGGCCTCGGCACGCCGCCTGTTCGGGACGCAGGGCTTTGCCGCCACCACCATGGACGAGATTGCGGAGGCGGCCGCCGTCGCCAAGGGGGCGGTCTATCACCACTTCAAGACCAAGGAGGCGGTGTTCGAAGCCGTCTTCGACCAGGTCTCGCGCGATCTCGTTGTTGAGATCGACGGTGCCGCGCGCGCCGAGAAGGACGTGCTCGCCGCGATGGTCGCCGGCACCCAGCATTACTTTGCCGCGACGGCGAAGGGGCCAACCGGGCAGATCATCCTGCGCGACGGCCCCGCCGTGCTCGGCTGGGAGCGCTGGCGCGAGATCGATGCAAAACACTTCGGCGGCAAGATACCGCGCGCGCTTTCCACGGCGATGGAGGCCGGGCTGATCGCGCGGCAGCCGGTCGAGCCGCTGGCGCGGCTGCTGCTCGGCGCGGTGACCGAGGCCGCGGTCGCCTGCGCCGGACGCCCGGATATCGCAAGGGCGGGGGCGGAATATGCCCGTGCGTTCAAGTCACTGGTCGAAGCGCTGCGTCTACGCGCATGATTGTGCTAGTGACGAGATGGAAACGCCACCCCGACAAGAAGAACGGTAGCGCATGAACGCAAACTCGGCCTTCACACCAAGCGATCCCGAATTCGACTACATTATCGTCGGCGCCGGCTCTGCCGGCTGCGTGCTGGCCAACCGGCTGTCGGCGAACGGCAAGCACAGCGTCCTCCTGCTCGAGGCTGGCCCAAAGGATTCCAACATCTGGATCCACGTGCCGCTCGGCTACGGCAAGCTGTTCAAGGAGAAGAGCGTCAACTGGATGTACCAGACCGAGCCGGAGCCTGAGCTGAAGGGACGGCAGGTGTTCCAGCCGCGCGGCAAAACGCTGGGCGGCTCGAGCTCGATCAACGGACTGCTCTATGTCCGCGGCCAGCACGAGGATTACGATCGCTGGCGCCAGCTCGGCAATACCGGCTGGGGCTATGACGACGTGCTGCCCTATTTCAAGAAGGCGGAAAACCAGTCGCGCGGCGCCGATCAATATCACGGCACGGACGGGCCGCTGCCGGTCTCGAACATGGTCGTGACCGATCCGCTGTCGAAGGCCTTCATCGACGCCGCGGTCGAGGCCGGTCTGCCCTACAACCCCGATTTCAACGGCGCCACGCAGGAGGGCGTCGGGCTGTTCCAGACCACGACGCGCAACGGCCGCCGGGCCTCGACGTCGGTGGCCTATCTCGGCCCCGCCAAGGCGCGCGGCAATCTCAAGATCGAGACCGAGGCGCTCGGCCAGCGCGTGCTGTTCGAGGGCCGCCGCGCCGTTGGCGTCGAATATCGGCAAGGCGCGCAAATCCGTCGCGCCCGCGTACGCAAGGAAATCGTGCTATCGAGCGGCGCCTACAATTCGCCGCAGCTGTTGCAGCTCTCCGGCGTCGGCCCTGCCGACCTCCTGCGCAAGCACGGCATCGACGTCGTGCTGGACGCGCCGGGCGTCGGTCACGACCTCCAGGATCACATGCAGGTCCGCATCGTGATGCGCTGCTCGCAGAAGATCACGCTCAACGACACCGTCAACCATCCGCTCCGCCGAACGCTGGCTGGCGCGCGCTATGCGCTGTTCCGCAAGGGCTGGCTGACCATCGCGGCCGGCACGGCGGGCGCATTCTTCAAGACCAGCCCGCGCCTCGCTTCGCCCGACATCCAGGTTCACTTCCTGCCGTTCTCGACCGACAAGATGGGCGAGAGGCTGCACGATTTCTCCGGCTTCACGGCGTCAGTGTGCCAGCTCCGGCCCGAAAGCCGAGGCTCCCTGCGCATCCGGAGCGCCGACCCGACGGTGCCGCCGGAAATCCGTATCAACTACATGTCCACCGAAACCGATCGCACCACCAATGTCGAAGGCCTCAAGATCCTGCGCAAGATCCTGAATGCGCCGGCCCTGAAGCCGTTCGTGGTCAGCGAGTACGACCCAGGCGGGAAGGTATCCACGGATGCCGAAATATTGGATTATTGCCGCGAGCGCGGCAGCACCATCTACCATCCCACCTCGACCTGTCGTATGGGCAACGATGCGCTCGCGGTGGTCGATCAGCGGCTGAAGGTGAGGGGGCTTGAAGGGCTCCGCGTTGTCGACGGCTCGATCATGCCGGATCTCGTGTCGGGGAATACCAACGCGCCGATCATCATGATCGCCGAAAAGGCATCCGACATGATATTGGAGGATGCGCGGTAACCCGTGATTGTTGAGAGGATCAAAACTTGGCTACGCGACTGAGGATCGGCACACGCAAGAGCGCGATGGCGCTGGCACAGACGGACGAGATCGCACGCCGCCTGATTGCCGCCGTACCCGGTCTCGACGTCGAGATCGTCAAGTTCGACACCACGGGCGATACCGACCAGGTCAGCAAGCTGCTGCCCCATGGCGGCAAGGGCGGCGCCTTCGTGGCGCAGATCCGCGCCGCCGTGCTGTCGGGCGAATTGCAGGCGGCGATGCATTCGCTGAAGGACATGCCGGGTAACGAGGACACGCCGGGGCTCGTCATCGGCGCCACGCTGTCGCGCGATCCGCCCGGTGATGCGCTGGTGCTGCGTGATGGAATTTCGCTCGATGCCTTCCGTCAGTCCGGTGGCAAGGGATTCAAGATCGGCACCAACGCCGTGCGGCGGGCCGCGTATGCCCGAAGGTTATTTCCGGACGCCGAGATCATTCATTTCCGCGGTGCCGCCGACACGCGCGTGCGCAAGCTCGACAATCAGACCAAGCAGCGGCTGCCTGACGGCGGTGAGGTCGGACCGGCAGATGCGCTGATCATGGCGCGTTCCGGCCTCGATCGTGTCGGCCTTTCTCATCGTCTCACCTACGAATTCACGGCCGCGGAGATGCTGCCCGCGGCGGGGCAGGGCATCGTCGCCGTCGAATGCGCGGCGCAGGACTGGCAGACGCGGCAGATCCTCGCATCGATCGACGACCCCGCCGCGCACGCCTCTGCCGATGCCGAGCGCGAGGTGCTGTGGGTGCTGAACGGCCATTGCAATTCGCCGGTCGCGGGATTCTCGACCATCGCGGGCGATCAGATGTCGCTCACCGCATCGGTGCTGGATCTCTCCGGCAACACCATCATCGAGGCATCGCGCCAAGGTCCCGCCAACCGCCCGCGCGAGCTTGGACGTGCGGTGGGGCTTGATCTCTTGACGAAGGGCGCCGCCGAGATCATCGAGCGCAGCCGGCCGCGCTGAGCCTCATTGCGGCTGTTTTGCCCGACGCGCCAAACATCACCGGCGATCGAGTCGCGGCGCGCGAAATTCTTCAATGATTTGTACTGTGCATGGGGTTGTTTTCGCGTTTTTTGTTATCGCCCCTCTGGAGAGACGGGAAAATCAGCCCCGCACGCGCTTGATCATCTGCTCGACATGGGCGATCGGCGTCTCCGGCTGGATGCCGTGGCCGAGATTGAAGATGAAGCGCCCTTGCGCAAAATTAGCCAGCACGTTGTCGACCGCGCGGTCGAGCGCGGCGCCGCCCGTGATCAGCACCAGCGGATCGAGATTGCCCTGCACGGCGACCTTGCTCTGGACGCGCTCACGGATGAAGGCCGGCTCCGCGGTCCAGTCGATGCTGACCGCATTGACGCCGGTTGCCTCGACGTAACCCGGCAGCTGTGCGCCGGCCCCACGGGGGAAGCCGATGATCTTGGCATCGGGCACCTTGGCCCGCACGCCCTCGACGATGCGCCGCGTCGGCTCGACTGACCAGCGCGCGAATTCGGCCGGCGGCAGCACCCCGGCCCAGGTGTCGAAGATCTGCAGGGCATTGGCGCCGGCTGCGAGTTGCGCCAGCAGATATTGAATGGAGCTCTCGACCAGCACGTCGATGATTTTCGAGAACGCTTCCGGATGCCGGTAGGCCATCATCCGTGCCGGCCCCTGGTCCGGCGTGCCCTGACCTGCGACCATGTAGGTCGCGACCGTCCACGGCGCGCCGCAGAAGCCGATCAGGGCGGTCTTGGGATCGAGCGCGCTGCGCACGAGCTTCAATGCATCGAACACAGGCTGAAGCTTGCCGAGATCGGCGCGCGGCGCCAGCGTCGCGACCTTGGCGGGATCATCCAATGGCTCCAGCCGCGGGCCCTCGCCGACCTCGAACCGCACCGAGCGGCCGAGCGCATAGGGGATCACCAGAATGTCCGAGAAGATGATCGCGGCATCGAAGCCGAATCTGCGGATCGGTTGCAGCGTCACCTCGGCTGCCAGCTCCGGGTTGAAGCAGAGATCGAGGAAGCCGCCGGCCTTGGCGCGCACCTCGCGATATTCCGGCAGATAGCGGCCGGCCTGCCGCATCATCCACATGGGCGGGATGCTCTGGCGCTGGCCGGAGAGCACGTCGATGAAGGGCTTTTTTGCAGATTGGGGCACGAACGGTCCTGAACGGGGTTATGGCCCCTGATACACCCCATCGGCCCTCAGCGGAACAGGGGAACCAGCGCAGCAGGGCCGCGTTGACCCAGCCGATGGAGGACACCATGGCTGAGACATTCAATCCCGCGCCGCATGACAAGCACGCCGACGATCTGCACGAAGCGCTCGCTGCCGACCGCCAGTCCAAGCTCGACGCCGGGCTGAAGGATAGCTTCCCGGCGTCCGATCCCGTGAGCGCCGCCCAGCCGACGCCCTCGAAGGCCGATGCGGAGGCCGACAATCCCTCGCTCTGGGACAAGGTGAAGGCCATCTTCAGCTAGTGGAGGGGCGACGCCGGATTCCGATCGGCTTGCTAATATCCTGTTAGCGATGCGCAGACCCTTGCGTCCGTAGGACTACGGAAAACTGCGATATTCACGGGTATTGCGGCGGGCACTTCAGAGTTCAATAACAGAAGGGGCAGAGGTTCCGAACCATCGGAGACCTCTGCCGCATGAGCGCTGCTACTCAACGAACTGGATGGAGCCGTCTGCCGCTGCGCGCGGCGGCGTTCGTTGCGCTGACCTGCGTGACCATCCTCGGCGTCAGCGGTTGGCGCGAATGGACCGCACGCGATTCGGTGCTCAGAGGCGCCGAGACAGAGATGGCGAACGTTGCCCGTTCGCTGACCCAGCATGCCGAGGATAGCCTCGATCTCTTGGATTCCGGCGTCGTCGGCGTCGTCAGCCGGTTGGAGATGGATGGCACCGGCCCCGCCACCCTCACGAAACTCGGCAACGTCCTGGAGGCGCGCAAGAAGGCCGTGCCGCGCATCCACAGCCTCGCCATCATCGACGACCACGGCAATTGGCTGACCTCGCCCGGCACGACCGGCTCGACGCTCAGCGACGATGCGTTTTTCCGCTATCATCAGCTCTCCCCGAAACGAGAGCCCTATGTCGGCCATCCCGTGAAGAGCCTCCTCGAAGGCGAATGGGTGGTCACCCTGTCGCGCCGCTTCAACAAGCCGGATGGCAGCTTCGGCGGCGTGGTGCTCGCGACCATCAGCTCTCGATATCTCGCGCACTTCTATGAGCAGTTCGAGATCGGCCGCAACAGCTCCGCGACGCTGGTGCATGGCGACGGATTGATCATCGCGCGCAATCCCGGCAACGACGAGCTCGTCGGCCGCAGCGTCGCCGACACTGCGCTCTTCCGAGACGCCAGTCTGCAACGGCCGAGTGGCGTCTATCATTTCAAGTCACCATTGGACGGCGCGGAGCGACTGAGCTTCTTCAAACGCTCTGGCCGCTATCCTCTGGTCCTGGTGGCTACGCTCGACAAAGAGGAGCTGCTCGCGCCCTGGCGCGCTGCGGCAATCTCCCGCATGCTCTACGTCGCCGCGTTGGTGATGCTGATTGCGGTCATCGGCGCCGTGCTGGTGCGGCAGCTGCAGCGCGGCCAGCGCATGGCCGCGGCGCTGGTCGAGAAGGAGGCGCATTTCCGCCTGCTCGCGGAAGGCTCCAGCGACATGGTGACAAGCATCGGGCTCGACGAGCGGTTGCGCTATGTCTCGCCCTCGTCCGTGCGGGTCGTCGGCTGGCGCGCCAATCAATTGATCGGCACGCCTGCGCTGGCGGGCATCAATCCGGAGGATCTGTCGGAGGTTCAGGCGATCGTCGACGCCATGAAGCGTGGCGATCGGGAGGAGGCGCGCCTCACTTATCGCAATTCGCACCGGCAGAACGGCGAAGTCTGGCTGGAATCGACCATGCGGGTGACGCGCAAGGACAATGGCCGCGTCGACGGCGTGGTCGCGATCTCGCGCGACATCACCGAGCACAAGAAGCTGGAAACCAGGCTCGAGACGCTTGCGATCGAGGACAGTCTCACCGGCCTTGCCAATCGCCGCCGCTTCGACGAGCGGCTGAAGGAGGAATGGGCGCGCGCCTATCGCGACCGCTCCAGCCTCGCTTTGCTGATGATCGATGTTGATCACTTCAAGGCCTATAACGACGAATACGGCCATCCCGCAGGCGACGCCTGCCTGCGCCTGGTCGCAAAGATCATCGCGGCCGAGACGCAGCGCGCCGGCGATCTGGCCGCGCGCTATGGCGGCGAGGAATTCGCCATGCTGCTGCCGAACACCGATGCCGCCGGCTGCGCCCTGGTCGGCGAACGGATCCGCAAGGCCATTTTCGAGGCCGGCCTCGTTCATAGCGGCAATCCGGCATTTGGATACGTCACAGTCTCGGTCGGCGGCGCGACCGTCCGGCCGGCGCTGGAGCGTACGGCCGGCGTCACCTCGCTGCTCGAAGCTGCGGACCGGGCGCTCTACGACGCCAAGGACGCAGGCCGCGACCGCATGATGATGTCCGGCGAGGTCATGAACCTGCTGCCCAAGGCGTCCGGCCAGTAAGACGGCTCAAACGGCTCAATAATGCGGCGGAGGCTCGTTGGCTGGCCCGGGCGCATTCGCCTCGGCCTCCTGCAGGCGCTCGCCGAGCTCGGTGATCTTCCGCGTCAGCAGATCGATCTGCTTCCACTGCGCCGTGATGGTCTGGTTCAGCGTCTCGATGGTGTCGTCCTGATAGGCGAGGCGCGTCTCCAGCGTGTCGATGCGCTCGCTCAGACTCTTGATCTCATTCGTCACGCATCGCGTCCTTATTCCGTTCGCGCAAACCGTGGCCGAGCGCGACGCGCTCGTCGAACACGAAGCATTCGCCGCGCCAGCGGCTTTGCGCCTCCGGCACCTCTTCCAGATATTTGAGGATGCCTCCCTTGAGGTGATAGACCTCGGCAAAGCCGCGCGCGAGCAGATGCGCGCTCGCCTTCTCGCAGCGAATGCCGCCGGTGCAGAACATCGCGATCCTCTTGTGCTTGGCCGGATCGAGCCGCTCGGCGGTAAAATCCTTGAACTGGCCGAAGCTCCTGATGCCGGGATCGACGGCGCCTTCGAACGTGCCCATCGCCACCTCGAAGGCGTTGCGGGTGTCGAGCAGCAGCGTGTCGGGCGCCGAGATCAGCGCATTCCATTCGCGGGCATCGACATAGGTGCCGACCTGGCGGGTCGGATCGGCAGCCGCATCGCCAAGCGTGACGATCTCCTTCTTCAGCCGCACCTTGAGCTTCCCGAACGGCATCGCTTCGGCGGCCGAGAATTTCAACTCGAGATGGTCGAGCCGGCCGCCGAACATGTCGCCATGCGCCAGCTCATGGGCGAGGGCGTCGACCGCGTCCGGCGCGCCGGCGAGCGTGCCGTTGATGCCCTCCTGCGCCAGCAACACGCTGCCTTTCAGCTTGAGGCCGGCGCAGAACGCACGCAGCGGCTCGCGCAGCTCGCGGTAATCCGGGAGGGCGGCGAACTGGTAGAAGGCGGCGACCTTGGTGGCCGAATTCGGATCAGACATGGCGGCTCGTTTAGCAGGCGCGTGCGGCTCAGAAAACCCGCATCGCCGCCGGCCGCGAAAGGTCTATACGCCCAGCGGATGGCAGCCATTTCCCTGGTATGCCAGCATTGCCGAGAGCCGCCGGAATGTGTCATGTAGACCCGGTTTTTCCTAAGACGGCGCGGCGCGCGCATCCACGGCCAAGAGAGCCTAGCGAGAGCAAGAAATTCGATGAGAAACTTCCATTTCCCCGGCAGGTCCACGGTCCACGCCACCAACGCGATGGTCGCGACCTCGCACCCGCAGGCCTCGCTTGCGGCGATCGAGGTGCTGCGCGAGGGCGGCACGGCGGTGGACGCGGCGGTCGCCGGCTCGGCCCTGCTCGGCGTGATCGAGCCGCAATCGACCGGCATCGGCGGCGACTGCTTCGCGCTGATCCAGCCGCGGGGTGAGGGCAAGATCATCGCCTATAACGGCTCCGGCCGCGCGCCGAAGGCGGCGAACGCCGACTGGTATCTCGAACGCAAGATCAAATCGGTCCCGCTGACCTCGGCGCATGCGGTCTCGATTCCCGGCGTGATCGATGCCTTCGCGACCGTCTTGCGCGACCACGGCAAGTTCGGTTTCGACCGGCTGCTCCAGCCCGCGATCAAGGCGGCCGAGGAAGGTTACGTCGTCGCGCCCCGCATCGCGTTCGACTGGAAGAACCAGTTCGAGAAGCTCAAGGCCGGCACCAACACCGTGCGCTACCTGCTGCCGGGCGGCAAGCCGCCGGTGGCCGGTGACGTCATCCGCCAGGCCGAGCTCGGCAAGACCCTGCGCGCGATCGCCAAGGGCGGCCGCGATGCCTTCTACAAGGGCGAGATCGCGGAAGACATGGTCGAGACTCTCAAGGGAATCGGCGGCCTGCACACGCTCGACGATTTCGCCGCGCACACGACCGAGACGACATCGCCGATCGGCACCATGTACAAGGGCTACGACGTCTGGCAGTGCCCGCCGAACGGCCCGGGCGTCACCGCGCTCTTGATGCTCAACATCCTGTCGCGCTTCGACCTGACCAAATATGCCCCCGTGAGTGTTGAGCGCTTCCACCTCGAGGCGGAAGCCGCGCGCATCGCCTACATGAATCGCGAGATGCACGTCGCCTCTCCCGAGCACATGAAGATCAATGTCGCCGAGATGCTCGCGAAGGGGTTTGCCGACGAGTACATCAGCAAGATCCGCATGGACGGCATGCTCGACCTGCCTGATGTCGCGCCGCCGATGAATCCCTCGACCATCTACATCACGGTGGTGGACAAGGACCGCAACGTCTGCTCGTTCATCAATTCGGTCGCGCACTCCTTCGGCTCGGCGATCGTCTCGAACAAGACCGGCGTGCTGTTCCAGAACCGCGCGGGCGGCTTCCGCATTCAGCCCGGCCATCCCAACTGCATCGAAGGCGGCAAGCGCCCGCTGCACACGATCATGCCGGGCCTCCTCACCAAGGATGGCCGCTCCACGATGCCGTTCGCGGTGATGGGCGGCCAGTACCAGCCGACCGGCCAGACCCATTTGTTGACCAACATCCTCGACTACGGCTGCGACGTGCAGGAGGCGATCGACATGCCGCGCGGGCTGCACTACGAGGGCCAGTATCAGCTCGAGGACAGCGTGCCGGCGGCGATCGTCGAAGGGCTGAAGAAGCTCGGCCACAAGACCACCAACGTGGTCGGCCCGCTCGGCGGCGCCCAGGCGATCTGGATCGATTGGGACAAGGGCACGCTGACCGGCGGTTCCGATCCGCGCAAGGACGGCTGCGCGCTCGGTTATTAATCCCCAGCGCGAGTTCCTCGCGCAAGATCAGGAAAAGTTGACGAAGGGCGATGCGGCATTTGCTGCATCGCCCTTTCCCGTTCGGAACGGAGCTCATTGCTTCAGGTTAAGGGGCGATGAGCGGTGCAGGCGTGCGCTGCTTTGAAAATAAGCGGCGGAGGCGTCGATGTCCGATACACCAGGTTCCAAACAATCAGCATTCGATCGGCGCGCCTTCATGGCTGGCGCCGCCGGCAGTGCGCTCGTCCCGCTCACGGCGCGGGCGGCCGCAGAGGGCACGAGTGCGCCGGCCGCTCGGGATCCCTCGCTTCCTGTCGACGTCACCCTTCGGGTCAACGGCAAGGACAAGCGCCTGAGCCTCGATGCGCGCACCACGCTGCTCGACGCGCTCCGCGAACATCTCAAGCTCACCGGCAGCAAGAAGGGCTGCGACCACGGCCAGTGCGGCGCCTGCACCGTGCTGATCGACGATCGGCGCGTGGTGTCGTGTCTCACGCTCGCACTCGTCGCGGAAGGGCAGGAGATCACCACCATCGAGGGCCTCGCCACCGACGACCGCCTGCACCCGATGCAGCAGGCCTTTATCGACAATGATGCATTCCAGTGCGGCTATTGCACCCCCGGCTTCGTCACCGGCGCGACGGTGCTGCTCGACCAGCTCAGGCCCGGCAGCGAGGCCGACATCCGCGAATATATGAGCGGCAACATCTGCCGTTGCGCCGCCTATCCCAACATCGTTGCGGCGGTGAAGCAGGCCGCGCCCGAGATCGTGAAAGGCTAGACGCATGCGACCTTTCTCCTATCAAAGGGCAACAGACCCGACCGTGGCCGTGCAGGCGCTCAGCGCCGCCGCAGCCGCGAACGATGTGCTGACCAAGGCTGCAGCGCAGCCGCTTGCGGGCGGCACCACCTTGATCGACTTGATGAAGCTCGACGTGATGTGGCCCGCCGCGATCGTCGATATCAATCCGCTTGCGCACGCCTGGTCGGCAATCGAGCCGGGCACCGACGGCTTGCGGCTCGGCGCGCTCGCGAAGATGTCGGACGTTGCCGCGCATGACGGGATCCAGCGCCATTATCCGGTGATTGCCAATTCGCTCAAGCTGGCCGCCAGCGCCCAGCTGCGCAACATGGCGACGCTCGGCGGCAATGTGATGCAGCGGACCCGTTGCAGCTATTTCCGCGATGTCTCCTATGAGAACTGCAACAAGCGCAATCCCGGCTCCGGGTGTGCCGCCATGGACGGCGTCAACCGCATGCATGCCGTGCTCGGCGTCTCCGACCAATGCATTGCAACCTATCCCGGCGATTTCGCCCAGGCGCTGATTGCGCTGGACGCCATAGTCGAAATCACCGGCAGATCCGGCACGCGCAACCTGCCGTTCGCAGAGTTGCACAAGGCCCCCGGCAATACGCCCGACATCGAGACGACGCTGAAGCCAGGGGAGCTGATCTCGGCCTTCTCCATCTCCGGCCGCTGGCCGCGTTCGGTGTATCTGAAGGCGCGCGACCGGCAGTCCTATGAGTTCGCGCTGTCGTCGGCTGCGGTCGCCCTCGACGTGCAGGACGGCGCGGTCAGGGACGCGCGGATCGCCCTGGGCGGCGTCGCCACCGTGCCCTGGCGGGCGCGCGAGGCGGAGGCGGTGTTGAAGGGGCAGAAGTTCGATGACGGCCTCGCACAGCGGGTTGCCGACGCCGCGTTTGCGGACGCCAGGGGACGCCGGCACAACAGCTTCAAGATCGCGCTCGGCAAGCGTGTGGTGGCGCGCGCGCTCCAGCAGGCCGCAACGATGGAGATCTGATCATGACCGCTGCAGCTCCCGAGCCGAAGAGGAACATGGGCCAGCCGGTGCCGCGCTATGACGCGGCTGCAAAGGTCACGGGGCGCGCCACCTATGCGTCCGACATGCCGCTGGACAATCCGGCCTATGCATTCCTGGTCACCAGTGCGATCGCCAAAGGTCGCATCGACAGTTTCGATCTCGATGGCGCCAAGCGTGTCCGCGGCGTGATCGACATCGTCACCCACGAGAATGCGCCGGAACTGAAGGAGTCGAAGCTGTTCAGCAATGGCGGTTATGCGGGCACGACGATCCAGCCGCTGAAGTCGGCCGAGATCGCCCATGACGGAGAGATTATCGCTGTTGTCGTTGCGGAAAGCTATGAGGCTGCGCGCGAGGCGGCCAACCGGGTCCAGGTCAGCTACACCGCCACGGCCCCGAGCGCGACTTTCGACTCGCCCGGCACCACCACGGCGGCGGCGAAGGGGCAGAATGCCCAGTTCAAGGAAGACCCTGAAGTCGGCGATTTCGCCAAGGCGTTCGAGGAAGCCGAGGTCAAGCTGACCGCCGCCTACGAAACGCCGGCGCAGCACCACAATCCGATGGAGCTGTTCTCGACGAGCTGCGTGTGGATGGGCGACAACCTCGTCATCTACGAGGGGAGCCAGTTCGTCCATGGGCTGAAGCACGGCGTTGCCGAGCAGCTCGGCATCGATGCCGACAAGGTGCGCGTGGTCAATCCTTACGTCGGCGGCGGCTTTGGGTCTCGCGGCTCGATGACGCCGCGGACCGCGATCATCGCCGGCATTGCCAGGCGCTTGAACCGTCCGATCAAGCTCGTCCCGACCCGCGATCAGGGCTTCACCATCGCGACCTATCGCGCCGAGACTCGGCACGAGATCAAGCTCGGCGCGAGCCGGGACGGTAAATTGATGGCGCTAAGGCATGAGGGGGCCGAGATCTCCTCTCGCGCGGATGCGTATTGCGTCGGCGGCACCAAGACGACGGCGCGCCTCTATGCCTGTCCGAACGTCGCCAGCCTGGTGTCGATCGTGCGTGCGGATCGCAGCACCCCCGGCTTCATGCGCTCGCCGCCGGAGGTGCCGTATCTGTTCGCGCTGGAGAGCGCGATGGACGAGCTCGCGGTGAAGCTGAACTTGGACCCGGTCGAGCTGCGCCGCCTCAACGACACCACCAACGAGCCGATCGGCGGCAAGCCCTATACGTCGCGCTCGCTGATGGTCTGTTTCGACGAGGCCGCCAAGGCATTCGGCTGGGCCCGGCGCTCGCCTCAGCCGAAATCGATGTCGGAAGGCGACTGGCTGATCGGCTATGGCTGTGCCGCCACCTGCTACCCGACGCAGATGGGGCCGTCTGCTGCGCGCGTGCGCCTGCAGCGTGACGGCCGTACCCGGGTCGAGATCGCCGGCCACGAGATCGGCACCGGTGCCTACACGGTGATCGCGCAGACCGCGGCCGAGCGGCTCGGCGTGCCGCTCGAGAAAGTCGCCGTCTTCATGGGCGATAGTGATCTGCCGCCGGCGCCGGTTGCCGGCGGATCGAACTCGACCGCGAGCACTTGTTCGGCGGTGATGATGGTATGCGATCAGATTCGCCAGCGCCTGTTCAAGGCGGTGATGCCGAGCCAAAGCCTGACCGACCGGGCCAAGGAGACCGTGGGTCTTGGCCAGACGCCGGCAACGCAAGCGGCGAAGGGCGACCGTCCGCTCGACCTGGAGAAGGCATTTGATGCGCTCGGGGTCGGCGTCGTCGAGGAATATGGTGAGTGGAAGCCGGAAGGCGCGCCGCTGGATTCCTTCCGCGCCATGCACAAGGGGCAGGTGCGGCTGGTCGGCGGTCATGCCATGAAGGATCAGATCGCCTACGCCTTCGGTGCCGAGTTCGTCGAAATCCGCGTCAACCGCTTCACGCACGAGATCCGCTGCCCCCGTCTGGTCGGCGCCTTTGCGGCAGGCCGCATCATGAACCCGCGCACCGCGCGCAGCCAGCTGATGGGTGGCCTGATCTGGGGCATGTCGTCGGCGATGCTGGAGGCCACGGAAATCGACGAGCGCAATGCGCGGTACGTCAACGACAATCTGGCCGACTATCTTTTGCCCGTGAATGCGGACGTCGCCGGCGTCGAGGTGATCATGCTCTCCGAGCAGGACGATCGCATCAACCCGATGGGCGTCAAAGGGCTCGGCGAGCTTGCAAATGTCGGCACCAATGCCGCGATCTGCAACGCGATTTATCACGCCACTGGTCAGCGCATCCGCAAGCTCCCGGTCCGGCTGGAAAATATCGAGGTGTGAGGGGTGGAAACGGCGACGGCGTTGCGCTAGACACCTCCCGCCTCGAACGGAAGGTGTTTTATGCAGCGTTTCCAGCGCGCGCTCCTCGCCCTGATGTCGGCACTCGCGATCACCGTGATCGCCAGCGTGTCGCATTTCGTTTCCACCACGGCCTCGGCCCAGACCGCAGGAAAGACCATGACCACAGCTTCATGCTTGAAGATCACCGATACCACCG
>Ga0102591_1000227_pt1 | contig 127635 bp, 133 predicted proteins | sample AraplaCol_mCL_r2_2_FD_76860 | JGI IMG/M metagenome (GOLD analysis project Ga0102591, IMG submission 76860) | Arabidopsis root microbial communities from North Carolina, USA - plate scrape MF_Col_mCL_r2 (SPADES assembly) (version 2) | ecosystem: Host-associated > Plants > Roots > Endosphere...
CGAAATAGAGCAGCGGCAGGATCGACTGGTTGGCGTAGCGGTCGAAGATGATCAGGTCGAATTCCTTGATCTTGACCTGGAACAGCTCGCGCGTCGGGAAGGCGATCAGCGAGAGCTCGTTGATCGGCGTGCCGTCCTGCTTCTCCGGCGGGCGCAGAATGGTGAAGTGGACGAGGTCGACATTGGCGTCGGCCTTGAGCAGGTTGCGCCAGGTGCGCTCGCCCGGATGCGGCTCGCCCGAGACCAGCAGCACACGCAGCTTGTCGCGCACGCCCTCGATGGTGATGACGGCGCGGTTATTGGCGAGCGTCAGTTCCTGATCGAGCGGCGCGGCTTCGATCTCGACCACGTTCGGTCCGCCGCGGTCGATCCGGACGGGGACCTGCACGGTCTGTCCGGTCGCGACCTCGCGCCGCGCGATGATCTCGCCGTCACGGCGGATGGTCAGTCCGGCGCGGCCAGGGCCGCCCTTGTCGACGACGCGCAGGCGGATGACCTGATCCTTGCCGACGATGCCGAAGCGGGGCGAGTCGACCAGCACGATGCGGCGGTCGATTTCGGCATTGCGGCCGGTGGTCAGCACATGCAGCGGTGCGCGCAGGCCCAGCGCCTCGGCATTGGGTGGGGTGTCATGGGCGAGGCCATCGGTGATGGCGATGGCGCCGGCGACGCGCTCTGAGGGCACATCGGCGAGGCTTGCGGCCAGCGATTCGAACAGGCGGGTGCCGTCGCTCGATCCTTGGGCGTCGCGCAGATCGACAATGCGGGACTCGACATTGGGGATGCCACGCAGCTGGCGCTCGACCTCGGCGACGGCGGCGTCCGTCTGATCCTTGCGGTCGGCGAGGCGGTTTGAGGCCGAGCGGTCGACGACCACCGAGACGACGTCCTTGACCGGCTCGCGATCCTCGACGACGAGCGACGGATCGGCCAACGCTAGCGTCAGCACGGCGAGAGCCAGGGCCCGCAGGATGGCGCTGCGGCCAGCGAGCACGATGGCCGCGCCGGCAGCCAGGGCCGCAAGCACGGCGAGCCCGATCAGGAGCGGCAGCGGAACCAGCGGGGCGAAGGAGACGCTCCACATGGCTATTGTCCCAGTCTTTCGAGCAGGGCCGGGACATGGACCTGGTCGCTCTTGTAGTTGCCGGTCAGCGCATACATCACGAGGTTGACGCCGGCGCGCAGCGCCATCTCGCGCTGGCGCGGATCGGAGCCGGAGAGCGGCACCAGCCCGTCGCCGCGCTTGTCGATGGCCCAGGCGGCGGCGAGGTCGTTGCCGGTGATGACGATGGGTGAGACGCTGTCGCCGGCGCGGGCCGGGCGGCGCCCGTCGCTGTCGGCCGGCGGCAGGATCTCGACCCAGGTCGTGCCGGTGTCGTAGCGGCCGACCAGCTCGTCGAGGATGTAGAAGGTCTTGGTCAGGACGTGATCGCGCGGCAGGGGCTCGAGCTCGGGGATGTCGAGCGTCTGCAGCATGCGCCGGAGCTGGTCGCCCTCGGGCGTCGTGCCGTTGCCGGCACGGGCGCTCATCGCGTCGCGCGTGTCGAAGATCACGAGACCGCCGCCCTTCATATAGGCTTCGAGCTTGCGGAGCGTCTCTCCGGAGGGGATCGGCCGGCCGGCGACGACCGGCCAATAGAGCACCGGGAAGAAGGCGAGCTCGTCGCGCTCGACATTGACGCCGACAGCCTCGCCCGGTTCCAGCGCCGTGCGCGCCCCGAGGACGGTGTTGAGACCCGAGAGCCCCGCCTTGGACATGTCGTCGACCGCCCTGTCGCCGGTGACGACATAGGCGAGCCGCGTCACCGCGCCATTGGCAAAGAGCTCGCGCGGGATCGGAGGGCGTGTGTCGGCGGGCGCGGCCGGGGTCGGCTGTGCGCGGACTGCGTCCGGCGCCAGCATGCCGGTGAAGGCGAGCGCGACGAGGATCGCCGCAGGCGCAGCCGTCCGCCGGAAGCGGGCGAGGTTGAGCCTTCCGCCCAGCCAGAGCGTCGCCAGCGTGTCGGCAACCAGCAGCAGCAGGGCAATGACGAGCAGCGGCGGGCGGGCGTCGCGCGCGACCGGCTCGTCGATCGGCAGGATCGGTGCGCCGAGGCCGGCGAGGTCCAGCGCCGCGAGCGTGTCCGTGGGCGCGAGCGCATTGACGGCGATCGATCCATCGGCCGGGCCATAGAGGCCGGGCGGATGTGCCAGCGTTCCGCGGCCGGCGAAGTTGCGCGGTACGGGCTGGCTCGTCGCAGGCGGCGTGCGGAAGCGGCCGCTGCCGTCCAGCACGCGGGTCGGCGCCAGCGTCTCGACGCGGGCTTCGTCTCCCTGCGCCTCGGCGGCGGGGCCTGCGCCGGCGAGGCCGACGATCTTGCGCAGCATGTCGACGAAGAGGCCGGAGAGCGGCAGGTTCGACCAGGTCGTGTCGGCGGTGACATGGACCATGGCGATGATGCCGTCGCCGCGCCGCTCGCCGGTGACGACCGGCGTGCCATCCTCCAGAGCTGCCCAGGTCTTGCGCGAGAGATTGGCCTCGGGCTCGGCCAGGATCTGGCGGCTGACGCGGATGTCGTCGCTGATCTGGAGCCCGGCGAAGGGACTCTCGCGTGTAAAGGGCGCGAGCTTGCGCGGCGTCTCCCAGGAGAGGCCGCCGCCCAGCGTGCGCCCGCCACGACGCAGCTTGACCGGCGTCAGCTCGTCCGAGGAGGCCGCGAGTCGCGCGCCGGCGAAACGCAGCAGCACGCCGCCGCGGGCGACGAAATCGGAGACCTTGGCGCTGGTGTCGGGGTCGAGTGCGCCGATATCGGCCAGCACGAGCACGGAGAGGTTCTGCGCTAGCAACTCACCCACTGGATCGGTCGAGCCCTGGCGCGGTTCGCGAACCTCGGCGAAAGGCTGGAGCGCGCGGGAGAGATAATAGGTCGGCGAGAGCAGCGGCTGGGCGGTGTCGGCGGTGGTGCCCGAGACGAGGCCGACGCGACGGCGCTTGGCGCGATCGTCGAGGAGCGCGACGGCCCCGGCGCTGCCTTCGCCGGCGATCTCAAGCCGCGAGACGGCATTGCGCACCTCGATCGGCAAGGTGAGCCGGGCCGTTGCCTGCAACTGCGAACCCTCGAAGATGAAGGGCGCTTCGCCGAGCGGAAGGCCTTTGAGATCGAGCGCACGAATCTGGCCGCTGGCGGGGGCGCTCGCCGTCGGGCGCAGCACCTTCACGGTCAGGGCTCCGGCGAGGTTCTCCGGCGCTGTCAGCGCCAGCTGGCCGGGCGGGCCGGCATGGAGCGAGAGCCGCCGCGAGCCGGCCTCTTCCTTCAACCGGGCGAGGAAAGTGCCGTCATCCGAAACCGCGAGCCCGTCGCTAACCCACACGATTTCGGTTGTCGGCGTCGCCTGCAGGAAGGCTTCGATGCGTGGCAGATGGGCGGCGCGGTCCGGCGCATGCGGCTCCAGAGCGAGCGCGCGCAACCGGTCCAGCGCCGCGCCGGGCTCCGACAGGGTGATGGCGGCAGGCGCCTCGGCGAGTCCGACGACGGCCACGGGGCGGCCCTCGCGCGTTGCGGCGGCGATGCGGGATTCAGCCACCGCCACGCGCTCCGGCCAGTCGGATGCAGCGCCGAAGCCATTGTCGACCAGAAGCAGCACGGGGCCGGCCATCGGCGCGCCGTCGCGCTGCGGGTTCCAGATCGGCCCGGCGACCGCAAGGATGGCGAGCGCGGCGGCCGTGATCCGCATGGCGAGCAGCCACCAGGGCGTGTGGGCGGGCAGCTCGCGCTTGGCGATCAGGTCCGCCACGATCTTCAGCGGCGGGAAGTCGATGCGGCGCGGCCGAGGCGGCGTCACGCGCAGGATCAGCCACAGCGCCGGCAGCAGCGCGAGCGCGGCGAGGGCGAGCGGGGCGGTGAAGCTCAAGGGGAGGGCGCTGAACATGGGGCCGCTCTCCCTAAGCCAGGCCGCGCGCGGCGGCGACGAGGCTGGCGATGCGCAGCACGGCCTCGCTGGCCGGCCGGTCGGTGCGGTGGAGCGTCAGGGTCCAGCCCGCCTTGCGGCAGGCTTCCGCGATCGCATCGCGATGGGCGGCGAGGCGTTGGCGATATTCCTCGCCCCAGGAGCCGGCATCGCCAACGCGCAGGCTCAGGCCGTCTTCGAGATCGAAGAGCTCGGCCTGACCGCTGAAGGGGAAGGTTTCCTCGATCGGGTCGGCGATCAGCAGGACATGGCCGCGCGCACCGCTCGACGCCATCGAGGCGATGCGCTGCGCCAGCGCCGTTCCGGGCGTGAGGCCATCGGTGATGATGATCGCATCGGCCAGACGCGGCAGCGGCCCGCCCGGCGGAAGATCGGTTTCGGCGCTTCGGGTGTCGGCGACGAGCGCCTGGGCCAGTACCTCGACGATGCGGCGGGAGGCGAGCGCCCGCGTCAGGCCGAGATGGCCGACGCGCTCGCCGCCTTCGACCATGGTCTCGGCCAGCGCAAAGCCTGCGACCAGCGCGCGGTCGATCTTGGAAGCCTGCGCCAGAGACGATGCGAAGCCCATCGAGGGCGAGCGGTCGATCCAGAGCCAGATCGAATGCGAGGCTTCCCATTCCCGTTCGCGCACGAAGAGATGGCCGTCGCGGGCGGAGCGGCGCCAGTCGATGCGGGAAGCGGATTCGCCGGCGACCAGCGGGCGGTATTGCCAGAAGGTCTCGCCCGGGCCGGAGCGGCGCCGGCCATGGATACCATGGACGCTGGCAGAGACGCGGCGGGCTTCGAGGATCAGGCGCGGCAGGCGTGCGGCGAGGTCGAGCGATTCCGTGAGGATCGGTTTGGCGGGCTGCCTTTCGCTCGGCCCCAGGACACGCGTGCGCAGCATCGGCTTATCCCAGCCGTTCCACGAGCTTGCCGATCACGCCCTCGACAGTCTCGCCATCGGCGCGCGCGGCGAAGGTCAATGCAATGCGGTGCTTCAGCACCGGCAGGGCCAGCGCCGCGACATCGTCGACCGACGGGGCAAGACGCCCCTCGACAAGCGCGCGGGCTCGCACCGCGAGCGTCAGCGACTGGCTGGCGCGCGGGCCGGGGCCCCAGGCGAGCTTGCCGGTGATGGCATCGTCGCCGTCGCCCGGACGGGCGGAGCGGACGAGATCGAGGATCGCGTCGACGACCGCCTCGCCGACCGGCAGGCGGCGCACCAGCCGCTGCACCGACATCAGCGTCTCGGCGGTCATGGCCGGCTCCGGCTTGCGCTCGGTCGCGCCGGTGGTCTCGATGAGGATGCGACGCTCGGCCTCGCGGTCGGGATAGCCGACATCGATCTCGAGCAGGAAGCGATCGAGCTGGGCTTCCGGCAGCGGATAAGTGCCTTCCTGCTCGATCGGATTTTGGGTCGCCAGCACATGGAACGGGGCGGGCAGGTCGTAGCGTTCGCCGGCGACGGTGACATGGTGCTCCTGCATCGCCTGCAGCAGGGCCGACTGCGTGCGGGGCGAGGCGCGGTTGATCTCGTCCGCCATCAGAAGTTGGGCGAAGACCGGGCCCTTGATGAAGCGGAAATGGCGCTTGCCGTCGGCGCTCTCGTCGAGAACCTCGGAGCCGAGAATATCGGAGGGCATCAGGTCCGGCGTGAACTGCACGCGCCTTGCGGCGAGGCCGAGCACGGTGCCCATCGCCTCGACGAGGCGGGTCTTGGCGAGTCCGGGCACGCCGACGAGCAGGCCGTGGCCGCCGGCGAGCAGCGTGACGAGCGAAAGGTCGACGACCTGCTGCTGGCCGAAGATGACCTGGCCGATCTCCTTGCGCGCCGCGCCGATGGCGCCGAGCGCGGCTTCTGCAGCCTCGACGATGCCGCTGTCGAGATCGATCGGGGAATTGCTCTCGCTCGCGCGGGCTTGCGCCGCCATGTCGGTCTCCTTCACTCTGGCCCGGTGGTTCACCACATAAGGCCGCCTGGACGCGTGAACCTGTCGTCGTCTTCCACCGTTCAATGTGGACGGCCCCTCGGGAGGGCTCAAGCATCGAATGGAACGGTGCACATAAACTCGGCTTCACGATTATGTGGAGTTCAAGGCAGAAAGACGATGCAACCAATATGCCGCAGCCGGTGCGGACGGGCTTTTCGATGACGGAACAAGGCAATGCCATGGAGCGGCTAATGGCTGCCCTTGCGCCCGGTAAGGCGCGCGGGCTGCCGCCTGTCGAGCGTTGGAACCCGCCATTCTGCGGCGATCTCGACATGCGCATCGCGTCCGACGGCACATGGTTCTACTTGGGCACGCCGATCGGCCGGCTTCCTCTGGTGAAGCTGTTCTCCTCGGTGCTGAAGCGCGAGGGCGACGATTACTTTCTCGTGACCCCGGTGGAGAAGGTCGGCATCCGGGTCGAGGATGCGCCGTTGCAAGCGGTCGAGATGCAGGTGGACGGGGAGGGGGATGCGCGCAGCATCGCCTTCCGGACCGGGGTCGACGATCTGCTCAGCGTCGGGCCGGAGCATGGGTTGCGTTTCGAGCGGGCTGCCAAGGACGGGCTCAAGCCCTATGTACATGTCAGGCGCGGCCTCTGGGCCCGGCTGACGCGGGCGCTGACTTACGATCTGCTTGCGCTCGGTGAGGTCCGCGAGGTCGATGGCGCGGCGATGTTCGGCATCGCTGCCGCCGGGCAGTTCTATCCCGCGCTGCCAGCCAGCGAGATTGAGGGCATCGAGATTTGACGATCAACGGCCATGCCTTGAACCTCGACGCCGAGGCCTTCGCGGCGCTGGCGCGCGAACGCCTGCGGCCCGAGCCGCCGGATTTCGGCAATGTCATCAGCCGCCCCCCGCGGGGCGACCACGAGAATCAGCCGCAACCCGTGCCGATCCCCGACGAGAAGCGCGCCGTCCCGGCCGCCGTGCTGATCGGGGTCGTGCCGCGTGCGGAGGGCCCGACGGTGCTGCTGACGCAGCGCTCCGCGGGCCTGCGGAAGCATTCGGCACAAGTCGCCTTTCCCGGCGGACGGGTCGATGCGGTCGATGGCTCTCCTGTCGTCACGGCGCTGCGCGAGACGGAGGAGGAGATCGGCCTTCCGCGCGAGCGCATCCATACACTTGGATTTCTCGACGCCTATCTCACCGGCACAGGCTATCGCATCGTCCCGGTGGTCGCGCTGATCGAACCGCCCTTCTCCCTGACGATCAATCCGCATGAGGTCGACGAGGCATTCGAGACGCCGCTTTCCTTCCTGCTCGACCCTGCCAACCACAAGCGCGAGGGGCGGGAGTGGCAGGGCCAATACCGGACCTACTATGCGATGCCATTCGAGGGCCGCTATATCTGGGGCGCGACCGCCGGCATGATCCGCAATCTCTACGAGCGGCTCGCCGGATAGAGTGGATAGTGGCGCGAATTCCGATCGTGCGGGCGATCCCGCCCGCACGGAAAGCGCGCGGGGGCGAGACTGATGCTGCGTGCGATCATCGAAGAGGTTCTGCTCTTCGTCCTGCCCTTCTGCGTCTTCGCGGCCTATCTCGTCGTCAAGCGGCGGAACCCCTTCGACGTCGAGCACTGGAGCCGGCACGCCTTCTGGCTTTCCGTGACCGGGCTCCTGCTGGCGATCGCCGTGCTGGCCTATAGCGGCTTCGTCGCGCCACGCAGCCAGGGCGCCTATGAGCCGCCGCATATGGAGAACGGCGTGCTGGTGCCCGGCCGCTTCAAATGATCGCGGCTCACAAGCGGGCCATCGAAATCTTTCTCGCCGAACCGGTGCTCGCGCGGTTGCTAGTGGCGCTGAACGGGGACGGTGAGGAGACGCGCGTCGTCGGCGGCGCCGTGCGCAATCTGCTGCTCGACGAGGTGCGCAGCGATGTCGACCTCGCCACCACGGCCCTGCCGGAGGAGACGATCCGGCGCGGCAAGGCGGCGGGCTTCAAGGCCGTGCCGACCGGCATCGAGCACGGCACGGTCACGCTCGTCTCCAAGGGGCAGAGCTTCGAGGTGACGACGCTCCGGCGCGATGTCGAGACGGATGGGCGCCGCGCCAAGGTCGTCTTCGGGCGCGATTTCGCCGAGGATGCGCTGCGCCGCGACTTCACCATCAATGCGCTCGGCCTGAGCCGCGATGGCGAGGTCCATGACTATGCCAAAGGGCTTGCCGATCTCGGCGAGCGGCGCGTGCGCTTCATCGGAGAGGCCGGGCAGCGCATCCGCGAGGACTACCTGCGCATCCTGCGCTTCTTCCGTTTCCACGCGCAGTACGGCGTCGGGGCGCCCGATTCCGAAGGTTTGAGCGCTTGCATCGCCGGCCGGGAGGGGCTTGCGGGGCTCTCGCGCGAGCGCGTCCGCGCCGAGACGATGAAGCTTGTCGTGGCACCGGGAGCAGCCGTCACGCTGGACGCGATGATGGGGGCGGGGCTGCTCATGCCGGTGATCGGTGGCGTCCCGCAACTCTCACGCTTTGCCGCCGTCGCGAAGGAGGGTGGCGAGGGCGTCTATCCGGCTTTCCGGCTGGCGGCGCTGGCTGTCGCGGCCCGGGAGGACGGGCAAAGGCTGCGCGAGAGGCTCCGGCTGTCAAATGATGAGTTCGACCGGATCGAGCGGATCGCGCTGGCGCTGGAACGGCTCGGTGGGCGGATCGGGCTGCCCTCGATCGCGGAACTGCGCCATGTCGCTCTTGGCGTCGGGAATGACGCGGCTGCGGGCGCGCTCGTCCTGCTAAAGGCTTCTGCCGAAGAGGACGTCGGGCGAGGTGCGCAGGCGCTCATCGGCGAGTTGGCCCGGACGCCACCGTTTATGCCGACGGGCAAGGACGTCATCGGGCTCGGCATTCCGCCGGGGCCGCAGGTAGGGCGGGTGCTGGAGACGGCCCGGCACAGCTGGATTGAGGCGGGGTGCCCTGACGGGGCTGAGGAGCAGGCGGTCTTTGTGAAGGCTGCGCTGACCGTAACTTCATAAGCTCGGACAACGCGGGTGCCTCCTACGGCCACCTCACCGTCGGCGGCATCGAGGACAGGATCGAGTCGACATTGCCGCCGGTCTTCAGCCCGAAGATCGTGCCGCGGTCGTAGAGCAGGTTGAACTCGACATAGCGGCCTCGGCGGATTTGCTGCTCCTGGCGCTCGGCCTCGGTCCAGGGCTTGCCGATATTGCGGCGCAGGACATCCGGATAGATCGCGAGGAAGGCCTCGCCGACTGCCTTGGTGAAGGCGAGATCGGCCTCGGCGTCGCCGGTCCAGATGTAATCATAGAAGATGCCGCCGATGCCGCGCGGCTCGTTGCGGTGCTTGAGGAAGAAATACTCGTCACACCAGCTCTTGAAACGCTCGTAATCCGCCACCGTCGGGAAGCGCTCACAAGGAGCGCGCAATGCCGCGTGGAAATCGCGCGAATCCGCATCCTCCTGATCGCGACGGGCGTTGAGGACGGGCGTCAGGTCGGCGCCGCCGCCGAACCAGGGCTTGGTCGTGACGACGAAGCGGGTGTTCATATGCACGGTCGGCGCATGCGGGTTCCAGGGATGGGCGATCAGCGAGATGCCCGTGGCGTGGAAACGCGGGTCCTCCGCCGAGCCTGGAATCTGCCCGGCGAATTCCGGGGAGAAGGTGCCGTGGACGGTCGAGACATGCACGCCGACCTTCTCGAAGATGCGCCCCTTCATGATCGACATCACGCCGCCGCCGCCCGGCGCGCCGTCATGGTTGGTGCGCTGCCAGGGCGTGCGGCCGAAGCGTCCCGGCGCATCCGCCTCGGGCGGGAAGGGGCCGGCCGCCTCGTCTTCCACAGCCTCGAAGGCAGCGCAGATGCGGTCACGCAGGCTTTCGAACCAGGCGGCGGCGCGCGGCTTCATCGCCTCGACGATGGCCGGGTCGGCAGCAGGGGTCTCGGCAGGCTTGCGGTTGTCCATCATTCTTGTCCATCGCGGCGCGGAAAGCCGCCTGTCTGTCGTAACGCCTCGCCCATTACCATCGCTGCGGCCAGCGCAACATTGAGCGAACGCAAGCCGGGGCGCATCGGGATATGCAGGCTGGTATCGGCCGCTGCCCGGACATCCGGCGTCACGCCGGCCGACTCGCGCCCGACCAGCACGATGTCGCCGGGGTGGAAGGTGAAATCCGGCAGCGGCGTCGCGCCGTCGGTCTCGGCCAGTACGAGCCGGTGGCCGTTCTCGCGCCGCCAGCGCTCGAAGGCGGCGAAGGAATCGTGGCGCATCACGGCGGCACGCTCCAGGTAATCCATGCCCGAGCGGCGGAAATGCCTGTCGGAAACGTCGAAGGCGGCGGGCTCGACGATGTCCACCGCGATGCCGAGGCAGGCCGCCATGCGGATCGTCGTGCCGGCGTTCTGGGGGATGTCCGGCTGAAAGAGGGCGAGGCGCAGCATGGCTGCTGTCATGCGGCGACGCCCCGATATGCGTCAAGCAGGGTGGCTTTTCGCTCGGCCAGCAACCATATCGTGCCTCGATTCCGCCGTCATGCCAGAGGAGGGCAGACGCATGTTCGCACCGCTCTTCCGTTGGCTCGAGAGCCGCATCGACGTCTTCGCTCCATTTGACGACCGGGAGACGCCGCCGCGTGGCGTCTGGCCCTTCATGTGGCACCACATCAAGGGCGTGAAGCTCTGGATGGCGGCGATCATGATCACGGGCCTCGGCTTCAGCGGCATCGAGGCGGCGATGTATCTGATGGTCGGCTGGTTCGTCGACCTGCTGGCGACGCAATCGCCGGAGACGATCTTCCGCGATCATGGCCTGATGCTGGGCGCGGCCGCCTTCCTTGTGCTGGTGGTCAGGCCGCTGATCTATTTCGCCAACCACGCCATCGTCGACCAGGTCGTGGTGCCGCAGATCACCAACCAGATCCGCTGGCGCAACCATGTCTATACGCTCGGCCACGCGCTCGGCTATTTCCAGAACGATTTCGCCGGCCGGCTTTCCGCCCGCGTCATTCAGGCGGGGCAGTCGATCCGTGGCGCGACGATCGAGGTCATCGACGACCTCTGGTACGCGCTGGTCTTTGCCTCGGTGGCGATCGGCTTCTTCGGCAAGACGAGCCTGTGGCTCGCCCTGCCGGTGCTGTGCTGGCTCGCGGCCTATGTCGCGCTGATGATCTATTTCGTGCCGCGCGCCCAGAAGCGCTCTGAAGCGAACTCGCTCGGCCGCTCCAGCACGACCGGGCGCATCGTCGACGCCTACACCAATATCCTGACGGTGAAGCTGTTCGCCCGCTCCGATGCCGAGCGCTCTGCGGTGCGCGACTCGCTGGCCCTCTGGAATGCGTCCTTCCTCAACCTGTCGCGGTTGATCACCGGTGTCAGCGTCATCCTGCAGACGATGAACAGCGCGCTCGTCGTCTCGACGGCCTGGCTCGCGCTCTGGCTCTGGAGCACGGGCGAGATGTCGTCCGGCGCGGTCGCGGCGGCGATCGCCATCGTGCTCCGCCTCGTGCAGATGTCGGGCTGGCTGATCCACCTCGTGCGCGGCATCTTCGAGAATCTCGGCTCCGTGCAGGAGAGCATGGAGACGATCGCCAAGCCGCATGATCTGCCGGATGCGCCCGATGCCGCGCCGCTCGTCGTTGGGAAGGGCGCGATCGAGTTCGAGAAGATCCGCTTCAACTACGGCAAGGCCGGCGGGCTGTTCGAGGGGCTCGACCTGTCGATCAAGCCAGGTGAGCGGGTCGGGCTCGTCGGACCGTCGGGCGCGGGCAAGTCGACGCTGGTGAACCTGCTGCTCAGGCTCTACCCGCTCGACGGCGGGCGCATCCTGATCGACGGGCAGGACATCGCCCATGTTACGCAGGATTCGCTGCGCGCCCAGATCGGCATGGTGACGCAGGACAATTCGCTGCTGCACCGCTCGATCGGCGACAACATCGCCTATGGCCGCGTCGGTGCGAGCGAAGCCGAGATCGCTGCCGCAGCGCGGCAGGCGGAGGCGCATGAGTTCATCCTCGGGCTCGGCGATCAGGATGGGCGCCGCGGCTTCGACTCGCGGGTCGGCGAGCGCGGTGTGAAGCTCTCGGGCGGCCAGCGCCAGCGCATCGCTATCGCGCGCGTGCTGCTCAAGGATGCGCCGATCCTGATTCTCGACGAGGCGACCTCGGCGCTCGACTCGGAAGTCGAGGCGGCGATCCAGCAGCAGCTCGCCGCGCTGATGCAGGGCAAGACGGTGATCGCGATCGCGCATCGGCTCTCGACCATTGCGGCGCTCGATCGGCTGATCGTGCTCGACAAGGGCCGGATCGTCGACATCGGCAATCATGAGGAACTGATTGCGCGCGGAGGGCTGTATGCCCGCCTCTGGGCGCGCCAGTCGGGCGGCTTCCTCGCCGCCTCGGATCCGGAAAAGCTCGCGGTCTGAAGCCCTCGCCAGAGGACTGTGCGCCATGCATGGCGGCGACACTTCAGACAGTAGACTTCCTCCAATCTGCATGCCAAAGAGCCGAGTGACGCAGCGCCGCATTGCGGTCGGGGCGGCGCGCCCGTATCAGGGCGACAGGCGATAATTTCGAGCTGTTCCAGCTCGCAAGACGTGTAAGAGGATTGGATCGTGGCGCACGCGACCGATACATCGACCGGGGCAACCCGCCGCGATTTCCTGATGCTCGCTACCGGCGCCGCTGGCGCAGTCGCCGTCGGGGCCGCGGTCATCCCCCTGGTCAGCCAGCTTGCCCCCGATGCGCAGACCGTCGCTGCCGGCGCGCCGATCGATGTCGACCTCGCACCCGTTGCCGAAGGCCAGGCGATCAAGCTGTTCTGGCGCGGCAAGCTGATCTTCGTGCGTCACCGCACCAAGAAGGAGGTCGATGAGGCTCTCGCCGTCGACATCGCCACGCTCCGCGACCCGCAGACCGACCAGCAGCGCACCAAGGCCGGCCACGAGCGCTTCCTGGTCATCTATGGCAACTGCACCCATCTCGGCTGCGTGCCGCTGGGCAATGCTCCTGGCGACCCGAAGGGCGACTATGACGGCTGGTTCTGCCCCTGCCATGGCTCGCACTACGATTCCTCCGGCCGCATCCGCAAGGGCCCGGCACCGCTCAACCTGCCGGTTCCGCCCTACGCCTTCACCGCGGATACCAAGATCAAGATCGGCTGAGCGATGCGCTCGACGCTTTCCCGCCAAGATGAGACAGCCTTGAGGCATTCTTCATGAGTGGTCACAGTTCCTACGTCCCGAAGACCGGCATCGAACGCTGGCTCGACGCGCGCCTCCCGATCATCCGGCTCACGCATGATTCGGCGGTCTCCTATCCGGTTCCGCGGAACCTGAACTACCTGTGGACCTTCGGCGGCATCCTCGCCTTCATGCTGGTGGCGCAGATCATCACCGGCATCATCCTGGTGATGCACTACACCCCGCATGCCTCGATGGCGTTCAACTCCGTCGAGCACATCATGCGCGACGTGAACTATGGCTGGCTGCTGCGCTACCTGCACTCGAACGGCGCCTCGATGTTCTTCGTGGCCGTCTATGTGCACATCTTCCGCGGGCTCTACTACGGTTCGTACAAGGCGCCGCGCGAGGTGCTCTGGATCCTCGGCGTGGTGATCTTCCTGCTGATGATGGCCACCGCCTTCATGGGCTACGTGCTGCCCTGGGGCCAGATGTCCTTCTGGGGCGCGACCGTCATCACCAACCTGTTCTCGGCGCTGCCAGTGATCGGCGAGACGATCGTGACCTTCTTGTGGGGCGGTTACTCGGTCGACAACCCGACGCTGAACCGCTTCTTCTCGCTGCACTACCTGCTGCCCTTCATGATCTTCGGCGTGGTCGTGCTGCACATCTGGGCGCTGCATCATGTCGGCCAGAACAACCCGACCGGCGTCGAGGTGAAGAACGTCGAGAAGGACACGGTGCCCTTCACGCCGTACGCGACGATCAAGGACCTGTTCGGCATGGTCGTGTTCATGATCGTCTTCGGCTGGTTCGTGTTCTATCAGCCGAACTTCATGGGTCACGCCGACAACTACATCATGGCGAACCCGGCCGCGACGCCGGCGCATATCGTGCCTGAATGGTACTTCCTGCCCTTCTACGCGATCCTGCGCGCTATTCCCGACAAGCTCGGCGGCGTCATCGCCATGGGCTCGGCCATCGTCGTGCTGGCCTTCCTGCCCTGGATCGACACCTCCAAGGTCAAGTCGATGACCTACCGGCCGATCGCCCGCCAGCTCTTCTGGGCCTTCCTCGTGGTCTGCATCGGCCTGGGCTATCTCGGCGCGATGCCGGCGGAAGGCGGCTATGTCATCGCCTCGCAGATCTTCACCGTGCTGTATTTCGGCTACTTCGTGGCGCTGTTCGTCGTCGGCCTGTTCGAGCGGCCGAAGGCTCTGCCGACCTCGATCGCCGATGCCGTGCTCGCTTCCGCCAAGGGCGGCTCGGCGGTGCGCATCGCGACCGCCACCGCTGCCGAACCGAACGTCAAGGGCTGACGGAACCATGAGCAAAACATCGTTTCGTCTTGCCCTCGCAGGGCTCGCTGCCGGCCTTTCGCTGGCTTTCTTCCAGCCGGCCGCCCAGGCGGCTGAGGGGCATGGCGGCTTCGAGCCGCCGGCGCTGAACTGGTCCTTCTCCGGGCCGTTTGGCAAGTTCGACCGGGCCCAGCTGCAGCGCGGCTTCAAGGTCTACAAGGAGGTCTGCGCGGCCTGCCATGGTGCGAACCTGGTTGCCTTCCGCAACCTGTCGCAGCCGGGCGGACCCGAGTTCTCGCCCGGCCAGGTCGCCGCGCTCGCCGCGACCTACCAGATCACGGACGGCCCGAACGACCAGGGCGAGATGTTCCAGCGCCCCGGCCGCCCCGCCGACCGCTTCCCGTCGCCGTTCCCGAACGAGCAGGCGGCGCGCGCGGCCCAGGGCGGCGCCTATCCGCCGGACTTCTCGGTGCTGGCCAAGGCCCGCACCTATGTCCGTGGTTTCCCGCGCTTCGTCTTCGACATCTTCACCCAGTACCAGGAGCAGGGGCCGGACTACATCCACGCCCTGATGGTGGGCTATGAGGAGCCGCCGGCCGGCGTGACCCTCCTGCCGGGCCAGAACTACAACCGGTATATGCCGGGCCACCTGATCGCGATGCCGAAGCCGCTCTCGGACGGCCAGGTCGAGTATCCGAAGGGAGCAGACGGCAAGTCGCCGGTGCCGGAGACGGTCGACCAGTATGCCCGCGACGTCGCTGCCTTCATGATGTGGATGGCGGAGCCGCATCTCGAAGCGCGCAAGCGCATGGGCATGCAGGTGATGATCTTCCTCGTGTTCTTCGCGGGGCTGCTCTACTACACCAAGAAGAAGGTGTGGTCGCGCATGCCGGACGGTTCGCCCGCGCACTGACGCGGCACCGGCCAGAGAACGAAACGATTGCGAGAGGCCCCGGAAACGGGGCCTTTCATGCATCCGGCCGTCATTCTCGGGCGGAGCGTAGCGCAGACCCGAGAATCTCCTGCCGTAACGAGCGCGGAAACCTCCTTCGGCAGGAGATGCTCGGGTCAAGCCCGAGCATGACGGCGTCTTAGGGCACTGTTTTGCGAGCGTCATCGAAAGGTGTTCCCCTCCGCCGCTTCAACAAGGAATCAGCCATGAGCGAAGCCGTTCTCGGAATCATCGGCGGGTCGGGCATCTACGATCTGCCGGGCCTCACGGATTTGCGCGAGGAGCGCATCGAGAGCCCCTGGGGCGAGCCTTCCGACGTGCTGCGCATTGGGAAGATGGGCGCGACGAAGATCGTCTTCCTGCCGCGCCATGGGCGCGGCCATGCGATCCCGCCCTCCGAGATCAACTACCGCGCCAACATCGACGTGCTGAAGCGGGCGGGCGTCACTGATCTCGTCTCGCTCTCGGCCTGCGGCTCCTACAAGGCCGAGCTCTATCCGGGGCTGTTCGTCCTGGTCGACCAGTTCGTCGATCGCACCAGCCGCCGCGAGAACTCCTTTTTCGGCAGGGGTTGCGTCGCCCATGTCTCCTTCGGCCGCCCGGTCGGCCCGCGGCTGCAGCAGCGCCTCGCCGATGCGGCTGAGGCGGAGGGCCTCGCCTTCGTCCGCAACGGCACGCTGGTGACGATGGAGGGGCCGCAATTCTCCACCCTGGCGGAGTCGCTCACCTATAAGGGCCTCGGCTACGATCTCATCGGCATGACCGCGATGCCCGAGGCGAAGCTCGCCCGCGAGGCCGAGATCACCTATGCCACGGTCGCGATGGTCACGGATTATGACTGCTGGCATGAGGAGCATGGGCCGGTCGATGTCGCGGCGGTGGTGAAGGTCCTGCACGAGAACGCCGACAAGGCGAAGCGGCTGGTCGCGCGGCTGGCCGCCGATTTCCCGGCTGAGCGCGAGCCTTGCCCCGCGGGCTCCCACAACGCCCTCGACACGGCCATCATCACCCATCCGGACGTCCGCGATCCGGCGCTGCTGGCGAAGCTCGATGCGGTGGCCGGGCGCGTGCTGAAGGGCTAGGGTCCGTATCCATCATGGCTGAGACCTTGACGAAGGCGGCGCGGCGTCCGACCAAGGCGTCCGTCAATCCGCCTGTGACGCCGCCCGAGACGACATCCATGAATCTGGCCGACAGCATCCGCGCGATTCCGGACTATCCCAAGCCCGGCATCGTCTTCCGCGACATCACCACTCTACTCGGTGATGCGCGGGCTTTCCGGCGCGCGGTGGACGAGCTGGTGCAGCCCTTCGCGGGCCTGAAGATCGCGCAGATCGCCGGCATCGAAGCGCGCGGCTTCATCCTCGGCGGCGCCGTGGCGCATCAGCTTTCGGCCGGCTTCATTCCGGTGCGCAAGAAGGGCAAGCTGCCGCGCGAGACGCTGCGCGCGACCTATGCGCTCGAATACGGCACGGACGAGATCGAAATCCATCGCGACGCGGTGCAGCCCGGCGAGCGCGTGCTGCTGGTCGATGATCTGGTCGCGACCGGCGGCACGGCGGAGGCCGCGGTCAATCTGCTCACGCGCCTCGGCGCGGAGGTGGTCGCCGCCTGCTTCATCGTCGACCTGCCCGATCTCGGCGGGGCGGACCGCATCCGCAGGCTCGGCGTGCCGGTGCGGACTTTGGTCTCCTTCGCGGGGCATTGAGGGATCCATGAAGATCAACGGCCAGCATTACCGGACGATCTGGCTGGCGCAGGATGGTTGGCGCGTCGTCGTCATCGACCAGACGCGGCTGCCTTTCCGCTTCGAAACGGTGGCGCTGGGCACAGTCGAGCAGGCGGCAGACGCGATCCGCGGCATGGTGGTGCGCGGCGCGCCGCTAATCGGCGCGACGGCCGCCTATGGCGTGGCTCTCGCCATGCGGTCCGATGCTTCGGACGAAGCGCTCGTGGCGGCTCTCGCGCTGCTCGGCGGGACACGGCCCACCGCGGTCAATCTGCACTGGGCGCTGGCGCGGATGCGGCGGGTGCTTTCGGGCCTGCCCGCCGAGGCGCGGATGGCGGCGGCTTACGCTGAGGCTGCCGCGATCTGCGATGAGGATGTCGCGCTCTGCCGTGCGATAGGCGAGCACGGCCTGCCGCTCATCCGGGAGATCGCGGCGCGTAAGCCCACTGGGCAGCCGGTCAATATCCTCACCCATTGTAATGCCGGTTGGATCGCGACCGTGGACTGGGGCACCGCGCTGGCGCCGATCTATCTGGCCCATGATGCCGGCATTCCGGTCCATGTCTGGGTCGACGAGACGCGCCCGCGCAACCAGGGCGCAGCGCTGACTGCCTATGAGCTTGGCGCCCATGGCGTGCCGCATACGGTGATCGTGGACAATGCCGGCGGCCATCTGATGCAGCACGGCGATGTCGACATGGTCATCGTCGGCACCGACCGGACCACCGCCCGCGGCGACGTCGCCAACAAGATCGGCACCTATCTCAAGGCGCTCGCGGCACATGACAACGGCGTGCCCTTCTATGTCGCGCTGCCCTCGCCCACGATCGACTGGGGCATCAGCGACGGGCTCGCGGAGATCCCGATCGAAGAGCGTGCATCGCGCGAGGTCACGCATCTGTCGGGGCTCGGCGAGGATGGCGAGGTTCGATCCATCCGCGTCGTAGCGCCCGGCAGCAATGCGGCTAACCCCGCCTTCGACGTGACGCCGGCCCGGCTCGTCACAGGCCTCATCACCGAGCGTGGTGTTTCGGCAGCTTCCGCCGAAGGGCTGGCGCAACTCTTTCCGGATCTGGCGAACAAGGCGGCATCATGAGTGAAGCGGAACTGCGGCAGGAGATCGTCGCGGTCGCGCAGGCGATCGACCGAGCGGGCTTCTGCCCGTCGAAATCCGGCAATGTTTCGGCCCGGTTCGGCGAGGGGCTGCTGATCACGCCGTCCGGCCTGCCTTATGCGAAGACGAAGCCGGAGGATCTGATCCATCTTGCGCTCGACGGCACCATTCTGAACGGAGCGCGCAAGCCCTCCTCGGAATGGCCCTTCCATGTCGAGATCTACAAGGCGCGGCCCGATGCGCAGGCGATCGTGCATACGCATTCGCCGCGTGCCACGGCGCTATCCAGCGCGCGGCGCGGCATCCCGGCCTTCCACTATATGATCGCGCTTTGCGGCGGCGCCGATGTGCGCTGTGCCGAATACGCAACCTTCGGGACGCCCGAACTCGCGGCGAACGCGGTGAAGGGGCTGGAGGGCCGCAAGGCGGTGCTGCTCGCCAATCACGGCGTCATCGCACTCGGCCAGACGCTGGCCGGCGCACACACGATCGTCGCCGAGGTGGAGAACCTCGCGGGGCAGTATCTCGACATCCTCGCCGCCGGGCTCGAGCCCGTCATCTTGGATGACGAGGAGATGGCGCGCTGCATGGCGCGCTTCTCCGGTTACGGCAAATTGGGGTAGGGCGCCGAGTCGTCATTGCGAGGAGCGTGAGCTCCGAAGCAATCCAGGAGACATAGCGCTCTGCGCCCCTGGATTGCTTCGCTACGCTCGCAATGACGGCGAAGATCAGCCGTCCTGCCAGCGCTGCTGCAGCGCCGAGGCCGACATCAGGTCGAAGGACAGATCCGAGATCGACCAGTAGCGCGTGCTGTCCTGCTGGAACGCCCAGAGGTGGTCGTAGATCTTCTTGAAGTTCGGATTCGCGGCCGACATCTCGGCGTAGAGATCCTTGGTGTGCTTGTAGCTCGCCTTGAGGATGTCGTTCGGCAGCGGGCGCAGCTGCGCGCCGCCGGCGATCAGGCGCTTCAGGGCTGGCGGGTTCAGCATGTCGTACTTGGCCTGCATGTCGTGGCCGGCGGCCATGGCGCAGGTCTTCAGCACCTTCTGGTAGATCGGTGGCAGGCTGTCCCACTTCTCCCGATTGATGAAGAAGGAGAGCTCGGCGCAGCCGTCCCAGAAGCCGGGATAGTAGTAATAGGGCGCGACCTTGGCGAAGCCGAGCTTCTCGTCGTCATACGGGCCGACGAACTCGACCGCATCGAGCACGCCGCGCTCCAGCGCCGGATAGATGTCTCCCGCGCCGAGCTGCTGCGGGATCACGCCCATCTTCTGCAGCACGTTGCCGCCGAGCCCGCCGATGCGCATCTTGAGGCCCTGCAGATCGGCCGCGGACTTGATCTCCTTGCGGAACCAGCCGCCCATCTGTGCGCCGGTGTTGCCGGCCGGCAGATTGTAGATGTTGAACTTGGCGTAGAACTCGTTGAGCAGCTCGAGGCCGCCGGCATGGAAGAGCCAGGCCTGCATCTGCCGGCTGTTCGGCCCCCAGGGGATGACGGTGCCGAAGGCGAAGGCGGTATCCTTGCCGGTGTAGAAATAGGAGCCGGAATGGCCCATCTCGACGGTGCCGCTGGTCACCGCATCTGCGACCTGGAGGGCGGGCACGATCTCGCCGGTGGCGAAGACCTGGATCTTGAACTTGCCGTCGGTGACGGCCGAGACGGCCTCCGACAGATAGGTGCAGGCTCCGAAGAGCGTATCCAGCGATTTCGGATAGCTCGACGCCATGCGCCATGAAATGGAGGGCATGCTCTGCGCTATCGCGGGCGAGGCGATAGCCGCCGTGGCGCCGACGCCGGCACCCTTCAGAAATGATCTGCGCTTCATAAGGACGTTTCCTGCCTGGTTATTATGGTTTGCCGAAGCCGGCTCCGGATAGCCAAGGATGGCATGCCGCCGGCTCGGGTCGTCACGACGGTGGTAGCATGTCGCCCTGCCTTGCATGCAAGGCGTATTCAGCTCCGATTGGCTTCTTCCATCAGCTTGATCATCACCATCAGCAGCCGGTTGGCCGGCGTCGCGATGCCGAGCTTCTCGCCCATCCGCACGATATAGCCGTTGAGGTGCTCGATCTCGGTGCGCTTGCCCTTGGCAAGGTCCTGCGCGGTCGAGGAGAACTGGTTCGGCATCGCCGAGGCAAGGCCGAGCACCTTGCCGAGAATGTTCTCGTCGGTGGCGACGCCGCATTCCTTCGCCACCGCGACGCATTCGGCGACGACGTCCGTCATCACCGTCTCGACACCGGCCACGGCCCGCATTCGCCCATAGGGAAGCTGCGGGATAGCAGAGAGCGCGTTGTAGCAGCAGTTAACGATCAGCTTGCCCCAGAGGTCGCCGATGACGTTGTCGGAGATCTCTGTGCCGATGCCGGCCTGGGTCAGGGTCGTGGCGATCTCTCGGCTCGCGGGCCCCGAGCCGATGACGAGCTCGCCCCGGCCATGGTGGCGGACATGCCCGGGTGCGGGCATGTCGACAGCGACATAGACGGCGGTGGGGATAACGGGGCGCTTGAGCACCTGCTGCAGGCGCTCGGCATTGTCTACGCCGTTCTGCAGGCTGAGGATCGCGGTCTCGGCCGTGAGATGGGGCGCCATGGTCTCGCCGGCGGCCGCTGTATCGTCGGACTTGACGCAGAACAGGATGAGATCGGCGCCTGCGATGCCCGAGGGCTCCGTGGTCGCTGTGAGCTGAACGGCCTCGGTCGTGCCCCGGGCCTCGAGCAGGAGTCCATGCTTGTGGATGGCCTCCACATGCAGCGGTCGGGCAATCAGCGTCACCGCATGGCCGGCACGTGCCAGCATGGCACCATAGTAGCAGCCGACCGCGCCGGCACCCATGACAGCGATCTTCATCGGTCCAGTTCCTGTCCCTCGTTGGCGCGAAGTTTAGCGGCCGTTGGCCGGCGGCCAAAGAAAGTCGCGGTTCAATTCGCCGGGTGTCGCGCAGCCGAGATGGATGAGCGTGTTCATCAGTTCCTCGCGCAGGATGTCGATGATGGCGGCCGGGCCGTCGTCCAGTCCCATCGAGGCGACGGCATAGAGGAACGCCCGCCCGAGCAGGACGAAATCGGCGCCGGAGGCCAGGCTCTTGGCGATGTCGTCGCCATTGCGCACGCCGCTGTCGAGGATGAGCGTCAGCGCGTCGCCGCAGGCTGCACGGATTGCGGGCAGGACCTCGATCGAGGACGGGGCGGCGTCGAGCTGGCGGCCGCCATGGTTGGAGACGACGATGCCGTTCGCGCCGATCTCGGCAGCCTTCAGGGCGTCCTGCGGGTTCAGGATGCCCTTGATGACGAGATGATGCGGCCAGGCCTTGCGGATGCCTTCGATGCGGCGCCAGTCCAGCGCGGCGGAGGAGAGCTGGCGGGAGACGAACTCGGCATGGGCGAGACCGCTCATGCCGCCCTGAACGTCCGCGAAATTGGCCATGCCGGGACGGCTACCGAAGGCCGCATGTGCCAGCCAGGTCGGATGGCATGCGACGTCGAGAACGGTGCGCAGGGACGGGCGCAGCGGAATGGCGAGGCCGTTCATACGATCGCGGACGCGCTTGCCGGGCACAGGGATATCGATTGTCACCAAAAGCGTAGTGACGCCCGCTTTCAGCGCCCTGTCCATCAGACGCTGGGCCATGGCCTCGTCCGAGCCGGGGTAGAGCTGGAACCAGAGATTGTCCTCAGCGATCGCGTTGATCGGCTCGATCGCGGTCGTCGCCGCCGTCGAGAGGACGTAAGGGATGTTCTTTGCCTTCGCCGCGCGGGCAAGAGCGCGGTCGGTGCCGGGGCGGACCAGATCGGCGAAGCCCATGGGCGCCACGGCGAAAGGCGCGGCGTAGCGCCGGCCGAAGATCGTCACCTCGGCGCTTGCCGCGGCGCAGTCGCGCAGGGCCCGCGGCAGCAGGGCGATCTCCTCGAAGCGGCTGCGATTGCGCGTGATCGCGAGTTCGGCACCCGCGCCGCCTTCGATGAAGTCGAACACCGCTCGCGGCAGGCGCTTGCGCGCAATGTCCTCCATCTGGCGCGTCGTGAAGATGCCCTTTGTCGGCACGGCGTTTCCCCCTTGCCGCTTGATGCGGCTTCCGAAGCTGTATGCAGGGCGGCCAGAGGCCCGGCAATGGCGCGGGCGTCATGGAGGGATTGCGACGAGGCCAAGGGCGCGGCCTCTTGTCGGATGCGTCCGGATGCGAATGGAACCCAGCAGAATCTCCTGTGTTCGTTGTGAAGGTGCGGCCGCCCTCTAAGGCAGCCGCACCTTCACCCGATCCGTCCGGAGGATGCCATGCCTGCAAAATCCGCAGCCCAGCAGAAAGCCGCGGGAGCGGCGCTCGCGGCCAAGCGCGGCGATATCAAGAAGAGCGAGCTCAAGGGCGCTTCGAAATCGATGGAAAAATCGATGAGCGAGACCGAGCTCGAAAAAATGGCTTCGACGAAGCGCAAGGGGAAGCCTGAGCACGTGACGAAGCATTGAATTGAGTGGAGCCGGCTCGAAGGACCTATGGTCGCGTCGACCGGCTGCACCCCCGTAAGGAAAGAGCCCCGCCGGCTTAGCCAGCGGGGCTCTTGTCGTCATGCGGCCTTGCGGTTGATGCCGTTCATCGCGAGCTGCGTCAGCTTCTCGTCGGTGGCGACTTCCTCATCGAGGTTCTGCTTCAGCAGGGCGGCGCAATCCTCGCGGCCGAGCTGCTTTGCCCAGGCGACAAGCGTGCCGTAGCGGGTGATCTCGTAATGCTCGACGGCCTGGGCGGCGGCGATGAGAGCGGCATCGAGCACCGGCTTCTCCTCGACTTCGCCGGCAACATCCTTCGCCTCCTCGAGGATGCCGTCGATGGCCGGGCAGGTGATCCCCTTCTCCTCGACACCGTGCAGCTTGAACACCTCCCTGAGGCGGCCGATATGCCCTTCGGTCTCGCGCAGATGCGTCTCGAAGCCCTGTTTCAGCGCCGGGCTGGTCGCCTTGGCGACCATGTCGGGCAGCGCCTTCCTGATCTGGTTCTCGGCGTAATAGATGTCCTGAAGCGTATGGACGAAGAGATCGTCCATCGTCGCGATGTCCTTTGAAAACCAGCCCATATGCCGCTCTCCATCTCGTTGGGTGATCCCCCAGCGTGTGGATTCTGAACCGGGCGGCCCAGCTGTTGTTCCCCGCTCGCCGCGGCCGGATTCGTCATTGCGAGGAGCGCCAGCGACGAAGCAATCCAGGAGGGCTGGGCCGAGCGGTTCGTCCAATCCCCCTGGATTGCTTCGCTACGCTCGCAATGACGTCGGGCTTGGCCGGCTTCTAAGATTGCCGTTCGATGAAGACGCAGCCGTCGAAGGAGAAGACCTCTTCGCCGTGCTGGTTGATGCCGGTGTTGTGGTGAAAGAACAGGCCCCATTGCGGGCGCGAGGCGCTTTCGCGCTTATCGGCGACCTCGGAGAAATAAGTGATGCGGTCGCCGGCAAAGACCGGTTTCGACCAGCGCAGGTTCTTGAAGCCGGGGGAGGGGCCGAGCCGGGCGGGGCGGCCCGTCGTGGTGGCCGCAACCTGGCGCCGGCGATGCGAGACCATCGTCGCCATCCAGACCGCCGCCGTATGCCAGCCCGAGGCTGCGAGCCGGCCGAAGGACGAGTTCGCAGCCGCCGCTTCGTCCATATGGAAGGGCTGCGGGTCGAAGCTGCGGGCGAAGGCGACGATCTCCTCCGCCGTGAAGACGAAGCTGCCGAGCTCGTAGCGGCGGCCGATCTCCAGCTCCTCGAAGAAGCGAGCGGGCTCCGGCGCTTCAGCCGGAGCTTCGAGCGGGCTTTCGTGGAGGGGGCGCTCATAACGCGCCGAATGGGCGAGCCAGTTTCCTGCCGGCTGCGGAGCGATGCCGGAGCCCTTGCGGCCGAACATGATCCAGTTCGTCTGCTCCAGCACCGGCTCGTCGCGCTGGTTGATGAGCTCGCAGCGGAAGCGCACCAGGCCCATCTCGGGCCGTGAGCGCGAGGCCTTGGTTTCGAGCACGGTGCGGCGGCCATGCAGGGTGTCGCCCGGGAAGACCGGCCGCAGCCACTTGATCTCGTCGATGCCCGGCGCGCCCATGCCGGTCGAGTCGAGCAGGAAATCCTCGGCGATCAGCCGCATCAGCATGGCGCAGCTATGCCAGCCGGAGCCGATCAGCCCGCCGACGAAGCTCGACTTGGCGGCTTCGGGATCGACGTGGAAATCCTGCGCATCGTAGCGCGAGGCGAAGGCGACGAGGTCCTCCTGCGAGACCGCGATGCTGCCGGCCGAGACCGTCTCACCGACGATGAAGTCCTCGAACTGCAGCATCCGCTGACCGCTCCGGATCAGTTCGCGAAGCGGAAATGCAGGACGTCGCCATCCGCGACGACGTATTCCTTGCCTTCGAGACGGAACTTGCCGGCCTCGCGCGCGCCGGCCTCGCCCTTGTTGGCGACATAGTCGTCATAGGCGATCGTCTCGGCCCGGATATAGCCCTTCTCGAAATCGGTATGGATCACGCCTGCGGCCTGCGGCCCCTTGGTGCCCTTCTCGATCGTCCAGGCGCGAGCCTCCTTCGGACCGACCGTGAAATAGGTGACGAGATGGAGCAGGCTGTAGCCGGCGCGGATGACGCGGTTGAGCCCCGGCTCCTCCAGCCCCACGGCCTCAAGATACTCAGTCTGCTCCTCGGGCGGCAGCACCGCGATCTCGCTCTCGATCTTGGCGGAGACGACGACCGCGACCGCACCTTCCTCGGCAGCGCGCTTCTTCACCAGCTCGGAGAAGCTGTTGCCCTTGTCGGCGCTGGCTTCCTCGACATTGCAGACATAGAGCACGGGCTTGGAGGAGAGCAGGCCGAGCAGCTCGAAGGCGCGCTTCTGGTCGGCCGGGACCTCGGCGAGGCGGGCCGGCTTGCCGTTGCGCAGCAGCACGAGGCAGCGGTTCATCAGCTCGACCGCTTCCTTGGCCTCCTTGTCGCCGGACTTCGCCTTCTTCTCCAGCGGGAGCACGCGCTTTTCGAGGCTATCGAGATCGGCGAGCATCAGCTCGGTCTCGATCGTCTCGATGTCGTCGACCGGAGAGACCTTGCCCTCGACATGGGTGATGTCGCCATCCTCGAAGCAGCGCACGACATGGGCGATGGCGTCGCATTCGCGGATATTCGCGAGGAACTGGTTGCCGAGCCCTTCGCCGCGGGAGGCGCCGCGCACCAGGCCCGCGATGTCGACGAAGGTCAGCCGCGTCGGAATGATCTCCTTGGAGCCCGCGATGGCGGCGAGCTGCTCGAGGCGCTCATCCGGCACGGCGACGTCGCCGACATTCGGCTCGATGGTGCAGAACGGGTAGTTCGCAGCCTGAGCTGCGGCCGTCTGCGTCAGCGCGTTGAAGAGGGTCGACTTGCCGACATTCGGCAGGCCGACGATTCCGCATTTGAAGCCCATGCTCGCCTGTTCCATTGCCCTCGGCGGTCAAGGCCGCTGCGGGGCGTGAAGCTTTGAAAGTTGCGGTCTTATTGGGGGGCTTGCGCGATAAAGACAAGAGCTGTGCGCCGAAGGACCGATGCGCCGTTCACGCGAACGTGCATGGCGGCCGGGTGGAGGCGGGTGCTGGATCGCGCGGCGCCACTTGCCTGCGCCGTTCGGAGCCTCGCCATGAACCGTTTTCGCTTCGCACTTGCCTTGTCGATGCTTGCTCTTGCCGGCGGAGTAGCCGTAGCGCAGACGCCGGGTACACGGCTACGCGGCACGGTCGAGCGCATGGAAGGCTCGACGCTGGAACTCAAGGCAGCCGATGGCCGGGACGTGAAGGTCGCGCTCGCGCCAGGCTTCTCGGTCGGCGGCGTGGTCGCAGCGAAGGCGACGGATATCGGCAAGGGCAGCTTCATCGGCGTCGGCGCCAAGCCGCAGCCGGATGGCACCTTGATGGCCGTGCAGGTTTTCATCTTCCCGGAGGCGATGCGTGGCACCGGGGAGGGGCATCGGCCCTGGGGCGTGCTGCCGGATGCGACCATGACCAATGCGACGGTGGCCGAGACGGTGTCGCGGGTCGACGGGGCCAATCTGGTGCTGAGCTATCCGGGCGGCGAGCAGAAGGTCGTGATCACTCCGGAAGCGACCATCCTGATGGCGGCGCCGGCCGAGACGAGCGAGCTGAAGCCCGGCGCGCAAGTCGCGATGACGGCGAGCCGGCAGACGGATGGCAGCTACAGTACGAGCCGCATTACCGTCGCGAAGGCTGGGGCGAAGCTGCCGCTCTAAAGCGATCAGTCCGCGGTCTTCTCGCCCAGGCGCTTCACGGCGCCGTGGCCGCGCGCATCCATGAAGAGATGCACCTTGTTCTGGAAACCGGCATCGTCATGCGCGGCCAGCACCTCGGCATGGTCGGCGCAGGAGCGGCAGAGATCCTCGACCCAGGGCTGCTCGGCCTTGCCGAAATCGTTCAGCACATAGGCGTGGACCAGCGCCTTGTCGCCGGGGTGGCCGATGCCCATCCGGACGCGGCGGTATTCGTTGCCGATGGCGGCGGTGGTGGAACGCAGGCCGTTATGCCCGGCATTGCCGCCGCCGAGCTTCACGCGCAGCTTGGCCGGCGGCAGGTCGAGCTCGTCATGGAAGACGATGACGTCGGCGGGCGCGATCTTGAAGAAGCGCGCGGCTTCGCCGATCGAGCGGCCGGACTCGTTCATATAGGTCTGCGGCTTGAGCAGAATGATCTTTTCGCCGCCGATGGTGGCTTCGCAGGATTCAGCCTGGAAGCGCGCGCGCCAGGGCGAGGCGCGGTGGAGACGGGCGATCTCCTCGACGGCCATGAAGCCGATATTGTGCCGGTTGCGGGCATAGCGCGCGCCCGGATTGCCGAGGCCGGCGAAGATCAGCATGGCGGGACTCCGGCAGGCCTTGTCAGCTAGATCATCGGCTTTGTCCGAAAACCGGGATCCACTTTTCGGGCCGATGCTCCAGGCATCGGATTCGTCCGAAAACTGGAAACTGCATTTCGGCCTGATGCCATAGCAAGACGGCCGGGAGGTCCCGGCCGTCTCGTTCGATCGGTGGCGTGAAGGCGGCGCCGTTCGGCGCCGGCTCATCAGGCCTTGGCTTCGGCCGGGGCCTCGGCCGCGGCGTCAGCAGCCGGCTCGGCCTCGACGGTCGGCGGAGCGATCGTGACGATCGTCGCATCCGAACCGACGGTCAGCTTGGCGCCGGCCGGCAGCTTGATGACCTTGGCTTCGATCTGGTCACCGATGTTCAGGCCGGCGACGGAGACCTCGAAGGCTTCCGGAATGTTCTCGGGCTCGACGGTGATTTCGAGGGTGTGCTCGACGAGCTGGACGAGACCGCCGCTCTTGACGCCCGGGCTCGACTCCTGGCCGACGACGTGGATCGGAACCTGGACCGTGACGGTCTGGCCCTTGGCGACGCGCAGGAAGTCGACGTGGATCGGGAAATCCTTGACCGGGTCGAGCTGGTAGTCGCGCGGGATGACCCGCTGCTTCTTGCCGCTGACGGTGATCTCGAAGATCGTGGTCAGGAAGTGGCCATTGAAAATGAGCTGGCGGGTCTTGTTGGCGTCGAGCGCGATGGCTTCGGGAGCAGCGCCCCCACCATAGATCACGGCGGGCGTCTGGCCCTGGCGGCGAACAGCACGGGCGGCCCCCTTGCCGACCTGTGCGCGCGCCGAAGCCTCGAGTTGCTTCACGGCGGTCATGTTAAGTGTCCTTGACGTTCAAAATGACAAGGCCGCCTCATGGCGGCCCATCGAGTTCGCGTCCAGAGCCTCCAAGGGTGTCAGCGGGACGCGAGGCCTGCTCATAGGCGAAAAGCGGCGCGATCTCAAGTCCCGCGATCCGGGCTCCGCTGCGTCAGGCGGCGTTCGCGACGGAGCCGCGGCGCGGTGCCTTTCCGTCCGGGGGCCGGCCGAAGCGCTGCAGCAGCTCGCGCACGAGCGGCGCGGGGACCGGCGGCGAATAGAGATAGCCCTGACCGAGGCGGCAGCCCATCTCCGCGAGGCGCTGGGCCTGCGACTGCGTCTCGATGCCCTCGGCGATCGTTTTCATGCCGAGCCGGCGGGCCATCGTCAGCAGGGATTCCACGATCGCACCGCTGCGCGCGCCGCTGTCGATGGCTTCGACGAATGAGCGGTCGATCTTGATGATGTCGATCGGGAAGTCGAGCAGATGGGTCAACGAGGCGAAGCCGGTGCCGAAATCGTCGAGCGCGACGGCGGTTCCGTTGGCACGTAGCGCCTCCATCGTGCGCGCGACGCCATCCTTGCGCCGGCCCATGAAGACCTGCTCGGTGATCTCGATGACGAGGCGCTGCATTGGGACCTCGGCCTTTTCCATGATCCTGCTGATCCGCTGTAGCAGGTCGCCCTTCTCGAAATCGGCCGCGGTCACGTTCAGCGCGACATGCTGGAAATGCACGCCCATCGCCTGCCATTCCGCCATGTCGGCGGCGATCGCCGTCAACATCCGCGTGGTGACGCGGTGGGCGATCTTGGGATCGAGCAGGGCTTCGTGGAATTCGTCCGCCGTTGCGATGCGGCCGTTGGGGAGGCGCATCCGGGCAAGTGCTTCGACGCCCACGATCTCGGCGGTGTCGAAACGGACGATCGGCTGGTAGCAGGGGACGATCCTGTCCTCATCGAGCGCGCTGTTGACGTCGTTCCGGACACGAATGCGATGCAGTATGGCGCTGCGCAACCGGCTCCGAAAACGGACATAGCGGCCTCGCCGGGTGCTCTTGGCGTGATAGAGCGCAAGGTCGGCGTTCTGGCGCAGCGTGTCGCTGTCATCCCCGTCCTCGCCGGCAATGGCTCCGCCGATCGTGACGCTCGGCAGGATGTTCTGGCCTTCATATTCGAGCGGGGCGGCGACCGCGATGAGCGCGGCCGCGGCCAGCTTGCGCAGCCGGGCCGAGCTGTCGCAATCAGGGACCAGTACGGCGAATTCGTCGCCGCCGATCCGGCAGGCCAGGCAGCCGGCCAGCGTCGCGTTCAGCCGGGCGCCGACCTCGGCGATCAGAACATCGCCGGCAGCGTGGCCGAGCGTATCGTTGATCGTCTTGAGATGATCGATGTCTATCAGCATCAGCCCATAGTGCCGGGAGCCGGCACTCATGGTCGCGATCGCGTCGTTGAACTGGGCCCGGTTCGGCAGCTTGGTCAGCGTATCGAAATAGGCGAGGCGATGGTTGCGGGCGCGCACCTCGTCATGCTCGATCGCGATGGCGCAGAGATGGACGCAGGTCGCGACGATGCGGCGTTCCACGGCGCGCGGCCCGCGCGCCTTCCTGAAATAGAAGGCGAAGGCGCCGACGACACGGCCATCCCGTGCCTTGATGGGCGTCGACCAGCAGGCGCGCAAGCCGAGCGGCAGCGCCAGCCCCTTATAGTCTTCCCATAGCGGATCGGTCGCGATGTCGGTGACCTCGACCGCCTCGCGACGATAGACAGCGGTTCCGCAGGAGCCAGCGCGCGGGCCTGCCCGCAAGCCGGCAACGGACGCGCTATAGTGTTCGGGAAGGCTCGGCGAGGCGAGGGGCTGCAGGCAACCGTGGTCGTCGACGACGAGCACCGAGCAGACGACGCCGCTGGAGATCGCCTCGGCGCGATGGCACAGGCGATCCATGCAGGCAGCGAGCGACTCTCCGCGTGCGATATCTTCGAGAATGTCGTTCTGCAGCGCCTGCAGGTGGCCGAATGTTCTGATCACGCGGTCGCCTACGGTAGTAACGTGTCGCCGACCAATGATATTATATCGAGTGCCTTAAAATCCAGTTGAGGCGGTGCCTCGAAATTTACCGGTAGGGATGCGTCTCAGACAGCCACGAGCCCCAGCCGCTCGTCGCGGCGGCGCAGCAGATACATCAACGGCAGCGCGATCAGCACCATCCAGGCCTTGCCGATGATCTGGCCGGCAAGGAAATCGAGGCTGCCGAAGGCGAGCTGAAGGAAGACGATCGAGTCGACCACGAGACCGGCGATGCCCGAGGCGAAGACGGCGGTCAGGAAGCGACGGCGTTGCAGCGGGGTATAGACCGCGAAATCGGCGAGTTCGGACAGCAGGAACGCCGTTGCCGAGGCAATCACGATCGAGGGCGGGGCAAGCCAGGCCGAAATCAGCGTGCCGGCCGCGATGGCGACAAGCCCGGCAAGGGCGCCGAGGCGGCGCTGGACGATGTCGCGCAGCACCAAGGCAAGACCGACCATGAGCACGCCGCTCGGCGCCATGATGCCGGGCCAGACCGGCACGAGGCAGGGGCCATTGGGCACGCAAACCGCGCCCGCATTGCCGATCAGCCAGTTGGCTGCCGGGATGGTGAGGCCGAACAGGATAAGCGCGATGGCGCCTTCGGTGAGGCGCTGCCGATCATTGGTCATAGGAAGGTCCGCTGTCGTCGGGTGCCGCCAGATAAGCCGCGAAGCCTTTTGCTCGCAAATCACATGCGGGGCAATGGCCGCAACCATAGCCCCAGCCATGCCGCGTCGTCCTGTCGCCGAGATAGCAGCTATGGCTCTCCTCGATGACGAGGTCGAGCAGGGCCTGTCCGCCGAGCTCGCGCGCAAGAGCGAAGGTTTGCGCCTTGTCGCGCCACATGAGCGGGGTGTGCAGCACGAGGCGGCGGTCGAGGCCGAGGCTCAAGCTCACCTGCATCGCCTTGATCGTATCGTCGCGGCAGTCGGGATAGCCCGAGTAGTCCGTCTCGCAGACGCCGAGCACGATGTGCTTGAGATTGCGGCGATAGGCTAAGGCGGCGGCGAAGGTCAGGAAGATCAGGTTGCGACCCGGCACGAAGGTGGTCGGCAAGCCGGTTTCCGCGAAGGCGATCTCGCTTTCGCGGGTCAGCGCCGTCTCGGAGATGGCGCCGAGTGCCTTCAGGTCGACGACATGGTCGGGGCCGAGCCGTTCGGCGTAGGTCGAGGCGAGTGCCGGCAGCTTCTCGCGGATCGCGAGGCGGCATTCCATCTCGACGCTGTGGCGTTGGCCGTAGTCGAAGCCGACGGTCTCGACCGCGTCGAAGCGGTCCAGTGCCCAGGCGAGCGCGGTGGTGGAATCCTGCCCGCCGGAGAACAGCACGAGGGCGCCCGATTTGCCCAAGTCGCGGACCTCAGTCGAACAGGCTGGAAACGCTGGTCTCGCTCGCCGTGCGCTCGATCGCCTCGCCCATCAGCCCGGCGATGGAGATGACGCGGATGTTGCGGGCGACCTTCACGGCCTCGGTCGGCATGATCGAGTCGGTGATGACCAGTTCCTTGAGCTTGGACGAGGCGATGCGCGCCACGGCCCCGCCCGAGAGCACCCCATGGGTGATGTAGGCGTAGACTTCCTTGGCGCCCTCGGCGAGCAGCGCATCGGCCGCGTTCACCAGCGTGCCGCCCGAGTCGACGATGTCGTCGATGAGGATGCAGGAACGGCCCTCGACGGAGCCGATGATGTTCATGACCTCGGACTCGCCCGGCCGATCACGACGCTTGTCGACGATGGCGAGCGGGGCGTCGATGCGCTTGGCGAGCGCACGAGCGCGGACCACGCCGCCGACGTCCGGCGAGACCACCATGGCGTTCTTCCACTCCAGCCGGTCCTTGATGTCTCGCGCCATCAGTGGGGCGCCGAACAGGTTATCGGTGGGGATGTCGAAGAAGCCCTGGATCTGGCCGGCATGGAGATCGAGCGTCAGCACGCGGTCGACGCCCGCATGGGTGATGATGTTGGAGACGAGCTTGGCCGAGATCGGCGTGCGGCCGGAGGCGCGCCGATCCTGCCGCGCATAGCCGAAATAGGGGATCACCGCCGTGATGCGCTTGGCCGAAGAGCGGCGCAACGCGTCCACGATGATCAGCAGCTCCATCAGGTGGTCATTGGTCGGGAAGGAGGTCGACTGGATGACGAAAACGTCCTGCCCGCGGACGTTCTCCTGGATCTCGACGAAGACCTCCATGTCGGCGAAACGCCGGACCGAGGCCCGCGCGAGCGGGATGCTGAGATGGTTGCAGATCGCTTCGGCGAGCGGCCGGTTGGAGTTACCAGCGACGACTTTAAAGTGAGAGGCCATGCCGTGGCGTACCGTCTGGACTGGAGGCCGCCGACCGATCGGCAGGCTTTGAGCGGGGCAGGAACCGGCCTCGCCGGCTCAATTCGAACGGCTCTTAACAGCGCGGTCGCACGGAGTCGACTGCTGCGCTGCAATATCGGCATGCAAATTCTATGACAGATTCACCGTCAGAGGCGTTTTCCCACAGCCGCCGAAGCGGTGCGGGTCGCACCGGCCTTGCCTGCGGCACCGGGAACCGGTGCGGCATCCGGCGGGATCGTGACGAGGAAACTCGCGATCGCGTCCATCGAATCGGATGCGGCCTTGGCGACAACGGTGCGATCGACGCCGGCCCAGGGATCGGAGCCGCCGCCGCGCTTGCCGAGGCTTTCACCCTGGACGCGTTGGGCACGCTGCTTGGTCGCGTCATAGACGTCCCAGACGAAGGCGAGCGCTGTCTGGCCGTCCTCGGTCGGTTGGGCCGTGAGATAGCCCTTCACCCGGAATCGGGCGGGTTTGTCGCCGGGGACGATCTCCATCCGGCGCTCGGCGGCGGCCTCATTGAGCAGGCCGGCGAAGCTGGTGGTGACGTCATCCGGTGCGCCAGAAATGCTCTGAACCGAGACGGGTATGCCCGGCGCATCGACGCGTGGTCTCGCTGCGGTCTGGGTGGTTTCCTGGCAGCCGGCGAGTGCCAGCGCGAAGACCGAACCCAGGGCGAGACCGCTCAAACGGTTGCTCATAACGCCTCCCCCTCTTTCAAGCCGTGGACCACTTCTTAAAGAATCCTTACGGGGGGTGTTCTAGGCTTAACGCAGCGCGAGGTCCAGATCAGGCAGATTGAGCGCTTCGGCGCCGTCCGCGCCGACCAGATAGGTCCGGCCGAGACACATGGCTGTTTCGCTGTCGGAATCCATCAGGATCATATGGGCGAACATCACCATGCCCGGCACGATCTCCCAGTCATTGGCCTCGTAGAACATCGGCCAATCCATCCAGGACGGCGTGAACTTGGCGCCGAGCGAGTAGCCGCAGGCGTTGAGCCGGTGCTGGCTGAGGCCGTGGTCATCGAAGACGCGGGCATGGGCGGCGAAGACGTCGCCTGCGGTGCGGCCGGGCCTGAGTTCCGCCTGGCAGGCGAGCAGAGCATCCTTGGCGGCCGCATGGTAGCTCCGGTGCAGTGGGTGAGGCTCGCCGACCACGACGGTTCGCATGATCGCGGCGTGGTAGTGCCGGTCGGCACCAGCGAATTCGAGGGTGATCTGGTCGTTCGCGTCGAGCCGACGGCGGCCGGATTTGTAACGGCAGAGCAGGGCGTCGCGGCCCGAGCCGATGATGAACTCGTTACCCGGATAGTCGCCGCCGCCGGCGAAGATCGCATTGTGCTGGGCGGCGAGGATCTCGCCCTCGTCGGCGCCAGCACGGATCGTATCGAGTGCGGCGCGGTCGGCGGCGTCGGAGAGCGCGGCGGCGCGGCGGACGTAAGTGATCTCCTCGGCCGATTTCACCGCGCGCAACCGGGTGACGATCAGCGAGGTGTCGATCAGATCAGCCTCATCGGCGAAGGCCGCCTCCAGCTTGCGGTAGTTCGAGGCGACGAGGCCGTAGGATTCGTACTCGACGCCGATGCGCTTGCCTGCAACGCCGAGATCGCGTGCCAGCGCCAGTAGATCGGCCGCCGGGTTGGCGTCGCGCCCATCCTTCCAGATGCGGATGTCCCCGATGTTCGATGTGTGCTGCGCCTGCCTGAGATCGGCCGAGCGCGTCAGCAGCGCCATGGTACCGTCGGCCCGGACGACGAGGCACTGGAAGAAGCAGAAGCCGAAAGTGTCGTATCCCGTCAGCCAGAACATCGATTCCTGCTGGAACAGGAAGAGCGCATCGAGACGCTCAGCCGCCATTGCGGAGAGCAGGGCCTGCCGGCGGCGGGCGAATTCGGCTGGGGTGAAGTGCAAGGCCATGATGGGCTACTCCCTCGGACGGGCGCCATGTGAGCGCGGCGCGAGGCTGCGAGCAAGCGTCGCGGTCTCGCCTTTCGATTGCGGCGCTCGCCTGCGCTCCCTATAGGCTTGTGAAACAGCGTTTCGCCTGAAGGCGGGAGAGAGCCATGGTCAGCACCAGCAGCCGCATCCTCGACGACATCGCCCGCCTCGCCACCGATGCGGCCGGCGCCGCGCAGGGCGTGCGCCGCGAGGTCGAGACCGTGGTGAAGACGCAGATCGAGCGGCTGCTGCGCGATCTCGACGTCGTCACCCGCGAGGAGTTCGAGGCGGTGCGCGAGATGGCGCTGATCGCCCGCGAGGAGAACGACAAGCTCTCCGCCCGGCTCGCCGCGCTGGAAGAGAAGTCGGCGAAGTCCTGACCGTCTCCACAGCCAAGTGCTGTGGACAGCCCTTCGGGGGGATTGAGTCGGGCGACCGAATCCGCGGAGCTTCGCCGCTGTGTTGGGAGCGTCACAGCGCCTGCGCTATCGTCGGTGGAAAGAATTGATTCGTCGGCTGGATTTACTGTCCGCCCGATGGACGGGAATGCCCCTCCCGGGGCGTTCCGGAGGTGAGTTGCGTTCCTCAGGCTTTCCAGTCGCCGTGTTCCTCTTCTCGAACGCGCCGGGGCGCCAGCTCCGGAAGGTGGGCCCCAGGGCATGATGGATCTCGATATGGATGCCGACCCGGATCGGCCTTCCAACCCGCTTGACCTCTTCGAACGCCTCGCTTCCCTCAACGATTGGACCTTCGACCGCGACAGCGAGGACGAGCTCTCGGTCGCCGTCACGGGCGGCTGGTCCGACTACCATGTGGCGATCACCTGGCTTGCCGAGGTGGAGGCGCTGCATATCGCCTGCGCCTTCGACCTCAAGGTGCCGGAGCGGCGGCGTGGTGAGGTGCTGCAGCTCGTCAGCCTCGTCAACGAACAGCTCTGGCTCGGCCATTTCGACCTCTGGAGCAGCGAGAGCGTGGTGATGTACCGCCATGCGCTGCTGCTCTCCGGCGGCGCCGAGCCGACCGAAGAGCAGGCCGCAGCTCTCGTCCGCAGCGCCGTCGAGGCCTGCGAGCGCTACTATCAGGCCTTCCAGTTCGTTGTCTGGGCCGGCAAGACGGCCAAGGAAGGCATGGAAGGTGCCATCCTGGAGACGGCGGGCGAGGCCTGAGCGGCGGGTGACGCGCCATGGCCGGGCTTGACCCGGCCAGCCCTTGCGGGTTCTGGTCCCCGGATGCCCGGCGCATGCGCCGGGCATGATGCTCCCCGTTTCAGCCTTCGCGAGGCCGCCATGTCGAACGCCCTTCCGCAATCGCTCGTCCTGATCGGCGCGGGCAAGATGGGCGGCTCGATGCTGGAGGGCTGGCTGCGCATCGGCATCGATCCGGCCAGCATATCCCTGATCGACCCCAAGCCTTCCGACGACATGGTCGAGCTCGCCAATGAGCGGGGCATGAAGCTCAACCCCTCGGCGAAGGACATCCCCGCTGCCGAAGTGGTGGTGCTCGCGACCAAGCCGCAGATGCTCGACACGGCCGCGCCCGCGGTGCAGGCCTTCATCCATCCGAAGACGCTGCTGATCTCGATCCTCGCCGGAAAGACGCTGGGCGATCTCGCGGCGCGGCTGCCGAATGCGGCGGCGATCGTGCGCGCCATGCCGAACCTGCCGGCCTCGGTGCAGCGCGGCGCGACGGGCGCCGCGGCGGGCAAGGGCGTGAGTTCCTCGCAGCGCGCCACGGCCGATGCGCTGCTGCGCAGCATCGGCGCCGTCGAATGGCTCGATGACGAGCGGCTGATCGATGCGGTGACGGCGGTGTCCGGCTCCGGGCCGGCCTATGTCTTCCATCTGGTCGAATGCCTTGCCGCCGCCGGGGTCGAGGTCGGTTTGCCGGCCGATGTCGCCGAACGTCTGGCGCGGGCGACGATCGAGGGGGCAGGAGAGTTGCTGTTCCAGTCGCCGCTAGCGCCCGCGACACTGCGACAGAACGTGACCTCGCCGGGCGGCACCACGGCCGCCGCCCTCGAGGTGCTGATGGCCGATGACGGGCTGAAGCCGCTGATGCGAAAGGCCGTTGCTGCGGCGCGGCGCCGCGCTGAGGAGCTTTCGGGCTGAACGGCCTTCCACCCGCCACGATACGGGCCTAACCTCCTCTCGTTGCGTCGCGAAGCGAGAGGAGCCTTCTCATGGCCCGCAAACCCGTTGCCCCGCAGACCGAACCCGCCGCGCCGGCCGCAGATCCGCGCAAGCGCGCGATCGAGGCGCTGATGCGGCTCGCCGCCAGCCAGCCCTGGGAACAGATCGAACTCTCCGAGATCGCCGCCGAGGCGGGACTGACGCTTGCTCAGCTGCGCGGTCTCTTTCCCTCGAAGCTCGCCATGCTCGGCGGGCTGACGCGCATGGTCGATGACGCCGTGCTCGCTGGCTCTGTCGACGACCTGATGGGTGAGCCCTTCAAGGAGAGGCTGTTCGATCTCGTCATGCGACGCCTCGATGCGCTAGCGCCGTACAAGGCTGGCCTGCGCAAGATTGCTCCGGTGATCCGTCGCGACCCGCTGGCGCTGGCGGCACTCAATCGCGGCGCGATCAACTCCTGGCGCTACATGCTCGCCTCCGTCGGCATCCCGACCGAGGACGGTCTCGGCCATGTGCGCGTGCAGGGGGCGGTGGTGCTGATGGCGCGGGTTTCGGAGGTCTGGCTCGATGACGACGAGCCGGAGCTGTCGAAGACCATGGCGGGGCTCGACCGCGAGCTCAAGACGGCGGGACGCATCATGGCCCGCGTCGAGGATGTCCATCGGCTGACCGCGCCACTACGCGGGCTTGCGCGGGCGATCTGCTCGGGCCGACCGCTGAAGGTGCGCCGCCGCGAGCGCGCTTCGGAGCGCGGCGAGGATAATGAGGATTACGCTCCGGCGATGTGAGGCCGAGCAACCGGCAGCTACGCCGGACAGCGCAAGTTACCGCAGCGCGTCGTCGTTTCGGGATGGATCTTCGGGTTCGGACCGGGGTTGCGGCGCGCCTTTCTATGCGGGCCCCGCATGTCTTCCGACGAACCGACAACTCCCTCAGAGTCAACCAATAGGGAACAGGCAGTAAGAGCCTTGATCTAGCTCAATTGCGTAGAAGAAATGCGACCAAAAAGAGTTTTTATTAAGTGTGTTTTAAGTCCGCCCGGCCAAGAACAAGAAACCTCTCTCCGGCGTAGGACGTTCGTATGTCGTTCTTTAAGCAGCTTGCTACCTTGTCGATCAGCCGATCCTTCGGCCTGATCGCGATCCTGGCGGCGTTGATCGCCGTCGGCAGCGTCGGCTACAGCCTGAATGTCGCCCATAGCCAGATGATCGCGCTGAAGCGCGCCGAGATGCAGAATCTCGTTGAAGCGGCCGCAGCAACGGTCAAGGGCTATATTGCACGCGTCGAGTCCGGAGAGCTCAAGGAAGAAGATGCGAAGAAGATGGCGATGGACGCCATCGGCAATGCGCGCTTCGACGAGGGAAATTACTATTTTATCGTCAACTATGACGGCATCAGCGTCCTGCATGCCAACAAGAAGATCCAGTCGACGGACATGAAGCCGCTCAAGGACGCGGACGGCAAGTACTTCGTCCAGGACATGGTCGCGCTGGTCAAGGCGAAGGGCGAAGGCTTCCTGGACTATGGCTGGCTCAAGGCCGGCGACAAGGAGCCCTCCCTCAAGATCTCCTACGTCATCGGCCTGCCGAAGTGGCAGTGGCTGGTCGGCTCGGGCTTGCATGTGCAGGACGTCGACGCGGCTTTCTCCGAGATGGTCCTTGGCGTTGCCAAGGTCCTCGTTCCACTCGGCCTGATCATGCTGGGTCTCGTGATCCTGTTGAGCCGCCGCGCTTCGGGCATGCTGAATTCGCTGCGGGGCGCGATGGATCGTCTCGCTGCCGGCCATCTCGACACCGAGATCGCCCATCAGGAGCGCGCCGATGAGGTCGGCTCGATGGCCCGCGCGCTGGTCATCTTCCGCGACGCGGCCATCGCCAAGGAAGCGATGGAGGCCGACAAGCTGCGTGTCGAGGAAGAGGCTGCGGGTCATCGCACCGCGGCCGATGGCGAGCGCCGCCGCAACGAGGCCGAGCGCACCGAGCAGGCGCGCGTGCAAGCCGGCGTGGTGCATGCCCTCGGCCAGGGCCTCGAGCATCTCTCGGCCGGGGATCTGACCTACCGGATCGAAGAAGCTTTCACCTCGGAGTACGTGAAGCTGAAGGACGACTTCAACACCGCTATCGGCAAGCTGCAGGACGCGATGCGCCAGATCGCGACCAACACCGAGAGCATGAAGGCGGGCTCGAACGAGATCAGCCAGGCGGCTGACGATCTCGCCGGCCGCACCGAGCAGCAGGCCTCCTCGGTCGAGGAGACCGCCACCGCGCTGGACGAGCTGACCGCCACCGTGCGCCAGACGGCCGAGAGCGCGCGCCTCGCCAACCAGGCGACGGAGCAGGTCAAGACCGAGGCCGAGCAGTCGACCGGCATCGTGCGCGACGCGGTGACTGCAATGGGCGGCATCGAGAAATCGGCGCAGGAGATCTCGCAGATCGTCGGCGTGATCGACGAAATCGCCTTCCAGACCAACCTGCTCGCGCTCAACGCCTCGGTCGAGGCGGCGCGTGCGGGCGATGCCGGCAAGGGCTTCGCGGTGGTCGCGTCCGAGGTGCGGGCGCTGGCGCAGCGCTCTGCCTCGGCGGCCAAGGAGATCAAGACGCTGATCGACGCTTCGACGATCGAGGTCGAGAAGGGCGTGGCGCTGGTCGACCAGACCGGCGAGGCGCTGCAGCGCATGGCCTCCGAGATCACCCGCGTCACCGGCCTCGTCGCCGAAATCGCGGGCGCGGCGCAGGAACAGGCCTCCGGTCTCCAGGAGGTCAACTCGGCAGTCGGCGAGATGGATCAGGCGACTCAGCAGAACGCCGCCATGGCCGAAGAGTCGACCGCTGCGGCGCATTCGCTGTCGCAGGAGGCTGACCGCCTCGCCGCGCTGGTCTCCCGCTTCCAGGTCGGTGGTGATGTTGGCGGCCTGAAGGCGATGGCCCGCACCATGCAGGCTGCGATCGCGCCGGCAGCTGCGCCGCGGGCGGCCGCGCCGCGTGCCAGGGCCTATGCTGGTGGCGGCGGTGCCGCGCTGAAGCACGACGACAAGGGCTGGGCAGAGTTTTGAGCGTCTCCCCTGAGCCTGCTGCGCCGATCGGCTTCGACGACTTTCTCAAGGTCGACATTCGTGTCGGCACGATCGTCGAAGCCGAGCCTTACCCGGAGGCGCGCAAGCCTGCGCTCAAGCTGGTCATCGATTTCGGCGGCGAGATCGGCCGCAAGAAGTCCTCGGCCCAGATTACGAAGCATTACCGGCCCGGGGATCTCCCGGGCCGTCAGGTTCTCGCGGTGGTGAATTTCCCGCCGCGGCAGATCGGCAAGTTCCTCTCCGAAGTGCTCACGCTCGGTCTGCCGGACGCCGATGGCGAGGTGGTTCTGATCGGCCCTGGCCAGCCTGTGCCGGATGGCGGGCGGCTCTACTAAGCAGCGACTCTGGCGCTCCAGATGCCGGTATGGAGCGTGGTCGGCGCGTAGTCCGGCCCCGACCAGCGCAACGGCAAGGCGTTGGTGCGGCGCCAGCCACGAGCGACCCGAAAGCGCCAGAGGCGTTCCGCTCCGTCCAGAGCGGCGAGCTCAGGCCCCTTCCAGACGATCTCCACTGTCCCCTGCAATTGCAGCGTCGTTCCAGTCGCGAAGTTGATGAAGAGCAGGCCAGCGCGCGGCTCCTGCATCAGGTTTCCCAGCGTGTTGAAATAGTTGTTGCCGGCGAAATCCGGCACCGTCAGCACGTCGCCATCGATACGGACAAAGCCGGGGCGACCGCCGCGATGCGAGACATCGACCCCGCCGTGCTGCTGCTGCGTATCCACGGCGCTGGCGATGAAGAACGTATCGGCGCCCGCGATCAGCGATCTGGCCGCTTCATCGAGACCGGACAATTCCTCCATCTTTGCGGGTTGTTCGACACTATCCGGCCTGCGCTCCCGAACCTGGATGTATTTCGCGCAGTTGCCGAAGCTCTGCGCGACCGCGACGGTAAAGCCGGTTGTGCCGACGGTGGCGATCCTGCCGTTGGCGCGGTTGCGCCGACGGGATTCGAGTTCGAGCCCGAGCAAGCCGATGGGCTGGCCGGGGCTGAATGCGCTGGCTGCAGGATCGGCCTGATCCGGCAGGGCGTCGATCCAAAGGGTGTTGGCGTCAGCGCTCGTGGCGAACCCCGGCGAGCCCGTCAGCGCCGTCGCCAGCGGCCAGCCACTGCTATCGAGCACACCGGCGAAGAGCCAGGGCAGGCGGTTAAAGAAGACCCTGTGCTGATCCGGCATGAAATTGCGGATGCCGCCGCCATGCGAGACGGCGCCCGCCAGCGCCTGTGCGGCGAGTTCGCCTTCGTGAAAGGGTCCGTCAAGCGGCATCGGCTTCCTCCGGCTCTGGCAGGGGTGAAGGCGGGATCGGCTTGAAGAAGGGCAAGGCCTCGATACGGGCAAGCCATTGGCGGATGGCCGGATAGGGCTCCAGCGAGATGCCGCCTTCGGGCGCATGGGCGATGTAGGAATAGCAGGCGAGATCGGCCAGCGTGGGATGGATGGCGGCGAGGAAATCGCGGCTCGCGAGATGCTGCTCCACGAAGGGGAGCAGCCGCGCTGCGACACGCCTGGCCCGGACCTTGTCGTCCTCCAGTCCGAACTGCACGATCATCCGCGCCATGGCCGGGCCGTGCATGACCTCACCGGCGGCGATCGAGAGCCAGCGCTGGACGAGAGCGGCACTGACAGGATCGTCCGGCAGCCAATGGCTTTCTGGCGCATAGCGCTTCACCAGGTAGACCATGATTGCGTTGCTGTCGGCGAGCGTCACAGCGCCGTCCGCAAGGACGGGAATCTGGCCGAGCGGATTGAGTTTTCGGAAGGCATCGCCCTGGCGGACCCCAGCCGGGGCCGGCTCGAAGCGATAGGGAAGGTCGAGCGCACGCAGAAGCAGCTCGACGCGGTGGGCGTGGCCCGAAAGCGCGGTGCCGTGAAGCGTGATTTCGGCTGATGGCATGGCGATGACCCCTTTGATCGCCAAAATATGGTTGTTTCGACTTTCGAGCGAAATCTGCTAGCACTAGAACTCAGAATTCCAGTTTTTGAAACGATGCCATGGACCGGATCGAGGAGCTGGCCATCTTCGTTGCGATCGTCGATGCCGGCAGCCTCGCCGGAGCGGCGCGACGTCTGCGCCGTTCGCGACCGGCTGTGACGCGCGCGCTTGCGGCTCTCGAGGAGAGGGTCGGCACGCAGCTGATCGCTCGCACGACGCGGCGGCTGACGCCGAGCGATGCCGGCCGGGAGCTTGCGACAACGGCCCGGCGTCTCGTCGCGGATTATGAGGCCGCGATCGGCATGGCCGCCGCCGAGCCGGTGAGCGGGCTTCTGCGGATCACGGCGCCGCTCGCCTTCGGCCGGCGGCATGTGACGCCGCTGGTCTCGGAATTCCTCGATCGTTATCCGCAGGCCCAGGTCGAGATCGTGCTGGCGGATCGCAATCTGGATTTGATCGAGGAGGATCTGCACCTCGCGATCAGGATCGGCCCCTTGCCGAATTCGGGCTTCCTGATGCGCAAGGTCGGCGAGGTGAGGCGTGTTCTGGTCGCGGCCCCGTCCTATCTGGCGCGCTGCCCACCTTTGCGCCGCCCGGCCGACATCGCCGCGCATGAGACGATCGCGAGCGTCGCTGCCGGCCAGACCATGCGCTGGCGCTTCGGCGGGCCGCGACAGGGCAGTGCGGTGGTGCTGACGCCACGGCTGATCGTCAACGAGATCGAATCGGCGCTGATCGCGGCAAGGGCAGGGCGGGGGCTGACGCGGGCATTGTCCTATCAGGTGGCCGATGATCTCGCGGCCGGCACCCTGATACGCTTGCTGCCCGAGTTCGAGCCGCCGCCGCTACCTGTCCAGCTCGTGCTACCCGGCGGGCGCCATCCGCCGCCACGGGTGCGCGCCTTCATCGACCATGCCGTCGAGAGGCTGCCGCAGCTCGCGCCGATCGCGCCCGGCTGAGTCCTTGCGCAAGGCAGGCCGCCCCGCTCAGACCGGCAGCCGGACCGTCGCCCGCAAGCCGCCGAGCGGGGAATCGCCGAGCATGATGTCGCCGCCATGGGCGCGGGCGATGTCGCGGGCGATGGCGAGGCCGAGGCCGGTGCCGCCACCATCGACATTGCGGGCCTCGTCGAGCCGGAAGAAGGGGCGGAAGACATCCTCGCGCTGATCGAGCGGGATGCCGGGGCCGTCATCGTCCACCATCACGATCAGGTAGCGCGCATCATGGGTGGCGCGGATCGCGATGCGGTCGCCGTAGCGGGCGGCGTTCGAGACGAGGTTGGTCATGAGGCGGCGGAAGGCATCCGGGCGGATCACCACCAGCGGGTCGCCGACGACTTCGAGCTCGGTCTGGTGGCCGTGTCGTTCGGCGTCGGACTTCAGGTCTTCGAGCAAGGCGCGGATGTCGGTCTCGACGGCGGTCTCGCCGGCGTCGCCTCGGGCGAAGGCGAGATAATCCTCGAGCATGCGGCTCATCTCGTCGACATCCTTCTCCAGCGCCTCGATCTCGCCGGAGCGTTCCATCAGCGCTAGCGAGAGCCGGAAGCGGGTGAGGATGGTGCGCAGATCGTGGCTGACGCCGTTCAGCATCGTGGTGCGCTCGCCGATGGAGCGCTCGACGCGCCGCTTCATCTCGATGAAGGCGTTGCCGGCGCGGCGGACCTCGCGGGCGCCGCGCGGGCGGAACTCCATCTCGCGGCCTTTGCCGAAGGCTTCCGCCGCGTCGGCAAGCCGGAGGATCGGCCGAATCTGATTGCGCAGGAAGAGCACGGCGATGGTCAAGAGGATCAGCGAAGTGCCGATCATCCAGAGCAGGAAGATGTGGCTGTTGGAGGCATAGGCCGCATTGCGCCGCGTCAGGATGCGCATCACATCCTTGCCGAGCTTGATGCGGATCTCGATGAGGCTGGAGCGGCCGACCGTATCGAGCCAGAAGGGGCGGGCGACCTGCTGGCTGAGCTCGGTCGAGAGCGCATTGTCGAGCAGTGAGAAGAAGGGACGCGGGCCCGGCGCCGGCAGGTCGGAATCGGGGATGATGTCGAGATCCATGCCAAGCCGCTCGGCCGCGATGCGCGACAGCGTCGCGGTGTCGGCGTCCTGCGGATAGCTCTCATAGACGTCGATCAGCATGGCGATATCGGCGGAGACGGCCGAGGAGAGCCGCTGCGTCACCGTCTGCCAGTGCCGCTCCATGAAGACATAGGCGATGACCGATTGCAGCAGCACCACCGGCGCGATGACGATCACCAACGCGCGCGGATAGAGCCCCTTGGGCATATAGCGCGAGACGATCTGCAGCGGCCGGCCGATGCTTCGCAGCGCCGGCCGCAGGGCCTGGGCGAGCCAGATGCGTGCCTGCTCCGTCATGGCGCCAACGCGACCAAGCGCGGCTGCGGCGAAGCGCAACGCCGGCTGGCCTCTCCTGCCGTGCAGCTGGGTCACGTCCTGTCCGTCACAAGCCTGTAGCCGACGCCACGCACGGTCTGGAGATAGAGCGGGTCGGCGGGATCGCGCTCGATCTTGCGGCGTAGCCGGTTCATCTGCACGTCGACGGTGCGGTCATTGGCGGCGGAGCCCTGCGCGGCCAGCTCCTCGCGCGGAACGACCTCGCCGGCGCGCTCCGACAGCGCGGTCAGGATCTCGCGCTCGCGCTCGGTCAGCCGGATGGTTTCGTCGCCCTTGTGCAGCTCGCCGCGGGCGAGCCCGTAGATGAAGGGGCCGAAGCGGACGAAATCCGGCCGTGTGCCGGACTGGGCCGGCTCGACCACCAGCGTGCGCTTGAGAATGTTGCCGAGGCGCAGCAGCAGCTCGCGCGGCTCGAAGGGCTTGGCGAGATAGTCGTCGACGCCGATCTCGAGGCCGTTGATGCGATCCTTGCCGTCGGCCCGGGCGGTCAGCATCAGGATCGGAACGGCGGAAGCGCTGCGGAAGCGGCGGGCGAAGTCGAAGCCGTTTTCGCCGGGCATCATCACATCGAGCACGATCGCGTCGAAGACGAGGTGATCGAGGCGGTTGTCGGCGTCAGCAGCGTTCGCCGCAGTGGTGACGCGATAGCCGTTGTCGCCGAGAAAGCGGGCCAGCAGGTCGCGCAGACGCCGGTCGTCATCGACGACGAGGATGTGCGGAGCCTCGTCGGGGAGGGGCTTGCGGGCCGGCTTCGCCAGGGCCTCGGTCGCGATCATCCAAGCTCCTTATCGTCACGCGCCCGCGTGCCGGGCGGGCTCGCAGTGCCATCGACCCATAGCACAACGCATCGGGTCGGTCGCCGTCAGGGCTTGCCGAGAAGGCGCTCCACCTTCGGTCGCTCGGACGGATCGATCAGGGCGAAGAGATACTGCGCCGCGGTCGCGGCAGCTTCGGGGCCGACGCCTTCCAGCGCGCGGTTGATGCGCTCGGCCTGCAGGCGCACGAGCCTGAGCGCCAGATCCTGGCCCGCGGCGGTGGTGTGGAGATGGCGCTGGCGCTTGTCCAGCCGGCCGGTGCGCTGCTCGATATAGCCTTTCTCCACCAGCTCCTTGAGCACGCGGTTCAGGCTCTGCTTGGTGATCTGCAGGATGTCGAGCAGCTCGGCGATGGTGAGCCCCGGCCGCCGCTGCACGAAATGCAGCACCCGGTGATGGGCGCGGCCGAAACCGTAGTCGGCGAGGATGCGGTCGGGGTCGCCGACGAAGTCGCGATAGGCGAAGAACAGCAGCTCGATCAGGTCATGCGGCACGGCTTCGGTCGAGGACCGCGGTGAGGCAATTTCGGGATCGGGGCGTACCAGGGTCAAAAGCTGCTCCAAAAATTTAGGTAAGCCTTATTGACATATCTCAGACGGAAGATTACCGGTCAAGCGCGTCGGGCGAACGATTATTTCAAAGTCGCTCGTTGAGGTGCAGCTTTTGACCCGTCCTTGCGTTGCGGGAGAGGCTGTGCCGAAGTCCGACGCGGTAAGCACCCAGGAGAAGGTCCCATGTCAGTCATTCCTTTCGACCAGCGCGACGGCGTCATCTGGTTCGACGGCAAGCTCGTGCCGTGGAAGGACGCGAAGATTCACGTACTGACCCACGGGCTCCATTATGGTTCCTGCGTGTTCGAAGGCGAGCGCTCCTATGACGGTGTGATCTACAAGTGCACCGAGCATACCAAGCGTTTCCACAAATCGGCCGAGATCATGGATTTCACGATCCCTTATTCGGTTGCCGAGATCGACGCTGCCAAATATCTCTGCCTCAAGGAGAACGGCCTCAAGGATGCCTATGTCCGCCCCGTGGCGTGGCGCGGCTCGGAGATGATGGCCGTCTCGGGCATGAACAACACGATCCATACCGCGATCGCGGTCTGGGAGTGGCCGAGCATGTTCGACATGGCGCAGAAGCTGAAGGGCATCCGCCTGGACGTCGCCGATTATCGCCGGCCCGACCCGGCTTGCGCGCCGGTCCATGCCAAGGCCGCGGGCCTCTACATGATCTGCTCGCTCTCGAAACATAAGGCCGAGCGCGGCGGTTATGCCGACGCGATGATGCTCGACTGGGAAGGCAATGTCGCCGAATGCACCGGCGCCAACATCTTCTTCATCAAGGACGGCGTGATCCATACTCCGCTCGCCGACCGCTTCCTGAACGGCATCACCCGCCAGTCGGTGATCGATCTGTGCAGGCAGCGCGGCTTCGAGGTGGTGGAGCGCCGCATCCGGCCGGAGGAGCTCGAGGGCTTCAACGAGTGCTTCATCACCGGCTCGGCCGCCGAGGTGACGCTCGTCTCCGAGATCGGCCCCTACAACTTCGTCACCGGCAATATGGGCCGGGTGATCATGGAAGACTATTCGGCAGCGGTGAAGCCGACGTCGAAGGCGGCGTAAGCCGCTAGGGACTCTACAAGCAGCCGTCCTTCCGGGGCATGCCGCAAGGCATGGACCCGGAAGCGGCGATCGCTGAGGGTGGCTACCGCCGCCTAGTTGCCCACGCTCCTGAACAGCTCGATCCAATCGTCGCCGGGGATAAGGCGGCATTGGCCCATCGCGCTGAGTTGCAGCACCGCGAAATAGGCGCCGTTCCAATTATAGGATCCCGAGGTGCCGCAATCGCCGATGCCGCGGCCCTTGGCGAAGAACATCACACGCCCCGTCTTCGGGTCGAAATCGGCGTTGACCAGCTCGTTGTCGCGGCTGCCTTCGAACTCGGCGGGCTTCGCCTTCCTGACATCGCGCTCGGGCACCATCCAGAACTGGCTTGAGACATTATATGCGCCGCGCGAGCAGGCTACGACGACCAGCTGAGTGGTCTCGTAAAGGGCAAATGCACCATCGGTGTCGGTGAAGCCGCCGGGAATATCCTCGCAGGAATCGGGCGAACGCCGGTTCAGTTCCTTGCGCATCGCCTTGACCAGGGCCACCGACTGAGCCTTCGTCAGGGGCTTGCCGATGGCCGGCTTCGTCGGAATCGCGGGAAGCGCCGGAGCCGGTGGGACGGAACCTGCCGCGCCCTTGCGAATGAGGGCGCTCGCTGTGTTCAGCCGCTTCTGCTGCTCGTCGATCCAGAGCATGGCCGCGACGGAGCCGGCGAGCGAGAGCTTCTGGCTCTGGCCATCCCGCTTCAGGGTCAGAGCCGTCGCCTTGCGGGCGCCCGCGATGAAAGCCTCGATCTCCGTCGGTCCAAGCGCGATCTCGGCGGTTTCGCCGTCGCTGCTGCTGGCTGAAAAACGGTGACCCGCGGTTGGGAAAGGGGCACCGTCGAGCGCGAGCTCGATCTCGAAGCTGGGCTTCAGCTTTTCCCTCCGCAGCTTCAGGGTGAGCTTCGGAGCGCCGTCCGGCCCAGCCGGCCGATCGAGCCGGAGATAGGCGACGTTTTCATCGCCTTCATCCGGCAGCGAGAGAGCGGTGCAGCTCTTCGTGTTGTCGCAGCCCGCGATCCAGTCGCGAAACGTCTTCATCTCGCCGATCTGGGCCTGTGCCGGCATCATCAGCGCCAACAACACGGCGAAGGTGCCGAGCCCCGCTTCAACTCCAGCGCTGCGCCGCATCGTCGTCCTCAGCCTTGGCCTCGACCCAGCCGCCGAGCGTGCCGTCGGCGCGGTGCTCGCGCTTCCAGAACGGGGCGCGGGTCTTGAGATAGTCCATCATGAAATCAGCGGCCTCGAAGGCGGCGCGACGATGAGCGGAAGCCGCGAGCACCAGCACGATCTGCTCGCCCGGCCGGATCAGCCCGTAGCGATGGATCGCGACGAGGCCCATCAGCGGCCAGCGCGTCGCGGCCTCGTCGGCGACGCGGCCGATCTCAGCCTCTGCCATACCGGGATAGTGCTCCAGCTCGAGGGCTGAAAGCGTGCCGCTTTCGTCGCGGCATAGCCCGATGAAGGAGACGACGGCGCCGATATCGGCGCGACCGATGCTCAGTGCGGCGATCTCGTCCGAGAGGTCGAAATCCTCGCGCTGGATGCGGATAAGGGGAGTCATGGCCGGCCTCAGCCGCCGGTCATCGGCGGAAAGAAAGCGATCTCACGGGCATCGCCGAGCGGAGCATGCGGCTTGGCGTGGACATGGTCGAGCGCGGCGCGAACCACCGCCTCATTGGCGAAGGCTTCCTGATAGCCTTCTCCACGCGCCTTCAGCCAACGCACGAGATCGGCCACCGTCGCCAGATCGGCGGGGATGTCGAGAGTTTCCTCGGGCAGGCCGACGCGCTCGCGCACCCAGGCGAAATAGACGATGCGGACCGGCCGGGTGCCGGCCGCCGCCATAGCCGTTGCTGTGCTCATGACAAGGTCTTCATGGCATGCGCTCGTCCTGCTCGACGAGGTGGCGGATGCCGGCGTTGAAATAATCCCAGCCGGTGTAGATCGTCAGGCCCGCGGCCGCCCAGAGCAGGACGACGCCGATCATCGTGTTGCCAGGCAGGACCTTGTCGCCGGCCGGACCCGCGATGAGGAAGCCGAGCGCGAAGAGCTGCGCCGTCGTCTTCCATTTCGCGACCTTGCTGACGGGGACGCTGACCTTGAGGTCGGCCAGGAACTCGCGCAGGCCCGAGACCAGAATCTCGCGGCAGAGGATCACGATCGCGGCCCAGAGCGTCCAGCCCTCGATCTGGCCGGTATAGACCAGCATCAGCAGCAGGGCGGCGACGAGCAGCTTGTCGGCGATCGGATCGAGCATCCGGCCGATCGCGGATTGCTGGCTCCAGGCGCGGGCGATGTAGCCGTCGAGATAGTCCGTGATGGCTGCGAGCGTATAGATCGCCAGGGCGAGCCAGCGCATCCAGTCGTCGCGCGGCCAGAACAAGATCGCCACCAATGCGGGGATCGCCAGGATCCGGCCGTAGGTGAGAAGGTTGGGCAGCGACCAGGGGCCCCGCCGCCTGATGGCGTCTGGAAGAATCGTCACGTCGAGCACCAAAGCAATCCGGTCGTCGCAGCGTCAACACGCAAGACCGTGAATGTGGCAGAAGTGTCAAGCATCGTGAAAGAAATCATGGACTGCCTTGGCGGTCGCCGCATTGACGCCGGGCGTGCGCATGAGGTCGTCGAGCTTGGCGCGCTGGATCGCCTTCACCGTGCCGAAATGCAGCAGCAACGCCCGCTTTCGCGAGGGGCCGATGCCGGGAATCTCGTCGAGCGGGTTCTTCATCGTCTCGCGCTTGCGCTTGGCGCGATGCGTGCCGATGGCGAAGCGATGTGCCTCGTCGCGCAGTCGCTGGATGAAATAGAGCGCCGGATCGCGCGGCTGCAGCTTGAAGGGCTCGCGGCCGGCCATGTGGAAGGTCTCGCGCATGGCGTTGCGGTCGGCGCCCTTGGCGATGGCGACGAGCGGGATGTCGGCGGCGTTGAGTTCCGCCATGATCTTGCGTGCCGCCTCGAACTGGCCCTTGCCGCCGTCGACGATGACGAGGTCGGGCCGGGAGGGGAACCCATCCTCGTCCTTGCGTGGTTTTGCCGCCTTGCGGCTTTTCCCGCGCGGACCCTCATCCTGAGGAGCGCCGTCGGGCTTGTCTTGAATGATGCTGGTCGAGGCTCCGTCGTCCGCTGGAGCATCCTTCGACACGGCCGCCAGCGCAGCCCCCTCGGGAGGAGGGTTCAGCAAGATTCCCTCTTCCTTCGCCAGCTTCGCGAAGCGCCGCGTCAGCACCTCACGCATCATGCCGAAATCGTCGCCGGCAATGGTGTCGGTCGAGATGTTGAAGGTGCGGTACTGGTTCTTCACGAAGCCTTCCGGCCCCGCAACGATCATGCCGCCGACCGCGTTCGTGCCCATGATGTGCGAGTTGTCGTAGACCTCGACCCTGCGCGGCGCCGTCTCCATGCCGAAAGCCGTACCGAGCGCGGCGAGCAGCGATTGTTGCCCGGCGTTTTCGGCGAGCTTGCGCGAGAGCGCCTCATAGGCGTTCTTGACGGCATGGGCCATCAGGTCGGCGCGCTCGCCGCGCTTCGGGTTCGCGACCTCGACCTTGCGGCCAGCGCGGGCCGATAGCGCCTGCCCGATCAACTCGATCTCCTCGACCGGGTGCGAGAGCAGCACGAGGCGTGGCGGCGGCTTGTCGTCGTAGAACTGGGCGACGACGGAGGCGAGTACCTCGGCTGGCGTCAGCGAACGATCGGCACGCGGGAAGAGGGCGCGGTTGCCCCAGTTCTGGTGATTGCGGAAGAAGAAGATCTCGACGCAGAAATGCCCGGCCTGCTCGTCGATGGCGAAGACGTCGGCCTCCTCCACCCCTTGCGTGTTGATGTCCTGCCCGGCCTGCACGGCCGAGAGTGCGGCGAGGCGGTCGCGGTAGCGCGCCGCCTTCTCGAATTCGAGCTCCTCTGCGGCCGCCTGCATGCGGGCCGAGAGCAGCTGCTTCACGGATGAAGAGCGGCCGGAGAGGAAGTCGCGCGCCTGGCCGGCGAGCGCCTGATAGTCGGGGATCGAGATCTCCCCTGTGCAGGGACCGGCGCAGCGCTTGATCTGGTAGAGCAGGCAGGGGCGCGTGCGGTTCTCGTAGAAGGAATCCGAGCAGGTGCGGATCAGGAAGGCCTTCTGCAGCGCGTCGATCGTGCGCGTTACCGCCCAGACCGAGGCGAAGGGGCCGAAATAGTCGCCCTTGCGATGGCGCGAGCCGCGGTGCTTCAGGATCGCCGGCGCGTCATGGTCGCCGCTCAGCAGGATATAGGGGAATGACTTGTCGTCGCGCAGCAGCACGTTGTAGCGCGGCCGGAGCTGCTTGATCAGGTTCGACTCGAGCAGCAGCGCTTCGGTCTCGGTGCCGGTGGTGACGAACTCCATATTCGCCGTCTCGGCGATCATCCGGGCGACGGCGTTGGTATGCGCCATGCCGCGGGCATAGGAGGTCACGCGGTTCTTCAGGCTCTTGGCCTTACCGACATAGAGCACCTCGCCGGCGCGATCGAACATCCGGTAGACGCCGGGCCTGTTCGGCAAGTGCTTGGCGAATTGCTGGATGACCTCGATGCCGGCCTTGAGCGCGCCGGGCGCGGCTTCCAGTTCGAGAACGGGTTCCGCGGCGGGGAGGGCGTCCTCCTCGTCCTCGAACTCGTCCTGCGGCAGATCATCCTGACGTTCGCGACTCATGGGCTCCATGTAGGATGCCGGGCGGGCTTCGTCATGTCAGGAATGGCGCTGTCTCAATGCTGAGCCAACTGTCGCGCTTGGCGGCGAGATGATTCTCGGAAAACTTGACGGTAGTTTTTCAAAGTCTCTTTCGTCCCATGCGCTGTCTGTTTTTGTTTTCCTGAAATCGATTTTTGATCTCGATTTGACATTGGGTCGGCCTGAGGCTATCTGTTGTACTCGATTTAGGCCTGATGACTTGGCCATTCGCGCCGCTTGAGCGCGGCATGCTGATGATTTTCTTCCTTTGATCGAACCCGCCGCCACATGTTGTCCATGGGGCTCGGATAAACATGTTTGCGGGAGGCTCCCATGGCTTCTGGTTCTGTCAAGTGGTTCAACGCCACCAAGGGTTTCGGTTTCATTCAGCCTGACGATGGTGGGCAGGACGTTTTCGTCCACATCAGCGCCGTAGAGCGCGCTGGCCTGCGCGATTTGCGCGATGGCCAGAAGATTTCCTACGAGATCGTTCAGGACAAGCGGTCCGGCAAGAGCTCGGCCGACAACCTGCAAGCCGAATAACTGCGGGAGCGGAACGACGACGCTTTGAGGCGGCCACGGATGTACTGGCGCCACGACACGAAGTTTCGCGCCAAGCGGTGAGTGAAGGGTCGGGACCAACAAGCCCGGCCCTTTGTGCTTTCTGGAAAGGATGACCATGCAAGTTCTCGTTCGGGACAACAATGTCGAGCAGGCGCTGCGCGTCCTGAAGAAGAAGCTGCAGCGCGAAGGCGTGTTTCGCGAGATGAAGCAGCGCCGCGAATTCGAGAAGCCGTCGGAGCGCCGTGCTCGTGAGAAGGGCGAGGCGATCCGCCGCGCCAAGAAGGCCGCGCGCAAGCAGGCGCAACGCGAAGGTTTGCTGCCTGCACCGAAGCGCAAGGAGCCGGCAGGCAAGGCCCGCCCCGGAGCGCCGCGCGCCCCTTCCTCCGTCTGAATGGCGGCAGGCCGATCGGCGCCTGTCGAATGAGGAGTTTCGCATGTCGAGCCGCAACATGAAGCTAGACGAGATCAAGGCGCGGGCGCAGGCGGCGTTCGAGACGACCGAGCAGCGCCGCAAGGACGCTATCGATGCGTGGCAGGCGGTCGAGGACGAGGCCGGCAAGGCTCGCCTCAAGATCGAGAAGCTGCGGGCCCTACGGCTTGCCAGGGATGCGGAAGAGGCTGCTGCCAAGGCGGCCGCCTCGATCAGCAAGGCGGCTTCGAAACGCCCGAGCCGGGCTGCTGCGAAGCCTCTCTGACGTTTCTTCCTTGACGATGTTTCGGGCAGGCGGCCATCACCATGTGCCGCCTGTCGCCGTTTCGACCGATGAGACGCTGGCCCGACAGGGACTGCCGCTTTTGCAAAGACGGGCCAATATCAGCGGGACGAGTCTGTCCGCGAATGATCAAGGATTGAAGCCCATGTCCCAGTCCGACAACCTTAGGGTCCTTCTCGCCTCCCGCCCCGAGGGGCGGCCCAAGCCGGAGAATTTCCGGCTGGAGCACGTTGCCGTTCCCGCGCCGTCCGAAGGCGAGGTGCTGCTGGCGATCCGCTATCTCTCGCTCGACCCCTATATGCGCGGCCGGATGAGCACGGCGAAATCCTATGCCGCCTCGACCGAGATCGGGGAGGTGATGACAGGCGGGACCGTCGGGGAGGTGGTCGAGAGCCGTCATCCCGATTTCAAGCCCGGCGATTTCGTCCTCTCCCATTCTGGCTGGCAGTCCCATGCGGTGGCAGCCGGCAGCGAGTTGCGCAAGCTCGATCCGAAGGCCGCGCCGCTTTCGACGGCGCTCGGCGTGCTCGGCATGCCGGGCTTCACCGCCTATGCCGGGCTGCTCACGATCGGCCAGCCCAAGCCGGGCGAGACGGTTGTTGTGGCCGCGGCGAGCGGGCCGGTCGGCTCGGCCGTCGGGCAGATTGCCCGGATCAAGGGCGCCCGCGCCGTCGGCATCGCCGGCGGGCCGGATAAATGCGCCTATGTGAAGGAGACTTTCGGGTTCGATGCGGTGGTGGATCATCGCGATCCCGATCTCGCCGCCAAGCTGGCGGCGGTCTGCCCGGACGGCATCGACGTCTATTTCGAGAATGTCGGCGGCCATGTCTGGGACGCCGTCTTCCCTCTGCTCAACACCTTCGCGCGTATCCCCGTCTGCGGCCTTGTCGCGCAGTACAATGCGACCGGCGAGTTTCCCGGTCCTGACCGGCTGCCCGTGCTGATGCGGCAGGTGCTGTCGAAGAGCCTGACGATCCGCGGCTTCATCCAGCGCGAATTCGTCGAGGCTCAGGGGCCGGTCTTCCGCCAGGAGATGGCGGGCTGGATCGCTAACGGTGCGATCAAATACAAGGAAGACATCGTCGAGGGGCTGGCGAACGCACCGGAGGTCTTCATCGGGCTGCTCGAAGGGCAGAATTTCGGGAAGCTCGTCGTCAAGCTGTGACGATGCCCTTGGGCTCGATCCTGCTTCCTTGAACTGCCGGGCCCGCGTTGCCTCAGGCTTCGCGGGCGCCTGCGATTTCCTCGGTTGCGTTGAGTTTACGCAGGGTCATAATCCATCGGCGTCGTGTGGATTTCTTGGATCGTATCAATTCGATCCGAGATCTCCGAAATTTGCGACGGTGAACTGCTTTTCCAGAAGGGTCTCTATGGCTGGTATTTGAGCGATCTCTAAAAACAAGTTCGGAGGGTAAGATGGCTAGAAGCTCTTTTATCGCCTCTCTCTGCGTTTTTATCAGCTCATTTCTTGTCTCTGTGGCTGCGGCCCAAGCTCCTGCGCCGACCGAAACCGAAGCTCACTCGATAGGTGTAGACGCCTATATTTACCTCTACCCGCTGGTGACGATGGATGTCACGCGTCGGCAGGCCACGAACATCGAGCCCGGCAAGGTCTTCGGACGAGGGCCGATGAACATGTTCGTCAATGTGCCGGCGTTCCCGCCCGCCGATTTCAAGGACGTGGTCCGGCCCAATTTCGATACGCTGTACTCGGTCGCGTGGATCGACATGTCGAAGGATGCCGCCGTCGTCTCCGTGCCCGACACTGGGGGACGGTTCTATCTCCTGCCGATGCTCGACATGTGGTCGGACGTGTTCGCATCGCCCGGCTGGCGCACGACCGGGACGCAGGCCGGCAACTTCCTGCTCACGCCGCCGAAATGGAGCGGCACCATTCCAGACGGCATGACGCGGATCGACGCTCCGACGCCGACGGTGTGGGTCATCGGCCGGACCAAGACGGACGGGCCGCCCGACTATGACGCGGTCCATAAGATCCAGGCCGGTTACAAGGTCACGCCGCTGTCGGATTGGGGCAAGCCGCCCCGGGTTGCAGAGGTTAAGATAGATCCGACTGTCGACATGAAGACCGCGCCGAAATTGCAGGTCGATACGATGTCGACCACCCAATATTTCACCTATGCCGCCGAGCTTCTGAAGCTCCACCCGCCGCATCTCACCGACCAGCCGATCATCGCACAGATGAAGCGCATCGGCATCGAGCCCGGCAAGAGCTTCGATATCGAGAAGCTCTCGCCCGCCGTGAAGAACGGCCTCCAAGGAGCGCCGGAGGCCGCACGCAAGCTGATGGAATGGAAGGTTCCGACGTTGGCGCGCGTTGCCAACCAGTGGTCGATGAACACCGACACGATGGGCGTCTACGGCAACTACTATCTCAAGCGGGCCATCGTGGCGCAGCTCGGGCTCGGCGCGAACCTGCCTGAGGATGCGATCTATCCGCTCAATCTGGGTGATGAAGCCGGCAGGCCGCTGGATGGCGGCAGCAAGTACACGGTCCAGTTCGAAAAAGGGGCCGCGCCACCGGTCAACGCGTTCTGGTCGATTACCCTTTATGATCAGGAAGGCTTCCAGGTTGCCAACAGCCTCAATCGCTTCGCGGTGAGCAGCTGGATGCCGTTCAAATACAATCCCGACGGCTCTTTGACCTTGTATCTGCAAAATGAGAGCCCTGGTCCGGACAGGGAGGCGAACTGGCTCCCAGCGCCGAAAGGCCCCTTCAACCTGACGATGCGGCTGTATGGTCCGAAGTCGGAAGCGCTCACCGGGCGCTGGAATCCGCCGCCGGTAACGAAAGTTCAGGCGCTTCCGGCGCTGGTCGGCCAGTAGTCGAGAGCTGCATCGCGTCCGGCTTCCACGAGGTGTTTGCCGGGCGCTACCGTCGCATGGCTCGTGTCGGAGAGCAGTTTCCGATCGCAGCAACTTGGCCCCTGCCCGGATCGGCAGGGAGCCTTTTCGCTTGACCACATCGCGGCCGGGCAGCCATCACCATGCGCCTGCTGCCGGATGTTCCCATGCCCGTCTTCGCGATTCCCTTTCCGATGATAGACCCCGTCGCGGTCCAGCTCGGACCGCTGTCGGTCAAATGGTATGGGCTCGCCTATGTCGTGGGCCTGATCGGCGGCTGGTGGTATGCGCGCCGGCTCGTCTCGGCCGATTGGCTCTGGAACGGCCGGCCGCGCCCGAAGCCGGAAGAGCTCGACGACATGCTGCTCTTCGTGGCGCTCGGCGTCGTGCTCGGCGGGCGGATCGGCTTCGTGCTGTTCTATGACCTGGAGCGCTATCTCTCCCGGCCGCAGGACATCATCGCGATCTGGCAGGGCGGCATGTCCTTCCATGGCGGGCTGCTCGGCGCGACGCTGGGCCTGTGGCTTTTCGCGCGCAGGCGGGGCTATCCGGCGCTCTCGGTGTTCGATCTCGCGGCAGCGGTGGTGCCGATCGGGCTCTTCCTCGGGCGTATTGCCAATTTCATCAATGGCGAACTCTGGGGCCGGCCGGCGCCGGATGTGCCCTGGGCGATGGTGTTCCCCTATGGCGGACCGGTGCCGCGCCATCCAAGCCAGCTCTACGAGGCGCTCGGCGAGGGCATCCTGCTCTTCGTGCTGGTGAACCTGCTGGTGCGCTTCGGCGGCTTCAAGCGTCCGGGCTTCGTCGCCGGCGTTTTCGGCATGGGCTACGCTGTCGCCCGCATCGTCTGCGAGTTCTTCCGCGAGCCCGACCCGCAGCTCGGCTTCCTGTTCGGTGCCTCGGTCGATGCGCTCTCGGGCGGCATCACCATGGGCATGCTGCTCTCGCTGCCGGTCTTTTTCGCCGGGCTCTGGCTCGTGCTGCGCAGTCGGGGCGGGAAGGACAAGGCGCCGGCGTGAACGCGCTCGCGGCCGAGATAGCCGAGATCATCCGCGCTGAGGGGCCGATGCCCATCTCGCGCTACATGGCGCTCTGCCTCGGCCATCCGCGCCATGGCTACTACATGACACGCGATCCCTTCGGGCAGCGGGGCGACTTCACCACGGCGCCCGAGATCAGCCAGATGTTCGGCGAGTTGATCGGCCTGTGGGCCGCGCATCTCTGGCAGGCGATGGGTGCGCCCGCGCGGGTCCGGCTGATCGAGCTCGGGCCGGGGCGCGGCACGCTGATGGCCGACATGCTGCGCGCGACGCGGATCGCGCCTGACTTCCGCGCCGCTGTTTCGATCCATCTCGTCGAGACGAGCCCGGTGCTACGCCAGCGGCAGGCGGCGGCCCTCGCCGGTGCCGATTCTGTCTGGCACGACGATGTCGCCTCTGCACTCGAAGGCCCGGTCATCCTCGTCGCCAACGAATTCCTCGACGCTCTGCCGCTCGATCAGTTCGTCCTGACGGCGGAAGGCTGGCGCGAGCGGCTGGTCGGGCTCGGAGAGAATGGCGAACTCGCTTTCGGGCTCGCGACCGGGCCGGAGACGGCGCTCAGCATCACTGCCCCGGTCGGCTCCGTTCTCGAACAGCCCTCCGTGGCGCTCGACATTGTCGCGCAGGTTGCGAAACATGTCGCGGCCGAGGGCGGAGCGGCGCTGTTCATCGACTATGGCTCGGCCCGCTCCGGCTTCGGCGACACGTTGCAGGCCATGAAGCAGCATGGCTTCGTCGATCCGCTTAACGAGCCAGGAGAGGCCGATCTGACCGTCCATGTCGATTTCGAGCGGATGGGGCAGGCGGCACTGAAGGCGGGCGCTGCCTTGCATGGGCCGGCGAGCCAGCGCGATTTCCTCGCGGCGCTGGGTCTGGCGCAGCGTGCACAGGCGCTTTCGCTCAAGGCTGATACGGATCAGCGCGCGGCGATCTCAGCCGCCTTCGACCGCCTGACCGCCAGGGGCGAGACGGGCATGGGGGAATTGTTCAAGGTTCTCGCGCTATCCCAACGGAACCTGCCGCCACTGCCCGGATTTGACCTTCATCGGCTGCCAGATCAGGGCTGAGACCGCCAACCCGGACCGCTTGATGTTCATCACCGCCCGCGAACTCGCCGCCGAAGCCGGCATCCGCCACGCCTTCTTCACCCGCGAGGGCGGGGCTTCCGGTGGCATTTACGCCTCGCTCAATGGCGGGCTCGGCTCCAACGACGATCCGGCTGCCATCGCCGAGAACCGGGCGCGGATGGCGCAGCATCTCAAGGTCGAGCCGACGCATCTCGTCAGCCTCTATCAGGTGCATTCGCCCGATGTCGCGGTGGTGACGGGGCCCTGGCCGGCCGACCGGCCGAAGGCGGACGCGATGGTCACGACTTCGCAGAACGTCGCGCTCGGCGTTTCCAGCGCCGATTGCGGGCCGATCCTCTTCGCCGATGGCGAGGCGCGGGTGATCGGCGCGGCCCATTCCGGCTGGAAGGGCGCCTTCAGCGGTGTGGTCGGCGCGACCGTGACGGCGATGGAGAAGCTCGGCGCCCGGCGCGAGCGCATCCTCGCCGTGCTTGGACCGACGATCAGCGCCAAGGCCTATGAGGTCGGGCCGGAATTCATCGAGCGCTTCAAGGCCGAGAACCGGACCTATGCCCGCTTCTTTACGCCCTCCGAGCGGGCGGCCCATGCGATGTTCGATCTGCCAGCCTTCATCGCGCTCAAGGCGCAGGAAGCAGGGATTGGTCGCTTCGTCGATCTCGCCTTATGCACCTATGGCGACGAGCAGCGCTTCTTCAGCTATCGGCGCACCACCCATCGTGGCGAGCCCGATTACGGCCGGCTGATTTCGGCGATCGCGCTCGATTAGGCGCTAGACAGCTTCGCCGATAGCGGTTGACGGCCTGCAACCGGCGCTTGCCGGATCGCTTCCGTGGGTCCATCGTTCGATTCGAGCTCGCGGGAACGCATCGCTTTCGCGGCTCGCCATGTTCATCGGGCGATGCATTCAGATGCGGGGGCCGAGATGGAACAGATCCTGATGAACCTTATCGCCGGCGCGATCGGCGGTAATGCGGCCGGCAAGGCCAGCCCCAGTTTCGATCTTGGAACCTTGGGCAATACGATTTCCGGGCTCGTCGGCGGCGGCGTGCTCGGCCAACTCATTCCCATCCTGTTGCCGGCGATCAGCGCCGCGGCGCAAGGGGGCAACCTCAGCGTCGGCGGCATCCTGACCAACCTGATCAGCGGCGGCGCCGGCGGCGCGATCCTTACTGCCATCATCGGAGCGATCAAGAACAAGGCGGCCGCCTGATCGCGTTACGATTCCCCGACGGCCCGGCCCGCAAAGGCCGGGCCGTCTGCTGTCTGCCATCCCGTGCCAGCGAGGTTCGTCTTGTCTCGTTCCGTTGCCTACTACTTCTCCCTGCACTCGCCCTGGACCTATCTGGGCAACGCGCTTTTCCACGAGATCGCCCGTCGGCATGGCTGCCGCATCGATTACCGGCCGATGCCACTGCGCTCCGTCTTTGACGAGACGGGCGGTCTGCCGCTGCCGAAGCGCCATCCGGTGCGCCAGCGCTATCGGTTGATGGACCTTCAGCGCTGGCGCGAGCAGCGCGGCCGGGCGCTCGTCCTGCAGCCGAAGCATTTCCCGTTCGATCCGGCGCAGGCCGACCGCATGACGATTGCGATCGCCAATGCGGGAGGCGATCCGTCCGGCTTTATCGAGGATGTGATGGCCGGTCTCTGGGCGCGCAACGAGGATATGGGCAGGCCGGAGGCGCTGCTCGCCAGCGCCGCACGGGCGGGGCTCGACGGGTTGGCGCTGCTGGCGGTGGCCGACAGCGAGCCGGTGCGGCAGCGCTATGAGGATACGCTGGGCGAGGCCGTCGCGCTGGGCGTCTTCGGTGCCCCGAGCTATGTGCTCGATGGCGAGGTGTTCTGGGGGCAGGATCGGCTGGAACTGCTCGACTCGGCGCTGACGAGTGGCCGCGCGCCCTATCGGGTCGAAGGGGCCGTCTAAGGATCTTCCTCCGCGGAGCCGGATCGGCTCGCCAACTCAGCCCTTGGAGGGCTCTTGCTTCACCGGCGCCGCGGCCGGGCGCACGCCTGCGCGCCGCTGCAGGCGCCGTTCCCAATGCTTGGCGACGCGCAGATAGCGATAGAAGGCGAAGTTCATCGCGGTCATGAAGCCGTAGATGCCGCGCAGCGCGTGGCGGCGTCCGATATAGGCCTTGATGAAATTGGCCGGAAACTCGGCGACCAGCCGGAAGACCGACACTGTCGCCCCGCGCGCGTCGAGATCGTCGGCCTGCGCATCGCTATAGGCATTGAGCTTCTCCATCTGCTCACCCAGCGAGCGCACGGAGAAATGATGGACCGTTCCCTTCAGCCGCCCGATGCGGGTGCCGGGAGTGAGGTCTACACGATCGTGGACCGGGGAGGGCGAATAGCGGCCCTTGCTCTTGCGATAAAGTCGCACCGGCGCCAGCGCGTAGGCGAAGCGATGCGGGGCCTTCTCGCCAGGGAAGATCTCGGCAATACGGATCTTGTAGGCGTCGGCAGGCGGCGCGCCACTTCCGAAGAGGGCGGTGATCTCGGCAACGAGGTCGGCCGGCAGGACCTCGTCGGCATCGAGGTTGAGCAGCCAATCATGCCGGCACTGCTCCTCGGCGAAACGCTTCTGCTGTCCGTAACCCGGCCAGGGATTGAAGATGACGCGCGCGCCGAGGGACTCGGCCACCGCCTGGGTGCCGTCGCTGGAGCCGGAATCGACCACCACGATATCGTCGCTGAGCGCGCGGGCCGCCTCGATCGTGCGCCCAATGCGGTCCGCCTCGTTCTGCGCAATGATGAAGATCGAGAGAGACGGCACGGCTTGCTTCAACCCCTGTGATTTCAACGCTTAAGCATGTCGGACCGGGAGCGGCAAGGCTGGGCCGAAGATGGCAGTGTCTGGGCCGGAACCTTCAAGATGCTGCGGCGTTCATCGCCTGGGCCGGGTTGCGCCCGGCACTCTAGTCCTGCCAGCCAACGCATTGTTCTTAGTATTCAATTTACCATCGATGATCTGGGTGAGGAAGTTAACGGGCCTTTACCTGTTTGTGTCGAGTTATCGTATTCGTGCCCCATTTCTGCCACGGTCTCGAAACGGGATGTGTTTCTGGCGCAACAGACAAAAGCCGCTTCCGATCTTATAAGTGGCTCATCGATATCCACTGCCGGTTGGTCCGGCGCTGCGACGACTAAGGAGTCAGTCATGAAGAAGTATCTGCTTGCCAGCGTTGCCGCGCTCGGCCTCGTCGCCGCTGGCGCTGCCTCGGCGGCGGACCTGCCGTCCCGCAAGGGCCCGGTCGTTGCTCCGGCCTACGTCCCGGTCTTCACCTGGACTGGCTTCTACGTCGGTGCCAACGCTGGCTACGGCTGGGGCAACGTGAACGCCGGCACGGTGTTCAACAACCGCACGGTTTCGATCGGTGACCTCGACGGCTTCGTCGGTGGCGGCCAGATCGGCTACAACTACCAGATCGGCCAGTTCGTGGTCGGCGCGGAAGCTGACATTCAGGGCGCTGACCTGAACAGCGGCAGCAACGGCTTCGGTGACCGCGTCCGCACCGAGTACTTCGGCACCGTCCGTGCTCGCGTCGGTCTCGCCTTCGACCGGTTCATGCCCTACGTCACCGGTGGTTGGGCCTACGGCAACGTGAAGACCACGATCGGTGGCATCGGTTCGACCGACAAGACCCACACCGGCGGTTATGCTGTCGGCGCCGGCCTTGAGTACGCCTTCACCAACAACCTGATCGCGGGCGTCGAGTACCTCTACGTCGACCTCGGCGAGAAGAACGTGCTCAACTCTGGCGTCAAGGTCGGCACCGACTTCTCGGTCGTCCGCGCCCGCCTGAGCTACAAGTTCTGATCTCTCCTCCTTCGGGAGACCTTGAACCCGGCGGCTTCGGCTGCCGGGTTTTTTTGTTGTCTGTGGCAGAGGTGAATTGTGTAGGCGCGGCTTGGCCCGAGCCTGTCGCGATGGCGGTCCTACGGTGGTCTTCGCACGGGGAACTTCGGGCGACCGCTTTGCGGCGCCCGAGAATGACGTCCGTGTCGATCAGCCCTTGAAGCGCGTCGCCTCGAAGGCCGGGACCCGTGCTGCGAAGTCGTCGAGCCAGGCCACGAGCTTCGGGAAATCGGCGCGCCACTTGCCCTCGAAGCGCAGGTCGAGATAGCCGAGCGCGCAGGCCAGCGCGATCTCGCCGATACGCGGGCGGTCCGGGAAGGTCGGCGGGGCGGCTTCGAGCGACTCGAGCCCGCGCGTCACCTTGCCGGCCTGGTGAGCGAGCCAGTTGGCATTGCGCCCTTCCTCCGGGCGGTAGCGCCCTTCATAGACCTGCAGCAGCGCGGCGTCGGCGATGCCGTCGGCGAGTGCCATGAGGCGAAGCTGGCCGAAGCGAGCTTCTCCGGCGGGAAAGATCTTTCCGCCAGCGAGATGGTCGAGATACTCGACGATGACACGCGAATCGAACAGCGTCATGCCGTCCTCCAGCACGAGCGTCGGGATCTTGCCCAGCGGGTTCTGCCGGCGCAGCGGGTCGGTCGGGTCGTTGGTATCGGCGGCTACGATCTCGATGCGGTCCATCAGCCCGAGTTCGAGGGCGGCCATCTTCACCTTGCGGCCGAAGGGCGAGGCGGGGGAGGAGCGAAGGACGAGCATCGGCGGGAAATCCTTGAGGCGGAAGGCGCTAAGAACGCGGGAGAGCGATCAGCCGTCGGGGCGGATCGCTTCGCATAGATAGCGCGGCCGCCGGCCCTGGGCGAGCCGTTCGGTCAGGGCCGGCAGCAGGATTTCTGCCTCTTCCGCCAGACGCCAGGGCGGGTTGGCGATCAGCAGCCCGGTGGCGCCGAGCCCGCCGGCCGCTTCCGGCCGGTCGACATCGATCTCGAGCCTGAGCAGCCGGCCGATGCCGGCCTCGTCGGCGGCGTCGAGCAGGCTCTCGATGCCGCGCCGCTCCTTGAGCGGGTACCAGAGCATGTAGATGCCGGTCGGCCATTTGCGGTGAGCGGCGATGAACTGCTCGGCCAGCGTCGCGAACTCGTCCTTTTCCTCAAAGGGCGGATCGATCAGCACGAGGCCGCGGCGCTCCTTGGGCGGGACATTGGCGCGCAGCGCCTGCCAGCCGTCGATGGCGAGTGCCTTGCAGCGCTTGTCGCGGCCGATCGCGTCGGCGAGCTTGGCGTAGGTCGGCGGGTGCAGCTCGGCGGCGATCAGCCGATCATCAGGGCGCATCGCATGGCGGCAGAGCCAGGGCGAGCCGGGATAGGCCCCCTCGCCATAGAGCGCGCGGGCGCCGGCCAGCGCGCTGCGGTAGGGCGCGAGCAGCGCCTCGGCGGCCGGCGACAGCGGCGACTGATCGAGCCGCGCGATGCCGTCTTTCCATTCGTGCGTTCGCAGCGCCTCCTCGGAGCCGAGATCGTAACGGCCGGCACCGGCATGGGTATCGATGACGCGGAACGGTGTCTCCTTGGCCGTCAGATGCAGCAGGATGCGGGTCAGCACGGCATGCTTCAGCACATCGGCGAAGTTTCCGGCATGGAAGCTGTGGCGGTAATTCATGGCGCGGTCCTACGCGCTTTCGCAGCGGAAGTCAGCGCGGCGCGACGACGGTGAATTCGCGCGCGCGGCAGCCGGAGCGATCGACCTGCTGGCAGGATCGGAAGCCGCGCAGATCCTTGCTGAAGCAGATGCGGACTTCCTGCAGCACGCCGCGCTTGCAGGCGACCGACATCATGTCGGTGCGCAGGCCAGGATTGGCGGCGACGAAGACGCGCTCGAGGTCGATCGCGGTCCAGCTCTGGTCGCGCTCGGCCTTGGCGAAGACGGGTGGGATCACCACGGCGTCGCGGGCTCGCCGGACGTCGCGAAAATAATCGGCCGGGCTTGATCCGCTGCAGGTGCCGTGCTTGCGCCATTCGTAGCGCGCGAGGCCTTCGCTCGGGAACAGCCCTTCGGCCTCCTGCAGCGCGATGCGCGAGGGGACGCGACCGGCCGGGCCGCATTCGCTGGGATAACCGCGCTCATGCTGTGGCCAGAGGCCGTGGACGACGAAACGCAGGCCGGCGCCCTGCGCGCATTGCTCGCGATTGCGGGAGCGATCGCCATCGAGCTCGCAGAAACCGGGCGACCAGGACAGCGCCAGCACGTAGAAGTCGAAATCGCCCGGCGTGCCGCCTCGGCCATAGTCCTGCGCATGCGAAAGGCTGCCGAGCGCAAGCCAGGCCAATGCGATCAGGATCAGCAGTTTCATCGTCTTGAGAGGCGCGCTCAGGGGCGCGCCATCTGGCAATCGGGCGCGTAGCTGCGATGGCGGTCGAGGCCGCTGACGCACCAGTTGACGTTCCAGGTCATGCCGAACAGGCCGAGGTTCTCACGCACCGAATAATCGACGCGGTGAAAGACGCCGTTGTTCAGCAGGACCCGTCCACTGCAGAAGCGGCGCGGAATATAATCAGCGCCCCAGGGGCGGAAGCTCGTTTCCCGGATGCGATCATAGGTCGTGACCTGCAGCGGGCCCCAGAAGGTCGCTTCGCGGGAATTGAAGCTGCTCGCCAGCTGGCCGATGACGGCAGGGTCCTCGCAGGACGGCAGGTTGCCGTACATCGGGATGATGCGCGCCTCAGCCCGGTCGGCCGGGTGGACATGGCGGCGGCCGCCGGCATCGGCGGAGAAAGCCGCCAGACAGCCGAGGGAGACAAGGGCGGTTGCCAACAGAGCGCGGCGCATGAATCAGCCTCGAGCAGGAGGACAAAGATAAATTCACGATGGCGATGCACGGGGCATGGGTCAAGGCGGTATGCGGCTCTGGCGCGGGCTCTTGCGATCCGACAGACTGCGCGCGACATTTCGGGGACACGCCATGACGAACTGCTTCGACGATCCGGCCACGCTCATCGGCGACGCCGAGGCTCTGCGCGAGCATATCGGCACCGTTTCTCCGTTGGCGCAGGACAAGGTTTTCGACCGGCTCGACCGCTTCTGCCGCGATTTCATCGCGCTCTCGCCTTTTCTCGTGCTGGCGAGCTGCGACAGCGAGGGGCGCGCCGATGCCAGCCCGCGCGGCGATAAGCCCGGCTTCGTGCGCGTGCTGGACGACAGGACGCTGTTGATTCCTGACCGGCGCGGGAACAACCGGGTCGACAGCTTCGGCAACATCCTTTCGGCGCCGGGCGTCGGCCTCGTCTTCATGGTGCCGGGCATCCCGGAGACGCTGCGGGTCAACGGCAAGGGCAGGGCGACGCGCGATGCGGAGCTATTGGCGCCTTCGACCATGCAGGGGCGCGCGCCGGTGACAGGCCTCCTCGTTGCGGTCGAGGAGGCCTATTTCCATTGCGGCAAGGCGTTGATCCGCTCGAAGCTCTGGGACCCGGCGGCACAGGTGCCGCGGAGCAGCTTCCCGACGCTCGGCCGCATCATCGCCGACCAGACCAAGGCGGTCGACGCGGATGAGGCCGACCGCAATCTGGAGGAAGCCTATCGCACCCGGCTCTATTGAGCCGGAGCTAGATCGCCGTGCGCCCTAGCGGACGCAAAATGGCGATCTAGGCTCTTGTTCTGGCATCAGATTTTTCTGAAAAGTGGGTTCCACTTTTCGGTCTGATGCTCCCAGCCCGCCTCAGAACGAGGCTTCGAGCATCGCCGCATAGTCGGCGGCGGTAGCGGGGCGCGGATTGCTCGCGGTCGAGTGGTCCTTCACCGCAGCTTCCGAGATCGCCGGCACGACGCTGCGCGGTACGCCCATCTGGGTCAGGTTCGCGGGCAGGCCGATGCGGGCGACGAGGCCAGCGATCCAGGCGGCGAGATCCGCATCCGGCGCAAGGCCGAGCGTGCGGCGGATTTCGGCATATTTCGCTTCCGCCGACGGAGCATTGAAGCGCAGCACGGCTGGGAGCAGCACTGCGTTCAGCGTGCCGTGATGGAGCGAGACATCCTTCAGCCCGCCGAGCGGGTGGGAGAGGGCGTGGACGGCGCCGAGCCCCTTCTGGAAGGTCATGCCGCCCTGCAGCGCGGCCATCATCATCTCCTTGCGCGCCTCGCGGTCCGTGCCGTCCTTCACCGCGCGCTCGATATGAGCGACGGCGCGCTTAAGCCCGTCGAGCGCGATCGCCTCGGCCGGCGGGTTCTCGCGCGGGGAGAGATAGGTCTCGATGCAGTGGGTCACGGCGTCCATGCCGGTCGCGGCGGTGAGCCAGGCCGGCATCCCCATGGTGAGCTCGGGGTCGCAGAGCGCGATGCGCGGGATCAGGTGCGGCGCGATGAAGCCGAGCTTGCGGCCGTCCTTCAGCGTGATCAGCGCAGCGCGGCCGACCTCGCTGCCGGTGCCCGAAGTCGTCGGGATGGCGATGACCGGCGCGACCTTCGCGGTGATCTTGGGAAGGCCGCCGAGGATGGCGGCATAGGTCTCCAGCGGGCCCTCATGGGTGGCGAGGAGTGCTACGCCCTTGGCGAGGTCGATCGGCGAGCCGCCGCCGATGGCAACGAGGCCGTCGCAGCCATGCTGGCGATAAACGGCGAGCGCCGCTTCCACCGCCTCTTCGGTCGGGTTGGTCGGTGTCTCGAGGAAGACGGCTGCGTTCTTGAGCGCGGCGGCATGCTGCTGCACGGCCGCAACGATGCCGGCTGCGGCGACGCCCTTGTCGGCGACGATCAGCGGCTTGGAGATGCCGAGGCCGGCGAGATCAGCCTCGATGCCGGCGATCTCGCCGAAACCGAACTTGATCGTCGTGAGATAGGTGATCAGCGCCATGTCGTTCCTCCCGCCGGCGTCATCTTCAAAGATGGGGAGCTTTGTGGCCTGCTCGCTGCCTTCATGCCAAGCCCGGACGCGTGCCCCCAGCGCAGGTCGCCACGGCACGGAAGGCGGGGCTGGCTGGTCGCATGACCGGTCCAGCCAGGCGACTTGCAAGGTGGCAGGGTAACGCTGCAGCCGGAAGTGGTGGCCGCGTCGCGCTCTAGCCGGATTGCTTGGCTTCGTTTCCGACGACGCCGTTCGCGGCGATCTCGCGCCGCTCCATGACGAGCAAGGCGAGGCCGGCAACGACGATCAGCGCTCCGCCCCAGAGCATCGCCGGCGTCGGCCAGTCACCGAAGACAAACCAGCCGAAGACCAGCGCCCAGACGATCAGCGTGTACTGGTAGGGCACGACGACCGAGGCTTCCGCCAGCTTGAGCGAGCGGGTGACGCAGATATGGCCGCCCATAGCGATGATGCCGAGAAGTGCGAGAAGCGCGGCGTCCGTCAGGCTCGGGCTCACCCAGCCGAAGGACGTGAGCACGAGGCCCATGATCAAGGCGCCTAGCGTCTGCCAGAAGACCAAGGTCACGTCGGGCGTGCCACGAAGCTGGCGGCCGGCGATCATCATGACGGCGAAGAGCACGCTGCCGAGCACGGCGATCAGCGCGGGCATGGTGAGGCTCGCGCCGGTCGGGTTCAGCGCGACGACGACGCCGGCGAAGCCTGCCGCGACGGCGAGCCAGCGCCGGGCATCGACCCGCTCGCCCAGGAGCAGTGCCGCCAGGATCACGACCCAGACCGGCGCAGCGAGCCAGATCGTCATGGCGTCGGCGAGCGGCAGGTAGATTACGGCGACATAGAACAGCGCGACTTCGAAGGAGCCGAAGACCACACGCAGAACCTGCAGGCCCGGCCGCTCAGGCCTGAGCGTGCGCTTGACGCCCTGCTTGATCACGAAGGGCAGGATGACCAGGAGCGCGGCGGTGCTGCGCAAGACCAGCACCTGCCCGACCGTGTAGGTCGAGACCAGCCATTTGCCCATCGTGTCATTGAGAGCGAAGAGCAGGATGCCGAGGAGCATCATGGCGATGCCGGCGAGCGATGCGTTGCGAGAGGTCATGCGACGGAAACAGAAGGCTGAAGGGGCGCCACCTCTGGCCCGTTCCGGCGCCGGATGCAACCCTGCGGCGCAGCATGATAGATGGGCTGTTGTTTAGATCAGAGACTCGCGGCCGCCCGGGCCGCCTGGTCGTACTGGCCGGAGAGCGAGCGCATCGCGGCGGCAATCTCGGAGAGCCGGGCCGGGTCGATGCCGGTGGCGCGCACCGATTTGACCAGGAGCTGCTCGCGGATCTGGGCGTAGCGCCGGCAGGTCTCGCCACCTGCGGGCGTGACCTCGACGGTCTTTTCCTTGCCCTTGCGACCGCCCTTGATGAGCTTCAGCCGCTCCAGCTTCTTCAGCGAGTAGTTCACGACATGCGTGTCCTCGATATTGAGGACGAGGCAGATATCGGCGAGCCGCTTCGGCTTGCCGCGATGGTTGACGTTGTGAAGCACCAGTACGTCGAGCGGCGAGAGGTCCGGCACGCCGGCCGCCGCCATGCAGCGCACCATCCAGCGATGGAAGGCGTGCACCGTCATGCTGAGTGCGAACTCGAACTCCGACAGCGCCGGCAGCGCGCCTGAGGCGAGATGGCCGGAGGAGACGATCGGTCCGAGGTCGTCGGGGACTGGCTGCATCGCGTCTTCGACAGCGTCTCTCGAGTGCGAAAGAAAAAGCGCGAGGAACCCTCTCCCTTCGGGTAGGGGACCCCGCGCCTGATTCTGGAAGTCGGCGACCTCGGTCGCTTACATCTTCTTATAAGCGTCGACGACCGCCTGGCCGTCGGCGCCGGCCTTCTTCAGCCAGTCGGCGGTCAGCGTATCGCCTGCCTTCTTGAAGCCGGCGGCGAGCTCCGGCGAAGGCGCCTGGACCTTCATGCCCTTGGCCTTGAGCTGGTCGAGATACCAGCCGGCCTTGTCCTGCCACATCTTCCAGCCGCGCTCCTCGGCAGTGGCGGCGGCCTTCAGGATCGCGTCCTGCGTCGCCTTGTCGAGGGCGTTGAAGGCGGCCTTGTTGACGAAGGTCGCATCCTTCGGGATCCAGGCCTGCACGTCGTAGAAGTGATCGAGCGATTCCCAGACCTTCGAGTCGTAGCCGGTGCCGCCCGAGGACATGAAGGAGTTGACGACGCCGGTGGCCAGCGCCTGCGGCAGCTCGGCCGCCTGGATCGTCACCGACTGCATGCCGAGCAGCTCGCCGAGACGGGCGGTGCCGACATTGTAGGAGCGCCACTTCAGCCCCTTCATGTCGTCGATCGTGTTGATGTCCTTCTTGGTGTAGACGCCCTGCGGCGCCCAAGGGACCATGAAGAGCAGCTTGATGCCCTGGGCATCGAGCTTTTTCTCAACGGCCGCCTTCGACGCGACGTAGAGCTTCTTCGAATCCGCGAAGGAGGTGGCCAGGAAGGGCACGACGTCGATGCCGAAGATCGGGTCTTCGTTCTCGTGGATCGACATCAGCACTTCGCCCATCTGGGCTTGGCCCGAGGCGACGGCGCGCTTGATTTCCGGCGCCTTGAACAACGAGGCGTTGGGGTGGACCGTGATCGAGAGCTTGCCGCCGGTCGCGGCCTCGACATCCTTGGCGAAGAGCACGAGGTTCTCGCTGTGCGGATTGTCGGCCGGATAGGCGCCGGGCAGGTTCCACTTGGTCTGCGCGAAGGCGGGGCCGGAGAAGGCCAGCGCGCTCACGCCGAAGGCGAAGGCCGCGCCGGTCAGGGTTCTGCGGTTGATCATGATGTCATTCCCTCTCTTTTGCTTCGTTTGGCCCGTCAATCCGGGAAGGCGAGCTTCGGCAGATAGAGCACGATCTGCGGGAAGGTCGTGATGATGATCACCGCGACGTTCAGGAGAATGAAGAACGGAAACGCCGCCTTCGCAATCGTCATGGTGTCCTTGCCGCTCATGTTCTGCAGCACGAACAGGTTGAAGCCGACGGGCGGAGTGATCTGCGCCATCTCGACATGGATGACGAGGTAGACGCCGAACCAGACCAGATCGAAGCCGGCTTCCTTGACCATGGGCAGCACGATCACGGCGGTGAGCACGATCATCGAGATGCCGTCGATGAGGCAGCCGAGGATGATGTACATGCAGGTCAGCGCCAGCACGAGCATGTGCGGCGAGAGCGACTGGCCCTTGACCCATTCCGCCAGCGCCGCGGGGATGCCGGTATAGGCCATCGCCGCCGTACAGAAGGCCGCGCCCGCCAGGATCAGCATGATCATGCAGGTCAGGCGCGTCGCGCTCATCACGCTTTCGAAGAAGGTCTGCCAGGTCAGCGTGCGGCTCCACCAGGCGAGGAACAGCGCGCCGGTGACGCCCCAGGCCGCGCATTCCGTCGCGGTGGCGAAACCCAGGATGAGCGAGAGGAAGACCGCCGCGATCAGCACCAGAACAGGCAGCAGCTTGGCCGATTGGCGCAGCTTCTCGACGAAGGGCATCGACGGGTCGCGGGGCGGGGTCTTGTGCGGGTTCAGCAGCGACCAGATGATGACGTAGCCCATATAGAGCGCCATCACGAGCAGGCCCGGAAGGAAGCCGCCGAGGAAGACCTGCAGCACCGAGACGTTGGCGGTGACGGCGTAGACCACCATCGGGATCGATGGCGGGATCAGCAGGCCGAGCGTGCCTGAGCCGGCGAGCGTGCCGAGGCTGAGGCGCTCGTCATAGCCGCGCTTCTTCAGCTCCGGCAGCGAGATCTTGCCGATGGTGGCGACGGTCGCCGCCGAGGAGCCCGAAACGGCGGCGAAGATGCCGCAGCCGATGATGTTGGTGTGGACCAGCCGGCCCGGCAGCCATTGCAGCCAGGGCGAGAGACCCTGGAACATCTGGGCCGAGAGGCGCGTGCGGAACAGGATCTCGCCCATCCAGATGAAGAGGGGCAGGGCCGCCAAGGTCCAGGAGGCGGAGGCGCTCCAGACCGTCGTCGCCAGCACCTGGCCAATCGGGATGTCGGTGACGAGCACCATGGCCAGCAGGCCGACGAGGCCGAGGCCAACCGCGATCCAGACGCCGCTGGCGAGAATGAGGACGAGGAAGCTGAGAAGGACGATCGAAAGAACGGGAAGGCTCATGGTTCAGACGCCCCCGCCCTGAGCGACACGCTCGATCAGTTCTTCTGTGGTCTTCGGCGGCTCCGGCTCATAGGTCGGCCTGCCACCTTGGGCGACGGTGACCCACTCCTCTGCGATGGCCAGGAGCAGGATCGCGAGACCTGCCACCATGCCGAGCTGCGGAATCCAGAGCGGGATCGAGATCACGCCCGTGGACATGTCGAAGAACTGCCAGGAGTCATAGGCGAGCCGCCCCGACTGCCAGGTGAAATAGGCGACGAAGGCGCCGGCGATCGTGAGCGAGATCAGCTCGGCGACGCGACGGGGGCGTCCATGCAGACGCTCCAGCAGCAGGCCGACGCGGATCATCTCGCCCTTCTTGAAGGTGTGGGCGAGGCCGAGAAAGGCCATGGCGACCAGCGACCAGGCGGTGAAGTCATCGCCCGACGGGACATTGAGATTGATCTCGCGCCCGATGGACAGGAGCATCATCAGGGCGAAGATCGCGATCAGGAACAGGCCGGCCATGTAGCCCGCCAGCAGGTAGAGCGTATCGAGCGTGCGGCGGATCATAGCGGAGCCAGCTCCCGCGTACGGGCAGGGCGTGCGCCTGCGATTGTCAGGAGAGTTCGCTTCATCGCATGCTCCACCCTTGCTGGCCCGGCCCCTCAGCCATGTTCCAGCCACAATTCGTGATCGTAGCCGGCGAAATCGCCTTGTCAATAAGTCATCGACGATTTATCGATAAAACGTCAAGGTAGATTGCTCCTCTGGGAGCAGCTGGAGGAGAGGGGCTTCCATGTCGGCGCTTTGGGACTTCTGGATTGATCGCGGCGGCACCTTCACCGACGTGATCGGTCGCGATCCGGCTGGCAATCTCCATGCCAGAAAGCTGCTCTCCGAGAATCCGGGCGCCTATCGCGATGCGGCGGTGCAGGGCATCCGGGACCTGATCGGCCTCAAGACCGGCGAGCCGATCCCGGCCGTGACGGTGGGCGAGGTGCGCATGGGCACCACCGTCGCCACCAATGCCCTGCTGGAGCGCAAGGGTGACCGCACCCTGCTCGTCACCACCAAGGGTTTCCGCGATGCGTTGCGCATCGGCTACCAGGAACGGCCCAACATCTTCGCCAAGGAGATCATCAAGCCGGAGCAGCTCTATGAGGCGGTCGTCGAGATCGAGGAGCGTGTGCTGGCAGACGGGGCGGTCGAGCTTGCGCCCGACGAGGCGGCGATCCGCAAGGCGCTGAAGGCGCAATACGATGCCGGTTTCCGCGCGGTCGCCATCGTCTTCATGCATGGCTACCGCTATCCGGCGCATGAGCAGGTCGCAGCGAAGGTCGCGCGCGAGCTCGGCTTCCCGCAGGTCTCGGTTAGCCATGAGGTTTCGCCGCTGGTGAAGCTGGTGGGCCGCGGCGACACCACCGTGGTCGATGCCTATCTCTCGCCGATCCTCTCCCGCTATGTGAAGCAGGTCTCCGAGGAGCTCGACGTCGCCCGCACTGGAGCGCGGCTGATGTTCATGATGTCCTCCGGTGGCCTCACTGCCGCTGAGCTGTTCCAGGGCAAGGACGCGATCCTGTCGGGTCCTGCCGGCGGTGTGGTCGGCCTCGCCGAGACGGGCCGCTCGGCGGGTTTCGACAAGGTAATCGGCTTCGATATGGGCGGAACCTCGACCGACGTTGCCCATTTTGACGGCGAATATGAGCGCGCCTTCGAGACGGAAGTCGCCGGCGTGCGTATGCGTGCGCCGATGATGCTGATCCACACGGTCGCGGCCGGTGGTGGCTCGATCCTCCATTATGACGGCGCGCGCTTCCGCGTCGGCCCGGATTCCGCCGGTGCCAATCCCGGCCCGGCCGCCTATCGTCGCGGCGGGCCGCTCGCGGTGACGGACGCCAATGTCATGGTCGGCAAGCTGATCCCGGCCTATTTTCCGGCGATCTTCGGGCCTCAGCAGAATGAGTCGCTCGATGTCGAGGCGGTGCGCGCGAAATTCGCGGCGCTTGCCGCCGAAGTCGGCGATGGCCGTTCAGCCGAGGAGGTTGCGGACGGCTTCATCCAGATCGCGGTCGCCAACATGGCCGAGGCGATCAAGAAGATCTCGGTACAGCGCGGCTATGACATCACGCGCTATGCGCTGAATTCCTTCGGCGGCGCCGGCGGGCAGCATGCCTGTCTCGTGGCCGATGCGCTCGGCATCAAGACCGTGCTGCTGCATCCCTTCTCCGGATTGCTGTCCGCCTATGGCATGGGCCTCGCCGAGATCCGCTCGACGCGCACGGCGGCGCTGGATGTCGCCCTCGACGGCAAGGCGAAAGCCGCGATCGAGGCGATTGCTTCAAAGCTCGGCACCGAGACCCGTTCGGAAGTGGCGGGGCAGGGCGTGCCGGAGGGCGACATCGCCATCCATATCCGTGCCCATATCCGCTACGCCGGCACCGACACCGCGATCGCGATCCCGGCTGGCGAGGAAGCCGCGATGAAGCAGGCCTTCCAGATCGCGCACAAGGCGCGTTTCGGCTTCATGGACGAGAGCAAGGCGCTGGTTGTCGAGGCCGTCGAGGTCGAGGCCGTCGGTGGTGGCGCGCGGTTCGAGGAGGCTTCCGTCTCCGAGCAGGCGGGCGAGCCGGCTGTGGCCGAGCGCACGCTACTGTTCTCGAAGGGGCAGTGGCACGATGCGGCGATCGTTCGGCGCGAGGCGATGACGCCCGGCCAGAGCGTGGCCGGCCCCGCGATCATCATCGAGCCGAACCAGACCGTCGTGGTCGAGGAGGGCTGGAGCGCCAAGCTGACCGCGAAGGACCATCTCGTCCTCGTGCGGGTCAAGGCGCTGGTCCAGCAGGCGGCGATCGGCACCAAGGCCGATCCGGTCATGCTCGAGATCTTCAACAACCTGTTCATGTCGATCGCCGAGCAAATGGGCGTGACGCTGCAGAACACCGCCTATTCGGTGAACATCAAGGAGCGGCTCGACTTCTCCTGCGCGGTGTTCGACCAGACGGGAGCGCTCGTCGCGAACGCGCCGCACATGCCGGTGCATCTGGGCTCGATGGACCGTTCGGTCGAGACGGTGATCGCCAACAACCCGGTGATCAGGCCGGGCGATGTCTACACGCTCAACGCGCCCTATAACGGCGGCACCCATCTGCCGGACATCACGGTCTGCACGCCGGTCTTCGACGATGCGGAGAAGGAGATCCTGTTCTGGGTGGCGAGCCGTGGCCACCACGCCGATGTCGGCGGCACGGCGCCGGGCTCGATGTCGCCGCGGGCGACGAATATCGAGGAAGAAGGCGTCTATATCGACAACTTCAAGATCGTCGATCAGGGCCGCTTCTGCGAGGAGGAACTGATCAAGCTCCTGACGGGCGCGCGCTACCCGGTGCGCAACGTCGTGCAGAACGTCAACGACTTGAAGGCGCAGATCGCCGCCAACGCCAAGGGCGTCGCCGAGCTGCGCAAGATGATCGCCTCCTTCGGGCTCGATGTCGTGCAGGCCTATATGGGCCATGTGCAGGACAACGCGGCCGAGAGCGTAGCGCGGCTGCTCGCCAAGCTGCATGACTGCGAATTCACCTATCCGATGGACCAGGGCTGCGCGATCAAAGTGAAGATCACCATCGATCGCGATAAGCGCGAGGCGACGGTCGATTTCACCGGCACCTCCGAGCAGCGGCCGGATAACTTCAACGCTCCGGCGCCGGTCACGCGCGCCGCTGTGCTCTATGTCTTCCGCGTGATGGTCGATGATGCGATCCCGATGAACGCCGGCTGCCTCAGGCCGATCAGGATCGTCGTGCCGGACGGCTCGATGCTGAGCCCGCGCTATCCGGCCGCCGTGGTGGCCGGCAATGTCGAGGTCTCCCAGGCGGTGACCAACACGCTGTTCGGCGCGCTGGAAGCGATGGCCTGCTCGCAGGGCACGATGAACAACCTGACCTTCGGCAACGACCAGTATCAGTATTACGAGACGATCTGCTCGGGCTCGCCGGCCGGTCCGGGCTTCAACGGCACTTCAGGCGTGCACGTCCACATGACGAATTCGCGCCTCACCGATCCCGAGATCCTGGAAACGCGCTTCCCGGTCGTGCTGGAGGATTTCCACATCCGACTCGGCTCGGGCGGCAAGGGCGAGTGGACGGCCGGCGACGGCACCAGCCGCACCATCCGCTTCCGCCAGCGGATGGACTGCGCGATCCTGGCTTCGCATCGTCGCGTGCGCCCCTTCGGCGTTAGGGGCGGCGAGTCGGGTGAGCTCGGCCGGACGCTGGTTCGCAGGCTTTCGGGCTCGATTGAGGAGCTGCAGCCCTCCGACCAGACGCTGCTCGAAGCCGGCGAGGCGGTGACGGTGATCACGCCCACGGCCGGGGGGTATGGAAAAGCCAGGGGCTGAGGCCGGATCGCCGGGCGTCCTATTGGACGCAAGCGGCGATCTAGCCCTCTGTCAAAGCATCGGATCTCTCCGAAAAGTGGTTTCCACTTTTCGGTCTGATGCCCTAGCTCCGTCTCTCGACCATGGAGACGGATATGACTCAGACCTGGATGATCACCGGCGCCAATCGAGGCATCGGGCTCGCTATCACGACCGAGCTGCTGCGCCGGGGTGATCATGTCATCGCGGCGGCGCGAGATCCGGAGGCGAAGGCGCTGACGGAACTTGCCGCTGCCCATCGCGGCCAGCGCACGCCGCTTGCGCTCGATGTGACCTCCGACGCCAGCGTGGCGGCGGCCAAGGAAGCGCTGGCGGGCCGCGCCATCGATGTGCTGCTCAACAATGCCGGGGTCTATGGGCCGCGGGATCGTCAGAGCGGCCTCGATGTCGACTTCGACGCTTGGCGCGAGGTCTTCGAGGTCAATGTCTATGCGCCGCTCAGGGTGGCGCAGGCCTTCCTCCCGAATGTCGAGGCAGGCAAGGGCCGCAAGATCGCGACGATCACCAGCCGCATGGGGTCGATCGGCGGCAATCCCGGCAACGCGCTGATCTACCGTTCGTCGAAGGCGGCGGTGAACATGGCGATGGTGGTTTTCGGCAACACGGTGAAGGCGCAGAATGTCGCGGTGCTGCTCTTCCATCCCGGCTGGGTCCAGACCGATATGGGCGGCGGTGGCGCGGACATCACGCCGGCCGAAAGCGCAGGCGGCCTGATCCGCACCATCGACGCATCGGGAATGGCCGAGACCAACAGCTTCCGCGACTGGCAGGGCCAGCCGATCGCGTGGTGAGCGGTTGATCTGTCGCCTCGGTGCTTGCCTCCTGCCATGTCGAGAACCGAGGCGGCCTAGCATGCCGCTCGAACGAGGAAGTGCCTGGAGGCAAGGGCGTGGTCGAGGTTCGGTTCGCAGTCTTTCCGCTGACGCCCGAGCGCTGGCCGGATCTCGAAGATCTCTTTGGCCCGCAGGGCCCTTGCTATGGCTGCTGGTGCAATCATTTTCGGATGCCGCAGCGGCTGCGCAAGCCGTTGCTGGGCGAAGGCGCTCGGCAGCTCTTCGAGGACCGCGTGAAGCAGGGACCGCCGCCGGGCGTGCTGGCCTATGTGGAGGGCAAGGCGGTCGGCTGGCTGCAGGCCGGCCCGCGCGCGCATATCCCCGAATGGAACAATCCGAGCCGCGCTTCGACGCCGCTGCCGGATGCTCCGGCTGACGATGAACGCAACTGGGCCGCCTCCTGCTTCTTCGTGCGGAATGGCTTTCGGGGCAAAGGCGTCACCGGGGCGCTGCTCGACGGCGCGATCTCCTTCGCGCGGGCGAGCGGCGCGCGGTTGATCGAAGCCGCTGCGATGGAGAACCAGGAGAAGCGCAGCGCGGCAGGGCTCTATGTCGGCCCGGCAAGCATTTTCCGGCGTGCTGGGTTTGTCGAGATGGCACGGCAGAAGCCGGGACGGCCGCTGCTCAGGCTGGTGCTCTAGATCGCCGTATGTCCTGCCGGACGCAAAGCGGCGATCTAGGCTCTTGTTCTGGCATCGGAATTTCCCGAAAAGTCGATTCCGCTTTTCGGCACAACGCCCTAGGAACCCAGCCTGTTCAGGAACGCCGTCAGCCGTTCGAGCGCTTCGCGCCCCGGTGAGCTGTCGAGGTCGAACTGATACTCGTGCTGGAGCCGTGGCTCGTGCTCTGGCGGGAAAAACAGTGCATCGACCCTGACGCCGCGGTCGCGCAGGGCCTGCGCCATCACCACCGATTGCGGCGCCAGCGGGTCGCCATTGCCGACCGAGACGAAGCTCGGCGGAAAGGCCTCCGTGACGTAGCGCGGGATGGCGGCCTGGGTGATGCGCTCGCTGTCCAGCGGGTTGGCTGTGCCGAAATAGCCGAAGAGCGCCGCGCGTAAGAAAGTGCCGAGCGGTCCGGTCAGGTCGAGGGCGGTCGGATCGAAGAGGCCGCAGAACAGCACGGTGCCCTTCAGCGCCGCCGGCTCGATGGCGGGTTTAAGGCCGATCAGCGCAGCATAGTCCGGCCCGGTCAGGCCGGTGGTGAGTTGGGCGGCGATATGGGCGCCGGCTGAATCGCCCGCCAGCACGATGCGCTGCGGATCGAGGCCGAGGCGCGGTCCCTCGCGTTGCAGGAAGCCCAGCGCCGCGTTCACCTGCAGCACCGGGCCGGGATATTGCGCCGTCGGCGCCCGCGTGTAGCCGATCGCAACCGCTGGATAGCCACGCCCGGCCAGGACCTTGAGATAGGGCGCGACATCCTGCCTGTCTCCGGCGACGAAGGCGCCGCCATGGATCCAGACGATCGTCGGCTTGCGCGGCTGCGCTCCGCCCGGCGGAAGATAGATGTCGAGCCGTTCTTCGGGGGCGCTGCCATAGGCGATGTCACGCTGCTCGCCGATCCCGGCCGGAACATGGGCGGCGAGCGCCTCCGAGGTGCGCGCGGCATCGTAGCCGAAGACCACGCGAATGAGCAGGGCGGCGGGCCAGGGCGACAGGGAGAATGCGGCATAGCTCGCCAAGGCGAGGCTCAGGCAAAGCAGGAGAATCCGTATCGCGCGCGGCTTCATGGCGGCAAGCTAGGCTGCCGATCGATGATCGGCAATGTTGCGAGCGCATTGGCAAGAGGGCCACGCCGCGCCTTAATCGCGCAACACGATTCCGTTCTGGAGATGATCATGATCCGCATCACGCTCGCCGGCTGCACCGGCTGGGTCGGCAAGGCGCTCGTCGCCGCCATCCAGGCCGCGCCCGATCTTGAACTGGTCGCCGGCGTCTCGCGCAGTGCGGCCGGGCGCGATCTCGGTGAGGCCGCTGGTCAGCCGGCTAATGGATTGCCTGTTTTCGCCACGCTGGAGGAGGCGCTCGCGCTGCCTTCGGACGTGCTCATCGACTATACCAAGCCCAACAGCGTGAAGGGCCATGTCCTCGCCGCCGTCGCTGCGGGGCGCCATGTCGTCGTCGGCACTTCCGGCATGAGCGCCGAGGATTACGCGGAGATCGACGGGGTCGCGAAGGCGGCCGGGGTCGGCGTTCTGGCCGCAGGGAATTTCTCCGTGACGGCGACGCTGCTGCGCCGATTCGCCAGGGAGGCGGTGAAATACGTCCCCGATGTCGAGATCATCGACTATGCGTCGGCGAGCAAGGCCGACACGCCATCGGGCACCGGCCGCGAACTGGCCGATACGCTGGGCGCCGAACGCATGGCGGCGACATCGAAGCCCGTTTCCGAACTCGGTGGCGTGCGCGAGACGCGCGGCGGCGCAATTGGCTCCCCCAACCCGGTGCAGGTCCATTCGCTACGGATGCCGGGCTTCGTGCTCTCGTGCGAGGCGGTTTTCGGGCTTCCCGACGAGCGGCTGGTGATCCGGCATGATGCCGGCAGCTCGGCAGCTCCTTATGTCGGCGGCACCTTGCTGGCGGCGCGCCGGGTTGGCGAGCAGGCCGGCCTGCGACGCGGCCTCGACACGCTAATGGATTGAAAAGGAAGTCATTTTCGTAACCGGCTAAGTGGCTGGATTTATTGTCGCCCTGGTCTGCGCCGTTAACCTCCTGTTTCGTTCGCGCCTGCAAAAAGCGGGCGCGGACTAGACGACGGTGACGGCGATGAGGCGATTGGGACTGACAGCGAAGATCATGTTCTTCTTCGCGCTCCTCAGTCTTGCCAGCGCGCTCGGTCTCATCAGCGCGCTGCGGGGTCTCGACGAGGCGCGCAGCATCGATGCCGCGGCCTTCACCGATCTCGGGCTCGCCAGCAATGCGTCGCTCCTGTCGAGCCGCGTGGCTTCGACCGCCCTTCTCAGCCGCATCGAGTCCGACACGCCGACGCAGGCCGTGGTCGCGATGCTGGATCGGCTCGACGCAGCGATCAAAGGCGTCGACTCGGCGCGTTCGCATCTGATGTCGTCGCTGCCGGCCAGTCTGCTCAAAGCCAATCCGACGCTCGACGCGCGGATCCGGACCTTTCTCGATTTCCAGCGCGGCATCGTGGACATCGGTCGACGGGTTTCCGCGAAGGCTGCCCTGCTCGAGGCGGGGGCAGAGGAGGCTCGCGTCAATGTCGAGCAGATCATCGCGACGACTTCGGCCCTGCGGGACGAGTTGGCGCGGCGGGCCCGCGAGGCCTCGACCCGCGGCGGCGAGCATGCCGCTGCCATCCGGCTCCAGACGATCCTGTTCGCTATGCTCATGCCGCTCAGCGTTGGGCTCGTCGTGCTGGTCCTGCTGCGTAAGCGCCTGACGCGACCGCTCAGGGAGCTGATGGGGGCGATCCGTCGGGTGACGACCTCGGACGAGGTGATCGAAGTTCCCCATTGCGGGCGCTCGGACGAGATCGGCCAGCTCGCCCGCGTGGTGCGCCAGCTCAGCGAGGTCCGCGCCACGCTGGTGACCCGCGAGGCCGAGGCGGGCGATGCGCGCCGCCTGCAGGAGCTTCGCAGCGAGGAACTCGCGCGCATCGCCGATGAGTTCGAGACACGGCTCGGCGTGCTGCTCGGCGAGATCGGCCAGGCCAGCGAGGTGCTTCGGTTCGCGCTTCAGGATTCCGCTGTGCGGGTCCATCAGGTTTCGAAGAGCACCGCCGTCGCCGCCGCTTCCGTCGATGGTGCCGGCGTCGAGGCGCGCCGCACCAGCGAGGCGGCTTCGCGGATGGAAGAGGTCATCGTCCAGATCAATGCGGAGGTGCGGCGCGTCTCCGAGACGGCGTCGGCTGCGACCCATGAGGCGGCCGGCACGCATGATCTCGTTACGCGGCTGACCGAGAACGCCGCACAGATTCGCGATGTCGTCGGCATCATCGAGGCAGTGGCCCGCCAGACCAACCTGCTCGCGCTCAACGCGACGATCGAGGCCGCGCGCGCCGGCGTCCATGGCCGCGGCTTCGCCGTGGTGGCGGCGGAGGTGAAGACGCTTGCCAACCAGGCGGGCGAGGCAGCCTCCCGCATCGTCAGCCGGATCGCGCAGGTCGATGAAGCGCTGTCGCATGCCGCCGACGCGGTCTCGGCCATCGGTGCCAGCGTCGCCGTGGTCGAGCAGACCGGCACCGAGATCGCCACCATGGTCGGCTCGCATGTCGAGCTGCTCGGTTCGCTCGGCGATACGGTCGCGCGCATCTCGGATGTGACCGGAACCGCCGCGATGGCCATGGTCGAGATCGCGGCAGCCAATGTGCAGACCGTTGGTCAGGCCGAGACGGGCGCGGAGAGCGCCCGCGCGCTCGATCAGAGGATCAACGCCCTGCAGGCGGAAGCCGGGGCCTTCGTGCAGCGTCTGCGGGCCGCCTGACGAAAGGCGGCCTCTCGGCGCTTGCCATTAGCCTGCGACTCTGCCCCATCTGCGGGATGCCTTTCCTCGCGAGTCTTGGACGATGAGCTGGTCACCCCAGCAGGATGCGGCGCTGACCGCAGTGGCGCGCTGGCTGCAGGCCGGCGAGCCGCAGCTTTTCCGCATGTTCGGCTATGCCGGCACCGGCAAGACGACGCTGGCGCGCCATATCGCCGAAGCCGTCGATGGCGAGGTCGCCTTCGCTGCCTACACAGGCAAGGCAGCGCTCGTTCTGCGCAATAAGGGCTGCCATAACGCGCAGACGATCCATTCGCTGATCTATCGCTCGCGCGGCGTCGAGGAGGAGAGCCCGATCTTCGCGCTCAACCGCGAGAGCGCGGCGGCCAAGGCCAAGCTCATCATCATCGACGAATGCTCGATGGTCGATGAGGAACTGGGGCGGGACCTGCTCTCCTTTGGCACACCGGTCCTGGTGCTCGGCGATCCGGCGCAGCTTCCGCCGGTCAAGGGCGGCGGCTTCTTCACCGAGCAGGAGCCGGACGTTATGCTGACCGAGGTCCATCGTCAGGCGGCGGACAACCCGATCGTGCGGATGTCGATGATCGTGCGTGAGGGCGGCCGGCTTGACTATGGCGAGTACGGTCCGAGCCGCGTGATCCGGCGCGGCGACATCGACCCCGAGATCGTCATGGGTGCCGACCAGGTGCTGGTCGGCATGAACAAGACCCGGCGCAACTACAATGCCCGCATCCGCCAGCTCATGGGCCGCACCGAGACCAATCCGGTCGCGGGCGAGAAGCTGGTCTGCCTGCGCAACGACAAGAGCAAGGGGCTGCTCAATGGCGGCTCCTGGATCGTGCAGGAGATCAAGACCTCGAAGAAGGGCCTCGTCACCATGCGGGTGACGCCGGAGGACGATACCGGGGCGAAGGCGGTGAAGGTCTCGGTGCTGCCAAACTTCTTCGACGGCACCGAGGACGAGATCCCCTGGGAGCTGCGCAAGCACACGGACGAGTTCACCTTCGGCTATGCGCTGACCGTGCATAAGTCGCAGGGCTCGCAATGGGACCATGTCGTTCTCTTCGACGAGAGCTTCGCCTTCCGCGAGCACCGTGCGCGCTGGCTCTATACGGGGCTGACGCGCGCGGCGGAGGCGATCACCGTGGTGATGTGAGCGGCAACAAGCTCAACGACGGGGATGGAGGAGAGAACGTCATGGCAGAAGACGAGCAGATGCCGTCATCCCGGCTGATCGACGAGAAAATCCGGGCGCTTGGGGACTGGCGCGGCGAGATGCTCTCTCGGCTGCGCGCCCTGATCCACGAGGCCGATCCCGAGGTCGTCGAGGAGGTGAAGTGGAGAGGCGTGCCGGTCTGGTCGCATGACGGCATCATCTGCACCGGCGAGACCTATAAGAGCGTGGTCAAGATGACCTTCGCCAAAGGGGCCGCAATCGAGGATCCAGCGAAGCTGTTCAATTCCAGCCTCGACGGCAATGTCAGGCGGGCCATCGATATCCATGAAGGCGAGACGGTCGATGAGGAGGCCCTGAAGGCTCTCATCCGCGCTGCGGTGGAACTGAATTCGCGCTCGAAAAAGCGTCGCTGACGACGGAGGAGCCGCCGGGTTTGCCAAGCGGCGGATATAGCGAGATGAAAAAAGGGCCGCTTCCGCGGCCCTTCATCATTCACCGATGCGCCGTGCTCCCTTTAGGGAGATAGGCTTACGCCCAGGCGCGCTGCTTCAGCTTTTCCTCATAGGAATCGATCTGCTTGCCCTTCTCCATGGTCAGGCCGATGTCGTCGAGGCCGTTCAGCAGGCAGTGCTTGCGGAAGGGATCGATCTCGAAGCTGATCTCGCCGCCGTCCGGGCCCTTGATCGTCTGATTCTCGAGGTCGATCGAGAGCGTGGCGTTGGAGCCGCGCTCGGCGTCGTCGAACAGCATCTCGAGCTGCTCGGGCGTGACCTTGATCGGCAGGATGCCGTTCTTGAAGCAGTTGTTGTAGAAAATGTCGGCGAAGCTCGTGGAGATCACGCAGCGGATGCCGAAATCAAGCAGTGCCCAGGGCGCGTGCTCGCGCGACGAGCCGCAGCCGAAATTGTCGCCCGCGACCAGGATCTGCGCCTTGCGGTAGGCCGGCTGGTTCAGCACGAAATCGGGGTTCTCCGAGCCGTCCTCCTTGTAGCGCATCTCGGAGAACAGCGCGGTGCCGAGCCCGGTGCGCTTGATCGTCTTCAGATACTGCTTGGGGATGATCATGTCGGTGTCGACATTGACCACCTTCATCGGGGCGGGGGTCGACGTCAGGGTGGTGAAGGGCTGCATGGTGCGGTTCCTTGTCCTGTTCTTCTGATGCGGCCGGGCTTTAGCCCGCCGCCTGTTCGATGGCTTCCATGTCCTCGTCGGAGAAGCCGAAATGGTGCCCGATCTCGTGGACCATGACATGGGTGACGATGGCGCCGAGGCTTTCGTCGTTCTCGGCCCAGTAGTCGAGGATCGGCCGGCGATAGAGGTGGATGGTGTTGGGCATCTGGCCGGTCTGCGGGCCGAAGCCCTGTTGCGGCAGGCCGATGCCGCTGAAGAGGCCGAGCAGGTCGAAGGGGCTCTCCGCCTCAAGCTCCTTCAGCACATCGTCTTCCGGGAACTCGGTGACGTTGAAGACGACATCGGCGCAGAGCGCGCGGAACTCCTCCGGCAGGCGATCGAAGGCGGCCTGGGCCAGCACCTCGAACGCAGCCAGCGACGGGGCTTTCACCCCGTCCCAGTCGATCTCGCTCGTCTTCGCCACCATGGCGTCCATATCCGTCACCAGAACTTGAGCTGACGGCCAAGCCACCAGGCCAGCACGACAACGCCGATCAGCGACAGGAACCGGCCGATGCGCCGCCCCCAGAGCTCGATCCGGTCGCCCTCCGGCGCATCGGCGCCGGAGAAATGCGACGCCGCGCGGCCCATCGAGGAACCGAGCAGGCTTTCGCTGTCGCGCTTGGCCCGTTCCAGCGCCGCCTTGGCTTCGGCGGCGCGGGCGGCTTCGCGGGGATCGCTCGACATCGTGTCTGTCCTCCCCGCTTGCTGCCGGTCAGCCCAGCTTGCGCACGTCGACGAAATGGCCCGTCAGCGCCGCGGCTGCCGCCATCGCCGGCGAGACGAGATGCGTGCGACCGCGATAGCCCTGGCGGCCCTCGAAATTGCGGTTCGAGGTCGAGGCGGCGCGCTGGCCCGGCTTGAGCTGGTCCGGGTTCATGCCCAGGCACATCGAGCAGCCCGGCTCGCGCCATTCGAAGCCGGCGGCGAGGAAGATCTTGTCGAGACCTTCCAGCTCCGCCTGCTGCTTCACCAGGCCGGAGCCCGGCACGATCATGGCGTAGTCCAGGCCCTCATGGATTTTCTTGCCCTCGACGATCCGGGCGACCGTGCGCAGATCCTCGATGCGGCCATTGGTGCACGAACCGATCCAGATCACGTCGAGCGGGATCTCGGTCATCTTGGTGCCGGCGGTCAGGCCCATATATTCGAGCGCACGCTTTTTCGAGGCGCGCTTGACCTCATCGGCGATCAGCTCCGGATCGGGCACGGCGCCGGTGACCGAGATGACGTCCTCGGGGCTGGTGCCCCAGGAGACGATCGGCGGCAGGTTGGCGGCGTCGAGCTTCACCACGCGGTCGAAATGCGCGCCCTCATCGGTGCGCAGCGTCTCCCAGTAGCGGACGGCCGCTTCCCAGGCTTCGCCCTTCGGAGACTTGGGACGACCCTTGAGATAGGCGAAGGACTTCTCGTCGGGCGCGACCATGCCGGCACGGGCGCCGCCCTCGATCGACATGTTGCAGACCGTCATGCGGCCTTCCATCGTCAGGCCGCGGATGGCCTCGCCGGCATATTCGATCACCGAGCCGGTGCCGCCGGCGGTGCCGATCTCGCCGATGATGGCGAGCGTGATGTCCTTGGCGCCGACGCCGGGAGCCGGCGTGCCGTCCACCTGGACGAGCATGTTCTTCGCCTTCTTCTGGATCAGCGTCTGCGTGGCGAGCACGTGCTCGACCTCGGAGGTGCCGATGCCATGCGCGAGCGCGCCGAAGGCGCCGTGGGTCGAGGTGTGGCTGTCACCGCAGACGATGGTCGTGCCGGGCAGGGTGAAACCCTGCTCGGGGCCGACGATGTGGACGATGCCCTGGCGCCGGTCGAGCTCGTCGAAATACTCGACGCCGAAGTCCTTGGCGTTCTTGGCCAGAGCCTCGACCTGGATGCGGCTTTCCTCTTCCTGGATGCCCTTGGAGCGGTCGGTAGTCTGGATGTTGTGGTCGACGACGGCGAGCGTCTTCTCAGGCGCGCGGACCTTGCGGCCGGTCATGCGCAGGCCTTCGAAGGCCTGCGGGCTCGTCACCTCATGGACGAGATGGCGGTCGATATAGAGCAGGCAGGTGCCGTCATCCTGCCGATCGACGACGTGGTCGTCGAAGATCTTGTCGTAGAGCGTACGGGGGCCGTTGGTCGTCGTCATGGCTTGAAGCCTCGGTCTTACGGAAATTGGGTCTGAAAACGATCAAGCCGACAGCTGTGGCCGGCTTGCGGAAACGGTTCGCCTGTCGCCGGCCGCACCGAGGCGGCCGGTCTCAGGCGCCGGTAAGGCCCGCGGCGATGGAGGCTGTGAAGCGGCCGAAGAAGCGCCAGGGCAGGCGGGCATGGTCATGCAGCGCGACGAAATCCTGCGTCGTCGGCAGGGGCGGCAGATGGCCCTCTCCCTGGACGGCGCTGAAGCGCTGGAACTGTTGCACGCACGGCGACATGGCTACTGTGTAGCAGTTCCAATGAAGCCGGACAATCGATTGGGCGCAGCCGGGGTATCGGCGTGACGCAGGGATGTGGGGCGTCATTCTCGGGCGGCCGCATGTCGACCCGAGAATCTCGTGCAGGGAGGGGGCCGGAGCTTCCGCGTCATGAGATGCTCGGGTCAGGCCCGAGCATGACGGTGCTTTCGGCAACAAAAAACGCGGCCCGAGGGCCGCGTTTCTGAAATCCGAAAAAGAGGGCGTACGGCTTACTTGCCGGCGGCCTTCTCGCCCTTGGCGGGCTTGGCATCGACGCGCTCGGCGATGCGGGCCGACTTGCCGCGGCGATCGCGCAGGTAATAGAGCTTGGCGCGGCGCACCTTGCCCTTGCGGACGACCTTGATGGAATCGAGGTTCGGCGAGAAGAGCGGGAAGACGCGCTCGACACCTTCGCCATAGGAAATCTTGCGGACGGTGAAGCTCTGGTTGAGGCCGCCGCCGTTGCGGGCGATCACGACGCCCTCATAGGCCTGGACGCGGGTGCGCTCGCCTTCCTTGACCTTGACGTTGACCTGCACGGTGTCGCCGGGCTGGAAAGCGGGAATGGCCTTGCCTTCGCTGAGCTTGGCGATCTGCTCGGCATCGAGCTGTTCGATGATGTTCATGGGTCTCTCCATGGCCGTGTTCGCGTGTGGGCACGCGGGCGTTCGGCTCGCTGTTTTCAGTTGAGTGCGGGGCCATACAGGAGCGCACGGCATTTGTCGAGCGGCAATGCTGCCAAAGAGCGCCGGCGCAGGCCCGGCTTGGCGCAGGCGCGTCCGGCATGCTTAGCCTAGCGAAAAGCAAGACGATACCGGGACGAGACGTCATGACCGATACCACGATCACGAAGACCGCGCTCGTCACCGGCGCCGCACGCGGCATCGGGCTCGCCACGGCGAAGCGCTTCCTGGCCGAGGGCTGGCAGGTCGGGCTGCTCGATATCGACAGCGCCGAACTCGCGAAGGCTGCGACCGCCATCGCCCAGCCGGAACGGACGCTGGTCCTGTCCTGCGACGTCGCCTTTCCGGAGCAGCTCGAAGCGGCCTTCGCGGCGATGTCCAGGCGCTTCGGGCGGCTCGACGCGCTCGTCAACAATGCCGGCACTGCGGTGTTCAAGCCGCTGCTGGAGACGAGCCACGACGAATGGCAGCGCGTGCTCGCCGTCAATCTCTCGGGGCCTTTCCTGGCGACGCAGCTCGCTGCGCCGCTGATGGCTGACACCGGCGGCGGCGCCATCGTCAACATCGCCTCGATCTCGGGTCTGCGGGCCTCGACGCTCCGCGTCGCCTACGGCACTTCGAAGGCCGCGCTGATCCACCTGACCAAGCAGCAGGCGATGGAGTTGGCGGCGCTCGGCATCCGCGCCAATGCGGTCGCGCCGGGGCCGGTCGAGACCGCGATGGCGCGGGCGGTCCACAGCCCGGAGATCCGGGCCGATTACCGCGATGCCATTCCGCTCGGCCGCTACGGGCTGGAGGAGGAACTTGCCGAGGCGATCTTCTTCCTCTGCAGCGACAAGGCGAGCTACATCACCGGGCAGGTCATCGCCGTCGATGGCGGCTTCGACGCCGCCGGCATCGGGCTTGCGACGCTGCGCGGCGAACGGCGGAACCTGTAAGCCGCCGCTGCCTTTATCCGCTTTGCGACGAGGTGGGGCGGGTGCCGGAGCGAGACGCGATGGCGATGCCCGCGACAACGCCGATCAGCCCGCCGATGAGATTGGCGCTGATCGGCTCGCCGAGCAGCGGGACGGCGAGCAGGGCGGCCGTGACCGGGTTGACCGCCACGGAGATCGCCACGAGCGTCGGCGTCGTGCGCCCGAGCGCAAAGGCCCAGAGGAAGAAGATCAGCGCTCCGCAGACGATGGCAAGGTAGGTGGCGGCGAGCCATTGCGGCCCGTTCAGCCCGGAGAGCGCAGTGATGCCCCCTTTCGCGGCGGAAATCGTCAGGAGGCAGGCCGCGCCGACGCCCATGCCGAAGGCGGCGAAGGGAACGGGAGCAGAGCGCCCAATGAAGGGGCGCGACCAGACGCTGTAGAGCGCCATGCACAGGGCCGCCGCCACCATGATCAGGTCACCGCGCCAGGCGCCTGGCGGGGCGGCCGTCAGGCTCGTGCCGAGCGCCAGCGCGACGCCCGCCATGGCGACGAGCACGCCGAGGGTCTTGCGCAGTGACAGCGGCTCGACCCTGAGGGCTGCGGCAGCGAGCATGGTGAGCAGCGGCAGCGTCGAGAGGGCGAGCGCGCCGCGCGCCGCCGTGGTGAAGATCAGCGCGGTGTTGAACAACACCGGGAAGAGGCCGAAGAAAAGCAGCCCGAGGCCCGCTGCGCCGGGCCAGTCGGCGCGCGAGGGCCAGCGCTCGCGTTCGCGCAGTGCCAGCAGCATCAGAATGGCGAAGCCGCCGCCGAAGCGCACAGCGCCAATGGTGAGCGGGTCTAGCGTTCCGGCGAGATAGCGGGTGGCGACGATCGCCGTGCCGCCGAGCGCGCTCGACAGCAGCGCCGCAAAAAGACCCAGAGCTTCCATCGTCGTCCCAATCCGTATGCGGGACTTCGGTATCGGGCCGTTCTTCAGCAAACAATGGAATTAACATCATCAGCTTGATAACGATTGGATATGAGCGCGCCCGGTCTCGATCCCGAATTGTTGCGAGCCTTCGTCGCTGTCGCCGAGCACCTCTCGTTCACGCGCGCCGCCGAGCGGCTGAACCGGACCCAGGCGGCGGTGAGCCTGCAGATCAGGCGGCTGGAGGATCGTCTCGGCACGGCCTTGTTCCGGCGCTCGACGGCACGGGTCGAGCTCTCGGCTGCAGGTGAGGGCTTCCTCACCGATGCCCGCCGTATTCTGGCCCTGAGCGAGCAGGCGCTCGCCCGCGTCGCCGCGCAGAAACTGTCGGGGCGCGTGCGCATCGGTGTGATGGAAGATTACGGCACCAAGGTCCTGCCCGGCCTGCTCGCCGAGGTGGCCGAGCGCTTCCCGCTGGTGCAGATCGAGATGGAGATCGGTCTGACCGCCCGATTGCTGAAGCGGCTCGGCCCGTCCTTCGACGTGGTCATCGCGATGCACCCTGCAGGCACCGATGCGGGAGAATTCGTCTGCGCCGAGGAGCCGGTTTGGGTGGCGGCGCCGGGCCATGCCGCTGAGGAGATCGAGCCGCTGCCGGTCGCGCTATCGAATCCCGACTGCCTGTTCCGCTCATGGGCCTCAGCGGCGCTGGACAGGGCCGGCGGCGCGTGGCGGCTGGCCTATGTCAGCCCGAGTCTGGCCGCGGTCGAGGCCATCGTCGCGCAGGGGCTGGCGGTCACCGTGATGAAGGGCAGCATGGTGCCGCCGCATCTGCGCCGGCTGCCGGATGGGCAGGGCCTGCCGCAACTGCCCGACGCCGAGATTCGGCTGCATCGCGCCGCATCGCTGGGTCCGGCTGAGGCAATGGTGGTGGACATGCTGGCGCAGCGCCTGGCCGCGGGCAGGCGAAGGCCTGTGGCCTCCTATTTGTAGAAGCCTTCGCGCAGGTTGAGGCCGTGTTCGAGCCAGACCCTCATCGCGCAGAGCATGCCGGTCCAGCCCTCGCAATTGCCATAGGAAGCCTTCAGCCCTTCCGGTGTCTCGGACCAGCCCTGCTCCGAGATGCCGACCAGCGTGCGGCCGTCTTCCAGTGGCTCGAAGGTCATCGTGACGGTCGTCTGGCGCTTTCCTTCCGCGTCAGCCTCGGCCGCGTTCTCGGCTGCGTCCCAGTGGAGGACGATGCGCTTGTCCCGCTCGACCTCGACGACGTGAACCGGGAAGGCGCCGGGGAAGTCGTGAAAATCCCAGGTGACGACCGCTCCGGCTTCCAGCCGTCCTTTCGCGCCTCCGGTCGTGAAGAAATGGGAGAGGTGTTCGGGATTGACCACGGCCTCGAAGACCTCAGTGACTGGCTTCGCGATGCGGCCGGCAACACGGAACTTGATATCCATCGCATCCTCCCTTGCTCGTTCCTCTATCATGTTATAAAAACATAACATGTCAACGGACGAGCAGGACGATGCGCTGTTCAAGGCTCTGGGCCATCGAGCCAGGCGCCGGATTCTGGACGCGCTCAAGGCGGAACCGCGCACGACCGGGATGCTCTGCGAACTGATGCCGGAGCTCGACCGATGTACGGTGATGCAGCATCTGAAGGTTCTCGAAGAGGCGGGGCTGGTGATCGTCGAGCGGCGCGGCCGCGAGCGCTGGAATCATCTCGACGCGCTGCCCGTTCATGGGATCCATGAGCGCTGGATCGGCCCTTACGCCGCCTATGCGACCGCGATGCTGAGCCGCCTCAAGCGGATGAGTGAGGGCGAGGTCGCGGAGACGCGCACGCCCGCCGCGAAAGATACCGAGGATGCCGGAAGCCAGTAGATCGCGACGGGCTTCACCGATCTCCTGCGGCGGCTCCATGCCGCAATGCGGCATATAATCTCCTTGCGCCCGCCAGCGAACGGCGCGAACCTCCCCCGACATGCCTCTTCGACGGCCGCCCGACCTCGTTCGGGCCGGTGCGACCGCCGCCCGACCGGCGCGTCAGGCTTGTTTTCCCGCCGCGCCGGCCTCCATCCGCGTCGATGCGGGGCCTGTCCTCGCTCCTCGTGGTCCAACCCGAAGGAGGACGTCATGGCAGCACAAAATGGCAGAGGAGATACGGCCCGCGGTACCAGGCGCGTGGGGCCGCGATGCATTGCGATCGTCGGTCCCTTCCAGAGCGGCAAGACCACCTTGCTGGAAAGCATTCTCATGCGTTGCGGCGCGGTTTCGCGCGCCGGTTCGGTCAAGGGCGGCAATACGGTCGGCGATGCGGCGCCTGAAGCGCGCGCGCATCAGATGAGCACGGAGCCCTCCGTCGCGACGGTCGATTTCCTTGGCGAGACCTTCCATTTCATCGACTGTCCCGGCTCGGTCGAGTTCCTTCATGAGATGCGCCATGTGCTGCCCGTGGTCGACGCGGCGGTGGTGGTCTGCGAGGCGGATGACCGCAAGGCGCCGGCGCTGGAGCTCGTACTGCGCGAGCTCGAGGAGGCCGATATTCCGCGCTTCCTCTTCCTCAACAAGATCGACACGGCATCGCGTCGGGTGCGCGAGACGCTTTCCATCCTGCAGCGCGCCTCGCGGACGCCGCTGCTGCTGCGCCAGATCCCGATCTGGCAGAAGGGCATCGCCATCGGCTTCATCGACCTCGCTCTGGAGCGGGCCTTCATCTATCGCGAGCATGCGCCGAGCGAGATCGTGCCGCTCGCGGTCGACGAGACCGATCGCGAGAAGGAAGCGCGCTTCTCCATGCTGGAACGTCTCGCCGATTACGATGACGAGCTGATGGAGGAGCTGCTCGGCGACATGGAGCCGCCGCGCGACCGGATCTTCGACGATCTCGCCCGTGAGTTGCAGCACCGCCATGTCGTGCCGGTGCTGATCGGCGCGGCCGAGCGGGGCAATGGCGTGACCCGGCTGCTCAAGGCTCTGCGCCACGAGGCGCCGACTCTCGCCGAGACGCGCGGGCGCGCCGGCATCGTGGCGGAGGGGCCACCGCTCGCCCAGGTGATGAAGACGTGGCATTCGAGCCAGGGCGGCAAGCTCTCGCTCGCCCGAGTCATGCGGGGCCGCTTGGCGGAAGGCGACGTTGTGACCTCATCGGGAGGCGTCGAGACGCGCATCGCCGGTATTGTCACGCTCAAGGGTTCGGAGCAGAGCCGCAAACCGGCGGCGGAGGAGGGCGAGGTCGCCGGCTTCGCCAAGCTCGACGGCATCGGCACCGGCGAGGCCTTCATGCTTGGCAAGCAGCGTGCGAGTGTCGTTAGCGCGATCGCGCCGCCCGAAGCCGTTCATACGCTCGCCATCGCCGTCAAGGAGCGAAAGGACGATGTCCGGCTCGCCGCCGCGCTGCAGCGGCTGACGGAGGAGGATACGGCGCTGGCTGTCACGCCGGTCCCGGAACTCGGCGAGACCCGGCTCTCCGGTCAGGGCGAGATGCATCTGCGCGTGGCGCTGGAGAAGCTCGCGGGGCGTTACGGCGTGACCGTCGCGAGCCGCAATCCGCAGGTCGGCTATCGCGAGACCATCCGTGGCGAGGCGAGCGCGCGCGGCCGGCATCGCAAGCAGAGCGGTGGTCACGGCCAATATGGCGATGTCGTCATGGAGGTCGCGCCGGTGGGGCGCGGCGAGGGCATTCGCTTCATCGACAAGATCACCGGTGGCGTGGTGCCACGCCAATATATCGGCTCGGTTGAAGCCGGCATGCGCGACTATTGCGACAAGGGGCCGCTCGGCTTCCCCGTCGTCGATATCGCGGTGACGCTGACCGACGGCTCCTATCACACCGTCGATTCCTCCGACATGGCATTCCGGCAGGCCGCGCGACTGGCGATGAACGAGATCATGCCGCAGGCGAAGCCCGTCCTGCTGGAACCGATCCTCTCCGTCGAGGTGGTCATTCCCTCGGATGCGATGTCGCGAGCCTCGGCGCTGATCTCGGCCCGGCGCGGGCAGATCCTGGGTTATGATACGCGGCCCGGCTGGCGTGGCTGGGACCAGATCAAGGCACTGGTTCCGGAAGCGGAGATGACGGGGCTGATCGTGGAGCTACGCTCGGCGACCTCCGGCGTCGGCTCCTTCAGCGCGCGTTTCGACCATCTCGCCGAGCTCGCCGGCAAGCCGGCGGAGGCGGTGGTGAGCGCGCAAGCGTTGGCGCTCGCTCAGAGCCGCTGAGCCGCTTGGGCAGATGCAAGATTGCAAAACCGCAGGCGAGCTGCCTGCGGTTTCGCTTGCGCTCGCTTCCTGCCAATAGTTTAAGTATGAACAATCTGGGGCCGCCGAAGCGCCTTGCGCGGGCGCCGGCGGTTCCGCACTGTATGACAATGAATAGGTTCCGGACTCGGCCACGCGTGGCGGTTAACCGGGCGAGAGGGAGGGGACAATGAACGCGATCGGCGCCACGCCAGCCAGGCAGGACGCGCGTCCGTGGCTTGCGCATTATCCGCCGGCGGTGCCGCCGCAACTCGACGAGGAACGGATCGGCACGCTGGCGGAGCTGATCCAGACGGCTTGTGCGACTCATGCCGGCCGGCCGGCTTTCGAGAGCTTCGGCAAGACGATCACCTTCGCCGAGACTTTGCGTGCGGCGCAGGCCTTTGGAGGCTGGCTGCAGGCGAAGGGATACAAGCCGGGCGACCGCATCGGCCTGATGATGCCGAACATCCTGGCCTATCCGGCGGCGCTCTTCGGCGCGCTGCTCGGCGGCTACACGGTCGTCAACGTCAATCCGCTCTATACGGCGCGGGAACTAGCCCACCAGCTCAGCGATGCGGGCGCCCGCGTGCTGGTGGTGATGGAGAACTTCGCCCATACGGTCGAGGAGGCGAAGCTGCATCTGAAGCTCGACGCCGTCGTCGTTGCTACCGCCGGCGACCTGATGGGCTTCAAGGGCGCTATCGTCAATTTCGTCGCCCGCCGGATCAAGAAGATCGTCAGGCCGTACAGCCTGCCGGACGCGATCGAGTTCCGCCATATCCTGCAGCGTGCCGAGCCGATGAAACCGGTGACCGTATCGGCCGGCGATATCGCCTTCCTGCAATATACCGGCGGCACGACCGGTGTCGCCAAGGGCGCGACGCTGACGCATCGCAATGTCGCGGCGAATGTGCAGCAATCCGGGCTCTGGCTCGAATGGATGCTGGAGCCGCCGCATGGCCGCGCCGACTATCAGCACGTCATGGTCACGGCGCTGCCGCTCTACCATATCTTCGCGCTGACCTGCTGCTGCCTGTTCCTGCTGCGCATCGGCGCCAAGAGCCTGCTGATCGCCAATCCGCGCGACATTCCGGGCTTTGTGAAGACACTGAAGGCCAGTCGTTTCACGCTCTTCTCCGGCGTCAACACGCTCTACAACGCGCTCGCCAACCATCCCCAGATCAAGGAGGTGGACTTCTCCGAGATGCGCTTCGCGGTGGCCGGCGGCATGGCGACGCAGGCCGCGGTGGCGAAGCATTGGAAGGCGGTGACGGGGCGGCCGATTATCGAGGGCTATGGCCTTTCGGAGACCTCGCCCGTCGCCACGATTAACCGGCCCGACATCCAGGAGTTCACCGGCACGATCGGCTTCCCGATCCCCTCCACCGACATCGCCATCCGCGATGCGGACGGCAACGACATGCCGCTCGGCTCGGCGGGCGAGATCTGCATCCGCGGCCCGCAGGTGATGGCGGGCTATTGGAACCGTCCGGATGAGACGGCACGGGCCATGACCGCGGACGGATTTTTCCGCAGCGGCGACATCGGCGTGATGCTGCCCGACGGGCAGGTCAAGATCGTCGACCGGATGAAGGACATGGTGCTGGTCTCCGGCTTCAACGTCTATCCGAACGAGGTCGAGGACGTGCTGGCCGCGCATCCGGGCGTGCTTGAGGCGGCGGTGATCGGCCTGCCGGACGAGCATTCGGGCGAGGCGGTCACGGCCTTCGTCGTGCGCAAGGACCAGACGCTGACGGCCGATGAGCTGCGCGCCTTCTGCAAGGAGAACCTGACCGGCTACAAGGTGCCGAAGCAGGTCTTCTTCCGCGAGACCTTGCCCAAGACCAATGTCGGCAAGGTGCTGCGCCGCGCGCTGCGCGAAGAGATCGTGGTCAAGCAGTAGCGCGCTCGTCATCAATCACGGCAAGCTACGGGCGAAGCTGAGGATTTCCCGACCGGAAAGGCGGCGCCGCCGCCCGGGCCAAGATGCCCGGGTGGTCGGGGCATGGCGGCTAGGGTAAAGACATCCTTTCCGAGGCTGACGCCGCCGTGCTCCGTCGCGGCCATCGTGGCCACCGCTGGAGACGATTCGCGCTTGCCCCATAGCCCCGTCGAGACGCCCTTGCTGCGGCAGCTGAAGCCCGGCCTCCGTTTCCATGAGGAAGTGGCGCTGAATGCCGAGCCGCCGGTTTCGCTGCTCGATCACGCGATCACGCCCATCGACTTCTTCTTCATCCGCAACAATGGCGAATTGCCCGAGACAGGCTCGGAGCAGGACTGGCAGCTCACCATTGATGGCGAGGTCGAGCGGCCACGGGTCTGGACCGTGGCCGGGCTCAAGGAGCGCTTCGAGACCGTCACCGTCACGGCCGTGCTGGAATGCGCCGGCAATGGCCGCTCACAGCTCAAGCCGGCGACGGATGGGCTGCAATGGGGGCTCGGCGCAGTCGGCTGCGCGCGCTGGACCGGCGTTCGCCTCGCCGATGTGCTGAACGAGGCCGGGATCAAGCCGAGTGCCGTCTATACCGGCCACCATTCGCCTGACCGGCAGATCGGCAAGCTGGAGAAGGCGGCGCTCTCACGCGGCCTGCCCATCGCCAAGGCGCTGGCGCCCGAGACGCTGATCGCCTTCGGCATGAACGGCGAGGAGTTGCCGCGGCTACATGGCGGGCCGTTGCGGATTGTGGCGCCGGGCTATCCCGGCTCGGCCTGGCAGAAATGGCTCAACCGGATCAGCCTCTGCCCGCTGGAGCATGACGGCGAGAAGATGCGCGGGACGGATTACCGCCTGCCGATCCAGCCGGTCAGGCCGGGCGAGCCGCTCGACCCCGCGAATTTCGCCGTCATCACCGACATGCCGGTGAAATCGCTGATCTCAGCGCCGTCCGATGGCTTCGTGGCGAGGCAGGGCGAGCGCTTCAAGGTCAGTGGCTTCGCCTGGAGCGCGGCGATCCCTCTCGTGGGCGTCGCGGTCTCCAGCGATGGTGGCGCGAGCTGGCAGGAGGTGCCGCTGCAGCCGGGTGAAGGGGCCTTCGCATGGCGGCGCTTCGAGGCCGAGGTGACGGCGGAGCGCGCCGGGCCACTCGTCGTCATGGCGCGGGCGTGGGATGCGGTCGGGAACAGCCAGCCGATGGAGCCGGTCTGGAATCCGCGTGGCTATTGCAACAACCAGGTGCAGCGCGTGGGCGGCACGGTCATCGCCTGAGGCTTTGAACCTTTTGGGGTGCAGCGGCGTCTAATGTCTGGGTCTGCCATTCCGGGCATGGCTCTGCCGCCTCGGTCACTCTCCTCCTCCCATCGGCGACCGAGGCGGCTTTTCTTCTAGGAGGATCGTCATGCTCGGGCTTGACCCGAGCATCTCCCGCAAGATGAGGCTCCTGCATCTGTTTCGGCCCGAGATTCTCGGGTCTGCTCTTCGCTTCGCCCGAGAATGACGCGGAGCGTCAAGCCGCCAGCAGGGCGCGTCCCTCGGCCATATGGCCGGTGGCGGGCACGATCTGCCCGGCGGCGATGTCGCGCTCGAAGCGCACCAGCGTGAAATCCTCGGCCCGGCCAGTATTGCCGCGCTCCGTGAGCACGCTGAGCCGGCGGCCGACGCGCTCGGCTAGATGCCGCTTCTGCGCCAGTTCTGCCGCGGCCCTGAGCCGTGCGGCGCGCTCGGCGACGATCTCGCCGGGCAGCTGAGGCATCCGGGCTGCGGGCGTGCCGGGGCGGGCAGAATAGGGGAAGACGTGGACGAAGCTTAAGCCGCATTCCTCGACCAGCGCGAGCGAGCGGGCGAACATCGCCTCATCCTCGGTCGGGAAGCCGGCGATGAGATCGGCGCCGAAGACGATATCGGCGCGCAAGGTCCGGATCTCGGAGCAGAAGCGGATCGCATCTTCGCGGCTGTGGCGGCGTTTCATGCGCTTCAGGATCAGGTCGTCGCCGGCCTGCAGCGACAGATGCAGATGCGGCATCAGCCGCGCCTCCGTCGCGATGAGGTCCCGCAAGGTATCGTCGACTTCGACCGCGTCGATGGAGGAGAGGCGCAGGCGGGGCAGCTCGGGCAGGGCACGTAGGATCGCGCTGACAAGCGCCCCGAGCGTCGGCTCTTCGGCCAGGTCGCGGCCATAGCTGGTGAGGTCGACGCCGGTCAGCACGATCTCGCGTGAACCGGCCTCGACGAGCCGGCGGCATTGGGCGACGACATCAGCTTGCGGCAGCGAGCGGGAATTGCCGCGACCGAAGGGAATGACGCAGAAGGTGCAGCGATGGTCGCAGCCGTTCTGCACCTGCACGAAGCCGCGCGTATGCTCGGGCAGGCGCCCGGTGAGAGGCGCCAGCATCGTCGCGCGGGCCATGATATCGCCCACCGCGATCTTGTCGGCCACCGCTCCGGGCTCGCCGAGGCTGTTCGAGCGGGCGAGCGCGGCCCAGCTTTCGGGCCTGAGCTTCTCGTCATTGCCGAGGATACGGTCGGCTTCCGGCATGGCGGCGAAGCGGGCAGGCTCGATCTGCGCGGCGCAGCCCGTCACGATGACAGGCCGCTCCGGCCGCTCGCGCTTCAGGCGCCGGACAGCCTGCCGGGCCTGCCGGGTCGCCTCGGCGGTCACGGCGCAGGAATTGACGATGGCGGCGTCCTTGAGGCCCGCAGCTTCAGCCTGCAGCCTCAACGCCTCGCTCTCGACGATGTTGAGGCGGCAGCCGAAAGTGACGACCTCCAGAGCCTCTCCGCGATTTCTCGAATCGCGGAAAGGCTCTGGGTTATGATCTTGCCGCATTTTCTTCACGCGAACCGGTGTCCACTTCGCTCAAAAATGCTTTGGCGTCATCAAGCGGCGCTCGTGAACAGGGCCGGGTCGAGCGTGCCCTCCCATTCGAACTCAACCGGGCCGGTCATCAGCACATGGCCGTCGCTTTCGCGCCATTCGATGGTGAGGTCACCGCCCGGCAGGCTGACCACTGCCTTGCGGGCCGAAAGCTCGCGCCGGACGGCTGCGACCAGCGCCGCGCAGGCGCCAGAGCCGCAAGCCTGGGTGATGCCGGCGCCGCGTTCCCAGACGCGCAGCACGATATGGTCCGGCGCCTTCACGGCGGCGAGCTCGATATTGGCGCGATCCGGGAAGATCGGGTGGTTCTCCAGCAGCGGGCCGATCTGCTCGAGATTGTAGGCGTAGGGGTCCTCGACGAAGAAGACCGCGTGCGGATTGCCCATGTTGACCGCGCAGGGCGTGTGCAGGATCGGGTCGTCGATCGGCCCGATCTGCAGCTCGAAGCCGCTGGTGTCCTCGAAGGGCTCGGCGAGCGGGATGTCCTCCCAGCCGAGACGGGGCGCGCCCATGTCGACGGTGAAGACCGTCTCGCTGTTCTTCACACTCGGCAGCAGGCCCGCCTTGGTCTGCAGTGCGAGGCGGCTCTTCGTGGGATCGCCCATCTGCGGATCGGCGATCATCGCCCAGGCGACGCAGCGCGTGCCGTTGCCGCAGGCGCCGGCTTCCGAGCCATCGGTGTTGTAGATGCGGATGAAGGCGTCGGTGCCGGGCGTCACGGCATCGTGCAACACCATCAGCTGATCGAAACGGGCGCGTGGCTCGGACGCGATGGCGCGGGCCTCGCTCTCGCTGACGCGATGCTTCGTGCCGCGCAGATCGAGCACGGTGATCTGGTTGCCGAGGCCGTTCATCTTCAGGAACCGCCGGTTGGCCAGAGCGTTCATTTGGTCACACTTCCCATGAATAGCGGCTCTATGACGAAGGTGACGTGAAAAAGCCACCCTCCTGCCCGTTCCTGCCTGTAGGTGGACATCCTATGCTGCTCTGCAAGGGCACGAATCGCATGAGCGCCCGCATGAGATTGAAGGCCGTGACGATGCGGTATTCCCGGATTTCCGTTCTGGCGCTGGCCGGCATGATGAGCACGGCCGGGATTCCGGCGCTCGCGCAGGGCGTTGCTCCGCCGGCGCCGGTCGAATCGGCGCCGCTTGCGCCGCCACCCGGCACGCCCGTGCAGATGCCTTCCGTGCCGGCGCAGACGCCGCCGGCGCCCGTGCCCGCGCCCGAGCCGCAGCCGGTGCAGCCCGCTCCCGCGCCGTCAGGCCCGGTGGTGCCGCAGCCCGTGCAGCCGGCTCCCCAGCCCGCGATGCCGCTGGAACCGCAGCCAGTGCAGCCGCCGCCGACCCTGCCGGTGCCGGGCCAGCCGCTGCCGCCCGCGCAGCAACCGCAGCAGACCGGTCTGCCCGATCCCAATGGGACGCTTGCCGGTAAGGGCGGCGATCCGAGTGATGTCGGCGAGGTCGTGCTGGTTCCGAAGCCTGTCCTTTCCACCTCCGGGCAGGCCACATGGGATCAGGGCTTCCAGAAGCTCTCCGAGGCCATCAAGGCGCTGCGGACCGAGGCGGGACGGACGGGGCTTGCGGTCGCGGGACGGCCGCTCGCGCTCTTCGTCGAGACGAGCGACGAGGGCTTCCGCTTCGAGGCGATGCTGCCGGTCGCGATCCCACCGGGCGGGCAGGCGCCCGCGCCCGGTCCGAGCTTCAAGATGGGCACCTCGCCGGCAGGGCCGGCGCTGCGCTTCCTGCATCAGGCGCCTTACGATGACATCGACTCAACCTACGAGACGATCACCGCCTATCTCGAGGCGAAGAACATCGTGGTGAAGGACGCCTTCCTCGAGGAATACATCAGCGAGCTCAACGATCCGGGCGATCCGAACCTCGAGATCAACGTCTACACGCAGCCGCGCTAGGGTGGGCTGACGGCCACGTCATTGCGAGGAGCGCCAGCGACGAAGCAATCCAGGAGACTGGGTCGAACGTCTCACCCAGTCTCCTGGATTGCTTCGCTACGCTCGCAATGACGGTGTGGCGCTCACGCTGTCCAGCTCAGCCCCGGCCGCATCGGCCTGAAGCGCTCCTCCGGCAGGCCGGCTGCGGCGAGCGCTGCCTTCAGCGCCTCGGGCGGGCGCTCGACGCCCTCGTCGGTGAGCTGGAAGGTGCCCCAATGGTGGCCGATGGCCTGCTCGGCGCCGAGCGCCTGCATCACCTTCAGCGCCTCTTCCGGATTCATGTGGTTGTCCGACATGAACCAGCGCGGCTCATAGGCGCCGATCGGCAGCACGGCGAGGCCGAAGGGGCCGTGCTCGCGGCCCAGCCGCTCATAAAGGGAGCCGTCATGATAGCCGGTGTCGCCGATATGGAAGATCTTCGTGCCGGCCGCTTCGAGGATATAGGAGCACCAGAGCGCCATGCGCCGGTCGAATGCGCCGCGCGCTGACCAGTGATAGCTCGGCACCAGCGTGAGCGTGACCGCATCCGAGAGCGCAAGCCGGTCGTTCCAGTCATGCGCCTCGGCGCGGGCGTCGGGGATGCGTGCCTTGACGATGCTGTCGTTGCCGAGCGGCATGATCATGCGCGGTCGGTCGCGATCGTGAATCAGCGCAAGCGTCTCGATGTCGAGATGGTCGTAGTGATTATGGGTGATGAGGACGGCGTCGATCGGCGGCAAATCGTCGAAGGCGATGCCCGGCGCGTTCACGCGCTTCGGCCCGACAAAGGTGAAGGGGCTCGCCCGCTCGGAATAGACCGGGTCGATCAACAGGTTCAGGCCACCGATCTGGTAAAGGAACGAGGCGTGGCCGAGATGGACGATGCGGGCGCCATCGACGCGGGCCGGGGGCTTGTCCTGGGGCGGGGTCTCGTAGAGCGGCGGGAAGACCTCGCGTTCGCGCTTGCCGGTCTGCCAGCGCAGCACGTCCAGCAGACCCTTGTTGACGGTGCGGCCGTCGCTGAAGACGAGACCGTCGAAATGGTCGCTGACGGGGCCCTGGTAATAGGGATTGCGGGAGCGGGAGATGGCGGCCCAGGCCGCGCCCGTCGAAGCGAGCAGCGCGGCGAGGCCGGCGAAGGAGAGGAGCTTGCGGCGGTCCATGGCCTGAAAGAGGTAGGCCGCCGCGGCGCCTGGTCAAGGGCCGGACGATTTCACGGCTAGGACATGCAGCCAACGCGTCGGCAACTGGTCGTAGCCACCTCCGATGTCCTCATCGATCTCGAAGGATGACCAGCGGGAGCTTTCGCCGAAGGCAGTCGTGACCTCCGCCGGCGACAGATAGTTGAAGTAGCGCCCCATGCCGTCGCGCCCTTCGGCTTCGCCAGCCTTGAAGCTGGCGTAGAGAACCCCTGCGGGCCGCAGGGCGGCGTGGATCCTGTCGATGATCCCGGGCAGGGCCGGGCGCGGTGCGTGAAGCAGGCAGGCATGCGCCCAGATGCCGTCATAGGCGGCCATCTCGTCGAGGTCCTCGAAAAGTAGCACGCCGACCGGGCGGCCGAGCCTGCGCTCGGCCTCCTGCGCGAGCTCGGGAGAGCCATCCGTCGGCACGACGTCGAAGCCGCGCGCCAGCATCTCCGCGCTGTCCTGGCCGCCACCGCAGCCGAGTTCGAGGATGCGAGCTCCCGGCTGCAGGCGCTCGGCGAAGCGGCCGATGCGATGGTGCTCGGCCTCGCGCTCGCGCCCCGCATAGGCGCCGGCCTCGGCCGCGTAGAAGGCCAGCGTCTGGCCGTCCTTGGTCGCCGTCATATGTGGCTCAATTGCTGCCCGAACGCATCGCGACGGTCGCGATGCCGGCGCCGACCAGTAGCGTGCCGCCCGCCTTGTTGAAGAGGCCGATGGCGCGCGGGTTGCTGACCACGGCGCGGGCACGTGAGGCGATCAGCGCGTAGCCCAGCGCATTGGCGAAGGCGAGCGTCACGAAGGTCGCCTCGAAGATCAGCATCTGCATCCAGAAATCGCCCTTCGGATCGAGGAACTGGGGCAGGAAGGCGACGAAGAAGGTGATGCTCTTCGGGTTCAGCGCCGTCACCAGCCAGGCATGGGCCAGCATCTTCCAGCCCGAGACGGCATCCTCGCGCGGCTTGGCGTCGAGCGAGCCACCGGCGCGGAAGAGCTTGATGCCGAGCCAGATGAGATAGGCCGCGCCGATCCACTTCAAGGCGGTGAAGACGAAGGCCGAGGTGGCCAGCAGCGCGCCGACGCCAAGCATGGAGAGGGTCATCGCCGTGAAATCGCCGAGTGCGACGCCGATCGCGGTCGGCAGGGCAGTGCGCCAGCCCTGACCGAGCGCATAGGAGATGACGAGCAGGATGGTCGGGCCGGGGATCACCAGCAGCACGGCGGTGGCGGCGGCGAAAGCGGCCCAGGCTTCAAAGGTCATGGTGGTAGCTCCCCATAAAAACGAGAGCCATCACCAGATGCCGAGCTTTGTAAAGAGGCTCAACGAATGACGTTGATCGAACCGATCGGCCCCACGCTCATCTCGCGCCGCGGCTCCGGGTCGGCCGCGATCACCAGCGCCCACCACGCGCCGTAGCTGGTGCGAGGATCCTTGGCCAAGGCGATGCCGTAGCGGGTCGCTTCCTTCATCAGCAGGTTGGCGTTGTGCCCCGGCGATTGCCGCCAGCCGGAGAAGGCTTCCTCGGTCGAGAAATAGCCGGCACCGATATTCTCGGCTGCGCGGGCGCTGTTGAGCCCGGCCGCCTCGACGCGGGCACCGAAGGCACCGGCGGCGTCATGCGAAAGCGTGTTGGACTTGGCCATCGCATCCGCCTGGCGCTGGGCCATGCCCATCAACCGCGGATCGGGCCTTACCGCTCCGAGGCCCTGGCTCGCGCGATAGGCGTTCAGCATGCGCCCGGCTGCGGCGGGATCGAGCGAGACGGCGGCGAGTTTCTCCGTCGCGCCGGGGCTGAGGGACCCCTGACGCTGCTCGCCGGCGCAGGCGGCGAGGAGGGCGGCTGCGAGGGACAGGACGAGGAGGTTCTTCATAAGCTCGTGATTCTCCGGGCGCTTCAGCGGCGGCTAGAGTGCAATCGCGGCAAGATTATTGCCCGCTCCGTTCCAATCTTGACTTTCGCCACATTCTCCCGCTTTAAGACGCCTTCCGTTTCGCCGACATCGCCGAAACCACATCCGCCGACCGGGCCGCGCATTAGCCGCTACCATGAGCCCGGAGGTCAACGTCCGACAGCGCGATTGCGCCCTCGGGCGCGAAACCGCTTGGGGATGAGGTTCCGGAAGTGACGGTTTCCTGAGGCAAGCAGGCAGGTCCGCATGTTCGGCACGCTGAGCGAAAGACTCTCCGGCATCCTCTCGGGGCTGACCCGCAGGGGTTCGCTGACCGAGGAGGACGTCAACGCGGCTCTCCGCGAGGTGCGCCGCGCGCTGCTCGAGGCTGACGTCGCGCTCGAAGTCGTCCGCAGCTTCACCGACAAGGTGCGCGAGCGGGCCGTCGGTGCCGAGGTGCTGAAGTCGGTCACGCCCGGCCAGCAGGTCATCAAGATCGTCAACGACGTGCTGATCGACACGCTCGGCGGGGAGGGCGAGGGCATCGGCTTCGACGCCGTGCCGCCGGTGCCGATCCTGATGGTGGGCCTGCAGGGCTCGGGCAAGACGACCTCGACGGCGAAGATCGCCAAGCGCCTGACCGACCGGAACAAGAAAAAGGTGCTGATGGCGTCGCTCGATACGCGGCGCCCGGCTGCGATGGAGCAGCTCGCCGTGCTCGGCACCCAGGTCGGCGTGCAGACGCTGCCGATCGTCGCCGGCCAGTCGGCCGTGCAGATCGCCCGCCGCGCGATCGAGGCGGCACGCCTCGGTGGCTACGACGTCGTGATGCTCGATACCGCCGGCCGCGTCACGCTCGACGACACGCTGATGGCCGAGGTCGCGGAGGTGAAGGCCGCGACGAACCCGCATGAAGTCCTGCTCGTCGCCGACGCGCTGACCGGCCAGGACGCGGTCAACACCGCGCGCGCCTTCGATGCCCGCGTCGGCCTCACGGGCATCGTGCTGACCCGCATGGACGGCGACTCGCGCGGCGGCGCGGCGCTTTCGATGCGCGCGGTCACCGGCAAGCCGATCAAGCTCGTCGGCACGGGTGAGAAGGTCGACGAGCTCGATGATTTCCATCCCTCGCGCGTGGCCAACCGCATCCTCGGCATGGGCGACATCGTCTCGCTGGTCGAGAAGGCGGCGCAGACGGTCGATGCCGACAAGGCCCAGGCGTTGGCGCAGCGTCTCGCCAAGGGCAATTTCGACCTGAGCGACCTGAAGACCCAGCTCGAGCAGATGGAGAAGATGGGTGGCTTCGGCGGCGTGATGGGGCTCCTGCCCGGCATGGCGCAGATGAAGAACCAGCTCGCCGCGGCCAAGGTCGACGACAAGATGATCGCCCGCCAGATCGCGATCATCAATTCGATGACGGCGGCCGAGCGCAAGAATCCCGACCTGCTCAAGAACAGCCGCAAGAAGCGCATCGCCGCCGGTTCCGGCACCTCGGCCGAGGCGATCAACAAGCTGCTCAAGATGCATCGCGGCATGGCCGACATGATGAAGGCGATGCAGAAGCAGAAGGGGGGGATGCTGGGCAAGCTCGGCAATATGTTCGGGCTCGGCGGCGGGCTCCCCACCGGCATGCCCGATCCCTCCAAGATGGACCCCGCTCAGCTCGAGGCGCTGCAGAAGCAGCTCGGTGCCGGTGGTGGCGGGCTTCCGTCGCTGCCGCCGGGCGGCTTCCCCGGCCTGCCCAAGGGCGTCACCCCTCCGGCCGGCATGATGCCGAAGCTGCCGGGCCTTGGTGGCAATGGCCTGCCTGGCTTGGGCGGGACGTTCGGAGGAAAGAAGAAATGAGCGACTCGGTCAGCGCCGCGGCGATGATGGAGAAGCTCTGGGCGGTGCAGGCCAAGCTCAAGGCCGCCCAAATCGACCACTCCCTGGTCGTCTATCGGTTCGATGCGGTTTCTATCGTCGCCAATCTGCCGGGAGAGAAGTGGGAGATCGACATTTGCGAGAACGGAGACCTCGATTTCGAGGTCTTCAAGTCGACGCCGATGCAAGGAGAGGCGGAGCTGGAAGCAGCGATCGCCGAAGTGAAACGACTGAACGAAGCATAAGGAAGAAGAACCATGTCCCTCAAGATCCGCCTGACCCGCGGCGGCGCCAAGAAGCGCCCCTATTACCGCATCGTCGTTGCCGACGCCCGCTCGCCGCGCGACGGCCGTTTCATCGAGAAGATCGGCTCCTATGATCCGATGAAGCCGAAGGACGCCGCCGACCGCGTCGTGCTCGACAACGAGAAGGCCCAGGCCTGGCTCGCCAAGGGCGCTCAGCCGACCGACCGCGTGCTGCGCTTCCTGGATGCCGCTGGCCTCCTGAAGCGTGCGGCCCGCAACAACCCGAAGAAGGCCGAGCCCGGCGAGAAGGCCAAGGAGCGTGCTGCCGCCCGCGCCGAGAAGGCCGCTGCTCCGGCTCCCGAGGCCGCTCCGGCTCCGGCTGCTGAAGAAGCTGCTGCTGAGGCGTGAGCCTGCCTTGAAGACGGGTCTCCGTCATTCCGGGCGACCGAAGGAAGACCCGGAATCCATCTCGGAGCGTTGCCGCCCTTCGATGGATTCCGGCTCTGCGCCGCTTTGCGGCTTGGCCGGAATGACGGGACATGTCTGACGACAACCAGATCCTCCTCGGCGTGATCGGAGCGCCGCACGGCATCCGCGGCGAGGTCAGGATCAAGGCCTTCACCGGCGATCCGCTCGCGATCGCCGATTACGGGCCGCTGACGGACCGCAAGGGCCGCAGCTTCGCGATCTCCGATGTCCGCCCTGCCAAAGAAGTGGTCATCGCCCGGATCAAGGGCGTAGCCACGCGCGAAGCGGCTGAGGCGCTGAACGGCGTCGAGCTGTTCGTCGCGCGCGACAAGCTGCCGGAAGCCGAGGACGAAGACGAATTCCTGCATGCCGACCTCATCGGCTGCAGCGTGATCGGGCCGGATGGCGCCGTGCTCGGTACCGTCACGACCGTCGAGAATTACGGCGCCGGCGATCTGCTCGACATCGAGATGCCGGATGGCCGCTCCGTGCTGATGCCCTTCACCAAGGCCTTCGCGCCGCGCATCGACACCGCCGCGAGGCGGATCGAGGCCGAGCCGCCGCTGGGTTTATTCGAGCCGGAGCCCGAGAATGACAAGCGCTAGCCCGGCCCGCGCGCTGATCTTCGACATGGACGGCACCATTGTCGACAATATGCGCTTCCACGAAGCGGCTTGGGGCCGGCTCTTGACCGAGCATGGCCTGCCCTTCGATGCGGACAGCTTCTTCAGGAAGACCGCGGGCATGGCCTCGGCCGAAATCCTGTCGCCGCTGTTTCCCGAAGCTGACAAGGCGCGGATCGACGCGCTCGGCCATGACAAGGAAATCTACTACCGCGAGGCTTATGGCCCGCATGTCGCGCCACTGGCCGGGCTGTTGTCGCTGATGGCGCGGGCGGATGCGGCCCGCGTCCCGATGGCGCTCGCCAGCGCTGCGCCGCCCGGCAATATCGACATCGTGCTCGACACGCTGAAGCTGCGCGAACGTTTCGTCACCATCGTCTCGCCTTCGCAGGGCTTCCCCGGAAAGCCGAACCCGGACCTTTTCCTGGAGGCGGCCCGGCGCATGGGGGTCGCGGCTGGCGACTGCATTGTCTTCGAGGATGCGCCGAACGGCGTGGAAGCCGCGCGCCGCGCCGGCATGCGCGCGGCGGCGCTGCTCACCATGCTCGATGCTCATGAGTTTGCGGGCTACGACAACCTGATCGCGTCAGCCCAGGATTTCGCGGCGCTGGACGGGCTGCCGGCCCTGCGCTTTGCTTGAGGCCATGCCCTTCCGCGCCTCGATCCTGACGCTCTATCCGGAGATGTTTCCGGGACCGCTCGGCATCTCGCTGGCGGGAGAGGGGCTGCGCAAGGAGCTCTGGTCGCTCGATAGCCACCAGATCCGCGAACACGGCATCGGCCGGCATCGCAATGTCGACGATAATCCGGCCGGCGGCGGCGCCGGTATGGTGCTGCGCTGCGACGTGCTGGCGGCGGCGATCGACGCCGCCGTGCCGCAGGACGATCCGCGCCCACGGCTGCTCATGTCGCCACGTGGACGGCCGCTGAACCAGGCGATGGTGCGCGAATGGGCGGCTGGGCCGGGTCTCGTTATCGTCTGTGGGCGCTTCGAAGGCGTCGATGAGCGCGTCATCGAGGGACGCAGCCTCACCGAGGTCTCGATCGGCGACTACATCCTTTCCGGTGGCGAGATGGCGGCGCTGACGCTGCTCGATGCCTGTGTGCGCCTCATCCCCGGCGTGATGGGCAAGGAAGCATCGGGCGAGGATGAGAGCTTCGAGAACGGGCTGCTCGAATACCCCCATTATACGCGACCGCGCGAATGGGAGGGCAGGGGACTGCCCGAGGCACTGCTCTCAGGCGACCACGCCCGCATCGCGAAATGGCGGCGCGAGCAGGCAGAGACGATCACGCGTGAGAGAAGGCCGGACCTCCTGAATCCTTCTCCCCTTGGGGGAGAAGGTGGCAGCGCGAAGCGCTGACGGATGAGGGCCGCGCGGCGGTAGAGGCCCTCATCCGCCTGCCGGCACCTTCTCCCCCGAGGGGAGAAGGAAGCTAGCGTACCCCACCACCGGCAGCTTCTCCGCCAGCCAGCCGCCCGGCCCGAGCATGCCGCCACGCACGGCCGCAAGGTCGCGCCAGCCGCGCCCGGCGAGTTTCTGCGCGACTGCGATCGCCTGCGCGCCGGTGCGATCGATCAAGACGATACGCTTGCCGGGATTGTCGAGGCGCAAGCCAGCAAGCCGAACCTCAAAGGCCGGTCCATCGGCATCGAACGGGACGGCGCCCCGAGGCAGACCGGTATCGGCCCATTCATCGACGCCGCGGATGTCGACGAGGACGATCCGTTTCGCCTGCACGGCCTCGGAGGTCTCGCGGGCGGACAGGCTGGTGACGGCCTGCCCGAAAACGAAAGAGGCCGGGAGCAGCAAGCTCCCGGCCAGAAGAATCCGGCGCGTTGCGGCGCCCTTTGTCATTTGCTCAGCGCAGCTCGGCGCAGAAGCGCTGGATGCGGCGGCAGGCCTCTTCCAGCTTCTCGTCCGAGGTGGCGTAGGAGATGCGGAAGTTCGGGCCGAGGCCGAAGGAGGAGCCGTGGACCGCGGCGACAGCCTCAGTCTCCAGAATGCCCATGACGAGATCCTCGTCGGTCTCGATCTTCTTGCCGTTCGGCATCGTCTTGCCGATCAGGGCCGAGCAGTCGGGATAGACATAGAAGGCGCCCTCAGGCTTCGGGCAGACCAGGCCGCGGGTCTGGTTCAGCATGGAGACGACCAGGTCGCGACGGCGCTCGAAGGCCTTCTTGAAGACCGGCAGATGATCCTGCGGGCCATCCAGCGCCTCGACGGCAGCCCATTGCGAGATCGCCGAGGTGCCCGAGGTCTGCTGGCCCTGGACCATGTCCATGGCGTTGATCAGGTGCTGCGGACCGGCCGCGTAGCCGATGCGCCAGCCGGTCATGGCGTAGGACTTCGAAACGCCGTTCATGGTCAGCGTGCGCTCATAGAGAGCGGGCTCGATCTGGGCCGGAGTGACGAACTTGAAGTCGCCATAGGTCAGGTGCTCGTACATGTCGTCCGTCAGGATCCAGACATGCGGGTGGCGCATCAGGACGTCGGTGAGCTTCTTGAGCTCGTCGTAGGTGTAGGCGGCGCCCGAGGGGTTGGAGGGCGAGTTCAGGATCACCCACTTTGTCTTCGGGGTGATGGCGCGCTCGAGCTCTTCCGGCTGGAGCTTGAACTCGTTCTCGATCTTGGTGTGAGCGAAGGTCGCCGTGCCGCCGCAGAGCGCGACGATCTCGGGGTAGGTCACCCAATAGGGCGAGACACAGATGACTTCGTCGCCGGGGTTCAGCGTGGCGAGCAGGGCGTTGTAGATGACGTGCTTGCCGCCGGTGCCGACGATGGTCTGGCTCGGCTTGTAGTCGAGGCCGTTCTCGCGCTTGAACTTGCGGGCGACGGCCTCGCGCAGCTGCGGGATGCCGGCGACGGGGGTGTACTTCGTCTCGCCGCGGCGGATGGCAGCGATGGCGGCTTCCTTGATGTTGTCAGGCGTGTCGAAGTCCGGCTCGCCGACGGAGAGCGAGATCACGTCCTTGCCTTGGGCTTTCAGGTCGCGGGCCTTCTGCGTGATCGTGATGGTCGCGGACGGCTTCACGCGCTTCAGGGCATCGGCAAGAAAGGCCATGGGACTGGTCTCCGGGGAACGGGAGGATGGGCCGCGACGGGCGCGCGTGGTTTAGGGCGCTCGCGCGCGCATCGCAAGCGTAACTCGTTGATGCTTTGCAGAAGCGTCATGAATTCTTGGCGGCGTCACAGGCTCTCGTCGAGCCTGGCCTTATGCCGCATCACCTTGGCGACGGTGCCTGCCGTCCAGCGGGCGCGGCCCCAGCAGGGAAAACCACGGCGGTTGAGCCGTCGCGCGATATCGGCGTGATCGCTGATGCCGACCTCGACGAATTGGGTGATCAGGGCCGAGGCAGCCTCGATGAAGATCGCTAGGATCGCCCGCGCTGCCCGCCGCTCCTCACGCGGCGGCGCATGGCGCGCATCGGCCCGGTCGCACCGTCCGGCAACCATGCTGCCGCCGATGGCCGCCAGAGGGTGGCCCGGTGCGCTGTCGGCTAGTCTGAGCATCGTCATGATGGCCCTCCGAAGGGGCCCGATGACTAGGCGTGACCGGCATAGGAAAACAATGTGAGGAGAGAGCGGGAGGTATAGGGAGCGCATCAAGGCGGCTTGCGTCGCGGCGGCGGCCCTGCGATGTCGCGAGGCATGACGAGTTCCATCGTGATCTATGTCGATGCCGACGCCTGCCCGGTGAAGGACGAGGTCTACCGTGTCGCGGGCCGCCATCGGCTGCATGTCTTCGTCGTCGCCAACAGCTTCATCAACGTGCCGCGCGAGCCTTGGATCGAGCGCGTCACCGTGCCGGGCAATTTCGATGCGGCCGATGACTGGATTGCCGAGCGTGTGGGACGCGGCTCGATCGTCATCACCGCCGATATCCCGCTGGCGGATCGCTGCATCAAGGCCGGAGCCGACGTCATCGGCCCCACCGGCAAGCCCTTCACCGAGGCCTCGATCGGCATGGCGCTGGCGACGCGCGACATGATGGAGGATCTGCGCGCGATGGGCGTGGCGCAGGGCGGGCCGAAGCCCTTCTCGCAGAAGGACCGGTCCGCCTTCCTGCAGGCGCTTGATCTGGCGGTTCAGCGCCTGAAGCGAAGCGGGTTCGGCTAAGGAGCGAATCCGGCTGCTGGACGGCCCGAACCTTTGCCCGTAAAGGACCGGCACGCCCGCTGCGCAGACGGGCATCCGGGAGGAATTCCATGTCGTTGACCCGCCGTTCCACGCTCGGCCTGATGGCCGGCGCCGTCTTCGCTCCGTCCCTCGTCCGGGCGCAGAGCTTTCCGAGCAAGGTCGTCACGCTGGTCGTGCCTTATCCGGCGGGCGGGCCGACCGACGCCATCGCGCGCTTCGTGGCGCAGGATCTGACGACCGCCTTCGGCCAGAACGTCATCGTCGACAACCGGGCCGGCGCCTCGGGCGCGGTCGGCACGCGCGCCGTCGCCCATGGCCCGGCGGATGGCTACACCATCGTCTTCGGCAACAACCAGACGCATGGCAACAACATGTTCCTGCTGAAGGAGCCCGGCTATGATGCGGTGAAGGACTTCGCCCCGCTCGCCGGCGTCGGCGCCTTCGAGCACGCCTTCGTCGTCCGCAACGACCTGCCGGCCAAGAACATCCAGGAGCTGATCGCGCTGGCCAAGGCTGATCCGGGCAAGCTGAACTACGGTTCGACCGGCGTCGGCTCCGGCTCGCATCTGGCGATGGAGCTGTTCATGCAGCGCACCGGCATCAAGATGACGCACGTGCCGTTCCGCGGCGCCGCGCCGCTGGTGCAGGAGATCATCGGCGGCCGCATCGACATCGCGAACTCGACCCTGCCGAGCGTGCTGGAGCAGATCAATGGTGGGCTGCTGCGCGCGCTCGCCATCGCCAGCCCGGAGCGCAACCCCTTCGCCAAGGATATCCCGACGCTGCGCGAGCAGGGGGTGACCAATGCCGACGCCGATTCCTGGGCGGCCTTCTTCGCGCCGGTGAAGACGCCGCAGCCGGAGCTCGACGTGCTGTCGAAGGCGATCATCGCCTCGCTCAACAAGCCGCAGACCCGCGATGCGATCCTGAAGCTCGGCTTCACGCTCAAGGTGCGCGATCCGGAGGCGTTCAAGCCCTATCACCTCCAGGAGATCGCGACCTGGAAGCAGATCATCGCCGATGCCGGTGTGAAGCCCGAGTGAGGCCGGCTTGGCGCCTCACTTCGTCGTGAGGACGCCGTAACGACATGGCCGCATTTGGCGTTGCCTTCTATCTCTGGCCTGACCTGAGGATAGGAGGAAGCGCGATGCGGCGTTCGTCTGTGGGGTGGGTGCTCGGCGCCGGTCTGTTGATGGCGGCGCTGGCGGCGCAGCCCGCCGGAGCGCAGCAGCGCTATCCCTCCAGTGCCGGCGAGCTCGCGGTCGAGACCGTCGCGAGTGGGCTGGAGCATCCCTGGGGCCTCGCCTTCCTGCCGGATGGGCGGATGCTCGTCACCGAACGGCCGGGGCGACTCAGGATTGTTGGCAAGGATGGCCGGCTCTCGCCCGCCATCTCCGGCATGCCGAGCGTCGTGGCGCGAGGGCAGGGCGGCTTGCTCGGTCTCGCGCTCGATCCTGCCTTCGCCCAGAACAGGCTCATCTACTTCTCCTTTTCGGAGGCGCGTGCTGGTGGCAATGGCACCAGCGTCGCGCGCGGGCGCCTCAACGAGCAGGGCACGGCGCTGACCGGCGTGTCGGTGATCTTCCAGCAGATGCCTGCGATCGCCTCCAACATGCATTTCGGCTCTCGCCTCGTCTTTGACCGGACGGGCGCACTCTTCGTCACGGTGGGCGACCGCTACAGCCAGCGCGCCGAGGCGCAGAACCCGGCGAACCATCTCGGCAAGGTGATCCGCGTCCGCCCGGACGGTGGCGCGCCGGCCGATAATCCGAAGAAGCCGGGCTGGGCGCCGGAAGTCTGGTCGATCGGCCATCGGAACGTGCAGGGCGCGGCACTGCATCCCGAGAGTGGCCAACTCTGGACCGCCGAGCATGCGGCGCGCGGCGGCGATGAGGTCAACACACCCAAGGCCGGGCTGAACTATGGCTGGCCGGTCATCACCTATGGCGTCGATTATTCCGGCGCGAAGATCGGCGAGGGCACGGCTAAGCCCGGCATGGAGCAGCCGCTGTTCTATTGGGACCCGTCGATCGCCCCGTCCGGTGCGACCTTCTATACCGGCACGGTCTGGCCAGCCTGGAAGAACTCGCTCTTCGTCGGGGCGCTGGCCGGCAGCATGGTGGTGCGGCTCTCGACGCAAGGCGAGAAGGTTACCGGCGAGGAGCGGCTCCTGACCAATATCGGCGAGCGCATCCGTGACGTGGTGCAGGGGCCGGACGGCTTCCTCTACCTGCTCAGCGACGAGGACAACGGCAAGGTGCTTCGGGTGCGCCCGGCGCGCTGAAGAAAGCCGGCCTTACGGCCCGCAATCCCATTCGCTCTCGATGACGAAGACCTTGCGCGTGGAGAGCTGGCCGTTCGTGTCATAGAGGTCGCCGACATAGTATTCGGTGCCTGTGGCGTCGTGGGCGCTGCGCTCGACCTGCAGCGACCAGCCATAGCCGACATGCTTGCCCTGCCAGGCCCGGTGGATCGCTGTCGGCGAGGCGGCGCTGAGGATGCGCGCGCTGTCGTCGCTCGGGCTGCAGGTCGGGCCGGCCATCGCCGCCGCAGGGGCGAACAGAAGGCCGCAGATGATCAATGCCGTCTTGGTCACGGGTGGTCAGTCCTGTTGGGAGGGGATCGCGAGGGTTGCGCCGAGCGTCAGCCCTTTGCGTGGAAGATGAAGAAGGCACCGGCCGCGATCAGGGCGAAGCCGATGGCGTGGTTCCAGCTCAGCGATTCCTTCAGCCAGAATACCGAGAAGCCGGCGAAGACCGTGAGCGTGATGATTTCCTGCATCGTCTTCAGCTCGGCGGCGGAATAGACGGCCGAGCCGATGCGGTTCGCCGGCACGGCGAGCATGTATTCCGGCGCCGCGATCATCCAGCTCACCAGCACGACGAGCCAGAGCGCCGCGCCCTTGTAGCTGAGATGCCCGTACCAGGCGAAGGTCATGAAGATGTTCGAGCCGAACAGCATCGCGATCGGCAGGATGTGGGGGAGTGTCAGGGAGGGCATGCCGCGTTTTCCTTGGCGGGATCAGCCGAAGCGCAGTTTCATCGTGATGATGACGAGGACGAGCAGCAGGGTGAGCGCATTGGCGGCGATGACCGGCCAGGACAGGATCTGAATGCCGTAGCCCAGCCAGAGCGCCGTGCCGAGGGCGAAGAGCCCCTGCGTCCACAGAGAGATCGCGCGCGTGTCGCGGGTGTTTATGGTCCGCCAGGCTTGCGGCAGCCAGCACAGGCTGGTCAGCGTCGCGGCGGCAAAGCCGAGGAGTTCGATGGCGGCTGGCGTCATGACGGAGCGCTGGGGCGAATCGCGGAGGAGCGGGAGGTTTTCCCATAGCGGGTTTTGCCGTTTCGCGCCGCCGTTCTCGATGGTTAACCTCCATTAACCACACGGGCCTAGCTTCGCCTCATTCTTGCGATTCGGTGGAGACCCATGCGCGTCATCACATTGGCCCTGCCCCTCGTCCTTCTCGCTTCGGCCGCCAGCGCCCAAGCTGGCTTCCAGTCCTGCGTCGCGGGCCTGCGTTCCGAGGCCGCAGCCAAGGGCATTTCGACCGCGACCTTCGATCGCGCCATGGCCGGCGTCGAGCCGGACATGAAGGTCATCGAGGCGATGAACAACCAGCCGGAGTTCAAGACGCCGATCTGGGATTATCTCGGCACGCTCGTCGACGAGGAGAAGGTCGCGGAAGGCCGCTCGATGATGCGCCAGCATGCGAGCACGCTCGCCGCCGCCGAGCAGCGCTTCGGCGTCGACCGCCACACGATCGCGGCCGTCTGGGGCGTGGAGAGCGATTTCGGCAAGGCGCGGGGCAAGATGCCGCTCGTGCAGGCGCTCTCGACCGGCGCCTGCCTGGCGCCGCGCCGCAACGCCTTCTTCAAGGGCGAGCTCTTCGCGACGCTGCAGATCATCCAGCGCGGTGATGTCCGGCCCGAGCGGCTGTTCGGCTCCTGGGCCGGTGCCTTCGGCCATACCCAGTTCATTCCTTCGACCTATTTGAGGCTCGCTGTCGACGGCGATGGCGACGGGCGGCGTGATCTCGTGGATTCCATCCCCGACGCGCTGTTCTCGACCGCGAACTTCATGGACAAGGCCGGCTGGGTGACCGGCGCAACCTGGGGTTATGAGGTGCGTGTGCCGGATGGCTATTCCGGCCCGACCGGGCGCAACCCCAAGCAGCCGGTATCGAGCTGGGCTGCGCGCGGCATCGTCAAGTTCGATGGCTCGGCGCTCTCGGGCTCCGGCAATGCGGGGCTCTTGATGCCGGCGGGCCGCAACGGCCCGGCCTTCCTCGTCTTCAAGAACTACGATGCCGCCTACAGCTACAATGGCGCGGATTCCTACGCGCTTGCCATCTCGCTCCTCTCCGACCGGCTGCGCGGCAAGCCCGGCGTGCAGGGGCAATGGCCGACCGACGATCTGCCGCTGTCGCGCGAGCAGCGGCGCGAATTGCAGCGGCTGCTGATCGCCCGCGGCTACAATGTCGGCGAGCCGGACGGGGCCGTCGGTGCGCTGACGCGGGCGGCGATCAAGGAGGTCGAGGCGCGGCTCGGCATGCAACAGACGGGCCGGCCCGGCGAGAAGGTGCTGCGCGCGCTGAAGAGCGGGCGAGTCTAGCAGAGGACATCAAGGCGCGCCCTTCGTCATTCCGGGGCAGGCCACAGGCCTGAGCCCGGAACCCACGACCGGGTGAGACCGTTCTGCGGCAGCCATTGTGAAGAGGCGAAGCCAAAGCGCCCTGCCCAGTCGTGGGTTCCGGGTTCTTCGCTTTGCGAAGCCCCGGAATGACGAGGTGGGGCGGAACGGCTTGCCAGAAAACGGGTGGCAGGGGATTCTTCGATCCCGCAGGACGCGCCTCTCGCCATCACGGAGCCTCGCCATGACCCGCCGCCTGATCTCGACCGGATCGCCCTTCGAGCGCTCCTTCGGCTATTCGCGTGCCGTGATCGACGGCGATCTCGTCTTCGTCTCCGGCACGACGGGCTATGACTATGTCAGCATGGCGCTGCCGGATGACGTCGCCGAGCAGACGCGCAACATCTTCCGCACGCTCGAGACGGTTCTGGAGGAGGCGGGCTCCTCGCTCGCGCAGGTGGTGCGCGCCCAGTATTTCGTCACCGACCGCAGCTATTGCGAGCCGGTGCTGACTGTCTGTGGCGAGGTCTTCAGCGACATCCGCCCGGCCGCCGGCATCTATGTGATCGCCGGGCTGCTGAGGCCGGAGATGAAGGTCGAGATCGAAGTGACGGCTCGCCTCGCGAGCTGAACGGCAGACCTCGCCGAAACGGTCTCTTCTGGTATATCTCTTGCTTGGCGCAGCGCTTCTTGGGCGACCGCCCCATCAACTGGGAGAGAGATGATGCCGATCGACCGCCGTCAGATGCTGACCGGAGCCGGAGCGCTTGCAGCCTCCGGTTTCCTGTCGAATCGTGCCTTTTCGCAGAGCGCAGCCTCTGTTCTGCGCTTCGTTCCCTCGACGCCGCTGCCTTCGCTCGACCCGATCACGGCGACGAGCTACGTCATCCGGAACCATGGCTATCTGATATATGATACCCTGTTCGCCACCGATGCGAACTTCCAAATCAAGCCGCAGATGGTGCAGGCCTGGGAGACCGCGCCGGACGGTCTGAGCTGGACGTTCCATCTGCGCGACGGCCTCGTCTTCCACGATGACGAGCCGGTGAGGGCGCAGGACTGCATCGCCTCGATCGCGCGCTGGTCCAAGCGCGACGCCTTCGGCCAGACCTTCGCGACGTTTGTCGAAGGTTACGATGTCGTCGACCAGCGGACCTTCAAGATCAGGCTGAAGAAGCCCTTCCCGATGCTGCCGGCGGCGCTCGGCAAGCTCTCCTCCAACGTGCCTTTCATGATGCCGGAGCGCGTCGCGCAGACGGACCACATGAAGAACATCACCGAAGCGGTCGGTTCCGGTCCCTGGCGCTTCATGGACAAGCAGTGGGTGCCCGGCCAGAACGCGATCTATGAGCGCTTCGCCAAGTACAAGCCGCGCGAGGAAGCGCCCTCCTGGGCGGCAGGCGGCAAGGTCGCGAAGATCAACCGGATCGAATGGCTGCCGCTGACGGAGCCGGCCGCGGCCGCAGGTGCGCTGATGCAGGGCGAGGTCGACTGGTACGAGCAGCCGCCAGTCGATCTCCTGCCGCTGCTGAAGGGCAACAAGGATGTCGCCATCGAGAACGTGCCGCTCGGGCTCTTTCTGCTGATGCGCTTCAACACACTGCAGCCGCCCTTCAACAATCCGGCGATCCGCAAGGCGGTTATGACCGCGGTCGCGCAGGCCGACTACATGGAGGCCGTCGTCGGCGACAAGGCCTACTACAGCGAGGCGAAGACCTTCTTCACCCCGGGCTCGCCGATGTCGACCGGTGCCGGCGGCGCTGAGGCGATGCCGGCCAATCTCGAGAAGGCCAAGGCAATGCTGAAGGAGGCCGGCTACAAGGGCGAGAAGGTCATCCTGCTCGCGCCGGCCGATCAGCCGATCGCCTATCAGCAGTGCATGGTCACCGAGGATTTGTTCAAGAAGCTCGGCATCAATGCGGAGCTGGTCGCGACCGACTGGGCGAGCTTCATCGGCCGGCGCGCCAATCGCGGCCTACCCGATCAGGGCGGCTGGTCGGTGTTCCACACGCTCTGGTCCTGCGCCGACACGCTCAATCCCGCGCTGCATCCGCTGATGCGCGCCAATGGCGGGGCGGCCTGGTTCGGTTGGCCGGAGGACGCCAATATGGAGAGCCTGCGCGACCAGTGGATCGCGACGCCGGAGGAAGCCAAGCAGAAGGAGATCGCGGCCTCGATCGAGCGGCGCGCCTTCGATTTCGTGCCTTACGTTCCCTGCGGCCTGGTCCAGCAGCCCATGGCCTTCCGCAAGAGCCTCACCGGCATGGTGCTCTCGCCGGTACAGTTCTTCTGGAACATGGAAAAGAAGGCCTGAGGCGAGGGACGGCGGGGAGCCGTCATTCTCAAGCTAACAGAAGCACAGGTCGGGTTCCCTCAGGGGGACCCGATCGTCGCGTTTGAGCGGTCTCAGCAGGCCGAAGGCAGAGGGCGGTGTGGCCTCGCGCATGCCGCTTGGTGAAGCGGAACATTCTTCGGCGCGAACCGTTTTTCAGCGGGGATAGGGAGGGCGACCTTTCGGCTTCAAGCAGAGGAAGGGGAACCCATGCTGAGGATCATTGTCCTTGCTGCCGGGCTGGCTCTGATGCCGGTCGCCGCTATGGCCCAGGAGCATGCTGAAGGCCTGCGCGACCCGCAGTTCAGGCCCTATGCGCTGGCCCAGCATCCGAACACATTCGTCTACACCATGCCGGTCAGCTTCGGCGCCACGCTTACACAGCGGCGAGTGGTCCCGAGCGAAATGCCGGCCGAGGACGGCATCAGCGGCTATCGCTTCGACCCCATGAGCGACGGTCCTGTGCAGGAATTACCGCGCACGCGCCGGATCATCCATATCATCGAGTGACGCCGCTCGGGCGAGCGGCACGCTCGGAGCTGTTGCGTCGCGGAAAGCCCGCTCCCGCCGGAGCGGGCTTTTCTGTGGGGCGCGCCATGCTGCGCCGCGGCTTGCGTGCGGGCGCCCGGCCGCCTATCAGCCTGCGCTGGAAACGCGACCCAGTGACGAGGCGATGACCATGGCGACCCACAAGCTCCTGCTGCTCCCCGGCGACGGCATCGGCCCCGAGGTGATGGGCCAGGTCGAGCAAATCGTGTCCTGGTTCGGCAAGCAGGGTCTCGCCTCCTTCGAGATCGAGAAGGGTCTGGTCGGCGGCACGGCCTATGACGCCCATGGCAAGGCCATCTCCGATGGCGACATGAAGCTCGCGCAGGATGCCGACGCCGTTCTGTTCGGCGCGGTCGGCGGGCCGAAATGGGCGGATGTGCCGTATCAGCATCGCCCGGAAGCGGGCCTGCTGCGCCTGCGCAAGGAACTCGGCCTCTTCGCCAATCTACGTCCGGCGATCTGTTATCCGGCGCTGGCCTCGGCCTCCTCGCTCAAGCCGGAGGTCGTCGAGGGCCTCGACATCCTGATCGTGCGCGAGCTCACCGGCGGCGTCTATTTCGGCGAGCCGAAGGAGATCGTCACGCTGGAGGATGGTTCCAAGCGTGGCGTCGATACGCAGCTCTACACCACCCCCGAGATCGAGCGCATTTCCCGCGTCGCCTTCGAGCTGGCGCGCACGCGCCGCAACAAGGTCTCCTCGGCCGAGAAGCACAACGTCATGAAGACCGGCGTGCTCTGGAAACAGACGGTCACCGCGCTGCACGCCAAGGAATACTCCGATGTCGAGCTGGAGCATGTGCTGGCCGACAACTGCGCTATGCAGCTCGTGCGCTGGCCGAAGCAGTATGACGTCATCGTCTGCGACAACCTGTTCGGCGACATCCTCTCCGACGTCGCGGCGATGCTGACCGGCTCGCTCGGCATGCTGCCCTCCGCCTCGCTTGGCGCCGAGGACCCGGCCACCGGCAAGCGCAAGGCGCTCTACGAGCCCGTCCATGGCTCGGCGCCGGACATTGCCGGCAGGGGCCTCGCCAACCCGATCGCGATGATCGGCTCCTTCGCCATGGCGCTGCGCTATTCCTTCGGCGCGGGCGAAGCGGCGGACCGCCTCGAAGGCGCGATCGCGGACGTGCTGGGCTCCGGCACCCGCACCAAGGACATCGCGGCTCCGGGCGCCAACGCCGTCTCGACCACCGAGATGGGCCAGTCGATCGTCAAGGCGCTGGAAGCGCGGGGCTGATTTCATCTTGCGCGTCATGGTCGGGCTTGACCCGACCATCTCGCCATCCAGCCAGACTCCCGAAGAGATGCTCGGGTCAAGCCCGAGCATGATGCCGAAGAGAAATACTCTCTCCCTCGTGAATTGCGGTGACTCCGCTTTCGTGACCTAACTCCGCCATGGCATCGGACCGAAAAGTGGAAGCCACTTTTCGGGAGAATCCGATGCGATGACAAATCGGTCGATCACTGTTGTCGCGCCCGAACGGGCGCGCAGCGATCGAGCGGAAACGGAGTGTGTCCGTCATGCTGATCAAGCGCCGTGCCGGCTGGGAAATGCCGGAAAGCGAAGCCACGCCGGAGAGCGTGTTCCTCAATCGCCGCCAGCTCATGGCTGCGGGGGCGGGGCTGATCGCAGGGGCGGCGCTGCCAGGCATCGCAGAGGCGCAGACGGCCGATCCGACGCTCGATCTCTATCCCGCCAAGCGCAACGAAGCCTACAAGCTCGACGTGCCGCTGACGGCGGAGGACGACGCGGGCAACTACAACAACTTCTACGAATTTGGCATGTCGAAGGACATCGTCGACGCCTCGCGGCGGCTCGCGACGCGACCCTGGAACATCCAGGTCGATGGTCTGGTCGAGAAGCCCTTCGAGATCGGTTTCGACGATCTCGTCCGCAAGCTGCCCCTGGAAGAGCGGCTCTATCGCTTCCGTTGCGTCGAGGCCTGGGCGATGGCGGTGCCGTGGACGGGCATTCCGCTGGCCGCGTTCGTGGCCTTCGCCAAGCCGCTCTCGGATGCGAAGTACATCCGCTTCGAGACCTTCATGAACCCGCGCGTGGCGCCGGGGCAGAGCCAGCGCTGGTATCCCTGGCCCTATACGGAAGGGCTCACCATCGCCGAGGCAACCAATGAGCTGCCGCTGCTGGTCACCGGGATCTACGGCAAGCCGCTGCCGACGCAGCATGGTGCGCCGCTCAGGCTGATCACGCCGTGGAAGTACGGCTTCAAATCGGTCAAATCGATCCGCAAGATCAGCTTCGTCGCCGAGCGGCCGAAGACCTTCTGGGAGGGGCTGCAGGCCAGCGAATATGGCTTCTGGGCCAATGTGAACCCGGAGGTGCCGCATCCGCGCTGGAGCCAGGCGAGCGAGCAGATTCTGGGCTCGCGAGACCGGCGCCCGACGCTGATCTACAACGGCTATGTCCAGCAGGTGGCCGGGCTCTACAAGGGGCTGGAAAAGGAACGCCTGTTCATGTGAGGCGGAGCAGGGCAGGTTTCGGGTGCCCTAGCCTCGTCCAGTCATGGTAGACCGGCCCCCATGCAGTTGGAACGGCAAGAGTCGCCCATGGCCACCCAGCATTTCCATCTCTTCGACACCGCGATCGGCACCTGCGCGCTTATCTGGGAAGACGAGCATTTCATCGGCGCGCAATTGCCCGAGCGCGACCAGGATGCGGCCCGTCGACGGCTGGCGCGGCGTTTCCCCGAGGCCGATGAAGTCATACCGGACGGGTTCGTTGCGCAGGCCGTGGCCGGTATCCGGGCGCTGTTCGAAGGCGAGAAACGGGATTTGTCCGATCTGCCGGTCGCGCTGGACACGGTCTCAGACTTCAATCGCAAGGTCTATGAGATCGCGCTCTCGATCCCGCATGGCGAAACGCTGACTTATGGCGAAGTCGCGCAGCGCATAGGCGATCCCGGCGCGGCGCGCGCGGTCGGTGTGGCGCTCGGCCAGAATCCCTGGCCGATTATCGTGCCCTGCCATCGCGTGCTGGCCGCCGGCGGCAAGACCGGAGGCTTCTCGGCCGAGGGCGGCGTCGAGATCAAGCTCAGGATCCTGACGATCGAGAAGGCGCGGACGAGCCAGGCGCCCAGCCTGTTTGATGCGCTGCCGCTCGCGGCGAAGCCGGGCCGGCACTGACAAGCAACTACATTTGAAATCCCGCAATGTCGCGCTTGCGGCCTCGCGCCTTGCCCGGGCCGAGCGCGGGCTTCTACTGTGCCATCCGTTTCCCGCTCGCATTGAGGACTGCAATGGCCAAGTTGAAGCTCGCTATCGTCGTCGGCAGCAATCGCCGCGAATCGATCAACCTCAAGTTGGCGCAGGCTCTGGCGAAGCTCGGAAGCGATGCCTTTGAGCCTTCCTTCGTCAGGATCGACGACCTGCCCCTGTTCAACCAGGACCTCGAGGCGGACCGGCCCGAGCCGACCTTACGGTTGAAGCGAGAGATCGAGGCAGCTGATGCCGTCCTGATCGTCACGCCCGAGCATAATCGTTCGATCCCGGCTGTGCTCAAGAATGCGATCGACTGGGCCTCGCGGCCCTATGGCAAGAACTCCTGGGCCGGCAAGACCATTGCGGTGACGGGGACCAGTGGTGGTGCGGTCGGTACGGCCGTCGCCCAGCAGCAGCTGCGGATGATCATGACCAATCTCGCCGGGGTGGTGGTCGGCGGTCAGGTCTTCATCACGTTCTCGGAAGGGCTGATCGACGCCGATCACGAGATTACCAACGAGGGAAGCCGTTCTTTCCTGCAGGGCTTCCTCGACAATTTCGCGAAGGTTGCCGGTAAGCTCGCGGCCTAAGGACGTCTCATTTCGTCATCGATAGGGCACCGCTTCTCGCAGCGGTGCTTTTTCATTTGTCCGGCGAAATGGTCCCGCTATCGAGGCTTCTGCCTTTTGCTTCGGCAGGGAATGTGGCCGGTGGCGGAAGCAGCCCCTCAGGCCAAAAAAAGAGCCGGCGTCCCCGAAGGGAGCCGGCCTTATAAGTTTGAAACATCTGGCGAAACCGCCAAACATCTCAGAGGGGAACGGCTGAAACGAACTCAACGCCGGGAGGAGTTTGCGGAGCCCGTCTCGAACAACCGTGAACACAATATCGGGCAGCGCCTGCCTTTTTGCAATGCAGCATGTCTCGGGGCTTCTATGCGCCGGCTGCATGTCTTGGTGGCAGATGGCACTAATTTGGGCCTAAATGATTGAGAAATATGCGTTTGACGCAACGCCGATGCTGCGCGTGGCCGTCGGGGCGAGGCGGGAAGCCGGGCGTTCAGGGCATTTAAATATGATTTCGGACTGGATTGTCCGAATATGACGCAGCGAGCGGCAAGCCCGGTCACAAAATGGCCAAAATTCAGGCGGGGCGACCGCGCGTCCGATTCATCGCCGTTCGGCTCAAGTCAATCGCGGCACCGGATGCAGGGCACGGCTTAGGTCCGGATGAGAACCCTATCGCGAAGACAGTGCCTCCGCGATAGGCAAAAGAGCTAAGCGCTCAGTAGGTCCAGCGCTGGGCCTTCTGGATCAGGAAGTCGCGGAAGACCTGCACGCGGGCGACCGACTTCATTTCTTCCGGATAGACCAGATAGCTCTCGAGCTGCGGCATCTCCGTCTCGCGCATGAGCTGCACGAGGGGCGAGCCGGTCTCGATCAGGTAATCCGGCAGCACGGCGATGCCGGCGCCGGAATCCACCGCCCGCTTCATCGCGGTGATGTTGTTTACGACGAGGTGGATCGGCCGTGGATTGCGCTGGTCGCGCCCCATGGTGCCGAGCCAGTGCACCGCAGTCAGATAGGACGGCGAGGTGCCGCCGAAAGACAGGATGCGATGGTTGTCGAGATCCTCATAGCTCTTCGGCTCGCCGAAGCGCTTCACGTAGGCCGGCGAGGCGTAGACGTGGAAATGGACAGTGAAGAGCTTGCGCTGGATCAGGTCCGGCTGCTGCGGCTGGCGCAGACGGATCGCGATGTCGGCCTCGCGCATCGACAGGTCGAGTTCCTCGTCGGTGAGGATGAGCTCGACCCGGATGTCGGGGTAAAGATCGAGGAACTCGGCGAGGCGCGGGGTCAGCCAGTGGCCGCCGAGGCCGCGCGTTGCCGTGACCTTGAGCTCGCCCGAGGGGTGCTCACGTGTCTCGGAGAGCTGCGAGCGCGTGCGCTCGAGCCGCTGCGTCATTTCGCGTGCGGCGCGCCAGAGCAGTTCGCCTTGCTCGGTGAGGATCAGTCCGCGCGTATGCCGATGGAAGAGAGGCGCGCGCAGCTCACGCTCCAGCGCCCCGATCTGCCGGCTGACGGCGGATTGACTCAATCCCAGAACATCGCCAGCCTTGGTGAAACTGCCTGACTCTGCGACCGTGTAAAAAATGCGGATGCGGTCCCAATCCACCGCGCGTCCCCCGTTATGCGTTTTGTGCATGATGGGGGATGAAGATGCTCTGCGTCAATGTTTGAGTGGCGGAGATAGTTTATTTTGCCACTGATTTTGGTGGCGCAGTCTATCAAAATTCGTGATGAGTTGGCCTGTCAGCCTCTCATCGCGATGCGATCCGATGCCGCAGCGTCGATTTCGCGCAGAAACGGGGTGTTTCGGATCCCGCGTTGCGCTGGGCCGCGGACGTTGGAAAAGGCGTGATTCTCGAAGCCGTCAGATGCGGCTTAGTCGCTAGCATCCACGTTCTGATCGCCCTTCCTCATGAACGAAGACGTGGATGGTCGGGACAAGCCCGACCATGATGGAAACGTCGTGTTCATGGGTTCCGGGCGCAGGCCGTCGGCCTGCCCCGGAACGACAAGCGCCTTAGTGGATGCTACTCGGCTGCCTCGCGCTGGTCGAGCGTGCTGGCGACCAGCCAGCGCTCGGCATCGAGGGCAGCCATGCAGCCCAGGCCGGCCGCGGTCACCGCCTGACGATAATGCTCGTCGGTGACGTCGCCGGCGGCGAAGACGCCTTCGATGTTGGTGCGGGTCGTGCCGGCCTCGACCTCGAGATAGCCGGATTCGTTCATGGCGAGCTGGTCGACGAAGAGCTCGGTGGCGGGCTTGTGGCCGATGGCGATGAAGACGCCGTCCGCCTTCAGCTCGCTGTCGGCGCCGGTCTTGGTGTTGCGAAGCCGCAGATGCGTGACGTTCGGCGGCGTCGTGCCGCCGCAGATCTCGGCGACCTCGCTGTCCCAAACGACTTCGATCTTGGGGTGCTTGAACAGGCGCTCCTGCATCACGCGCTCGGCGCGCAGATGGTCGCGGCGATGGACCAGCGTGACCTTGCTGGCGAGATTGGCGAGGTAGAGCGCCTCCTCGACGGCCGTGTTGCCGCCGCCGACGACCACGACCTCCTTGTTGCGGAAGAAGAAGCCGTCGCAGGTGGCGCAGGCCGAGACGCCGAAGCCCTGGAAGCTCTGCTCCGAGGGCAGGCCCAGCCACTTGGCCTGAGCGCCGGTGGCGATGATCAGCGAGTCGCAGGAATAGGTTTCGCCAGCATCGCCCCAGAGGCGGAACGGACGCTGCGAGAGGTCGACGCGAGCGATGTGGTCGGACAGCATCTTCGTGCCCATGTGCTCGGCCTGAGCGCGCATCTGCTCCATCAGCCAGGGGCCCTGGATGACGTCGGCAAAGCCCGGATAGTTCTCGACATCGGTCGTGATCATCAGCTGTCCGCCGGCCTGCAGGCCAGAGATCAGCACCGGTTCCAGCATGGCGCGGGCGGCATAGATTGCGGCCGTGTAACCGGCCGGGCCGGAGCCGATGATGATGACGCGGGCATGGGTGTGGGCCATCGTCTCAATTCCTCTCCTGCAGCCGGAGGGCCGCAGCTTCGTTCAGATACGGCGGCGCGGCGCCGAAACAAGAGCGACCGGGCTCACGCTGCGCCGAGCCCGAGCGCGGCCCGGTGGCGGAGCCAGCCCTGCCTTATCGCATCGGCTATGACGGGCGTGGAGTCTATCGGTTCGTAGGCCTTGCCTTCAAGGCGTCCACAGAAGCGATGCACGGCGCCTTGCCGTTCCAGCGCTGCGACCAATGCTGTGATCTTGGCATGGCCGTCTCCGGGCTCGAAGACGAGGACCGGGACACCCGTCGCGGTCGCTTCACCGATCATGTTGGTCGAGTCGGCGGTGACGACGATGGCTTCGGCATTGGCGATGAGGGCGAGGTAGGGGTTCTCGCCTGAGCCATCCCACCACCAGCCGCCATGCCTGGCGAAGACGCTGGAGACGGCCGCGGCGAGGGCAGGGGAGGTGCGGCGCGAGGGCGAGCCCATAAGCGCGGCGCCCGATTGGGCCAATGCGTCGAGCTCGGCGGCGAAGTGCTCGATATGGGCGGGGGTGAAGCGATGGTGGCGGCTGTCGCCGCCGACCAGCACGGCAATGCGCGGGCCGGTGAGCGTTGCGATGGGCGCGGGCGGTGCAGCGCGAGCGGCGGCCAGTTTCTCGGGCGTCAGCCGATGCGGGGAGGTGGTGGTGACGAGGACGTTGTCGCCGCGCAGGCCGTCATGCTCCGAGACCCAGATCAGATCGGCGGCGCCGGAGCCGGTGCGCGGGTCCTTGAGGAAGACGGTGAAGCTGCGGCCGTTCGACGCCTTCTTCACCGCTCGCAGATAGGCGACGGCGCGTCGGCCGGAGGCGATGGCGATGTCGGGAAAGGGCGGGCGGATCGGGCTGTTCGACCGGTCCGGCGCCTCGCGTGGGTCGATGGGGCCGCGCGGCATCAGCCAGGCGAAGGGCTTGCGCGGCTTCACCCGGCGGATCTCGGGGATGGCGCCCAGCCGCTCGGCGACCCCGAGGCATTGGCCCTCGTCACCGGCCTTGCCGTCGGTCAGCACCCAGACGGTCGGCGTTGGATTGTCGTGCATGGCTCTCTGCGTTTGCGGCATGCGCCTTGTATCGCTTGGCTGCGCCGTCTACACCAGCGCGACCTTCCTTTGGGGCTTTTCGTGCGTCCGAAACTCGACGAGATCGACTTGCGCATCCTGCGCGAGCTTCAGGCCGATGGGCGCATGACCAATGTCGAGCTCGCCAGCCGTGTCGGTATTTCGCCGCCGCCCTGCCTGCGCCGCGTGCGTGCGCTGGAGGAAGCCGGGCTAATCCGCGGCTACCATGCCGATCTCGACGAGCGGAAGCTGGGCTTCGAGGTGGTCTGCTTCGCCTTTGTGCATCTGGCGAGCCAGGCGGAAGCGGATCTCGCGGCGTTCCAGGCCCGGATGCGGGAGTGGTCGACGGTTCGCGAGTGCTGGACGCTGTCGGGCGACATCGATTTCGCACTGAAATGCGTGGCGCCGGACTTGAAGGCCTTCCAGGATTTCGTGGGCGAACTGACCGCGATGCCGAATGTGCGCAACGTCCGCACCGCGCTCGCCCTTGATCGCGTCAAGGACGAGCCGATCGTACCGTTCGGTTAGCGCTTACGCTCCGACGTAACGCTTGATCCAATAGGCATTGTTGCGGGCGAGCGCCTTCAGGCGGCGTTGATCGATGTCCGGTAGATACCACGCCCCGCCGCCCATCCCTTCGGTCGAGCGGATCGGCCAGCTCGCGAGCTCCCGGCCGCTGCGGTCATACAGCGTTACCGTGCTTTCGAGATAGTCGTTGTCGCCGCCGCCATCCTTCGGCTTGCCGCCACCGCCACCGCCGGCGAAGGCCCCAAACCAGATGCTGCTGACGGCGATGACGAGGCGGGTGCCGGCGCCGCGTCGCAGCGAAGGACCGAGCAGCTCGGCAAGCGTGCTCTCCAGCTCGGCCTTGACCACAGCGGTGTGGGCTGGGCCCCAGGCTGCCATCACATTCGGCGTAAAGACCACCTGGATCGAGCCGATCGGCGTGGCCTGTGCAAGGACGGGCGTGGCGGTGAACGGAGCGAGCGCTGTAGCCCCGAGCGCCAAAGCCAGGAAATGTCGACGCGTCGTCATGATCGGAAACTCCGTGAGGCCAGTAGCATCAATGTAAGCGCAGCGCTTCGATAGTCCATGGCCGCGAGCTCGCGTGCCATTCGCCGGCGCATGCTCTATGGGGATTCGTATGCCAAAAGGGGGCAACGCATGGAACGCTGGCTGACGGAGTTCGTGAAGCTGTGGGTCGTGATCGACCCGATCGGCACGCTGCCTGTATTCCTAGCGGTCACCGCCGGCATGAGCGCTGCATCGGCGCGCCGCGTGGCGCTGCACGGCACGCTCGTCGCCTTCCTCGTGCTCCTGTTCTTCATCCTGCTTGGGCAGATCCTGCTGACAGCAATGGATATCGAACTCGCCTCGTTCCAGATCGCCGGGAACATCGTGCTGTTCCTCTTCGCGTTGACGATGATCTTCGGTGAATCGAAGCTGGAAGAAGACCAGAAGCTGATGCGCTCCTCAGACCTTGAGAGGGCTGTCTATCCGCTCGCGATCCCGAGCATCGCAAGCCCCGGTGCGATGCTGACCGTCATGACCGTCACCGACAATGCGATGTTCAGCATCACAGAGCAGGCCGAGACGGTGGGGCAGGTCCTGATCATCCTGGCGATGCTGCTCGTGCTGCTGCTCTGCGCATCGCGCATCATCGCGGTCATTGGCAATGCTGGGGCGAGCGTCATCAGCCGGGTGATGGGGCTGATCCTGGCGAGCGTCGCCGTGGATGGCTTCGTCAAGGCGGCGCGGGTGGTCATCGCGGGGTAGAGAAGGCGTTATGCTCGGGCTCGACCCGAGCATCTCTGGCCGAAAACGGCGCGACTCTCATTCATGAGATTCTCGGGTCGGAGCTAGGCTCCGCCCGAGAATGACGTCGTGCTTTTACCGGAAAACGACGCTGACAACTTCGTAGGACTTGCCACCGCCGGGCGTGTTGACCTGCACGGAATCCCCGACCTTCTTGCCGATCAGCGCGCGCGCGATCGGCGAGCCGATCGAGACCTTACCGGACTTCACGTCCGATTCCGGCTCGCCGACGATCTGGTAGCTCTTCTCTTCCTCGGTGTCGTCGTCGATCAGCTTGACGGTAGCGCCGAACTTGATCGTGTCGCCGCCGAGCTTGGTGACGTCGATGACGTCGGCGCGGCCGATCAGCGATTCGAGTTCCTGGATGCGGCCCTCGTTCAGCGACTGCGCTTCCTTAGCCGCGTGATACTCCGCGTTTTCCGAGAGGTCGCCGAGCGCGCGCGCTTCGGAGATCGCGGTGATGATGCGCTGGCGCTCGACCTGCTGGCGGTGCTTCAGCTCCACCTCCAAAGCGGCAAAGCCGCTCACGGTCATCGGAACCTTTTCCATTCTTTCCGTCCCATAAGCTTCAAAAAGCGCGGCCCGCCGGCTGCATCCTGCTGCCGGCGTCCCCGCGCTTCCGATCGATCTTTGAACCTCGACGCTTCCGGCCGGTCAGGCCGCGCGTTCGAAGTAGGATTGCAACGATCGTACCTCGAGATCGCCGCTGCAATAGGCCTTGATGCCCTCGGCTGCAGCGATCGCGCCCGCCAAGGTGGTATAATAGGGCACCTTGTGCAAGAGGGCCGTTCGTCTCAGCGAACGGGAATCCGCCAGCGCCTGCGGGCCTTCGGTGGTGTTGAAGATCAGCTGGATCTCGCCGTTCTTGATGGCATCGACGACATGCGGGCGGCCTTCCAGAACCTTGTTGATCCTGGCGGCGCTGATGCCCTGTTCCTGCAGCAGCCGCTGCGTGCCGCCGGTCGCGACGATGCGGAAGCCGAGATCGGAGAGGATGCGGACCGCCGGCACGATGCGCTCCTTGTCGTCGTCGCGCACCGAAACGAAGACCGTGCCCTTGACCGGGACCTTCGAGCCCGCGCCGAGCTGGCTCTTGGCGAAGGCGGTGTCGAAGGAGCGGTCGAGGCCGATGACCTCGCCGGTCGAGCGCATCTCGGGGCCGAGCAGCACGTCGACGCCGGGGAAGCGCGCGAAGGGGAAGACCGCTTCCTTGACGCCGACATGGCCGAGGCTCGCGGGCTTGAGCCCGAAGCTCGCCAGCGGCTCGCCGGCCATGACGCGGGCCGCGATCTTGGCGATCGGCTGGCCGATGACCTTGGCGACGAAGGGGACGGTGCGCGAGGCGCGCGGGTTCACTTCCAGAACGTAGATGTCGCCGTCCTTGATGGCGTACTGCACGTTCATCAGCCCGCCGACATCGAGCGCCAGCGCCATGGCCTTGGTCTGGCGTTCCAGCTCGGCGATGGTCTCAGGCGAGAGCGAGCGCGGCGGCAGCGAGCAGGCCGAATCGCCGGAATGGATGCCGGCTTCCTCGATATGCTCCATGATGCCGGCGACGAAGACGTCCTTGCCGTCGCTGAGGCAGTCGACATCGACCTCGATGGCGTCCGACAGGTAGCGGTCGAACAGCAGCGGGTTCTTGCCGAGCACCGTGTTGATCTGGCCGGTCTTGTCGTTCGGATACTTGGCCTTGACCTCGGAGGGGATCAGCGAGGGCAGCGTGCCGAGCAGATAGTCCTCGAACTGCTCCTCGTCGCGGATGATCGCCATGGCGCGGCCGCCGAGCACATAGGAGGGGCGCACGACGAAGGGCAGGCCGAGCTCGGCTGCGATCATGCGCGACTGCTCGACCGAGTAGGCGATGCCGTTCTTCGGCTGCTTGAGCTGCAGCTTGTCGAGCAGGCGTTTGAAGCGGTCGCGGTCCTCGGCGAGGTCGATCATGTCCGGCGAGGTGCCGAGGATCGGGATGCCGGCCTCTTCGAGGGCGTTGGCGAGCTTCAGCGGGGTCTGGCCGCCGAACTGGACGATGACGCCGAGCAGCGTGCCCTTCTGCTTTTCGGTTTCGAGGATCTCGAGCACGTCCTCGGCCGTCAGCGGCTCGAAATAGAGC
>Ga0102591_1000229_pt1 | contig 126873 bp, 87 predicted proteins | sample AraplaCol_mCL_r2_2_FD_76860 | JGI IMG/M metagenome (GOLD analysis project Ga0102591, IMG submission 76860) | Arabidopsis root microbial communities from North Carolina, USA - plate scrape MF_Col_mCL_r2 (SPADES assembly) (version 2) | ecosystem: Host-associated > Plants > Roots > Endosphere...
ATGGTGTGCTTCATGATGACGCTGTGTATTGGTCGAAGCAAGAGGGAATACACATCCGAATGCCAGGGAGATCGCTATTCGAGTGGGCCCCCATTCTTGAGCTGCTGCTGGCCCCTCACCCAACTGTAAAAATTGTGTTGAGCACCAGCTGGGTCAGAGCAAAAAATTTCCAATTCGCAAAGACGAAGCTCCCTGCGGGTTTGCAGGAACGTGTCATCGGGGCGACTTTTCACCGGCGTGAAATGAGGAAGTGGGAGTTCGATAATATGCCCCGCGGTGCGCAAGTTGTGGCCGACGTGAGGCGTCGCCGGCCGGCAGGTTGGCTTGCAATTGACAACGATGACCAGGGGCCGAAAGATTACCTGGACCACCTAGTCAAAACACAGGATCGACTCGGTCTTAGCGATCCCAACGTTCAGCTGGAAATACAGACACGCTTGGCTCGGCTAGTACGTGGTCAAGCTTAGCTCTCAACCATTGCCGGCTGTCTGAAAACAAGAGAATAACGAGAAGGTCTTATCTTTCATGCTACTCTTTCTCGACATAGACGGTGTCTTGCACCCGCATGTGGTTTACAACGAAGAACTTCTGCTAATGCATCGGCTGACGCTGGAGACAGTGTTGCGTGCTCGCCCAGCTGTGAATATCGTGATTAGCTCCACCTGGCGAACCACTCGAACCCTGGCCGAGTTGCGCGCTCTTTTCTCAGATGACATTGCGCGCCGGATCATCGCGGTGACTCCACAGTGGACTGAAGTTCAGGACGATGACAGTTGGGGAGCGTATGTGCGCCAGGCGGAAATTGAAGCATGGCTCCGGGCTAACGGCCGCCCATGGGAGGAATGGGTTGCGGTTGACGATCAACCAGCTCTATTTCGACCGTTCTGTAAAAACCTGGTCCAGACATGTGCTGCAACCGGCCTGGACGAAGCTACGTGTGCCACGCTGTTAGAGCGATTGAAACCTCAGAGTTGATGTGTCCCGTTCCTGCTTAACAGCTTTACCTTGGCAAAAAAACACTAGGATTTTGAACCCATTTTTTTAGTGCGTATTTGGGGCTGATTCCACCATATACTTTCTGCACAGCTTGTAAAAATGCACGGTGACGCGAAAAGCCCCGGAACCGAAAGGTATGCTCCCAGTGAGCGGCATGACAACGGCGACTACTTCGTCCTGAGTCCAAGCACACAGTGATTAATCGGTCCCTGACCTTTCATACGAAAGGCTCTGATCGACGAATCCCGCGAACAGCGGATCGCTCTGTGAAACGTGCCGCTGTAGTCGACGGGTAAGTGACGGTGGGGCTACAGGGATAGGGAAAGACCACGGGATGCGCATGAAAAATTTCCACGAACTGGCGAAGGTAGAGTTCGTTGCGCGTAAAGACTGCCGGGCCGAAGCCCCCAATGGCGTGGGGGGTGAGGGTGAAGGGGCGATCCTGCTTTAGCTTTTGCTTTAGCCTAGGAGGCTGGCCCTTCCTCTCAGCAAGGGGCCCCTCCCTAAAAGCGCCAACCAGGCGGAGGGCTCTGCCCTCCGCTAAGAGTCTCCCTAGCAAGGAGGGGCCCCTTAGGGAAGGGCCAGGAAAAGCTCAATGCCCCTCCCGAAGTCATATTTGCGATTGAGGTATGACGGACATCGTCCGTTTTGTGAGGCTGGGGCAGAGTGATGCTACCGAATCAGAAACCTCCTCGAACTGACTGTCAATGTGGCCATCCGGGTCTGCTTGAACTCGGCACTCTTCAATCTTTTCCGCTATTTCTGTGCCCAGCTTAGCCAGTAGGCCGGAGGGCAGTTGGCATCAGCTGCCGGATCATGACGATGCTGTCATCCTGAATGAAAGTGGCGTCGAGCGAGTAAAGAGCACTTTCCTCCAGCATAGTTGCCGTATCTTCCCGGGTTCAGGCAAGTGAAAATGCTTGCGATGCCCCTCGAGCACAGGTTTACGTGGCGCGGACACGAGAGCTCGTGCGCTTCATCGGCCTTCTCTCTCAGCATTTTAGATGCCTTCCAGGCGGACGATTACCTGTTATCTCAAAATTTCCCCGCTGCGCTTTGAGTTCTTCGAAATGCTGATTACTCAGCAGATTTCGGCTTTGCGCTATACCGGTTATAAGCTCGCAATAACGCTATTGAGACCAACGGACTTTTAATCCAGAGGTATTTGTGCGAGGAAAAATATGAGCAATATCAAAGAGTTAAAATCATCACGTTATTATGGCGTTATTCCCATTAACGTTATCAGTCATCGATACAGCAGCGTCTTTGCGAGCTCCACTTCACCGGAGCTCATAATGGCAGTACCTTATAGCGATCTCATTGAGGCGCTCAAATCTCACGTCGACCTTGACGAGAAAGAAAATCCGTCCGCGTTGCAGCAGTTCCGCAACTATCTCAGTGCTCTGAACGGGTTCCTGGCATTCTGCGGTAAAACGGTCGATGGGAACATCGGACTGGAGCTCTCCAGTAGTTTTGACACGCGGCTTCGTGATTATCTGGCGAGTATTCAAGTGTCCCCCCGCACCCGTGCTGACCGGGCTCGACAGCTGAAGACTCTCCGGCGGTTGTACGATCAGCGTGAGACTCAACGCCGTAGCAAAAAGAACCAGGGAACTTTTACGGAACAGCTCCGTCAGCATGTCGCAGCGGCTGATGTATCCCCGAAGACGTTAGCTAAGCAAGCCGGAGTATCTCCCGCAACGCTATCGCGATGGCTTGGTGGGGCCAGGCCTCGACCGGACACTCTTCCCGCAGTCCGGCGTCTTGAGTCTCGGTTAGGTCTTGAGCGTGATGCGCTTGTTCGTCTTATCGATCAAGTACCTCCAGGTGACTCGATCATTCCCAACGTACTTGCGTATCGCACGCGTCTTGTGGAGCGAACTAAGCGTGGTTTGGGCCTTTCCGAGCAGGAGTTGAGCGAATCGCTCCTATTTGAATGGTGGGATTTCTTTAAATACAAAGTGTCCGGTTTCCCCTCTTTGGAACGGCATGGCAAAGGTCAATGGCGAATGATTCCCAAGTCCATGTCATTGACAACCAGTGAATTCGCGACTCGCGGTCTCATGGCGTGTCCTTCGGCCGAGATGTTCCTTCAGAAATTGCGTCACTTTCTTGGTGTAATTATCCGGCTGCAGCCAGAAATGGGCGGGCTCTCGTGGGCAAGCACGCCAACTCAGACCATGGCATTCTGCGCGCATCCAAGCGCACTCGAGTGCTACCTTCAGTGGCTGACCGATCAGTCAGACGGCGTTCGCCATAAAGGGCAACAAGTATTTGCTAGCTTTATGGCTAGCTTACTGCGCCCTAATAGCGGGTATTTATGGCAGCAGCCGGCTCAATTCCGGATAAAACTTCCAGAAGAATATCGACCGAAGAGCGATGAAGAGTGGCAAAAGATGTGTGAGAAGAGCCATAAATTCTTGCGCGACTATATCCGTGGCTCGACAGGCGTGAGTCGAAACCCGGAAGAGCCAATTGCTGACCTTCTCGCTTTGCCTAATCCTTTTGGACCTATCAGAGATGCAATCAAGCGAATCCAAGAAGATGCGGCCGAAAGTCCGCCCGGTGGACTCGTCGAAGCGCGCCATAAGCGAAACGCGCTTCTATTATCGATCTTACTTTCGAATCCGCTACGCATTCGCACAATTGCGTCTCTTACGTTGTTGCCTAATGGGCAAGGCTCAATTCGAGGAAACGCGACGTCTGGCTGGCGAATCATGCTCCAGTCCAATCAGCTGAAAAATGGCGCCTCTAAGCCTCAAACTTATAGCGTGAAGGTGGCGGATTGGGTAAAGCCACTCTTGGATGAGTATGTGGAGGAATATCGAGATACTTTGTTGGCGGGGAAGAGTAGCCAGTATTTGTTTGTTGGTGACAAGCAGGGGGGAGTTTGGAAGGAGATGTCCAAGACTATTTTGCGGTTGACCCGGCGATACATACCTGGTTCGCCCGGCTTTGGACCACACGCGTTTCGGCACCTCGTTGCCACAAATTGGCTGCGTAAAAATCCTGGGGATTTTCTAACTGTGGCCGAGCTCTTGAACGACAGTCTGGCGACAGTCCTCGCGAATTATGCGCACTTACGGATGGACGACTCGTTCGCAAGATACGAGGCTCAATTTGCTCAATCGCCTTAAAGTTGTTGACTTTCGTGTTCGCCAAAAAAATATGGCGGTGGGCGGCAGCAGTCCGCTCGGCGCTTTGCAGGCTATGCTGCGGGCGCCGATTGGACGGACGTGACAGTCATTAATGGAGCCGAATTAAAGCGGCGGCCCGTTTCGCCCTTGTTAATGCTACATACATGAGTCGACGCTGACTTCCTGTTACTTCCGGCGCGCCGAAGTAGGAATCTGGCGCAACCACGATGACTGCATCGAACTCTAGTCCTTTGGCACGATGCATAGTGGCAAAGTGCACCACGTCCCTGCTATCCGAGTGGTTAGTCTGCGCTGTGATGGTGACGCACGAAAGGCCAGCTCCCTGCACTTGTTTCGCTAGCGCTTCGCGGTTCTTCTCGCTGGATGCGATTACGCACACGGACGATGCTTCGCCGTCACCTTTACCCTCACGGAATACGTTGATGAAGCCAATGACCTCTGAGGTTGCTGCCTCAATGCCGTCGACACTGACCATACTGGGTGCTGGCCCATGCGACAATGACTTGTATCGGCGAGTTTCATCGTGGCCATCGTCGAGGTCATCCACTTCACAGCCCTCTAAAAGCGCTACGGCCTGGCGGCGAATCTCGTCGGTTGTGCGGTAGTTCAGGTAGAGCTTACGCGCTCGGCCACGAATGTCGATGCCGCACTTGCTCATCCCGGCTCGGTGTCTGCTATAGATACGCTGATGCCCATCGCCTACGAAGAAGAGGTCGTTATCCCCCGGCGGGATTATTGCTCTCAGTAGCCGTAGCGCCTGTGGCCCGAAGTCTTGAGTTTCGTCGATGATGACGGCGCTGTAGTCCGCTTGCTGCTTCCCTTCGGCTAATAACAAGTCAGCAACTTCGCGGTAGGCGTCGTCGACCTCTTTCAGTTTCCGTGAGCTCAACTGGCCTCGATACTCCTCGAAAACCGGCCAGATAACATCACGCTTGGCGCGGCTCAACACGTTCTCACGTCCTGTGCGACGTGCAGTCCTGTACTGGTCACGAGTGGTGATGCCTTGCGCCAGCACTACCTGCTCAAGCTCCTGCTCGTAGAAGTTGTCGGGCAAGTCAAGCGTTGTGTCGCGCACCGCCATTGCGGCCTCCCAAGCTTGTAGAGCTGCATCTTGCTTGCGGTCATACACGATACGATGCTCGAGCTTGCGGCTGCGCATGAAGCTGTACACCCATGCGTCAAGGTTCCGTACCTCCAGTTTGGCTAGCGTGGTGGCACTGCACAGTGTGCGCAGGTTCTGCTCGATGTCGCTCGCCAGGTTCTTGGTGAATGTTGTGAAGAGCACCTTCTTTCCGACCGGCGTCCGATTGTCCGCTAGCCACTTTGCTCTATGCATTGCGAGTACCGTCTTACCAGTACCTGCTCCGCCGAGCACTCGTACAGGACCGCTGCGGTTGCCCGAGGCTAGCTTTTGTTGAGTCGGATGGAGGAATACGCGCCACTGGGCCAGCGGGGCATTCATAATGGCCAACATAGCCTGGTCATCGTCGACTATGACGAAGCGCGACTGGGATTCCGGAGTCTCCAATGCCGTCGCGAAGTCGGTTGTGTCGACATTGCGATCCACCCGTGTCTCGCGTGCATTGAGTACCTGACTGATTGAGTCGCCGGCGACCACGAGGAAGAGACCCTCGTATCCCTCCACGGGTAGACGACCTTGCAGCGCGTCGAGCTGCGGCTCTGACATCAGCGACCGCACTTCCAGCAGCATTTCTTCTGGCACGCCGATGCTGATAAGTTCGCGATCACTGAAGCTTGCGAAGAGCGGCTGTGGAGTATCGACTGTCGGCTCGGTTGCGGCCGGTGCGACCGGTACAGGCTTCGGCTGCGGGACTTCGACCTGAGTTACGCTCTCGACCACCACCATCTGCATCGCTCCCGTCACCGGGTTGATGGTCAGCCTACGGTTCTCGGCCCAGCGGTAGGCGTCATCGTGATGGTCGACATACAACAATACGTATACATCGCCACTGCTGGGCTTAAAGACGATGCCGCGCCAGTCGCGGTCTAGCCTTACCGACTTCAGGTTCGAGTCCCGGGCGCCGTTGATGTTTTCGTAATTGATGCCAGAACTAGTTGGGTCCGACTGGAACTGGATGGCCCACTTCATCACCTTGGACTGGATGCTGGACGGCAGTTTGGCCAACTGCAGCAGGAAATCCTGCGACAGAGCCACCTTGGGTTTGAGACTCATACTACCCCTCCTTCTTTCATCGTAAGTTCGAGTTCCATGCCGGCTGCGACGGCAGCCTCCCAGGGCGCCCCGCCGACAAGGCTCAGCCCGTCGTCCAGCAGCACCACCTTCCAGTTTTCTCCGCCCCAAACCTCAACCAAGTCTGCTTGGTCCGGGCGTAGAACGACTAGCTTCCCCTGCGCCCACGCCAATTCGCAGTCCGCCAACACACGGCCTTGAGAGTCGGCCAACTCAAGGCCTACCTCAGGCGGCTCGATACCGGTTTGGGCCAATCGTTTGAATCCAGGTACTAGCGCATCCAGCGTTTGCTCCACCACCGCGTGCCACGCAGCGTTGATCGCACCCACTGCGGCTGGTTGTGCGGGGGGGATGCCAGCGCTCACCGTGCCTAGACCGTCGTAGTCGTGGGCGGTTAAGCCATCAGCGGTAACCAGATACATACCGGGTAGGAACTGCGCGACGTTGAACAACTGGAGCCAGCGGCGCCAAGCAAGGTGAAGCGCCTCCCCATCAGCTGCGGCTGCGGCGTCGAGCAGCACTATCCCAGGAGCTCGCCAGTCGGCATTGGATGGGATTCCCTTGGCGAGCAGCATCGGCCACCAGCCCACGACGCTGGTCGCACCGTTCGCTTTGGACGTCACCGGCGCGAATCCCGACCCCGGCTCGCGGATGTGCAATGGAAGTTGCGGCAACCATGGTGCCCTTTGGGCGTCCGCTGCTGCTTTATCGTCCGCTGTCGAAGGGACCATCAGAAAGCCCAACCAAGCTGCGTTGCGCTGTTGCGTTTCCACCGCGACGTCTTGTTCGGTTGTGCTCGGCCCCGTCGCTAGCCAGTGCAGCAACCGTGCTACGGCATGCTGGGTGAAAGCCTTCTCCTGGGCGCGCGGCACCGATGGCGGTGCCTTGCTGCCGTCGTGCCGCGCAAGCGCTACAGTTGCCGGGTCCTGGTCGGAATCGGTATTGCCGTCGATGGCTGCGGCGACATCCTGATGCGTCACTGACCAGGTCCAGAACTTACCGCTGGCCACAATGGCGCTGCGCTTAGCCCCGTCCTCTCGCATGCAATCCTTGTGATATGTCCAGCCGTCGCAGAACACGGCCACCGGCCGGCGCTTGGTTCCCGAGGCCCATGGCCAGATGACGAAATCGGGCTTGCTCGGTACCTCCACGCCAAAATCGCTGTTCAGGTCGCACTGCGGCTCGACGCGGTAGCGCTGGTTGCCCACTTCCAGCAAATAGCCCGACTTACCGTGAACGATATCCTGCACCAGTTTGACGGTCGGCAGCCCACCCACACCGCTCAACTTTTTCAGGCTCTCGATGAATCGTGCCTCGAGTACCGAATCGAAGTTCGGGTTGATGTAGATGTCCGAGATGGTTTTGACCCGCTCCATCGAGGCTAAAGACCCGACAAGCTCTGTCAGCACGGCCTTGGCATTGTCACGCGATACCAGTTCCATGTTGCGTCCCAGGCGGTACTGATACAGGCAGCGATAACAGCCGTCTTTCTCTGGGTCTTGGTTGCACGAGCAGCCACTCAGGGCGTCGAGCGCCATGCGCAGCACGTCCGCCAGGGTCTTCGCGTCATGGGCCAGAAGCTGGTGCAGGTAGCCGGTTCCCCCAGGCACCGAGTCATAGAGCATCACATAGTGTTTTCGTGGCCCCCCGTCCTTGCCGGGCTCATCCTGAAGCACCATGCGCAAGTGGTCCACCTTTCCACCGAATCGGCGCTTAAGGCCCAGTTGCACAGCTGCCATGAAGGACTGCACCACTTTTTCATCCACGCCGTTCTTGGTGTAAGGCACCAATATGCGCAGCGCCTCGGACTCAAACTCGCGATACAGATAAAGGCAGTCTAACAGGTTGGCCAAGTCGTTATTGCCATGCTTCGGGCAGTCGAAGCTATGGCTTTGCTCGGCCGTACCGGCGCCTCGGCGAGGCAGTTTCTGCACCTTGCCACAGTGTTTGCAGAGCTTGAATCCCGGGCGCTGAGACTCCTTGTCCGCCACTTTGAAGGCATCGCCGGGTTTGGTCAGTTCGCCGAAATTGACGTCGCGGAAGGTCACCCTCGAGATGAATTCGAAGCCGAACGGCGTACCACCGGTGGGAATCTGCCATCCCTCGCGGATGTGCGTTGGCCGAAAGTCGGCCATCAGTTGCCGCACGTAATACCTGGGTTCGCGGTCCTCGGAACTGTCGTCGATGCGCACGTCGGTGTCGTTACTGTTCGCAATCGCTTGGCGGAAACGCAGCAGCGTTTGCTTCTGCCCACCGTCCGACCACATCGAGTCACCACAGTTCGGGCAAGTGGCATGCACGTCTGACTCCACCGACAGGTTCTGCATGTGGTGGCAACTAGGGCAGAAACGCCAGTCTTCCGTCTTGGCTAGGTTCATGTTGATTTGGTCAACCTCAACCCGCCGCTGGTTGGCATAGAAGCGGTTTTCTGGTGCGAACTCCGATAGTGCCGACTGCGCAGGGCGCTCATACTTCTGTGTGGCCAGAGCCACGTAAGCTCCTTGGCCAGGCTCATCTTCTCCGCGCTTACGCCATAGCACTGACTTCAGCTGGATGCCAGATTCCGGGAAGGCGTAGTTTGGAATGAGGCCAGCATCGGTGAGCGTGCCTAGCAGGTCGCGACCATTGATTTCCTTAATGAGCTCGAGCATCTTGTCGCGCTCGCGCAACAGGTTGTCGATTTCATTTAGGGTGGCCTCGTCCTGCGGCTTCTGTTGGGCCTTAGTCTTGGCCTTGTCAAGTTCGTCCTTGCGCTTCTTGTACGTTCTGCGCTCCTCGACTAGCTCTTCGAGCGCTTTGGTCAACCGTGTGCGCAGGCCATCGGCTTCGCCCTGGCCCTGCATGAAGTCCGAAAGTCGGGCGCGAATCACATCATCGACGTCCTTGCCCAGCAGGGCCATAAAACTCTCGAAAAGGCGCTGCTCGTTCTTTAGCACATGGTCACAGAAGATGAAGGGGTAGCGGTCCTGTTTGGCTTGCTCCATCGCGTCCAAGGCTTGCGAAGTCTTGTCCGGCAAGGCGTTGACGTTGGTCAAGCTGGACACCCAGTCATCCATGCAGAACGCGAAGAGTTGCCGACGCAGCACTTCGGCGGCCTGCAAGAAGACGCCCGGCGGCTCCACCGCGCCGGCAATCATCTCCTCGGTCTCGGCGAAGAAGTACAGGTCGTGCGGGCTGTTCCCATCGGCCAGCGTGGTTGTCATGGCATTGCCATCGCGCCGACCTGCCCGGCCTATGCGCTGCAGGAAGCTGGCCTGATTAGGCGGGACTGAACACAAGAGCACCGACGAGAGGTCGCCAATGTCCACGCCCATCTCCAGCGTGGGAGTAGCCGACAGCAGGTTTTCGTACCAGGGACGCGGCTTCTTGTCCTTGAAACGCTGCTCAAGTGCCTCGCGTTCCTGTCGGTCCAGTAGGCTAGTATGCTCGGCGGCAATCACGCGACGCAGGTCGCCTTGGCTGAAGCGCCGAGCCCACCAGTCGGTCGCATCGGGGATGAGCTGCTCGTAGGTAGACTCTACCGCATCCAAGCAAGGCATTCCCAGCAGCTGATTGGCGTCGCGCCGAGGCACTGTCAGTTTGCGCTTGCTACCTATTGTCGAGATGAAGGCTAACTCGGTGTCGACTTCCAGCGCGTCCGGATTCAGCGCCAGGGTGTCGCCCTGATGGTGGGACGTGCGCAGCAGGATGCCGGCTTTTTCAAGCGCCGAAAAAGCCGCGCCGTACAGGTCGACAGCCATGCCCTTGGCCAACAACATCTGCTGGCCAAGGGCGGCCGCCGCCCAGCGGTCATACCAAGTGGGCCGACTGCCGGTTAGCTTGTCGAATCCGGCTTGCTTGCCCAAGGTCAGGAATATCGGACGAGGAGTGTGCTCACCCATCTTGGGCATCCACTCACCTCGGCCACCGCCTTTGGAGAATTGCCAAACATTGCCGTCCGCAGCGTAGGCCACCATTTCTGGGTGCATCACCCCGCCGCGGCGCCGCATGTGGGCCAAGGTGCCCCACATCCATTGGCAAAGCACGCTCAGGTCCAGGCCATGTGCACCGAATTCCTCGCGCAGATGGGGCAGTAGGGCTGTACCGGCCTCTTGCACCCGCTCCCACGGTACCGATATTGTCACCTTGCCGATGCGTTCCAGTGTGCGCCCGCGTTGACTTTGGTAGCTCACGTCGCTGAACAGCTGCCACAGCATACGCTTACGCACCTTTGTCGGTAGGCGCGACGTTGTAGGCAGTAGTCCCTTCCCAAGTAACTCGACCGTCCAGTCGTGCTGCCAGTTCATGTTTGGTGCCAGGAATTCGGCCACCAACGTCTCTGGAACCATATGCAGCACTGAGCTGGAATCGTCGAAGCGCTGGTCCGCTTTTGCTAGCAAGTCCGACCATGGCATGCGTACTACACCAAGCTCATCGAGCACATGTGCCCAGGCCGTGCGCACATTATTCTGCCAAGTGCGTGCGCCGAAAAAGCCGGCCCGGTGGGCCGCGTCCTGCACCGAATCCGAGAAGGCAATCAGCTTCTTATCGTCGTTGAATAAGCTAGCCCAGCTGGCCTCCACCACTTGCGAGCCCAGCGTGGCATTTCGTGCTCCGAGCAGCAGCAGCTCATCGCGCTCCCCACAACTCGGGCATGCGTCGTCATGTCGGGTGAACTGGGCATTGCCGACCACTTGTGAGCGCTGCGCTGTTACTTGAAAGACGTACAGCAACTCTTGGTGGGCACAGGCTAGGCAAGCACCGTCTCCGGCTTGGATGTTCCCGCAGGCCACGCAGGCGTATTGGTGCAAGCCTTGTACATGCGACCTGCCGAGGCTCTTGGCGGCGTACAGCCGTGCCGCCTCAGGCCGGCGCGAGAACCAGGTGTTGTAAATTTCGTCTAGCTTGGTTGAGAGCTTGCTACTACCCTGTACCAGCCGCGACAACCAGCCCGTGGTGCGACACTGGCTGCACTGCACCATTGGCAAGTAGACGCCATCGCGCTCACCCGGCAGGTCGCGCTCGCTGCGCAGACAGACGTCCCCCGGGTCCAGCGCAAGTTTGGCCACCATACGGCGCAGCTCGCGCACCCACAACTGCACACGTAGAGTCACTAAGGGCTGGCTCCCCTCTCGCATTGCCCAAGCCACCAGCACGAGCAGCGCATCCAACACACGGGCCACCTGTCCCCGGGTAGCTGCCGGCATGTTGCGGACGAAGGCATCCTCAAGCCCGTCGTAACTGACTACGCCGCTCTTCATCAGCCGCAGTAGATTGACGAAGAGTTGATGGCACTTGAGATGCTGCCCCAATGCTTTACGCCAAGCGATTGACGCCACTTCGTCCTGGTTAGCTGGCTGAGTCAGGCCAGGGAAGAACGCGCCGAACCAAGCTTGTACCGCGTGCGTCGGCGTGGTGTAGAGAGACGGCTGCAGCACTGCATCCAGCTCGGGGCGCCAAATGAACATGTGGTCCACCATGGAGTCATCCAAGAAAGCGTCGACTGACAGGCGGTTTTCCGTCACTACCGCCTCGGGCTCGAAAGGCACGCCAAACACCTGCTGCGCATATTCGCGCAAGGGTGTTGTATCGGATGATCCACCCAGTGTCGCCGAGGTACCCGCGTAGATGAGTTGCCCTTCGGGCGCCTGCAGGCGCGCGCGCAGGCGCCGGAGTAGTAAGGCTAAGTCGGTGCCTTGAGCTCCGTCGAAGGTATGTAGTTCGTCCACCACCACGTAACGTAGCGTGGTGGGCGTATTGCGTGCCCAGAGCTCACGATCCTTGGGGCGTAGCATCAGGTAGTCCAACATCTTGTAGTTGGTCAGTAGGATGTCCGGCGGATGTTTGCGCATCGTGTCGCGGTCAGTGATGACACTGGTGGGTGTCATCACCATGCCTTCGCCAGGCTTGCCTGCGTTGCCGCCCACATACAGGCCCACGCGTAGCCCGGCGAACGCGGGTACCTGCGCTACCAATGCGGCAATGCGCCGGGCCTGGTCGGTGGCCAATGCGTTCATCGGGTAGATTACTAGCGCTTTGATGCCGGCTTCGCCAGCAACCCTCGCTCGCGCACAATGATCCAGCAATGGGAACAGAAAGCACTCGGTCTTGCCTGAGCCTGTGCCGGTAGCCACCAACGTGCTGGTTGCTTGGTGCTGGCTGGACAGCCGCTTCCACGCCAGCTCTTGATGGTAGTAACAAGGGTGTTCAGTCTCGAAGGTCTTGAAGAAAGCTCTTCCCGCCGAGCCCGCCATGAAGGGCAGGCCCATCTGCACATAGGGACCCTTTAGCCAGGCTTTCTCGTCCTCAGTAAAGCGGCTCATCAGGCCATGCATGAACGCGTCAGCTGGCTCAAAGCCTGAAACGAGAAACTGTTTCAATCCGGTCTGGATATCGCGGGCTAGAAGAGATGGCAACATGGTGTAAAGCTTTCAGCAGGGAACCGGACAATGTCCGATTGGTGTCCGGTTCGACACAAGTTGGAGTTGTGAGGGGAAGGTAAGCGGTGCCGATTCTATGATGAAAATCAAAGGCTTAGTGGCCTGGTTGTCAACCGGGCGGGCAACCGTGATGAGTTTTAATGTCCGCTTCATGTCCGGTGTGTCGGCACTCATGTCCGATTCGTCCGGACATAGACGGTCGCGGCTCCTCCGCCCTCCACGCGTAGCAGCCCGAGTTCCTCCAGTCCGACCAGGTCTCGACGCGCCTGTCGCTCAGACACCTTCGCCGCGAACCGTTCCCGGTACTCGGCCGGCCGAATGACTTCGTCGGGCTTGATTGCGTCCATCAGAGCCTTCTGTCGGCTATTGAGCGACGCTTCGCTTGCCTTCGCTCCGCCAGGCCCCCAAAGCGTCAAAGTTACACCTGTTTCCCGGTCCTCCCACTGTGGCGGTCGAAGTCCATGGTCCTCACACGCCTGGATGATCTTCTGCGTACCGCGACCGATGCGCTCCATTAGCCCTCGCAGGTAGAGCACCTGAGCCATATCAGGATTGGCAGGCAGTGACGGGTGATTCCGCTTGAGGACGGCTGGCGTCAGGCCATCTGGTAGCCGTCCTGCATTCCAAATCTCAATGCGGTCTGTATGCAAACTGATCGTCAACCCTCCGGAAAAGCTGGCATAGTCGCGATGCGCAAACGCGTTGACGAGGCCTTCGCGTAGCGCCGTTTCCGGGTAGGCCAGTCGCGCCTGGCGAGCTAGGGGAGCCTTGGCATCTGCGTCAAAGCGCTGCTCCATAGGAAGATGTCCGCGAATCCAGTCAAACGCCTGATGAAGTACGCTTACTAGCGGCCCTTGCAGCTGTCGATCATCTAAATACTTGGCTCCCGTCTTCTCGGCGGCCTCGAACCGAATCAGCCTAACCCGTGCCTGCGGATGACGTTGTGCTGGATTTCGCGCAAACAGCACATCGGCACCCTGCGTGTAGCCACGGGAGCTGGCCAAGCCCAATTTGTACAGCACAGCGTCGTCGTCATCTGCCTCTTCAAAGCGAAGCCTCTCAGATGCGCCAGCCTCTCTGACCAGCGCTTGAACTTCTTCGTGGTCCAGATCGGACTCTTCCATGGCGAGCGACGGACGACGTTCCCATCGCTCCGCACTAACCGCCTTGGTTTGCACCATCTCGCGTAGGGCCGAGGCATCGGCGGGCAGCGTACGGCTGCCTCGGCGAAGCATGACGCGCCCTGAACACACATAGGGGCGATCCTTACCTTCAGGCACCTCGATGGTCAGGACGCTCTCGCCTTCCAGCGAGTCGATGCTCACAGTGAACAAAGCGGACGGCGTCAGCCGTTCCGCAAGTGCTTGGTGTATGCGGTTCAGGATTGGCGAGTCCCTCTCAGCTTGAGGAAGACCGACGACCTCGCCCTTATCGCTGACACCACAGAACACCGTGCCACCGTTTGTGTTCAAGAATGCGCACACCACTTCTGCCAGTGCATCAACATTCATCGCGCTGGTTTTGAACTCGGTATGGGGTCCTTCGCCTTGGGCAATCTGCTGTAGCAAAACATCACTGATCATGGCTTCTTCCTCTCATCCAACTTGCTTGCCACCGCCTTTAAATCGCTCAAGTGCTCGGCCACGAATCGTTCGGCCTCTTGATAGCGGAAAAACTGTGAGGTTGCGTAGAGCAAGGCATCATCTGGATTCAGGAACTTCTGCACCCAGTTGCCTTTACGGTCGGGCACCTGCACATCGTGTCGAATGGCGGCTTCATACATGTCGATGACTCGAAGGTCATCAATAACTTTGTTCTTCTTCAGAGGCAGCGCAGCCCGCTTTGCGGCAGTGTCGTGGCCCAAACTCATCATCAGAGTACGCGCAAACACCACTTGGTCATGCGCCAGCACCCAGCGCGGCTTGTTCAGCTCAATAGCCTTCAGCAATTCCTGATGCGTGATGGACAAGTCCCCTTTGCTCGCGACACCAGAACCGTATTGTGGCGTAATCAAGCTGAGAAAAAGGTCGCATTGCTCCACCCCATGCAAGCAGTTCTCAAACGCCGTGCGGGTGGAACTGACAGGAAGAGTGCCTTTGTGGGACATCCATACTTCATAGCCGAATCCAGTCAGCGTAGCGTATATCTTCTCTAGTAGCTCTTCAATTCCGTAGACCGTGGATGAAACCATCAAGGTCAGTGGCGCCTTGGCAGACGCGTTGCTCATGAACTCGCCCTTTCAGTGTGTGATGTAGCAAAGAACCTCCAAGCCGAACGGTAGTCTTCCTCTCTGTTAGCGCGAGCAAACGGCGCGACGTAGCGGCGCTCCACGGTGCGAGGGCCACTGGGTAGAGAGTCGTCGACGACCCATTGGGTGATGACGGTGCCGTCGGGAACCTTGGCTTGGCCGGCGGAGGCGTTACCAACAGGAGTACCTGCGACCTTATCGGGATAAGTCCAGAGGTCATCCCAGCCGAAGTTGCCTTCATGGGTTTTTCCATCGGGAGTCTGGATGCGCGTTCTGGGGGTCTTGCTTCCACCCTTGCGCTGCAGGCCAACCCCTGCTAGGCCTTTGCTGTTGGTGAAGACGATACGGCCGCGGATATCGTACCAAGTGTCGCGCTCGTAGCCCTGCATCACCGGGAACTGCACACGGTAGATGAGCAAAAGCTCGTCAAGTGTCAGGCCCAAGGCTTGGGCAACCAGCACGTCGATTTCTACTAACGCCATGCGGCGCGCATAGTCGCTGCGCAGAGCACAGCCACGCGACCAAGTGCCGGTGAGATCATTCCAGAAGTCCTGCGGCAGGCGCGGGTTGGCGGGCTGGCTCCATCGTTGTTCGGCGAATTCGAGGTCGTAGACTTCGTCCCACAGCGGGGCATAGTGGGTGGTGAGGCAGTTCAGAGCAAGCGTCCGCGCTACTACGTCGGGTTTCCAAGACTTCGGTATGGGCAACTGGCCGACCAGCGTGGTATTTGCGTGCCCCATGCCTGTGGACTTGACGCGGAAGTCGGTTAACAACGACTGTGCATACGCCAGTGCGCCGCATAGGTCGCGCTTATCACGGAACGCATGACCAAGAAGCGTATTGATATGTGCGGCACCCGGTGGTAACAAGGTAACGATATGAGTGCGCTCCATGGCTGAGCTAATCATTTCGCGGTTGACCAGCCGGAAGTAGTCCGTAACTGGCTTAGGGATTGCCTCGCCGTGCTCCAGCCAACTCACTCGAGGAGTTCGTCGCAGGTACTCGGCCCGGTCAGTCATCGGCCGGTAGTTAGTGCGCGGCAAGTAGTCTTCGGGCAGATTTTCCAGGTCGATGTTGTCGTATGCCTTATGAGTCTCACAGACCTGCTTGGGCGTCTTGTTGAACGGAGTCGCCACGAAGAAGTGCGGGCCGGAGAGTACCCAGTCCTCGGGAGTGGCGGAAAAGCCTGGGTCGCTGGAGGGGCGTCGAGTGATGGTGCCGTCTTGCTGCTGCACGGTTTCGTGCCACATCTCGGTGGAGACGTAACTCTCGCCTAGGTCCGCGAACCGCCGCGGCCAAGTGGCGAGCTTTTTCAACACACTAGCCAACGCCCCTGCATGCAAGGCCGGCAAGCGGGCTTGGGTCGGATGCGTACCCGGTGCGTCGTAGAGCTGCGCGAAAGTTACAAGCATTGAGCCGTCCACGTGCACAATACGGTCAGCGTGGCCTGCTGTGTTCCATTGACCATCGTCGTTCTTGATACCTCCGGCCAATCCAGAACCATCATGCTGGTGGCAAGCGTCAACGGTCGCCGGGGTGTAGAGATTTGCCAACTGGGAAAAGGCGGGCTCAGGCTTTGGCTTGCCATAGATGTTGACGGCGAAGGTTTCGCGGTTCCCAATTGGGAATAGCTTGAACTCGTTCTGGAAAGCAAAGAGTGACCTAAGCCGGCCGTACATTGCAGCTCTCAGCGCCCCGCCCTTGGGGTCGTCGTAAGGCCCTTCCGGGTGCAGCAGCCCAGTGACGCCTTGTGGCCCGTTAAGTCCCCAGGCCAGTGGCATGAAACATTTGTACAGGTTGGTTTGCACGCCTTTAAGCAACGGGTAGCTTTGCACCGCGTTCAGTATATTTTGCGTACCCTCGGCTTCCTCCAGTTCTGCAGTCCAAGCCGCCTTCAGACCGTCATGACGGGCAAAGGCCTGCTCGCGTTCCTTCGTCAGCTCCGTAGCGCTGAAATTGCGAATGGCGAATAACGGATTGAATTCACCTAGAACGCCAGCTTCATTCCATTCAACCTTCAACCAGGGCGGATTCCCTAAGATGAGGTCAAACCCACCGCGCTGAAGCAGCACATCGGCAAAGTAAAGCTCCCAGTGCATGAAGCGCCGCTGCGCGGCTATGATTTCAACCATGGGAATGCGTGGAAAGTGCTCGCGTAACCGCTTGATGCGCAGTTGCCCAAATCGGTCGTGTAGGCTGGGCTGGTCTGTCACCTGCTGCAGGGACATCTGCGTCTCGAAGCCCTCGAAGCTAGGCTGCACCTCGGGCACCAGCACCTGCGATTTCATGGTCGTATGCTGCAGGTCCAGTTCCGTCTGTGGCGCGATGTCGACGATGCTGCCTTCCAGGATTGCGCCGACTTCTAACCACCAAGCTTCGCGGCTGGGAAGACTCTCGCTTTCGGTTATGGGCCAAAACCAAAGCGTGCACCAATAGTCCATCACCAGCTTTAGGCGACGGAAAGGAGTAGCCAAGTCGCCGTCTTCGTTCATCAGGTTCTGACGACGGATGCTTTCCTTTTGGGCTCGTGACAGAGCTGTAGGCTCGTCGCTTTGCTGACCATGTGTTCTCTGACGGTGCGGCCACACATCCAAAGGGTCTTCTGTGAGTGCACGGTCGCGAGCCAGCGCTTGGGTGTGCTCGGCCCACAGCTCATCCACCTTGCTGCTCAGTTGCTGCAGCCGCGCCACTTCGTGTGTGGCTAGCGGTGCGTTGAAGGCCTTGCGCCAAGTCTTCAAACGAGCGAAGTCGTCAGGGTAGAGCTTCTTGGCGTCTCTGTCGGCGTAATTCGCCATGCCCGGGTCGGGTAACAGGAAGTGCCAGATGTCGCTGTCCAGACGCGGTTCGCTAGCCGTTACCTTGCGCGGGGGCTCCTCGTGCCAAGCGGGCTTGGCTCCCTTAACGACACAAGTGGCGGCATATACCTGCCGTCGAGCACCGATGAGGCTGTTGCCTGGGAAAAGCTGATAGCCGAACCACGGCACACGAGCTGGCTTCAGCGGCAGCGGGTTGCCCTGTTCGTCTTCGGTGGGCTCGCCATATATGGCGTTAAGCCACAGGGACACCTCGGCAAGCTCCACCGCCACTGGATTCAAGTCCACGCCGAACACATTACGGTCGGCGAGCACCATGCGTACCTTTTGCAACTCCTGCGGGTACTCGTCATGCGGGATGCGCTTTCCAAGTTCCTGCTGCTTGCGTTCTAAATAAGCGTCGGCAAGCTGGTTGACCGCTTCGTTCAAGAAGGCCGCGCTGCCCATGGCCGGTTCGCATACTGTGAGAGTAAGGATGTCGTCCGCTTTCTTCACGCGACCGTTCTCGCAGGCCAGTAACTCCTTCAGCGCGTACTTCACAAGGCACTGCGTCAGCACTTGGGGAGTGTAGTAGCTGGCGCTCTTCTGCCTGTCGCGCCCAGCTAAGCGATAGATGAAACTCCCCTTTGGGTAAAGTCGCAGCTTGCGGTGGCCGTTGTCGTCCATGTCATAGACGCGTTCTGCCTCAGTGTAGTCATTCAGGCGGCCAGTGGGCACGAACCATGCATTGTCGAGTTTATCTGCCTCGGAGTCGCCAGCACTACCAGTGCGGCCGCGGCGAGAGCCGTTATCTTCAGCATCCTCGCCATCGCCGACATCGTCGTCTTCCTCCGTCGTGGCAATCCCCTTTTTGAGTGCAGGTTTCACTTCGTAGAGGTCGTCGGCAGCGAAGAAACCACGGTAGCTGAGCAGGGCTTCGTACACCGCGCCTAGCTGGTTGATTGAAAGCAGCTGGTAGCTGACCCGACCTCTGCGGCGCCCTTTGCCATTGCTTCGGCTGAGCGACATCAATTTGATGATGTGTTGCCACAAGTGGTTCGGAAAGCGCACTTTGCTGAGCAGCGGGAGTGCGTCGTCGTCAAACAGACGGCTGTCTAGCGGGGCGAGGGAAAAGCCTTCCTTGGCGCCAGCCACCATACTTGCGGTGCCTGGCGTGACGCTTCCCAGTTGTCCTTGGTTAGCGCCGGCTAAGCCTACGCCCTCTGCAACCAACTTGAAGAGGCGACGCAACGAGGCGTCGAAGTAGCCCCCCTCGCGCGCATGCGGGGTGGCGAGTGGCTGAAGCTCCAGGTCGCGCAGGCTCTCCAGGCTGTAGCCCTTGAGGTAGACCTCGCTCTTGGTGATGGGTACATAACCCAGCTCGGGCCTAGCCTCGATGTAGAACATGAATAGCAGCCGGTATACCAGCCGCAAGCATTCCAGGCTAAGTTCGGTTGGGTCCAGCTTGTACTGGCCAGAGTAGACACTCTTCTTGCTGCCGCTGGCCTGTTCATCGAGCTGGCGGGCGGCCTCGTTGCCGAGCAACTCGATGGCTTCGCGCAGCGCATATTTTAGGTCTTCGCTGACGCCGAAGGCGTGCTTATGCGCGTTCTCGTCCAGGCGTTCTAGCAGGCTTGCGCCGGTGCCCGGGGCCAGACAATCCCTGTGCAACAGCGCGGCGCAGGCCTTGAGGGTGTCGGCGTCCTTTCGGTCGAGGATGTCGGTCCAGCTAAAGCGAAGGGCGCGGTTGCTGGGCCATTTGTAGCGATCCAGCAGCAGCCATTCGTCGAGACCGGCAAGGACGAGGTAACGCGGCGGCGCGTCAGCGCTGAACACGGCGTCTGTTAGCAGTTCTGCCCAGGGCTCGCCCTGCAACGCGCGGGGAATGCCTTCGTCGCTGTTCATACCACTGTATAGCAGGCTAATTAGCTTGTGGTCGAGTAGGTCGTCCTGCTCGGCACCGGGCTGATAGGCGGGTATAACCGCTAGCCGGGGCGACTGTGCGTCTGGGCCTAGTTGCCATATTGGCAGCGCCTTACCGGGCACGAATTCGTGCAGTTGGGGTAATTTACCGGGGAGCGGATAGCCTAAGGCTTGCAATAGACCCGCCTGCAGCTGAGTGAAGAGCTGCCAACGTTCGGCATCGCTGGCTGCACGTTGGAGTTGTCCTCGTAAGCTGAACCAGCGCTGCGCCCAGGATTGCAGGCGCTTGGGCGGGGCACGCTGTTCATCTACACTAGGGTGGTCGGCTTCGGTGGCATCCCAGGCATCCAGGCGTGCCTTGATGTCGCCCTTAAAGACTTCGGCGAGATAGTGGTGGCTGTAAAACTCGTTCTCGTTGGCGATGCCAACGAAGGTGTGGACGGCTTCGAGGACGGGCATCGTGCTTAGACTCCGGTGCTGGTTACGGCAGCCAGAACTTGAATCCAGGGCTGTGGTTCGGTGGTGAGGGTGTCATGCACCCATTGACGGTAGTCGTCGAACACGCGGTTAATTTGCTGTTTGCGGTGCTCGAAGCGGCCACGCTTGACAGTCTCCAACTGGCGGTCCAGTTCGAGCGTGAGCTGCTCAACCTGTCGGCCTTGTAGGCGCTCCAACTCGGCTAGCGTGGTGCGCAGGCGCTCATCGAGCTCAGAAGAGAACGCAGACTGCCGGTCTATCATATGAGTGTGCATGGCGGCAACCGCCTTGGGTAGTGCTGCTTGCATGGTCCGCAGGATAGGGGAGTCTTCGGCAAGTTGCCCACGGTTTGGCAGCTTGCCTGACTTCAGGCCGACGCGGGCCACGAAGGCATCGAAAGGCTGCAGGGAGAACTCGCCGTGTCCGGCCTCGTCGGCTACTCGATAGGCAACTTGCCATTCGACGAGAAGGGGGTGGCCCTTACGGTTGGGCACTAGGCCCATCAGCACGAAGGCCTGCTCGCCGGGTTGTAGTTGGGCACTTTGTATCAGCGGTGCGCAATGGCGCCCGAAGAGCGTGAGTACACGGTCACCCAGCCACTCGACGATGGGGTGTTGCGGCCAAAGGTAGTGCAGCTTAGGCCAGGTTTCATCCTCGGAACGGGCTTGGCGGGCGGACTCGATGGCCTCAGCCATGCGCTGGCGGTCGGCAGTGAGTGCATAGTAGTCGTTGTCGTCCTGCACCTCGCGCGGTAGCTGTCGCAGGCGATCCTGTAGGTCGCGTGGGGCGGTCAGCGAAATGAGGCGCTCCGCGTCCAGCGAGGTCCACTGGCATAGAGTTTGGCCTTGGTTGAGCTGACTGAGGGCAGCCTTGGCGTAGTGGTAGTCGCTGTCGAACAGAGTGCCCGGCTCGTCGATGTAGGCGAGGCTGTCTGTATTCGCCGAAGGAGGGGCTGCGCCATCGGGAACGTCGTGACCACCGCCGAAAAGTTCGAGCAGGTAGTCACCTTCGTTAGCGCCTTCGTCCAGGCTCTTCGCTTCTGCAGCATGGTCCAGCGCGGCCTCTACTTGCTCGGGCGACAGACCGCTGACCATGTAGTCGCTTACCTTCTCGATCTCCTTGTCGGGGTCGTAGACGTTCAAGAAGGCCGAGGGGTCACCGAGATTGAAGTTGGCCTGCTCGTCTTTACGCTCCAAGATTTCGAGAATACGCAGGTCACCGCGAATCTTCTCGTTCAGTGTCTCGGTGAACAGGTAGATGATTTGCGGTTGGTGCTTCTGTCCATAGCGGTCTACGCGCCCGTTCCGTTGTTGGAAGGTCATGAGCGACCAGGGAAGGTCGAAATGGACCAACCGGTGACAGAAGTAGTGTAGATTCAAGCCCTCGCTGGCGACGTCGGAGCACACCAGCACGCGCAGCGGGTCATCCAGGCGGCCAAAGCGCTCAACCAGCGCCTGCTGCTCGGTGTCTGTCATGCCGCCGTGCAGCACCTCAAGCTGCTTGGACTTGAGTTGCAGGTCGGCAGAGAGGCGATCCTTTAGCCAGTTCAAGGTTTCGATGCGCTCTGAGAAGATGACGAGGCGGTCGTCGGCGCCGTCTTTGCTCCAACCGAAACTGGCCGAACGCAGTAAGTCCAGGAGTTTCTGGTAGCGGCTGAATCTCTTGGCTTGAACATCATCCACCAAGGCCTGCAGGGCTTGGCGTAGTTCTTCCAGTCCCGCAATCTCGGTCTGCTCGTCAATCGACACACTGCTCTTGCCTTGCAGTAAGGTCATGCGACGTTGAGTGGATTCGAGCGCTGCCTTGGGGCTCGAGAACAGGGCCTTCTGCATGCCGATTCGCTGCAATTCTTGCTGACGGCCCGCCTTGTGCTTGCCGCCTTGGGTGAACTGCACCTCAAGCAACGCGCGATAAGCGGCCTCCTCCATGGCCGAGGCCTTCTCACGCAGGCAACTGGTCTGGCGCTCTTGGAAATCGGTAGCTACCTGATCGCGGATGTCCTTCTTGAAACGGCGAATAACCAAGCCCTTGCTGCGGAAGTCTTCGGGCGTGTAGTGCTCGTGATCGGAAATTGCCGTCGGGTCCAGCAGGCTCATCAGCGACGCGAAGCTGCGCGCCGAGCCGTCGTGTGGCGTGGCGGATAACAAAACGAGAGTGTCCGACCGAGTGGACAGCAGGCGCGCCAGACGGGCCCTGCGCGACAGACCTGATTCACCAGCGCGGGCAGCGACGTTGTGGCATTCGTCGATTACGATGATGTCCCACCACGCATTCTCAAGGTAGTTGCGGTACTCAAGATTGCTCTTAAGTGTATCGATGGAGATGATGCTTCGGTCGAAGTGGTTGAACGGGTTGTGGTTGGCCGGAATGCGGTTGCGCACCCGCGCTAGTCCCACAGAGTCCAGCCGCACCAATGGGATGGAGAAGCGGCTCCACCATTCCTTCTGGAATTGGGTGAGCATAGCCTTCTGGGTGACCACCAGGATGCGCTTGCCGCGACCACGCTGGATGAGTTCGGTGGCGAGCACGCCGGCCTCAAGTGTTTTGCCCAAGCCCACTGCGTCGGCAATCAAGATGCGGGAGCGCGGCTGACGTAATGCCTGTAGTGCGGGGTCAAGTTGGTAGGGCACCAAGTTCATTACGCCGCGGTGGCCGAGGTGGATACGTCCGTCGTTCGCAACGCTGTGCCGGCGCATACTTTCTAGGTAAAGCAGAGAGGCAGTGTAAGTTGGGCTGTCGTCTATAATCAGCTTGGTCTCTGCAGGGTCCAGGACCTCAATTTGGTCTTCTAGTTCGGTAAGGAAGAGTGCAACGCGACCACGCACAAGCTCCGAAACGCCGTCGCATGTGAGGAGCCAACCACCGTCTGTAGAGGGGTCGACGCGTCGAATCAGCCACTCCTCGTCACGGATGACGACGCGGGAGCCTGGGGCGAAAGAAAGCATGCTTAGGGTTTCTTAGTTTTATTGTTCTTTAAAGACAGGGAGTGTTCATCAGCAAATCCTTTACCAGAAATGGGTAGCGGTATTGACCGGGTCTTGCAGTAGTCCAGCACCATGAATTCCACCATGGAAGCCAGACTACGCCGCTCCTGCTCCGCCGCAGCGACCAAGGCAGCCTTCACATCAGGGGGGACGCGAACGCTAACAACTTCGGTTTTGGTAACAGCCATGGGAACTCCTGTGTGAAAAACGCTAGCGTTTTGCTACAGGGTATCAGATATTATGCTTCTGTAGCAATGGAGATTGGTCAATGCCACTTGCGCTGCAGGTTGTTCCCACAGTTGCTGCGAAGCGTGGAGTGCTAACGGCTCACGACAAGATTCACCTTGGGGGCCAAGTAGGCCGCCAAGGTATGTGACACGATATGCCGCTATTGTTGGTCAGTCGCTGTCGTCGAAATAGTCATCATCGTCTTCGTCGTCGACGTTATATCCTCGGCGCAACGCATCTAACACTTCAGGATTCGCGGGATCGTCGAAGTGCGGTTCAAGTACAGCATACGGGATTCGGTATTGCTGCCCCATCTCTGCTGCCTCGACACCCGCTGCCCATGGACTAGCGCAACGTATTGAATGTATCTCTGCCAAGGCAACCACGTAGCCGACCTTGAAGTCTTCGGCGTAGTGCGACATTTCGAACGCTGAGAGAGGGCGAACTGCGTTCACGCCTGCTTTATGGCCGGCTTCAAAATCAGATCGATTTCTCACTTGTTTTCTCCCGGCCAGGTATTGCCGTGCTCGCTGGAGCTGCCTTCTGACGCCAGGAAATACGGAGCGGGGCCAAAAGCGAGCACCGCCCAAGGCATATCCATTTCTCCTTCGTCTGCAAGGCAATGCTCGCATGGGCCCAGGTGCCAAGTACCGTTTACATACATATGTGCCAGGAAGCGATGCGTTCCATCGTCTTCGTTCTTGTCGCGGTAACGGAAGACCGTTCCGTTGAATTCGGCGGTGAGACGAGTTGTACCATCCTTCAGATGTAAATCCTCCAGGGCGTACCATGTGCCACCCGTGCGGACGAAGCGCAAATGCGCGCCTTTCCGCAAATTCCCTGGATTTAGCGATATCCATTCGAGCTCCATTCCCTTCGATCTTGCTTGTATGTCGATTTGCTCAAGTGCCGGCGCAGTCAGCGACTTAAAGGGAGGAACGAGGCCCGCTTTTACAGCCTGGGTGGCTGACATTAGTAGCGGTGCTGGCCAGTACGGAAGCTCGAGTTTAGCGGCCTCCACCACGACGTCGATGTCGGCACCATACTTTTCCCGGAGCGAGCGCGTGCGGGCTTCGTCGATGGCAGGGGCTTCAAGTTTGCCAGCGCGTTCTGCAGCCAGTGCTTGTTCGAAAGACTTATCGAAGAGCACACGCGCAACGAGGCCGCGGCCGCGCTTCTGATGTGTAGCTACATTACGCTCTTGCGTAAGAAATCGAATGCGATCAACGAGATATTCGATGGGCATGATAACTCCTTGTCAACAGGCGGTTCGCTTAAAGCCTTGTGGTTGACTGTCGGGGTTACCAACGGGGATATGGATTGTGTGCGTGTAGAAGTCGAACCATCATGCCCTACGCAAGGGGCCCGCAGCCGGACAGGCTGCAGTTGCTTAGAGTGAATCATACACTAACTAGCTGCTGATTAGGAGAGGTTTTCGAATAAGCCCGCCGAGATTGGCGGGCTTAAAATGACGCTGAGATTTTTAGGCAGCTTGGCGCCGGAAGGTCACGTGAATGACGTTTGCAGCGGACGGAGTGGAGGCATCGGTTGCGGTCGGTGGCATCGAAAGGACGCCGGCCGCCGGTGGAGGGAGGATGCTGGTCGCGGCCTGGTCATGCGGTTGGTTCTCTGGTGCTCCGTCAGGCTGCTCCACAGCCGCGCCTTCAATGATGTCTTTGACCGAAATTTTCGCTTCTGCCTTGAGACGCTTCCGCCCATGGCGTGTTACGTGAGTATCAGTCGAGTTGAATGCTGCGTCCAGGCGTTTCGCCAAACCCTGTGCACACAGGTGCGCATAGCGCATCAGCATCCGTACGTCGCGGTGGCCGCTGAACGCTTGCAGGTCCAGCAGCGAAAAGCCGCCAGGCGTGTTGCTGCCGATTTCAGCGACGCGGGAGATGGCCTCGTGCCGCAGATCATGCACATGCAGCTCCAATTCGCCGGTAAGCCCGGCGCGCTCGCACATGCGCTTCCACGCTTTGCGCAAAGCATCATTGGTGAACTCGAAGACGCGCTCGCCGGTACGTGGCAATTGCCGAAGCAATTCGACCAGTTCGCTGCGCAGCGGTAGCTTGCGGGAACGGCCATTCTTCGTGTTTGGCAGGAAAGCTGTCTGAGCTTCGAGATCGACGTTGGCCCAGAGGAGGGAGATTGATTCACCGCGCCGGGCGCCGGTCATAAGCTGGAACTGCACGAAGCATTCGTACATGGGGATGTGTACCCCGGTGGCTTGTGCCTCGCTCAGAAGCTGCTTGCGGGTTTGCCAGAAGCGATAGCGGGTAGGGCCCCCTTCAATACCTTGAAGCTCGGATTCGACCAGTTCGTCATGGCGGAAAGTTTGAGACCACTTTTCATCCTCTTCAAATGCGGCATCCAGCAGGCGCTGCTCCTCTTCAGGCTTAAGGCGACGGTCCCGTTCATTGAAATATGGTGGGCGCTTTACGCCGTCCATCGGGTGGTCGAGGAGATGGATGCGCCAGGTTTTCATAGCGACGGTGCAAATAGCGGAGAAGATGTCGAGCTCGCGGTCTACCGTCGCGGCCGACACTACTTGGCAACGTTCGTTAACGTAATCGGTAAAGTCATCCGGCTCAATGTGGGCGAGAGGCTTCAGGATGAACTGCGTCGCGGAGCAGGGCTCCGGGCGCATCTTTTTGCCGGTCTCTTTGCGAATCTTCATCTCTTTGACCTTGTCGCAAGGGTTGGGGTGGCTGGCGACGATTTCCGCGATAGACTGGCGTGGGAGGCCGGCATCCTCCAGCATCGCGTTGATCTTGTAAGCCTCGACTTCAAAGCTCTTATTACCAGGTGCCACTTCCTGCAGGTAGCGGATCATGGCTTCAGCGAGCGTGGTGTTCTGCCCCTTGGAATAATCGCGGAACATGCCACGGCCGTGCTCCACCTTCAACGTCATTTTGATCTGCTCCGCCTGCTCGAAAGAGTCCGCGTGCAATACCTGCTCTGGAATGCCCTGCTGGCGGACCCGGACGATGAAATGATCGTTCAGACGGGAAAGCTTGGGTTTGAACTTTTGGGACAGCAGAAGCTGGTAGTAGGCTTCGGCCTTTTTCACCTGATTATGGGCGAAGGTTTTCGTGAGGTCGTCACGGTTCTTGACCGTGACCTGGTGGTGCGAGCGATTTTCGATGGACGCCATGAAGCGTACTCCTGTGAAGTCTTGGAATACGTAAGTAGTGTTGGCGAGAGGGCATGATTTATCGAGCTTTTAGCTCTTCGGTCAAATCGACCTTAAATCAGGCACAGTTTTCCCCATCGCAGGAGCGTCAAATAGTCAGCGCCACGGATTTGCCACTGACGACCTGCAAACAAAAACAGCGGGTTGCATAACCCGCTGTTTTTAAAGGAACTGTTTGGTCGGGGTGACACGATTCGAACGTGCGACCTCTACGTCCCGAACGTAGCGCTCTACCGGGCTAAGCTACACCCCGACTGGTGTGGGTTAATTCTACACATAATTTTGTGGATTTATCAACTCCCTTGCCGGTGATATAGTGCGGCTTTGAATTAACTTCATTTGCATCATGGGAATCACCATCTATCACAACAACGCGTGCAGCAATTCGCGAGGCGCGCTGGCGCTGATCCGCGAGGCGGGCATTGAGCCGGAGATCGTCGAATACCTGAAGGCGCCGCCATCGCGCGAAGTCCTGGTTGACCTGATCGCGCGTGCGGGTCTGACGGCTCGTGGCGCCATGCGTAACAAGGGCGAACTGTATGACCAGCTTGGCCTGGGCGACGAATCGCTGCCGGAAGATAAGCTGGTTGACGCCATGATGGCGCATCCTGAGTTGATCAACCGTCCCTTCGTGGTGACGGACAAGGGTGTGCGCCTGTGCCGCCCTCCTGAAACGGTCAAAGAGATCCTGTAAGTGCGTAAAGCCTTCGCTACTGCTTTGTTCGCGCTGGCCGCCAGCGCGCATGCCGACACTTCGGAGTGCGAGATCCACAAGCTTGCGACCTATCCATTCGCGCATCGCCCGACGGCGGAGCAGGCTGCGGCCCTGAAGGACTGCGACGCCGACAAGCTGTATTACGGCATTGGCGTGCACTTCGACTATGTGAGAGCGCGGCACTGCGCCTTTGCGACCGATAGGCAGGACGTGCTGATGATGCTGTATGCGAACGGCTTGGGTGGACCACGCAATTATGCGGTGGCGAAGATGGCGGCTTGCCGTTCCGACCCCACCGAGATCGAAGCGCGCTTGGCGCGGCTGGCACGGATGCAGACTGGCAAGGAAGGGCCATCACCAAAGATCGATATGTGCGATGACGCGGCAAACAGTCATCTGCTGTCGCGCTGTGCTGCAATCCAGGAGGGGCTCGCCGACCAGGACCGCAGCGCTCGCATCGACACCATTTCCGCGCGCTGGAGCGATGCCGAGAAGGCTGCGCTGCTGCAATTGCGGCGCCACGCAGTCGAACCGGCGCAAGTTCAGGAAATCCTCAATTCACTGCAAGAGTTCGAGGCTGGCAAACTGCCGTCTTTTACTGCGGAAGACGCAGCCGGCGCCGAGCGGGAGATGAACCAGATGAAGATTTCGCCGGAGAGGCAGCGTAGCTGGCTGGCTTATCGCGATGCCTGGCTGGTGCTGGGCAAGCTGCGTTACCCGTCGGTCGCGCCGCATGCTTGGAAGGCTTACTTCGCTAAACGGCGTATTGCTGCGGTCAGGATGCAGTAAACCGGCAAATCAGTGTCTGACCCGCAGGGGCAGACACTGGCTGCGCGGCTGTTAGTGGCTGCGGTCGACCGAGAAGCGGGCCAGCTGCAGCAAGGATTGCTTGTAGACGCTGTCCGGCATGCCGGCGATCGCATCGATTGCGCGCTGCGCGGCTACTTCGGCGGCACGGCGGGTGTAATCCAGGGCACCGCTGTTGGTGATGGCGGCAAGGATAGTGTCGAAATGCTGCTCGTCGCCGTTCTCGATGCAGGAACGGACCAGAACGCGCTGTTCTTCGGTGCCGTTTTCCATCAGCCAGATCAGCGGCAGGGTAGGTTTGCCTTCACGCAGGTCGTCGCCCACGTTCTTGCCGATTTCTTCCGCGTCACCCGCGTAATCCAGGACGTCGTCGATCAGTTGGAAGGCGGTGCCCAGCGAACGGCCGTATTCGCCGGCAGCGGCGATGTCGGCGTCCGAAGCGCCAGCGACGAGCGCGCCCAGTTCCGCAGCAGCTTCGAACAGCTTGGCGGTCTTGGAGCGGATCACCTGCAGGTAGCTTTCCTCGCTCACGTCCGGGTCGTGCATGTTCAGCAACTGCAGCACTTCGCCCTCGGCGATCACATTGGTTGCATCGGACAGGATCTGCATCACGCGCATGGAATCGAGCGACACCATCATCTGGAAGGCGCGGGAGTACAGGAAGTCGCCCACCAGCACCGAAGCGGCATTGCCGAACAGGGCATTGGCAGTCTGGCGGCCGCGGCGCATTGACGATTCGTCAACAACGTCGTCATGCAGCAGGGTCGCGGTGTGGATGAACTCCACCACGGCGGCCAATTCATGGTGGCCGACACCTTTATAGTTATAGGCATTCGCTACCAGCAGGACCAGAACTGGTCGGATACGCTTGCCGCCCGCGCTGATGATATATTCAGCAATCTGGTTGACCAGAGCCACCTCCGAGTGAAGGCGCTGGCGGATCACCGAGTTGACCGCGTCCATATCGGCGGCAATGGTGCTCATGATGGTGTTCTGGGCGTTGTTCGACAAGGCAAACCTACTGGTAAGGTTGGTAAGAGTGCCGCGATTATACGTTACTCGTTGCCCACATACCACGTGGGCCGCCCTTCGACAATAGCTTTTGACCGGTTTCCCAAAACTATGTATAATCAGCGGTTCCCCGGCTTCCGTCTGTTGTTTTTGGGCGTCGAGCGAGGGAGACTTATTAACAATTCAAGAGGTTTCCAATCATGTACGCGGTCATAAAAACCGGCGGCAAACAATACAAAGTTGCTGCTGGCGAAAAAATTAAAGTAGAACAGTTGCCGGCTGACATTGGTTCCGAAATCACTATCGACCAGGTTCTCGCCGTTGGCGCGGGCGACAGCATCAAGTTTGGTGCTCCTCTGGTTGCAGGTGCATCGGTTCTGGTGAAAGTAGTTGCCCAAGGTCGTCACGACAAGGTCCGTATCTTCAAGATGCGTCGTCGTAAGCACTACCAGAAGCGTCAAGGCCACCGCCAGAACTTCACCGAAATCCAAATCGTTTCGATCAACGGCTAATTGCTGCTTGCCCGAATTTACCGAGCTATCAAGGAGTAACTAAATGGCACACAAAAAAGGCGGCGGTACTACCCGCAACGGTCGCGACTCTGAATCAAAACGCCTTGGCGTTAAAGTGTACGGCGGCCAGACCATCAACGCTGGTGGCATCATCATCCGTCAACGCGGCACCCCAGTGTCCGCTGGCGAAGGCGTAGGCACCGGCAAGGACCACACCCTGTTCGCTCTGGTGAACGGCGTTGTGAAGTTCGTGACCAAGGGTCCGGACAACAAGAAGTACGTTACCGTTGTAGCAGCTGCTTAATACAGCGAATACAGGTACAGTAAGGCGAAAGCCTTCTCTCCAAAAGGCTCTGCCAGTGGTAGGGCCTTTTTAGTTTTCAAGGTGGTTCATATGAAGTTTATTGACGAAGCACGCATCGAAGTCATCGCCGGCACCGGCGGCAATGGCTGCGCCTCTTTTTGCCGCGAAAAATTCCGTCCGTTCGGCGGCCCTGATGGCGGCGACGGCGGCAAGGGCGGCAGCATCTGGGCGGTGGCCGACCGTAACGTCAATACGCTGGTGGACTACCGTTATTCCAAAATGCATCGCGCTTCCAACGGCGAAGCGGGCCGCGGCTCCGACTGCTACGGCCGCGGCGCGGACGATATCTTCCTGCGCATGCCGGTTGGCACCCTGATCATCGATGAAGTGTCGGGCGAAATCATCGCCGACATGACCGAACACGGCCAGATGGAAATGCTGGCCAAGGGCGGCGAGGGCGGCTGGGGCAATATCCACTTCAAGACCTCGACCAACCGTGCGCCGCGCCAGAAGACCGACGGCAAGGAAGGCGAACGCCGCGAACTGCGCCTGGAACTGAAAGTGCTGGCTGACGTGGGCCTGCTGGGCATGCCGAATGCCGGCAAGTCGACCTTCATCACCGCGGTGTCGAATGCCCGTCCGAAGATTGCGGACTATCCGTTCACGACCCTGCATCCGAATCTGGGCGTGGTGCGCGTATCGCACGAGAAGTCCTTCGTGATTGCGGACATTCCCGGCCTGATCGAAGGCGCCGCGGAAGGTGCGGGCCTGGGCCACCAGTTCCTGCGCCACCTGTCGCGCACCGGCCTGCTGCTGCACATCGTCGACCTGGCGCCGTTCGAGGCGACGGTCGATCCGGTCAAGGAAGCCAAGGCGCTGGTCAAGGAGCTGGAAAAGTACGATCCGGCGCTGGGCAAGAAAGAACGCTGGCTCGTGCTGAACAAGCTGGACGTGGTGCCGGAAGACGAGCGCGCCAAGCGCGTGAAGGACTTCGTCAAGAAGCTGGCCTTCAAGGGCCCTGTGTTCGAGATTTCCGCCTTGTCGCACGAAGGCACGCAGGAGCTGGTGAACGCGATCTACCAGCACATCGAGCAGCAGCGCTACACCGAGCAGCGCTCGGAAGAAACCCAGATGACCGAGGAAGCCCGCGGCATCTCGTCCATCGATCCGGACGACCCACGTTTCAAAGTTCTCGATTAAAATCGAGACAACCCACACCTGTGCCGGTCCTGCCATCCGCGGGGCCGGGCACTGTCTGCGGCAAGCAGGGCGACCAGCCCGGCGCATCAACAATGTCCCTGTACTTTTTGAGAAGAGCTTTGCCGCCTTATGAATTCCGTTATCCAGAAAGCCCACCGCCTTATCGTTAAAGTGGGGTCTTCGCTCGTCACCAATGACGGCCGTGGCCTCGATCATGCTGCTATCGCGCGCTGGTCCGCGCAGATTACCGCCTTGCGGGGCATGGGCAAAGAGGTGGTGCTGGTGTCGTCGGGCGCGGTGGCGGAAGGAATGCTGCGTCTTGGTTTCGACAAGCGTCCTACCGATATCCACGAATTGCAGGCTTGCGCGGCGGTTGGCCAGATGGGTCTTGCGCAGATTTACGAAACGAGCTTCCGCGCACACGATGTCGGCACCGCGCAAGTGCTGCTGACGCACGCCGACCTGGCGGACCGCGAGCGCTATCTGAACGCACGCTCGACGCTGACCACCTTGCTGCGCCTGGGCGTAGTCCCCATCATCAACGAGAACGATACGGTCGTCACCGACGAGATCAAGTTCGGCGATAACGATACGCTGGGCGCCTTGGTGGCCAACCTGATCGAGGCCGATGCGCTGATCATCCTGACCGACCAGCGTGGCCTGTTCAGCGCCGATCCACGCAAAGATCCTTCAGCGACGCTGGTCACGCATGGCCGCGCGGGGGATCTCGCGCTGGAAGCCATGGCTGGCGGTGCGGGTTCCTCGCTGGGCCGCGGCGGCATGCTGACCAAGATTCTGGCCGCCAAGCGTGCAGCCAAGTCCGGCGCGCATACCGTGATTGCCTTTGGCCGCGAGACTGATGTGCTGACGCGTTTGGCCGGCGGCGAAAGCATCGGCACGGAATTGTCCGCGCAAACGGGCCAGCTGACGGCGCGTAAGCAGTGGATGGCCGATCACCTTCACACGGTTGGCCAGGTCGTGCTGGACGCGGGCGCGGTGCAGAAGCTGGTAGGTGAGGGCAAGTCCCTGCTGCCGATTGGCGTGACCGATGTCCACGGCGAATTCGGCCGCGGCGCCGTGATCACCTGCCTTGGCCCGGACGGCGCCGCCGTCGCACGCGGCATCTCCAACTACACCAGCGCCGAAGCGCGCCGCATCCAGCGCAAGCCATCCGCTGAAATTGCCGCCATCCTTGGCTATGCCGAAGGCCCGGAACTGATCCACCGCGATAACCTGGTGCTGATCTGATGGCATGTGCAGGAGCTACGCGGCAATCGCGGACGCGTGCTGTCAAACAGGCGTGCGTGAAGACGGACGTTCAAAGATAGCGTCCGGGAAGAAGCTGCGGACGGCTTCGGTAAGCACGCCGTTGTCGTCGCGCGTCAGGTAGACACTGGCGCGCATGCGGTCGCTCTTCTCGCAGCGCTCGATGCGCATCGACGCCAGGCGATCCGCGCAAATGCGGAAAGCCAATTGGCGCAAGGCGGTAATCGAAGCGGCGCTCACCACGATGATGATGGCGCAGGGCAGTTGGACTGGCATCTTGGTTCCCCTCATACAGGATAGGAACCAGCATAGCGAATCGTCCGTAAACGCTGCGTAAAAACTTCGGTTTATTCCTCGCCCGGCGCCTTGAACAGGTCTTCCAGTTCGCCGCGCTTGCTCTGGACTTGCGCGCGGCCGCGGCGGCCGGTGAATTCTTCTTCGATATTGTCGCGGTAGAAGCTCCAGGCCGCGCCGGTGGTGGAGAAGCGCTTCCATATGTCGGCGCTGACGCCGGAGTAGTCGATCGCGCTGCCGTCATCAAATTCCACGCGCAGCATGCGCTCGCGGGAGTCATAGCCGATTGCGCGCAGTTTGCCCGCGTTGATCTTCTTCAGTTCCATCATTGCCTCCCTATCAACCACGCCATACTACAATAAGCGGCATGTCTATGCTCAAAGCCCTGTGCTGGCTCCTGCTTTGCCTGTTGCCTTGCCTGGCGCAGGCAGGAACGGACTTGCGCGGCTCACTGCAGGCAATCATGCAGGCGGATGGCGTGCCAGGCGCCGCTATTGCCATCGTGCGCCGCGGCGAGCCGGTGCAGGTGATTAATCTTGGCATGGCCGATCTGGCTTATAAGCATCCTGTGGACGACGAGACGACATTCCGCACTGCGTCGGTCGGAAAGATCTTCACTGCGCTGGCGGTGATGCGGCTGGTCGAAGACGGTAAGTTGAATCTCGACGCACCAGTGCACTCGCTTGCGCCTGAAATCGCGTTCGATAATCCGTGGGAGCGCCCGGCGCCTTTGCGCCTTGTGCATCTGCTCGAACACACGGCCGGCTGGGACGAGATGCGCACGTCCGAATACAGCGAGGCCGACCTGCCGCTGGTCGAAGCGCTGGGACGCAATCCGCGTGCGCGGGTTTCGCGCTGGTGGCCTGGCACGCGCATGGTCTACTCGAACACGGGGCCTGCTGTGGCGGGCTACATCGTCCAGAAGATCAGCGGGCGCCAGTTTGAAGACTTCGTCGCCGATGCGGTGTTTAAGCCGCTTGGCATGGAGTCGGCGACGTATTTTCAGGACACGCAGCATGGCGCCACCAGTTATGACCGGCGCGGCGATCCCATGCCTTTCCAGCATCTGCTCTATCGGCCAGCCGGTTCGATCAGCGCGACTGCATCAGACATGGCGCGGCTGCTGCAGCTATTGTTGAACCGTGGCGCGGTGAATGGCCATCAGCTGTTCGCGCGCGCGTCCATCGAACGCATGGAGACGGCACAAGCTTCCGATGGCGCCCGCGCCGGGCTGCACACTGGGCCGGGCATGGGGCTGCTGGACCATCCATTCCACGGCCATCGCCTGCTCGGACATTCGGGTGACATCGACGGTGCACATGCGCGGCTATGGTACGAGCCGACGGCGGGCGTGGGATTCGTCGTCATGATCAACAGCGATTCTTCCCATGCGGCGGCCGCATTGGCGGCCTTGTTGATGCAGCACCTGTTCGGCGGTGGCGCTCAGGATGCAGCCCTACGATCGCCCCTTCAGCCGGCCGTGCAGCGTGCCGCTGTCGTGCCACCGGACGCCTCGTGGCGCGGCGTTGAGGGTGTGTATTTGCTCGCCAATCCGCGCAACGCGCTAGCCGAAGCGGGAGCACCGTTCGGCGCCTTGCGTGTGCAGCAAACGCAGGGAATGCTGCAGATTTCTACGATGCTCGGCGGGCATGCGCGTAGCCTGCCGCTACAGGGCGCGTTTGCCTATGACCTGCACTCGGGCGTCGCGCAAGGCGTGCGCGCCAGCGACCCGATTGATGGCGATGTGCTGGTGCTCGGCTCGCAGGTCTATCGGCGTGCCTCGCCGGCGATCGTGGATGCTGTGCTGGTCGGCTTCATCGCGCTCGCGCTGGCCTCTGCAATGTCGATACTATGGGCGCTGGCCTGGCTGCCTGCACACTGGCGCATGAACCGTGCCGCCCGCACCGCAGGCGCGGGCCACGGTGACTGCGCCGCCAACGCCGACCGCACCAGCCATACCGACCGCATCGGCCATACCGACCGTGCCGACCGCGCGATCCGCGGTTGGCCGCTGGCGGCGAGCTGCTTGCTCCTTGCTGCGGTGCTGCCGGTAGCGCTGGGGTATCCGGTTGAGGCGGAATTTGGGCGCGTGTCGGCATATTCGATATGGCTGATGGCGGTGACGGCAGCGTATGGGCTTGCCGCCCTCGGCAGCGCACTGCAGGCAGTGTACGCATTCAGAACGCCAATGCGCGCCGGCGTGCCCTGGTTCTGCGTCGTGCACGCCGCGCTGCACTTCAGCGCGGCAGCGTATCTGGCCACGTATGGGCTGATTGGCTTCCGCACCTGGCCGTGAATCTGCTAGGCTGTGCGCCTCAAAGGAGGAAGCATATGACATCACGTGCCCTGGCGTTCGGCGCCATCGCAAGCATTATCGGCATTTCATCGGCCAGCGCGCATGAACTCTGCATGGCTGTCGCGGACGCTGCCACCGGCAAAGTGCTGATGCAGCGCGGTGAGTGCCGCCAGCGCGTCACTTCCGCGTCCACCTTCAAGATTGCCATCAGCTTGATGGGCTACGACTCCGGCTTTCTGAAAGACGAACACACGCCGACGCTGCCTTTCCGCGAAGGCTATGTCGACTGGCGCGAGAACTGGAAATATCCGACAGACCCCAGCAAGTGGATGAGGGACTCGGTGGTCTGGTACTCACAGCAGATCACCAAGTCGCTTGGCAAGGAGCGATTCGCCGAATACACCAGGCGCTTCCAGTTCGGTAACGCTGACGTCTCAGGCGATGCCGAACACGATGGCCTGACGCTGTCCTGGATCGGCTCCTCGCTGAAAATCTCGCCGCTTGAGCAACTGGCCTTCCTGTCGAAAGTCGTGAACCGCCAGCTCGGCGTGAGCCAGCACGCCTACGACATGACCGCGCGCCTCACGAAATTCGACGATGCGCCTGCGGACTGGGATGTTCACGGCAAAACGGGCGCATCCTCCGGCTACGGCTGGTATGTCGGCTGGGCGAGCAAGGACAAGCACACCTACGTCTTTGCTCGCCTCATGAAAAAGGATGCAAGCGATGCGCAGGATGTCCCGGCAGGCGTCATCGCGCGCGATGCCTTCTACAAGGAATTCCCGGCGCTGATCGCACCGCTGGCGAAGTAAATCAAACGCCGGCCGGCGTCGGCGTTTTGTGCTTGTACTCGCACAGGTCCGCAATAATGCAGTTCCAGCATTGCGGCTTGCGCGCGGTGCAGATGTAGCGGCCGTGCAGGATCAGCCAGTGATGCGCGTCGAGCAGGAATTCCTTCGGCACGAACTTCATCAGCTTCTGTTCGACGATGTCCACGTTCTTGCCCGGCGCGATATTGGTGCGGTTCGACACGCGGAAGATATGCGTATCGACCGCCATTGCCAGCTCGCCAAAGGCCGTATTCAGCACCACGTTCGCGGTCTTGCGTCCCACCCCCGGCAGTTCTTCCAGTTCCTCGCGCGTGCGCGGCACTTCGCCGTCGTACTTGTCGACCAGGATCTGACAGGTGGCGATCACGTTCTTCGCCTTGGTCTTATACAGGCCGATGGTTTTGATGTAATCCATCAGTTCATCGACGCCCAGATCGAGAATCGCCTGCGGCGTATTCGCCACCGGATACAGCTTGCGCGTGGCCTTATTCACGCCCACGTCGGTCGCCTGGGCTGACAGCAGCACCGCAATCAACAGCTCGAAAGGCGTAGTGTATTCCAGCTCGGTCTGGGGTTTGGGATTGGCCGCGTGCAGGCGGCTGAAGATTTCGTGGCGTTTGGCTGGATTCATTTGTTCTTGTCGGCTTCAGCGCGCTGGCGGGCACGCTCCATGGCGGCGGCGATGATCTGGCGCTTGCGTTCCTTCTCCGCTTCTTCCGCCGAGTTCTCAGGCGCCAGGCGGTCCACCGCTTCCATCTTGGCTTTGGCCTTGGCGGCCAGGCGCGCATCGTTCTCGTCGCGTTCGCGTTTCAGATGTTCGGCACGGAAGTCGTGGCGCGAGCGTGCGGCGTCGGCGTCGGCTTGCGTCCAGGCGTCCCAGCCGGTGGTTTCAGTGACCGGGTACATCACGATGCAGTCCACAGGACAGGCCGGCACGCACAGGTCGCAGCCGGTGCACAGTTCCGGAATGATGGTGTGCATTTGCTTGGCCGCGCCCATGATCGCATCGACCGGGCAGGCCTGGATGCACAAGGTACAGCCGATGCACAGCGATTCGTCGATGAAGGCCACGGCGCGCGGGCGCTCCAGGCCGTTGACGGGATTGAGCGGAATGACAGGCCGTCCGGTCACCGACGACAGCCTGCGGATGCCTTCCGCGCCGCCCGGCGGGCACTGGTTGATATTCGCTTCGCCGGCCGCGATGGCTTCGGCATACGGTCGGCAACCCTGATAGCCGCACTTGGTGCATTGGGTCTGCGGCAGCACGTCTTCGATGCGGTCGGCCAGGGTTTTCGGATCAGTCACGGCTTACTTGTTTGCTTGGTAAAGCGCCATTATCCGATATCTGGCGGCGCGCGGCACGAAAACCCCGCATGGACAGCGGGTTACCATTAGTTGCACATAAACAACTTTGAAATCGCTTTCATTTGTGGGACGATCTTCATCCACTATGAACGGATCGCGCGCGCTTTGCTTGCTGGGACTGACGATTGGACTACTGGCCGCAGCCCCGGCCATGTCCGATTCGCCGGTCGCGCCGCTGCATATCGCGGCGGAGGATTGGCCGCCTTATGTGACGTCCGCGCTGCCCGATAATGGGGTGGCTGCGGCGGCTGCGTCGACCGTGTTTGCGCGGCTGGGTAATGTGCTGGAGGTCGATTACTTCCCCTGGAAACGCACCATGGAATTTGGCCTGCATGATCCGCGCTACGCGGGCTTCATGGCGGTGTGGCGCACACCGGAGCGCGAGAAGCTGTGCTATTTTTCGTCGCCGATTGCCAGCACGCAGACGGTGCTGGCTTATCTGAAGGAGGCGCCGCTGCAGGCGTCTTCGCTGTCGGAGTTGAAGGGCGTGCGCATCGGTACGGTGGGTGGCTATGCCAACGATGATGAGTTCGAAACCCAGGTGCGCAAGGGTGCGCTGCAGGTGGAGGAGGGTGTCAACGACGAAACCAATTTGCGTAAGCTGCTGTCGAAACGCTTCGCGGCCATCGTGATCGAGAAGCGCGTGCTGCGCTACTTATTGTCCACGCCACAATTCCGCGCGGAGCGTGACCGCATCGGCTTTGCCGGCAATCTGTTCCGCGAGCGCCCGGTCCACATCTGCTTCAAACGCAGCCCGGAAGGCCAGGCCCGCCAGCGCGCCTTCAATGCCGCCGCCCGCGACCTTGATCTCCCCAAATTCGAACGCGACTACTGGCGCCGCCTCGGCGACGAAGCCCTGCCGGGCGGCTGATCTGCATCAGCGTAACCCCGCTGCTCCGACGCTGGACTGGAGGAGGCAGTCGCAATAAAAAACGCCCCGGCTGGCGGGGCGTTTTGATTTGGTAGCGGTAGCTGATCAGCCGTGCTGCTTGATGAAGGCGGTGATTTTCGGGCAGACGATTTCGCGCCAGCGGCGACCGGAGAAGATGCCGTAGTGGCCGGCTTGCGGGACCACGAAGTCTTCCTGCATGTCGGACGGAATACCGGTGCACAGCTCGTGTGCCGCCTGGGTCTGGCCAGGGCCGGAGATGTCGTCCAGCTCGCCTTCCACGGTCAGCAATGCCACATTGGTGATGTCCTGCGGACGCACCAGCTGGCCATCCACATCCCAGGTGCCGCGCGGGAGCGCGAAGTCCTGGAACACGGTCTTGATGGTGTCGAGGTAGTATTCGGCCGGCATGTCCAGCACCGCGTTGTACTCGTCGTAGAACTTGCGGTGGCTTTCCGCCGGCTCGTCGTCGCCGCGCACCAGGTGCATGTAGAACTCGCGGTGCGATTGCGCATGGCGGCCCGGGTTCATGGCGATGAAGCCGGCATGCTGCAGGAAGCCTGGATACACCTTGCGGCCAAAGCCCGGATAGTTCGGCGGCACCGCATAGATCACGGTGTTTTCGAACCAGGAGAATTTCTTTTCGGTGGCCAGATTGTTGACCGCGGTCGGCGATTTGCGAGGATCGATCGGGCCGCCCATCATGGTCATGGTCTTCGGCAGCATCGGGTCCTTGTTGGTGGCCATCAGCGAGATGGCCGCCAGTACCGGCACGGTCGGCTGGCAAACGGAAATCACGTGCACATTCGTGCCGAGGTGGCGAATGAACTCCTGCACGTATTTCACATAATCGTTCAGATGGAAGGGGCCTTCCGACAGCGGCACCTGGCGCGCGTCAACCCAGTCCGTAATGTAGACATCGTGCTCCTGCAGCATGGCCTGCACGGTGTCGCGCAGCAGGGTGGCATGGTGACCGGACAGCGGCGCAACGATCAGCACGGTCGGCTGCTTCAGGGCCTTGATTTCTTTTTCGCTCAGGTCCTTACCGAAGTGGATCAGCTTGCAGAAGGGCTTGTTGTCGACCACGCGTTCGATAATCGGCACCGTCTTGCCTTTGACCTCGACTTCCTTGATGCCGAAAGCCGGTTTCTCGTAGTCCTTGCCCAATCGGTACATCAGCTCGTAGCCCGCAGCAATACGTTGCGAGAACGGCGTGTGCGCCAGAGGGGAAACAGGATTGGAGAAGAGTTTGGACGATGCCTCGGCCCATTGCATCAAGGGGCTCAGCAGGGATCGTTGCATTTCGTGCAGTTGGTAAAGCATAGGAACGTCCTGGTCGTGTTGCACTGCGGAAAATGTGGCAATGCGGAATCGTAAATCAATTATAGGCCATTTGTTCGTGACCTACAGCATTTCGCAATACCTTCCAGAAAGAGCACATTCGACGGCGCTGCGGCCTTTGTACCAAGATAATACTGGCTAGAAAAGAAAAAAAGCAGCGTTTCCGCTGCTTTTTTGTAGGACCGGTCCGAAGAAAAGGTCGGATCAGTCGAACACCGGGGTTTCCACGCCCAGCACTTTGTGCAGTTTTGGCGACGTGGTGGTGTATTGCATGTGGATTTTCTTGTCCGGGAAGATATATGGTGCAGCGCCGAACGCAGCCAGAGCCGCTTCGTGGAAGCCCGAGAGGATCAGTTTCTTCTTGCCTGGATAAGTGTTGATATCGCCCACAGCAAAGATGCCCGGCACATTGGTTTCGAACTTCTCGGTGGAAACCACTTTCAGCTGCTTGCGCTCGATGTCCAGGCCCCACTCGGCGATTGGACCCAGCTTCGGCGACAGACCGTAGAACACCAGCAGCATGTCCAGCGGCACGCGGCGGGTCACGCCGTCGGCGCCGGTCACACGCAGCTCGGACAGCTTGTCGTCCTTGGTTTCGATGCCGCTCACCTGGCCGACGATCAGCTGCATTTCGTATTCGTCGCACAGTTGCTTCATCTTGGCCACGGAAGCCGGTGCTGCGCGGAAGTCTTCACGGCGGTGCAGCAGCACGACCGACTCGGCCTTGCCCACGAAGTTCAGTGCCCAGTCCAGCGCGGAGTCGCCGCCGCCGCAGATGACCAGGTTCTTGCCTTCGAACTTTGCCGGATCTTTCACACGATAGAACAGCTGCGAGCCTTCGAAGGCTTCGATGCCGTCCACCTTCATGGTGCGCGGCTGGAACGAGCCCACGCCGGCAGCGATAAAGATGGTCTTGGTGATGAACTTGGTGCCCAGGCTGGTTTCGACGTCGAAACGGCCATCTTCGCGCTTGTTCACCAGGGTCACTTCCTGGCCCAGGTGGTAGGTCGCGCCGAACGGCTCGATCTGCTTCAGCAGGCCGTCGGTCAGTTCCTGGCCGGTGCAGGATGGAATCGCTGGAATGTCGTAGATCGGTTTGTCCGGATACAGTTCCACGCACTGGCCGCCAACGGCTGCCAGGGAGTCGATCACGTGGGCTTTAATCTCCAGCAGGCCGAGTTCGAAGACCTGGAACAGGCCGACTGGGCCTGCGCCGATAATCACGGCATCGGTTTCGTGGAGACCACCGGGTGGGGTGCTGACGACGTTCATAATGATTCTCATTCCATCCAAATAAGCGAACACCGCGTCAGGCGCGGTGTTGCACGTTAAATAACCGCCATTGCAGAGCGCGTAGGGCGGATCAACGATCCGCCGTGCTTAGCGCTTCAGCAACTGGATCTTTTCCTTGACGTCCTTGAACTGTTCCGCCTCTGGCAGCGCAGGCTTGGTCTTCGTGATCGAAGGCCAGTTGCGCGACAAGTCCGCATTGATCTTGATGAAGTTCTGCTGGTCGGAGGGCACGTCTTCTTCAGCGAAAATGGCGTTCACCGGGCACTCGGCTACGCAAACGGCGCAGTCGATGCACTCGTCCGGGTCGATCGCCAGGAAATTGGGGCCTTCCCGGAAACAATCTACCGGGCAAACATCGACGCAGTCCGTGTAACGGCAGGCGATGCAGGATTCGGTGACAACGTGGGTCATAACAGTCCTATCTATGTTTATGCGCTGGAAAAACCTCAGCAAAGCACTGTATTTTAAGGCAATTCGCTATTTCTCACAATTCAGCGTTATACACAATACATATAAGCAAATTCGGCGTAAGGAAACGACATGACGGATTGCTAAGCAGCGGCGCGAATCAGATTCAGCAGTTCCAGCCAGGGAGAAGGGGCGTCTTCGGCGAAGGAGAGGGAGCGCTGGCGGCCGTCGCCAATGGCCGTGATGGTCCAGCGTGGAATGTCCGCGCCGATGGTGCCGGGCGGATCTGGCGCTTCGAAAAAATTGCTGGAGGCGAGGGCTGCCTCCAGCGCCGGCCCGGCCGGGCTCGTTTGCGTATCGACTTCGTAGTGCTGGCTCAGCCCCGCGAAGCCGCCGCCGCCCGTGACCATGATCTTCATTTGATTGCCACCTCGCTCGTTTCGCGCAGCGCATAGCCATGGCACCAGGCGGCCAGCGCCTGGCGCTCGGCGTCCAGTACCTCTTCCAGTCCGAAATACTCCGGATGGTTCAAAGTACCACAGCAGGCGCGGCGGTCCTGGCGCGCTTCGGGGGCATCTTCCACCATCGGCGCCAGCGTTACGCCGGGCAGATGGTCGTCGGTCAGCGGCACCGGCGACACCACGACTTCGCGCAGCGCAAAACGATTGCGGATGGCGTTGAGGTAATCCACCGGCTTGCCATCGGTGTGGGCAATCAGCAGCATCTGGTTCACCACGTCGGCGTAGCTGGCGCCGGCGTCCGGCGCAGCGACGAGGGCGCGCAGCACCAGGCTGCACAAGTAGGCGCCAACGCGATGCAGCACGGCCGCATCGTCGTACAGGCCGGGCTGGCGCTCGTAGGCGAACAGGTCGGCCAGGATGTCGTAAATGGCGCCCGTGAACACTTGCGACAGCGCGTGCACCTCATTGCCCACCTCGGACAGCTTGAGGTCGTTGTCCGCATTGCGCAGCCCGTTTGGACGGCCCAGCGCCAGGCCGAATTGTTCCGCCATATCGGCCAGGAAGGTTTTGTCGTGCAGGTCTGACTTGGTCTGCGCGACCACTGCTTCCACCTGGTCGAGCTGCGACAGGGCGAGGAAGATGGCGGTCAGGTCGCCAAAGGATTCGTGCAGTCCGCCGGTTTGCGGTGGCGCGCTGCTCAGAATCCATTTTGGCTTCAGGCCGTCCAGCACCGCGTGCCCCGTTTCGTGCGACACGATATCGAAGGAGCGGCAGCAGTAGATGCGCTCGGTGCCGCCGCTGGGAATGAAGTCGCCGAACTTCACGGCGCGGTCGTTGCGGCTGTAATAGGCATTCATCACATTCGGCAGGCCGTGCGGGAAGACGGACAGCGGGTCGGTATTCCTGACGCTGTTCCAGGCCCAGGGCAGGGGCGCGGCGCTGTCGCCTTTCGCCAGCACGCGCTGGTACATGGTCAGTGTCTGGCGCACCACGGCGAAGGTGTGCACGGCGTCGAACTGGTCGGTGTTGGGCGACATGATGAAGTCGCCGAAGGCGTTCGGACTCACCGCGGCGATACCTGGCTTACCAGAGGTAATACGGGCGTCGCGCGGTCCTTCCAGCACCACGCCGGGCAGGAAAGCCTTGCGCGTGCCGAGTTCGCTCACCGACGGGTCCTGCTTCCACATCAGCACGCGTGCGCCGGTGGGAGGCGCGGAGCAGGTCTTCATCGGCATGGCGCTTTCCTTCAGGCGCGGCGCGCTCGGTTGCGCCAGCAGCTGCGCGGTCTTGCGATGCAGGCGATACAGTTCGGTGGGCGTGGGCACATAGCCGACCGGCAGCGACGCGCATTTCGTCAGAACGGCCTCGACCGGGACGATGACTTTTTGATCCATGATGTTCTCCCCAAGGGACGGGCGGGAAGGTTTCCCGCCGCAGTCGAACAAACATGGTCGCGCCTTGTGCGCCGGAGCTTTTTGATCCAACTCAAACGCGCTCGCGGTAAAATGGCGCCTTTTTGCAGACGGTAGAGTAGGCGCATGTCCGACATCAACATCACCCAGGCACACAGCCTGGCGCCCGAAGCAGCCCGCGCGGCGGCTGAAAAAGTAGCTGAAAAAATTTCCCGTGAATTCGACCTCGCCTGCACCTGGCACGGCGACACCCTGCGCTTCGGCCGCAGCGGCGTGGAAGGCACGCTGACCTTGCTGGAAAGCGCAGCGCACATGAACATCAAGCTCGGCTTCCTGATGGGCGCCTTCAAATCCGCCATCGAAGGCAAAGTCGCCGAAAAAATGCGCAGCGTCTTCGCTGGCGAAGCGGCCTAAGTTATTTGCCTTTGAAGTATCGACGGTTTCCGTCGACGTGCTCCATATAGGGCTCGGAACCATCGGGATTCATGACGACGATGCGGCATACTTCCGAAAAACGTGGCGAGACGTAGTCGAACGCGACTGCCCATTCCTGCGGGCGATGTCGCCCTTTTTCCAATGTCGCACCGATGGCTTTTGGCCGCAGCGTGTTAAATCGCATGGCCAATTCTTTTTTGATTTCGGTGGTGAAAACCAGGCTCTCACGATCTGGATCCTGCTTGATTTGTGAGCGTGGAGCATTGGTATAGCCGTTTTCGATCACATACTGCTCCGCACGTTGGATTGCCTGCTCTCTCGTCAGGTTGGCGGCGGTCGCTAACTGGGTGGCCAACGTCAGGGTCCATGTAAGAACGAGTTTATTCATTGAATTTACAATAAGCGGTACAGTACGCAGGCATCGACCAGTCCCAACTGGCGGTGCTTGAAGGCTTTGGGCAGCGTGCCCACTTGCTCGAATCCGAACTTTCGGTAGAGCCGCATGGCCGGCTCGTTGCTTGTCACCACATAGTTGAACTGCATGGCCAGGAAGCCTTGCGCGCGAGCGCGTGCGAGGCTGTCCTCGACAAGGGCCTTGCCTATTCCTCGTCCCTGCGCTTCGGGCGCCACGGCGTAGGTCGCGCTGGCGATGTGCGCACCGTGATCCGGGTAGTTTGCTCCCATCTTGTACATGCCGAGGATGTGGTCATCCTCCGCCGCGACGTAGGCCGTGTGTGTGCTGAACCAGTGCGCCTGGAAAGTCTGTTTGTCGAAGCCGGCGCCGAAAGGGAAAGCGTCGCCGCTCGCGATCACGGCCTGAAAAATCAGCCACATCGCGTCCAGATCGCCCGCATTGGCGCGGCGGATTTCAAGCATTGAGGCCTCCGGCGCGGCGCAGCATGCTGCGCACGATGATCTTGTGCAGCGGCGCCACCGGCACCATGTACAGGCGGCCCAACAGGTTATGCAAGTGAACGACAGTCGATACGTTCAGCGCACCGTCCGTTTTGCAGACCGAGACTTCGACCTTCAAATGCTTGTCCGTATCGCCGAGGATGACTTCATCCGGAGTCAGATAGCGCACGTCGAAAATGCCGACCCGGTCGCCGACCCGGTAGTCCGATGCAGGCTTGCGGGCGCTGGCGCCGTTCAGTGCGCCCAGGTTTTTCAAGCCCACCAGGCCGACCAGCCGGTTACGCAGATCCATTAGCCAGTTCACCCAGCCCGGTGTTTGACGCGCCACGCGCAGGTAAAGTTCAAGCGCCGAGGCGTCGCTTGGCGGAATGGCGATCCGGTAGCTGTCGTGATAAAACGCGCCGTCCAGGCGGCGGCTGATTTCGCTGCCTGCCGGTGCGTCGATTGTTTCAACCATTGCGCGCATCTGAACTCCTCAAGCCAGAAGAACGAGGCATGATGCCGCCACCAAGCCCAAAAAGCAATCGGCCCGTCTGCTGCTCGCGGACGGGCCGATTAATTTGATCAGGCGCTGATTACTTCAGACCTTCGATCAGGTCGACGTACTGCTGCTTGGCGTCGTCCTGCGAAGTGCCGGCCAGGGCGGCCCAGGCGTCGAACTTTGCGCGGTTGACGAAGTCGGTCATGCCTGGACGCTCGCCGGTCGCATCGCCGGCCGAACCCTGCTTGTACAGCGCGTAGATTTTCAGCAGGGTCATATTGTCCGGACGCTCCGGCAGGTTCTTGGAATCGGCGACGGCTGCGTCGAATTGTTCTTGAAGGCTCATCTCTTATCCTCAGTGGTGGGGTTTGGATGCGCCATCATACAAAGAAAAGCGCCGGCGCCTGTAGAGGATAGGCTCCAAATCCGCGGTGCGCCGCACAATAAAAAACGGCGGTTCAAGACGGGCCGCGATGACCTGCCTTGAACCGCCGTTCTGGCGGAAGCCGGAATTACTTCTTCTTGGTTGGGTTCACAGCGGCTTTCAGGGTCGCGCCAGCCGAGAACTTAGGGGTCTTGGACGCTGCGATTTTGATCGCTTCGCCGGTCGCTGGGTTGCGGCCTTTGCGAGCAGCGCGCTTGGCTACGGAGAAGGTGCCGAAGCCGGTGATGCCGACCGTGTCGCCTTTTTTCAGACGTTCGGTAACGATTGCGATCAGGGTGTTAACTGCGTCGTTAGCGGCAGCGCCGGACATTTCGGTACGCTTCGCAAATTCTGCAATCAGTTCGCCTTTTTTCATTACTACCTCCTTGGTTAATGGAGCGCGCAGATTAGCACATTAATTGAAAAAAGTGTTCACCCTTTTTCGAAGAAGGCCATATAGTGACTGGCCTGCGACGAAATGGCGTGTAAAAAGCCCGTAAAAACAAGGCCTCATGCGCGATCGTGGTGCACCGGCTGCGGTCTGTTTACCTTAGTTTTGCGCTGCAGCGGCGGACCCGTTTGCGCCTGCATTGGCGCTGGCCGATGCATTCAGACTTCCTTGCGCAGAGCCTTGTGCGGCGCCATTTGCGCTGCGGCGCGGCGCTTGTTCGCCGGCTTGCGCGGGCTTCGCGGACGACTGCGCAGTCTTTGCTGCGGGTGCGTTATTGGACTGCGCAGCCGTACTGCCTAAGCTGGCAAGCGCGCCGCCGGCGCCGCTCTTTGTGGTGGACGCACTGCCCGCTACATTGTTGGACGCATCGCGTGCGGCGCTCGCGCTTGCGGTGGCCGCGCCTTGCGCCTGGCTGACGCTGCCGGCGGCCGTGCCTTGCACCGCCAGTGCCGTATTGGCCGCTGCGGTGGTGGTAGCGTCGGCGGCGCCGTGGCCTGCGGCGGCGATTGCGGAGTAGGTGCTGCCGGCAGTTCCGGTGGCGCTGGAAGTCATGCTGGACGCGGTTTCGCGCGTGCTGCGGATCGTATCGCGGACTGGCAGCGCGCCGATGCCGCCGAGCTGGCCGTTCATGGTGCCGCCAATGCTGCCGCCGAAACTGCCGCCGATTCCACCGCCACCCAGCACACCGCCCAGCGGTCCGGCTTGCGCGATGGATGCCGCGCTGGCGGCCAGAATGATAGCGGCGCGGATAGTTTTGATCATGTTCATGAGCGTTCTCCTTGATAAGTGCGGCGACGAATTCGCTGCTGTTACAAGGAGAACGATGGGCGATTCAGTTTTCTTCCATCGCCGCGAAATTTTTTTTAGCGGAAGGCGGCGGGATCGGCGCGATAGGATTCGCCGACGATGCCGTAGCCGGTGGCGTTGCTGATGTCCTTCATGCCGGGATTGCCGGCGGTCGCGGCCAGTTTGGTGATGGCGGCGTGGGCGCCGGTGGCGTCGGGACGCGGCAGCTGCGGCGCCAGCAAGGCCGCCACAATGGGCGCGGCGAAGGAGGTTCCGCGCACCACGCGGTAGGGCGGTGCGCCGGCCGTGGCGCTCACCATCTGGCTCCCCGGCGCGGCGAACATGACTTGCGGCCCGCGCGCGGCTTCCGGCAGCGGACGGCGTTTTGGATCGACGCCGCTGACGCCGACCACGCCGGGATAGCTGGCGGGGTAGAGCGGCGGCGCGGCGGGACCGTCGTTGCCGACTGCGGCCACCAGCAGATGTCCGCGCTTGATCATGGCGGCTACGGCGCGCTCCAGTAACTGGTTTGGCGGGCCGACCAGACTCAGATTGATGACGCCGACGTTCTCGCGCGCGAGCCAGGACAGGGCGCCAACGATCTGCGTCGCGGCGCCGCCGGTTGGCTGGTCGCAGTAGATGTCGGCAGCGTACAGCGTGGCGCCGGGCGCGACGCCGGCGAAGCGCTCGGACCGTCCCACCATCAGCGCGGCGACCGCCGTCCCGTGCGCGGCGGCGATTTCCTTGCCGTCGCAACCCCAGCGCCGGATCGCCGCGCTATCAAACACCTCATGCCGCCCATCGACGCCGCTGTCGACAAGACCAACCCGCACCGCGCCCGCGCCGCCAGCCTCCGCCGCAGCGGCCCGCCCGCGTGTGTCATGCGCGCCGCCCATGCCCGCGCCGCCCGCTTCCGCCGCGCCGGTCCGCGTGCGCGCGTCATGCGCGCCGCCCACGCCCGCGCCGCCAGCTTCCGCCGCGCCGGTCCGCTCGCGCGTGTCATGCGCGCCGCCCACGCCCGCGCCGCCAGCCTCCGATGCGGCGGTTCGCCCGCGCGTGTCATGCGCGCTGCCCACGCCCGCGCCCGTGCCGTTGCCGCTCGTGCTGGTGAGTCCGGCGGCGGCGCCGGTCCCCGCGCTGGCGGCATCGGCCGCGCTGGAGTGCACGGGTGCATCGTGCGTGCCGCTCGCGCTGCCTGTATATATGTGGTCGAAGTCGTAGGCGCCGTCCGGATCGGCGGCGCGCAGGAATGCCAGCGCGTCGGCGGTGGAGACGCTTTCCGGCACGCGGAACGTCAGCACCGGCTGATCCAGCACGTCCTGCTGGCCGGTTAACTCCAGGCCGGCCGCGCGGGCGGCGGCCAGGCCGGCGGACGAGGGCGCCCACGCCACGATCACGCGGCGGATAACCGGAAACCCGCGCGGATCTGCTTCCAGCACGTCAGGATGGCGGCGCAGGAGATCGGCGGCCTGGGTCAGGCGCAACTGGTCGAGACGGATGCGGTCCGTCAGGTCGGAGGTATTTAATAAGCGCTCGCGGAGCAGGGAGGTATCCAGCGGTCCGACCCGCCCCGGCAGCGGCAGGCCGGGCAAATGCAGCTGGGCGGACGCCTCGCCGCCGGCCAATGCCAGAAGCAAAACGGCGGCGCGGCAGCATGTACGCAACAGGATACAAGTCGGGCGCAAGAGGATCATGGGCGAATGATAATATAGCTAACAGAGATCTTATCGGTATAAACGTACGGCGCCGGGAAGAAAATCCCTGGCCGGATCGTTATCCAAGCATGGACGACACCACCGCATTGCATGAGGAGATCGCCGCACTGCTGCCACGCTTGCGGCGTTTTGCCCGTACTGTTACCTGGAACCGCGAGGATGCGGACGACCTGGTCCAGTTGGCCGTGGAGCGCGCCATTCTGCACAGCGGGCAGTGGCAAGCCGGCACCCGCCTGGACAGCTGGCTGTTCCGCATCATCAAAAATGCCTGGATCGACGAAGTGCGTGCCCGCACCCGGCGCAGCGAGATTTTTGCGCCGGAAGAAGAAGGCGAACATATAGGCGACAACTATGCCGAAGCGCACCAGCAGCGTATGGCGGTGCAAAAAGCCGTCAGCCTGCTGAGCGACGAACATCGCCTGGTCGTAGGTCTGGTGCTGGTGGACGGTCTGCCCTATAAAGAAGCTGCGGAGGTACTGGAAATCCCGATCGGCACCCTGACCAGCCGGTTGGCGCGCGCACGCGCCGCCCTGCAAGAGTTATTATCGGAGCAAGCGAGGACCGTGATATGAGTTTTTCCGATGAAATCCTGATGGCCTATGCCGACGGCGAGCTGGATGAAGCGACCCGCCGCGCGCTGGAGGAGGCCATGCGCAAAGACGCCAGCCTGGCGCGCCGCGTGGCGCAGCACAAGGCGCTGCGCACCAACGTTTTTGCCGCCTACGCGCCGGTCGCGGAAGAGGCGGTGCCGCCGCGCCTGGTGCGTCCGCTGCGCCAGGCCACGGTGGTCAGCCTGGATTCCGTCCGCGCCAAACGCGAAGCGGAGCATCAGGCGGCGCGCAAGGCGCGCCAGAAACGGCGCTGGTCCTGGCCGGAATGGGGCGCGCTGGCCGCCATGCTGGTAGTTGGCGTGGTGGCGGGCAAATTCGGCCTCTCCGCCTGGCAGCTCGACAATTCGCGCGCCGGGGAAACCATCGCCAGCCGCGATGGCAGTTTAAGCGCGCAAGGCCGCCTGGCCACGGCGCTGGACAATCAGCTGACCAGTGCCGGTGCTGCCGGACCGGTGAAGATTGGCCTGAGTTTTGTCGCGCAGGATGGTGGTTACTGCCGCAGTTTTATTACCGGGAATGGCGGACAGGAGTTGTCCGGACTGGCCTGCAAGGCCAATGGCGAATGGCGGATTCCCATTCTGGTGCAGAACAACCGTGCACCGGCGCAGGGACCTTACCGCCTTGCAGCGGCTGAGATGCCGACACCGGTGCTGGAAGCCATCGACCAGCGCATCAATGGGGCTGCGCTGGATGGCAAGGGCGAAACGGACGCCATCCAGAAAGGATGGCAGAAGTAATTAAACGCCCAGCAGTTCCACGTCGAAGATCAGCGTGGCGTTCGGCGGAATCACGCCGCCGGCGCCGCGCGAGCCGTAGCCCAGATCCGCCGGGATGATCAGCTGGCGGGTGCCGCCCACTTTCATGCCTTGTACGCCTTCGTCCCAGCCGCGAATGACCATGCCGGCGCCCAGTGCGAATTCGAACGGATCGTTGCGGTCCTTGCTCGAATCGAATTTCGAACCTTTGCTGCCATCGTCGTTGCGCAGCCAGCCGGTGTAATGCACGGTGACGTTCAGGCCTGCCTTGGCTTCAGCGCCGTCGCCGGCCTTGATATCGTCGTACTGCAGACCGGATGGGGTGGTGATAATCGCCATGATTTTTCCTTTTCCTTATCAAATATGGACAACTTAGAGGGTGATTGTAGCTTAAATGCCCCTTAAAACTGGTCGGTAATATCAATGCAGACGGGGTTTGACCGTAAAATATGGTTTTGCATCTCGAGCGAGCTTTTCATGTTCCGCAGTATCCGTCGCGCAGCCCTTTCCTTTGCACTACTGGCAGGTTTCACCGCCGCTCACGCTAACGTCGTTGTGGTGCTTAACTCCCGGGATGCTACGGTCCAGCTGCTCGATCAGGCCACCTACACCAGCCTGCAGACTTTCGCCGTCGGCAAAGAGCCGCACCACCTGATGGCGACCCCGGACAATAAATCCCTGATCGTCGCCAGCTCGGTCGGCAACGAACTGGTATTCCTGGACCCGAAAACCGGCCAGGTACAGAAGCACGTCAAGGACATCCTCGACCCTTACCAGATCGGCTTCTCGCCGGACCAGAAATGGTTCGTGGTGACTTCCCTGCGTCTGGACCGCGTCGACGTCTACGGTTACGACGGCAAGGACTTCAAGCTGGCCAAGCGCATCCCGATGGCCAAGCTGCCGAGTCATATCGCCTTCGACGCCAAGAGCACCACCGCTTTCATCACCCAGCAGGGCAGTGACCAGATCAGCGCCATTGACCTGAAAACCCAGGCCATCAAATGGACTATGCCAGTCGGCAAACTGCCGGCCGGTATCACCATGACCCCGGACGACAAGTACCTGATGGTCGGCATCATGGGCAGCGATTACGTGGAAGTGATCGACTGGCGCACCCAGAAGTCGGTCAAGCAGATCAAGGCTGGCGCTGGTACGCACAATTTCCGTGCACAGGGCGATAACCGTATCACTTATGTGTCGAACCGCGTGTCGAACACCATCAACATCATCGACCAGAAGACGCTGGAAAACATCGGCACCATCAATGTGCCGGGCGGTCCGGATTGCATGGAAATCACCGAAGACGGCAAAACCATGTGGGTGACCCTGCGCTGGATTAAGAAAGTTGCCGTGATCGACCTGCCGAGCCGCAAAGTGGTGAAGATGATCCCGGTCGGCCGCTCGCCGCATGGTGTGTTCTTCGCCAATTCCTCGGCGCGCATGTAAAAGATGAAGCGGCTCGCAATCTGCATCGCCGCTGCGTCCGCATTGGCGTCCGCAGCAGCCGCGCCGGCACCGGCAGCGTGCCACGGCACGATCTATCTGACTTTTGACACCGGCAGCCAGTCCCAGGCCGAACTGATTGCGGACGTGCTGAAACGCCAGAACGTCCGCGCCACTTTCTTCCTGGCGAACGAAAAAACCGTGCGCGGCGATTATTCGCTGGACCCGTCCTGGGCCGGCTTCTGGAAGGCGCGCGTGGCGGAAGGCCATGCTTTTGGCTCTCATACCTTCGATCACGTCTATTACCTGCGCGACGCGGCCAACGGCAAGATCGCCGTCAAGCCGCAGTTTGGCGCCCACGGTGGCAAGGCGCGGGAGTGGACAGCTCAGCAATACTGCGAAGAGATCCGCCGCAGCGACCAGCGTTTCCGCGAGCTGACGGGGCATGGCCTCGATCCGCTGTGGCGCGCGCCGGGCGGCAAAGTCTCGCCGCGTACTCTGGCGGCGGGCAAGGCTTGCGGTTATGCTCACGTGGGCTGGGCCAAAGCGGGGTTCTCGGGCGATGAGCTGTCGAGCGAAGCCTATCCGAATGCGGTATTGTTAAAGAAAGCGCTGGACGGCCTGCGTGATGGCGATATTTTCATGGCCCATATGGGCATCTGGTCGCGCAAGGACCCGTGGGCACCGGCCAATCTGGAGCCGCTGATCACGGGCCTGAAGCAGAAGGGCTTCTGCTTCGCCACACTGCGCGAACATCCTGACTATCAAGTGAAGCAATGATTCAACTATTGGCAGACTGGCTGGGACAAGCCCAGGGCTGGTTGTTCCAGACGGTGATTGAGCCCGTCCTGTATTACGCCGGCATGGGCGACGTGGTGGAAGACGCCTTCGAAGGCACGGAATGGTTCCTGATCGGCCTGTGCGAACTGTTCCTGATTTTCCTGGTGCTGCGCCCGATGGAATCCCTGATTCCGGCCCAGCCCATCACCGACAAGCGCGCACGCTGGAATGACTTTATTTACACGGTGCTGCAGCGTATCGGCTTGTTCCCGGTGCTGATCTTCTTCACGCTGGACCCGGTGATGGACGCCATCGCTGGCCAGTTGCGCATGGATGGGGTACGTCCCTTTAATCTGGAAAACCTGGCGCCGGGCATGAGCCCGCTGGCCAGTTTCGCCATCTATTTCGTGGTGTTCGATTTCGTCGATTACTGGTTCCACCGCGCCCAGCATCATTTCAACTGGTGGTGGGGCTTGCACAGCCTGCATCACAGCCAGCAAAACATGAATCTGTGGAGCGACGACCGCAACCACTTGCTGGACGACCTGCTGCATGACACCGTGATTGCCGTGGTGGCGCTGGCCATCGGCGTGCAGCCTGCGCAATACGTGCTGCTGGTGTCGCTGTCGCGCATCCTGCAAAGCCTGCAGCATGCCAATGTGCGCATCCATTTCGGCGCCATCGGTGAACGGCTGCTGGTGTCGCCACGCTTCCACCGCATGCACCACGCCATCGGCGTCGGCCACGAATCGAAAGGCAAGGGCACGCTGGGTGGCTGTAACTTCGGCGTACTGCTGCCAATCTGGGACATCATCTTCCGCACCGCGAACTTCACGCCGCGCTTTGAAACGACCGGCGTGCGCGATCAGCTGCCGGGCACAGCGCCGGATGGCACCGTCATCCCCGGCCGCGATTACGGCCGCGGCTTCTGGGCTCAGCAGTGGCTGGGACTGAAGCGCATGGTGGAATACGCCGGAAAGAAAAGCGTCTGATGCGGGCGGTCCTGAACGCCTACGGGCGCGCCCTGCTGTCCCAGTTCCACGGCAAGATGCTATTGCTGAGCATCGCGCCTTTCCTGCTGTCCGCCGCCTTGTGGGCGCTGCTGCTCTGGCTTGGCCTGCAGCCGATGCTGGACTGGATGCACACCCAGTACGTGGATTACGAATTATTCCGCTCCACCGGCGAATGGCTGGAAAAGCTGGGCCTCGACACGCTGCGCGCGGTGATCGTGCCGCTGGTGGCGCTGCTCCTGCTGCTGCCGCTGATGATCATCACGGCCCTGGTCTTTATCGGCGTGGCGGCTATGCCATTTATCGTGCGCCACGTAGGCGGCCGCCATTTCCCGCAGCTGGAAAAGAAGCGCGGCGGCTCGCTGCTGGGCAGCGTGGGACAAGCCCTGGCCGCAGGTATTATCTTTGTCGTGTGCTGGCTGTGCATTCTGCCGCTGTATATCTTCCCGCCGCTGGCCGGCATCGCAACCGTGCTGTTGTGGGGCTGGCTGACCAGCCGCGTGATGAGCTACGATGCGCTGGCCGACTACGCCAGCGCTGAAGAGCTGAAAACGCTGCAGCGCGAGCGCCGCTGGGGCCTGCTGGCGATCGGCGTGGTGTCCGGCCTGGCCGGCTCGCTGCCGTCGCTGGCCTGGGTCGGCGGTGCAGCGGCGGCCATTGCCTTCTTCCCCGTGCTGCTGGCGGCGTCGATCTGGATTTACGTCCTGATATTTATCTTCACCGGCCTGTGGTTTGAGTATTATTGTCTGGAGGCGCTGGCGCAGTTGCGCCATGCGAAATTCGAGGAACGTATCCAGATCGAATAGGGGACACCATGGCTATCGGACTGATCATCATCGGCGACGAAATCCTGTCCGGCAAGCGTGTAGACCAGCACTTTCCCAAAGTCGTCCAGCTGCTTGCCGCGCGCGGTTTGCAGCTCGGCTGGGCCGAATTCCTCGGCGATGACCGCGAACGCATCACCAGCACGCTGAAGCGTTCTTTTGCGGGAAGCGATATCGTGTTTTCCTGCGGCGGCATCGGCGCCACGCCGGACGACCATACGCGCCAGGCGGCTGCGGCGGCGCTGGGCCGGCCGCTGGTGCTGCACGAAGAAGGCAAGGCCATGATCCAGCAGCGCATCCGCCAGGTGGCACAGGACGCGGGCCAGCAGGCCGATCTGAACGCGCCGGACAATCTGCAGCGCCTGCAGATGGCCGAGTTCCCGCAAGGTGCATCCCTCATCCCCAATCCCTACAACAACGTGCCCGGCTTCGCCGTCGGCACCCATTATTTCGTGCCGGGCTTCCCCGTGATGGCCTGGCCGATGATCGAATGGGTGCTGGACACGCACTACACCGATCTGTTCAACCGCGAACCGCGTGCTGAACATGCGGTGCTTGTCTACGAAGCGGCCGAAGCGGCGTTAACTCCCCTGATGGTGAGCATTGAAAAAGCCTGGCCACGCGTCAGGGTCTTCAGCCTGCCCAGCGTTGGCGACGCCAATACGCGCCGTCATATCGAGCTTGGCGTGAAAGGCGAACCGGGCCAATGCGCAGCAGCCTTCGCGGCAATGTGCAGCGAACTCGATAAGCTGAAAGTGGAATACACACGCCTGTAATGACACGATGTGACAATGGTGTTAACAGCCATTGTTAGCTCGCTCACATATGGCGAAAAGTGCCGTTGTTTTTTTGCGAAAAAATTGCGCGCAGATCAAAATTTCTGCGCATTGCTCCGTGCACGCGCTGCCGTTGTGGTGCAATGGTAGTCATGCAGGAACAGTAGTTTGATTGACCGGTTTAAACACTATGCTAAGCAATCGACGTTTTCGCCGGCCCCGCGTTGTAGTCAGTACCGTGCGCAAATTGCGTGCGGGCGCTGCAGCGTTTGGATATGGCGGCGTGCGACGTCGACTGCGCTCCGTACCTATGTCTTCGCCTCACGATCAGGAAACAGTCCACCTCGCCCACGCCCAGCCGGCGCCGCCACCACCATCGGAGCCGAAGAAGCGCTCGCGTTCGCGCGATGCCCTCATCGTGCTGATGCTGGTTCTGCTCTCACTGCTGGTGTATTGGGCTGTCCAGGAAGTTCGCACCTCAACCATGCAGGCGCGCTATTTCACCCAGCTATCCGAAAAGCTCACCTGGCGCGTTGAAGCCGGCCCCAGCAAAGACATCCGCTACCCGCACGACAGTCCTTACGACGAGCGCCTGGGCTACGCGAATATGCCGGATTATCTGACCAAGCTGAAGGCCAAGGATTACGAGATCACGGCGCAGTCGCGCTTCTCGCCCAAAATGGTGCAGCTGTCGGATATGGGCGTGTTCGCGACTTACCGCGAGAAGACCCGCACCGGCCTGACGATTTACGATTGCCGCGCGCAGCCGCTGTTCACGGCCAGCTACCCGGAACGCATCTACAACGGTTTCGAGCAAACGCCGCAAGCGCTGGTGCAAAGCCTGCTGTTCATCGAGAACCGCGAGCTGCTCGACAATACCTATCCGAAGCGTAATCCCGCTGTGGAATGGGACCGCCTGAGCAAGGCCGTGTTCGAAAAATCGCTGAGCGCCGTTGGCGCCGGTGCGCACCGCGCGGCTGGCGGTTCGACGCTGGCTACGCAGATCGAGAAATACCGCCATTCGCCGGAAGGCCGCACCAGCTCGATGAAGGACAAGCTGAAGCAGATGGTGTCCGCCACGCTGCGCGCTTATCAGGGCGGCGAGGACACCACCAAGGTGCGCCGCCAGATCGTGGTCGATTACCTCAACACCGTGCCGCTGTCGGCCAAGACCGGCTATGGTGAAGTGAACGGTGTCGGCGATGGCATGTGGGTGTGGTACGGCCGCGATTTCGCGGAAGTGAACCGCCTGCTGGGCGGGAAGATGGACCAGCCGGGCAGCCCGCTGGCCTTCAAGGAAGCACTCAGCCTGCTGATCGCGCAGCGCCGTCCCAGCTACTACCTGGGCGACGGCGAGGAAGACCTGGAAGTCCTGGCCAACAGCCATTTGCGCCTGCTGGCCACCGCGGGCGTGATCTCGCCTTCCTTCCGCGACGCCGCATTGAAGGAAAAGCTGCATCCGGCGCGCGGCAACGGCCTGCAGTCGGCGCCGCCGATGTCTTACGTGACCAAGAAAGCGTCGAACGCGGTGCGCGTGCATCTGGCGAATCTGCTGGGCGATAACCGCATGTACAACCTGGACCGCCTGGACCTGACCGTCACCAGCACGCTCGATGCGGAAGCGCAGAAAGCCGTAACCGCCGTGCTGCGCGAATTGCGCGATGCCGAAACGGCGCAGAAAGCGGGCCTGACCGGCAAAGGCATGCTGGGCAACGGCGATCCGGCCAATGTGGTGTACAGCTTCACTTTGCTGGAAAAGGGCGAGAACACCAACTTCCTGCGGGTGCAGACCGATAACTTCGATCAGCCGCTGGACATCAACGAAGGCGCCAAGCTGGATCTGGGTTCGACCGCCAAGCTGCGTACCCTGGTGACCTATCTGGACATCGTTGACCAGATGCACAAGAAGTACGGCCAGATGAGCAATGAGGAGCTGAAGAAGCAGCAGGTCGACCAGCGCGACCGCATTACTTCCTGGTCGATCGAGTACCTGATGGCGACGCCGATGGATAAGCGCGACCTGCCATCCATGTTGAACGCGGCCATGGAGCGTAAGTATTCCGGCAATCCGGGCGAGGGCTTCTTCACCGGTGGCGGCCTGCATTTCTTCGGCAACTTCAGCAAGGACGACGACTTCAAGATCCTGACGGTGCGCGAAGCGCTGCGCCATTCCACCAACCTGGTGTTCGTGCGCCTGATGCGCGATGTGGCGAAGTGGTATTCCTTCCAGATGCCGGGTTCTTCGCAAACTCTGCTGACCGATGCGGACGATCCGCGGCGTGCGGCCTATCTGGCGCGCTTTGCGGACAAGGAAGGCAAGGAATTCCTGTACCGCTTCTACGCCAAGTACCGCAACAAGTCGGAATCCGAACTCGATCCGACCCTGCTGGAATCGGTGCGTCCAACGCCGGTGCGCCTGGCCACGATTTACCGCACCATTCATCCGGAAGCGGACCTGGCGAAATTCAGCAAATTCGTCAACGACAATCTGGTGGTGCAGAACGATGTGCCGGATGACCGTCTGGCGAAAATGTACGACCAGTACGCGACCGATAAGTGGAATCTGGCTGACCGAGGCTACCTGGCCGGCGTGCACCCACTGGAGCTGTGGATGGTGGCTTATATGCACCGTCATCCGGAAGCCAATCTGACGCAGATCGTGGCGGCCAGCGAGAAGGAGCGCCAGGAAGTTTATCAGTGGCTGTTCAAGACCCACCGCAAGCACGCGCAGGACAAGCGCATTGCCGGCCTGCTGGAGATGGAGGCCTTCATGGGCATCCACCGCCAGTGGAAGAAGATGGGTTATCCGTTTGAATCGCTGGTGCCTTCGTATGCAACCACGCTTGGCGCCTCGGCGGACCGTCCGGCGGCACTGGCTGAAATGATGGGCATTATCATCAACGGCGGTGTGCGCAAGTCCACCCAGCGCATCGACTCGCTGCACTTTGCGGCCAACACGCCTTACGACACCAAGGTCGCCAAGGGCAAGCCGACCACCAACGAGCAGGTGCTGTCGCCGGAAGTGGCGCGCGTGGTGGCGGACGAGATTCGTGGCGTGGTATCGGACGGTACGGCGAAGCGCGCCAAAATGGCGTTCGTGAAGGCTGACGGCACCGTGATCCCGGTCGGCGGCAAGACCGGTACCGGCGACCAGCGTTTCGATATCTTCGCGCCGGGTGGACGCCTGATCGAATCGCGTTATGTCAACCGGTCTGCGACCTTTGTGTTCAATATCGGGGAGCGTTTCTTTGGCAGCATGACGGCTTATGTGCATGGGCCGGAGTCGAAGAATTATGACTTCACTTCGGCGTTGCCGGTTCAGTTGCTGACCGTGCTGGCGCCGTCGCTGATGCCGCTGATCGAACCGCAGCAGCAGAAGGCTCCGGCAGTCGTGACTGCCGCCGCCACCAGCTCTCCCAGCGGCATGCAGCCCATGATCACTGCCGCTGTTGCCGCCGCCGCAGTAGCCGGTGCGCCGACCCCCGCCACCCCGCCGCGTGCCTGCGGCGGTTCTTGAAACCCACAGCATGAGACAGGTGGCTGCCACGATGTGGCAGCCACCAGGTTTGCGCTGGTGGTTTGGGTGTTAAGCTTACGCACCATGAACCCAATGCGCCACATGTCCAAAATCCTCGCCTTCACGCGCTTCTCGCTGCGTGACCTGTTTGCCACCGCAACGCCCACCATCATCGTCATCGCCGCAGCGCTGATCGCAGCGTACCTGATCATTGACCCCGCCCCGCCACGGCAGGTGAGTCTGGGCAGTGGCCAGGAAAACAGCGCCTACGAAAACATCGGCCGCAAATACCAGGCCGCCATGAAAAAGCACGGCATCGCCGTGACGCTGCAAACCTCGCACGGTTCGGGCGAGAACCTGCGCCGCCTGAACGAAGGCAAGGTGGATATCGCCTTCGTCCAAAGCGGCTCCACCAACGAAGTCGAGGCCGAGCGCAAAGGCCTGATTTCCCTGGGCAGTCTGTTTACGGAACCGGTCTGGCTGTTCATGCGCGAACAGAAAAAGCCCATCACCTCGCTCACACAGCTCAAGGGCCTCAAGATCAATCTCGGCGCCAAAGGCAGCGGCACGCCGCGCCTGTTCCGCCAGGTGCTGGACGTGAATGGCCTGACGCCGGCCGATCTCCAGGTCAGCAACCTGGAAAACACACCCGCCACGGTGGAACTGCTGGAAGGCCGCATCGACGGCCTGGTATTCGCCGCCGCGCCGGACGATCCCCTGATCCAGATGCTGCTGCAAACGCCCGGCATCCAGCTGTTCGACTTCACCCAGGCCGAAGCCTATACGCGCCGCCTGCCTTTCCTCACCCACGTCACGCTGCCGCGCGGCATTGTGGACCTGGGCCGCGACCTGCCGTCGCGCGACTACCAGCTGATTGCGCCGACTGCCACGCTGGTGGCGCGAGAGGATCTGCATCCTGCGCTGATCGAGTTGTTCGTGGAAGCCGCCGCCCAAATTCACGGCGGGGCAGGGTGGTTCCAGAAGCAGGGCGAATTCCCTTCGCCACGCTATACGGAGATTCCGGTGGCGCGCGAAGCGGCCAAGTTCTACAAGGACGGCCCGCCTTTCCTGCAGCGCTATATGAACTTCTGGCTGGCGACTTTCTTCGACCGCATGTGGGTGCTGGTGGTGGCGCTGGGTGCGCTGATTCTGCCGCTGTCGAAGATCGTGCCGCCGCTGTATGTGTGGCGCATCCGCTCGCGCGTGTATCGCTGGTACGGCCAGCTGCGCCGTGTGGAACAGGCGCTGGATGATGCGCCGGAAGAAAAGCGCAAGGAAGTCAGCGAGCAGCAACTGAAACGACTTAACGATATTGAGGACCGCGTCAACCGGCTGTCGGTGCCGCTGTCGTTTGCGGATGAGTTTTACGGTCTGCGCAGCCATATCAACTTCGTGCGCCAGCGTATTGCGGGCGCGGCGGATCGATGATCCGCCCTACGTAACATTACGTAGAAAAGTTGGCGATTTGTCTAGGCAAGTGTTGTATCTTCAGGAAGATTACTTCAATTACACGTGATTTTGTTGACTAAACAGTCAGGTTAACCCAATGATATTTGGTAGGTCTTCAATAGAAAGACCCCAAGGGATAGAAAGCAGCAATCGTCCTGTCAAATACCATCACATCAGAGGGTTAATTATGAGTATTGCCGCACCAAGAAAACACGTTCTTGCAGTAAGCATTGCCACCCTGTTTGCCACCGGCGCCGCGATGGCGCAAACCCAGGCCCCCGCTGAAGACAATGTCAGCACCGTGGTCGTGACCGGTACCCGCGTTTCGAACCGCACCGTGCTCGATACAACGGCGCCGGTTGACGTCATCAACGCTGAAACCCTGAAGAACACCGGCGTGCCGGAAATTTCGCAGGCTTTGTCTGTTGCCCTGCCATCGCTGAACTTCCCGCGCCCCGGCCTGGCCGACGGCACGGACACCATCCGCCCAGCTACCCTGCGTGGCCTGGCGCCGGATCAGACCCTGGTGCTGGTGAACTCCAAGCGCCGCCACACCTCCTCGCTGGTGAACCTGAATGGCACCATCGGCCGCGGTTCCGCTGCGGTAGACCTGAACACCATTCCGACCGCTATGGTGAAGAGCATCGAGGTGCTGCGCGACGGCGCATCCGCCCAATACGGTTCGGACGCGATTGCCGGCGTGGTCAACATCCGCCTGCGCGACGACAAGAAAGGCGGCGAGGGCACCATCAGCTACGGCAAGCGTGACACCGACTACGAGTTCACGCCGATTCCCGGCCCGGCTGGCGCCACCTGGGATACCAGCACCAATTCGCGTCACCGCGTCGACGGCGGCACCTTCACCGCCAGCGTATGGAAAGGCCTGGAACTGGGCGAAGACGGCTTCCTGACCGTGTCCGCTGAACAGAAAAACCAGAGCCACACCGAGCGTGGCGGCTGGGACACCCGCCAGCAATACCCGCTGGTGAACGGCGCCTTCGATCCGCGCGAGAAAACCATCAACCGCTTCAACGCCTGGTATGGCGAGCCGGAGCTGCACCAGTCCACCGTGTTCGCCAACGCGGGCTATAACCTGAGCGGCAGCACCAAGCTGTATGGCTGGCTGAGCTACCAGAACCGCGATGCGCGTTCCGCCGGCTTCTTCCGCCGCGCCGTGCAGGACCAGAACATCATCAGCATCTACCCGGATGGCTACCTGCCGATCATCGCGCCAAACGTGAAGGACTACAGCGCGGCGCTGGGCATCTCGTGGAACTTTGCCGACTGGGACATGGATGCATCCATCGTCTACGGCAAGAACAAGATGGACTTCGAGATCGAGAACACGCTGAACCGCTCGCTCGGCCCGTCCAGCAAGACCGACTTCGATGCCGGTGGTTTCTCGTATGACCAGACCGTGGCCAACCTGTCGGCCGTGCGCCAGTTCGAAGTGGGCCTGGCATCGCCGCTGAACGTGGCAATCGGCGCCGAAGCACGCAACGAAGCCTACAAGCTGCACGCGGGCGAGCCGGATTCCTGGCGCAATGGCGGTGTGCTGCTGGCTAACGGCACGCCGGCACCGTCGGGCTCCCAGGTCTTCCCTGGCTTCCGTCCGGCCGACGAATCGGATACCAGCCGCCGCGCTTACTCGCTGTATGCGGACGTGGAAGCCAATGTGACCAAGGAGTTCCTGGCCTCCGCTGCCGTGCGCGGCGAGCACTACACGGACTTCGGCAATAACTGGTCCGGCAAGGTCGCGGGCCGTTATAACTTCACGCCGGCGTTCGCTCTGCGCGGTTCGGTACAGAACGGCTTCCGCGCACCGTCGCCGCAGCAGCAGAACTTCACCTCGACGGCGACCAACTTCATCAACGGCGTACCGTACGACATCACCACCTTCAAGCCGACTGCAGCGGCTGCGGTGGCGCTGGGTGCGAAGCCGCTGGACGCCGAGAAGTCGACCAACTTCTCGCTGGGTGCAGTGAGCAAGCTGGGCAAAGCCAGCATCACGGTCGACGCTTTCCAGATCAAGATCCGCGACCGCATCGTGCTGTCCGAGAACCTGACCCAGACCAATGTGCGTAACTACCTGACCAGCCTGGGCTTCATCGGTGTGGGCGGCGGCCGCTTCTTCATCAACGGCGTGAACACCACGACCCGCGGTGTGGACGTGGTCGGCAACTACCCATGGAACGCAGGCACGGCAGGCAAGTTCGACCTGACCCTGGCCGGCAACTACACCAAGACCGAAGTGACCAAGACGCCGGTGACCGCGCAGCTGGCTGCGCTGAATCCTGCGCCGGTACTGTTCGACCGCATCAACGTGCTGACTTTTGAGCGTGGTACGCCGAAGACCAAGTTCACGGCAAGCGGCAACTGGTCGCTGGGTCCGTGGGGCGCAACCCTGCGCGCCACGCGCTACGGTTCGGTGCTGCAACCGGGCACCACTGCCGCGCTGGATTTCACCCTGGGCGCCAAGACCCTGGTGGATCTGGAAGGCCGCTACAAGATCACCAAGAACCTCAGCGCTGCTGTGGGGGCGGAGAACTTGTTCGACCAGTATCCGGATGCGTATCCGGCTGTGCTGAATGCAACGGGTAACGCGCCGTTCGGTAACTACTCGCCGTTCGGCCGTTCCGGCCGCTTCATCTACGCACGATTGACGTACTCGCTGTAAAAACCAAGGGCGTAAAACAGGTGGCAGGCACGATGTGCCTGCCACCAGGTTTCTGCCTTGGGTTCTAAATCAGGCGCCGGTCCACGGCAGGCCTGCCTTGCACCAGCCGCCGACCTGCTTGCGGTGGCCCTCCGCATCCTTATCCCCTTCAAAGCCTTCCAGAATGTCGTAGCACTCGGCATAGCCGTTCTCGGTCGCCAGTTTGGCTGAATGGCGCGAGCGCACGCCCGAGCGGCACAGGAACAGCAGCACCTCGTTCTTGCCTGCCTGGGCCGCCAGCTGGGCCAGGAATTCCGGATTCGGCGTGCCGCCCGGATACAAACTCCACTGCACCGCGCCATGCTGGCCGGCGGGAATATTCACACGGCCAACCCAGTCGCGCTCGGCATTGGTGCGCACATCGATCAGCTTGACCGAGGGATCGCCCTGAATCAGGGCAAAAGCCTCCTGTGGCGTGACGGCACCAGCATAGCCGCCGGGCGATCGTTCGCGTGCCCGGTCCAGGGTGTCAGAGGTGGAACTCATAGTTAGTTTTCCTTTATGATGGCATGCACCGCAATGATGCGTTTTCAGCTAATCGCCCAATTTAGCACCAAAGAAGTGCAAAATATCGCAAATGCACCGCGGTGGTGCGCACATCTTTGGCTCAACCGCAGGGGAGTGCTTGGCACGATTTCTGCTTAATGTACCATCAGCTTTTGCCGCAGCCTAGCGCGCGGCAGTTTATTCACTTAGGAGATATGCAATGGCAATGACCGCCGCAGACGTTCTGAAGATGGTAGCAGATCACGAAGTCAAGTTCGTGGACTTCCGTTTCGCCGATACCCGTGGCAAGGAACAGCACGTAACCGTGCCAGTTTCCCACTTCGACATCGACAAATTTGAGTCGGGCCACGCCTTCGACGGTTCTTCGATCGCTGGCTGGAAAGGCATTGAAGCCTCCGACATGATCCTGCTGCCGGACCCGAACACTGCCAATATCGATCCGTTCATGGAAGAGACCACGCTGTTCATGCAGTGCGACGTGATCGAGCCATCCGACGGCAAGGGCTATGACCGCGACCCACGCTCCATCGCCAAGCGCGCTGAAGCCTACCTGAAATCCTCCGGCCTGGGCGATACCGCCTACTTCGGCCCGGAGCCAGAATTCTTCATCTTCGACTCCGTAAAGTGGAAGATCGACATGTCCGGCGCCATGGTGAAAGTGGACTCCGACGAAGCTTCCTGGTCGACCGACAAGGACATCGAAGGCGGCAACTCCGGCCACCGTCCAACCGTCAAGGGCGGCTACTTCCCAGTGCCTCCAGTCGATTCCTTCCAGGACATGCGCTCCGAAATGTGCCTGATCCTCGAATCCATGGGCATCCCGGTCGAAGTGCACCACCACGAAGTGGCTGGCGCAGGCCAGAACGAAATCGGCACCAAGTTCTCGACCCTGGTTGAGCGCGCCGACTGGACCCAGAACCTGAAATACGTGGTCTGGAACGTGGCCCACAGCTACGGCAAGACCGCTACCTTCATGCCTAAGCCTATCGTTGGCGACAACGGTTCCGGCATGCACGTGCACCAGTCGATCTGGAAAGACGGCAAGAACCTGTTCGCTGGCGACGGCTATGCTGGCCTGTCCGACTTCGCCCTGTACTACATCGGCGGCATCATCAAGCACGCCAAGGCACTGAACGCGATCACCAACCCAGGCACCAACTCCTACAAGCGTCTGGTTCCTGGCTTCGAAGCACCGGTGAAGCTGGCTTACTCGGCGCGTAACCGTTCCGCATCGATCCGTATCCCGCACGTGGCGAACCCGAAAGGCCGCCGCATCGAGACCCGTTTCCCGGACCCACTGGCTAACCCATACCTGTGCTTCGCGGCACTGATGATGGCCGGTCTGGACGGCGTGCAGAACAAGATCCACCCAGGCGAAGCAGCGTCCAAAGACCTGTACCACCTGCCACCAGAAGAAGATGCACTGATCCCGACCGTCTGCGCGTCGCTGGAAGAAGCGCTGGATCACCTGAACAAGGACCGCGAGTTCCTGACCCGCGGCGGCGTCTTCACCGACACCATGATCGACGCCTACATCGAGCTGAAGATGCAGGAAGTGACCCGCATGCGCATGACCACCCATCCGGTGGAATTCGACATGTACTACTCCCTGTAATTGCCGGGACACGGCGGAGCATTAATCCGCCGACAACTAAACGCGAGGTTGGCTTTGCTTTCCTCGCGTTTTTTTTCGGATGTTGTATAGTCGGGGCATGAAAACTCGCACTCTCGTTTTACAGGGCCTGGCCCTGATTGCCTTGAGTGGCGCGGCACAGGCGCAGCAAATCTATCTGTGCACCGATGCCGACGGCCATAAGGAACTGACGGATTCCCGCAAGGGGAGCAACTGCAAGGCGCTGGACCTGCCGCCCGCTTCGATTGCCGCACCTCAGGGTGCCGCGCGGCCGCGTCCGGTGACGCCTGTTGCCAGCCCGGGTAATTTCCCGCGCGTGGACAGCGCCGAGCAGAAGGCCCGCGATGCGGACCGCAAGGCTATCCTGACCGACGAACTCAACTCCGAAACGAAAAAGCTGGCCGAGCTGCGCAAGGAGTTCAACAACGGTGAGCCGGAACGCCGTGGCGACGAGCGCAATTACGCCAAGTACCTGGAACGGGTGGCCACGATGAAGGACAGCATCGCCCGTTCGGAACAGAATGTGGAAGCGTTGAAGCGGGAAATCGCCAACATCAAATGAGCATCGTGAGCAATATCGCCGCGCGCGCGGCAGCCGCCATGGCGCGGCCGCAGGCGCTCGCCGGTCTGGACTTGCTGGCGTCGGCCGTCGTGCTGGTGGACGGCCAGGGCCACATCACCTTCGCCAACGCGGCGGCGGAAAACTTGCTCGAATCTTCGGTCAAGGCCCTGTCGCGCCAGCAGCTGGGCGGCCAGTTCAGCAATCCCGAAGAACTCGAACACATCGTGGCGCAGGCGCGCGAGCACAAGTTCTCCGATGTGCGCCAGGAACTGGTGCTGGAACGTCACGGCCGCGAACCGCTGCATGTGCACGTGATCGCCAGCGCGCTGGAGGAGCCGGGCGACACGGTGCTGATCGAGCTGCGCGAAACCGTGCAGCAAATGAAGCAGGACCGCGAAGAGCGCCTGCTGGACCAGAGCCAGGTCAACAAGGAGCTGATCCGCAACCTGGCCCATGAAATCAAGAATCCGCTGGGCGGCATCCGCGGCGCGGCCCAGTTGCTCGAAATGGAACTGCCGCCGCTGCATTTGACGCAGCTGCGCGAGTACACCCAGGTCATCATCAAGGAAGCGGACCGCCTGCAGACGCTGGTGGACCGCTTGCTGGCGCCGCACCGTCGCCCGCACATCGTAGGCGACGTCAATATCCACGAAGTGCTGGAGCGCGTGCGCAGCCTGATGCTGGCCGAATTCCCCAACGGTCTGAAGATCCAGCGCGACTATGACGCTTCGCTGCCGGAGTTCCGCGGCGACAAGGAGCAGCTGATCCAGACCGTCCTCAACATCGCCCACAACGCGGCCCAGGCCCTGGCCGGCCGCATCGAGGCGGGCGATGCGGAGATCGTTTTCAAGACGCGGGTGGCGCGTCAGGTCACCATGGCCAAGGTGCGTTATAACCTGGCATTAGATTTGCATATCATCGACAACGGACCGGGCATTCCTCCGGCCATCCGCGATCGGATCTTCTACCCGCTGGTGTCGGGCAGGGATGGTGGAAGCGGACTGGGCCTGACCCTGGCCCAGACTTTCGTACAGCAGCACCTCGGCGTGATCGAGTGCGAAAGCCGGGCGGGAATGACGGACTTCAGGATTTTGTTGCCCCTGCCATAAGCGAGGGGCGTGATATGCGGAGAATCACAGCTACATGAAACCAATCTGGATAGTTGACGACGACGAATCGATCCGCTGGGTTCTGGAAAAGGCGCTGGCGCGGGAGAACTTCGCGACCCGCAGCTTTGCCAACGCACGCGATGCCATTGCCGCGCTCGAGAGCGAGACGCCGCAAGTGCTGGTGTCGGACATCCGCATGCCGGGCGATTCCGGCCTCGACTTGCTGACCCTGGTCAAACAGCGCCATCCCGGCCTGCCGGTCATCATCATTACCGCTTTCTCCGACCTCGATTCGGCCGTGGCCGCATTCCAGGGCGGCGCCTTTGAATATCTGGCCAAGCCATTCGATATCGACAAGGCGGTCGAGTTGATCCGCCGCGCGCTGGAGGAAAGCCTGCGCGAAGCGAATGTGGAATCCGGCCCCGCCGATACACCCGAAATCCTGGGCCAGGCGCCGGCGATGCAGGAAGTATTCCGCGCCATTGGCCGCCTGTCACAATCGAATGTGACGGTGCTGATTACGGGCGAATCCGGCACCGGTAAGGAACTGGTGGCGCGTGCCCTGCACAAGCACAGCCCGCGCGCTTCGCAACCATTCATCGCCATCAACACGGCCGCCATTCCAAAGGACTTGCTGGAATCGGAACTGTTCGGCCATGAGCGTGGCGCCTTTACCGGCGCGCAGACTACGCGCCGCGGCCGCTTTGAGCAAGCCGAGGGCGGCACGCTGTTCCTCGATGAAATCGGCGACATGCCGTTTGACTTGCAAACGCGCCTGCTGCGCGTGCTGTCGGATGGGCACTTCTACCGCGTCGGCGGCCACCAGCCTTTGAAAGCCAATGTGCGCGTGATTACGGCGACGCACCAGAATCTGGAGCAGCGCGTGCGCGATGGCCTGTTCCGCGAGGACTTGTATCACCGCCTGAACGTGATTCGCCTGCGTCTGCCCAGTTTGAGGGAGCGCCGTGAGGATATCCCCATTCTGGTGCGTCACTTTTTGGTGCAGAGCGCCAAGCAGCTGGGCGTGGAAGCCAAGCGCATGAGCGATGCCACGCTGACCTTCCTGCAAAGCCTGGAATTGCCGGGCAATGTGCGCCAGCTGGAAAACCTGTGCAACTGGATCACCGTGATGGCGCCGGGTCAGACGGTGGAAGTGAAAGACCTGCCGCTGGAGTTGACCGAGGAACGCGGCGCCCAGCCTGCCGCAACGGCCGCCTCCGAAAACGTCATGCCCCAGCATCACGGCACCGTGGTGCATGCCCAGGCCGATCGTACGCCGCCGTCGCCGGATGGCTGGCTCAGCCTGCTGGAGCTGCAGGCGGCCGGCATGCTGTCCTCCGGCCAACAGGAAGTGATGGCTGTGCTGGGCCGCCAGTTCGAATCGGCGCTGATCCGCACCGCGCTGAAATACACCCACGGCCGCAAGAACGATGCGGCGATCCGCCTCGGCATCGGCCGCAACACCATCACCCGCAAGATTGCGGAACTGGGCATCGACGGCGCCAAGGACGACTGACCAGCAGGTTTTCGGGTAAGCTCCGGGTTGCACACCCCGGAGCTTTTTTATTGTGAGAAACCATGCTGATTAATTGTGTCGCCTACGAGGAAGGCCGCAAGCTGGCTGACATCCCGGTAGAGGACATCAGCGAATACGTCGCCCGCCAGGATACGTTTGTGTGGGTCGCCCTGCGCGACGCCAGTTTCGAAGAACTGCAAATCATGCGGGTCGAATTCGGCTTGCACGAACTGGCGGTGGAAGACGCCCTGCGCGGCCATCAGCGGCCCAAGATCGAAGAGTACGGCGATTCCCTGTTCGTGGTGGTGAAAATGCTGGAGCTCACCGAAGACGATGAACTGGCTGTGGGCGAAGTTGATATCTTTGTCGGGCCGAATTTCGTGCTGTCCAACCGCCAGGGCAGCGCCAAGGACTTCCTCGGCGTGCGGGCCCGCGCCGAACACGAACCGCACCTGCTCAAGCAAGGCTCGGGCTTCGTGCTGTACGCCCTGATGGACGCGGTGGTCGACCGCTACTTCCCGATTGTCGATACCTTCGAGCTGGAACTGGAGCAGATCGAGGAGCGCATCTTCATCCGCGGTTCGCAGCGCGACAGCATCCAGCGCCTGTATGCCCTGAAGCGCAAGGTCATGCTGATGCGGCACTGCGTGGCGCCGCTGCTGGACGCCATCGGCAAGCTGCATGGCGGGCGTGTGCCTGCGGTGTGCATGAATAGCCAGGAATACTTCCGCGATGTGCACGACCACCTGTACCGCATCAATGGCATTCTCGATACCATTCGCGACACCATCGGCACCGCCATCCAGGTCAATCTCTCCATGGTGGCGCTGGAAGAGGGCGAAGTCAACAAGCGCCTGGCGGCATGGGCCGCCATTTTCGCGGTGCTGACAGCCTTCGCCGGTATCTGGGGCATGAACTTCAAGAACATGCCGGAACTGGACTGGCGCTGGGGCTACCCGTCGGCGCTTGGCGTCATGTTCGCAACATGCATCTACGTCTACCGCAGATTCCGCCGCGCCGGCTGGCTATAGATATATAATCGGCAATAAAGCCCAATCTGCGGGAGAGGCGGCATGGTCGATGACGAAATGCTGTTCGAGGAGGATGCCGCGGCGCCTGCTGCCGGTGCCGCGCCCTCGCCGTGGGAAATCCTGGTGGTGGACGATGAAGAAGCCGTACACCAGGTTACCGGCCTGGTCATGGGCGACTTCAGCTTCGAAGGCCGCCCGGTCCACTTCACCCACGCCTATTCCGGCGCCCAGGCACGCAGCATCTACACCCGTCCCGGCCAGTTTGCCCTGGTCCTGCTCGACGTCGTCATGGAGAGCGAGCACGCGGGGCTGGATCTGGTGCGCTACATCCGCGAAGAACTGGGCGATCCTCTGGCGCGCATCGTGCTGCGTACCGGCCAGCCGGGCCAGGCGCCGCAAGCCGTGGTGTTGCGCGGATACGATATAAACGATTACCGCGAAAAGACCGAACTGACGCACGCCAAGCTCAGTGCCGTGTTCTATGCCGGCCTGCGCGCCTACCGCGACCTGATGCGCCTGGAGCGTGCCCGCGCTGGCCTGCGCCGCTCCGTGGACGCCATCACACAGGTCTGCGATTCCGACAATCTGCGTCATTTCGCGTCCGCCGTACTGGAGCAGGCTGCTGCCGTGCTGGGATACGAAGGGCAGGGCGTGTGCGCCAGCCGCCTGAATGCCTACGCTGCCGCCCAGCAGAACGGACGCCTGCAGGTGCTGGCCGCCACCGCCGCCTACGCCGACCTGGCGCCGCAGGAAACCCTGGACCATTTGCCGCCTGCCGTACGCGATGCCTTCACGCGCTGCATGATCGAGCAGCAGGACCATTACGGCGAGAACTACTACGCTTGCTACTACCGCACCCGCGAAGGCAATGAGTGCTTCCTCTACATGGACTTTGCTGAACCGGTGGCAGGAGAGGAGCGCGAGCTGCTGTCGCTGTTTGCGGCCAATGTGGCGATCACTTACGAGAAACTGCTGCAGCGCGAGGAATTGGCTGCCACGCAGTCTGCGCTGGTCGCCATCCTCGGCGAGGCGATTGAAACGCGCTCTCCGAAGCAGGGCAATAGCGCCGAACGTGTCGGCATCATCGCCGCCATGCTGGGCGAAGCGCTGGAAATGCCGCAGGCTGCGGTACGCCAGCTGCGCCAGGCCGCGCCGCTGCACGACGTCGGCCATTGCTGCGTGCCGGACGCCATCCTGCATCATCCCGGCCCGCTGGACGCGGAGCAGTGGGAGCAAATGCGGGTGCATCCCGAAGCCGGCGCCGCCATGCTGGCGCGCTCCGAACAGCCGGTGCTGCAGCTGGCGGCCCGCATCGCACGCGAGCACCACGAGCGCTGGGACGGCAAGGGCTATCCCTGCCAGCTGGGCGGAGCGCAGATCAGTCTTCCCGCCCGCATTACCTCATTGGCCGATTTTGTCGATTCCATGGTGAGTCCGCGTCCCTGGCGCGGTCCGCATACGCTGGATGAAGCGCTGGGCGAAGTGGCCGGCGATGGCGGTCGGCGTTTCGATCCCGCCATTGCACAAGTGCTGCTGTCGCGGCGCGACTTTCTGCGCAGCCTTTATCAGCAAGGAGAACAGCGATGAGCGCCGATACGCCGCTGTACACGCCGGCCGATGCGCGGATCATCGCCGAAGCGGCGCTGCGTTCCATCACTGCGGCCACGGCGCGTGCGCGCGGCGAAGAGTTTTTCCGAGTGCTGGTGCACGATATGGCACAGGCGCTGGATGTGACGTATGTGATCGTGGGCCGCGTGATTCCTTTCGACGGCGCCGAAGGCATTCGTACGCTCGCGGTGTGGGGCGGTCAGGACTTCGCGCCCAATATGGAATACAGTCTCCAGCACACGCCTTGCCAGGACGTGACTTGCCAGACCATGTGCTTCCACGCCAGCGGTATCCAGCAGGACTATCCCCTCGATACGCTGCTGGTTGACATGGCGGCCGAGAGTTATGTCGGCATGCCCATGGTGGACACGGAGGGCAGGACGCTGGGCATCCTGTCGGCCATCGATACCAAGCCAATCGATGAAAACAAGCGCCTGCTGGCGCTGTCGCTATTGTCGATCTTTGCCGCGCGCGCGGCAGCCGAGTTGCAGCACCAGGACAGGGAGGCCTCGCTGGAGGAGAAAGTTCTGCAGCGTACCGAGGCTTTGCGCGCGGCCCAGGCCAGCCTGGTCGAGCAGGAAAAGCTGGCGGCATTGGGCGCGCTGGTAGCGGGCGTAGCGCATGAAGTGAATACGCCGGTGGGTGTGGCGCTGACTGCCGCATCGGCCATGAGCAGCTACACCGACCAGCTGGTGTCGTCGCTGGCCGCGCCCAAGGTCAGCCGCTCCGATCTGGTCAACATCGCCGCGCGCCTGAATGATGCGGCAGCCCTGATCGAGTCCAATCTGCACCGCGCGGCGGAATTGATCGGCAACTTCAAGCAGCTGGCGGTGGACCAGGGTACCGAGCATGTCAGCACGCTGGCGCTGCATGACTATGTGCAGGGCGTGGTGTCGGCGCACAGTCCGGAACTGCGCAAGGCGGGCATCAAGGTCGCGCTGGAGATCGACGGCATGCTGCGTCCGCGGCTACCGCCGGGGAAGTTCTCGCAAGTGCTGTCCAATCTGCTGATGAACGCGGCCCGCCATGCCTACCCAGACGGCGCGGGCGGCGAAGTGAGGGTGCGCGCCTGGTGCGATGGCGAGTGCCTGCTGATGGAATTTGCCGACGACGGCGCGGGCATGTCGTCCAGCGTGCGCGAACGGATTTTTGAACCCTTCTTTACCACCAAGCGCGGGCAGGGCGGTTCCGGGCTGGGACTGCACATCGTCTACACCATCGTGCATCAGATGGGCGGGCAGATCGAGGTGAAGAGCGGCGAAGGCGCAGGCAGCACCTTCACCTTGAAACTGCCTATGGAAATTAAAGCTGGCCTGCCATCGACAGGGCAAGCGCTTCCGCCACCTTGATGCCATCCACACCGGCGGACAGAATGCCGCCCGCATAGCCGGCGCCTTCGCCGGCCGGGAACAGGCCGCGCGTATTCAGACTTTGCAGGTCGCCGTCGTTGCGCTTGATGCGGATCGGCGAGGAGGTGCGGGTTTCCAGGCCGGTCAGCACGGCGTCTTCCTTGAAGTAGCCTTTGATTTGCTTGTCGAAAGCCGGGAAGGCTTCGCGCAGGGCTTCGGTGGCGTAGTCCGGCAGGATGCGCGCCAGGTCGGTCAGATGCACGGCCGGCTTGAAGGAGGGGACCACTGAACCGAACTGGGTCGAGGCGCGGCCCGCCACGAAGTCGCCCATCAACTGGCCCGGTGCGTCGTAGTTGGAGCCGCCCAGCACGTAGGCCTTTTCCTCCAGCTCACGCTGGAAGGCGATGCCGGCCAGCGGATGGCCAGGGTAATCCTGCTCCGGCGAGATGCTGACCACGATGGCCGAGTTGGCATTGCGTTCAGCGCGCGAATACTGGCTCATGCCGTTGGTAACCACGCGGCCTGGCTCGGATGCCGCCGCCACCACGGTGCCGCCCGGGCACATGCAGAAGCTGTACACGGCACGGCCATTGCTGGCATGGTGCACCAGCTTGTAGTCGGCGGCGCCCAAGATCGGGTGGCCGGCGTTCGGGCCGAAGCGGCAGGTGTCGATCAGCGATTGCGGGTGTTCGACGCGGAAGCCGATCGAGAACGGCTTCGCTTCAATATAGACACCGCGTTCGTACAGCTGTTCGAAAGTGTCGCGCGAGCTGTGGCCGATCGCCAGCACCACGTGGTTGGTGGCGATGTACTCGCCGCTGGCCAGCTTCAGGCCGCGCATCTGGCGCTGGCCGTTTTTCTCTTCAATGTCAAAATCGGCCACGCGCTGCTCGAAGCGGATCTCGCCGCCCAGGGCCTGGATTTCCTCGCGCATGGCTTCCACCATCTTTACCAGACGGAAAGTGCCGATGTGCGGCTTGCTGACGTACAGGATTTCTTCCGGCGCGCCCGCTTTCACGAACTCGGTCAGCACTTTGCGGCCGTAATGTTTGGGGTCCTTGATCTGGGAATACAGCTTGCCGTCCGAGAATGTGCCGGCGCCGCCTTCGCCGTACTGCACATTCGATTCCGGATTCAGCTCGCGCTTGCGCCAGAAACCGAAGGTGTCCTTGGTACGCTCGCGGACAGTCTTGCCGCGTTCCAGGATGATCGGGCGCAGACCCATCTGGGCCAGGATCAGGGCGGCAAACAGGCCGCAGGGACCCATGCCGATCACCACCGGGCGCGGCTGTTTCCCATCGGCATTGACGCCCTGGGCCACGAATTTGTATTCCATGTCCGGCGAGGGCATCAGGTGGGCATCGTGCTTGCGGCGCTGCAGGATGCCGGCGTCGTCGCTGGTTTCGAGGTCCAGCGAGTAGATCAGACTGATGTGCGCTTTTTTGCGCGCGTCATAGCTGCGCTTGTGGATGGTGAAGCCGAGCAGGGTTGCCTCATCGATGTGCAGGCGCTCCAGGATGGCCTGCTTCAGTTCGGCGTCGGTATGGTTCAGGGGAAGCTTGACTTCGTTCAATCGCAGCATGGTGTTCTCTCTACTTAGTGGGGCGCGCAACGGGCCCAATCCGCCATTTTACCTGCTTTCCCCGGTTGTATAAACGCAACGCTGAGCCTGCCAGAAGGGGGAGAAGGCCGATCTGATACAAATTTTCGCTGTACAACTGATAAGAAGGGTGTAATAGTTGACATTTGAAGTACAGCCTTACTTCTGGTTTTTCTCCCCACGCGGAGTTATTAAATCCGCGCCTGTATTATCTCGCAATGCCCGGGATAATATTTTCTCGCCCCTAAAAATAATAACTTTATTTATTTAGGTAATAATGCCGCGCTGCGGCAATTTCTGGCGAATTCCCCGCTTCTGCGTTCTTCTTCGCTTAATTATTTCTGCCAATTTTAACGCGCAGGAATTGTTGTTTTTTCCTCATACGCGACGGGAGTTGCGTTGACATAGCCGCTTTTAATATGGTCTTATGCCAAGCTGAAACTAATTGATGAATATTAGTTTCGAGTGGTCGCCCACAAAGCGTCACAAGTGTTTCTTGGTTTTAGTTGGGACAACAAAATCAATGCTGTAGAAGGCGTGAGTAAGAGTGAGTTTTTACCCAAGCTTCTTCCCTACTGCATGCTTACTTTAGGAACCATAATGTTGAAAAAGACTATTCTCGTTCGTTCGCTGGCAGTTGCGTTCGGCGGCGCTGCAGTGCTTGCTGCAATGCCTGCGATGGCGCAGCAGCAGCAAGGCGGCGACGTGCAGCGTGTTGTCGTTACCGGCTCCCTGATCAGCCGTGCCGACAAAGAAACCCCGTCGCCAGTGCAGGTTCTGACTGCTGACGACATCGCCAAGTCTGGCCAGACTTCCATCGCTGAAGTGCTGAGCAACCTGACCGCCAACGGCCAGGGCGCCCTGGGCACCGGCTTCGCAGGCGCGTTCGCTAACGGCGGCGCCGGCGTCTCGCTGCGCGGTCTGACCGTGGGCCTGACCCTGGTGCTGATCGACGGCCACCGCATGTCTCCATACCCACTGTCCGACGACGGCCAGCGCCAGTTCGTGGACGTGTCTTCGATCCCGTTCGACGCAGTTGAGCGTATCGAAGTGCTGAAAGACGGCGCATCCTCGCTGTACGGCTCGGACGCTGTGTCCGGCGTGGTCAACATCATCCTGAAGAAGACCTTCAACGGCACCAATATCAAGGTTGACGGCGGCAACACCCAGCACGGCGGTGGCAAGAACTACCACGTGTCCCTGACCCACGGTTTCGGTGATCTGAACAACGACGGCTACAACGCCTTCGCAGCCCTGGAATATCGTCACGCCGACGCCATCAAGATTGCTGATCGCAGCAACTTCGAGTGGGCCAATGGCGACTGGACCAGCCGCGGCGGTATCAACCTGAACCCAGGCGTACCGAACGTACAGAACAACTTCCTGGTGGCTGCTAACACCCCGTTCCTGTACAACCCGGCAACCGGCCGTGACAACCCGGCTTCCTACCAGTTCCTGACCTCCAACTGCGACTTCGCCAAGTACCGCGCTGGTGGTTGCGCTGTGCAGGATACCGTGTCGAACATCCAGCCTGCTTCGCACAATGTGAACCTGCTGGCTGGCTTCACCAAGCAGCTGAACGAAGACTGGAAACTGGCACTGAAGGCCTCCATGTTCAAGCGCGAAAGCGAGAACAACCGCGGCCTGGGCCTGACCACTTCGCCAACTTCCTTCGTTGGTAACATCTCCCTGGTTCCTGGCCAGGCGCCTGCCCTGGTTAACGCCTACGGTAGCACCGTGATGCCTGCTAACTGGTACCTGAACAAGCTGGGCGCTCCTGCCCGTCTGTACGGCTACCTGCCACAGCAAGACCCACAGCGTACCCAGGACAACACCGCGACCTCGACCCGTTTCGCAGCTGACCTGACTGGTACCTTCATGGGCTGGGATATCGCTGGTGGCGTGGGCTACTCCAAGGTCAAGACCGAGATCGACTACAGCGGCTACGTGAACCGTTTCGCCCTGTACACCGCCCTGAACCGTGCGACCAACCCATTCAACATCCTGGGCGGCAATTCCCAGGCGGATATGGACGCGATTGCGCCGCACTTCAGCAACACCTCGGAAGAGACCCTGAAGTACGCCGAAGTGCACGCTTCGCGTGAACTGGCTCAACTGCCAGGCGGCCCGCTGGCCCTGGCACTGGGTAGCAGCTGGACCCGTAAGGACCTGAACGCTCCGCCTCCAAGCCAGCTGGCTCTGGGCGCTGTGGGTAACGGTGCTGCCTTCGCATCCGGCCGCGAAACCGACACCGCTGTGTTCGCCGAACTGTCGGCCCTGCCGATCAAGAACGTTGAAGTCAGCGCTTCGACCCGCTTCGACCACTACGACACCTACGGCAATTCCTGGACCCCAGGCGCCAAGTTCAAGTGGACTGTGATGCCGCAAGTTGCCGTTCGCGGTACCTTCGCTCGTGGCTTCCGCGCTCCGAACGCAGCTGAAGTGGGCACCGCATCGTCGATCTTCACCTTCAACGCGATCAATGACCCGATCCTGTGTAAGGATGGCAATCCTAAGACCGCTGGTAACGTGCCTTCCGCTTGCGGTATTGCACCGACCTTCGTCCAGGTGACCACGCCAAACCTGAGCCCAGAGAAGTCGAAGTCGTACACCTTCGGTCTGATCCTGCAGCCAATCCCGGCCTTCAGCTCGACCGTGGACTACTACAAGATCGACGTGAAGAACCAGATCAACACTGCCTCCGGTCTGCCAGGCTTCGTGCCTAGCTTCTTCCGTGCTGCTCCACAGGCACTGGATATCTCGAACGGCGACGGCACTACCCACGTGGGCGTTCCATCGGTCGGCCAGATCACTTACGCAACCTCCGGTTACGTGAACTCCGGCACCACCAGCACCAGCGGTGTTGAGATCGACATGAACTACCGCCTGAAGCTGGGCGATATGGGCACCGCGAAAGCACAGTTCACCTTCAACCACCTGATCTCCTACGAGATCGAGTCGGCTGGCACCAAGTATGAACTGGCTGGTACCCATGGCCCATCCGTGGTGTCTGGTGACACCGGTAACCCGAAAAACCGTGCTCAGCTGACCCTGGGCTGGGACAAGGGCCCACTGGGCGTGACCACCACGTTCAACTGGATTGGTTCTTACTCCAACCTGGACCCGTCGCTTGACGTGACCGATTGCGCCGACGTTGCAGCTGGCGTGGGTGGCCGTAACTACTTCTTCAACCTGAACAACAAGAACCCGGTTTCTTACTGCAAGACCTCTTCGTTCATGTCTACCGACCTGAACGTAACGTACAAGCTGAGCAAGAACCTGACTCTGAAGGGCTCGATCCTGAACCTGTTCGACCGTCAGCCACCAATCGACGTAGCTACCTACGGCAATGCTGGTACCCTGACCGCGTACAACGCATCCCTGCACCAGGCAGGCGCTGTTGGCCGCTACTTCAACCTGGGCCTGAACTACACCTTCTAATCGAAGGTTTCAGCCAGCAAAAAGGGACGCCTCGGCGTCCCTTTTTTTAAACCCGAGGCATAAAACAGGTGGCTGCCACATCGTGGCAGCCACCTGGGTTACGCCGTGGGTTTACATGCCGCCCCAGGCCGCGTTCAGCACGGTCACCGCCGCCAGTGCCGCCGTCTCGGTGCGCAGCACGCGCGGGCCGATCGACAAGGGCAGGGCGCCGCGGCGCAAGGCTTCCGCTTCCTCCTCATCCGAAAAACCGCCTTCCGGCCCCACCATGATGGTCAGCGCCTGCGCCGGCTGATGGCGTGCCCAGTCCGCCAGCGATTCGGTGGCGCGCGGCGACAGCAGCACGCGCTTGTGCAAATCCTGCTGGCCAATCCAGTCGCGGAATTCCAGCGGCTCGGCCAGCTGGGCCAGCCGGTTGCGTCCGCTCTGTTCGGAAGCCGAAACGATCACCCCCTGCCAGTGCGCCAGCTTTTTCTCGGCCCGCTCCGACGACAGCCGCACCACGCAGCGCCGCGCCGCCAGCGGCTGCACGGACACCACGCCCAGTTCCACCGCCTTTTCGATGATCCAGTCCATTTTCGAGCCCTCCGGCAGAGCCTGCGCCAGCGTGATGGCGTAGGGCAGCTCCACTTCGCGCGGTGTGAACACCTTCACCTCGGCCGAAGCGCGCTTTTTCTGGACATCGGTCAGCACCGCCGTGTACTCGCCACCCTCGCCATTAAACAGGGTCAGCGTCTCGCCCGGCGTCATGCGCACCACATTCACGTGGTGGGCCACTTCCTGCGGCAGGTCGAGATGCTGGCCGACGGCCAGGGGCTGGGAGACGAAAAAACGGGGCATATGGATGGGTAAAAGCTTGAAAATGCACTAATTTTAAGCGTTGATGTCACGCTCTGGTAAAATATTGGGTTCAGTGGCGGCCCGCTGCCGCAGCGCATGAAAATTCCAACCATTCCTCGAATCACCACGATGAAACCTACGCTCCCCTTCACCAAGATGGCCAATGCGATCCGCGCGCTGGCAATGGATGCTGTTCAGAAGGCCAATTCCGGCCACCCAGGTATGCCAATGGGCATGGCTGAAATCGCAGTGGCCCTGTGGAGCGGCCACCACCGCCACAACCCGTCCAACCCGGCCTGGCCGAACCGCGACCGCTTCCTGCTGTCGAACGGCCACGGCTCGATGCTGCACTACGCGCTGCTGCACCTGAGCGGCTACGACCTGTCGATGGACGAGATCAAGAACTTCCGTCAGCTGCACTCCAAGACCCCGGGCCACCCGGAAGTCGACATCACCCCAGGCGTGGAAACCACCACCGGTCCGCTGGGCCAGGGTATTGCGAACGCGGTCGGCATGGCGCTGGCTGAGTGGCTGCTGGCAAACGAATTCAACAAGTCGGGCTTCGACGTGGTCGACCACTACACCTACGCCTTCATCGGCGACGGCTGCCTGATGGAAGGCATCTCGCACGAGGTGTGCTCGCTGGCCGGTACTCTGGGCCTGAAGAAGCTGATCGCCCTGTACGACGACAACGGCATCTCCATCGACGGCAAAGTGGAAGGCTGGTTCACCGACGATACGCCGAAGCGCTTCGAGTCCTACGGCTGGAATGTGATCCGCAACGTGGACGGCCACGACGTGGCGGCCGTTTCCGCTGCCATCGCCGCTGCCAAGAAGTCCGACAAGCCAACCCTGGTCTGCTGCAAGACCATCATCGGCAAGGGCTCGCCAAACCTGCAAGGCGGCGACAAGGTGCACGGTGCGGCGCTGGGCGAGAAGGAAGTTGCCGCAGTACGCGAGTACATCAGCTGGGGCGCCGAGCCTTTCGATATTCCGTCGGATGTGGCCGAAGCCTGGAGCTTCAAGGAACAGGGCGCGGCCTTCGAAAACGAATGGCTGGAAATGTTCAACAAGTACGCTGCCCAGTACCCGACTGAAGCAGCTGAACTGAAGCGCCGTATGGCAGGCGACCTGCCGGCCAACTTCGACGCCACCCTGCAAGCCGCCATCGCCGCTTGCGTGGAAAAGAAAGAAACCATCGCGACCCGCAAGGCATCGCAGAACGCGATCCAGGCCCTGGCGCCGATCATGCCTGAGTTCCTGGGGGGCTCCGCCGACCTGACCGGTTCCAATCTGACCAACTGGAAGGAAATCGTTCCAGTGCGTTCCGGCCAGCCTGGCAACCACATCAACTACGGCGTGCGCGAGTTCGGCATGTCCGCGATCATGAATGGCGTGGCCCTGCACGGCGGCTACATCCCGTTCGGCGCCACCTTCCTGACCTTCTCCGACTACAGCCGCAACGCCCTGCGTATGGCTGCATTGATGAAGCAGCGTTCGATCTTCGTGTTCACCCACGACTCCATCGGCCTGGGCGAAGACGGCCCGACCCACCAGTCGGTTGAGCATGTGTCCGCACTGCGCCTGATCCCTAACCTGGACAACTGGCGTCCGGCCGACACCGTCGAATCCATGGTTGCATGGGGCGAGGCGGTGAAGCGTGCCGACGGTCCTGCCACCCTGATCTTCTCGCGCCAGAACCTGCCGTTCATGGAGCGCAGCGCACAAGCGGTGGCCGACATCGCGCGCGGCGGCTACGTGCTGGCCGACGAGCCGGGCGCGAAAGCCATCCTGATCGCTACCGGTTCCGAAGTGGAACTGGCAATGAAAGCCGCTGCCGAACTGAAAGCAGCCGGCACCCCGGTACGTGTTGTGTCGATGCCGTCCACCGACGTGTTCGACCGCCAGGACGCTGCCTACAAGGCATCCGTGCTGACCAAGGGCACCCCACGCGTAGCGATCGAAGCGGGCGTGACCGATTTCTGGTACAAGTATGTGGGTCTGGAAGGCGCCGTGGTCGGTATCGACTCGTTCGGCGAATCCGCCCCGGCTGGCGTGCTGTTCAAGCACTTCGGCTTCACTGTCGAGAACGTGGTTGCCAAAGTTAAGTCTGTTCTGGCCTAAGAAGAGTAAGGCGGGCCTGCGGGCCCGCTTTGCACAATAACGATTTCTTTTTATCAGGAGCACATGTAATGACGATCAAGGTAGCAATCAACGGCTACGGCCGTATCGGCCGCAACGTACTGCGCGCTTTCTACGAAGGCGGCAAGAAGCAGGACATCCAGATCGTGGCCATCAACGACCTGGGCAATGCTGAGTCGAACGCCCACCTGACCCGCTACGACACCGCCCACGGCAAATTCCCTGGCACCGTGTCGGTGGAAGGCGACAACATGATCGTGAACGGCGACAAGATCCGCGTGTTCGCGCAGCGTAACCCGGCCGAAATCCCATGGGGCGAGCTGGGCGTGGACGTTGTGCTGGAGTGCACCGGCTTCTTCACCACCAAGGAAAAGGCATCGGCCCACCTGAAAGGCGGCGCCAAGAAGGTCGTGATCTCCGCCCCGGGCGGCAAGGACGTTGACGCCACCATCGTGTACGGCGTGAACCACCAGACCCTGAAAGCGTCGGACACCGTGATCTCGAACGCTTCCTGCACCACCAACTGCCTGGCCCCGCTGGTCAAGCCGCTGCACGACGCCATCGGCCTGGAAACCGGCCTGATGACCACCGTGCACGCTTACACCAACGACCAGGTGCTGACCGACGTGATGCACGAAGACCTGCGCCGCGCCCGTTCCGCTACCCAGTCCATGATCCCGACCAAGACCGGCGCTGCTGCCGCGGTGGGCCTGGTGCTGCCGGAACTGAACGGCAAGCTGGACGGCTACGCCATCCGCGTGCCGACCATCAACGTGTCGATCGTCGACCTGTCCTTCATCGCCAAGCGCGACACCACCGTTGAAGAAATCAACAAGATCATGAAGGAAGCTTCGGAAGGCGCACTGAAAGGCGTGCTGACCTACAACACCGAGCCGCTGGTCTCCGTCGACTTCAACCACAACCCAGCTTCGTCGAACTTCGACGCTACCCTGACCAAGGTGTCGGGCAAGCTGGTCAAGGTATCGTCCTGGTACGACAACGAGTGGGGCTTCAGCAACCGCATGCTGGACACCACCGTGGCACTGATGAACGCCAAGTAATTCCTGGCTTCCGGCCACACGAAAGCGCCCACCCGGGCGCTTTTTTTATTGGACCAGAGGGCGCCTGCGGGCGCCATTTTTCTTGTCGTTAAAACGTAAGTTTCTGTATCAACTATCTTTCACTGCGCTAAACTTTCGTTGTCATTTGCCAACAATTTCACACAATATTGCTTTTGTAGTAAACGTTTTCTTTTAAAAACGATAATCCGATGGCAGACTCCCCCGGTGCCATTTCAAAAGGATAGGCACACATAAACAAACATCTAGGGAGAATGTGTTGAACAAGCAATTTGTATTGAAGCGCAGCGTAGTCGCAGTCGCGCTTACCCTGGCCGGTTCGCAGGTCGCGTTTGCGCAGACCGAAACATCGATCCAGCCAGCGGTCCAGAAAGTTATCGTGACCGGCTCGAACATCAAGCGCGGCATCAATGAGCAGACCGCATCCCCGGTGCAGGTGCTCGGCCGCGACGAGATCAAGCAGATCGGCGCTTCCACCGTCAAGGAAATCGTTGACAGCATCACCTCGAATACCGGCGCCCTGACCGACCTGACGAGTGGCAACTCGTTCTCTTCCGGCGCCACCGGCCTGTCCCTGCGCAACCTGGGCAAAGGCTCCACCCTGACCCTGCTGAACGGCCGTCGCCTGCCGAACTTCGGCACCGCTGACGGTGGCCGTGTTACCTTCACCAATATCGACTCGATCCCGGTCGAAGTGATCGAACGCGTTGAAGTCCTGCTGGACGGCGCATCGGCAATTTACGGCTCGGATGCCGTGGCCGGCGTGGTCAACATCATCACCAAGCGTGATTACAATGGCCTGGTTCTCAAGGCCGGCGCACGCCAGTCGCTGGTCAAGCGTGAACTGGACCGTGACCAGACCGCGTCCATTACCGGCGGCATCGGCGATTTCAATGCCGACGGCTGGAATGTCTACGGCAACCTGGAGTTCTACCACCGCAATCCGTACACCGACCGTGCCATCGAAAGCCGCGTACCCCAATGGTACAGGGACTACGTGAACCCATCCTTCGGCGTGCGTTCGACCTACTCCACGCCAGGCAACTACATCGGCACCTATCCAAATCCTTACCCTGCCAACCCAGCGCTGGCCGGCAAAGCGATTGCCCAGCCAGCACCAGGCTGCAAGCCTGAAAACCTGGAAGGCGGCCTGTGCCGCTTTGACCAGTGGGATCGCGTCGGCATCCACGCCGAAGCTGACCGTGTCAACTTCATGTCGGCTGGCCGCCTGAAGATCGACGACAACCTGACCGCCTTCGCTGAAGTCACGCTGTCGGAAAACACCACCACCTTCTACAACGCGCCGGCCATCATGCAATACACCGGCACGCCAAGCCGCTGGTACAACGCAACCGCGCGCCGCCTCGAGTTCTTCACCGAGCCGAAGCTGCCGGTGGGCCACCCATACAACCCATACAGCTTCCCGATCCAGCTGCGCTACCGCTACGCTGACGACCTGGAAATGTACAAGAACGAAGCGCACTCCAAGCAGTACCGCGTGATGGCCGGCTTCGAAGGCAACCACTTCGGCTGGGACTGGAACAGCGCGGTCGGCGTCATGGCTAACCGTTCCGACACCAAAGGCCGCGGTCAGAAGCACGCCGCGAACTACCTGGACGCAGTCCTGAGCGGCGCCTATAAGTTCGGCCAGGTGAACGATCCGGCGCTGCTGCTGAAGATGTTCCCTGAAAACGGCTTCCTGGGCGAGTCCAAGCAATCCTTCATCGACCTGCGCGCTTCGCGTGAACTGATGCAACTGCAAGGCGGCCCGATGCAGCTGGCCGTTGGCGCGGAATACCGCCGCGACAGCTTCGAGTCGTGGGTCACCGACAACATCAAGAACGCGGAACTGGTTGGCTACGGTTCGATCAACGTCACTGGCGCGCGCAACATCTACTCGGCCTATACCGAGGTGGCGGCACCTGTCCTGAAGGGTCTGGAACTGAACGGCGCAGTGCGCTTCGACAAGGTCGGCAAGACCGATGCCTCGTTCGTGCCTAAGCTCAGCGTCCTGTACGAACTGCATCCAACCCTGAAGGTTCGCGGTACTGTGTCGGAAGGCTTCCGCGCCCCGAACAATGCGGAAACCGGCAAAGTGTCGCTGTCTGCGTTCAACAACAACATCCAGGATCCTAAGCGTTGCGCCATCGCTACCCAGCTGTACAACGAACTGAAGAACGGCAATACCCTCGACAAGGCTGATGCAACCCGTGCCCGTGATGCAGGCTGCGCCGAAAGCGCGGCAGTGGACATCGCCGGCAACCCAGGCCTGGAACCGGAAAAGTCGCGCTCCTACAACGCTGGCCTGGTATGGCAGCCGACCCAGGACCTGTTCATGAGCATGGACTACTACCGCATCGAGCGCCGTAACGAAATCGGTACGCGCGACGTGTCGCAGATCCTGGCCGTCGAAGACGAAGAACCAGGTTCGGTCAACCGCATGGCAGTTACCGAAGATGACCGCCACATGTCGGACCGCGTGTTCGAGCTGACCGGTAAGCGCATTTCGCACACCGTGGGTCCAATCGCCTCGATTTCGAAAGCCTACCGTAACCTGAACCGCACTCGCGTTTCGGGCCTGGACTTCGAAGTCAAGCATGGCATCAACCTGGGTTCGAACGGCAAGCTGACCAACACCCTGCGCGCCAACTACCAGCTGGATTACCGCAGCTGGGACACCGTCACCGACACCTACACCGAGAACCTGGTCGGCAACTACCAGAACTACCGTTACAACCTGCGCGCATCTTCGCAGTGGAGCAATGGTCCATGGAAGGTGGGCGGCACTGTGACCTACCTGCCAAGCACCACCCTGTACGACGACAAGTACGACGAGAACAACAAGCCTGAAGGTTGCGTGGATCGCGATATCCCATCCGAGTACTGCCGCCTGAAGCGCGACGTGCTGGTTAACGTGAACGCCGCCTACACCTTGCTGAAGAACACCACGCTGTACGTCAACGTGGACAACCTGTTCAACCGTCAGCCGGTGGCCGACATCCGCGCCAGCGACCCGCCGCTGCGCGGCCGTACCCTGCGCGCGCAGCTGGAATACAAGTTCTGATTCCATTAGGCTGTTCGTGATGAATCCCCGCTCTCGAGCGGGGATTTTTTCTTCTATCCCCCTGAAAGATCAAATGAAACGATTTCTCTTGCCCGGCATGGCGGCATTGGCCGTGGCGCTGGCCGGCGCCGCTGCCGCGGAAAACGCTGCCGTGGTCGTGCTCAAGCCGCCGGCGGCCAAACTGCCGGTGTCGGCCTTCTTCGAGCATCCTGCCTTCAGCGATGCCGGCCTGGCGCCGGATGGCCGCTCGGTGGCAATGCGCTATGCGCCGAAAGGCAGCCGCGTGCGCCTGGCCGTAATGGACGTAAAAACGCACAAGATCGATGTGATCGCTGCACTCAGCGATGCCGACATCGTGAGCTTTAACTGGGTCAACGACAACCGGCTGGTGTTCAGCGTCGGCGACCGCACTATCGGCCAGGGCGACATGCGCATGGGGCCTGGCTTGTTTGCGGTCAACCGTGACGGCAGCGAACTGCGCCAGCTCATCAGCCGCAAGGAACTCTCGAACGAGTCGAACAAGAACCTGCTGCCGCCGGAGACCAGCTTCTTTGCCGTGAGCGGCAAACGAGACAGCGACGAGGTGTACGTGCAGCAGGCCAGTTTCCGCAACGATGACCTGGAATCGCTCAACTTGCTGCGCCTGAATACGCGCACGGGCCGCGCGGTCAGCATCCACCGCCCGCAGCGTGTCATGGGCTGGCTGCTGGGCAATGACGGTGAACCGCGCATCGCCATCAGCCAGGAAGGCAAGGCGTCGGTGTTGCATTACCTGGACCCGGCCAGTGGCAAATGGCGCGCACTGGCCAACTTCGATAGCTGGACCGGATCGTCGGGCATCCAGCCGGTGGCTTTCGGTCCGGATGGCACGCTGTACGTGAGCAGCGAAAATGGGCAGGACAAGAGCGCGCTGTACACGTTTGACCTGAAGGCTGGCAAGCTGTCGGCGGAACCGGTACTGGTGTTGCCCGACAATGACTTCACCGGCGAGGTGATTGCCACCGACGACAAACTGCTGGGCATTTCCACCGAAACCGACATGCCGGTGGCCCATTGGTTCGACGCCCAAATGAAGGCAGCCCAGGCCGACATCGACGCCAAGCTGCCCGATACCTTCAACGCGCTGCGCCCGGCCAGGCATTCCAAGGAAGGCGTGATCCTGGTGTATTCGTATTCGGACGTGATGCCTGGCGCCATGTACCTGTACGACCTGCAAAGCAAGGAGCTGGTCCTGTTCGGAAAGACCGCGCCGCACATCGATCCGGCCCGCATGGCCTTCAAGCATCCGCTGCGCTATACGGCCCGGGATGGTTTGTCGATTCCTGCTTACCTGACACTGCCCAATGGCGTGCCGCCGAAAAACCTGCCGTTGGTGGTGATGGTGCACGGCGGCCCGTCCGTACGCGGTGGGCACTGGAACTTCAACCGTGAAGCGCAGTTCCTGGCTTCGCGCGGCTATGCCGTGCTGGAGCCGGACTTCCGCGGCAGCCTCGGTTACGGCCGCAAGCATGAAATGGCCGGCTGGCGCCAGTGGGGCCTGGGCATGCAGAACGACGTGGCCGACGGCGCCAAGTGGGCCATCGCCAAGGGCTTTGCCGATCCGAAGCGCATCTGCGTTGCCGGCGCCAGCTACGGCGGTTATGCCACGCTCATGGGACTGGTCAACGATCCCGATATCTTCCGCTGCGGCATCAGCTGGGTCGGCGTGACCGACATCAACCTGCTGTATTCGGTGACCTGGGGCGATATGTCGGAAGAGGCGCGCAAGTACCAGCTGCCTTTATGGATCGGCGACCGCGAAAAGGACGCCGCCCAACTGTCAGCCACCTCGCCGATCGTGCAGGCCGCGCGCATCAAGCAGCCGCTGATCCTGGCTTATGGCGGCGCCGACAACCGGGTCCCGATCGTGCACGGCACCAGGTTCTATTCGGCGGTGAAAGCGCATAACCCGAACGTCGAGTGGATCGAGTACGTAAACGAAGGGCATGGCTGGCGCAGCATGCAGTCCAATATCGATTTCTGGACCAAGGTGGAAGCTTTCCTGGACAGGAACATCGGCACGGCGCAGTAAATACTCAGCAAGCGAGCCGCGCCAGGCGGCGCGCTTCTTCGCGCACGGCGTCGCGCAACTGTTCCGGGCCTTCGATGGTGAAGTCGCAATTGAGGGAGGCCAGCAGGCGCGCGAACCAGCTGTAGCTGGTGGTGGTTGTCTTCAGGCGCACACCGCCTTCCACTTCGGCGAGCGGGCCGATGTAACGTCCCACTTCGCGCGCTGCGCTGGCCAGGTCGGTATGCAGCAGCACCTGCACCGGCAAGGGGCGCGGCAGCGTTGCCATGGCGTGCTGCAACTGGGCGGCAGCGTCAAAGCTGTCGGGCTTGTCGAACACGGCCCCGGTTTCCGCCACCTCCGCAATCCGGTCCAGCCGGAATGATCGGATCGCCAACCGCAGCCGGCACATTCCCACCACATACCAGCGTGTGTGGCTGAACACCAGCCCGTAGGGATCGAATTCGCGCTGCATTGTTTCGCCATCCTGTGGCGTGTAGCGGAAGCGCACCCGGTGCTGCGTCTGCGCTGCCAGCGCCAGCGCCGTCAGCTCCCCGGTCAGGGCCGGGCGCGCCGTACCGGAATGGCTCCAGCGCTGCTCCGGCGTGTCGAGCACGGCGGTCTCGCGCAACGCTTGCACGCTGCCCTGCAAGGCGGGCGGCATCACCCGTTCCAGCTTGGCCTGTGCGCTGGCCACCGACGGCGCCGTATCGGCCAGGCGCAGCGAACGCACCGCCATCAGCCCCAGCGCCAGGGCGGACGCTTCGTCATTGGTAAACATCAGCGGCGGCAGCTTGAAACCGGGCACCAGCATATAGCCGCCATAGCGGCCGCGCTCGGCCGTGATCGGAATGCCCAGTTCTTCCAGCATGGCGATGTAGCGGCGCAAAGTGCGGCGGTCGATGCCGAGGCGTTCCGACATATCGGCGCCGGAAATCTGCCGTTGGCTTTGCAGCAGCTCGAGGATGGAAAGGGCTTTGATGGCGGGTTTCGACATGATGATGCAATCATTGCACGAAATCAGGGCGGATATTGTCCTATATTGGTCGGACAATGCCTCATCCCGCAACAAGAATAATGAGGCAAGCAAATGGAAACCATCCTGTACCACGGCGCACCGCAGGGCTGTGCATTCGGCGTGATCGTCGCCCTCGAATGGCTGTGCCGGCCATACCGGCTGGTGCGGGCCGACCTGCCGGGCTTGCAGGTGCCGGTGCTGCAGGCGGGCGGCAAGCTGCTGCGCGATTGCCGCAGCATCCTGCGCCATATCGGCCAGCAGCGCCGCCATTTGCTGGGCTACCGGGCCGGCACGGCGGAAGCGCGCAAGCTCGATACTTTGCTGGACTACCTGCATGAGGGTTTCGACGGCGGCCCGGCGCGCATGGCGCTGAGCTGTGCGGCGCTGGACGAAGTGCTGGCCAGCCAGGCGTGGATCGACGGCCAAAAACGCACGGTAGCAGATGCCTGCCTGGTGGCCGTGGTGCGCTGGGCGCAGAGCGAAGCGGGGCTGGAGCTGTCGGCCTATCCCGCATTGCAGCGCCACGTGGCTGAGCTGCACGCGGACCCGGCCGTGTTCTTTGCGGATGCGATTGAAACCCAGCGGCCCGCCGTGAGCAGCGGCCGCTACCTGGGCAGCGCAAGTGTGGATGCGCTGCCCATGGCTGCCTGATCAGAAGAAGCGGTACTCTGCTGTCAGGCGGATGCGGCGGCCCGCCACGTCATCCAGGTTTTGCGGAACAATGCCGCCGCCATCGCGGTTGATGGCCTTCAGGTCCAGCGGCGGGCGCTGGTCGAACAGGTTGCGGATATTCACCGACAGCGTCAGGTTCTTGATGCCGTTATAGGCGAAGTTGTAATCCCAACGCACTTCGGAACCGACACGGCACACACCCGGGCCCCAGTCGTTCGCTTCGCAAGCTTCCTTGGTGTACTCCTCGTCGAAGTAGTCGCCTTGCAGCTTTTGCGGGCTGAAATACACCGCGCGCAAGCTGTTGGTGTAGGCGCCCGTGGTCAGCGCCGCCATCAGGTTGGCGGTGAATTTGGAGTAGCCATAGCGGCCGGCCAGGTTGTCACCCCAGCTGCCGCCATTGCGCGTCGGAGCGAAATTGCGCAGGTCGATCAGGTAGGTGGCGTTGCCGTTGATGTCGAGGCGGCCGACCGGCACCGTGAAGCGCGAAGCCAGGCCCAGGTCGACGCCGCTGGTCTTGGTCTTCGATACGTTCTCGAACATGCCGTTGGTGGAAGCCAATGGGCCCGCAGTCACGCCGTAGGTCGTGCGTTCGGCGGCAGTGAAGGTCGTGTCCTGCGCCAGGGGGAGGCGGGTGATTGTACCTGGCGGCAGCGAATCTTCCGCCGACAGCAGCTCGGACGTGTTTTTCAAGCCGATCTCGTTCTTGCGTTCGATGCGGAAGTAGTCGACAGCCACCGAGGTGCCCTTTACCGGCTCCAGCACAAAGCCCACGGTGGCACTGCGGGACGTTTCCGGTTTCAGGTTCGGGTTGTTGCGCACGATGGACGCCACGCCGGCCGCGCATTCATTGCCTTCCACCGTGTCGGCGCGCGCCAGCAGCAGAGCAACATTGGGGTCGCTGGGCGGCAAGGCGTCGGCCTGGGTGCGCAAATCGTTGGCCAGGGCTTGTGCCTGGTCGCAGCGTTTCGGGTCGGTGACGCCGTTATCGAAGGCGAACTTGCTCGATTGCGCGCTCTCGGTCAGGTTCGGTGCGCGGAAGCCCGATTCCAGGGTCGCCCGCAGCAGGAAGGATTCCGCGGCTTGCCAGCGCGCCGCCACTTTCGGCGAGAAGCGCCCGGCAAAGCCAGGGAACTTGTCGTAGCGTGCGGCGCCGATCAGCTCAAGCTTTTCGAGTACCGGAAGGCTGATTTCGGCGAACAGCGACTCGTTGGTGCGGCTGGCGTCGGCAGCTGATGCGCCATTGCTGACGATATCGCCCGCCAGCAGGTTGGCGGTTGGCATGATGCGGATTTTTTCGTGCCGCACGTCGCCGCCCACCGCGACACTGACCGGGCGGTTGGCGATGCTGCCGACCTGGCCGTTCGCCTTCAGGTCGATGAAGGTCTGGGTGATCTTGCCGTCATAGCCGTTCTCCGGGAACAGCCTGGCGATCACGTCGGGCGAGTTCATCTGGCCCAGCTTGTATTCGCGGTTGAAGAAGTCCGGGTCTGGATAGAGGGCCGGATCGCGGTCTTCGCCGATGACCTGGCGGAATCCGCTGACGCTGAAGAAGCCGCCGCGGCTGCGGTCCTTGGTCTTGCCGCCCATGACGCCCAGTGCTGCCTCCCAATCCCATTTATTCGGCAGCGTGCCTTTGATGCCGGTCAGCGCACGGTACTGGTCGCTGGTCGACTTGCGGTAGGAAGGGTCGTCGGCGAAGCGGTAGCGCAGCTCGAGTTCCTCGCCGCTGGTGTTGAGCGGATGGGTAGCCGGCAGGCCGCGATAGAAGAAGCTGCGCTGCTGGCCCGAGCTCGGGTCGCCCCAGACCGCAACAGGATTGGTCGAGCCATAGGTGGCGAAGGCGCCGCCGTAGTCGGTGGTGGTGTGCGAGTACAGGATTTCGGCAAACGCTTCGGTACTGTCATTGATTTTGAAACGCGCGGAAATCAGGCTGTTGACGCGTTCGGCGGCCGGCTGGGCCTGGAAGCGGCTGAAGCGGTCATACACGCACAGGCCGCCGGCATTCAGCGTGGTGCAGCCCGGCAACGGGCCCTGGCCGATCAGGTTGCCCGGGAAGCTATAGGTCGATGGCAGGCCGCGGTTGCCGAACATCTGGCCGCTCTTCGGTGCCAGCGCGCCGAAGTAATCGCCATACGTCGAGTTGATATCGTCCACTACTTCACGCCAGAACACGCCGTTGCGCTTGTAATACTCGACGTTGGCCAGGACGTTGAAGCGGTCGGTGTCGAGGTCGCCCATGCCGCCTGTCACGCTGACGGTGCCGTTGTGAATCATTTGCTGCTCGACGGAACGGGTGAAGCTGCCGCTGGCCGTCAAGCCGCGGAAGTCGGAACGGGTGATCACGTTGATCACGCCGGCCACCGCGTCGGAACCGTAGATGGCTGAACCGCCGTTACGCAGGATTTCGACCCGCTCCACCGCATCAAGCGGCAGCGAGTCGAGGTTGGTGAACACTTCGTTGTAGTCGGCCAGCGGATAAGGTGCGACGCGGCGCGAGTTCAGCAGCACCAGCGTCGATTGCTTGCCGAGGGCCCGCAGCGACACCGACGAGGCGCCGCCGGCGAAGGAGTTGCTGCCGCCGGCATCGGTCAGGGCCGAGCGGTCGGATGAGGTCAGGGTGTCCATCAATTCCTTGACCGAACTGACGCCAAGGCGCTTGATGTCCTGCTGCCGGATGACCTGCACCGGCTGCGAGGTTTCGGACTCGATGCGTGCAATGTTCGACCCGGTCACGATGACTTTCGGGATCGGTTTATCGGGGGTGGTTTCCTGGGCCAGCAGGAGCGGCGACACAGGCAGAGTCAAGGCTACCGCGATGACACTGCGTTTCGGCAGGATTCGCTTCACTATTGTTCTCCCATAGATTTCGCACAAAGGCCATGAATTTGCCGCATGGCCGTACGGTTCAATCTAGGGGCGGAAGTTATAAGCTCACTAATTTTGGTTGAAATGCACCAGCGTCGGCGTTCATTGCGTGGTATGGAAGATACATTCCCAAAGCTTGCGCACGTTTTCAGCGTGCTGCGCGGCTTTCTCCGGGGCCACCCGTGACTGGTCCTGGCCCTGCAAGCGCAACTGGTGCTGCCACTTGCGCATGTCGCGGTAGGCGTCGGCCACCAACGCCGCCAGCCCTGCGTCCACCAGGCCCAGTTGGCCAGCCAGGTGCAGCAGGGCGATATTGCCGATGTTGCCGGTCAGTTCGGGGTACTGCGCGGCGTGCTGCAGCACCAGGTATTGCACGATGAACTCGATGTCGATCATGCCGCCTTCGTCCTGCTTGAGGTCGAACAGTTCGCTGCGGTTCGGCCGGGCGTCGCGCATCTTCTGGCGCATGGCCAGCACTTCCTGTTTCAGGGCGGCGGCATCGGGGCGTTCCTTGCGCAGCACCTGGCAGCGGATCTGCTCGAAGCGCTGGCCGATGGCCGCGTCGCCGGCGCAGAAGCGGGCGCGGGTCAGCGCCTGGTGTTCCCACAGCCAGGCCGAGCCTTGCTGGTATTTCTCGAATGAGCCGACGCTGGAAACGAGCATGCCGCTGGCGCCATCAGGGCGCAGCGCGGTGTCGATGTCGAACAGGATGCCGGCCGGGGTGTGCGAGGTCATCCAGGTGATGAAGCGCTGCGCCAGCTTGGCGTACAGGCCGGGCGCGTCCTGGTCGTCGTCGTCGAACAGGAAGATCACGTCGAGGTCGGAGACATAACCGAGTTCCTTGCCGCCCAGCTTGCCATAGGCGATGACGGCGAACTTCGGCACTTCGAGGTGGCGCTTGGCGACGGTCTGCCATGCCGCCTTCACGACGGCGGCCACGATCACGTCGGCCAGGGCGGACAGGTGGTCGGCCAGCTTTTCCACCGTCAGCGAGCCGGCCAGGTCTTGTGCCAGCAGGTGGAACAGCTGGGCATGGTGCACTTCGCGCAGGATGTCGAGCTGGCGTTCGGTGTCGCCGGGGGCGGTGGCCAGTTGCCGCTCGAGCTCGGCGGCCGCGGCAACCGGGTCGAACGTGGCGCTGAGGATGCGGTCGTCCAGCAGTTCGTCCAGCAGGATCGGGTGCTGGGTGAGGAATTTGGCGGCCCAGCCGCTGGCATGCATCATGGTGATCACGCGCTCCAGCGTGTGCGGGTATTCGGTCAGCAGCGACAGGTAGGAGGAGCGGCGCGAGATCGCTTCCAGGAAGTCGAGCAGGCGGCCCAGCGTGCCGAGCTGGGTGCCGGCGCTGTTGCGTTCGGCGGCACGCGCGATCTGGGGCAGGGCGGCGTTGACCAGGGCCACCAGGCGCTGGCGGCTGGCGTCAGGCAGGCTGGCCAGCTTGGGCGCCTGCCAGGTGGCGATCAGGCGCTGGGCGGCGGCGGCCGGGTCTTCGTAGCCGAGGCTGGCAAAGCGGGCTTCGATCGCTTCGCGGTTGTCCGGATCGGCGCACTCGTTGCTGGTGGCTGGATCGACATCTTCGCTGCCGTTGCCACTCTTATCGGCGAAGATGGCGTCAAATTGCTCGGCCACGAACTGGCGGTGGGCATCCATCTCGGCCAGCATGGTGGCCACGTCGGGCAAGCCCATCATCTGCGCCACGGCCAGGCGGTCGGCTTCGTTGGGCGGCAGGGTGTGGGTCTGCGCGTCGTCGATGTACTGCAGGCGGTGCTCGAGGTTGCGCAGGAAGGTGTAGGCATCCATCAGGCGCGCCACCACGTCGGCGCCCAGCAAGCCTTTTTCCGGCAGCTGGCGCAGCGTGCCGCGCGTGGAGCGGCCGCGCAGCTCGGGATCGCGCCCGCCGCGTATCAGCTGGAAGACCTGGGCCAGGAATTCGATTTCGCGGATGCCGCCGCGGCCCAGCTTGACGTTGTGGCTGCGCTCGGGGTGCAGGCGCTCCTGGCGCGCCACTTCGGCGCGGATCTGGGCGTGCATGGAGCGAATGGCGTCGATCACGCCGAAATCGAGGTAGCGGCGGAAGCAGAAGGGGCGCACGATGGCGTCCAGTGCGGCGATGTCTTCCGCGCGGCCGGTGACGGCGCGCGCCTTGACCCAGGCATAGCGCTCCCACTCGCGGCCTTGCACGATCAGGTAGTTTTCCACCATGCCCAGGCTGGCCGCCAGCGGCCCGGAGGCGCCATTCGGGCGCAGCGCCATGTCAACGCGGAAGGTAAAGCCGTCTTCGGTGATCTCCGAAATCGCGGCAATCAGTTGTTTGCCGAGGCGCACGAAGTACTCGTGGTTGGACAGCTGGCGCTGGCCGGGGCCGGCCGCGGTTTCGCCATCTTCCGGGTAGACGAAGATCAGGTCGATGTCGGAAGACACATTGAGCTCGCCGCCACCGCCTTTGCCCATCGACAGCACCATCAACTGCTGCCCGGCGCCCGATTCGGCGCCGGTCGGCACCCCGTGCGCCGCCCGCATGGCTGCATCCAGTTCCGCCAGGTGGGTCTGGATCACGAAATCGGCCAGCCTGGTCATGGTGGTGACCACTTCGTCCAGGTCCGCCTTGCCTTCCAGGTCGCGCCGGATCAGGGTGGCCAACACCAGGTTGCGCAGGCGGCGCATGCCGCGCCCCAGGGGCAGTTCGCCCCGCTCGCGTGCCAAAACATCGGCAAAGTTAAGCGAGGCAAGCGATAATTGCGCTAGAGCATCAATTTTGGCCTGGCGCGAGGGATCGGCGGCCAGCCAGCGCTGGTAAAAGCGGGAAGCGGAAACGAGTGCGGAAGTGCTCATTGAGAGTTGTTAGAGAGTGTAAAAAGCCTGCGAAAGCGTGCCTATTGGAACATAGTTTAACGGGGCGGTGCGGTAAAATGCTGTATTGATAAGGGCTAGGCTTGAGCGTATTGAAGGACAACCTGGTAGAGCAGATCGAGGCAGTCGAGGCCCCGCTCAAGGAGCGCTGGCATCGCCTGCAGGCCGCCTATCGCTTCTGGAACCTTGCCACCCATCATATCCTCGGCTTCACCATCAAGCTGGTGCTGCTGCTGTATTTCGCCTTCACCATCCTGTTCCTGGCCCTGCGCTGGGTGGTACTGCCGAATATCGACCATTACAAGGGCGACATCGAACGCCTGGCCAGCCGGGCGGTCGGCAACCCGGTGGTCATCGACCGCGTCTATGCTTCCTGGAAAGGCCTGCGCCCGCAACTGATCCTGGGCGACGTGGTCATGCGCGATGCGCGCGGCCAGCAAGCCCTGCACCTGCCCAGCGTGTCGGCCACGCTGTCATGGTGGAGCGTGCCGGCCGGCGGCCTGCGCTTCGAATCGCTGGAATTCCATCGACCCGAAGTCGACGTGCGGCGCGAAGCCGATGGCAAGCTGTACGCCGCCGGCATCTACCTCGACCTGGACAAGAAGGGCGATGGCAAGAGCGCCGACTGGCTGCTGTCGCAGCGCGAAGTCGTGGTGCGCGACGGCCGCATCGTCTGGACCGATATGCAGCGCGGCAGCGCGCCGCTGCAGCTGGAGAATGTCACCGCCCTGATGCTGAACAAGTGGCGCCGCCACCAGTTCGCCTTCAAGGCCACGCCGCCAGCCGCGATGGCGGCACCGCTCGACGTGCGCGCCGATTTCAGCCACCAGCCTTTTTCCCGCATTTCCGACGTCAAGCTGTGGAAGGGCGAGGTCTATGCCGAACTGCGCCGTGCCGACCTGGCCGGCTGGAAGCCCTACCTGCCGGGCAAGCTTGACGTGCAGTCCGCCAGCGGCGGCCTGCGCGCCTGGCTCAGCATCGACAATGCACGCCCGACCGCCATCACTGCCGACGTGGCGCTGGACAACGTGGTAGCCACCCTGGGCAACGACCTGCCGCAACTGGACGTAGCGGCCCTGCGCGGCCGGGTCACCGCCAGCGAGGAGCACGCCGCTACCCTGGTGGCCACGCCAGGCACGCCGGCGGCCACCACGCGCACGCTGGAACTGAAAGACGTGACACTGCGCACGCGCGATGGTGTCGAGCTGGCGCCGACCACCGCCTCGGCGCGCCACGTGGCAGCCGCCAGCCAGCCCACCTGGACTGAAGTGAAGGCGGCTGCGCTGGACTTGAAGATCCTGTCCGAGCTGGCTACCCGCCTGCCGCTGCCGCAAGTACAGCGCGACCTGCTGGCCGAAGCTGCGCCGCGCGGCCGCGTGCGCAACCTGGTGGCTGAATGGCGCGGCCCGCTGTCGGCAGCCAGGGATTACAAGTTCAAAGCGGACCTGGATGCGCTGGGGATCGAAGCACTTGCCGCACGCCCGGCCGTGCCGCGTTCGGCCAAGGCGCTGCCAATGCCGGCGCTGCCCAACATTCCTGGCTTCGAAAAGTTGAGCGGCCATGTGGAAGCGGGCGAGCAGGGCGGCAGCGTGGCGCTCGACGCTCCCGGCTTCACGCTGGCGATGCCCGCCTGGTTCGACGACGAGCCGATGGAATTCGAGCAGTTCAAGCTGAACGGCAACTGGTCGCTGGCCGATGCCAGGCAGCTGGCGCTGAAGCTGGAGCAACTGGACCTGGTGCAGGATGGCATGAAGCTCAAGCTGGCCGGCAGCCACACGCTGCCGCGCGGCCCGGGCGCCAAGGGCGCCGGCGTTGCCGATTTCACCGGCACCATCGACAACTTCACCATCAACCGCATCGGCCGCTACCTGCCGAAGCAGACGCCGGAACATACCCGCCAATGGCTGGTGGGCGCGCTGGAAGACGGCATGCTGCAGGAGACCTCGCTGCGCCTGCGCGGCGAGCTGTCGCATTTCCCTTTCAAGGATGGCTCGCCCGACAAGGCCAAGGGCGAGTTCCGCGTGGCAGGCCGCATTGTGGACGGACGGCTCAATTATGAACCCGGCTATTTCGCCAAGGATGGCAAGACGCCGGTCTGGCCGCTGGCGGAAAAGATCCGCGGCACCATCGTGTTCGACCGCGCGCGCATGGAAATCAAGGCGGAAACCGCGCGCACCCTGGGCGTCGCGCTCAGCAACGTGAAGGCGGTGATTCCCGACCTGGGCACCCACGACAGCATGCTCGACATCGACGGCTCGGCCGCCGGCGCCATGCAGGACTTCCTCAAGTACGTCACGGCCAGCCCGGTGCTGGAATGGATCGGCCACTTCACCGAGGAAACCACGGCCAGCGGCAATGCCAAGCTGGCGCTCAGCCTGCACCTGCCGCTGTCGCACATCATCGATGCCAAGGTGCAGGGCGCCTTGCAATTGCAGGGCAACGACGTGATGCTGTGGCATGACATGCCCACTGTCGCTGGCACCACCGGCAAGATCGAATTCAATGAAAAGGGCGTCAACCTGAACAACCTGGCCGGCACCTTGCTCGGTGGCCCGCTGTCGGTCACCGGCGGCAGCCAGAAGGATGGCAGCATCCAGGTGCGCCTGGCCGGCACGGCGACGGTCGATGGACTGCGCAAGCAGTACCCGGCGGCTGCGGTGCAGCGCCTGGCCAACCACCTCGGAGGCGGGACCAGGTTCACCGGCCTGATTACGGCCAAAGATCATAAATACGAGGTGGCGATCGATTCGAGCATGCAGGGCGCGAGCCTGGACTTCCCGGCGCCGCTCAAGAAAGCCGCTGCGGAAACCATGCCGGTGCATTTCCAGCTCAATGGCGGCAGCGCCAACGAGCAGGGCGTGGCGCGCGACGATATCCGCCTGACGCTGGGCAATTCCTACGCTGCACGCTACCACCGCCAGCGCGTCAACAAAGGCCCGTGGAAGCTGGTCAACGGCGGCATCGGCGTCAACGTGCCGGCGCCGGAACCGGACAGTGGCATGATGATCAATGCCAGCCTGAAGTCGCTCAACGTGGATGACTGGATCGACCTCGCCAGCGAGATCGCCGGCAAGGACGAACATGACACCGGCAAGGCGGCCGCACAGGGCGCTGCCGAAGGCGCCGACATCTCGCAATACGTGGTGCCCGAAACCATGGCCGCACGTGCCGCCGAACTGATTGTCGGCGAACGCAAGCTCGATAACGTGGTGGCCGGCGTTACGCACAGCAAGGGCGTATGGCAGGCCAGCATCGATTCGCAGCAGGCGGTCGGCTACATCACCTGGAACGAATCGCCAACCGGCAAGGGCGTGGGCAAGGTGACTGCACGCCTGTCGTCGCTGATCATCCCTGAATCGCAGGCGGCGGAAGTCAAGGACTTCCTGGAAAGCTCGACCAATGCGCCGACCATTCCGGCGCTGGATATCGAAGTGCAGCGCCTGGAATGGTTCAACCGCCCGCTGGGCCAGCTGGAACTGCATGCCTACAACGCCCTGATCACCTCGGCGCGCGAGTGGCGCATCAGCAAGCTGTCGCTGGTCAATGCCGATGGCGAGTTGAACGGCACAGGGCGCTGGCAAAGCAAGGATGGCCAGCACAACACGGCGCTGAACTTCAATATGGATATCCATGATGCAGGCAAGCTGCTGGAGCGCTTCGGCTTCAAGGACACGCTGCGCAACGGCAAAGGCAAGCTGAGCGGCGATATCGCGTGGAAGGGCTTGCCCTACCATATGGATTTGCCCAGCCTGTCCGGCACGTTGGCGCTGAACGTGGAAAAAGGCCAGTTCCTGAAACAGGATCCGGGCGCCGCCAAGCTGCTTGGCGTGCTGAGCCTGCAAGCCTTGCCGCGCCTGCTCAAGCTGGACTTCAACGACGTGTTCTCGGAAGGCTTGCAGTTTGATGGCATCACGGCCAACGCTACCATCAACCATGGCATCGTCAAGACCGATAACCTGAAGATGCACGGCGTGCAGGCCACGGTGCTGATGGACGGCACGGCCGACATTGCCAACGAATCGACCAACCTGCGCGTGGTGGTGATCCCGCAGGTCAACCTGGGCACGGCGCCGCTGGTGTATGCGCTGGCGGTCAACCCGGTGATTGGCCTGGGCAGCTACCTGGCGCAGCTCTTCCTCAGCGCGCCGGTGATGAAGGCGCTGACTTACCAGATGCAGGTGACCGGGCCGTGGAAGGCCCCCGTCATCACCAAGATAGAGAATCCAAAGGAGCCAACGCCATGACCAAAGTCTCTGCGATCCAGATGGTGTCCACCCCTGTCGTGGAAGAGAATATCGCCACTGCCACGCGCCTGATCGGCGAAGCTGCCGCGCAGGGCGCGAAGCTGGTGCTGCTGCCCGAATACTGGGCCATCATGGGCATGAGCGACAGCGACAAGGTGGCCAAGGCGGAAGCGCTGGGCAAGGGACCGATCCAGGACTTCATGGCTGCCATGGCGCGCGAGCACGGCATCTGGCTGCTGGGCGGCACGCTGCCGCTGGCGTCGGACGATCCCGAGCGCGTCATCAATACCACGCTGGTCTACGATCCGCAGGGCAAGCATGTCGGCCGTTACGACAAGATCCACCTGTTCGGCTTTACCAAGGGCACCGAGTCTTATGATGAGGCACGCACCATCGTGCCCGGCAAGACGGTGGGCACGGTCGAGACAGCGGTGGGCAAGGTCGGCATGTCGGTCTGCTACGACTTGCGTTTTCCTGAGCTGTACCGTGCCATGGGCCCGCTCGACCTGATCGTGGTGCCGGCCGCCTTTACCTACACCACCGGCAAGGCGCACTGGGAAATCCTGTTGCGCGCGCGCTCCATCGAAAACCAGTGCTATGTGCTGGCGGCGGCGCAGGGCGGCAGCCACGTCAACGGCCGCCGCACCTGGGGCCATTCGATGCTGGTCGACCCATGGGGCGAGGTCAAGGCCGTGCTGGCGGAAGGCGAGGGCGTCGTCACCGGCGAGCTGGACCCGGCCTTCGTGCATGGCGTGCGGGAGAGCCTGCCAGCACTGAAACACCGAATCCTCTAAAATCCGGATTAAGTACCACCTAAAACAAGATTCCGATATGAAACCATTCGACCCCAATATGTCCGCCATGGCCGCAGCGAAAGACATCCTGCTGACGCCTTTTGGCCTGGATGAAGGCAAGCTGCTGAAAGCACTGGGCAGCATGTTCACCCATAAGGTCGACTACGCCGACCTGTACTTCCAGTTCACCAAGAACGAGGGCTGGAGCCTGGAAGAAGGCATCGTCAAGACCGGTTCGTTCTCGATCGACCAGGGCGTCGGCGTGCGTGCCGTGTCGGGCGACAAGACCGCCTTCTCTTATTCCGATGAGATTTCCGAAGCGGCGCTGCTGGAAGCCGCCGCTGCGACGCGCACCATTGCGCGCGCGGGCGCCGGCAAGATCAAGGTGGCCGGCAAGATGACGCCAGTGGGCGGCCGTTCGCTGTACATGCCGCACGACCCGCTGGTGTCGCTCGACGCCGCCTCCAAGGTCAAGCTGCTGGAGCGCGTGGAGAAGATGGCGCGCGCCAAGGACCCACGCGTGGTGCAGGTGATGGCTGGCCTGGCCGGCGAATACGATGTGGTGCTGGTGGTGCGCAGCGACGGCGTGCTGGCGGCCGATATCCGCCCGCTGGTGCGCGTGTCGGTGACCGTGATCGTGGAACAGAATGGCCGGCGCGAAGTCGGTTCTTCCGGCGGCGGCGGTCGCTACGAGTATGGCTACTTCACCGATGCGCTGCTGGACCAGTACGCGACCGATGCGGTCAAGTCGGCGCTGGTGAACCTCGATTCGCGCCCGGCGCCTGCCGGCCCGATGACCGTGGTGCTGGGCCCAGGCTGGCCGGGCATCCTGCTGCACGAGGCGATCGGCCATGGGCTGGAAGGGGACTTCAACCGCAAGGGTTCCTCCACCTTCTCCGGCCGCATCGGCGAACGCGTGGCGGCCAAGGGCGTGACCGTGGTCGATGACGGCACGCTGGCGAACCGCCGCGGCTCGCTGAACATCGACGATGAAGGCAATCCGACCCAGTGCACCACGCTGATCGAAGACGGCGTGCTGAAGGGCTACATCCAGGACACCATGAACGCGCGCCTGATGAAGATGAACGTCACCGGCAACGCGCGCCGCGAATCGTTTGCCCACCTGCCGATGCCGCGCATGACCAATACCTATATGCTGGGCGGCGACAAGGAGCCGGAAGAGATCCTGGCTTCGGTGAAGAACGGCATCTACGCGGTCAACTTCGGCGGCGGCCAGGTCGATATCACCAACGGCAAATTCGTGTTCTCGGCATCCGAGGCTTACATGATCGAGAACGGCAAGGTGACCTACCCGGTGAAGGGCGCGACCCTGATCGGCAACGGGCCTGACGTGATGAACCGCATCACCATGATCGGCAACGATATGAAGCTCGATCCGGGTGTCGGCGTGTGCGGCAAAGAGGGGCAGAGCGTGCCCGTCGGCGTCGGCCAGCCAACATTGCGCCTGGATGGCGTGACAGTCGGCGGAACCGCCTGAAGCGAGTGCAACACAAAGACCGGGTAAAATACCCGGTTTTTTTTGCCTGGGACGGAAATCACATGAACAATTCGAGCAATAAACCCTTCGTGATTGGCGTCGCAGGCGGCAGCGGCAGCGGCAAGTCGACGGTAACGCGCGAGGTGCTGAAGTCCTTCGGCTCGGAGGTGGTGTCGGTCGTGCTGCAGGACGACTATTACCTGGACCAGACCCATATGTCGCCGGAGGACCGGCGCAAGGTCAATTACGACCATCCGGAAGCCTTTGACTGGGCCCTGATGATCGAGCACTTGCAAAAGCTGCGTGAAGGCCAGTCGATCGAAATGCCGGTGTATGACTTCTCCATCGATAACCGCACCACGCAGACCATCACCGTCAAGCCGGCGCCGGTGATCGTTGTCGAGGGCCTGTTCGCCCTATACGACGCCGACCTGCGCAAGCAGATGTCGCTGAAGATCTTTGTCGACACCGCGGCCGACGTGCGCTTCATCCGCCGTTTGCAGCGCGATATCGCGGAACGCGGGCGCAGCACAGAAAGTGTGATCAACCAGTATATGGAAACCGTGCGGCCAATGTACAAGCAGTTCATCGAGCCGACCAAGCGCCATGCGCACGTGATCCTGCCGCATGGCGCGAACGGGCCGGCGGTGGATATCATCACCACCAAGGTGGCGAGCCTGATCAAGGGCGAGTGAAAAAGTGTCAGACCCTTGGGCCTGACACTGGTTTACCGGTTTAGAAGGTATAGCTGGCGCGCAGGTAAAGCGCGCGGCCGATCGGGTCGGAGTAGCGCGGGTCATACCCTTTCTGGAACACGGTGCCCTGGTTGGTGAACGGCGGGTCCTTGTCGAGCAGGTTCTTCACGCCGGCGGTCAGCGCCAGGCCTTTCCAGCCGGTATAGGTGGCCGACAGGTTCCACAGCTGGTAGGAATCCACCTTGTTGAAGAACTCGGGCTCCACGAAGTTCTGGTCCACATAGCCGGACTTGAAGTTCTGCGACAGCGTCGCGCTCCACGGGCCTTCGCGCCAGGTCAGCGAGGCATTGTGGCGCCAGCGCATGATCGGACCGTTGTCGGCGTAAGTGCCGACATTCTGGACATAGGCGCCGTCACGCTCATTCTGGTACTTGTAGCTATGCACCCAGGTGCCGTCGAGGGTGAAGGTGAAGCTGCCGTATTCGGTGCGGCCCGAGCTGACCGTTGCGCTCAGGTCGATACCGTCGGTTTTCACGCGGCCCAGGTTTTCATTGAGGTCCAGGATGGCGAAAGGCGAGCCGTCAGGATTGCGCAGGAAGCGGTCCTTGTATTTCTCATAGTTGCCGTAGATCGCTTGCTCCGGCAGCGCGCCGATCTTGTCCTTCAGGCGGATATTCCAGTAGTCCAGGGCGATCGTCGTATTGCGAATGGGTTCGAACACGGCGCCGAAGGAGAAAGTCTTCGACTTTTCCGGCGTCAGGGCCGGGTTGCCGCCTTGCAGCTTGAATTGCTGCAGGTCGCAATCGCGCAGCGGGTTGGCGCCAGGCTGCGGCACGCCGCCCGGGCACAGGATCGGATCGTCATAGCTGTTGCTGGTGTCGTTCTTCGACTGCGGCGCATTTTTCTCGAACAGGGTCGGTGCGCGGAAGCCGGTGCTGGCCGAAGCGCGCAGCAGCACTTGCTGGGTCGGCTGGTAGCGCACGCCCAGTTTCGGGTTGGTGGTGCTGCCCGCGTCGCTGTAATGGTCGTAGCGTACGGCGGCCTGGATGTCGAGGTCCTTGATCAGCGGCACGCTCAATTCGCCGTACACCGCCTTCACATTGCGCGAACCGGTCTTGGATTGCGAGCCGGACAGGCCGGAGCTGCTTGCCTGGCCTGCGATATCGCGGTTCACGTTGAAATCGGCATCCTCCTTGCGGTATTCGGCGCCCAGCGCGACCGCCATGGCGCCGCCGGCCAGTTGCATCACGTCGCGCGAGCCCTTGATGTCAAAGGTGGTGGACTTGTTCTTGGCGTCCTGTACCTTGCCGCGCAGCGCCACGCTTTCCAGGTAGGCGCGGCCGGCTTCGTTTTGCAGGCCGAAGGGATTGAGGATGCCGTTTGCCACGCCGGCGGCGAAGCCTGCATCCTGCACATAACCGCCGGTGAACACTTCCTCGGACTTGCTGACCGAGTGGTTCAGGCCAGCCTTGTAGTCCCAGCCTGCGGCGATGCCTTCCAGCGCGGCCACCAGGCGGTCGCCTTCGCCCTTGGAGTTGATGCGGCGCTGGCCGGCTTCCGTCGGGCGCCAGTTGACTGACAGCGGCTCGCCGGACAGGTTAGGCTGGGCCGGCACGCCGCCCGCGTTGCCCGGGTAGTAAGGGCTGGTGATCGGCAGTGACAGGCCGGTCTGCGGCGGCGGTGCAGTGCGCGATACCACCTTGTTACGCGAATGCAGGTATTCCAGGCTGGCCGTGGTATCGGCGTTCAGCTTGAACGCTGCCTTGCCGAAGAAGACCAGGCGGTCCTGTTCGGGCAGGTCGTCGATCTGGCGCGTATAGTCCTGGCGGCAGGTGCCGTCCGAAGCGCGCGGCAGCGAGAACGGCGGCAGGCAGCCGCTGGCAAAGCCGGGGTTGCCCGCCGCTTCGGTCACCGGATCGAAGTAGTTGCCAGGGAAGGTGGTGCCGGAGGTGCCATCGGATACGGTCATGCCGCGTTCAGGGATCACGGCAGTTTTCGAGAAGTCGCGCTGCTGCGAGGTCAGCACATCCTGCTTCTGCCAGTCCAGCACGCCCATCAGGTTCCAGCCGTCCTGGTCGAGGTTGCCGATGCCGCTGACAATATTGGCGCGCCGTTCCTTGCCGCCTGTTTCGCGCGGCAGCATGGTTTCCGCCGTGACGGTGGTGCCGGTCACCGAGCGCTTGGTGATGAAGTTGATCACGCCGCCGATGGCATCGGTACCGTAAATGGCGGAGGCCCCATCGCGCAGCACTTCGACCCGCTCGAGCGCTGCCACCGGGATCACGTTCAGGTCGACGCTTGCACCGTCATACGGATGGTTGGCAATGCGCCGGCCGTTCAGCAGCACCAGGGTCTTGTCGCCGCCGAGGCCGCGCAGGTCGGCGACCGCCTGGCCGCCGGTTGGCAGCCCGCTGGCGTTACCGCCCACCACGTTGCCGGCGCCCATGCTGGTCTGGTTCGAAGGAATGCGGTCCAGCACTTCCTGGGCCGTGGTCAGGCCTTGCCTGGTGAATTCCTCGGCCTTGAAAACAGACAGCGGCTGCGACGTTTCCGACACCAGCCGCTTGATGGATGATCCGGTCACTTCGACGCGGATCATTTTTTCTTCGGGAGCCTGTTGCTGCGCCATGGCCGGCAAGACCGCCAGTGCGCCAAATGCCGACAACAGGGTAGAGATCATCGATTTAGCCTTGATAGTAGCCAACGTATTTCTCCTCAAATAGATGGGTATGCCAGGACCTGTGCAAGTACCGGCGTTAGGCACTTGTAAAGGTTGAATAAATTCTATTTGAGATTTGGCAATTCCCAGCGAAAACTACGCTCCGGAAATATCTACTGTTGCGCCAGCGCGTCTGGTTCACATTTGCTAGTCAATCAAAGCCTCGCTTGCAATAGTAGTTAACTGTTGTTATAGTGGATCGAAATCCACGGAACTCAGTCCATGCACCTGCACTTCTTTACCGGCTTTTTTTACTTTAGCAATTCCAACCCAAAGGCGGTGGAGTAGCGGCCGGTTCACGTAGCAGCAAAACGAGATCCCAGCAGATACCAAGACAAACCGCCAGCGATGGCGGTTTTTTTTTATTTAATCCAGGAGAAACCATCATGCAACGTACCGACGACCTGCGCATTCGTGAAATGAAGGAGCTGACGCCACCGTCGCACCTGATCCGCGAATTTCCCTGCACGGAAGCGGCATCCAACACAGCTTCCGAAGCGCGCGTCGCGCTGCATCGCATCCTGCACGGCCAGGATGACCGCCTGATGGTGGTGATCGGTCCTTGCTCGATCCACGATCCGAAAGCGGCGCTGGAATATGCGCGCCGCCTGGCGCCGCTGCGCGAGCGCCTGAAGGGCGACCTGGAAATCGTGATGCGCGTCTACTTCGAAAAGCCGCGCACCACGGTGGGCTGGAAGGGCATGATCAACGACCCCTACATGGACAACAGCTTCCGTATCAACGACGGCTTGCGCATGGCGCGGGAACTGCTGCGCGATATCAATGAAATGGGCCTGCCGGCCGGCACCGAATTCCTGGACGTGATCAGCCCGCAGTATATTGCCGACCTGATCTCCTGGGGCGCGATCGGCGCCCGCACCACCGAATCGCAAGTGCACCGCGAACTGGCCTCCGGCCTGTCCTGCCCGGTTGGCTTCAAGAACGGCACCGACGGCAATACCAAGATCGCGGTGGAAGCGATCAAGGCCGCTTCGCAGCCGCACCACTTCCTGTCGGTCACCAAGGGCGGCCACTCGGCCATCGTGTCGACCAACGGTAATGAGGATTGCCACATCATCCTGCGCGGCGGCAAAACCCCGAACTATGATGCGGCCAGCGTGGAAGAGGCCTGCAAAGCCATATCCGGCTACGGCCTGGCGGCGCGCCTGATGATCGACGCTTCGCATGCAAATTCATCGAAGAAGCCGGAAAACCAGGTGCCCGTCTGCGCCGACATCGCGCAACAGGTGGCGGGCGGCGACACCCGTATCGTCGGGGTGATGGTGGAATCGCACCTGGTGGCAGGGCGCCAGGACCTGGTGCCGGGCAAGGAGTTGACCTATGGCCAGTCGATCACCGATGGCTGCATCGACTGGGATACCAGCGTGCAGGTATTGGAGAACCTCGCGGCCGCGGTACGACAGCGCCGCTTGCAAGGTGAATAAGCAATCCAGCCGCCAATAAAAAAACCCGCCGGAAAATCCGGCGGGTTTTTCATTTCAAGCCCGCGAGGGATTACTTGAAGGCGTAGCTAGCCGATACGTACACGAAGCGGCCGCGTGGATCGTACTGGTTGATGTCGTAACCGTTCTGGAACTGGTTGGACACCGGCACGAAGATCGAAGGCTCCTTGTTGAACAGGTTGCGTACACCAGCGTTCAGGGTCAGCGACTTCCAGCCTTTCCAGTTCACGTTCATGTCGTACAGAGCGTAGGAAGGGATGAAAGTACGATCGCCGTTCAGGTCATGGCCGGCTTCGTAACGCTTGGTGAAGTTCTGGGTCAGGGTGACAGCCCATGGACCTTGGCTCCAGGTTGCCGACAGGGCGTGTTTCCACTTCAGGATCACACCGCCGTTGTCAGCGCCCAGCACTGGGTCGCCGTTGGCGTCAACCAGGGTGCCAACCTTGTGCGACATTGCGCCGCCTGGGCTGGTCTGGTCATACTTGTCCATGTAGGTGCCGTTCAGTGCTACGTCGAAGCGGCCGATGGAGGTGTTCTGGCGGTACTGCGCGAACACGTCCACGCCCTTCACGTCGGCATTGCCGGTGTTGGCCAGGGTGGTGATGATGCGGTCAACATCGTTGCCCGACAGGGTAACCAGGCCAGCGTAAGCTGGATCGCCGGCGCGGAAGCGGGACACCACTTCCTGGGCCGATGGGGTTGCCAGGATGTTGGAGACCTTGACGTGGAACCAGTCGAAGCCGACGGTCAGGTTGTTGACCGGCGAAAGCACCAGGCCGATGGACTGCTGCTTGGACTCTTCCGGCTTCAGGTTTGGATTACCGCCGGACAGGGCGTTAACCTGCAGGTCGGTCTGGCCGGTTGCCGGATCGTCGAAGGCTGCCGAAGTACCCAGGGTCTGTGGCGTCCACAGGTCGGTCAGGGTTGGAGCGCGGAAGCCCGAACCCACGGAGGCGCGCACCAGCACGGCCTTCACAGGCTGCCAACGAACGTTTGCCTTGTAGTTGGTGCTGCTGCCGACGTCGTTGTAGTCGTCATAACGCACGGCTGCGCCCAGTTCCACGGTCTTCAGCAGAGGCACCACGGTCTCGCCGAACAGCGACTTGATCTTGCGCGAGCGGTCGACTGGGGGCACGCTGCCGCCCAGGCCGGCGATGTCGCCGGTTTCCAGGGCAGGGCTTGGGTTGGTGACGTATTTTTCGTCACGGTACTGGCCGCCGACGGTGTACAGCGGGGTGATGCCTGCGAAGCTAGGCAGTTCGCCGCTGATCTTGCCGTCGAACAGGGTCGACTTGGACTTGGCGTTCAGGGTATCGCCGGTGTACTTGGCGCTTTGCAGCTTGTCGGCCAGGGCGCCGGTCTGGACTGCGCCAGGTGCCCATGGGTTCCAGTTGTTGGCCGGATCGTTGATGATCTTGGCGTAGGCAACCTGCGAGAAGTAACCGTCAGGTACGGAACCGTGCAGCTTGGACTCGTTCTGGGTCAGGGCAACTTCGTATTCCTGGCCAACGACGGTGCCCTTGGCACCGATTACCAGACGCGACTGGCGAGCTTTGTCGAGGCTGGTACGTGGGCCGTAGTCGAACACGCGGCTGGTGATGGCCAGCGGCTTGCCGATCAGCGCGGTGCCGGCGGCGCCAATGCTGTTCAGGTAAGGTACGGCGATCGACTGGTACACAGGGTTGCTTGGGAACAGCAGCAGTGCTGGTTCCACGCCTTGCTGTTCGAACTGGGCGTCCGATTCCAGGAAGGAACGGCGCAGCGGGCTGCCCTGGAAGCGCTGGGTCACATTGCTTTCCGAGTACAGCATGTCGGCGAACAGCTGGTGCTGGTCGTTGATCTTGTAGGCGAAGTTACCGGTCAGGTTATGCAGTTCGCGCTTAGGAATCAGGCCAACGAAGGAGGCGCTGTCGAACGTGCAGTACGGCGTGCCCTTGGTGGTGTTGGTCGGATTCTGGAACATGTTGATGTCGGCGCACTTGCCGGACGCAGCCAGCGGGTTGCCGTAGCCGGTGCCTGGGCTGTTGCCGAAGCCTGGAACGCGCTCGTTCGGGTATGGCTGGGTCAGGTCGATACCGCCTTCGATGTTGCCGTGGCCGGTTGCACCGTTGACGAAGTATGGTGGACGCACGCCGTTCTTGGCGAAGTCGCGCTCGGAGCCGAACAGGGCACGCTCACGTTCCGCGGACAGGGAGACCACGGCCGAGAAGCCTTGCTCTTCCAGGTTGCCGAAGCCGGCGGTCAGGGCGAACTTGTTGTTCTGGCCGCCGCCTTTTTCGGTCGGGGTGCCATAGCCAGCGGACAGTTCCAGGCCTTCGAAGTTCTTGCTCAGGATGAAGTTGACCACACCTGCCACGGCGTCGGAACCGTACAGGCCGGAGGCGCCGTCTTTCAGCACTTCCACGCGCTCGATCGCCGACAATGGGATCACGTTGACGTTGACGGTAGCACCGCCGCCGCCCGCGAAGGCAGCCAGGCGGCGGCCGTTGACCAGCACCAGGGTGCGCTCGGAACCCAGGCCGCGCAGCGACACCGAGGAGACACCGTAGGTGGAGCTGCCGGCGCCGGTGGCGTTGGTCGTGCTGCCTGCCGAGGACAGGGCGGACACACTGTTCAGCAGCTCCTGGGTGCTGGTGGCACCGGTGCGGGTGATTTCAGCTTTGGACAGCACCTGGACTGGCAACGCAGTTTCAGCGTCGACACGTTTGATCGAGGAACCGGTGATTTCCACGCGTTGGATTGGTTGGTCAGCCGTCTGAGCGAATGCTGCTTGCATGCTCAATGCCAGGCCGCCGGCGCAAATCACGCGAACCGAGCGAGACAGGATGGTTTCCTTCAACATATCTTTGTTACTCCCAAGAATTACAAACCGTTTAAGGTCGTCGCCGACCTCTTAATTTTTTTTGACAAATAGCTCGTCACGTGTCGTGACTGCTTTTCGCCCGCGCTTATCAAATCATTCATTAGGAAAGGATGTCAATCGAAAGTCGCCCTGAAGTGGTCCAGACAACTTGCGGAAAAATGCAGTTAGTTCATATTCGAAAGTTAATAAAATGCATGAAGTTGCGCTATTTAGTGAGGAAAAGGCGGCCTTTAGACAAAAAGAAGAGCAACGGAAACTTGCTTGATTGCAGTTTTTAAGTAAGTTTGGAAGTGTGCCGATTTTGCTACAAAACTTTTAAAAAGATTAATTCTTGCTCGCTAACAGGCAAAAAAATCCCCGCCGGCTTGCGCGGGCGGGGACGGAGTTGTGAGCGGGAGGGTCCTAGAACTTGTAAGACGCGCTCACGTAGAACTGGCGGCCCAGTGCCGACGAGTAGGACGGGTTGTAGCCCACCTGGTGAGAGCCGGTGTTACGCAAGGTGAATGGCGGATCGCGGTCGAACAGGTTGATGATGCCGCCGGTGATTTCCACGTTCTTCATCGGGCGGTAAGCCGTCTGCAAGTCGAAGGTGGTGTAGCTTGGCACCTGCAGGGTGATGCCATAGCATTCGCCCGGCTGGCCGGCCACGATCACGGCGCAGTCATCCAGCGATTGCTCCTTGTCGGTGTAGCCGTTGCGGTAGTTGGCGCTCAGGGTATGGGTCCATTGCGCCTGCTCGAAGCTGGTCGAGGCGCGTACTACGTGACGGAAGCTGACCTTGTCGTTCGAACCGTAGCGGTTCAGGCTCGATTCCCACTGGTCGTCGGTGCCCGGCGTGGTGTAGCGCGAGCGCAGCAGCCAGGTGCCGGCCAGGCGGCTGGTCAGCTTGCCGTCGAACAGCTTGGTCTTGTGGGTGAAGTCATAGTCCACGCCGCGGTTTTCCACCTTGCCGATATTGATCGGCAGCAGCTTGATGGCCAGCACGTCCTTGCCGGTCGAGCCGATGTGCTTGGTGGTGAACAGGTCGGCGTACTTGGCCGGGTTGTTGAAGATCAGGCCTTCGGACACGGACGTCACCTGGTCGCGGATTTCCACATTCCACAGGTCGACCGACATCGACAGCGAGCTGGTTGGCTCGAACACAGTGCCGATGCTCCATTGCTTGGATTTTTCCGGCTTCAGGTCCGGGTTGCCGCCCTGGAAGGCTTCAAACTGCTGGCGCACCACGCCGTTGCAGTAGGAGGCCAGAGGATGGCTGGTGCCGGTCAGCGGGCACTGGTAGTTGCCGCCAGTGACGCCCCAGTCTTCCAGCGGGCCGGCGATTTCCTGCATCGAGGCAGCGCGGAAGCCGGTGCCCGCCGCGGCGCGGAACAGCAGGTTTTTGGCAGCGGTGTACTTGGCGCTCAGTTTCCAGGTGGCGGCGTTTTCCTTGTTGCCGACTTTCTGGCCGGTCAGGTTGTTGTCGATGGCGCCGATCTGGTCATAGCGGGCGGAACCGGTCAGTTCCAGCGCTTTGCTGACAGGCATGACCAGCTCGGTGTAGGCGCCGAAGTTGTCGCGCTCGTAGGCGCTGTCCACTTGCGGGTTGTCGAACAGGATCTGGGCATTCTTGGCCACGTCGGCCTGGTTGACCTTGAACGAGGTGTTGCGGTAGTCGACGCCGACGCCGATCTGGGCCGCGCCGCCAGGCAGGGTGAACGCTTCACGCGAGGCACGCGCATCCCAGCCCTTCATCTCCACGGTCTGGGTATTGTAGGTGCCGCTGAATCCGGTCGAGAGCAGGGTGTCGCGCATGGTTTGCGGCATTTCGCCCAGGCCGTAAGCGAACGGGTCGATGCTGCCGGCGTCGATCGCGGTCTGGAACTTGTCCGCCAGCGGGAAGCCGCCCACGTATTTCTGGGTTTGCTTGTTCTTGGAATAGGTCAGGGCCGAGTTGACGTCCCAGCCTGCAATGGCGCCGTCCACGCCAGCCACCAGGTGGGTAGCCTTGGTGCCGTAATCATAGGTGCGGTTGCCCATTTCGTACAGGCGGTACTTGGCGACCACGGAGGTGGCGCCGGCGTCCTGCTCGGCGGTCAGGTTTGGCTGGATGTACTTGTTGTACAGGGCCGAACCTTTGGCGATCGAAAAATCGGCCGGATAGGGCGCGATCGACGCGACGATTTTCGCTTCGGTATACGCCAAGTCGTAGAAGCCCTTGAAGCCGGAATTGCCCAGCTTTACGCTACCGGAGGAGAACAGGGCATCGCGCTGCGATTTCGGATTGATCTCGATGGTCGAGGCGCTGTCGAAGTAGCAGTTGCCGTCGCCGTAGAAGTCGGCGTTGACCGCGGCGCACTTGCCGCCGTTGGCCAGGGCATACGGGTTCAGGTTGACGGTCTTTTCCACCGGCAGCCCGGTGCTCGGGTCGATCTGGCTGGAGTTGTACGTCACGCCGGCATTGGCTGGCAGCGAACGCGAGGAGCCGTTGATGAACTGCAGTTGCTTGCCGTTGGACGGATCGGTGAAGTTGATGATGCCGGTGCGGGCGAAGTCGCGCTGGGATGCCTTCAGCTGCTTTTGCTCATCATGGCTGAGCGAAAAGAACATGCTGTAGCCGTCTTCATCGATGTCGCCAAAGCCCTTGGACAAGGAAATGGCATTGCTGGCGCCGCCGCTTTGTTCAGGGCGCGAATACTTGGCATTGATTTCCCAGTCGGTGGCGCCTTTTTTCAGGATGAAGTTGACCACGCCGGCAATGGCGTCGGCGCCGTACAGGGCGGAGGCGCCGTCGGTCAGCACTTCAACGCGCTCGATGGCCGACAAGGGGATGGAATTGAGGTCGATGGTGGTGCCGGAGTTGGCCGGGGCGATGCGGCGGCCGTTCAGCAGCACCAAGGTGTAGGCTGCGCCGATATCGTGGATCGAAGCGGTGGTCACGCCGCCGCCGCCGCCGCCGACGGAGTCGGCTGCCACGGAGAAGCCCTGCATGGCTGGCAATTGCTGGATGAAGTCGGTCACGGTGGACACGCCGGACTTCTTGATGTCTTTCTGGCTGAACGATTGCACCGGCAGCGAGGACTCGGCGGCAATACGCTTGATGCTGGAACCGGTGATTTCAACGCGCTGCATCGGCGCTTCAGGGGCTGCTTCCTGGGCCAGGGCAGCGGCGCTGCCGATGGCCAGGCTACCAGCGAACATCACGCGCAGGGAGCGCGACAGGGCTTTCTCGATGATCATTGATAAACGTCTCAGTAATGAACTAATGGGGACGTCATCAAACCACTGGCGGTTTGTTTTAGCAATGGATGTTTGATAAGTGAAACAAATGAAACATTAAGCGACATAAAAAAATCCCCGCCGGCTTGCGCGGGCGGGGAGCGGGAGTATTACTAAAGCAGGATTACTTGAACTTGTAGCTGGCGGTCAGGTAGAAGGTACGGCCCAGCGGGTCGGCGTAGCGACCGTCGTAGCCAACCTGGTTGCCGCCGCCGGTGTCGCGGATCGACAGCGGAGGATCCTTGTCCAGCAGGTTGCGGATACCGCCGGTGACCGACCAGTTCTGGCTGAAGATGTACTTCGACTGCCAGTCGAGGGTGTAGTACTCCTTGACCTTGTGGCCTTTCATGTCGACATAGCCGCCCAGGGTGCCGTCGGCGTTGACCGAACGCACGCGGCCGTCGTCAGCCACGTATTCCTTGTCGGCGTAAGAGGACTTGTAGTTCACGGTCAGCGAGTTGGCCCACTGCTCGGACGACTTCAGCGAGAACACCAGGCGCGAGATCCAGCGGAAGGTCACGTCGTCATAGGAGTCGAAGCGGCCGATGCTGCTTTCGGTCTTGTTCGAGCCGTCGGCCGTTGGCACCGTTTTTTCCGCTTTCAGCATATAGGTAGCGGTCCAGTTGGTGGTCAGCTTGCCGATAGGCGTGTTGTTGCGGAAGGTGGCGTCGAAGTCGACACCGCGGTAGTGCGAGCTGGCCAGGTTCAGCGGCGACTGGGTCATGACCAGCACCTTCGACTTCTGGATCGGGTCGAAGTAGATGGTGGCGTACTTCTCAGCCAGGGCCGGGGTGCGGAACAGCATGTCCTGCGACAGCTTCTGGATCTGGTTCTTCAGCTTCACGTCCCAGAAGTCCACGCCCAGCGACAGCGAATCCATTGGCTCCAGGCGCATGCCCAGGGTCGCCTGCTTCGAAGTTTCCGGCTTCAGTGCGTCGGCACCGGTGCTTGGGTTACCCACGGTCAGCAAGCCGTATTCCTGTACGCCGCGGCAGTACGGGAAGCGCGGGTCGGTCGCGGACTTGATCGGGCAATCGAAGAAGTTGGACGAGCCACCGTTCTTCAGCGGGTCCGAGATATTGTTCATGGTCGGCGCCTTGAAGCCGGTGCCGTAGGAGCTGCGCAGCATGAACTGGCGCGTAGGCTGCCACTTGGCGGACAGCTTGTAGGTTGCCTTCGAGACGTCGTTGCCTTGCTTGCCGGCAGCCGAGGCATTGCCGTTCACGTCGTAGCTGGTGTTGCGCTTGTCGACTGCGTCGAAGCTGTCGTAACGGGTTGCGGCCGTCACTTCCAGGTCCTTCAGCACAGGCATGACCAGCTCGGCGAAAGCACCCCAGTTGTTACGCTTGGCGTCCAGCGGCTGGGAGCCGGTGCCGCCGCCGATCACGGTGTCGGTCCAGCCCGGATTGCCTGGGCCTGGGCCCATCAGGATCTGGCTCGGCGTGTCGATGTAGCGCTGGATGGTGTAGTCGGCGCCGAGGCCCAGTGCGGCGTTACCGCCGGACATGGCGAACACTTCGCGCGAAGCGTGTGCGCTGAAGACGTCGAGCTTGGACTTCTGGGTCTCCAGGGTTTCGTTCAGCACGGCCGGCGCCAGGATGCCGCTGGCGTTCGGGTTGATGATGTACGGATTGTAGGCGCCGGACTTGACCAGGGCTTCGAACTTGTCGCCGCTCATGTAGCCGCCAGCGGCGTCATCGGTCTGCTTGTTTTCCGAGTGGGTGTAAGTCGCGTTGACGGCCCAGTCGGCAATCTCGGAGTCCAGGGCTGCCGAGAAGTGCAGCGCCTTGGTGCCCCAGTCGTCGGCGCGGCCGCCGGCGTCTTTCGCGCGGAAGTACAGCCAGGCGTCGGTGACCTGGGACGGGTCGATGCCCTGGCCAGCCAGCAGCGGTTCCACGGACGCCTTGTAAGGCACGATGTACACCGGGCTGACAGTCTTCACGCCGGTGATCGGATCGGTGCTCATGGTGGTCAGCGGCTGCGCCGGTGCGGCGTAGCGGGCGGTGCTGGTGAACTTGGAATAGACGAATTCACCGCTCAGGCGGGTCTTGTCGGAGATCTTCAGCGTGCCGGACGTGAACAGGCTGTCGCGTTTCAGCTCAGGCAGCAGTTCGACGGTGGCTGCATAGTCGTAACGGCAGACGCCACCGCGTGCGAAGGTATTCGGGCCGCTGCACTTGCCATTGTTGACCAGGTCAGGCGAGAAGGCGACGTCGTTGCCGGCGCTGTCGACGACTTCGGCATTGGCTGGAATCGAGTTGATCGAGTTTTGCCAGGTCGCGTACTGGTTGCCGCCCTGGCTGAATTTGCGCACGCCGGAGTTGGCGAACTCGCGCTGGTCGGCATTCAGGGCCTTGGCCTGGTCGTGGCTGTAAGCCAGCATCACGTTGAAGCCGTCCTGCTGCAGGTCGCCGAAGCCTTTGGTGATCGAGACGTTGGCGCTCTGGCCGCCTTTGTGCTGCGGACGGTTGTAGGTCAGGTCAATGTTCAGGTCCGTCTGGTTCTTCTTCAGGATGAAGTTGACCACGCCGGCGATGGCGTCCGAACCGTACAGGGTGGAGGCGCCGTCGGTCAGGATTTCCACCTTCTCGACTGCTGCCAATGGAATCGATGCCAGGTTGACCGCGCTGCCGGTGCCATAAGGCGCCATGCGCTTGCCGTTCAGCAGCACCAGGGTGTAGTCGGTGCCGATCGAGTGGATCGATGCACTTTGCACGCCGCCGCCGCCGCCGTTGATGGAGGCGGACGAGGTGATCATGCCCTGCATCGACGGCAGGATCGCGATCAGGTCGGCCACGTTCTTCACGCCGGTCTGTTCGATGTCCTTGCGGCTCAGGGTCTGGATTGGCAGTGAGCCCTCTTGGGCGATACGCTTGATCGACGAACCGGTAATTTCAACGCGCTGGATAGGCGCGTCGGCTTGCTGGGCGAAGACTGGTGCGCAGACTCCGGCTGCCAGCAAACCGCTGGCGCACGCCAGGCGGATTGCATGCGACAGGGCATTCTCTTTCATCATAATTCTTTAACTCCCAGAAGGTGAACTGTTCTTTGCTTTTTGCGCAAAACCTAACAATAGGCTGCTAGTACTTTCTTGCAAGTGTTCTCGGCTTGCAATCTTTTTGAAACAAAAGGTCACATCTTGTTACGAAATCGCAACATAAGTATTTCACTTAGAGATTGCTTGAACTTTATAAATGCCGTCTTGTTGCGTGAAATTACTGCTAATTGCAGGCTATTTCGGCATCGCAGCAAAACTGCTTGAGTGGTGTATATTTCGTTTGTAACCAAGTTGATACAGTGCGCTTGTGTACACAAGCTGGGAAAGTAGTGAGTTTCTCTTTGGACAGTTTTGCGCTATTGTTACGGCCAGTTCTTGCCACTGAAATCAACCATGGCTTCCTATCTCTTGCGCCGCCTGTGGCAGATGCTGCCCACCATGCTGGGTGTGGTGCTGCTGGTGTTCGTGCTGTTTAACTGGGTTGGCGGCGATCCGGCCTATATCCTGGCTGGCAAGATGTCTGACGCGGCCAGCATCGAAAATATTCGCCGCCAGCTTGGCGTGGACCAGCCGTGGTATGTACAGCTGGGCATCTTCCTGAAACAGATCGCCACCTTCGATTTCGGCCAGAGCTGGGCCACCGGCGAGGCCGTTTCGGACATCATTGCTTCCCGCCTGGGGCCCTCGCTGACCGTGCTGGTGCCGCTGACCGTGCTGGAGACCGTGCTCGGCATTGCCCTTGCGCTGGCCGTGGCCTTCGTGCGCGGCTCGCTGACCGATCGCGTGGTGATGGTGGCTTGCACGGTAGGCATGTCGATTTCCATCCTGGTGTATATCATCGTGTTCCAGTACTGGCTGGCCTATAAGGCCGGCCTGTTTCCGGTACAGGGCTGGGGCGCCGGCTTGCTGGAGAACCTGCACTTTGCGGCGCTGCCGATCCTGATCGGCCTGGCCGTTTCGCTGGCGCCGACCCTGCGCCTGTACCGCAGTTTCGTGCTGGACGAGGTGGGCCAGGATTATGTGCGCACGGCGCGCGCCAAGGGCTTGCCGGAGCGGCGCGTGATGTGGGTGCATGTGCTGCGCAATGCTGCGATCCCGATCATTACCCATGTCATGGCGAGCTTGCCGGCCATGCTGATCGGCGCTTTCCTGCTGGAGCGTTTCTTCGGCATCCCTGGCATCGGGCGCGAAGTCATCCTGGCGGTGGAACGTTCCGATTTTCCCGTGATCAAAGCCATTACCGTCTACGTTGCCGTGGCCACCATGGTGTTCAACCTGCTGACCGATCTGCTGTACCAGGCTGTCGATCCGCGCGTACAGCTCAAGTAAGGACAGCGCATGCACGCAATTCATGATTCGGCCGGCTTGTGGACACTGGCCTGGCGCCGCCTGCTGGCGGACCGGGTAGCCATGGCGGCGCTGGCGGTCGTTGCAGCCTTCCTGCTCCTGCTCGCAGCGTCCGCTACCGGCATCGTGGCGGCGGACTGGGAAGAAGAGATTGCGGTCAACTATGCGCCGCCGACGTTTGCGGCGGCGCCGGCCATGCCGACTGTGGCGGCTGCCGGCGCCCCCGGCGGCGTCCCGTCCGGAGCTCCGCCTGCCAACGAATTCGATCCATTGGCAGAGGACTTGCGCGAATTGCGCGCTGCCTTGGGCAAGGCTGTTGCCGAGCCGGCTGCCGAGCGCGCGACCAGCCTGCCGTTCGGCGCCGATAAATGGGGCCACGACATCATCAGGAAAACCATCAAGGGCGGCGAGACCTCGATCGTGGTCGGCCTGGCGGCGGCCACGCTGGCGGTCGGCCTGGGAACCCTGTTTGGTGCCGTTTCCGGCTTTTACGGCGGCGTGGTGGACGATTTATTCAACTGGTTCTATAACGTGTTCACCTCCATCCCTTCGATCCTGATGATCCTGACCGTGGCCGCGGTCCTGCAGCAGAAAGGCGTGCTGACCATCGTGCTGATCCTGGGACTGACCGGCTGGACCGGGCCTTACCGCCTGATCCGCGCCGAGTACATCAAGCACAAGGCGCGCGAATACGTGATGGCAGCCGACGCCATCGGCGCCTCGGCCTGGCGCAAGATGTTCAGCCACATTTTCCCCAATGTGAGCCATGTGGCGCTGGTGCAGGTGTCGATCCTGGTAGTTGGATTCATCAAGGCCGAAGTGATCCTGTCCTTCCTCGGCTTCGGCGTACCGGTCGGCGTGGTGAGCTGGGGCTCGATGCTGAACGAAGCCCAGAATGAACTGATCCTCGGCAAGTGGTGGCAGCTTACTGCCGCCGCCAGCGCCATGGCCCTGCTGGTGACGGCCTTCTCGCTGTTCGCCGATGCACTGCGCGATGCGCTCGACCCCAAGGTGAAATGACATGCTGCTACAGGTCCGCAATTTGCGCATCCGCTTCCGCACCGACAAGAAAAACACGGTCGAAGCGGTCAAGGGCATTTCCTTTGACATCCCGCACAACCGCACGGTAGCCCTGGTGGGCGAGTCGGGCAGCGGCAAGTCGGTCAGTTCGCTGGCTGTCATGGGGCTGCTGCCGCCGCAGACCACCCTGATCGACGAACAAAGCAGCGTGCTGTTTGAAGGCCGCGAAGTATTGCACCAGTCGGTCGCCGAACGCCGTGCCATGTGCGGCAAGGATATCGCGATGATCTTCCAGGAGCCGATGTCCTCGCTCAATCCCGTGTTCACGGTCGGCGCCCAGATTGGCGAGGTGCTGCGGCTGCATATGGGCATGGATAAGCGCAGCGCCCGCGCCCGCACGCTGGAATTGCTGGAGGAGGTCGGCATTCCCGAGCCTGCGGCGAAGATCGATGCGTATCCCAGCCAGATGTCCGGCGGCCAGCAGCAGCGCGTGATGATCGCCATGGCCATTGCCTGCAAGCCCAAGCTGCTGATCGCCGACGAACCGACCACCGCCCTGGACGTGACGATCCAGAAGCAGATCATGGAGCTGATTGCCGGCCTGCAGAAAAAGCACCGGATGTCGGTGCTGTTCATCACCCACGACCTGGGACTGGTGGCCGAAATCGCCGACGAAGTGATTGTGATGCGCCATGGCGAAGTGCGAGAAACTGGCGACGCCCGCGCAGTCTTCGCCGAACCTAAAGACCTGTACACGCGCGCGCTGCTGCATTGCCGGCCGTCACTCGATGCACGCCCGTTGCGGCTGCCCGTGATCAACGACTACATGGAAGGGCGCTTTGGCGCCGCCGAGCAGCAGCCGCAGCGCACGCGGGGCAGTGCACCGGACGACGACATCGTGCTTGATGTCAGGAACCTGAAAAAGAGCTTCTGGCTGCGCGAAGGCCTGTTCGGCAAGCGCGAGTTCCCGGCCGTCAAAGGCGTATCGTTCAAGCTGGCGCGCGGCAAGACCCTGGGCGTGGTCGGTGAATCCGGCAGCGGCAAGTCTACCGTAGGCCTGACCCTGCTGCGCCTGCACCAGGCGACAGGCGGCAGCGCCCTGTTCGAAGGGCGCGACCTGCTGGCCATGAGCGCGCAGGAATTCCAGCCGTTCAAGCGCCGCATCCAGATCATTTTCCAGAACCCGTATGCCTCGCTGAACCCGCGCTTCACGGTGGGCCAGATCCTGCTGGAGCCAATGCGCTTGCACGCGATCGGCGCCAGTGATGCGGAGCGCACGCAAATGGCGCTGGCGCTGCTGGAGCGGGTGGGGCTGCCGCAGCAAGCCTACCATCGCTATCCGCACGAGTTTTCCGGCGGCCAGCGGCAGCGCATCGCCATCGCGCGCTGCCTGGCCATGAAGCCGGAAATCCTGGTCTGCGATGAATCGGTATCGGCGCTGGACGTGTCGGTGCAGGCGCAGGTGCTGAATCTGCTGCAGGACCTGCAGGACGAATTCGGCCTGTCCTATATATTCATCTCGCACGACCTGTCGGTGGTGAAGTACATCTCCGACCAGGTGATGGTGATGCATCAGGGCGAAGTGGTGGAAATGGCGGACTCCGATGAACTGTATCGCAACCCGCAGCATCCCTATACGCGCTCCCTGCTGGCAGCCATTCCCAAGGCTGCTTGATCGGCCCTTGTAAAGCTGGCAAACTGGCCATCTGCGCCGCATACCGTGGCGCCCCGGCAGGAGCAGGTCTTTGCGTTCAAACAAAGTTGCTTCCATCGCACTATTGGTCAGCGTGGCGTTGACGACGATCGTCAGCGCCGTGCTGCTGGTGTTTGCCGCCTATTCCTACAATTCCGAGAGCAGCAAGCGCTGGCAGGAGCTGCAGCGGGTCCTGAATATCAGTGCCGACCAGTTGGCACTGGGCGTGGCCATGCCGGCCTGGAATTTCGACGACAAGCAGGTGTTTTCCATCATGCGCGCCAGCATGAACCAGCGCGACCTGCACGCCATCGTCTTGTACGGCACCGGCAGCAAGCGTGAGCAAGTGGTGCAGCGCGGTGCCGGCGACAAGCTGGAAACCAGCCTGCCGCTGGCCACTACGCCGGACATGCTGGTGGCCCAGCGGCCGATCATTGTCGATGGCGCCACGATCGGCACCATCAAGGTCTTCGCAACGCCAACCTATGTGCGTCAGGATTTGCTTGATCAGCGGCGCGCCAACCTGGTGGCGATCCTGGTGCTGGCGGCAGTGCTCGTTACCAGCCTGTATGGCCTGCTATGGTTCCTGATCCTGCGGCCGCTGAAGGCGGTCGGCCAGTACGTGATGGGCGACACGCCGCAGAAGGCCTGGTTCTACGGCGAACTGCGCACTCTGAAAGAATCCATCCACAAGATGTGGGAGCTGCTCGACAGCCGCTACCGCTCGATGCGCGAAAGCGAAGAGCGCCTGAGCGTCGCCACCCGCGCCGCGCGCATCGGCATCTGGGACTGGGACGTGGTCTACGACGAATTGATGCAGGATGACGAGATCCTGCGCCAGTATGGGCTGGGCACCCGGCTTGGCGGCGGCAATTACAAGGCCTGGCTGGAGCGCGTGTTGCCCGAGGACCGCGAACTGGCACGCGCCGAAGTGGCGGCTGCCCTGAACGGCGAGCGCGATTTCTCCCTGCAGTTCCGCATCCGCCGGCCGGACGGCACGCTGCGCCACCTGCGTTCCATGGCCCGTTCCTTCCGCGACGTGCAGGGCAAGGTGGTGCGCATGGTCGGCGTCAGCATCGATGTGACGGAGGCCACCGAAAGCGAACAGGAATTGCGGCGCCATCGCAGCCACCTGGAAGAGCTGGTGAGCGAGCGCACCGCGGCCCTGTCGGTGGCGGTGACGGAAGCGCAGGCGGCCAGCCGCGCCAAGAGTGTGTTCCTCTCCACCATGAGCCATGAGCTGCGCACGCCGCTGAATTCCGTGATCGGCTTTTCGCGGCTGATGGCGCATTCGACCACCATGACGGCCGATGAAAAGCGCAATATGGCCATCATCCATCGCTCCGGCCAGCATCTGCTGGCCTTGATCAACGATATCCTCGAGCTGTCCAGGATTGAGGCCGGCGGCGTGAGCCTGCACCGGGAAGCAGTCGACGTCGCGCAGTTGCTGCGCGACGTGTGCGACATGGTGGGCGAGCGTGCCGCCCAGGCCGGGGTGGCGCTGAAACTCGAATGCGGCGCATTGCCGCGCGCCCTGGCGATGGATGGCGCCAAAGTGCGCCATGTGCTGCTTAACCTGGTCGCCAATGTCCTCAGGCATGCGCGCGAGGGCGCGGTCACGCTATCCCTGCGCCAGACGGTCCTGCCTGGCGGGCGGCATGGGCTGGCATTTGCCGTGCAGGCGGACACCGGCGATATTCCTGAGGATCCCGGCCTTGGCCTGGCGATTTCGCGCCAGTACGTGCGCATCATGGGCGGCGAGCTGGAAGTGGAAGCGGCGTCGCAGCCGGCACGCGGCTCCGTGTTCCACTTCACCATCGAGGCGGAAGAAGCCGATGCCGGCGAGCCGCTGGCGCGACTGCCGCAGTTGGCGCCGATGCACCAGGGGCGGCGCGTCCTGGTGGTGGATGATGGCGTCGACGGCCGCCACCTGTTGCGCAGCATGCTGGTGCCGGCCGGCTTCGAGGTGCAGGAGGCATCGGATGGGGTGGAAGCGCTGGACGTCATCGCGACATGGCAGCCGGAGCTGGTTCTGATGGATTGGCGCATGCCGGTGCTTGACGGGCTGGAGGCGACGCGCCGCCTGCGCGCCGACCACAGCCTGGCGCAGCCGCGCGTGGTGCTGCTGACGGCGTCGGCCTTCGGCGGCGAGCGGCAACAGGCGCAGGCCGCAGGCGCCGACGATTTCCTGCACAAGCCGGTGGAGCAGGACAAGCTGTTCCGGATGCTGCAGCAACAGCTCGCGGTGCAGTATGTGGAGGGAGCCCTGCCTTAGCCGCGGTTTTGCGCTACCATAGACGAACTATGGCTAACCTAATTACCCTGTTGCAGCAGTATGGTGTCCTGATCGTCTTTGCCGTGGTGCTGGTCGAACAGATGGGGTTGCCAATTCCTGCCTATCCAGTCCTGATCGTGGCCGGTGCGCTGGCCATCGACAACAGCAGCAGCGCGCCGTTCCCGGTCGTGCTGGCAGTTGCCATGCTGGCATGCCTGCTCAGTGATTTCTTCTGGTTCCGCGCCGGCCGCCGCTTCGGCAAGCGCATCCTCAAGCTGCTGTGCAAGATCTCGCTGTCGCCGGACTACTGCGTCAGCCAGACGGAAGACAATTTCCGCAAATGGGGCCCGAAGTCGATGGTGGTGGCCAAATTCATCCCCGGCTTCAACACCATTGCGCCACCGATGGCAGGGGCGCTGGGCACCGGGGTGCCGACTTTCCTGGGATTCAGCCTGCTGGGCGGCCTGCTGTGGAGCGCCACCGGCCTGTCGATCGGCGCCTATTTCCATGCCGATGTCGATAAAGTACTGGAAGTGCTGTCGACCATGGGCTCGACTGCGTTGACCGTGCTGGCCATCCTGCTCGGCCTGTTCGTGCTGGCCAAATTCATCGAGCGCCGCCGTTTCCAGAAAGCGATGCAAACCGAGCGCATCAGCATCGACGAGCTGAAAGAGCTGCTCGATTCCGGCCATGACCCCGTGATGGTGGACGCCCGTAGCGCCACCGCGCAATTGCTGGATCCTCCTGTACCGGGCGCCCTGCTGGTAGGCGCCAGCGACCCGCTGGCCGTCATCAAATCCCTGCCGAAGGACCGCCACATCATCGTCTATTGCAGCTGCCCGAACGACGTCACCGCCGCCAAGGTCGCCAAGCAGTTGCACTCCCACGGCTACAAGCGCGCCAAACCGCTGCACGGCGGGCTGGACGCCTGGAACACCGCCTTCCGCAGCGAGAGCGAATCCGCTGTCATCGCCGAACAGTCGCCCGACAGCTTTACACCCGTCGACTCCCGCCATTAATTGCTGACTGCAGCGCTTCGCACGCCCTCCGGGCGGGGCTGCGTGCACCCGTCCCGGATTCGTTTGAGTAGTCATACTACCGTCGAAATATCGCGCTATGTAGCATTCGTACCTAATTTTTACGGTTCTTGTACTCAAACTACAAAGAATTCCTTGCGTCTCGGCTAACAAATCCCTTAGGATTAGGGCTCAACTTAATCGCTTGTGCCCATGACTGCCCAGACCATCCCTGTCACGCCTGCCTTCTTCCAAAGCCCGCGCCTGCTGGCCGACGTGGGTGGGACCAATGCCCGGTTTGCCCTGGAACTGGCGCCAGGCAGGATTGAGCATATCCACGTGCTGTCCGGCGCGGCTTATGCAACGCTGGCCGATGCGTTGAAGGCTTACCTGGCGCTGCCGGATGTGGTGGCGGCTGCCGGCCTGGGTGTGCGCCACGGTGCGATTGCGATCGCCAATCCGGTCAATGGCGATTACGTCAAGATGACCAACCACCACTGGGAGTTTTCGATCGAGGCGCTGCGCCTGGCGGTCGGCTTCGAGGTGCTGGTGGTGGCCAATGATTTCACCGCGCTGGCGCGCTCGCTGCCGCTGCTGGCGGACGACCAGAAGCGCCAGGTCGGTGGCGGCACGCCGCAAGCCGGCGCGCCGCTTGGCCTGATCGGCGCCGGAACCGGCCTGGGCGTGTCGGGACTGATCCCGTCGGCCTCCGGCTGGACTGCGCTGCTGAGCGAGGGCGGCCATGTCAGTTTCCCGCCGATGAATCCGGAAGAGGTGGCGATCCTGCAATATGCCTGGACCGAATTCCCGCATGTGTCGGCGGAGCGCTTGCTGTCCGGCGTCGGCATCGAATTGATTTACCGCGCGCTGGTGGCCCAGCGCGGCCATGAGGAGCCAGTGCTGTCGGCGCCGGAGATTGCGCGCCGCGCGCTGACCGGCGAATGCCCGCTGTGCGACGACGTGATCGAGCATTTCTGCACCATGCTCGGCACCATTGCCGGCAACCTGGGCGTGACCTTGGGTGCTACCGGTGGTATTTACATTGGCGGCGGCATCGTGCCACGCCTGGGCGAGCGCTTCGACCGCTCCGGCTTCCGCGCCCGCTTCGAGGAAAAAGGACGCTTCAATAAGTACCTGGCGGCGATTCCTACCTATGTCATCACTGCCGAGTATCCGGCTTTTGTTGGCGTTTCGGCAATTCTGGCCGAGCGCCTTGCCGGCTGAGCAAGCAGGCTTTTACACTTCTCCTGAGTTTTATCAGGTACAATTGGCCAAGTTGGATGAAGCGGCGCCTGTCGCCCGCCTTGTTTTCGCCCTGAAAACGCTCTCCACCTGAGACTCTCGCCCCGGCGCGTAGCGGTCCGGCGCCTTCTTACAAAGTTACACAACCAAATGTAGTGTATGGATAATGCAGAGGCTAAGAAAGTCCTCGAAGCTGCGCTGCTATGCGCCCGTGAACCCTTATCGATCCACAGCCTGAAAAAGCTGTACGTCGAAACCGACGACCAGGGCAATCCGCTCGGTGCTGGTGTCGGCGGCGATACGATCAAGGAATTGCTGGAAGAGTTGCGCCAGGATTGGCAAGGGCGCGGCATTGAGGTGGTCAGCCTCTCCAGCGGCTGGCGCTTCCAGAGCCGGCCTGAAATGAAGATGTACCTGGATCGCCTGAATCCGGAGAAACCGCAGAAGTATTCGCGCGCCACGCTGGAAACGCTGGCCATCATCGCTTACCGCCAGCCGGTGACCCGCGGCGATATCGAGGAAATCCGCGGCGTTGCGGTGAACTCGCAGACGATCAAGATGCTGGAAGACCGCGGCTGGGTCGATACGGTCGGCTACCGCGATGTATTGGGCCGTCCGGCCTTGCTGGGCACCACCAAGCAGTTCCTGGACGACCTGGGGCTGGAATCGCTGTCGCAATTGCCGCCGCTGCAGCAGATCAGCGATACGCAAAATGAAAATCCGCTGGAAGTATTGGAGGCTCGCCTGACCGAGAACTTCGAGAAGGCGGCGCAGGAAGCACAAGCAGCAGAAGAAGAGAAAGAGGCGACGCCGGACGAGGCGCCGTCGGTAACAGACGACCCGGCGCCCGATAACGTCGAGCCCTTAGCAGAAACGAATAATGAACAAGCCTGATAACTCCCCAGAATCCGGTACCCCGGCAGCCGCCGAGACCGCACCCGCCAAGCCGAAACGCCGTACCAAGGCGCAGATCGAGGCTGATAACGCTGCCGCTTTGGCGGCAGGCGAAACGCCCAAGCCTAAGCGCCGTACCAAAGCTGCCGCTGCGGCAGACGCTGTAGCAGGCGAGCAGCCTGCTGCCAGCGCGGATGCTGCCCCGGCGAAAAAGCCGCGCGCCAAGAAAGTTGTGGCGGCGGAGGCGGCGCCGGCTGTGGAAGCTGCGCCAGCGCCGGCCGCACCGGAGCCGGTGCAAACCGCACAGGACGGCGAGGGTGGCGAAGGCCAGGGCAAGGATCGCGGCCGTGCGCCGCGCGGCCCGCGCCAGATGCGCGAACAGCGTGCGCTGCGCCAGGCTGAGAAGGCTGCCGTGGCGGCTGCGGCGCTTGGCGCCGACGCTGCGCCAGCCGAAGGCGCCGCTCCGGCTGGCACTGAGGGCGACGAGGGCGCGAACCCATGGCCAAGCGCAGTCCCGGCTGAAAAGCGCCACGACAAGCACGGCAAGCACAAGGGTAAGAAGGGCAAGCACGGCAAGCAGGCGCAAGGCGAAGGCCAGGGCGTGCCAGCCGTTGAAGGCGGCCAGGGTCAAGGCCAGGGCAGAGGCGGCCAGGGCAAGCAGCGCGTGCCGGGCGCCTTCGGCAACAAGATGAAGGCCAAGGACAAGTCGACCGAAGCCGATGCGGTGTTCTCCTTCGTGACCTCCGACGCGTTCGACCGCGACGAGGGCGGTTCCGGCAAGCCGGTCAAGGCACGCCGTGACCTGACGGCGGAAGACGATGCGCCGAAGCTGCACAAAGTGCTGGCGGAAGCAGGCATGGGTTCGCGCCGCGACATGGAAGAACTGATCATCGCCGGCCGCGTGTCGGTGAACGGCGAGCCGGCCCACATCGGCCAGCGCATCCTGCCGACCGATGCCGTGCGCATCAACGGCAAGCTGGTGCAGCGCAAGGTTTCCAAGAAGCCGCCGCGCGTGCTGGTGTACCACAAGCCGGCCGGCGAAATCGTGTCGCACGACGACCCGGATGGCCGTCCATCGGTATTTGACCGCCTGCCGACCATGAAGACCGGCAAATGGCTGGCCGTCGGCCGCCTGGACTTCAACACCGAAGGCCTGCTGCTGTTCACCACCTCCGGTGACCTGGCCAACCGCCTGATGCACCCACGCTACAACATTGACCGTGAATACGCTGTGCGTACCCTGGGCGAGCTGGAAGAGGGCATGCGCCAGAAGCTGCTGGCCGGCGTCGAGCTGGAAGACGGCATGGCGCAGTTCACCAAGATCGCCGATGGCGGCGGTGAGGGTGTCAACAAGTGGTACCGCGTGGTGATCGGCGAAGGCCGTAACCGCGAGGTGCGCCGTATGTTCGAGGCGATCGGCCTGACCGTGTCGCGCCTGATCCGTACCCGTTACGGCGCGCTGACCCTGCCGAGCAACCTGAAGCGCGGTCGCTGGGAAGAGATGGAAGAGAATTCCGTGCGCGACCTGCTGTCAGCTGTCGGCTTCAAGAAGGAAGGCGGCGCTGGCGCTGGCGAGGGCAAGAAGCCGCAGGGCGGTCAGGGCCAAAGCCAGGGTCAGGGCAAGCGTGAGCGCGAGCCGAATGGCAACCGGATGGACGTTAGCAACAAGAATGCCGATCCGTTCCCGCAGGCGCCGCGCGGCGGCCGCAACCAGGGGCAGGGGGCATTCTATGGTGCACCGCGTCATGGCGGCGGCTTCACCGGTTTCGGTGACCAGCAGCCGGGTGGCCGTGGTGCTGGCGGTGCTGGCGGCGGCAAGGGTAAGGGTAAAGGCAAGGGGCAGGGTAGCGGACCACGCCAGCCGGATCCGCTGATGACGACCTTCGGTTTCGCCGGCCAGGGGCATGGCCACGGGCAGGGGCAGCAGCGCCGCGGCGGGCACCAGCCGCGCGGCGGGGCTTCCGACCATGGCATGCCGCGCCGCCGTAAAGGCTAAAACCGGTAAATCTGGGTCTGACCCAAGGGTCAGACCCTGTTACGCAGCAGTCGCAGTCCCGGGTCAGACCCTTGGGTCTGACCCTGCTTTGCCGGTTTTGGTGTTGGTTTTTGAGCACCTTGCTATTGTTACACCCTCGTCCGATGTGGTATGCGGCATTGCAGCGAAGTCAATAAGGCGCTATAATGAGCAGCCTAGTTAAAGTTCTTCGCAGGTATTTTTGCCGAGAGTGCTTTCATCTGGCTGCAGTAACGAAAGATGGGCAGTTGCCCATTTTTTTTTGGTTGAATCGTTTTAAGTATCTGGAGATTTCTTTTGCAACTGCCTGAATTGATTGAAAAAACCGTCGCTGGCCTCGGCTACGACCTGGTCGATTTCGAACGGGCCGAACGCGGACTGCTGCGTGTTTATATCGACTTCACGGCGGAAGATGCAGAAGAAAAGGGCCCGATCACGGTTGAAGACTGCGCCACGGTGAGCCACCAACTGTCGCACGTGCTGACGGTCGAGAACGTTCCTTACGAACGCCTCGAAATTTCGTCGCCTGGCCTGGACCGTCCGCTGCGCAAGTTCAGCGACTTCGTCCGCTTTGCCGGCTCCGAAGCGATCGTCAAGCTGCGCATGGCCATTCCAGGCACTGCGAATCGCAAGTCCTACCAGGGCATCCTGACGGAGCCTGAAGGCGATCAACTGGGTATTGAATTTGAAGGTAAAGAAGGTCCTGCGGTGCTGAATTTCACGCTCGCGGACATTGACAAGGCACGCTTGGTGCCGCAGGTGAATTTTGGGAGCCGCAAAGCATGAGTCGCGAAGTATTGTTATTGGTTGATGCGCTGGCGCGCGAAAAGAACGTCGACAAGGAAGTCGTGTTCGGCGCGCTCGAGTTCGCACTGGCGCAAGCCACGAAGAAGCGCTATGAAGGCGAAGTGGATATTCGCGTTTCGATCGACCGTGAAAGCGGCGAGTTCGAGTCCTTCCGCCGCTGGCACGTAGTGCCGGACGAAGCCGGCCTGCAGCTGCCTGACCAGGAAGTGCTGCTGTTCGAAGCGAAAGAGCAGATCCCTGATATCGAAGTCGATGAATACATCGAAGAGCCGATCGAATCCGTGGAATTCGGCCGCCGCTTCGCCCAGGACACCAAGCAAGTGGTCCTGCAGCGCGTGCGCGATGCTGAACGCGAGCAGATCCTGCAAGACTTCCTGGAGCGCGGCGACGCGCTGGTCACCGGCACCATCAAGCGCATGGAACGCGGCGACGCGATCGTCGAATCCGGCAAGATCGAAGCCCGCCTGCCGCGCGACCAGATGATCCCTAAGGAAAACCTGCGTATCGGCGACCGCGTGCGTGCCTACATCCTGCGCGTTGACCGCAATATGCGCGGCCCGCAAGTGATCCTGTCGCGTACTGCGCCAGAGTTCATCATGAAGCTGTTCGAACTGGAAGTGCCGGAAATCGAACAAGGCATGCTGGAGATCAAATCCGCTGCGCGCGACGCCGGCGTCCGCGCCAAGATCGCTGTGCACACCAACGACAAGCGCATCGACCCGATCGGCACCTGCGTCGGCATGCGCGGTTCGCGCGTGCAGGCCGTGACCGGCGAGCTGGGCGGCGAGCGCGTGGACATCGTGCTGTGGTCGGAAGATCCTGCGCAATTCGTGATCGGCGCGCTGGCACCTGCCAACGTGTCCTCGATCATGGTTGACGAAGACAAGCACGCGATGGACGTGGTGGTTGACGAAGAAAACCTGGCAATCGCCATCGGCCGCTCCGGCCAGAACGTGCGCCTGGCTTCCGAGCTGACCG